>CDZV01001827.1_pt1 | contig 197731 bp, 160 predicted proteins | sample 554851 | NCBI WGS metagenome assembly CDZV01 (sample SAMEA3182090, study PRJEB8094) | gut metagenome | biome: human; feature: gut; material: Stool; isolation source: human stools | place: Canada | collected 2013-03-12
CTCCGGGATGCCGCAGCCGTTGTCGGAGACGCGGATCAGGAGCTTTTCCGGCTCCTGTGCGACGGAAACCCGCACCGAGCCGCCCGGTCGGTTGTACTTGACGGCGTTCTCCGTCAGGTTGAAGATCAGGCGGTAGATCAGCGCGTCGCTGCCGGTCATAATGCCGTCGCCCTCTGCCGTCAGCGTAACGCCGCACTTATCCGAGAGCGGTGCGAGATCCGTAAAGATCTCCTCGATCATTGGAGCAAGCCGGATCCGCTCGTTACGCGCCACCTGCCGCAGATTACTCATTTCCAGCAGGGTCTTGGTCAGCCGGGTAAGCCGCTCCGTCTGCTCCCGCAGAAGGGAGAGAAACTCCGCCGTCTCCGGCTGCATATCAGGATGTTCCGCTGAAAACAGCTCCAGCTGCGCCTGCAGCAGCGCCAGCGGCGTGCGCAGCTCGTGGGCGGCGTTGCCGGTGAACTGCCGCTGTGCGGCAAAGGCGTCGTTCAACCGCTCAAGCATTTGATTGAAGGACTGACTGAGCTGCTTAAACTCCGGCAAGGCATCCTCATCGATCCGCATATCCGCCAAATTGTTCATCTGCACTCTCTCCACCTGAGAAGCAAAGCTGTGCAGGGGCTTGAGCGCGTGTCCGCTGACAAAGTAGGCAAGAATGCCGCTCAATACCGTAACCACAGCCGTGATGTACCAGTTGGTGGTGCGAAATCGTCCCTGCACACCATCGACAACGATTGTCAGTTCCTCGCCGGGTTCTGCGAACTGCGGGTCGAAGCTCGCCGTGCCTTCATCAGTTATAATAACAGTACCGCCGCCCCGCAGCGCGTCCGCAATCCTGTCCATAATCGGAAATCGCCGTGTGTATATACACCGGCTGTGCTTGCTATTCTCTAAAATCGTATTCCCTCGCAGAGACTCCCCGTAAAATACCCCTTCACTTTACAACGGACAAAAATATTCGAAATGGTGGGAAGGTGCAAGCAGATGAGGTTGTGAACGCGGAATTGATTTATGATTGAACGAGGCATTCCGGGCAGAAAACTGTTCGGAATTCTTTAATATATTCTAAAGTTGCGGTAGAATTGTTCACGAGTTTTATGGTATAATCCGAATACGAACATTGAGCAACAAATCGGAAGTTGGAGGAGGAAAACCAATGGACAGTTTACTTAAATTTTTGAAGGACAAAATCGTTGATAAAATGCCGCTGGAAGAAATTGTAGATGTATTTGAGCAAATGTGCAGTATTCCGCTTGAAGACGATATGATTTTATTTGAAACCGGGACATTTTCCACTTTTGAACCTGAACCTGTGTTTGAAATTTCGTTAGTTAGGCAATTCCCAAATAATGACGAAGAATACTGCCAAATCCATGTGGACATTCTGTACAAACCTACCGGTGAAAATGAAATATTCAGTGAAACAACATGGGACGAAGATTTAAACGATAATATATTTAACTACATTAGAAAATCTGAGGCTTTTGCATATGCAAAAAATCAGGAATACATCAAAGTGAAAATATATTTGGTCGAAACCTAAATTAATAATTCCCGTTTGCCGAACTGACAAAAACCCTTTAGGAACTAAAGGACGCACTTTCATACGCTCCTGTCGGGAGTATCGCGCGTCCTGCGGAGCTTCATTCTCCGTCAGCAGAAAAAACTGGCAGACCTCGAATGTTTTGTCACTTCGTTCCGTCAAGTGAGCTGCATGCCATTGCGACGCTTGCGCGTCTATTCTTTGCAGACTTGCCGTCCGCAAACGGTTTGGAAGCCGTTTGCCGCCAGCAAGTTTAAAACTACATTCAGCATTTAGTAGATGTTAAAATGTCAGAGTTAATATGGGCAATCATTTGTCCTGGCCTCGCTATTGTTTGTTTAGTCATAAGCGTTTTGCAATTCAAAGAGAAAGGCTTTCTTTTCAACAATGCTTATATCTGGGCTGCTAAGCAAGAACGAGAAACAATGAATGGAAAAGTGGCTCGACATCATCAAAAGCTCGGTTGCAGTCCCGACATTCGCTTCATACTCGACTACGGTTAAGAAGATTGTAGCACCGTACTTCCGCGAAAAAGAAGTGACGCTCAAGAACCTGACTGCAAAAGACATTCAGGAGTTTTACCTGAGTGAGCTTGAGCGTGTCAGCCCGTCCTCGGTCATTCATTATCACGCCAACATTCACAAGGCTCTCAAGTATGCCGTGAAGATTGACCTGATTGATGTAAACCCGGCGGATAAGGTTGAGCGTCCGAAGAAAGACCGCTACGTCGGCAGCTTCTATGATGCCGATGAGGTCAACGCTCTTTTCGAGGCTGCAAAGGGAAGCAAACTTGAGCTTCCGATTCTGTTCGGTGCGTTCTACGGTCTACGCCGGAGCGAAGCAATTGGTCTGAAATGGGATGCCATCGACTTTGACCAGAACACCATCACCATCCGTCATACGATTACTTCCTGTGATCTCGACGGCAAGCGCGTTCTGGTTGCGTCAGACACCACAAAGACCAAATCGAGTATGAGAACACTGCCTCTTGTTCCTTTCATGCGGGAAAGACTTCTCGCCCTGAAAGAAGAGCAACAGGAAAACCGCCGCTTGTGCGGACGCAGCTACATCAAGGACTATCTTGAGTATGTATGTGTCAATGAGATTGGCGATCTGATCAAGCCCCACTACGTCACAGAGAGTTTTCCGAAACTGCTCAAGGCAAAGGGAATGAGACAGATCAGGTATCACGATCTCCGGCATAGCTGTGCCTCGCTTCTTCTGGCAAACGGTGTTCCCATGAAGCAGATTCAGGAATGGCTTGGTCACAGCGACTTCGGGGCTACGGCGAACATTTACGCACATCTGGATTACAGCTCGAAGCTGACCTCTGCGGATGCAATGCTCAATGGCTTGGGCTTTGCGCAAAATTGAAAAAGAAAAGCCAGCAGCCGGAAAAACCGACTACTGGCGTGATTTCTGGCGGAGACGGTGGGATTCGAACCCACGGACCCTTGCGGATCAACTGATTTCGAGTCTTTTATGCAACTGTGACGGGGTGTCCGTTTTGGGGTCGTTTCTGTAAGCCCCGTACCCGCCGAAAGCCGCTTGAAATCAGGCTTTTTCGCCCGGAAAGCCTTGCGGGACAGGCTTTTTTGAAAGTGGGTTCAAATCGGCATTTTTCCCGATTTTGGAGAGAAATGCGGGAAGATAGGAGAGAAAAACCGGGAGACGGCCATACACCGCAGGATAGAGCTTCCAACCGACGAAAATCTATTTTTGAGGTGTTACAAATGGATGTATTCCCCGTTAACTGGGACAGCGTTCCCGAGGTAATGAACAAGGAGCAATTCTTCCGAATCTGCCACATCAGCAAGTCCACGGCGCTGCAACTGCTCAAAAGCGGCAAGGTGCCCTGTGAGTGGTCGGGTAAGAAAACCCGGTGCTATAAAATCCGAAAAGAGGATGTGAAAGCATACTTGGAGGAGCGGGCAATTTTTCCAGAACTCTACTCTGCGCCGAAGGGATGGTACGGCACCCACTATGTGGCGAGGCTCTCCAAGGAGCTGCCGGAGGACACGCTGCGGCAGATGCACGGCTACTATGAAAAGCTGCTGCGCAAATACCCGGATGTGGTCACGGTAAAGGACGTGGTGGCCCTGACCGGCTACACTCTGACCACCGTCCACAACTGGTGCAGCCGCGGGTCGCTGAAAGCCTTCCAGAAGGGACTGAAGTTCTGTATCCCGAAAATCTTTCTTGTGGATTTCTTCTGCTCCCTGACCTTCCGCTCCATCACCCGTAAAAGCCTCTGGCATATCCAGACGCTGAACGATTTTAGCCGGAAGATGAAGCATAGAAAATAAAACTTAATATATTTCTGTATCTCCTTTGTATTTGATAGCCACAAAGGAGATTATTTTTAATAAAATACTTGCATTGTTTTCGTGATTTAGGTATAATGAATATGCTTGAGGGCGTAATACATTAAATTTGAAACATTGTATCTTAGTGTTTATTCCTGTTTATGAAAGTGAACCCGAGTAAACAAACGGAAACAAAGAATTAAATTTAATGATATATGTCTGGCATTGTCTTTCCTATTCTCACAGGGAAAGTGTTTTTGTCAGGCTATTATTATGCCTTTTGGTAAAATACATTACCGAAAGGATTTTTTATTATGAAAAAAGAATTAGTATGGAAAATGGTGCAGGGACAAATCGGGTATGATTTTAAAAATCTTGATTTGTTGCAGCAAGCTTTCACTCGTCGCTCATATACTGCAGAGAACGGCGGTGAAAACAATGAGGTGCTCGAGTTCATTGGAGACAAAGCACTTGATTTTATGGTTGTTAAACTGCTTATTCAGAAGTACGGGTATTTAGCAAATGGGGATCCGATTGACGGAACAAAGATTTCTGTTTGGGAACAAGAATTCAAACGTAATCAAGAGGGTTACGGAGCGCCGGCAGTAAATAGTTTCGGCTGTGACTATGACGAAGATGACCTATCTAAAATCAAAAGTCGAATGGTGAATAAAAAAGCATTGGCTCGCCGAATGGATGAACTTGGTTTTTCCGAACATCTTATTATGGGGAAGGGCGATATACAGAATAATATCAACCAAGAAGATTCTGTAAAAGAAGATTTGTTTGAAGCTATTATCGGAGCTGTTGCGATCGATTCAGGATGGAATCTGAAGGACTTGCAAAAAGTGGTTGAAGTAATGCTTGTGCCCGAAGACTTTCTAATTAATGATACCGACACCAATTATGTGCGACTTATTCAGGAATGGGAAATGAACGAGAATGGGTGCATTCCTTGGTACAAATACAAAGAAGCTTCTTGCTCATCAACTTGGTATTTAAAAGAGGATAACACTATATATCAAAGCTTTCCGTTAGATTACAACTATTCTAAGCTTAAATATCATTGTTACCTCAAACTGCTTGATTCTCTACCGGTGTTTTGCGGCTTCGGTGTGTCTATCCGTGAGGCGAGAATGGCTGCTTGCAAATTAGCGTATGAGTATTTAGAGAGAAATGATATGCTTCCATCTATCCATGACGAAATTGAAAATCCTAACCGTGATGATGCAATTAACCAACTTGAAACATTGGCACGAAGAGGTTATTTTTCCATTCCTACTTATGAGTTTAAGGAGACATATGATAACAATGGTAATCCTATTTGGAATTGCGAATGTCATATAGCGGAAGAAGATTATTACTTTGATGGGACATCCTCATCAAAAAAAGAGGCAAAGAAAGATTCTGCTTTTAGAATGCTTTTTTATGTGCTCGGAATGGAGGGTGAATAAAATGGTCAAGTGGTGTTTTAATTATGAGTCCGGAGACTATGAATACATCGAAAAGGATGGCTTCAGTATTGACCGAGGCGAGTATGTTTACAATTGGGATGATAGCGAATATCGTCGCGAAGAGGAAGAATGCCGTAATTCTTTATTTGATGGTGAAGATGACGACTGACCCCAGATACTAAAACAATACCAATGTGAGATTTAAAAATTTGCACACTCGCACCTGCCTTTCGGTTTTGGTAGACTGTAACCGAAAGGCGGGTGCATTTTGCGTTGCAGACCTGCCGGGGAAATTTTGAATGGGAGGATCACATATGAAATCGCTATTTGAGCAGCTGGGCGGCACTTACACAAGGCAGGGCGACTACTGCCTGCCGGATGTTTGCTTACCGCCCGAAGAAGAACGCCCCATCGGCGTTTACGGGCAGCGGCGGCGAGCTTTTCTGAAGGCGCACCACCGGGTGCTGTATTATAACCTGCTGACTGCCGGGGTGCTGGATGGGCACCTTGCAGACATTGAGGAGCAGGCGCAGGAACTCTTTCTTCGGTTGGTAGAACAATACGCAGACACCGAGGGCGTGACGGAGGCCTTGAAAGCCAATGACCAGATGGCGTGGGTGCGGAAGATGAACGGCATCCGACATCGGGCAAATGAGGTCGTAATGCAGGAAATTGTATACGGATGATGAGCAAGCGGAGGTCGATGGCCTCCGCTTGTTTTGCGTGTAGAAAAGAACAATGCTGTTTTTAAACGGCATTGTTCTGAACTTTGTTGACATTGTTCTTTTATTTGGGTATAATGTATTTGTGATTTTATGCGTGGAGGTATCCCCTATGGCTGAAATGATCTCGGTAAGAGAGGCAGCAGTGCGCTGGAATATAACGGAGCGGAGAGTTGCGACGCTCTGCAAGAATGGGAGAATCACCGGTGCGAAAAAGCAGGGCAATCGTTGGCTAATCCCCGCTGATACGCAGAAGCCGGCGGATCAGCGGCTCAAGACGGGCGCTTTCCGCAAGACGGAGCGCGCGCCGAAGCTTCCCCTGCCCATCGGCGTGTCCAACTACTGCCTTGCATCGTCGGAATACTACTACATCGACAAGACGATGATGATCAAGGATTTCATCGACGAGCGTCCGATGGTGACGCTGTTCACCCGTCCCCGGCGTTTCGGCAAGACGCTGAATATGGATATGCTGCGCACTTATTTTGAAAAGAGCGACAAGGATACCTCTGTTTACTTCCGGGATAAAAAAATCTGGGCCTGCGGCCAGAAGTACCGGGATTATCAGGGCAAGTACCCTGTGATCTTCCTGACCTTCAAGGATGTGAAGTTTGATACTTGGGAGGAGACCTTTGCGGCCATTCGGGATATTTTCGCAAAGGAGACCCGGCGGCACAAAGAGCTGCTGGTTAGCGATAAATGCGACGAGTACAACAAAAAGACCTATGAAAAGCTGGCAGACGGCAAAGTCAGCGAGGTAGAGCTGGCTTCTGCACTGCTGGATCTCTCCGCTATGCTGCACAAGCACTATGCCGTTGCGCCCATTATCATCATCGACGAGTACGACACCCCCATCCAGCAGGGCTATCAGAAGGATTATTACGACAAGGTCATCCGGTTTATGCGGAACCTGTTTTCCGGCGGTTTCAAGGATAATCAGCACCTGTCCTTCGGCTTCCTCACCGGCATCCTGCGGGTGGCCAAGGAGAGCATCTTCAGCGGGATGAACAACCTGTCCATCAACTCCGTGCTGGACAACAAATACAGCGCCTACTTCGGCTTCACTGCCGACGAGGTGATGGAGATGGCGGAATACTACGGTGCTGCCGATAAGTACGACGAAATTTGCCAGTGGTACGACGGCTACCGCTTCGGCAAGACGGAGATTTTCAACCCGTGGTCGGTGGTCAACTACTTCAGCAACGAGTGCGAGCCGAGGCCCTTCTGGGTCTCCACCGGCAGCAACGATATTATCGGGGAAGTGCTTGCCCAGGCGGACGAGGAGATTTATAACCGTCTGACCTCCCTGGTCAACGGCGAGACCTTCACAACCTTCATCGACACCGGCGTGATTTATCCGCAGATCAAGAGCAATCCCTCCACCATTTACAGTTTCCTGCTGGTGACCGGCTATCTGAAGGCGCTGAAAACCACGCCCTCCTTCAGCGGCGATTTTATGTGCGAGGTCTCCCTGCCCAACCGGGAGATTTCTCTGGTGTACAACAAGGAGATTTTGCAGCGGCTGGAGAATCTGATCCCGCCGTCCACGGCGATTTCCGTTCAGGAGGCCATCTTCTCCGGCGATAACGCACGGCTGAAAGCGCAAATTCAGACGCTGCTGACCCAGTCGGTCAGCTCCTTCGATACTGCCGGGGAGAATTTCTACCACGGCTTTATGCTGGGACTGTGCGCCCTGCTGGGCGGCGCTTTCGTGACCTCCAACCGGGAATCGGGCGACGGGCGCTATGACATTCAGCTGAAGCCCACGCAAAAGGGTCTTCCGGGCATCCTGATCGAACTGAAAGCAGAGAAAAATTGCAGCGACGAAAAGCTGAAAAAGCTGTCCGAGACGGCCTTGCAGCAGATCAACGATAAAAAATACGAAACCGAGCTGACGACAGCCGGGGTCAGGACGATTTATAAATACGGCGTGGCCTTCAGCGGTAAAAAGGTCGAAGTGGCAGTCGGGTGAGGAGTGAAAGCAATGGTTAACGAAAAAAGCAGCGCCGTGGGCGTGAATATACAGGAAAAAGCCACGATGATCTGGAATGTGGCGGATGTGCTTCGCGGGCCGTTCAAGCCCCACGAATATGGCCTTGTGATCCTGCCGATGACGGTGGTCAAGCGGTTTCACGACTGCCTGCTGCCCACCCACGATGCGGTGATCGAGCAATATGAAAAGGTTAAGAAGCTGGCGGTTATCGACGGCTTTCTGACCCGCGCTTCCGGCTATCAGTTCTATAACACCAGCCGCTTCACTTTTGAGAGCCTGCTGGCCGACCCGGATAACATCGAAGCAAATTTCCGGGACTATCTGGCCGGGTTCTCCGGCAATGTGCAGGATGTGCTGGCCAAGTTCGACTTTGACAACATCATCCGCCGTATGGTGGAGTGCAACAGCCTGTATCTGGTCATCAAGGAGTTCAACTCCCCCAAGGGCTACCTCGGTCCGGATAAGATCAGCGCCGTGGACTGCGGCTATATCTTTGAGGATCTCGTCAAGCGCTTTTCCGAGTCCTTCGGCGAGGAGGCCGGAGCGCACTTCACCAGCCGGGACATCATCTACCTGATGACCGACCTGCTGCTGTGCGATGCCAAGCTGGATGACGGCAATGTGACCGTATACGACATGACGATGGGCACCTCGCAGATGCTTTCCTGTATGGAGGAGCGTATCCACGAGCTGAACAGCGATGTGGAGGTGACCTGCTTCGGGCAGGAGTTCAACCCCTCCACCTTCGCCATTGCAAAGGCGGATATGATGATCCGGGGCGGCGACCCCAATAATATGCGGTTCGGTGACACGCTCTCCGATGACCAGTTCCCGGGCTTCACCTTCCGGTACTGCATTTCCAATCCGCCCTTCGGCATCGACTGGAAGCGGGAACAGAAGGCGGTGGAGGCCGAAGCTGCCAAGGGCAAGCTGGGGCGCTTTGCACCCGGTCTGCCGAAAATCAGCGACGGCCAGCAGCTTTTTGTGCTCAACGGCCTGTCCAAGCTGGCGCCGGGCGGCAAAATGGCGATCATTCAGAACGGCTCGCCGCTGTTTGCCGGTGATGCCGGGAGCGGCCCCAGCAATATCCGCCAGTATATCTTGGAAAACGATTGGCTGGACGCCATTGTTCAGCTTTCCACCGACCAGTTTATGAACACCGGCATTTCCACCTATATCTGGGTGCTGTGCAAGGACAAGCCCGCCTACCGCTGCGGCAAGGTGCAGCTCATTGACGCGTCCCACTGCTATGAACAGCGCCGCAAATCCATCGGCACCAAGCGCAACGACATCAGCGACCATTGCCGGGAGCTGATCGTGCAGGCCTACGGCGAATACCGGAACAACGCCGTGTATGGGGATAAGTCCGGCGTGTACTGCGAGAGCAAGATTTTCGGCAGTGAGGAGTTTGGCTACAACAAGATTGTAGTGGAGCGTCCGCAGCGGGACGAAAACGGCGAGATCGTGATGAAGCGGGGTAAGCCGGTGGCGGACACCGCCCTGCGGGACACCGAAAATGTACCGCTGGTGCAGGATATTGACGCCTATTTTGCACGGGAGGTCCTTCCCTACGCCCCGGATGCGTGGATCGACAAGAGCAAGACCAAGGTGGGCTATGAAATTCCGATGACCCGCTATTTCTACGAGTATCAGCCGCCGGAGCCGGTGGACGACATTGTGGAGCGGATTCAAAAACTGGAGCGTGAGATTGCCGACAGCTTGAACACACTGTTTCACAAGGAGGGATAAAGATGGAAAATGAGAATATTGTAAAAGAAACCGCATTGTCTGTCGCAAAAGAAACAGCTAAAGATGTCTATGCGGACACAGTACAACTAACAGCAAAGAATGTGGGTGGATTTTTCGGGACATTGTCCGGCTTTTTCAATCATGTGGTCATGTACCCTCTGAAAAAACTCAACATTAGATATGAGCAAAAGGCAATCGCGTTTGAAAAAGAAATGGAGCACAAATATAATAGCATTCCTGAAAAAGAGCGGGTTGAACCGCAATTACATATCGTTGGACCCACAATGGAGTCACTTAAATACAACATAATGGACGATGATCTGGCGGAACTGTTCTCAAACTTACTTGTGAGCGATATGGATATAAGAACGCAAAATTTGTGTACACCTGCATTTGTAAAGGTTGTTGAACAGTTGTCACCGGCAGATGCTAGGGTTTTCAAAACAATTTTTAATGAATGTGCTAAAGCAGAAATAATCCCTATTTGTAAAGTGGATTTGTGCAAAATTGATGATGAGAAGCGCAAAATAAGAAAAGAATATCTGCCGCTGTATTTGGTGGGCATAGAAGTTGATAAGCTAAACCCGAATGATGTATCGAAATCACTTCAAAACTTAGAGAGGTTAGGCCTGCTGACTATTGATTTCCTAAAGTGGAGAAGTGACGATGAAGTTTATAATAAGCTGATCGATAATAGTTATATCGAATCTCTCAAAGCATGGGCAAATCAAATAGCAGGAGAGTCTCATATAGCAAAAGTAGGTTCTAAGGGGCTACTGGAGGTTAATGATTTTGCAAGAGATTTTGCAAAGGTATGTCTAAGGTGATGTTATGCGTGAAATGAAAGATAGCGGGATTGCTTGGATTGGAGTCATCCCGCAGGATTGGGAAATTGTTAGGACAAAGAGTTTGTATTGTAGTGCTAAAGAAATTGTTGGTGATCGGGCAGACGATTTTGAGCGTTTAGCCTTAACTCTTAATGGTGTAATTAAACGCTCAAAAGAAGACAGTGTTGGTCTTCAACCAGAGAAGTTTAGCGGGTATCAAATATTAAAAAAAGGCGAACTGGTATTCAAACTGATTGATTTAGAGAATGTGGCCACAAGTCGGGTTGGATTGTCTCCTTATACTGGAATCGTTTCTCCCGCATATATTGTTCTTTCTAAGCAAAGCAGAGCAAAAGATTTGGTAGTGCGTTATAGTATGTACCATTTTCTTTCTATGTGGCAAAGAGAAATATTTAATCAAATGGGAGATAACGGGGTAAGGAGTTCCTTAAACACCAAAGAACTTTTGAATATTCCACATCCATTTCCAAGCATTTATGAGCAAAAACGCATTGTAACATTTTTAGACGCACAATGCGCCGAGATCGACGCTGTATTGGAAAAGACCCGTGCGTCCATTGAAGAATACAAAAAGCTGAAACAGGCGGTCATTACACAGGCAGTCACCAAGGGCATCCGTGGCGACAGGCCGATGAAGAACAGCGGCATTGAATGGATTGGAGACATTCCAGAATCTTGGGAGGTCTCGTCTGTACGATATATTGGGCAGCTACAAAATGGAATATCAAAGGGTGGAGAGTTCTTTGGAAAAGGATTCCCCTTTGTGAGTTACGGAGATGTTTATAAAAACTACGAATTACCACATTCGGTCTCTGGCTTGATAGACACAACCGAAGATGAGAGAGCCAAATATTCGGTAGAATATGGTGATATTTTCTTTACGAGAACATCTGAAACGATTGAAGAAGTTGGTTTCTCGTGCGTGTGCAAAAGATCAATTCCCAATGCGACCTTTGCTGGATTTATTATTCGTCTTAGACCATTTTGCGCCGATGAAAAAATACTCACCGACTATGCCAAGTATTACTTTCGCGGAGAACACATTCGGGCTTACTTAGTAAAAGAAATGAATCTTGTAACGAGAGCAAGTCTTGGGCAAACCCTCCTGAAAGGAATGTCGGTTATTGTACCGCCAAAATCAGTACAAAAGGAAATAGCAGAATATCTCGATGATAAATGCGCTGATATTGATGCTTTGGTTGCAAAGAAGCAGCAATACCTCACCGAAATCGAAAACTACAAGAAATCCCTGATTTACGAGTATGTGACGGGCAAGAAGGAGGTCGTATAAATGAATCCATTCTACAACATTTGGAACTATGACTATATTCAGCAGCAGGCGCAAATGCAGCACCATTTTTCGCAGGTCAAGCAGGTACAGGACACAGCGAAGGCACTGTCTGATTTTCTGGACGGCTGCGACAAAATCGAGCCTGCTTATCAGCAGCAGGCAATGGCAGAGTTTTGTGCAGTTATCGCTGCGCATTTCAACAAGCACAACAGAGGATAACTTTACGTAAGGGGAACGAACTATGATCACCACCGAAAAGCGTTTTGAAGCGGATATAGAATCCTTCTTTCTCTCCCCGGCGGGCGGATATACCAAGGGCGCAGACACCTATGACTCCAAACAGGGGCTCTATGTGAATACCCTGATCGACTTCGTTCAGCGCACCCAGCCCAAGGAATGGGCGCGATTTGAAAACGCCAATCAGGTGGACCCGGTGCGGAAGTTCTGCACGGCGTTCAACACCGCCTGCGAGACGGAAGGGCTGCTCTCTGTCCTGCGCCACGGCTTCAAGCACCGTGGACTGCGTTTTCGGGTGTGCTATTTTAAGCCGGAGTCTGCCCTGAATCAGGCGGCGGCTGCCCAGTGGGCGGCAAACACCATCGAGTGCTACCGCCAGTGGTACTTCTCCGCCGATACAAAAAAGAGCGTGGATATGGTGCTGGTGCTCAACGGCATCCCGGTGTTCGCTTTTGAATTAAAAAACCAGTACACCGGCCAAACGGTGGATGACGCCAAGCGGCAGTGGATGTATGACCGTGACCCGAGGGAGCTTTGCTTCCAGTTCAACAAGCGCATTCTGGCCTATTTCTGCGTGGATCACACCGAGGTGTGGATGACCACAAAGCTCGCCGGAAAGAACACCTATTTCCTGCCCTTTAACCAGGGCTCCAACGGAGCCGGAAACGACGGCGGCAAGGGCAATCCGGCAAACCCAAACGGCTACCCGACGGCATATCTGTGGGAGAATGTCTTTCAGAAGGACAGTATGATGGACATTGTCCAGAAGTTTATGAACCTGAAGGACGGCAAAACGCTGATTTTTCCGCGCTATCATCAGCTGGATGTGGTGCGCAAGCTGCTGGTCGATGTCCGACAGAACGGAGCCGGGCATAATTACCTGATCCAGCACAGCGCCGGAAGCGGCAAGTCCAATTCCATTGCGTGGACGGCTTACCGGCTGGCCTCGCTGTTCAATGAGGAGAACAAGCCGGTGTTCTCCAGCGTGGTCGTCGTTACCGACCGCACCGTGCTGGATGCGCAGCTGCAGGAGACCATTTCCGGCTTTGACCACACCCTCGGCGCCATTGAGACCGTCGGGGAAGATAAGACCTCCAAGGATCTGCGGGATGCTATCAACGGCGGCGTGCGCATTATCGTCACCACCTTGCAGAAGTTCCCGGTCATCTATCAGGAAGTGGATAAGGTGGCGGGACGGAACTTTGCGATTATCGTGGACGAGGCCCATTCTTCCCAGACCGGCAGCTCGGCTCTGAAGCTGAAAGCCGCCCTTGCGGATACCGAGGACGCTCTGCGGGAATACGCTGAGATCGAGGGCAAGGCCGAAGAAGAGCTGGACCCGGACGACCGCCTGATGCGGGAAATGACCGTTCAGGGGCGGCATAAGAATTTGTCCTTCTTTGCCTTTACCGCAACGCCCAAGGACAAGACGCTGGAGCTGTTCGGCACGGAATATGAGGACGGCAGCTTTCATCCGTTCCACATTTACAGTATGCGGCAGGCCATTGAGGAAGGCTTTATTCTGGATGTGCTCCAGAACTATATGACCTATGACACCTGCTTCAAAATCGTCAAAACCTCCGAAGATAACCCGGATGTGCCCGCCAGCCGTGCGGCTAAGGTGATCCGCAAATATCAGGAGCTGCATCCGTATAACATCTCGCAGAAGGCGCAGATCATCGTGGAGACCTTCCGGGAAACCACCCGAAACAAGATCGGCGGCAGGGGTAAAATGATGGTTATTACCTCGTCCCGCCTTGCGGCAGTGCGCTACTACCACGAGGTCAAACGCTACATAGAGGAGCAGAAGTACAACGATGTGCAGGTGCTGGTGGCCTTTTCGGGTGCTGTGCAGGACGGTGATGAGGAGTATACCGAGCCGAAATTGAATGTTCGTGCGGATGGAACGCACATCGCCGAAACGCAGACCAAGGCGGAGTTCCACGACCATTTCAATGTGCTGATCGTTGCCGAGAAGTACCAGACCGGCTTTGACGAGCCGCTGCTGCACACGATGATCGTGGACAAGAAGCTTAAGGGCGTCAAAGCGGTGCAGACGCTGTCCAGATTGAATCGCACCTGCACCGGCAAGGTGGACACTTTCGTTCTCGATTTTGCCAACAAGAAAGAGGACATTTTGGAGGCGTTTCAGCCGTTCTATCAAGAAACCTCGCTTTCGCAGGAGGTCAACACTGACCTGATCTATCAGACGCAGAAGGAGCTGCGGGGATTTGCGGTCTATAACGATGCAGATATTGAGGCTTTTGCCAAGGAGTATTTCAGCACAGGCCGGCAGGATGCCCGGGCGATGGGGCGAATGACCAGTGTGTTGAAGCCGGTGGCAGACCGTTATAATCAAAAAACGCCCAACGAGCGGTATCAGTTCCGCCGTCAGGTGCGCAATCTCATTAAGTGGTACGGCTATATTTCCCAGATCCTGCGGATGTTCGATAAGGAGCTGCATAAGGAATATGTATTCTGTTGTTATCTGATCAATTTGCTGCCTGCGGAAACCACGGATATGGTGGACCTTGAGGGTAAGTTGAAGCTGGAATACTACAAGCTGCAAAAGACCTTCGCCGGAAGTATTGAGTTGGAACAGGTGAAGGGCGTGTACGAACCGGCCAAGCAAAAGGGTGCAATGGGACTGGACACAAAGTCGCCGCTGGATGAGATCATCGCCAAGATCAACGAAAAGTACAAGGGTGAATTCACCGAGGGAGACAAAGTGCTGCTGACGGCTCTGCGCAGCCGTCTGATGGCCGACAAGAAGTTGACCAAGATGGCGCAGACCTCAGATCCACAGATTTTTGTGGAAAGCATTTTCCCTAAGGCCTTCGGAGCAGCGGCCCAGGACAGCTATCTGGAATCACAGGATACCTATACCTCGCTTTTTGAGGATCAGCACAAGTACAATGCCATTATGAGCGCATTGGCCGATGTGGTGTATCGGGAGATGAGGAAAAGCTGATTGCTGAGTTAATTTTTTGCAGTTAAAAAGCAAAGTGCCTTGTTAAAATTCAAAGTTGTTTGTAGAGGGGGATGCAGTTGTGAACATATGTAAAATTGATGTTTCAAATTTTCGAGGGATCAAAAATGCGTCTATTTTAGTAAGCAAAAATGCAGTGTTTGTCGGCGATAACAACTCAGGAAAATCCACTCTATTTGAGGCTATTGATTTGGTTATGGGACCAGATCGCCTTTCACGAAGTCCTGTAATAGATGAACACGATTTTTATGCGGGAGAATATTTGGCAAACGATACTCCGGTCCAGATTAAAATAGAAGTTACAGTTATCGGATTAAGTGAAGACCAGAAAATATATTTTGGAAATCACATTGAGTGGTGGGATAGATGTAAATGAGCTCTTATAAGCGGGCCTCCTACGAGCAGTACGGATGTAGAGTCAGTCGAACCGGCCCTCAGGCTAGCCTTTCAAGGAAACTATAATTTAGAAGAGGATGACTTTGAAGGGCAAACGTACTTTGCTGAGACACTTCGCGAAGGAAGCACACCTGAATTATTTAGAAAAAAAGATAAACGAAATTGTGGATTTCTATACTTACGCACCCTTAGAACAGGAAGCCGCGCACTAAGCCTAGAGAGAGGGTCCTTGCTGGATATAATTCTCCAGATGAAAGAGGTCAAACCACAAATGTGGGAGGATGTTCTCAAGCAGCTTAAGGGCGTTTCAGTGGCAAACGAGTCTGAATTAGGCGTTTCAGACATATTGACATCGGTACAGGACTCGCTATCAAACATTGTTTCGTGCGAGGCGGCAGACAAGCCGCAAATAAAAGTTTCAAATTTGACTCGAGAACATCTGCGCAAAGTGCTTACGGTTTTTATGGGGTCTGGAGCGTATCGCGAAGATGGTACTGAATACTTGACGCCATATACGCATCAGGGGACGGGAACTGTTAATACGCTTGTACTTTCGCTCTTGTCAATCATTGCTGATATAAAAGAAAATGTAATTTTTGCAATGGAAGAGCCAGAAATTGCTTTACCTCCCCATATTCAGAAAAGGGTAATTTCAACTGTGATAGAAAAATCTACACAGGCTCTTTTCACATCCCATTCGCCATATGTGATTGAGGAATTCCCACCCGATCAAATATTGGTAATTTCTAAAACAAATGGGGATCTTACAGCAGCTCCAGCTGGAATGCCGCCTACGGTTAAAATGAAGGCATACCGAGAAGAAATGAGAAGGCGTTTTTGCGAATCGTTGCTGGCCCGGCGTGTGCTTATTGTTGAAGGAAGAACCGAGTATGATGTTTATTCAACAGCGGCGAAAAAACTTCAACGCCTGCATCCGGAAAGAAATTGTTCTTTCGATTTGCTGGGTATAGCTCTTGTACAGGCAAATACGGATACACAGGTGGCACCATTGGGTGAATACTATAAGAAGATGGGTAAAACAGTATACGCAATTTTTGACAAGCAAGATGATGATGTACGAAAGAAGATAGAAGTTGCAGTTGACTATATGTACGAGGCAACAGAGCACGGAATAGAAGATGTTGTATTAAAAGGAGTGAACCAAGATACGCTGTTAAAATATGGGCTGAAACTTGTCAAAGATAATGAGTGGCCATCTAATTTGAGTACTGAAGCACCACGGACGGGTATGGAATTTGAGAAACTCTATAAAATTATGAAGGCTTTTTTCAAACACAAAAAAGGAGATGGGTCGCTTGCTGAATTAATTGAATATTGTTCTGAAAGTGAAATGCCCAAATTCATAACTGAGACCATATTTGCAATAGAAAAATCGGTTTATTCGCTTCAGGCTGTTTCGGTTATGACCGAAGGTGAAGTATGATAGAGTTCAAAAAAGATGATTTGCGAAATGAGATACTAGCGTCGGATGGTAATTTGCTCATTATGGGTGGACCGGGATCCGGAAAAACAACTATTGCGCTATTTAAGGCGAAAGAGTTGACAGCCGACTCAAATACTATTCGCAAATCGCAAAAGATACTTTTCTTGAGTTTTGCGCGTGCAACTATATCAAGAGTAGAAGAACAAGCAGGCGAACTTATACCTCAAGAATTAAAAAAACAGATTGAAATCAATACTTACCACGGTTTCATTTGGAATATAATTAAGCATCACGGATATTTGCTCAATTCACAGCCACTCCATCTGTTACCGCCTCACGAATCTGGACACCGTTTATCGGGGCTAAATGAGGTGGAACGGAAAAAGAAAATGCTCGAAATGTTCAACACGGAAGGAACGGTTCATTTTGATATATTCGCAAATATTTGCACACGGCTTCTGACCGAAAGTCACGCACTCAAGAAAATAATTTGTGCTATGTATCCTGTTATAATTCTTGACGAATTTCAAGATACCAGTGCCGATGAGTGGCAGTTGATTCAATTATTAGGAACCCAGTCGAAACTAATAGCATTGGCCGATCCGGAACAAAGAATTTACGACTTTAGAGGAGCTGATCCAAAAAGAATTACACAATTTATTGAATCTTTTAAACCGAAGATTTTCGATTTTGGGCAGCAGAACAATCGTAGCAATGGAAAAGACATTGCTGAATTTGGAAATGATTTATTGCAAGGCAAAAACGCAGGGAAACGATATAAAGATGTTTCAGTGTGCCGATACCCATTTCGAAAATTGCCATATACACATTTGGTGTTGAAATACAAGGTGTTAGAAGTCCAAAAAAGCTTATATGAGATGAAGAAAACCGATTGGTCCTTGGCCATACTGGTTCCAACAAATGCGCTTATGCTGGAAGTTTCAGACTCTTTTCAGCGAGAGCAGCAGTTGCAGAACGGCAAAAAATGCCCAGTTATTGAACACGAAGTAGCTGTTGATACTGCTGGCCCATACTTAGCCGCTTTAACAATCGCTAGCATTTTAGAGACCGGGTCACAAAAATGCTGTACTGAATCAGCGGTTCTTACTCCATTGATTGAGCATATACTGGGCCGAAAAGGAGCTGATAAACCACCTTCAAAGGCAGATGTATCTCTCGCGTCTGCACTGAGCCAGTATTCCTCAACAAAGAAGATTCAAGGAAAAAACCGTGAAAAGCTGATTGCTGATACACAGGATATTGTATCTTTGACAAATTCGGCACAATTTTCTGGAAATGTAATAAATGATTGGAAAATTGTATTGACTATCATTGGAAATGAGCAGTCAGAGGCATATCAAAACCTTCTTAAAGATGCAAAGCATTTGAGGCTCCTCCAACGCGGCTCACAACTCTACGCATCGTTAGATGAACTTTGGCGTGAAAACGCTTCTTATGTCGGTGCAACAGAAGCGGTTGCTAACGCCTTAACACAAGAGCATTTTTCAATGAGTACGAGGAAATGGAGCGGCATAAATATTATGACTATACATAAATCGAAAGGAAAAGAGTTTGATGCAGTGATTATATACGAGGGAAGATATCAGAATAGAATTATTTCAAAGCCAGAACGCAGAGAACAAGCCATCTTAAACTTGCGAGTCGCAGTAACGAGAGCCAAAGAGCATACTTATATTTTGACACCTGACGACGATCCGTGTTCTTTACTGTGATAACAGTTTTTGGCGAGAAATCTAGGGCATCGACCGTTAGGTCGGTGCCCTATTCCTATATGAGCCATCTATAAGTCAATAGTGATTACCAGCCGTCCTCTCATCATCGGGAGGGCGGCTTTTTGTGTCTTGATAGAAAAATTGAGAAATTTCTCGAAACACCCTGCCAAACGGCACCCCTTATTCAGAGTAAGTAGAGGGACCTTTTGAAAAGTTGAGAGAATTTTTCAAATTACTTTGCCAAAATCTCAAAAAATTTCCCAATTGGTTAGTAGGAGGGGCACTTAAAAAATTTTTCTAAAACCCATTTGTTATTTGCCCGAAAAGTTCCCAGTTGATTAGTAGTAGGGTTCGCAGAAAAATTCTCAAAAGTTTTTTCGTTCAAAACCGAAAAAATTTCCCAGTTGGTTAGTAGAGAGGCTTTCAAAGGAAATTTTCAAAATTCCTTCGTACAAATCGAAAAATTTTTCCCAGTTGATTAGTGAGGGGGTTAAAAAACAGCCCTTCTCGCTGGCTACCTATTGAGGGGACTGTCTCCCCGTGTACCTTGAAAATTGAATCGCCGCCTCCAAAGGATATGCTTCCGGCAAGTGACGCCACGACTTCCCGATAATTCAGGGCTCCCGCAAAATCGAAGATTTTGTGGGAAGAGGGGCAGCAGTGAAACGAAGGAGCTTTCGCACGAGTGCGGAAGCGAATGATATGAAACTTGCTGCGACGAGAGCGCGCCAAAGAAGCGATACGCCGTGGTGAGACTCCGGGGCAGGAACGATACAGATGAGCGGTAGCAAGCAAAAACCGTCGCAGAAATGCGGTTTCAGAACAGACAAAGGAGGTTCAAGCCTATGAAGAAAAATGAGCTCAGAGAGCTTTATCAGAGGATGTTTCCGGAATACCCGGACATTGTGACCGTTAAAGAGCTTCGGGAGATGCTGGGCATCAGCCGCAAGCTGGCCAACAAGCTGATTGACTATGGGTACATCCACACCGTGAAGATCGGCACGACGCTGAAGATCCCGAAAATCAGCGTCATCAACTATGTGATGGAGAAAGAGGTGAAGAAGGTTGGATGAAATCAAGCGCCTGACGCCCGCCCAAAGGGCACGCTGTAACTGGTTAATCCGGCGGCTGTGCGCCAACTATGATGGCGGCAACTGTCTGCCGTTGGACGATGGCGAAGGCTGTGTGTGCGTGCAGATGATTTCCTATTCGCTGCTGTGCAAGTACTTTCGGCGGGCGGTTCTGCCCACCGACAAGGCACTCTACGCCGACATTTACCGGCAGCGCACACGGCTCTGCGACCGATGCGGAAAGCCCTTTGCCCCCGGCAGCAACCGGCAGAAATACTGCCCGGAATGCGGCTGCTCCATCCGACGCAAGCAGAAGGCGGACTCTGCCAGACGGCGGCGCAGCGTCGAACATTAAGCGTCTGGAAAGCCTTGATTTCTAAGGCTTTTTTCGGGTAAAGCGGGGGTGGGTGACCTTTTCCATCCGCCCCCGCCAAAATCCATTTCTAACATTCTACAAAGGAGAAATTTCTATGGGTAACAAACTGAAAACCGTGGACGCAGAGACCTTGCTGTCCACGTCGATGAGCAAAACAATGTTCATCGTGGACGGCCTCATTTCGCAGGGCGTCAATGTCATCAGCGGTGCCAGCAAAATCGGCAAAAGCTGGCTGATGCTGTGGCTGGGACGTTCGGGGTCCCCGAAAAGTCCTTTGGACTTTTTGGGGAGAGGAGGAGCAGCGGAGCGAGTGAGTTTTGCCGCTTGCGGCGAAACGAAGGATACGGAGCTTGTGACGACGAGGCGCAGGGAAACTCTATTTGGGGGCTGCCTACACTGCAATGCGATGTGCTCTATCTGAGCCTTGAGGACACCCAGCGGCGTATCAAAGACCGGCTCTACAATCTTACCGACAGTGCCCCGGACAACCTGTATTTTGCTGTGAGCTCCGGGCTGATCGGCGGCGGGCTGGAGGAGCAGATCACGGACTTTCTGGCCGAGCACCCCGCCACCAAGCTGGTCATCATCGACACGCTGCAAAAGGTGCGGGACTCCAATGGCAGCGCCGGAAAGGCAGGAATGTACGGCAACGATTACGATGACAGTTCCTCCATCAAGCGCATTGCCGACGGCTTCAACATCGCCATTTTGCTGGTGCATCACCTGCGAAAGCTGCAAGACAGCGACGATCCCTTTAACGATGTCAGCGGCTCCACCGGCATCATCGGCGCTGCGGGCACCAACTTCATCCTGCGCCGTAAGCGCAGTGGAAACGCTGCTACGCTGCTGGTCAGTGGGCGTGATGTGGAGTATCAGGAGCTGACCTTGCAATTCAATGACCTTGTCTGGGAACTGGTGGAGCGCAAGAACAGCGAAGACATTCACAAGGCGGAATTCACAAGGCGGAGCTGCCGAAATTTCTGTTTCGGGTGGTGGACTTTATGGAGTGCCGTACCGAATGGGTAGGCACGGCCACGGAGCTGCTGACCGAAATGAAGGAGCAGGAGGTCACGCCCAATATGGTCACGAAGTATCTCGGTCATTTCGCTTTCGAGGTGTTGGAGCCGCTGGGCATCGAGTATCGCACCAAGCGAACGGGAAAAAGCCGACTCATCAAATTTCTGCGCCGTGACGGCGATGACGCAAATGACACCGGGATCGCTATATAAGGAAATCCCCGTCACAACCGTCATTGCCGTCACAAACCGAAGAAAGGGGGTGAACAAATGCGCAGCAAAAACTACGGGATCAATGTCCGTGTGACCGAGCAGGAGAAGCAGAAGCTGCTGGAAAATGCCCGGTTCTGCTCTCTGACGCTGTCGGAATACTTGCGGCGGCTGGGGCTTGGGAAAGAGGTCAGAGCGGCCATCACGGAGCGGGATTACCACCTGTTTCGGATGCTGAACGGCCTGAAAGCGGAGCTTCCACAGCTTCAGAAAGAGGAAATTATTAGCAGGCTGGAAGCACTTTTGAATGAATTAAAGTAAGCGAGAATTATGCCTGCGCAGTCTAAGCGAGCAGACTGTTTTTACTCCTGTCGGAGCCAAACAGTGTATCCGCTTGCGATGCCTGCGTCATCTTAGCGAGCAGTGCGCTTTTACTCCCGGCAGGGCCGGAGCGTAAAAACACTCGTTAGGGCGTGCCCTAAAACCCCGAAAGAAAAAGCTATGAAAGTGAGGACAACACAATGAGAAAATCGGATTTTACTTTACCCACGCTGGACGACCTATTCTCCACGCAGGCGGAGCGGGACGATGCCAAACTGGAGCGGGTGCGGAACATTCCGCTGGCCGAGCTGCACCCGTTCAAGGGTCACCCCTTCAAGGTGCAGAACAACGAGGAGATGCAGCGGATGATCGAAAGCATCCGCAAGGTGGGAGCCATCACCCCGGTGCTGGCAAGGCCGCTGCCGGACGGCGGTTACGAGCTGATCTCCGGCCATCGTCGGCTGGCGGCGTGTCAGGTGCTGGGAGTCGAGACGATGCCCGTCATCGTCCGTGAGCTGTCCGACGATGAAGCGGTGATCGCAATGGTGGACGCTAACTTGCAGCGGGAGGTCATCCTGCCCAGCGAAAAGGCGTTTGCCTACAAAATGAAAAGGGATGCGCTGAATCACCAAGGTATGACTTCTCCCCAAGTTGGGGAGAAGTTGCTGACGGCAGAAAAAGTTGGTTTAGATGGTGGAGACAGCCGCAATCAGGTGTTGCGTTATATCCGCCTGACCTACCTGATCCCTGAATTGCTTTCGATGGTAGACGACGGTAAGATTGCCTTTAATCCGGCGGTGGAGCTTTCCTACTTAGACTCGTATCAGCAGCGGGCGGTGCTGGACGCGATGGCGCTGAACGACTGCACCCCGTCCCACGCCCAGAGCATCCGCCTGAAGAAACTGGCACAGGAGGGCGTGCTGGATGATCAGATGATCTATGCCGTGCTGGCGGAGACAAAGCCAAACCAGCAGGAGCAACTGAAATTCAAGCGGGAGGAGCTGCGGAAATATTTCCCCTCCGGCTATACCGAGGAGCAGATGCGCCGGGACATTATCAAGGGCCTGGAACTGCTGAAGCGGCAGAGAGAACGGAACCGGGACGCCCGCTGATTCGTACCGATACGGCTGCAATCAAACAATTCGCAGAATAGAGAGATCCCCAAACCGATGGTATACTGATACTGTCGGTTTGGAGTTCTGTTCTGCAAATAGAAAGAGACAGGAGGAAAACAAAATGGTAGCAGGACATTTGACTTTGAAAAACGGCAAGTATTATGCCGTGCTGAACTACAAAAACGCCGGAGGGCAGCGAAAAACGAAATGGATCTCGCTGGGACTTTCCGAAAAGGGAAATAAGCGCAAGGCCGAGGCGGAACTGGCGAGGCTTCGGGCGGAGTTTGAGCCGCCTAAAGAGGTAGGCGACCTGAGCTGCGATATGCTGTTTGCCGATTATCTACTGGAATGGCTGGAGATCGCCAAGGGAAGGCTGGCCCACGCAACCTACGGTGCCTATCAAGGACTGCTGAAAAGCACCATCGTCCCTTATTTTCGCAAGAAGAAATTGACACTGCGGGAACTGGAAGCCCGACATTTGCAGATGTTTTATTCTGAAATGCTCAGACGGGTCACGCCCAATACCGTTATCCATTATCACGCCGTCATTCACTCGGCACTGAAATATGCAGTCAAGACCGATATGCTGATCCAGAATGTGGCGGACAAGGTGGACCGGCCCAGAAAGAACAGCTTTCAGCCGGTCTTTCTCTCGGCGGACGAGATGCAGAAGATGTTTGAAGCCCTTCGGGGAACCAAGCTGGAGCTGCCGGTGCTGGTGGCTGCCTTTTACGGACTTCGCCGTGGCGAGGTGGTGGGCTTGAAATGGGATGCCATCGACTTTGAGCAGGGCACCATTTCCGTAAAGCGCACCGTGACCTCAACGATCATCGACGGCAAGTATCAGGAGTTCGAGCAGCAATCCGCCAAGACCAAGTCCAGTCTGCGCACCCTGCCGCTCATCGGCAGCTTCCGGGAATACTTTATGCAGGTGAAAGAGGCACAGGAGCTGAACAAGCAGGTCTGCGGCAACTGCTACAACTATGAATACGACGGCTTTGTATTCGTGGACGAGCTGGGGGAGCGGATGCGGGTGGAGTACCTGACCAACGCATTTCCGAAATTTCTGGAGAGCCACGGCCTGCGCCGGATGCGCTTTCACGATCTGCGTCACAGCTGTGCCAGCTTGCTGCTGGCCAATGGCGTTCCCCTCAAGCACATTCAGGAGTGGCTGGGACATAGCGACTTTACCACCACGGCGAATATCTACACCCACTTGGATTACAAATCCAAGATCACCTCGGCACAGGCGATGGAGACAGGGCTTGCCCTGCCGGAGGGCGGCGACTTCAGCAGCCGCTGGGGGTCGATCGGTGCCGGGGAGAACTTCTGATTTTCTCCCCTGAAAACCGAAGATCGTGCAGGCTTATCCTTTGGGCAAAAATAAAAAAGCCTGTAATCGGCGTGATTACAGGCTTTTTGTGGCGGAGAGTTAGGGATTCGAACCCTAGAGACCTTTCGGTCTACAGCATTTCGAGTGCTGCACCTTCGACCACTCGGACAACTCTCCGTGTCTATTTTCGTCCGGTTTTCTTTCCAGAAATTTGCTCAAAAATTCGTTGGAGAGAAAACAGGAGAGACGGCAAAAAATATTCGATTTTGAGATTTTCTGTGTTGAGGAATATCAAGGAGAATCAGGGGGACGAAATTCCCAGCTTCCGCCGAAATTTCGAGTCAGTCCCGTTATGACCACTTCGATACGTCTCCGTATTTAGGCGAATCATTTCGCATAACAGTATTATTATAGCGCAAATCCGCCGAACATGCAACCTGAATTGATCGGTTAGCCGCATTATATATTGTCAGTTGTTATAATCCTGCTCCTGCTGTATGATAAGTTGTTATCAAAATGCTTGCCGATTCATTTTTTGTCGGAAAGGTTCGAATCGAGCCTCTCCGACAAAAATAACGAATCAAAGCGTTTCCGAAAGTTGTGCAATAATATCTCTGTTTGCTCTTAATCTTTCGTTCTGCGGTTCTTTTTCAACGGCTTTCTCGGCCATTATCAGTGCTTCTTTTTTTCTGCCCGTATAAAAATACCCCAGAGAAGCATAATCATACGGAGCGGCACCCCATGCTGCGGGTTCCGTTATGTATGTTTTCGGGCGGGTTTCAATTGCAAGTGCTTTAAGTGCAAAATACAGCGTACCTTCAAAATCCTGCCGTGCATATGCATTGCCCGCGAGTTCGATCCACGGTTCACGTAGGTACGGTGCTTCCGCTGCTGCGCGATAGAGCCAGCTTTCCGCTTCCGCAATATCATTCAGTGCCGTGCAGGCACGTGCAATAAAGCGCATCGATGCGCTCCGCTCATCCCGCCAGACAGCGGATTTCATTTCAAGGTGCCTCTTTAAGGTCGCAATACAATCGTTCCATCTGCCGTAAAACATGTATTCTCTGCCGAGATAATGCATATTTCTGTCGTTTTCCGGATTTTCCCGCACACTCATTTCCAGCAGAGGCAGGTATTGTGCGCGTGATTTTGATGCATCGGCAAGATGATCAAGCTGAATGCCTTCTGCAATGATATGTCTGAAACTGCCTTCTCCCTCATATTCAAGAACCTCATGTACAGGGTTTACCCATTTGAAACCATGCCGTGCATGTATCTTATCTATATAGAACACCGTACCTTCGCTTCCGTCCTCGTTGAAATTCCATGTATAACGATAGCGCAGCATATCCGCGCCGTTTGACCACGCTTTTTCTGCCGCTGCACGCCATCCGGGATGCAGAACCTCATCGATATCCGTACAAACACAGATGTCGGCATCCTCCGGCACAAGTTCAAGCGACCTGTTCCGCGCCGTATCGAACCGCCATGGGGTTATTATTTCACTCCGAACGTTTACCCCGTGCGCCTGAAGTATTTTTACAGTATCATCGCTTGACCCTGTGTCAAGAACATATACAGCATCCGCTTCGCTCATCGACTCAGCCCAGCGCGCGGCAAATTTCGCTTCATCCTTTGCAATTGCATAAACACACACTTTATAACCTTCCATATCGCTCCCCCGTTTCCCGGATTTTGTTTTGCGGAAAGCCTGCTCCGCCCGCACGCGGCAGGCGGAGTTTACCTGCACCGTCTCTTTTTCGAAGGCACATTTCCGGCTCGTTCACTGCCGCATTATCTATGCTTTAATCACCGTGATCCCGCCTGCATAGTCGCCGTTGGGAGTTGCGGCCGCATGCAGCGCTATGGTTCTTCCGCTTCTGTTTCGAAGCACAAGCTCCGTTCCTGCGGGAATCCGCCCATAGGCCGAGCCTGAAACGGACACAGGATTTCCGCCGGCTGCAGTCGTGTTTGCCGAAGAATAACCATACACATCCCCGGTAAGCGATTCAAGTGCAATCACAATATCACCCGAAGTTCCGGAGCCCTGCTCTTCCGCCGCATTTACGTTCCATACAATATGATACAGTTTTTCATCATTGGAACGCACCGCATTATTTGCCGCATCCGCACTGAGTTCTTCACCGCTGCTGCGAAGGTTTGTCAACGGCAGCACTCCCCCATTCGGTACAGTCGTTCCTTCTCCTGTCGGTTGAACTGCAGACATCAACGCTGCCGACCGGACAGGTTCGGCAGCAGGGCCGGTCGGGCCTGTCGGGCCTGTCGGGCCTGTCGGACCTGTCGGACCTGTTGCTCCCGTTGCACCTGTTTCTCCCGCTGCTCCTGCTGCGCCTGTCGGGCCTGTTGCTCCGGTTGCTCCTGCTGCTCCCGCTGCACCGGTCGGGCCTGTTGCGCCTGTTGCTCCCGTTTCGCCTGTCGGACCCGTTGCTCCTGTTGCTCCCGCTGCTCCGGTCGGGCCTGTTGCTCCCGTTGCTCCCGTTGCACCTGTTTCTCCCGCTGCTCCTGCTGCGCCTGTCGGGCCTGTTGCTCCGGTTGCTCCTGCTGCTCCCGCTGCACCGGTCGGGCCTGTTGCGCCTGTTGCTCCCGTTTCGCCTGTCGGACCCGTTGCTCCTGTTGCTCCCGCTGCTCCGGTCGGGCCTGTTGCTCCCGTTGCTCCCGTTGCACCTGTTTCTCCCGCTGCTCCTGCTGCGCCTGTCGGGCCTGTTGCCCCTGTTGCTCCCGTTGCGCCTGTAGGACCCGTTGCTCCCGCTGCTCCTGCTGCGCCTGTTTCTCCCGTTGCACCTGCTGCGCCTGCAGGACCTGTCGGGCCTGTTGCCCCTGTTGCTCCGGTTGCTCCCGTTGCACCTGTTGCGCCTGTTGCTCCTGCTGCGCCTGTCGGACCCGTTGCTCCTGTTGCTCCTGCTGCGCCTGTCGGACCCGTTGCACCTGTTGCTCCTGCTGCGCCTGTTTCTCCCGTTGCACCTGCTGCGCCTGCAGGACCTGTCGGGCCTGTTGCCCCTGTTGCTCCGGTTGCTCCCGTTGCACCTGTTGCGCCTGTTGCTCCTGCTGCGCCTGTCGGACCCGTTGCTCCTGTTGCTCCTGCTGCGCCTGTCGGACCCGTTGCACCTGTTGCTCCTGCTGCGCCTGTTTCTCCCGTTGCACCTGCTGCGCCTGCAGGACCTGTCGGGCCTGTTGCCCCTGTTGCTCCGGTTGCGCCTGTCGGACCTGTTGCCCCTGTTGCTCCCGCTGCGCCTGTCGGACCCGTTGCTCCTGTTGCTCCCGTTGCTCCTGTTGCTCCCGTTGCGCCTGTTGCTCCCGTTGCGCCTGTTGCCCCTGTTGCTCCGTCTACGCCTCTGATACCCTGCGGACCTGTCGGACCCGTTGCTCCGTCAATGCCTCTGATTCCCTGCGGACCTGTTGCGCCTGTCGCTCCTGTTGCTCCCGTAGCGCCTGTCGCTCCCGTTGCACCCGCTGCACCGGTCGCGCCCGTTGTTCCGATTGCGCCCGTCGGACCTGTTGCTCCCGTCGGGCCCGTTGCACCGTAATATGTACATTCACAGCGGCAGCCGCTGCAAGGCGGGAAACCGCACGCATTACCTGCAAACTGCATGCTGTTATCATAACCCATGTTTTGCTCGCTGCCGAAATTGCTTTGCCTCATGCCTCCCTGCTGTCTTCCTCTGTTCGACGGATTAAAAGGCTGAAAGCCGTTTCCCCTGCTTCCGTTATCATTTCTCATATCATTCACCACATCATTGCAGCGCAGTACCGTTCGCTCCCGCACTGCCGAGATGCTCCTTTCTTATTGTTTTGCTTCGCCGCAGGCTCCAATGTCGGGCTTGTACACGGCTTGCTATAAAATATGAATATTACCGATAAACAGTTACAGGTTTTGAACACTGCTGCCGAAAACAAAACAACCCGCGATGCATGCTTTGCGCACATCACGGGTCGTTTGCCCTTTTCGGAGTAATCACCGAGCATTCGTTTATTTTCGTTTTTTCGATTGAAAAACACTTCCTGTTCTCAACGTTTCTGGGTGCAATGAACCGTCGCTAAAACAATTCAACCTCCAGCCTGTCAAACGTTACCTGTTCCATAAAATCATCCGGGCGGAACACGGTGTGTGAAAAGCGAAGCAGCTCATTGACATGCTTATCAAGAATCACAGGGCGTGAAAGGTTTAATTTCGAGCACAACTCGCAAAGAGCTTCGTGCCAGTCCTCCACTTCGGAAGCGTCCTTCTGCGGAATTTCAACGACATCCTGTTCCGTTGTTTTGTTGTTTTTTCGAACTCTTGCCCAGATTTTCATCTTATTTCTCCATGTGTTTTCTTGAAAGCTGCACCGTTTGGCTATGTGTTGCAGTATCGACGCAGCGGCTGCCGTTAAGCAGCCGCCGCGCAGGTTATTTTGTTTCCAAACTTATCCGAACATCTGATCAGTCGCTCACGAACCAAATATACATCCGGAGCATACCGCTTTCGTCCACGCCCTTTGAGAATCCGTAGAGTTTGTACTGCTTGCCCGCTTCAAGGGGATGCTGGCGTGCGGCAGAATAGTGATCGTGATACTCAATGCTGATCGTATGTCCATCGTTAAGGGTAAACGTTGCAACGAGATAATCGTCATCATAGGTAATCTCTGCAACAGTTCCCTCAATTACAAACCCACGAAGGTCGGTGATATGGACGGGTTTTGACATCTCGCTGTAATCACCTCTCCAAACGGTGGGAACATATTCGTTAAACACCGGCGGACGTTCCACAAAGAACGGACGCGTGTAAACCGTTCCGTCCGCAAGGGTTGCGGTGAGCTGGAGCTCATAGCACTTTGCGGCGGTGGGAAGGTTTACGGAAAACCTGAAGTTCCCGTTTTCGTCAACTGTGGGCTGATCCTTAACGGTGCATTCTGCATCCTTGGGAACAACCTGAAGCACAGCTCCTGCGGGAACGGTACCGGTGAGTTCAATTGAAGTTTCAACATTCAGAACTCGGGTATCAACTTCCTCGGGTATTGAAATTATGTCGGATGCGGTCAGCTGTTTGCTGACGGTTGCCTTGAAGGTTCGGCGCATGATCATGTATCCGCCGAGCTTGATTTCACCGACGATCTCGTATTCGCCCTTGTCGAGCTTTGTTGTGTAAGCAAAGCTGCCGTCGGGCGCGGGCTGCACGGTTTCGTTGTTGATCGTGACAACAGGCAGATTGTTCTGAAGATCTGTCTGAGTCAAGTCAACATGCCCTTTGATTTCTATAACGCCGTTGTCGCTCGTTATGTCTTCAGCCGTTTCGAAGGATGCATTAAGCGTCGGAACTCTGAGCGTTATGCGCGGAATCTCCAGCTTTGTCAGCGTTCCGTCCTCATTTTTGAGACTTACCGAGGGGTAAATGTCGCAGCTTTCGCCCTCAATGGGTGTTATCGGGCGCAGGCGGTTGGATGCAACATTGAAAGTTACATATCCTTTTTCGGGAACCTGCTGTTCGGTCTGCGCACCTGTGCTGTCCTCATAAACAAGGACAGAACCAGCTTTTGCATAAACAGTGATATAGTAGCTGTCCGGATTGTTGGGGTTGACGATAACGCTGTTTGCTTTTTCGCCGCCGATGCTGCTGCCGTTCAAAAGGGTGTATGCAAGCACGCCGGCCGCAATTACGGCCACAACAGCAAGCACAATTATTGCAATACGCAGACCGGACGCACCGCCTTTTCCGCGTCTGCGATCGCTTCTGCGGTTCACGTCTTCAAATTCATCATAGGAATTATCGCGTCTGCCCCGCTTTGCTCCGTAATCGGCGCTCGTGCGGGCAGTGTCGAAATCATCTTGAATATCAGTCGAATCTCTGCCCTTTCCGCACTGCTTCTTCGCGCGCTTGTTCCCGCGTTCGCGGCCGTCGTATGCATCCGCATCATCGAAATCATCGGAATAATCGGAATCATATTCGTCATCCGGGTTTGACTGCCTTTCCGTGCGGGGCTGCTGCCTGCGTGCGTTTGCAGAATCGTTATCCCACGGAAGTCTGTCGCCGGCGAATGCGCCCTGTGAATTCTGCGCACTGCGGTTCGCCCGTTCCGCTCCGTTCGGGCTGCTTGTTCTGTCATTTCTCTGCGCAGCGGCAGCGTTTTGGCGGTTATTGTTCTGTCGACTTGCGTTCGGACGTCTCTGAACTTCGTTCCAATCACCGACGTCGCATGTGAACTGTCTTTCAAGCTCATCAAGGTCGCTGTCAGTGTTTTGGTTCATGTCCGCGGGATTATTGTTTTGTGCGGCATTTCGCCCTCCGAAAGAAAACCTGATATCCTTGTTCTCGTCAACGAAACCCCAAGACGGGGTATCATCATCGCGCTGCGGCTCCGAGCGCAGTGAAACTGCGCAATTCTCGCATACTTCGGAATACTCGGGATTATCGTGGCCACAATTTCTGCATTTCATTTGCGTCACCTCCGGTTAATATACAAAAGCACTTTGCAGAGTTCTTCCGAACTCCGCACCTTATTATACCAATTGCGGTTTGCTCTTTACAATAGGTTTTCGACTCTATTTGAAAATAAATTGTGACTTTTTTCGGTATTTTATATCATACTCCGCATCTCCGTCCGGTGATTGTCTTCCGCTGGAACAATTATCTGCTCTCAACAGTCCGCCGCGCTTTTTTATCGAATGCATTTTTATTCGTTTTGTGTTATAATATTGTGATACGGTCGGCCTCCGCGGCATGCGGAGCTGCAGATTGGAGGGATTAACATGGTCGAACAAATTTTGCCGCAAGAGAACAGTGCTTCAAACAAGCTGCCGTTTGCGGATGCGCATTGTGATTTTTTATACGGGATGACATACTATGATTATGATATTCAAACCGTCTCCGGGCATCAGAGCATGAGCCTTCGGAACATGGCAGCGGGCGGAGTGAAGCTTCAGTTCTTTGCCGCATGGATCGACATGCTGCTGAAGCAGAACCCGCTGAGTCAATGCCTGAACATGATAGATTCCTATTATCGAATGCTTGAATCAAATCCGTGTTTTGTGCCGTTCTCCCGTGATTTTGACGTAACTCAGGACAAAATTGCAACAGTGCTGACCGTTGAAGGCGGTGAGGCTGTCGAAGGCAGCGTTGAAAACCTTCGAATGCTGTATCGTCTCGGAGTGCGCGCAATGACGCTGACTTGGAATGACGTTAACAGTCTTGCCTATCCGGCCGGAAAACGCGGAAGCAAAAAGGGATTGACCGCCCTCGGAAAGCGTGTTGTTGAAGAGATGTGCCGAATCGGAATGGCTGTTGACCTTGCACACCTCGGGGATGCAGGCATTGACGATGTGTTGGGCATTGCAGCACGCCCCGTGTTTGCGTCGCACACAAATGCACGCGCATTATGCAGTCACCCGCGCTGCATGAAAGATGAGCATATTCGCGCGATTTCAAAACAAGGCGGTGTAATCGGCGTCAATTTTTATTACAGACAATTGACCGATGAACGCACTGCCGAACTCGACGATGTGATACGGCATATCGCGCATTTCATCGAAATCGGCGGAATCGACTGCGTTGCGCTCGGGTCGGATTTTGACGGCATGAACCGCTATATCGACGGGCTTGAAAACAGCAGCGGACTGCCGTTGATTGCGAACAAGCTGAGCCGCATGGGCTTGAGCGATGCGGACATTCGCAAAATCGCCTATGGGAATCTGGCTCGATATATTATGAATTTTTGTTGACAATCTTCCCGATTAAGCATTGTTTGACCGTTTTCAAAGTACTATATACAATATTTGCCGTTAAAAGAGCCCTTTTTGTCTTTCGGTCGCCCTGTTTCAGTGGTATAATATTGGTAATGCGAGAATGGTCTCACCGCCCGCTCCGCCGTTGTGCCGAGCGGGATTATTCCGAAGTGCTCCGCATCCGGTGCATTTCGGCAGAAACGGAGGTTGTGACATTGCAAACGGTTAAAATTGATAACATTTTTACCCGTATTGAGAAAAAGTATATTGTTTCGGACAAGCAGTTCGCCGCAATGCTGCCCGTGCTTTTGCAGCATATGCATGTTGATTCTTACGGAAAAAGCACCGTCAGCAGCATTTATTTTGACACTGCCGACATGCGGTTGATTCGTGCCTCTATAGAGCATCCGATTTATAAGGAAAAGCTCCGCTTGCGATGCTACGGCACTCCGTCGGCAGAATCGAACGCTTTTATTGAACTTAAGAAGAAATACAAAGGTGTTGTGTATAAGCGCCGAATCGAAATGCCCTATGCCGATGCAATGGAGTTTCTCTGCGGTGATGCGCCCTGCCCCGACAAGCAAATTGCGCGTGAAATTGATTATGCGCTCCGCTTTTATCCGGAGCTTCGGCCGTCTTTCGGAATATTTTGCGAACGCACTGCCTATGCGGAAAACGGCGTCGGGGATTTGAGACTGACAATCGACGAAAATCTGCGCTACAGAACGCGCAACCTCGATCTGTTAAGCGGCACGTACGGCGACCCCATTCTGCCCGCAGGCAAATGCATAATGGAGCTTAAAACTCCGCACACTCTGCCGCTTTGGCTTGCCGCACTCCTTGATGAACACAGGATCTTTCCGACAAGCTTCTCAAAATACGCAACCGCGTATAACATCGAACTTAACCGCATTCTTTCTCAAAAACGCGGTGCTGCATATTGCGGCTGAACGATCCGGTATCGTTCCGTGCCCAATGTTTTCATCCATAAACGAAAGGATTTTTCACTATGCTTAACAACGTTATCGACAGTATTTTCTCCACCACAAGCACCTTGACCGCAGGCGGGTTTATTGTTTGCCTGCTTGTTTCTCTTGCATTGGGCGTTCTCATCGCCGTTTGCAGTCGATACAGAAATCGTCCCTCCAAGAGCCTTTCGGTCTCCCTTGTGCTTCTGCCGATGATAGTTCAAACGATTATCGCCCTTGTTAACGGACAGCTCGGCGCAGGCATTGCTGTTGCAGGTGCTTTCAGCCTTGTCCGCTTCCGTTCCGCCCCCGCTTCAGCGCGTGAAATAACAAGTATCTTTCTCGCAATGGCTGTCGGCCTTGCAACAGGCATGGGTTATATTGCAATTGCAGTCATCCTTGCCGTGTTCGTTCTTTTGGTTGACATTGCGCTTGCAAGCATCAATTTCGGCAAAGCGGGTTCCGCAGAGCGCGACCTCAAGATTGTCATTCCCGAAAGCCTCAACTATGATGAGGTTTTCAATGATATTTTCAGCACTTACACTTCCCGCCATGAGCTCATCCGTGTTAAGACCACCAACATGGGCAGCCTGTTCAAGCTCACCTACCAGATCACTTTGCGTGATGCGCGGAAAGAAAAAGAGTTTATCGACAAGCTTCGTGAGCGCAACGGCAATCTTGAAATCACCTGCGCACGCCCCGGCAACGGCAATGTTGAAATCTGATCGTTTTTCATCAGTCTTTCTTTTGCCGTATCATTCTCTGTAAAAAAACAAAGGTACAGCCGCCCGCAATTGCGTTTCGGCTGTGCCTTTTGTTTAAACTTCTCCTTAAATTCAGTTTTTGTTTGAGTCTTAGATATGAATTTCAGGTTCCGAACCTGCGCATTCTCCGCCGATTAGTTCGGGAAGGAATTCTCTGCAAATCACGCGATACGCGGGATGGTAAAGCCGACGGTAAGTCTCGCTGTGATGTATTGCCGGGCAGCCCGCCGCAACGTATTTCTTAAGAAAAGCCGACAGCGTTTCTTCGTCAAACGGAGTTTTCCCCTGCCGGCAGATTTCTTTCAGCAGGCTGAGCTTTTTCAGCATTCCGTCCGTTGAACCCGTTCGAACCTCCGATGAACGCACAAAAAGCTCCGCAAGCCTTGAGAGCGGTATACCGTACCGTGCCAAAGGTTCCAGGTGCACACGAACGAACATCCCGCCTGTTTCATCCGTCAAAGGTTGTTCCCCGGCAGCGGCGGCTTTCGTTGTCAGCATACACGCTTCATACTCCCTCTTCAGATACTCCTCCGCAATCTCTTTGCTGCGCACAAAATGCCCGCAGCCGAATTCGCTTTGATAAAGCAGCTTTACTATGTCGTCCGGCTCACATTTCGGATACAGCTCAATATGCCGCTCGATAACATGCCTCGTTTCCCGCAAAAAGGTTTCATCCCGTTTCGTATTTTTCATATTTCTCCCGTCCTGTTCTTTTCTCGCGCTATTCTATCATATGCACAAGGCCAAATCAACAAGTCTATTTTGAATATCGTTGAATAGAATTTAAACAGGCCACTGTACGGCATCGTTTTCAGAAAAAGCAAAGGAACTTTACCTTGTTTTTTAAAAAACGCGCTTATTCAGTGATACTTGAACTTACGGAGGGCAATATGCCGGATACAAACAACAGCATCAGTCTTTCAGGCAGGGTTACGGACGGCCCGGAATACAGTCATACAATTTACGGAGAGGCTTTTTTCAAGCTTGTGCTCACCGTTCAAAGATTGAGCGGAACCGAGGATAAAATACCTGTCACCGTCAGCGAACGACTGCTCGGCGGCATCCCTGTTGAACACGGTATGTATTTTCATGTTCACGGACAGATACGTTCCTATAATCAACAGACTGAAAAAGGCAGCAGACTTATCATCACCGTGTTTGCACGTGAATTCATTCCTGCTTCGGCGGATGAAACCGATGCTTTTGCATACAAAAACGAAGTTGAACTGTTCGGATACATCTGTAAGTCCGTAATATACAGAACGACTCCTTTTTTACGTGAAATTGCGGACGTTCTGCTTGCAGTCAACAGACGGTACGGCAAATCCGACTATCTGCCCTGTATCGCATGGGGACGAAACGCAAGGTATTTGCAGGATATGAAGGTCGGCATCGGAATGCACGTTATCGGAAGGCTGCAAAGCCGCGAATATAAAAAAGTTTTTGAAGACGGAACGGAGGAAATGCGCACTGCATATGAGATAAGCTGCTCCGCCGTTGAACCTTTCGAACCGACACTGTCTGACTGATATGGCGCATCTGCCGCAAATCAAGGCAGAACAAACACTTTCGACTGTTTTTTCGCTGTGCAGGCACGGCAAGTTGAAACCGCACTTGAAATCCACGCCCGATTGTGTTATATTCAACAAACAGTTTTGCCGAATGCGGCAGAGAGGTTGGTTTGTTAATAATGCGAATGTATCCGAAAGCAAAAGTATCCGAAAAGGCGGAACGCGCACTCAAAGGCGGGCACCCGTGGGTTTATGCGGAGGAGGTGCTTTCCGTTGACGGTGATTATACGAACGGCGGGCTTGTTGATGTTTATACAAAAAAGGATCGGTTCATCGGAACCGGGTTCATAAATGACAATTCCAAAATTCGCATTCGCATCTTTTCACGCAATGCAAACGACAGGTTTGACGATGACTTTTTCCGCAGGCGAATTCGTTATGCGCTTGAGTACCGCCAAACGGTCATGGGAAACGATTTTGACTGCTGTCGAATCATCTTCGGTGAGGCCGACAGTTTTCCCGGGCTGACAGTGGATCGATTCGGAGATGTTCTTGTTTTTCAAATTCTCTCCCTCGGCACCGAAATGCTTAAGTCCCGCCTGTTTCCGCTGTTTATTGAAGTATTCAAAGAGTTCGGCATTAATATTCGGGCCGTTTGCGAAAGAAACGATGTCGCCATACGCGAAAAGGAAGGTCTGACTCAGCACAAGGGCTTTATCAGCTGTGATCTCCTGCCTCCCGCGCCGGACAGCGGATTGGTAATGATTGAAGAAAACGGCATCAAATACGAAATCGACGTTATCAACGGACAAAAAACGGGCTTTTTCCTTGACCAGAAATATAACCGTCGTGCCGCTGCGAAGATTGCTGCCGGCAAAACGGTTCTCGATTGTTTCACGCATACGGGCGCATTCGCACTGAACGCCGCCGCTGCATGTGCAAAGCATGTCACTGCCGTTGATATTTCTGCGGATGCAATCCAAAAAACGCGCAGAAATGCGGAGCTGAACGGGCTTTCGGGCAGAATGGATTTCGTTTGCGCCGATGTCTTTGATCTTCTGACCGATATGGAATCCAATCGCAAACACGGTTATGATTACATAATACTCGACCCGCCCGCCTTCACCAAAAGTCGGGATACGATCGGCAGTGCGGTAAAGGGCTATAAAGCCATCAATGCAAAAGCAATGAAACTCCTTCCGCGCGGCGGCTATCTTGCAACCTGCTCATGTTCGCATTTCATGACCGATGAGCTTTTCCGTAAGATGCTTCACAATGCCGCAGAGGATGCAGGGGTTCAGCTGCGTCAAATCGAAGCGCGTCAGCAGGCTCCTGATCACCCGATTCTTTGGAATGTACCCGAGACGGATTATCTGAAGTTTTATATTTTTCAAATCGTTTAGTTTTTTTGTTTCGGATAAATATCCAAAAGCATCCGTGCAGTTCCGCTGCTTTCGGATGCTTTTGTTTTTGTTCGGCTTTGATTGACCGCAGGCTGCACTAATCAATCTGAATTGTGTATCGCGTTGTACTCCGAAGCGGTGTTAAACTTCAACATCAACCGATTTTGTCCTCAAAAGAATCCACGCGGTTGAAATTCGCATGTTCGGTGATGTACTCCTTGCGGGGAGCAACCTTGTCTCCCATCAAAAGCGTTACAAGGTGTTCTACATACGCCGCGTCTTCAATCGTCACCCGCACAAGGGAACGGTTCTCCGGGTTAAGCGTTGTTTCCCAAAGCTGCTCCGGATTCATTTCACCCAAGCCTTTATACCGCTGCAAGGTGTACCCCTTCATGCCTTTCGTAATTCGGGCAAGTTCTTCATCGTCATAGGCATACGTAACATTGTTTCCCTTTTGAACCTTGTAAAGAGGCGGCATACCCATGTAAACATGCCCTCCCGTTATCAGTTCCTTTGTGTAGCGATAGAAGAACGTAAGAAGCAGAGCGCGTATATGCGCACCGTCCTGATCGGCATCGGAGAGAATGATGATTTTATGATACTTAAGGTTTTTAAGCTCAAAATCCTCGCCTATGCCGGTTCCGAGGGCGGTTATGATGGAGCGGCATTCGTCATTTTCAAGCACCTGCTCAATGCGCCTTTTTTCAACATTCAACGGTTTGCCGCGCAGCGGCAGTATTGCCTGGAACCGTCTGTCACGGCCCTGCTTTGCGCTGCCGCCTGCCGAATCGCCTTCAACGATGAAGAGTTCGTTTTGCTCCGGTGTTCTGCCCGTGCAGCTTGAAAGCTTGCCGACGAGAGGTGCGTTTTCAAGCTTTGACTTTTCACGCGCCATGGTTTTTGCTTTCCTTGCAGCTTCACGTGCTTTTGCCGCCTTCACCGCTTTGTCCGCAATTGCGGCGGCAAGATCCGAATTCTTAAGGTTTTCAAGTATCGGTGTCAACTCGTCCATAACAATAGCTTCAACCGCCGTACGCGCTTCGGTATTGCCGAGTTTTGTTTTCGTCTGCCCTTCAAACTGAATCGAACTCATTTTAAGCGACACGACTGCCGTGAGTCCCTCGCGGAAATCCTCACCCGGCAGCGGCGCATCCTTCTCCTTCAGGATTCCGGTTCGACGGCAATAATCGTTCATGACCTTGGTCAGAGCGGACTTAAATCCGGTTTCATGCGTACCTCCCTCGGTCGTCGGAATATTGTTGACATATGAAAAGATGCTTTCGGTATAGCCATCGTTATGCTGCATTGCAATTTCAACAATGATTGCATCTTTGCCCGTGCCGCGCATTCCGCGAAAGTATATCGGTTCTTTATACAGCGGGGTTTTTTCACTGTTAAGATAGCACACAAAATCCACAATGCCGCCGTCGTATTTGTACTCGCGGCTCTTATTTTCGTCCTTCAGCCTGTTGTCGGTGAATTTGAACGTTACCCCTTTGTTCAGGTACGCAAGCTCGCGCAGGCGTTTTGCAACGACTTCGGAATTCATTTCAATCGTTTCAAAAACGCGTTTGTCCGGCAAAAATGTTACCCTTGTGCCCTGCCGCCGCGTTCTTCCGACCTCGGCAAGCGGCGCGACAGGAATTCCGGAATGCATGTTGCCGTCCGAATCTTCATAGCTGTGGAATTTGATTGAATACAGCTTTCCGCCCGTTGCAACCTCAACTTCAACGTATTCGGAAAGCGCGTTAACAACCGATGCACCGACACCGTGCAATCCGCCCGAGAACCCGTATGAATCGTTGTTGAATTTTCCGCCCGCATGGAGTTGAGTATAAACAACTTCAACGCCGGACACATGCAGCTTTTCATGAATGCCTACGGGGATTCCCCTGCCGTTATCCTCAACAACCACGGAATTATCCCTGTTAATTGTAACGCTGACGATCGTTGCAAACCCGTTTGCCGCTTCATCAACGGCATTATCAACGATTTCCCAAAGCATATGGTGCAGACCCCTGCTTCCGGTGCTGCCGATATACATGCCCGGACGGACACGAACCGCCTCCAGGCCTTCCATTACCTTTATATCATCAACGGAATAATTGTGCTGATTTTGCATTTTTTCCTCCGTAATCAACAATCAGCCGACTGTTATTTTATATATCATCCAAATTTACAGCATTCCGAGTTCGCCGTTGACCCTTTTTAGCTCACGGCGCAGTTCCGTAAGTTCCGTTTCAAACGGGAACGGTTTTTCGGACTCCGAACGCAGCTCCGCCTCGTCCTGCTCCATACGCTCTATGCTGCCGAGTGTAGTTTCAAGCCGTGTTTTAAGGCCGTTAACAACGTTATCAAGCCTTGCAATGATGCCCATCGCGCTTTCGCTTAAATCTGAACGATAGGTCCCACTGCCCTTGAGCAGAAAGATTCGCCTTGCCCCCGAAATATCGTTCGCAAGAAAGAGTTTGAACCCCCGATATGTGCCGATTCGCTTTTCCTCACGTATAAATGCATGTTCCGCAAGCAGCTCTATCAGCCTTTCGCCCGCATCGCGCCGCCGTGTATAATTCTCGCCCGCAAGCATCATTGAAAACCCCTCGCCGGTGTTTTGTTCCGCAAGAAGCATATCTTTTTGAAGAATGTCGCGCAGTTTCAGCAATTCACTGTTCTTTGCCGGCAGCTGCAAAAGCTGCTCCGCCGCTTCTGTCTTTGCGCGCTCATGCTTTGATTTCAAAACAAGTTTGCGCTGAAGCTCCGTTTCAAGCTCAATCTTTCGCTTTATGAGCGGGTTTCCGACGGCGAGTGACTTGACTTCGCTGTATGTGAGCACAACTTCATCAACCTCGTCACCGCTTCTGCTCGGGCAATCACCGTTTATAATTTGAGATATAAATCGTTGTTTGTTTTCAAGAAGCTGCCATGAATAAGCATCAAAGCTCCCGTTTGTGATGTAGCGATATATCATTACCTCGTCATTTCGATTGCCCTGACGCAGCATTCGGCCTTCACGCTGGGTAACATCCGACGGACGCCACGGAATATCAAGGTGATGCACCGCAAGCAGATTGTTTTGAACGTTCGCACCGATGCCGAGTTTGAAAGTTGAACCGATAAGCACACGTATGCGTCCCTTGCGAACTTTGTTAAAAAGCGTTGTTCGCATTGCGTCGTTTACAGCATCATGAACGAACGCAATTTCATCCGCGGGCACGCCGCGCAGGATAAGCTTTTGTTTTATATCGTCGTAAAGATTGAAACCGTCCTTCGGCGTGCTTTGGTCAAGGAACACAAGCTGGGTCAGTTTATCGCGTTCACTCCAGATTCTGAACACATTTTCAACGCATGTATTAAGTTTTGAATTCGGATTATCAGGCTCCTCGGGGTTAACAAGACGCATGTCGAGAGCGGCTTTTCTGCCGTCCGTCGTGATTTTCAGCATGTTGTCCTCCGTTCGGGCAACGCTGCCGCTCTTTACCTCCTCTGCACGCACCGCAAGCTCCTCAATATACTTTCTGAGGGACTCGCTTGCCGGAACGGTACAATTGATATAATTCACCTTATGCGGAATCCTTTTATCATCTTCCGGAGTAAAATACAAATCCGCAATATCCGAAAACAGCAGCGACAGTTCGGGCAGGTTATAGTACCTGCTGAGCCTGCGGCGCAGCCGATAGCCTATACCGTTCGCCTCAACTTCGAATTCTTCCGTAACCTCGGAAAACATTTTGACCCAATTGTCAAACTCAAGCAGATTCAGCTCGTCCATATGTTCATAGCCGAGGTACCGCTGCATCGTGTACATGTCCGAAACGGAGTTTGTGATCGGGGTTCCTGTTGCAAAAACAGCACCCCGTCCGTCATGCGTGCGCTGTATATAGCGGAGTTTTGCCATCAAATCATCGCACTTTTTCGAGCCCTTCGGGTTCAGCCCCGGCAGACTGCCGTGTTTGGTTTCAATACTGATGTTTTTAAAATTATGCGCTTCGTCAACAAATATCGTGTCGATCCCGAGGTCATCGAAAAAAACAGCACCCTTCGGAAGAGTTTGTTCCTCCTCCCAGAGCTTTTGCAGCCTGTGTTCAATGCGCGACGCAAATCTGTTCAGCACGATATATGCATCGTTGTACACTGCACTGCGCATGGACTCCGCAATTTGCGCAAGGTGTGCGTTCAATTCGCGTTCACGCTCCCCGCGCGAAAGCGGGATAAGCGAAAAACTGCCGTAACCCATAATTATCGCGTCACAGTCGCTTTCAATAATCTGTTTCAAAACGCGGTTCCTGTTTGCGGGAGTGAAACTTTTCGGTTCAATTACAATGACCTCCGCCGCAGGATAAAGCTGGGTGAACTCATAATGCCATTGTTCGAGAATATTATTCGGAACAACAAACAGATTGCGTTTTGAAATGCCAAGCCGGCGCATTTCCATTGCCGCTGCCGCCATGACATAGGTTTTCCCCGCGCCGACCTGATGCGCCAGCAGGATATTTTTTGAATGCACGATTCTTTTCACGGCATCCAGCTGATGCTTTTGCAGCTTAATGTTTGGATCTTTGCCCGGAAGGAGCATTCTGCTGCCGTCAAAATGCCGCGGACGGATCGCACAGAAGTTCTCATTGTAGTAGTTAAGCAATTGACTTCTTCTCGGCTCATCCCTGAAGAGCCAGAATGAGAATCTTTCCGCAATCTGCCGCGCTCTCTCCTGCGCAAGCAGAGTTTCGGCTTTGTTGACACGGCGAACCTTCTGTTCCTTGCCGTAAGGAATATATGTATCGTAAACGGCAATTTCGCGCGAATTAAGCATTCGCTCTATAATCTCAAAAGCGTTCATGCGTTCCGTGCCGTAAGTAAGTTTTGCACGCGTAAAGTCCGTGAAATGCTTTTTTCCGTGAATTATATAATGATTTGCGGCGCGAATGTATTCAACGCTGATTTTCGGCTTTCCGGAAGCGGAACGGATACCGATTAAAGCAATTATAAAATCACGGTAGACCCAAGCGGGAATCCACGGACTGCCCATTGACGCCTTTATCTGCCCCGGCTGCACAACGGGCGGCATCACAACCTCAAGCGCAGAGATATTTTCCGAAAAATCCCAATCATCCGGCATTTGTTTTCGGGTATTAGATTCATCCCCTGCCGTTTTTGCGGTTTCAGCCTGCTGCTCAAGTGCCGATTTTGCGGCAGCAAGCTTTTTCATAATATTTCCGGAAAGGTATTCCTCCGCCGTAACAAAACAGCTCTTTTCGGGATCATAGTAAATCGCACCCTTGAGAGATTGAAATGCTTCCGCTTTATCGACCCGCGCCAGCGCGCAGATAAAATCAATATCAACCCTGCCGATATAATCCACGCAGCGTTCAAGAGCGGAATGCACCGTCAGTGTTTCAGGCGGGTTTTCATTCAGTTGCGAACCGTTTTCTGTCAACTTGCATCCTTTCAGGTTTAACAATATGTTTTTGTTTTCAGCCGAACTCAAAAATCAGCCGAGTCATTCGCTGCAGCAAAGGATCAGTCCCTGCCGTTTACAAAAGCTGTCCAAACCGGCATCCGCGCGATTAAGTGCATTCGCATCAAATGCTTCCGAGCGGGTGGAATATCGGTTTCATTCTTTGGAACGTCGCAATCAGCGGAATGCCTGCCGCCGCTGCAAGTTTCTCCGCCTCCTTTATGCGCTTTGCGACCCTGTCGCTTCTGTGTGCATCGGAACCGGTTGTTATATATTGACCGCCGAGATCGCGGTAAAGCTTTAATACATCCTCACCCCAGCAGGGATCATCCCACCATGCCGAAGTGTTGATTTCAATTCCCTTTCCGTTTTTTGCAAGATATGAAAAAATCTCCGCAAAAAGCTCCTTTGAAACATCAAGCGTCATTCGCCTATCCTCATACGGCGAATACTTTGCAATGAAGTCATAATGACCGAGTATGTTCATGTAATCGCAGGTTTTAATACCAGTGAGTATCGTCTGAAGGTAGGAAAGGTATGCATCCTGTTTTGTTTTTCCGATGTAGTATTCCGGATAGTAAACATCAAATCCGCCCACAACATGTATTGAACCGATAACAAAATCGAGGTCATGCGGCGCGATGTACTGCCGTGCTTTTTCGGCGCAGTTCCCGTCGTTCAGAGCAACTTCCGCTCCGCGGCGTATGCGCACTCCTTTATATAGTCCGTTGTAAGGCAAAAGCTGTTCTCGCAATGCACCGAGATCCGATGGCTGCATTGACTTATCGCCGTTATCGAAATCAACATGATCCGTGAAGCAAATCTCACTCAATCCGCGCTCGGCGGCGGCTTCAAGCTGCTCCGTCACCGTTGCGGATGCATCTGCCGAATAATTCGTGTGTACATGGTAATCTATCATAATGATTCTCCTCCGTGCCGATTCATCGCCCTTTTCGGAATGACAATTATATCACGTTCATGCAATATATTCAATATGTTTTTCCCGTGAGTGCAATAATTTGCATGAATCGGCCCCCCTGATACATTATTTGCGGTGTGCACACAGTTCGACCGTGCCGCCGCGCCTTGGAATAAAAAAGTTCGTTTTTTTGCAAGTTCAATATGGTTTTGCAGGCCGTCGTCGCCATGCATTCGCATCGTATTCAAAATAAAAAGCCGCCCGACTTACGTTTTCGGAACGGCATTTCAATATTGGTTTAACATACAAAGTTTAATCAGTGCGGCGTTCGGGTTCACAATTAAGCGCAGCTTATCAGGACTCGTTTGCGGAGTTTTGGTCATTTTGACGGCTGCCGCATGTTTCTTCTTTTTCAGTCCGCTGTTTCTCCCACTCAATTTTTTCGAGCCGTCTCTCGCGGCCCTCCATAATTCGCCTGATATTCGGAAGGTGAGCAGTGATGACAATAGCGGCAATCACAACAGCAATGAGCATCAGCGGAATATTGCCCCGGTTGCGGTAAATCACAAGGGCAGTCGCGATTATCGTGCCGATAACAGAGCCTACGGAAACCATTTTTGTTATTACAATAAGAATAACCGCACAACCGACAGCAATGAGCAGCTGAACCGGGGACAGCACAAGCAGACCGCCAAGCGCGACCGCAACGCATTTCCCTCCGCGGAACTCATAAAAAACAGGCAGCAAATGCCCGAGTATCGCACCCAACAGCCCTATGCAGCCGAGTATTCCGCTCAGATTTTCGGGCATGACATAATTCGAAAACAGTGCCGGAGCAATTGCCGCAACGGCGTAACCCACGCCGACGCTTGCCGCACCCTTCGCACTGTCGCTCGCCAAACAGATAAGCCCCCATTTCCAGCCGAAGGTTCTCAATACATTTGTTGAACCTGCATTGCCGCTTCCGCAGGCATGGATATCCGTGCTTTTGCTTCGTGCAATCTTCACCGCACTCATTATGCTGCCGAGAAGATAACCCGCAATGAGGCAAAAAACGGACAGAAGCACAGTTATCATAGTTTTCCCTTTCAGTTACCGCATTTTAATCAGGCTCAGAACTTAAATCGACCGCAGGAACGCATTTTTAAGAACCGCATACCGTGCATCAGCAGCCGAAATATGTCCTTGCAATTCCTGCATCAATCCGAATCTGCTCCTTAAGAGCGTCCAGCGATTCAAACTTTTTGACATCGCGGATTTTTTTAACGAAACATACCGACATCGGAAGTCCGTAAATATCCTCGTCATAGTCAAAAATATGCGTTTCTATCGTGCGTTTTGTTCCGCCGACAGTCGGGTTCGTTCCGATGTTCGTGCAGGCAGGCATTATGTCGCCGTTGACGCGTGCCATGCTCACATACACTCCGTCCGCGGGAATCACGCGGGCGGAATCGGGTTCAATATTCGCCGTCGGATAGCCGATTGTCCTTCCTATACGCTTGTTTTGAACGATTATGCCGTCAAGAGCATAAGCTCTTCCCAAAAGGAGCTGTGCATCCTGAACGTTCCCGCATGTTATCATGTTTCGAACTCTCGTGCTTGAAACAGGCTCGCGCCCCAAAAGCACGGGTTGAATAATCGCCGTTTTGATTCCGTATTTTTGGCAAAGCCTTTGAAGCGTCTCGCTGTTCCCCTGCTTTTTCTTTCCGAAAGTGTAATTAAACCCGGCAACAATAATCTTTGGGTTCAATCTTTCGGCAAGCATTCGGATAAAACTCTCTGCGGAAAGGTCGCGAATCGCACTTGTAAACTCAACCTCATCAACCAGCTCAATGCCCTGCCTGCGCATAAGAGCGGCGCGGGTTTCATTGCTGCAAAGCCGAAGAATTTTTTTGCCGAAAAGCTCCTGCGGATGATTCTTAAACGTAAACACAGCAGGAACAAGTCCGGATTGCCGCGCTATCAGAACGGTTGCGTCAATTATCTTCTTGTGACCGACATGCATTCCGTCAAACATGCCGAGAGCAACCACCGTACCCGGTTTGGCTGCGTTCGTATAGTCTGTGCCCGGCGTGTTAATTTTGTCCTTGTTCTGCATCAAACGCTCATTTCTCCTTCCCGAACCATACGGTGATATGCAATCCGGAATCATCCCGCAGCGCAAGGCCCATGAATTCATTTTCAAGATACAGTCTGTAGACCGTTCCCGGCTCTGCCTGCCCACATTCAACCGAAGCTCCGTTTGAAATAAGCGTCCTTTGCTTTTCGGAAAGGTTAAAAAGGCGAAGTTCCGGCAGGTGCCGCGCAGCCTCGTCAACGGGAACAACAACCGATTGAAGTTCCCCCGCTTCCTTCAGTTCCTTCAGTTCCGCAATCGTATGCGCTTCGCTGATATCGAAGGTTCCGGAAGCGGTTCGCAGCAGAAACGGCATGTATGCACAGCAGCCGAGGGCCCGTCCGATGTCCCTGCAAAGCGAACGGACATATGTGCCTTTTGAGCATCGAATGCGGATGAGGAAGCTGTTTTGTTCGAGTTCACAAATGGTTTCAAGCAAAAAAACTCTGATTCTCCGCCTGCGTTCCTCAGCCGGAGCTGTAACGCTCCCGTTGCGTGCCAGCTTGTACATTTTAACGCCGTTCACGCTCAAAGACGAATAAATCGGCGGCACCTGCTCAATTTCGCCTATGAAATCAGGCAGAATTTTTTCAAGCTCCGCTTTTGAAACCATGCGGCTGCTTTCGGCGATCACCGTGCCGCAGGCATCCTCCGTGTCGGTTTCCGCTCCGAACCGAATCTCCGCAATGTATTCTTTTTCTTTATCAACAAGATAGTCAAACAGGCGGGTTGCCCTGCCTATGCAGATGGGTAAAACGCCCGCCGCAGCAGGGTCAAGCGTTCCCGTATGTCCGACGCGCCGTTCGCCGAAGATTCTGCGTATATCCACCACGACATCGCTCGATGTCATTCCCGGCGGTTTCAGCACGCTGACTACTCCTTCAAATTGCATTGTTAATCAATAATTCCTTTGTTGTTCTGTTGAAACGCATCATTGCTTTTTCATTCGGGCATTAATGCGTATCGGGAGAAGAATCGTGTTTCTCATCCCTTTTCAGCTCTGCAATTGCCGCCTCTGTCGCGCTCGCAACAACGGTTGAAAGGGGCAGCCATGCCGTGTATCCGGCCGCTCTTTCATGCCCGCCGCCGCCGAATTTGTTTGCAATTCGGCAAACGTCCCCGACATCCTTGCTGCGAAGGCTGACTTTAAAACTTCCGTCCGCGCCTTCACGGATAAAAATTGCGATTTTAACGCTGTCGATATCACGAACACAGTCAACAATGCCTTCGCAATCCTCGTTTGTTGCATCAAAGCTCAGCATCTGAGCTCTTGTAAGCACGCCTATGCCGATTCTGCCTTCATCCTCAAGACGGATCCTTGATGTCACAAAGCCCTGAACCCTTGTTTTCGTGTACGGCACCGTTCGGTAAATCAGTCGGTTGACCTCCGAAACATCAACCAGTTTCTTTTCAATGAAATCGGCAATTATCCGCAAAGCATTCGGTGTTGTGTTGCTGTATGAAAGGTTGCCCGTGTCGGTGACTATTCCGGTATAAAGGCAAATTGCGGATCGCTTATCGATTGCAACACCGAACATGCCGTAAAGCTCATAAACAATCTCCGCCGTTGCCGCCGCATCCGAAACAACAAGGTTCACTTCGGCATAATGCGGGTTCGTAACATGATGGTCAACACATGCCTCTGCCTGCGCGGCATCGAACAAACGCACAGCACGGCCGAAACGCGGCTTGTCCGCACAATCAACGGCAATGACGCGGCAATAGCCCTCGGCATCCTCGGGCATTTTGACGGTTTCCGATTCCGGCAGGAATCCGTAAATCTTCGGAACGGGGTTCGAGCAAACGACCTCTGCAGTTTTTCCGAGAGCGTTCAGCAGCAGTTTCAGCGCGAGTGCCGAACCCAGGGTGTCTCCGTCCGGGGAAATGTGCGTGAGCAGCGTGAAACTCTGCCCATCGGATATAAACTTTCGGACATCGGCGAACTCCGCCCCATGTTTAGTCTTCATTTTGGGTGTTTTCCTTATCTTCTTCCGCATTGTTCCGATTCGCGTCAAGCTGAGCGCGCTCGGTTTGCAGTTTGTTGATTATTTCGGAAATATGCACGGAATACTCGATTGAGTCATCAAGGGTGAACTTCAGAGTCGGTATTCGGCGGATATCGATTCTGCGCCCAAGCTCTCTTGCAATAAATCCTTCCGCACGGTTGAGCTGAGCAACGGTTTCTTTTCGAACCGAATCATCCTTATCGTACACACTGACCCGAACCTTTGCAAGCTTCAGGTCGTTTGTTGCTTCAACGAGCATTATTGTCGTCATCGGAGATATTCTCGGATCTTTCATCTCGCGGACGATTTCGCTCAGTGCTTTTTTGATTTCTTCATTTATTCTGTCGTATCTGACTGATGCCATAAGCTCCCTTTCGGATTTTGAATCCATGCCGCCGAAATGCTGCATTTAAATTTCTGTCGTTCAAGCCCGCCTTTGCAAACGGCCTTCTCCGCGTTCCGAATAACTGTTCTTCGGACACATGCCGGTTCTCGGTTAATGCGTAAACGCTCCGGCGGAAATTTATCTGATCAGCGTTGATTTAATCCCCGGTCTGTACCGCGGCGCAAAAAGCGTTTCCGGCACAGCCGGGGACGGATTATTCTGTTGTCAGCGTTTAACCTCTTCCATCGTGTAGGCTTCTATAACATCGCCTTCGTGAATATCGTTGAAGTTCTCAATGCCTATGCCGCATTCATAACCGGCAGCAACCTCGCGGACATCATCCTTGAACCTGCGCAGCGATGCAATTTGGCCTTCATGAATAACCACGCCGTCGCGAACAACGCGAACCTGCGCATTGCGCTGAACCTTGCCGTCCTGAACGTATGCACCCGCAATCGTGCCGACGGAGCTGACCTTGAACGTGTTTCTGACGCTTATTGTACCCAAATGCACTTCTTTGAATACGGGCTTGAACATACCCTTCATAGCGTTTTCAACATCTTCAATCGCCTGATAAATGATGCGGTAGGTGCGGACATCTACCTTTTCCTGCTCCGCAAGATTGCGTGCTCCGCTGTCGGGACGGACATTGAAGCCGATTACGATCGCGTTTGAAGCGGAAGCGAACATAACATCCGATTCCGTAATTGCGCCCACGCCGCCGTGAATGCACTTCACGCAAACTTCCTCGTTGGAAAGCTTTTCAAGAGCCTGTTTAACAGCCTCAACCGAACCGTGAACATCCGCTTTGACAACGATGTTGAGCGTTTTGACTTCGCCCTCGGCAATATGGCTGAACAGATCCTCCAAGCTGACCTTGGACAGGTTTTTAAGCTGCTCCGCTTTGATTCTGTTGCGGCGTTCCTCCGCAACCTTTTTGGAAACCTCCGCAACGTTCATGATATCGCCTGCTGAAGGCACTTCGTTGAAGCCGAGAACTTCGACCGGGCAGCTCGGGCCTGCGGTTTTGACGTTTTCGCCCTTGTCGTTCATCATTGCACGAACCCTGCCGTATGCAATGCCCGCAACAATGGGATCGCCGATTTTCAAAGTGCCGTTCTGCACAAGAACGGTTGCAACAGGACCTCTGCCCTTGTCGAGCTGAGCTTCAATGATGGTTCCCTTTGCCGCTTTGTTCGGGTTTGCCTTAAGGTCAAGAACATCCGCCTGCAAAAGAACCATTTCAAGCAGCTCATCAAGATTCTGCTGTTTCTTTGCGGAAACGGGGACGCATATCGTATCGCCGCCCCAATCCTCGCACACGAGACCGTGTTCCGTCAACTGCTGTTTGACTCTTTCCGGGTTGCTCTCGGGCTTGTCGATCTTGTTCACCGCAACGATGATGGGAACACCCGCCGCCTTTGAGTGATTGATAGCCTCAACTGTCTGCGGCATAATGCCGTCGTCCGCAGCAACAACAAGGATTACAACGTCCGTGACCTGTGCACCTCTTGCGCGCATTGAAGTAAATGCCTCGTGGCCGGGAGTGTCGATGAAAGTTATCATCCTGCCGTTGCATTCAACCGTGTAAGCACCGATATGCTGAGTTATGCCGCCCGCTTCACCCTCGGTAACATGAGTTTTGCGGATCGCATCAAGCAGAGAAGTTTTGCCGTGGTCAACATGGCCCATGATCGTGACAACGGGAGGACGGGGAACAAGCTCTTCCTCTGCATCCACTTCTTCGGCATTCTCCTGCATCGTCTCCTCATAAGTCTTTGCAACCTGGTGCTCAAGCTCGATATCGTATTCCATTGCAACAAGCTCACAGGTCTCAAAATCGATATCCTGATTGATGTTTGCAACAATGCCCATCATGAACAGCTTTTTGAGAATTTCCGCTGCGGGTTTTCCGATTTTTTCGGAGAAATCACGTACCGTTATCGTTTCTGTCGTTATAACCGCTTTTTCGATAACAACGGGTTCGGGTTTGCGATATTGAGTTTGTTTTGCGGCTTTCTTCTTTCTGCCGCCGTAGGATCCGCCGTCATCCTCCCAGTTTTTCGCGGAGGGAGCGGTTTCCTTCATGATCGTCTTTTTGTTCTTTGCCTTCTTTTCGGTGTCGAAGGTGCGAACATAGCTGCTCTTGTTTTCAGGCGCACGATTTTCCTTTTGAATAATTGCAGGTGCTTCTCCGGGCTTTCTGCCGACGGGGCGCTGCTGCGGGCGCTGCTGCCTGTTCTGCTGTGCATCTTTGTCATCCGGACGGCCGAAACCGCGGTTATCTCCCCTGCGCTCGCCCTGCGGTCTGTCGCCGCGTGCGTTCCTGTCGTAAGGAGGCCTGTCGCCCTGCGGCCTGTCACCGCGTGCGTTCCTGTCGTAAGGAGGCCTGTCGCCCTGCGGTCTGTCACCGCGTGCGTTCCTGTCGTAAGGAGGCCTGTCGCCCTGCGGTCTGTCGCCGCGTGAATTTCTGTCGTAGGAAGGCCTGTCGCCCTGCGGTCTGTCACCGCGTGAATTTCTGTCGTAGGAAGGCCTGTCGCCCTGCGGTCTGTCGCTGCGGGAATTTCTGTCGTAGGAAGGCCTGTCGCCGCGGCGGCCGTCGTTCGTTCTTTGCGGACTGCGGCTTCTGTCGGAATTCCTTCCGTTTTCGGGAGACTCGTTCTTCTTGGGCTGCTCTGCATTTTCGGTTCGTTCCGCAACACGTTCGGAAGAGTCGGACTTTGCGGAAATTTCGGTTTTTTCCGCTGTATTCTTAGCTTTTGCAGCCTGTTCGCTGTTTTGTTTTGTTTCTTTGTTTGCTCCGGGCATTTCTTTGTTGTTTTTATCCTTTGTTTCTTGCGCGTCATTGACACTGTCTGCGACCTTGTCAGCAACGTTATTCCGAACCGGTTCTGCCTTTTCGGGCTTATGTTCGGCGGGCTTATCCACGTTTTGTTCCTGTTCCCGTTCCGCCGCCTTTTCGGGTTTGTTTTCTTCGGGCTTCGGCGCGGGCTGCACCGGCTTTTGCTCGGGCGGTTCGGGCTTTTGCGCGCCCTTCTCGGGCTTCCTGTCCGCATTTTCGGGTCTCGGTTCACCCTGTACCTTTTCCGCCTCCGCCTTTGGTGCTTTTTCGGTGCCTGCATCAGCGGGAATTCCCACTGTGGGAATTCCCGCCGCGGGAATTCCTGCTGCGGCATTTCCCGCTGCGGAATCGCGATCGCTGACGTAAACGCCGCGCTGCTCGTCCGAATTGAGGTATTCAATCAAACGTTCAGCCTTTTCTTTTTCTCTGCGTTCCGCCTCTGCGGCGCGCTCCTTGCTGATAAGTTTGCTTTCATGGCGTTTTGCCGCTTGGAGAGAATTGCCGATGTCTGTTTTGAGGACGCTCGTTTTATCCAGCAATTCCTGTGCTGCGGCTTGGATCCTTTTTGCGTTGTTTAATAATTCAGCCTTTGTCATCGGTCATTGCCTCCGTAAGTTCAGTCATTGCTTCATTGTTTTTGTTGGAATTTTTAATTATCATTGCCGAAAAACCTTCGTCCGTCACGGCGGCAACCATTCTGGCAGGTTTTCCGATCGCGCTGCCCATTGCACGGATTCTTATCAGCGGAATGTTTCTGAAGCTGCATGCATCCCGCCATTGTTTTTTTGTGTTTTCGGACGCGCTCTCATCGAGCATAACAAGCTTTGCCGTTCCGGATCTGACGGCTTTCTCAACCGAAAAATCTCCGGAAGCAATTTTGCCCGCTTTCATCGCCAAACCGATTGAATTGTTGAGTTTTGCGTCGGTTGTTGTCAAAGCAGCTCACCCCTCTTTGTTGTTCGCGGATGAGTTCGGCGAATCGGGCACCGCTTCGCGCTTTTCTTCCGCCGAATTTTGCGGTTCGGTTTTTGAATGTTCAACCTGCGCCGCAAGCCTGTCAAAGACTTCGGGTTCGATTTTTTGAGAGAATGCCCTTTCAAGCGCACGTGTTTTAACGGCTTTTTTAAGGCATTCTTCCGTTGGGCATACATACGCACCGCGTCCCGCAGCTTTTCCTGTTAAGTCAACGGAAATCTGCCCGTCTTTGCTGCACACAACGCGCACGAGTTCTCTTTTGGGCCGCATCTCACGGCAGCCGACGCACATGCGCAGAGGGATTTTCTTTTGCAATTCGCAACCTCCGTACCGAAGTCCGTTCCGATTCACCAAGAACCTCGGTTAAAATTTAAATCATGTTTGAAATTTTGTTTCGGTGAAAATCAGATGTTCTGCCCGCCGAAATCATCAAAATTCATCGGAGCACCGTTGAACCCCTGCTCTCCGAATGCCTCGTCATCATTGAACATATCGTTTCCGCTTTCGCTGCCGGGAACGCCGTCAACGGAACCCATCTCAAGTTCCATATCCGCTTCAGCCTGGGAATGACTCTTGATATCTATCTTCCAGCCTGTGAGCTTTGCGGCAAGCCTTGCGTTCTGTCCTTCCTTGCCGATTGCAAGTGAAAGCTGATTATCGGGAACAATGACCTTTGCAGCCTTTTCCGCTTCGTTAATGTAAACCATCAAAACCTTTGCGGGACCGAGTGCCTTTGCGATATAAACCGCAATGTCGGGATCCCACTCGATGATGTCCATTTTTTCGTTATGGAGCTCGTTGACGATGTTTTCGACCCTTGTGCCGCGTTGTCCGACGCATGCACCGACGGCATCAACCTGGGGGTCAAAGCTTGCAACCGCGATCTTGGTGCGCTGTCCGGCCTCACGCGCAACAGACTTTATCTGCACGACTCCGCTCTGAATTTCGGGTACTTCAAGCTCAAACAGCCGCTTTACAAGGCCGGGATGCGTCCTTGAAACGATAATCTGCGGGCCTTTCGTGTCGCGCTGTATTTTCAGAACATAAACCTTGATGTGGTCATTCGGCGCATAGTTTTCGCCGACGATAACCTCATTGAACGGAATTATGCCGTCGGTTTTGCCGAGTTCAACATAAACACCGTTCTTTTCGACGCGCTGAACGATTGCTGTCAGAACTTCGTATTCTTTGTCGGAATATTCCTCAAAGATTGCGCCCTGTTCCGCTTCGCGAATGCGCTGCATAACGACCTGCTTTGCAGTCTGCGCCGCGATTCTGCCGAAATTCTTTGTGTCCGCTTCTTCCTCGAGAACATCGCCGATTTCATAAAGCGGATTTATCTGCTTTGCTTTTTCAATTGAAATTTCCGTAAAGGGGTTTTCAACCTGTTCAACAACGGTTTTGGAAGCCCAGATTTCGATTGCACCTGTTTCGCGATCCAGATTCGCACGGACGTTGCAGCTCACATTGTAGTTCTTTTTATAGGCACTTACAAGTGCGGATTCGATAGCATCCGCAAGGATATCAACGGAAATCCCGCGCTGTTTGCTGATTACGTTAAGCGCACTGATAAGCTCGGCATTGTTCTTCATTATATTTATACTCCTTAGAAATCACAAATATTTTTCGGTTTAAAATTTTAATTTTTTGAACCCGCAGACCCGGGAATGTTTAAAAATCTATGTGCGGACGCACGAGTGCCGCCTGCCTGCGCCCAACGGTGACCGTTTCCGAAGCTTCGCCGGGCTTTCGCGGCAATGTGCGAAGCGTAAATGATTCCGCATCAAACGAAACAAGCTCTCCGCAGAACTCCTTTTTGCCTTTCAGCGGCGCATAAAGCTTCACGTCGATCGTTTTGCCGATGCTGCGCTGAAAATCTTTGTCTTTTTTCAGCGGGCGATCTATGCCGACGGAGCTGACCGAAAGATAGTATGCCTGTTCAATCGGATCCGCTTCATCAAGAATCGGATCAACAGCATTGCTCACAATTTCGCAATCGTCAAGTGAAATTCCGTCTTTACTGTCGATATAGAGGGTGAGAACCCAGTTGTCGTATTCCTTTTGATATTCAACATCATAGAGCTCATAGCCCAATTCACGAACTTTTGCTTCCGTGAGTTCAAAAATCCTGTCTGTCAGCTTCAACCGCAATTCCTCCGAAACGCAATGCATGCGCAAGGTTTTTTCAAAATTAAAGAGCGGGTTTTGCCCACTCTTAAATGCACGAATAACTCATGCCGCTCATCCGAAATGATGCATTTGAACACAATTTCAAGGCTTAAACGCATCAAAAAACTCATTACTGGGGTAAGCATACCATACTTTGCCTCAAAAAGCAATAGCTTTCCGAAAAAACATTGCATATATTGCGGAATTTTCCGAATATCGCTCGGTTCGGATGTTCCTGCTGTCCGTGCGGCGTCCCGTCAGAACATTGAGACCTGATCACTGTCCGGTAAATCGTTAAGGCATCCGAGGGCATCCAACTTTTCCATCACGGCGGAATTTGCGCGGGTACGCTTCACAAACTCCTCGCGGGAAATAAATTGTCCTCCCTCCGCACCTTTTTCGATCAGCAGAGCGGCGTTATCGCCCAAGCCGGCAATAGCATTGAACGGCGGGCGAAGCTTGCCGTCCTCAACAGTGAAACGCGTTGCTTTCGATTTGTAAATATCTATCGGGAGCAGCTCGATTCCGCGCAGATTCATCTCGTAGACCATTTCAAGGATAACTATCTGTTCCTCGTCCTTTGTTTCAAGTTTATCCTTTGCCTTAAGCTCTTCAAGATTGCCGAGTACGCGTTCCGCGCCGCCGAGGCACTGTTCAATATCAAATTTATCCGCACGAACCGTGAAATAAACCGCATAGAACGCAAGCGGGTAATGCACCTTATAATATGCTACGCGGAAAGACATCATAACATACGCCGCTGCATGAGCGCGCGGGAACATATACTTGATTTTTTTGCAGCTGTCGATATACCACTGCGGAATATTGTTCTCGTGCATTGCATCCTCCATCTCGGGCTTAAGTCCCTTGCCTTTTCGGACGCTCTCCATCGTTTTAAACGACAGCGAGGGTTCTCCGCCGTGTGCAATGAGATAGTTCATAATATCGTCGCGTGTGCATATAACCTCCATCAGCGTTGCGGTGCCGTCCCGCACAAGATCCTGCGCATTATTAAGCCACACATCCGTGCCGTGGGAAAGTCCGGCGATACGAACAAGCTCTTCCATTGTTGTCGGACGCGTATCCATCAGCATTCCGCGAACAAAGTTCGTTCCGAATTCGGGAATGCCGAGGCTGCCGACATCGCATTTCAGCTCCTTAAGGGATATTCCGAGTGCCTCATCCGATTTAAAGATTGACATTGTTTTTTCATCGTGCAGCGGAATACTCTTCGGATCTACGCCCGTTATATCCTGAAGCATTCGCAGCGTTGTCGGGTCATCATGTCCGAGAATGTCAAGTTTGACAAGTTTGTCGTCCAATGCATGGAAGTCAAAGTGTGTTGTTATGCTTTCCGCATCGATTTTTTCCGCCGGATGCTGCACGGGACAAAAGTCAAAAATCTCCAAATCTTCCGGGACGATTACAATGCCGCCCGGATGCTGCCCCGTTGTTCGGCGCGTGCCGACGCAACCCATTGCAAGACGGTTTTTTTCCGCTTCGGAAAGGTTCAGCCCGTATTCCTCGCAATAGTGCAGCACATAACCGTATGCGGTTTTATCCTTAACGCCCGAAATCGTGCCCGCGCGGAAGGCATGACCTTCACCGAACATGACCTCCGTAAACTTGTGCGCAACGGGCTGATATTCGCCCGAAAAGTTAAGATCGATATCCGGAGTTTTATCACCCTTGAAACCAAGGAAAGTTTCAAACGGAATTTCATACCCTTCCCGTCGCAGCGGAGTTCCGCAGTTCGGGCAGTCTTTCGGCGGAAGGTCAATCCCGCAGCGTGAGTCATCGCCTACATCGGGAAATTCGCTGTATTTGCAATTCGGGCAGCGATAATGCGCGGGGAGCGCGTTTACCTCGGTTATCCCCGCAAGGTGTGCAACAAAGGACGAACCGACCGAACCCCTTGAACCGACAAGATAGCCGTCGCTGAGGGATTTTGAAACGAGTTTCTGCGCAACCATATAGAGTGATGAGTAACCGTTGCCGATGATTGAGTTCAATTCCTTATCGAGTCTTTTTTGAACGATTTCCGGCAGCGGATCCCCGTAAAGCTCGTGTGCGGTGTTCAGGGCAAGGCCCTTAAGTTCATCCGCCGCGCCCGGAAGTTCCGGCGAGTAAGTTTGTTTTTCGTCCAAAAACGGGCGGAGCTGAGAACACATATCGGCAATCAAATTTGTATTCTTAACAACAACTTCAAACGCCTTATCACTGCCGAGATATTGAAACTCCGCAAGCATATCTTCCGTTGTTCTGAAATAAAGAGGCGGCTGAATCGCTGCGTCTTTGAAATTCTGAGAGCACATCAGTATTGCGCGGAAAATCGAATCCTCCGGTTCAATAAAATGAACGTCTCCCGTTGCAACAACGGGTTTGTTGAGTTTTTCTCCAAGAGCAACAATACGGCGGTTGAAATCGCGAAGCTCTTCATCATCTTTTGCAAGACCCTCACGCACAAGGAAAGCGTTATTTCCGATCGGCTGAATTTCAAGGTAGTCGTACCACGAAGCTATCTTCAGCAATTCCTCCTCGCTTTTTCCGTCCACCATTGCACGGAAAAGCTCACCGGCCTCACATGCCGTGCCGATTATAATACCCTCGCGGTGCAGGTTGAGAAGACTGCGCGGAATACGCGGTGTCTTATAAAAATGGTCAAGGTTTGAATACGAAACCAATTTATACAGATTCTTAAGTCCGGGCTGCGTTGCCGCAAGCAGCACTATGTGGTTCGTTTTCTGCTTGTGAAGATTTTTTATCGTGCAGTCAATCAGCGGAACCGTCGAAACATTCAGCTCACGGCATTTGCTCAGCAAATCGGCCGTGTTTTTTGCTGTCCATTCCGCTGCCGCACCCGCATTCAGCTCCGGAAGCTGTCTTTCCTCCGCCTTTAAGTCACGGCGGAGATACTGCATCAGCATTGAGCCCGAAACGCAGCTTTTGCTGAGCTCGAGTTCCTTTCCGTGCCCTGCCGCGGCAGTCAGTTCATGCAGCAGATCAAGCTGTTCCGGGCAATGCAGAACAAGCGCCGCTCCTCCCGCAAAATCCGAAAGCATATTCACCGCTTCGGAAAGCAGAGGTGCACCGTCAATATCATCATCCGTGTAACCCGTCAGCTTTGCAATGCGCGGAAGCTGAGGGACGCCGGGGTTCACCGGAGTTCTGAATGTTGAAATAACGTGCCCGAACGAATCGAACTTCACTGCGCCGATATCGAACACGCGCCCGTGAATGCCGCTTCCGAAATATGTCACCGCAACGGCACAATACTCCCTTTCAAGCGGAACAAGTTCGCAATCGGGAAGCAGATAGCCTTCGCAGCCGAATATAACCTTTATATTGTTCTTTTGGGCGGCTTTTTTGGCCTCCGGGAAAGAGTGCACAACGCCGTGATCGGTTATTGCAATTGCCGTATGCCCCCATTTTGCGGCAAGCTCAACAACTTTGTCCAGATCCGCCGTTGCATCCATTGCGGACATTCTTGTGTGAAGGTGCAGCTCAACACGCTTTTCGGCCGATGCGTCAGTTCTGCGTTCGACGGGATAACGGTTTATATCGTCCGCAAAAATACAGTAATCACGGGCATAATTATCGTACCTGAACCAGCCGCGCACCATCAGTGCCGCGCCCTCCTCCTTTGCTTTTTCAAGCAGCTGTGAAGTTCGCGCCTTTGCTGCTTCATCGGGAAATAGCTTTACCGCAACGGAGTTTGTGAGGTCGGTTATAAAAACCGTGATTATAACCGTTCCGCGCTTTGGTGAAACAAATGTTTCAATGCTCAGTATTGTTCCTTTTACAGTGACGCGCCCGGATTTATCGTCCAAATCCGCCATGCGCTGAACTTCGGGTTTGAGAATTTCTTTTCCGTAAACAATATCGCCGGGAGAAAGCTTTTTAATGTTCTTGCGCTGCGTTTTGACGGTTTTTTTCAAAGCTGCCGCACTGCCCCAATCGCGCTTTACGACCGGTTCGGCAAGATCGATTCCGTCATCCGCATTTGCATCGGCAACAATGCGCAGCGGCGTATTCCAACCGTAACTGTGCGCAACAAATGCGCGGAAATCACCTGCCGCCGCCTGAGACACTGCGCGCGTGTACCGTTCCGGAACAAAGAATACATATTCGCCTCCGTGCCTTTCGACGCGGGAACGGCGCAATATCGGTTCAAGCTGCGGTGCAGTTTCACACCAAAGATCCAGAAGCAGCAGTTCGGGTTCACCGTCTCCGCCGACAAGCCGCGCAACAACCTCGGAATAGTCAAAGCTGCATTTGACCGTTTGATATTGAAGCTCCGCCTGTATGTTTTTTTCCAGCTCCTCCGTTTCGGCAGGCAGCAGCAGGCGCGCACACTCGACATCAACACTGATTTCGCCCGTTTTTTTGCTGCGCACGGCAGACTTTATTGAAACCGTCCCGTTTGCAAGATACTCAACGGCAAGGTTCTTTTTTGAGTGTCCGCCGTTCTTTTGCTTCTCTGCTGAATTTTCTTTTTGATTTTTTGCACGCACGGAATCGGGCTGTCTGCACTCATCGATGCCGGATTCCCCGTACTCCGAGTACGAATAATACCCCCCGTCCGGCGGATCATCCCTCCACGGAACATCAGCCGTCATTTCGGAGAAATTGTCAGCCGGCGGAAGATCGTCCAACGGAACATCAGCCGGCGCAGCCGAGCCGGGTGTTCCTCTGTACTCATTTATGTTTTCATACGTATTCAATTCTTCCATACTGCTTTTGTTCATTTTCAACATGGCTTTCTCAACACTGAAAGCTTCCTTCCGTTTTTCGGGTTGGCTTAATTAAGCAAAATCATTATCAATTGCAAAGCCGCGAAAGCCGCGATCGAGTCATTTTGCTTTGATTCGGTTTGCTGATCAGTTCAAAGATTCAAGGCACGAATCAAGAATCATATCATGTCATTTCATTTCCGTTTCATCATTTCCGATGTATCTGCGATGAACCTGTCCACCACTTGCGGCAGCTTATCCGAATAGATTATTTCGCCCTTTTTAAACACAACTGCGTTCACCGAACCGAACGCAATGCCTATATCAGCTTCACGCGCTTCGCCCGGGCCGTTGACAGCGCAGCCCATAACGGCGATTTTCATTGCATTGCCCGTATCTTCGGGCAGCGCAGCGCGAACCTTTTTGACTATTTCTTCAAGGTTAACGCGGGTGCGCCCGCAAGTCGGGCAGCTCACAACATCCGCCCCGTCCTTACGCAGGCCGACAGCGCGAAGTATCTTCTTTGCTGCCTCAACTTCCTGCAAAACTCCTCCGGTCATCGAAACGCGCACCGTATCACCGATGCCGTCAATAAGCAGGCTGCCGATTCCGATTGCGGATTTCAGCAATGCGGTCTCGCCCATGCCCGCCTCCGTAACACCGATATGGAGCGGATACGGCATATTTTGCGATGCCAGGCGATAGGCGCGTACAGTCGTTACCGGATCCGACGCTTTAAGCGAAACAACAATATCGCTGAAGCCGCAGTTTTCAAGCAGTTCCGCGTGACGCTGTGCGCTTTCAACCATTGCTTCCGCGCATACTCCGTATTTTTGCAAAAGTTCTTTTTCAAGTGAACCGCCGTTCACTCCGATACGTATCGGAACTCCGTATGCCGAGGCGCATTCCGCAAGCTTCCGCACGCCCGCTTCCGAGCCGATGTTTCCCGGATTGATGCGGACTTTGGCAACACCCGCCTTGATTGCACCTATGGCAAGTCTGTAATCAAAATGGATATCCGCAACGAGCGGAATATGTATTTTTGATATTATTTGCGGCAATACTTCAACGCAGCGATCATCATAAACCGAAGAACGGACGATTTCGCACCCCGCATTCTCAAGCTCCAGAATCTGTTTCACCGTTGCTTCAGCATTGCGCGTATCCGTGTTTGTCATGGACTGAATCGAAATCGGTGCACCGCCGCCAATGCGGACTCCGCCGACATTCACCTGTATTCTACTCATATTCAAACCGCTTCGTGCCCGTTTATTTCTTCCGTTTCGGAGTAAACCGTCCGAAGCTGCCTCCAAACTTTTTTATTGCCCCGTTTGCCGTTTTCGGCATTGTGCGCACGGCAGGGATAAAGCAGGACAAAACAGGATAAATATTGAAACTTTCCCGTTCCGCCTGCAAGTGTTTACCTGATATCAATAATATGACTGCAATCCCACTCATGCGGGGTTTTGCTCATTGCAGCATGACCGACGGAAATTCCGATCATGAATTCGCGTTCCGTTTCTATACCGAGCAGTTTCTTATATTTTGCCGCATTCGGGCCTTCAAAAGCGAGCCTCGGCAGCCCGAGTATGACGGAATCCAAGCCGATGCTTTTTGCGGCAAGCGCAATATTCTGCACCGCTATACCCGCATCAACCCCAGAAAATTTTGCCGGATGAGCAAAAATACCAACAAAAAGAGGTGCATCGTACATAATTTTGCCGCCGCGCTGTTTGATTTTTTCGGCAAAAGCAGCATCGCCGCCGGCGCACGCCGCCTCCACAACGCCCGCTTCAAGCTCTGCAATGATTTCCGCATTCGTAACGAACACAAACCGCTGATCCTGTGCGTTCATTGCCGTCGGTGCACTGAGCGCGGCATTTTGAAGCAGAGAAATCTGCTCTTGGGTAAGTTTTTCGTCCGTGTAGGCGCGAATGCTGCTGCGTTCAAGCATCGTTTTGATAACATCGTTTACATGTGCCTTTGAATTATCGTTCATTTTCTGCCTCCGATTTAATGTAATCATTTCAGTATCGTTTTACCGCTCACGGCGCACTGCCGCGCTTCAAGTATAATTCAATTTAAAAAAATTAGCAACCTTTCGCAGTGAATAAATTGAAAAATTTGCCGCAGCCTCTTCTGCGCATGAGCTTCGCATCCCGTGAACAAACTAATAAGGCAACAGCTTCGGCTTTTCGGCTGTTCAAAAAAAGCAGGAGGTACGCAAAATGAAAGCTATCGGTTTTGTCTCCGGAATGGCGCTCGGCATGGCAGCGGCGGTTGCTGCCGTTTCAGCGGTTTATCCCGACATTCCCAAGCGTGCAAAGCGCGACACGAAGCATATCTGGCGCAGCATGATGAGCAAGCATTGATCCCGCCCGCACAAGCTGTTACAAATCAGCACTTTTGAAGCGGTGCATTTCTTCATGCATATTCATGCACAAAAGCCGCAGTCGTTAAACCGCGGCTTTTTGTTTTATGTTATTTTGTTTACACTCCGCCCGAATTTGCGGAGCTGTCAAGAATTCGCTCGGTGAAAAGCTCAGCCTGCGATTTCCTCGGGATAAACGCTGACGCACTTGCGGCCGCCGTGCTTGGTTTCAAAGCGAAGAATGCCGTCAACCTTTGCAAACAGCGTATCGTCCTTACCGATGCCGACGTTATTGCCGGGATGGAAATGTGTGCCGCGCTGCCTTACGAGGATGTTGCCCGCAAGAACGAACTGACCGTCCGCACGCTTGGGTCCCAAACGCTTGGATTCACTTTCACGACCGTTACGGGAGCTGCCGACGCCCTTCTTATGTGCGAAAAGCTGCAAATTGATCCTGAACATAGTTAAACCTCCCTCTCTGTCAGTTTAAGATAATCACTATAATCTTGTTCAACGGAACGAAGCCCCAAGAGCATCGTTCCAAGTATAAGCTCTGCCTGCTGCAATTTTGAACCTTTAACGGTTTTTTCAAGCATCAGATAGAGCCCTCCGTCTTTAATCTCCAGTGCGGCCGGGCAGCGGACAAGTTCCGAAACGCCCATTGCGGCGGTCTGCGTGATTGCCGAAACCGCTGCACAAACAATATCTTCTCCGCATTCGGCATAACCCGTATGTCCGTGTGCATCAAAGCCTATCGGTTTGCCGTCCTTCAAAAAAACGGTTATCTCGGTCATGCAATTACCTCTCAGCCGATGGAAAGGATCTTGACCTTGGTGTAGGGCTGACGATGACCCTGTTTCTTGCGATAATCCTTTTTGGGCTTATACTTGAAAACAACGACCTTTTTGCCCTTGCCGTGTTCGAGAACCTCTGCCTTTGCAGAAACGCCCTTAACAACAGGGGTGCCGATCTGAACGTTTTCGCCGTCAGCCATCATCAGTACGTCGAAATTGACGTTTGCACCGATCTGCTCATCGAGCTTTTCGACCATGATCTCGCTGCCAACCTCAACCTTGTACTGCTTACCGCCGGTTACGATGATTGCGTACATTATAATAGTTCCTCCTCTTACCAGTCTCGCCCTTCCGGTGAATGCCTTCGCATCACTTTGAACCGTTTCGGAGCGGCTCAATGAGTAATGTTACCATATTCAGCGTGCATTGTCAAGCATTTTTTGCCGTCACGGCTGTATATTTTCGCCCAAACACTTCCCTTTCCGCGCGTTCTGCCGTATAATCGGCATATGGAGTTCAAATATTTCAAAAACATGCTTGTTATCAGCGGCGTGAAACCGTTTGATCTTGAAAAATGCTGCACCTGCGGGCAGGCGTTCCGTTGGGTCAAAAACCCCGTGCACATGCAGGCGGGTTTGTTTGACGAATGCGGTATGCCCGATGCCGAAGCTTCCCTTGCGTTCACCGGCGTTATTCGCAGACGCGCCGTGCTTGTTATGCAATCCGACGATTCGCTTATTGTCACTCCGTGCGCAAAGGGCGAAGCACAGCTTTTTATCGATTATTTTGACCTTAAACGCGATTATTCCGCCGTCGAAGCCGCGCTTGCAGCCGACGAAAGGCTTCGGGTATGCCTTCCCGGTTCGTCGGGCATTCGCGTTTTTAACCAGGAACCGTTTGAAGCGCTGATCTCGTTCATAATATCTGCAAACAACAATATCAAGCGTATATCGGGTATTATTGACAGGCTCTGTTCCCTTGCGGGAGAAAAGCTGCCGGTGCGGTACTTTTCCGATTGCGCAGCCGCCGATTGCGATTTTGGTAAAAACAGTGAAGTTTTCGCTTTTCCGACGCCGGAACGCATTGCCGCACTTTCCGAAGATGAATTGAAGCAAATCGGTGCAGGTTACCGCGCTCCGTATATAATCAAATCCGCCAAACGCATTGCCGACGGTTATGATCTTGAAAAGCTGCGGTCGCTTCCGACAGCCGAAGCACGAAAGGAACTTTTGACGTTTCCGGGTGTCGGCCCGAAGGTTGCGGACTGCATTCTTTTGTTTTCCCTCGGACACGCGGATGCTTTCCCCGTTGATGTATGGATTGAGCGTGCAATGACCGAACTGTATTTTTCCGACTCATCGACCGCCGACACCCCGGCCGCCCGCCCTGCGCCTTCAAAATCAGAAATTCAGGCCGCCGCACGCAGCATCGGAAAGCTTTCCGGAATCGTTCAGCAATACATCTTTTTCTATGCACGAAATCAAAAACTCGGCACATAAAGCATCCCGTCCGAAATGCCCGAATGCCGAGTTAAATACCGTTTTAAAAAACGACAACACTGAGCGTTTGCTCTTATCCTCTGCCCGCCGCCGCAAAAACATTTGCATTATGTTCAACATCGGGCAAGCTGCCCACATGGGACAGACTGCCTTCAAAGAACAGGCATACATGCCCTTCCATGCCGTTATCCGCCACGGAATCGCTGCCGTGCGGATAGCATTGAATTGAGGCAGCGACTGCCGTTTCTCCGAACATCACAACAACGGGACGTTTAAGAAAGTTATACTCGCTTCCGCAGATATAGTTGAAAGCTTCAAGTTCCGACTCGGAAGCCAACTCCGCCTCGGCATGGTTTTCCCCGCCTGTGAACACGAGCTTGAATTCCTTGCCCGTGTTGCAGTCAATAACCGTATACTCCTCGTTGACATTCAATTTTTGTTTTACGGCGTTCCAGCTTTGAACCTCGCCTTTAACCTTTAATGTGTCCGCAATCGGCCCGCGCGGCAGATGAACCGAATCCGGAATGCGAAATTTCGGCGCACTCGGCGCAAACAGTTCAAGCATGGACTGTTCCCCCATTCTTCCGTCAACGCCAAGCCTTTCACCGTAGGCAACACAGCGGGTTTGGAATTCCTCAACCGCTTTTACTGTCATTGCCCTGTAAACCCCGGTCGGCTTAAACCAAAGGTAGCCCAGCTCGCGCAGGCGGATCTGTATCCGCACAACCGTTTCGCCCGCCGAATTTTCGGAATAGATCTCCGTCTGTGTCTGCGGTTCCGCATATGCGGAAAAAAGGCTTAATGCAAGCAGCATTGCCGCAAGAACCGCCGCTGTAATTCGTTTTGTTTTTCTCATAATATTCAATCCTTCCGGAATGTTTGGTTTTGTGCTGCTTTCGCCGCATTCGCCGGCTTTTGAAAGCTTCTGTCAACAGTATACCACAAGTGTTCGGCATGAACAACCGCAAAATCCCTTTTCCTTCTTTTTCAAAACCGATATTGATTAACCCAAAAGCTTTTGATATAATAAAATGCGGCGATTCAATGGCTGAATTTCCGCAATCGTATGCGGCTGACTTTCGGCGTTGAAAAGGCTGCAAAGTTTTGAGTTCGAGGAGGAAACATGTTTAAGCTCAAACAAAACAACACCACAGTTCGCACCGAATTGGTTGCGGGCATCACGACCTTTATGGCGATGGCGTACATTCTGATGGTCAACGCAGGAATGTTCTCCACGCTCGGAGGCGACGCACTCGGCGCAAGTTATTATAACGCCGTTTATATCGCAACCGCACTCTCCGCAGTGTTCGGAACGCTGCTCATCGGCCTGCTTTCCAACCTGCCGCTTGCACAGGCATCCGGCATGGGTCTGAATGCATTCTTTGTTTACTCGGTTTGCATCGGCATGGGCTTTACCTATGCAAATGCGCTCGTTATGGTTCTTGTGGACGGCATCGTGTTTCTTCTGCTCACGGTCACAGGCCTCCGCAGGCTTATCTTTGACGCAATACCGAAAGCTGTCAAGGCTGCAATTGCACCGGGCATCGGTCTTTTCATTGCATTCCTCGGGCTTCAGAATTCCGGAATCGTTGTTAACAGCGATTCCACACTCGTTGACCTGCACTCGTTCAACATTATCTTCGGCCACACCACATGGGCAGAGATAATGCCCCTGCTCATCACCATTGCGGCTCTCATCGCAATCGGCGCAATGTCAAAGAAAAAGATCAAGGGCGCAGTCTTCTGGGGTATCATCGGCGGCGCAGTGCTTTATTATGCACTCGGCCTTCTGACGATCGACGGATTCTATGCAAGCAATGTTCAGAGCAAGCTCTCTCTCAACATCATCCAGCCCTTCCGTGATTTCTTCAACATTTCTTTCGGCAAAGTTTTCACCGAAGGCTTCAACTTCTCCGAATACATCGCTGCCAACGGCGTCGGCAGCTTTGCGGCAACGTTCATCGCTTCCATGCTCGCATTCTGCATGGTTGACATGTTCGACACTCTCGGAACTCTATACGGTGCATGTTCCGCCGGCAACCTGCTCGATAAGGACGGCAATGTTCCCAACATGAACAAAGCCATGTTGGCCGATGCGGCAGCAACATGTTTCGGTGCAGTCTGCGGCACTTCAACAGTTACCACCTTTGTTGAATCCTCCGCCGGCATCGCGGAAGGCGGCAAGACCGGCCTTTCCTCCGTTTTCACGGCTGCAATGTTCTTCATCGCAATGTTCCTTGCGCCCATTGCCGCGCTCATTCCGAGCTGTGCAACCGCCGCTTCGCTCATCTTCGTGGGCATTCTTATGATCGGCGGCGTCAAGGAAATCGACTGGAGCGATGCTTCTGCGGCAGTTCCCGCGTTCATGACCATGGCGATCATGCCGTTCACCTACAATATCTCCTATGGTATTGCGTTCGGCCTTATCTCCTACATCTTCATCAAGCTCTTCACCGGCAAGATCAAAGATATCAGCCTCAGCACCTGGATCATCGGCATACTGTTCGCCGCAATGTTCTTCATTGCCCGCTGATAACCGACATACGAATCGTGTGAATTTGCATTGATTCCGACTTAAACAAACAAAAACGACCTGCCCGCTTGCCGGCGGACAGGTCGTTTGCTTTATGCTCACATAATTTCTCTGAGTGCTCTTCCGGAATCATCAATCCATTTAACCTTTCCGTTCAACGATGTTCCGCCGACAAACCCGGCAGCAGCGGATGGACTGTCAAAAAAGACATCTGCTGTAAGTTTGTTTTCCTCATTTATCATGTCTGCATATTTTTTTCTGTTTTTCGTAACATGAGATGGGCATTTTTTCGTCGTCTCAGGATTCACCGAGCTGCCCTTAAAAACCACAAATCCCTCGCTTGTGCACTGTCCTTTTGCAATTGCTCCCTTATATTCCATGTGAAGGATCGGCTCACTGTTTCTGCTTTCCGCCGGCAGTGCAATCGGTTCAAAAACTCTGTGTCCTATTGCGCCGACAGCGATCCTTGCATAATTGATGAATTCTTCAAGCTCACATTCTTTCTCTTCGGTAACGTTTCCCGGATTCGGGTCGTTACTATTTTTTGCATCGTAGCGTCCCGCTTTACGAGCCATATTGAACAAACGATTTTCAAGATAACTGATTTCCGTCGGACCAAATGAACCATCTCCGGTGGTCAATATTATCACTTCGCTCCAATAATCAATGGAATTATGCGGTTCACAAATGCGTTGAAGCAATCCTCTGCCATTTTTTCTGTTCCCTGCCTGCCCGATATACACAACGGTATTCTCATCTTTATCGGTGCCGAACAAAAGATAAACACCGCTTTGAGTCAATTCTTGTATATCATCACAATTATCAATGGAAATCCTCGGAATTTTATAAACAATTCCCGTCCAATTCGCAATTTTGCATTTAATTCTTCCGATAGGATCTCCGTCCATTAAATACATAGTCAATACTTTTCCGCTCATCAGAACATACTCCAATCAAAGCCCCGTGCGCATTCAGGTAGCTAATTCAAATCGTTCTCAGCAGATATTTTTATCCGCAACAGCATTATACCACATATTACACCAAATATCTACATAAAAAAACTAAACCTTGGACACAAAACGGCACACCCTTCCGAGCTGAGCGTTTCGGGGCATGCCGTTAAGATTGCGGGAATGCGGGGGTGTTTGCATTCAGGTTTTTGCCGAACGTGTTACGAACATCGGTATACATCGATATTGATGTTAATATCAGATATCGATGTTAATAATATCAATCGAGAGTTTTTGAAGCGACCTCTTCATTGATTTTCTGTTCGAAAGCGTCGAGGGTCATTGTGCCGAGATCGCCGCCCTTTCTTGCGCGAACTGCAACAACGCCGTTTTCGACCTCTTTGTCGCCGACGATGAGCATGTAGGGGATTTTCTGCATTTGAGCTTCACGGATTTTGAAGCCGATTTTTTCGTTGCGCAGATCGGTTTCAACGCGGAGGCCCTGCGCTTCGAGCTTTGCGGCGATATCGCACACGGCATCGCGGGTGCGGTCGGTCATTGCCATGACTTTGACCTGAACGGGTGCAAGCCATGTGGGGAAAGCGCCGGCGAAATGCTCGGTGATAACGCCGATGAACCTTTCGATAGAGCCGAAAACAACGCGATGAATCATGACGGGGCGATGCTTTGCGCCGTCCGCGCCGGTGTATTCAAGTTCAAACCTTTCGGGAAGCTGCATGTCGAGCTGAATCGTGCCGCACTGCCATGTTCTGCCGAGACAGTCCGCAAGGTGGAAGTCGAGTTTCGGGCCGTAGAACGCGCCGTCACCCTCGTTAATGACGTATTCCTTGCCGAGTTCGGTGATTGCCGCCTTGAGGGTTTCGGTTGCGAAATCCCAATCCTTTACATCGCCGATATGGTCTTCGGGCATTGTGGAAAGCTCGATGGAATATTTAAGGCCGAAAGTGGAATAAACCTCGTCGAACAGGCGGACGACGTTTTTGATTTCGTCCTTCATTTGATCCCAAGTCATGAAGATATGGGCATCATCCTGAGTGAAGCAGCGAACGCGGAAAAGGCCGTGCAGCGCACCTGAAAGCTCATGGCGGTGAACAAGACCGAGTTCACCCATGCGCAGGGGCAGATCGCGGTACGAACGCATCTCCGTTTGATAAACGAGCATACCGCCGGGGCAGTTCATGGGTTTTACCGCAAAGTCCACATCATCAATAACGGTGGTGTACATGTTGTTTTTGTAATGATCCCAGTGACCCGAACGCTCCCAAAGGCTGCGGTTGAGCATTATGGGCGTTGAAATTTCAACATAGCCGTAACGCTTATGTACTTCGCGCCAATAGTCAATGAGCTTGTTTTTGAGCACCATGCCCTTGGGCAGGAAGAACGGGAAGCCGGGGCCTTCGTCCATCATTGCAAACAAGCCGAGTTCCTTGCCGAGCTTGCGGTGGTCACGCTTTTTGGCTTCCTCCAGCATGTGGATATATTCATCCAGATCCGCCTTTTTTTCAAAAGCAGTTGCATAGATGCGCTTGAGCATCTTGTTTTTTTCGCTGCCGCGCCAGTATGCGCCCGCAACGCTCATGAGCTTGATATTTTTGCACTTGCCCGTGGATTCAAGGTGCGGGCCTGCGCAGAGATCCACAAAATCGCCCTGACGATAGAAGCTAATCACGGCGTCTTCGGGCAGGTCGCGAATGAGTTCCACCTTGTAGGGCTCATCCTTTTCCTGCATGAAGCGAATAGCCTCTTCGCGGGGGAGTTCGAAACGCTCAAGCGGCAGGTTTTCGGAAACTATCTTTGCAATTTCCTTTTCAATCTTCGGAAAATCTTCGGGGCTGAAAGGAATATCCGTGTCAAAGTCGTAATAGAATCCGTTATCGATCGCAGGTCCGATCGCAAGCTTGACTTCCGGCCAAAGGCGTTTCACGGCCTGTGCAAGGATGTGCGAACCCGTGTGGCGATAGGTCCATTTGCCGCCGTCGTCGGCAAAGGTGAGCAGCTTCAGTGTGCAGTCGCCGTGAATGGGCAGTGCCGCATCATAAAGCTCGCCGTTAAGCTCTGCCGCAAGCGTTGCCTTGCGAAGGCGCGGGCTTATGCTCTCTGCAACGGCATATGCATTCACGCCGTCTTCAAACCGGCGGACGGAACCGTCAGGGAAAGTGATGTTGATCATTTTAAATCTCCTTTATACGTTGATATTATAAGCAAAATCAGCGGCGTTATGTTCACTGCTGCCGCGCAGGCCGTTTTTAAGCTCTGCTGCCGAAAACAAAAAACCGCCCTGAACAAAAGTTCAAGGACGGCAAACAGAATACCGCGGTTCCACCTTGATTGCGGAAATGCGCCTGCACTCCGCCGCTCAAAACAGTTGTAAGGCACTGCTGCCGCAAGCGAACATCGGGGCGGTTTTCGGTCTGCGGCAGGGATTGACTTTCAGCCCGGGGTCAATCCTCTCTTGATCTGCATTGTGCAAGCCTACTCTTCCCGACAACCTGCCGATAAAGATTCGAAACGAATCGGTTTTTCGAGAAACATGAATGCCGTTCATCGCACACAAAAAACCTTCGTTCATCAATCACAGCAGAAATTTTAACGCAGTTTCAAGAAATTGTCAAGCACCATTTTGCACGGTTTGCACATAATACAATGTGGATTTTATTGCCGGCGTCCGCTTTTCCCGCCGTGCGCGCGCAGGCAACCGAAAAAGGAGCTAATATGCAAACCTATTCCGTGCTTACCGACGAATATGCCTTCACCGCCGCAAAAACGGATGCATTTATTACCCCCTCCGTTTTCAATTCAGCCGATAAGATGCCGACAGAAGCAGAAAATGAGGATGGAAACAAAGCTGTTAAGGAATCCGAGCCGCTGAGTATACGCGCACTGCTTGCGCGGCGGATGCGGCTTTGCGGGCTTGGACATGTTGAAATCAGCTGCCGTTCGGAATCACGTCTGATGCTGAACATTGCGGACGATGACGAGCTGCGCCTTTTTGCAAGAGCCTTGAGCGAGCTTATGCTTGTTGACCTCCGTTATTTTGAATTTGCAAGAATGGTTGATATGCTTCCGTTTTCCGTTGATGAAAAGAAGAAGATACTTCCCTGCGCCCTCGGTTCCGCACCCGAGTCGGATCCGAACAAAATCTCCGAAAGGGTCTTTGATTACCTTTGCGATAATTCGCTTCTTAACCTTAACGGATTTTTGCGGTTCAGGCTTCAGGATGTTATCGAAAGCTGGCAGGTTTCCGTTGATATTGCCGCCGAAGAATTCCTGCTGATTGAGGAATACAACGAGCTGCTCCAAATCCTCGGCTTGTTTTCCGATGTTCGCCCGACGGACGGAACGGATGTTCTCGTGATACTTCAACCGGACGGCAGCTGCACCGTAACGGACGGAGATAAACTCCGAATCGACTGCGCACCGAACAGCAACGAAGGCGTGCTGAGTATGCTCACCGGCATGGCTCCCTCTCATATCACACTTTTTGATTTCAGCAACGGTGCATGTGATAAGCTTTGCCGGGCAATATGCCTTTTGTTCGGGACTCATGTTGAAAAGGATTGACGCCTGCGCTTCAAAAAACGGATACATAAAAACAGCTCACGGGCATAGTCCCTAATCAACCCAAGAAACGCATTCCCCGCCGCACAGCTGCAAAACATTGCCGTGTGCGGTGTTTTTTATGCCGTTCAAATTGTTCCGTATTGCGAAACTGCCGCAATTGGTGTATAATTCATACTGATAAAATATTGACTGACGGCGGAGTTCTCCGTGTGCGATACGCGGAACACGCTTTTTCGGAGGATAAATGGCATACCCAAAGGAACTAATCAGGAATTTTTGCATCATTGCGCATATTGATCACGGCAAATCCACCCTTGCGGACAGGCTGATGGAGCTTACGGACACCGTTTCGAGCCGCGACATGGAAGAGCAGCTTTTGGACTCCATGGACATCGAGCGCGAGCGCGGCATCACAATAAAATCCACCGCCGTACGCATGTTTTATACCCATACCGACGGAAAACGTTATATGTTCAACCTTATCGACACTCCGGGGCATGTTGACTTTACTTACGAAGTCAGCCGCGCACTTGCTGCCTGTGAGGGAGCGGTGCTTATCGTTGACGCAACGCAGGGAATCGAAGCGCAAACTCTTGCAAACGTCTATCTTGCGGTCGATAACGGGCTTGAAATCCTTCCTGTAATCAACAAAATCGACCTTCCGTCCGCCGATGCGGACAATGCAATTCAGGAAATCGAAGACATTATCGGCATTCCTGCCGAGGATGCTCCGCGAGTTTCCGCGAAAACGGGTCTGAACGTTGAACAGGTGCTTGCGCGCATCGTGACGGATTTTCCCGCGCCGAAGGGCGATACCGAAAAGCCGCTGCGTGCATTGATTTTTGACAGTTTTTACGATAATTACAAGGGTGCGCTGAGCTATGTGCGCATCATGGACGGCGTTGTGCGTGCAGGCGACAGAATCCGCTTCATGCACACAGGCAATGAATTCGACGTTACGGAAGTCGGCGTGTTCTCCCCAAGCCTTAAGCCCACGGACGAGCTTTCCGCCGGTGAAGTCGGATACATTTCCGCATCCATTAAATCCGTTGCCGAAACCAAAGTCGGCGACACGATAACCCTTGCGGCAAACCCTGCCAAGGAGCCGCTGCACGGCTATAAGCACGCAAACCCCATGGTATTCTGCGGAATTTATCCCGCCGACGGTGCGGATTACGAAAACCTGCGCGATGCGCTTGAGAAACTCATTCTGAACGATGCTTCCATCAGTTTTGAACCCGAAACCAGTCAGGCACTCGGCTACGGCTTCCGCTGCGGTTTCCTCGGGCTTTTGCATATGGAAATTGCACAGGAGCGACTCGAACGCGAATTTGATCTTGATCTTGTTACCACTGCGCCCAGCGTAATTTACCGCGTTATCATGACGGACGGCAGCGAAGTTTGGATCGACAACCCCGCGAACCTGCCCGCACCTACGGAAATCGAACGCATGGAAGAACCCATGTGTTCCGCGCACATCATGACCCCGCCGGAGTATGTCGGCACGATTATGGAGCTTTGCATCGAAAAGCGCGGTATCTTCATCGATATGGTCTATCTTGACCCGACCCGCGTAAAACTTTCCTACTCCATCCCGCTGAACGAAATCATCTTTGACTTTTTCGACAGTCTGAAGAGCCGCAGCAGGGGCTATGCATCGTTTGATTACGAAATCAGCGAATACGTCCCCTCCGATCTCGTTAAGCTCGATTTTCTGCTTAACGGAGATATGTGCGACGCGCTTTCAACCATTGTTCACCGTGACAAGGCGTACGCAAAAGGGCGTGCCGTCGCCGAAAAGCTTCAGGAAGTCATTCCACGGCAGCAGTTTGAAATTCCGATTCAGGCTGCGATCGGCGGCAAAATCATTGCCAGAGAGACCGTGCGTGCTCTTCGCAAAGATGTTCTTGCAAAATGCTACGGCGGCGACATCACGCGTAAAAAGAAGCTGCTTGAAAAGCAAAAAGAAGGTAAAAAGCGCATGAGACAGATAGGTTCCGTAGAGCTGCCCAGTGAAGCATTCATGAGCGTTCTGCGCATTAATTGACGGAGAAAACCATGAGCGGACTTTATATTCACATTCCGTTTTGCAGGAAAAAATGCGCATACTGCGACTTTGTAAGTTTCGGCGGATGCGAACAGGACGCATTTGAGCAATATTTCAAAGCCCTTTTCAGGGAAATCGACCTTATTTCGCCGATGCTCCCGAAAAAGGAGTTTGAAACCGTATTCATCGGCGGCGGAACGCCGAGTCTTTTGCCCTCAGGGATGATTCCGCGCCTTGCGGCGAAACTCCGCGAAAGCTTTGTTTTCCCCGCCGATGCGGAAATTTCAATCGAATGCAATCCGGAATCCGTTTCACTCGAAAAACTCGTTCAATATCGTGCCTGCGGAATCAACCGTATTTCGTTCGGACTTCAGAGTGCCGATGACGCTGTGCTTAAGGCAGTCGGACGCATTCACACCGCCGCAGATTTTTTCCGTGCATTTAAGCTTGCACGGCAGGCAGGTTTCGACAACATCAATGTTGATATCATGCACGGCCTTCCCGGACAGAGTTTCGAATCTTATCTTGACACGATACGGCGCACGGCGGAACTCGGGGCGGAACACATTTCATCCTATGCTCTCATTCTTGCCGAGGGAACGCCCCTGTTTGAAGCAGTGCGGAACGGTTCAATCGAGCTTCCCGACGAAGATGCCGTTGCTGATATGGAAGATGCCGGTTTTGACCTGCTCCGCAGCTTTGGTTACGAGCGTTATGAAATATCCAACTTTGCCCTTCCGGGCCGCGAATGCCGCCATAATTTGAACTATTGGGCAAACGGCGACTATCTCGGCCTTGGGCTGAATGCGCACTCCGCACTTCATGTCAACGGCAAATGGGTTCGTTTTGCAAACAAAGCGGAGCTCAGCGATTACAATGCCGCACTTAACGACGGAAAGCTGCCCGTTGAAATGACCGAAGAGATTTCCCGCGGGGATGAGATGTTCGAGTGCATCATGGTCGGTCTCAGAAAGATAAAGGGTATTAATCGCGCGGAATTCGCACAGCGCTTCGGCATTGACCCCGTTGAGCACTATGCCTCCGCCGTGAGCGATGCTGTCCTTGCGGGGAATATGGAAGTTACGGATGATTCAATGCGGCTTACACGGCGCGGACTGGATTTTCAAAATGAAGTGCTTTTAAACTTCATGTAAAATTCAATTCGGAATATTAAAATAAAATTATTGCGGCGCAGGCTGCAAAAAAGTCAGCAAAATTATAATTAGCAAAATGATAAATTAAAAACACCGAAAACTCGGTGTTTTTAATTGCGTGGTGGACACATACTGATTAAATCCGAACTTATGGCAGCTTCCGGGCGATGGTATCCGGCCGGCAGCCGGTATTGCAGAGCACCGCCACTTCCGGCGCTGCCTGCTTTACGCTGGCGATCAGCGCATCATTCACATCCTGACCGGCGGCGTTGGCACTGATGCACAGGCCGTCCGGGTGGGCCTTAAAGATCGTGGAGCGGGCAATCTCTGACAGAGGGCGTGTGTCCGGATTCCTGTCTGACTCCGGATTGATAAAACAGAGCATTTTCAGTGCATCCGGATGCAGCATGGCAATGATGGGCATTTTGATATGAAACAGTTGCTCTGTCCAAAGCATACACATTCTCCTTTGCAAAAAAACTCCCAGGCACAGCCGGGAGCTGACAATCCCTCGCTCAGCCCGCTTTGGTGGCCGAAGCCCCCGCGGCGGGGAGTAAGGAGAGGAAGGCTATCAATAATCAAACTGCCGGTAGTAACGGCGGATGGACAGCGGATGGCGCAGGAACAGTTCCATGTAAGCATCCACACGGTTGTTCACGGCGTGCATCATCAGATGGGACAGTGAGCCCCGGAATTCGGGACTGATGCCCTCCATGGGCAGCTCCTTTGTGTCGATAACGGTATAGTTGCCGCAGACCTTAGGCAGGAACCGGGCCACCCGCTCTGCCAGAGGACGCTGCTCGTCTTCACCCATGAACAGGGTCACAGGGGTATCTGCCACCAGGATTTCCTGCATACCGTGGAAGAACTCGGGGCAGGTAATGGACTTGGTGCGAATCCACATCTGCTCTTCCCAGTAGCACATGGCATAGGAGTAGGTAGCGCCCCACTGGTTGCCGGCGCCCACAAAGTAGTGGGGAAGATCGGGATGCTCCTTCAGGAAGGCAACCTTCTTTTCCGCGTAGTCATAGGCCCATGCGTCGGAAATTTTTTCAATATTCACCAGATCCAGCGCCAGGTGGGCTTCCATCTCCTGATTGTAGCGGTCATAGTCGGGGAATTCGCCGTTCTTGTACATCAGGTAGTTGGCGACCATGAAGAATTTCAGCTGCTCGTTCTTGGGGTAGAGCACCAGATAATCCCACTTGCCCTCCCGGGTCAGGGTGGAGCCGGGGGTATCGATGAAGGCGAACACCCGCACGCCCCGAGCCTTCACAGTGTCAATGAGCTGCACCATTTCCTTGGTGTTGCCGGAGACGGTGGAGTAGATGACCACAGAGCGGTCAGTCAGCCGCTTGTTGCCGGTTGTCAGGTACTCCGCAGCATTCTCCACATATACAGGCAGAGAAGACTTGCCCCGCATATAGACCTCAACCTGCATCGCGGAAGCGTAGGTGCCGCCGATACCGATGAAATAGATGTTGTCAAAGCCTTCCTCCCAGATCTGATCCACGATCTTCTCAATCTTGGGACGCAGAGCCAGCGCACCGTTGACACTGTCGATATCGCCCTGCTCGTTGAAGTTTCTCAGGCAGGCACCCTTGGCCTCGGCCCAAGCTTTCGATTCGTAATTCATACTATATTCGATCCTTTCCTGTCAAAAGACGCGACTTGCTAATAAATTGATGTGGTTTTCATATCCATATTGCGGAAGAATCGGAAAGCGTGCTGAATCGCTTTGTCCCGGTAGGGTCATTCATGATTCCCCGGTGCTTCCGGATACATATGGCCATAGCACATCCGCTTGATATAGAATATCTCATCTTGCGGATGAATACCAAACATCATGACGTACTTTGCTCCGGCAGGGCGTATCATTTTCTTGAGAACCTTGATAGAGGGCATCGCATTTCGATCCGGCATGGTCTGGGTAAACCCTTTCAGTACTTCCGGATCCCGTTCGATGTGGCTTCCCGGGACAAAGACGCCTTTTCCCGCCACACGCCGCAGCAGACCTTCGTTCGCCAGCGTGTCAATGGCGTTGCGAACCGTCTGCCGGGTCGCAGCATACTCATCCGCCAGCTCATTTTCGAAGGGCAGCGCCGTACATTTTTTTCTTACCAGGCGCCGAAATACTTCAGCGTCTCGGTGGCGTTGGCCGCTCCCTTCTGCATGGCCTCATCGATGGGCAGCCCCTCCACAATGCCGTACAGGAAGCCGGCGATATAGCTGTCGCCCGCGCCCATGCTGTCCACAAGGTGTTCACAGGGAACGATGCCGAATTTATGGAACTCGCTTCCGTCGTAGCACAGACTGCCATGCTCGCCCAGCAGGGCAATGACCAGCTTGGGACCCCGGGAGTGGTAGCCCTTCATCTGATCCCGTAGGGCAGGTGTGTCGCCGTCATCACTGGAGAAGAAGAGGTAGTCTGTATGGGGCATGGCGATCCGGCTGGCCTCGTCCTCGGGACGGGTGGCGCAGTCAAAGGCAGTGGGGATGCCCCGGGCCTTCAGCGCCCGGAACTGCCCCTCAACCTTGCCCCACAGGTCACAGACCACCATGTCATGGGTCTGGATGAAGTCCATATCCTCCTCGGAGAGGGTATAGTCCTTCAGAACGCCCTCTTCATAATCGCCGAATACCCGTTCACCCTCCAGCAGCTCCACCTGAGAGACGGCGGTCTTGCCGGGTTTGACGTGCAGATGGGAGGTATCCACACCCTTGGCCGCAATGGCCTCCTGCATGATTTTTCCGTAGACGTCATCGCCCACCGGGCCGGTATAGGAGGCCTCGCCCCCCAGGCGAACGGTATAGACCGCCACGTTGACGGGGCTGCCGCCGGGATACGCCTTTCCGTTTTCAATATTGTTGTAGAAGTCAACGCAGTTACTTCCGACTGCTGCCAGTTTCATAGAGGTTGTCTCCTTTCAGGCTCCGTCCGATGCTTGCGCAGAATGCTTGAAAAGCGAACCATATCCGGGCGCGCCGCCGACTTGAAGAATTCCACCGGAACGTTATTGTAATCCCGGGCAATGCCGGTCAGGAAGAACAGGCTGCCACCTTCCTCTATGCGAAGCTGCCTTGCTTCCGATTCTGCGGCATAGGTAATTCCGATGCTTTCCTCCCCTCTGACAGATTCCGTGGTGGACTTTGCATCCTGAAGATTGCGCTCCCGCTTGGGCGGCGCAGCATATGTTCCTGATCCCTTCAGGCTGTTACAGGCTGCCCATTTCCGTCAGACGGCGGATGGCAGCGCGGAGCGTTGTGCGGTTCAGCCCCCACATTTCACACATTTCCCATTCTGCGGGAAGCTTCCCGTGGTGCGGAATATCGTTTGTCCGGAGACAGCACTCAATCGGTTCAACAGCCTCATCACGATGGCGGACACGCTGCTTTTGTTCCATAAATCCTATCTCCTTTCTGCTTTTGCGGACCGTACAGCCCTCAGAGAAATTATACATTGGGACTCGCATCGCTGTCAAGCCGGAATCAGGCTGCCTTCCGGTTCTGCTTCTCCCACATATAGTAACACGAGCGGGTCGGCTTCCCGGAAATAGACGTACTGACCGTCGTCCTCAAGGCAGGCGGAAGCCAGTTCTGCGCAGCAGAAGTCGGCGGGGATCTGAAGCAGACCGCTCGGTATTTTCCTGCCCTTCCCGGCAGGGTTATCACAACAAGACCTGCATTACGGAGGTCATTGTCATAATCGGTTATTGCCCTTCAACAATGACAAGGACATTTCCGGAAGCGGAGCCGTCAAATTCGCAGAAATAGACATCCTGGGCGCCGCCCCGCTAATGTACTGAACTTCCATATGCAATCCCCCTTTTGGTTGATACTGCTATTGTACAGAAGGAGGAATGCTTCGTCGAATGTACAAAGCCCCCGGTTTTGCGCAAGGCAAAACCGGGGATTCACGCTCAATCGATAATATCTTTGATGAAAATAAGAAATCCGAACCCGTTCCCGATTGGGAATAAGTTCGGATTTTTCATGTATGGTGGAGCATAGCGGACTCGAACCGCTGACATCCACACTGCCAGTGTGGCACTCTACCAGCTGAGCTAATGCCCCTCAACGGAAGCTATTATACAGTACTCCGAGTCGTTTGTAAAGCGCAAATTCGATATATATTTTCTTTTCTGCATTTAAAAAAGATGCAAATAAATATATTTGACACATTCCGCCGTTTGTGCTATGCTTTTTACGGTTCAAAGGATTTGCGGGCATTCGTGCGGGCGGAAACACTTTCCCATGCGCCCGATGTTCGACAATCCGTGCCGCCCTTATTAATTTAATTTAATATGAAAACGCGGTTGCAGCTTTTCAACGCTGCATTAAAAGGGAATGCGGTTCAATTCCGCAGCAGTCCCCGCTACTGTAACCGATGACGACCCCCTCGATATGCCACTTTGCGGCGCAGATTTTCTGCCGTGCAGCATGGGAAGGCGAGGGCATTAGAACGACTCGGAAGCCAGGAGACCTGCCGTGTTTTCGGTTTACGGTGGTTCTCGGGAGATAGGCAGCCATTTTGCAAAGGCAAAGCAGAAGCTCTTTCGGGAATTGTATCTTGGATGCAGTTCCCTTTTATGTTGTCAGCCCTTCCGCCGCAACAGGCTTGCAGAAGCAAAATAATTACACGGAGGTAATGTAACAATGAAACTCTGCAAAAAACTTTTTTCTTTTATTCTTGTGCTTTCAATCATGCTTTCGTCCGTTTCGGCGTTTGCCGCACCGAATGCAAACGAATCCGGCATTAACGAGTATAATCTTGCGCCCGGAACAACCGTTATCTGCGTTGAAGCATTCGTGCTCGGCTGGGGTTACGTGCTTGAACCCACCGTGGTTGCATACAATCCCGGCGAAACCCTTGCACAGCTTACCGCAAGGGTGCTTGCAGCCAACTCCCTTGCCTGCGTCATGAACGGCGCTGTTGACGATGACGCAAGCTACATTCAGGGCATCGGCTGCCCGCAGCTTGCAGCAGGGGCATCCCCCTCCGTTCCCGCTTATCTTATGACCGAACTTGAAGCTTACCCCGATTGGGCGGAGGAAAACCTCGGTTATCAGCCCGGCGGCTGGAACGGCACCGAAAACGGCGACGGTATCCTCAGCGAGTTTGAATACAGCGATCTCGGCGGCTGGATGTACGTTGAAAACGATGTTTCTCTTCCTGTCGGCGCAGGTGCGGCAACAGTTACGGACAACAAGGTTTACCGTTGGATGTACACGGTTTACGGATACGGTATGGATCTCGGAATCGGCGATGGTTGGGGCATGTTCCCCGAGTTCGACAACCCCGCGTACGGCGTGACCCGCAGCAGCGAAACCGAGCTTTATGCAAGCGTTCTTTCGGATCCCGCACTTTCCGCACAGATTTCCGAAGGCGGTGCAGCCCATGCCGCATTCACTGCGTTTGAATCCGCGCTCACCGATATTACATCCTCTCAGGCTGTTCTCACCGCAGCGGCCGAGGCGCTGACCGATGCACTCGTACCCGTTTCCGTTATTCCCGGAGATGCGGACGGTGACGGAGTTGTTACAGCATCCGATGCACTGCTCATTGCCCGCCACGCAATGCAGCTTCAGATCCTTACCGGCACCGCGCTTGAAGCGGCGGATGTTGACGGCAACGGAACAGTTGCGCTGACCGATGCGCTTCTCGCACTCCGCATTGCAATTAACGGCTGAAGTAAAGGAATAAAACCGAATTGAATCAGTTCCGCGGAATTTGTTTCGCGGAACAGGAACCGATATGTACCGTTCGGTCGGTACCAATAATTTGAAAAGACATCCTCTTACATTTTCCATAATCCTTACCCTGATTGCGGGAATGGTGCTTTGCGCCGTTCCCGTTCAGGGTATTTCTGCTCAAACGAGCTTTTTCATGCAAAGCGAGCAGCCCCTTTATTCCGCCCGCACGGCGGATCACAGGAGCGGATATGCGGCGCAGTACTCCGCCGTTTTGAAAGCCCTTGCCGGCGGTGCAAATCCCGAATTCGGTTCGGTCGGCGGCGAATGGAAGGTGCTTGCACTTGCACGCAGCGGGTTCTATCCGACACAGAGCGGCTATTTTTCCGAATACTATGCCAAAATCGAAAAGCTTGTCGCCGCAAACGGTTCGCCGAAACTGCACCCTCAAAAATCCACCGAAACCTCGCGCCTTATTATCGCTCTTTCTTCAATCGGACGGGATGCACGCTCTGTCGCAGGGTTTGATCTTACCGCGCCTCTCGGCGATTTCAACTATGTAAAAAAACAGGGCCTGAACGGCGTCATTTTTGCACTTATTGCATTGGACTGCAATAAGGATTACGGCATGAGTGATATAAAATCCCAATGCGTTGACCTTTTGCTCTCACGCGAATGTGACGGCGGAGGTTGGGCACTCGGACTCGGGGCAGCGGAAGCGGATATTACCGCAATGGCGATAACCGCACTTGCACCGTATAGAAAGGCGGCCGCCGCAATCGAACGCGGTGTTGAAAAGCTTTCCGCACTGCAAAATGCAAACGGAAGTTTTTCCTCCGGCGGTGTTGAAACCTCCGAAAGCTGCTCCCAAGTGCTCGTTGCGCTCAGCACGGTCGGAATCAATGCACATAAGGATTCGCGCTTTATCAAAAGCGGAAACTCGGCGCTTGACGCACTCTGTGCTTTTTATGTCGGCGGCGGATTTGCACACATGGCAAACGGCGGCGCAAATTCAATGGCAACCGAACAGGCTGCATATGCACTTTGCGCGTACGACAGATTTCTTTCCGGGCGAAGCTCGCTTTACAACATGAACGATGTCTCCCCCGTCTCTCCTGCCGAGCCAACCGATAAACCCACGCCGAAGCCGACGGGCAAGCCAACGGCGGCACCGACCGATGCAGCATATTCAACTGCACCGGCAACCGACACGGCAGCAACCGATGCGGCATACACTGATGCGCCTGCAACCGATGCAGTGCCGACAGACACCTCTGCCGCGTCAACCTCGCCGAACCTTCCCTCTTTTGAACCTGATGCAACTGCTGAAATCGAAACAGCCGACGCTGTTTCACCGCGTGAATCGGCCTCCGCACAGGGCAGCGACCGAACAAAATCAGGCAGTCGTGTTTTTGACGTTTTTATCGCTGCCGCAGCAGTTTGCCTCCTCGGAACCGCTGCATATTTCGTTATCAAAAAGCGAAACAGGCGGCAATAATCAATTTTGAAACAAAAACGGTGATATCAATGAGTAAATCTTTATCCTTTATTAAACGGAAAAATTCGTGCGGCAGCCGGCGTATTTCCGCTTTGCTGCTTGCGATGCTTGCGTTTATCTGCACAGTCGTATTCCCCGGGTGTTCGGATATTCCCTCCGCCGAAAACGGGCAGACCTGCACAATGCTCATCGAGTGCGGCACGATACTGCAAAACATCGAGATGCTCGACCCCGATAAACTTTCCGTGCTTCCGTCCGACGGAATAATACTAAAAAAAACATCTGTGTCCTTTAACGACGGCGAGACTGTTTTCGATATTCTCTGCCGCGAAACACGAAACAGGCAAATCCATATGGAATCCAGCTATACCCCTGTTTTCAACAGCGCATACATTGAAGGAATCAACAACCTTTACGAATTTGACTGCGGTGAGGGCAGCGGCTGGGTGTACAGTGTGAACGGAGTTTATCCGAATTACGGCTGCAGCAATTATAAAGTTCAGCCCGGAGACAGCATTGAGTGGCATTACACCTGCAACTACGGCAAAGACGTCGGCGCCGAAGTTACCGGCTGACACGGCAGTGCGTTTTTTTACAGATGAAAAGAGATTGTTTTGACACAATACATCCGACGGCGGCAATCATCTATTTCGGGTTTGCTCTTGCAATGCCGATGCTTTTGCTGCACCCCATGCTGCTCGGAATCTCGTTTTTATCCGCCCTTGCATGGACTGTGCAGCTTAATGGCATGCGGGATGCACTTCGGTTTTTTTGCAGGTTCATTCTGCCGCTGATGCTTCTGACGGCAATTCTGAACCCGATTTTCAACCACAAGGGGCTTACGGTGCTTTTTTACCTTAAGCGCAATCCGGTGACGCTTGAATCCGTTGCATACGGCGCGGCATCCGGAGTTATGCTTGGTTCTGTTCTGCTTATTTTTTCATGCTTCAATCGCATAATAACCGATGATAAAATCCTTTATCTGTTCGGCAGAATCATTCCGTCGCTTGCTGTTGTGCTTTCCATGGCGCTGCGCTTTGTTCCGCTGTTTACAAAACAAGCGAAAAAAATCGCACTTGCGCAGCGTTGTTCGGATGGGGATCCTGCATCAAAAAGCATTGTTAAACGCGCCAAAAACGGCCTTTTTATCTTCTCCGCGCTTATCACATGGGCTTTGGAAAGCGCAGTGACAACCGCAGATTCAATGCGGGCGCGGGGATTCGGGCTTCATCCGCGCAGTTTTTATACCGACTTTCGCTTTGACGGGCGGGACACGGTTGTTTCGCTTTTTCTTGCGGCAGGCATTGCAATTTTCGGAACAGCGGCGGGCTGCGGCAAAATCACCGTCACATATTTTCCGAAATTTCGCATGAACCCCGCCTCACCGCTTTTTATCGCCGCATGTATTGCATATGCACTCACGCTGCTGATACCCGTAATTATGAACATCAAGGAGTCCGTTGCATGGCATTACTCGAAATCAAAAATCTGAATTTTACATACCCAGAAGCGGCGCAGCCCGCACTCAGCGACATTAATCTTGAAATACAGCCCGGCGAGTTTGTTCTTATATGCGGTGCATCCGGCTGCGGCAAGAGCACGCTTTTGCGGCAGTGTAAACCGGCATTGAGTCAGCACGGCGAAAAGAGCGGTGCAATTTATTTTAACGGAAAAGCCATTGAAGAATTGTCGTTTCGCGAACAGTCCGAAAAGATCGGATTTGTTATGCAGGATCCGGAGATGCAGATCGTGACGGATAAAGTTCGGCACGAATTGGCTTTCGGACTTGAAAGTCTCGGCACGAATAACCGAAAAATGCGTGTGCGCATTGCGGAGATGGCAAGTTTTTTCGGCATCAGAGACTGGTTCGACAGCCCTGTTTCCGCTTTGTCCGGCGGACAGAAGCAGCTGCTCTGTCTTGCTGCGGTCACGGTTATGCAGCCGCAGCTTCTGCTTTTGGATGAACCGACTTCTCAGCTTGACCCTATTGCGGCGGGCGAGTTTTTCAACACGCTCAAGCGCATTAATTCCGAACTCGGAACAACCGTCATTATCACCGAACACCGACTTGAAAACCTTTTTCCCATGGTTGATCGCGTTGTCTTCATGCGGAGCGGGAGCATTGTTTCGAACTGTTCTCCCGCCGATGCCGCCGAAAAACTGCGGGGTGATGATGAGTTTTTCAGCGTTCTGCCTTCCTCCGTTCGCATTTTTGCAAAAACACGCCAAAACGGGCAAAATCTTCGCGGCGCACCGCTTGAAGTTCGCAGTGCCCGTGATTACCTTTTGAATAATTTTTCGTTGGATTCCTGCCGACACAAAGCTTCGGAAAACCAGATCCGGGCTTCCGCAAAGGCTGAATCAAGCAAAAACAAAAAAAACACCGAAACAGTTATATCCGTTCGGGAAGCATGGTTTCGATATGAAAAAGATTCCAAAGACATACTGTGCGGTATGAATTTCGATGTTCATGCAGGCGAGCTTACCTGCATCGTCGGCGGAAACGGCGCCGGCAAAACCACCGCCCTTTTGACCGCAGCAGGTGTTTTTGCCCCGTATCGCGGAAAAGTCAAATACCGCGGAAAGACGATTTCAACATTTCGGAAGGATAAAGGCTCAGCGGGAAAAATCGGAGTTCTTGTTCAAAACCCGCTCTGCTGCTTTGTTATGGATTCCGTTGCCGAAGAGTTGGAAGCGACTGCCAAAGCATATAAGCTTCCGCGCTCCGTAATCGAAGAGGTTATCGACATTATGCAGCTTCAAAGCGTCCTTGGCAGCAATCCGTATGACATAAGCGGGGGTGAATTGCAGCGTGCTGCAATTGCAAAGCTGCTCCTGCCCGAACCCGAAGTCATTTTTCTTGACGAAGCGACCAAAGGCATGGATGCCTTCTTTAAGGCTGAATTCGGCGCATTGCTGCGTCGGCTTGCGGCGCGCGGAACGGCAATTGTTCTTGTTTCGCATGATATTGAATTCTGTGCCGAATTTGCAGACAGATGCGCAATGTTTTTCAACGGAACCGTTATTGCGGAAGGCACGCCGCAGGATGTTTTTCTCGGCAACAGTTTTTACACAACATCCGCCTGCCGCATTTCCCGCGGAATAATCCCCGATGCGTTGACTCCGGAACAGGTCATTGATTACGCAAACCGCTGCGAAAGGAAGAAAAACGATGACTGAGAAGCAGCCTGCTGCCTTGGAAACAAAAAACGAACAATCGGAATCAAAGCCGAACACTGCAAAGCGGTATAAGACTGAAAAGGCCGAGCTTCGCCGGCGTATTGTTTCAATCGTGCTGCTGCTTGTGTTTGTTCCCGCCGTTATTGCAGTCGGAATGCTTGAATTTAACGATCGGTATTATTATATCACCGCATCACTCATAATCATATGTTCATTTATTCCGTTCCTTATGATATTTGAAAAGCGCCGCCCGCGTGCGCGTGAGCTTGTTGTGATTGCCGTAATGACCGCACTCGGTGTTGCAGGACGCGCCGCATTCTATATGCTTCCGCAATTCAAGCCCATTGCTGCAACAGTAATCATCACAGGCGTTTCACTCGGGTGCGAGGCCGGTTTCATTACGGGTGCATTAACCGCATTTGTATCCAACATGTTTTTCGGGCAAGGTCCGTGGACACCGTGGCAGATGTTTGCACTCGGGCTGCTGGGATTCATCTCCGGGCTGGTCTTCCGCAAGGATATCAGAACAAAAACTCAGCGTGCACTACTGTGCCTTTACGGTGCATTATCAACCTTTTTCATCTACGGCGGCATCATGGATTCGGCATATGTCCTTATGGCGGGTTCGGAACCGACGTTGGCGGCATTGCTTGCAGCATATGCTTCAGGGCTGCCGTTCAACCTTATTTTTGCCGGTGCAACGGTGGTTTTTCTTTTGGTGCTGACGCGCCCGATACTCAATAAACTGCGCAGAATCAAGAAAAAATACGGATTGCTCACGGGCTGAACGCTTCACGTATTGCCTGCTTAAAAAGCAAAAGAATCACCCGCTCTGCTAATTGAAAAGCACCCCATTTGTTAAACATTATAATGTTAACAAGCGGGGTGCTTTTTGTTATTTGATTGATTTTTCGTCAGCTGAACAGTGTAAAATCAATCTGTTTTAATTCATGCTTGCGGAATTCAGATTACATAACACCGATTGCCATGCGCATTACCGTTACGGCATCCGAAAGGTTTACGGTGCCGTCACCGTTGACATCGGCAAAAGGCAGGTACTGTTCGGGAATGTGAGTCAAATCAAGCGCGTGGCGCATGATTGCGACTGCGTCCGCACTGGTAACTCTGCCGTCACCGTCAACATCGCCCATGATACCGTTTGCAGTGTAAACAGCGGTTACGGTGCTGTCGGCGGATACGTTTTGATAGGTTCCTTCCCAATGGCTGAAGGTGTAGCCCTCATGCACGGGCGGAGTGGGCAAATTCGCAGAGCCGCCTTCGGGAACGGAAACTTCGGAAATGACGCTGCCGTCAACCCCGTCAATGAAAGTGACCGTGTAATACTCTCCGTTATATACCGGTTCGATCTTTACGTTGTCAACATAAACGCAGTCGTCATATTCATCGCACATGTCGTCTTTTTCATATTTCCAGCCAACAGTGTAATAATCTGAAACGGGAACTTCGAATCGTACAGAGCTCCAGGGCGTTTGACCCGAAGCAACTTTTTGCGTAAGCCCATTGAGTGTGAGGCAAACTCTGTCTCCGTACATTTCGCTGCTTGTTTTCCAATCAAATGAAATCACCGAGCCTGCTTCAAGATATCCCATGTCAATCGTGAATTCGGTTTCAGTCAGGCGCATACCTGCAATATCGCTGCGCACGCAGTTGCGGCCGCTGTCGGTGACAACAACCCAAGGATGAGCATAGTCGTTGACAAAGCTCCTGTTTTCGCCGGGTGCGTTGACTGCCGCATTGAACTGAGCGGGGTCGCCCGGCGCAACGGGAGGAACATAATCTTCAACATAGGAAACATTATCGACCCATGAGGTAACAGCATTCACAACTTCGCTTTCATCACAGGCAATGAAATCCCAAGAGAAGTAATAATCACCGTCTTGCGGGATTATATACGCGCAGTTCTCCCAATTGGTTGTTCCGCTGATCTGTTCAACAATCGCCTGATTGATGCGGAAAACAAGCTTATCAATGCTGATCGAGCCGTATTCGCCGCCGACGGGAAGCCCCTGCGTTACAACCTTCCAATCAAAGCAGACTGCATCGCCCGCCTTTGCGTTGCGAATGATGGTATAGAGCACCTGATGACGCTCTGACCTTCCGACTGTTGATTTTACGCTCAACCTGCCGTTTTCGCTTGTGTCAATCGCCCACGGATTGAGGGGATCGTTCATGAAATGCAGCGTGCTGCCGACTGCATTAACAGCTGCATCCAACTCGTCGGCCTGTGCGCCGGGATCATAGGGTGCGGGCTGAGTTCCCGTGATGGAGATGTTATCGATCGAACCGCAGTCGCTGCCGCTTGACATACTGCTGTCCTTTGAATAAACCCAGCGGAAGGTATAATCTCCGTTTGCGGGAACGGTGTAGGTCTTTGTTGTCCAATTTGCGGTGCCGCTGATTCTGTCAACGCGGTTCTCGTTGGCATAGAAGCTGAGCCAATCGTAATTGTTTTCGCTTGAAACCATCCAGTCGAAGGAAAGCACCTGCCCGGCGGTAAGGCCGTTAAACACAGCCTTTATGGTTGTGGAGCTGTTATTTGCTTCCTGCGTTGCGGACTGCATATAAGTTCTGCCGTTGTCGCTGCGAACGACCCACGGAGTGTTGCCGTCGTTCATGAAGGTCAAATTGCTGCCCTGGGCATTCAGTGCGGCATTCATTGCCTCCGTATCAGGCACTTCGGGAAGGCTTATCTGAACATTGGGCACCGGGAAAATGCTCGTGAGCGAATATCCGAACCCGCCGCCGATTGCGCCGATTTCTTCGGATTCACCCGTTTGGGGATCGATTCTGAGCAGGATGCCGAAATTGCCTGCGGGAATGTTGCGGAAAGCAACACCGAAAAGACAATTGCCCTGCGGATAATACGTCACGGCGGTGAGCTGTTCGACTCCGGGGAAAACGCTCTGCCCGAGTTCGCGAACGATGCTGCCGCTTGTGTTGATGATGAGGCCGTGTCCGCCGTTATGTGCAGTGGTGTAGAACTGTCCGCCGCCGATATATGCAAACTTGTTGATGCAGGCAACTTCAAGTTCGGAAAGGTTTGCAACTTCGGTCAGTGCGCCGGTGCTGCGATTTACGGTCATGATGAGCTGATCCGCCGTTTCATCCTCCTGCACCATTGCATAGAGGGTGTCGGTATCGGCTGCGTAAGTCAGGTCGACAACGCTGTAATCCATGTGGTTGCCGCCGACTTTTGTCGCGCTCCACGTTGATGCATTGGTGTCGATGGTGTAAAGATCATCGGCAGTGGGAACATCTGCATCATCGGTGTAGGTGTGTGCAAAAGCATAAATCGTTGTTCCGATAATCTCGGCTGCAAATGAAATCTTGCTGCCAAGGTTCAGTTTTGACTGAACTGCAGAAGGATTTTCGGAATTGAAACCGATAAAATTATAGGGCTTTGAAGGTTCTGCCACGCCGTTTGTAAGTTTCCAATCGGCAAAACCGAACAGCGTCACGCCGGCGTTGTCTGTCGGCTGCTGTCCGTTCTCTGTGGGTGTTTCCGTCGCTGCGGCGGAAAATGCTGCGGGCATAACGGTGAAAACCATCAGAAACGCCAGCAGTGCAGCGAAAAGCTTTTTCATGGTACTTGCTCCTGTTTCGTTTTGTGCATGTTTGCCTTTGCAGGCAGCCATGCCGCATAAATTATATCACTGCAGTGCGGCAATAGCAATTATTTTTTGGACATAACGCGGCAAATTTTTAAATTTTCCGTATAAGCGGCACTGTAAGTTCCGCAGATGAAAATAAAGAGCGGGCGGCACTCTGCCGCCTGCCCTTTTCTGCAAGTGTAGGAAAACCTTACAGCTAATCTCACTGCCGGGTTTTATGTTCACTGAGCTTTGATTGCTTCAAGCCGGTCGAAAGACAGTGCAAATCCCTGTTCTGCCGTTTTCGAAACAGTTTCGCCGTTGGCTGCATACAATGCCTGTGTATTGTTCAAAAGCCAAGCCCCGTTTTCAACAATTTGGCTTCCGCTGAGGAAGAAAACATATTCCGAACCGATTTCAATTTCGGGACTGTCTTCATATTGGTAAACGGTATCCTCAGTTTCTCCTCCCAAAAGCATTACTTTAAGCACATCTCCGCTGCTTGCTGCTCCGGAGTAGCTTTCCTTCACGCGAACCTCATAGACTGTCACAACAGTCTGCTCGTTGTCCTGCCCTGCTTCTGCAGGTTCTGCGCTGCTTTCCGGAATACGAAGAGACATCGATTCATATCGCTCGGACAGCACCGTTCCGTATACGACATAGTCTGCGTGAGCCGACAGATCATCAACTGACGTATATTCCGGATAATCTGCGGAACAGACAATCGTTTTTTTATCCTGTTTCTGTGAAGCACTGCCGCCTGTTTGCAGGTTGTCGTTTGTTTTCCCTTTTGAACCGCAGGCAGCCGTTGTTAAAACTAACATTGCCGCCAGAAGCACAACACACAGCGTTTTGAACGGTTTCATGTTTATTTGCCTCCCCGCAACATCCAAATTTGAGATATATGAGCTATCATCAACTTCATTATAACGCACAATATTCATTTGTCAACGGCTTTGCGCATTTTTTTAAAAAATTTTTTCGGTATTTATGCGGTAGTTTTTTCGGCATTCGGACAAATGCAATATCTCCGCCGACTCAATATATTTATAATATCCCAAAGGGATCCGATTTATTCGGATTTGAACACATCGTTTCGCCCTCCGCGACAGGATGCGGCAAAAAAAGCGGCAAAACGGACTTGCCGCCGCATTCCGACTGTGCTAAACTAACAGCAGTAATCTGCGGAGGAGGAATCCCGAACATGGACAAACCGAATAAAACCGATAATGCGGAACAACCTGCCGAAACAGCGGATACAGAGGGCGGATTGACAGCCGAAAAACCGCGCAGCAGACGCAAAAAAACTTCGATTGCACACATTGCAACCGTGTGCGGCAGTGTTTACACCGGCGGCAAAACTGCAAAAGACATAAAAAAGCAGGCTGAGCAAAGCGCGATCACGGCCGATGACGCTGAAATTATTGAGATACCTGAACCTGTCGAATTGTATGAAACGGATTGTCTCCGTGAACCCGAGGACAGTGAAGACGCATCGCCTTACGATCCGCTTTCGGCAGTCTGCCTGAACGGCAGACGCTCCGTTGAGGAACTGATGGAGACAGGTAACCTGTCGGATATTGACAGACTTCGCGGGATTGTTGTTTGCGAGGAACGTCCTTTAAATAAGAAGCGCGAATACGCAAACAGGCTTACCGAGCTTTTGGGAGGCACACTGCATATGCTTCCGCCCGTTCGCAGCGGCAATGATGTTTGGAAAATGCTGTTTGATGAGATTCCTTCGGTTTTTGTTGTCAGCGTTTCTCTTCCCGATATTGATGCGTTCGCGCTTATAAACACCCTTCGGCAGAGCAAGCTGTGCCGCAATGCACGTTTTTTTGTTTGTGCGCCTAAGATGACGAAATCACTTATCGGAATCAGCCGCAATGAAAAGATTGACGGACTGCTTTCATTTTCTGCCCCTGTCGAACAAACGGCCGCAGCTATAATCGAAAAATGTCTTGACTATGAGAAAAAGCGCGGCAAATCGGATCTTGAAGCACTTGAACAGGCAATAAATAACCCTGCGTTTTTCAGCGAGATGGACGAACAGAAGCGTCAATATGCAATGGTGACCGATTCCATCCTGCTGCCGCTCGGGCTGCAAAACGAGCATCGCGGCACGGAATTTCTGCGGCTGCTTGTCTGTATGCGCATATTCGGAGTCGATGCGGATCTCAAACGCATGTATGAATACGTTGCAATGTATTATCACTCCACTCCGGCCGCGGTTGAAAGAGCAATTCGTTATTCCATCGAGTGTGCATGGGAGGGCGGGAATCTCTACATGCAATTTGAGCTTTTCGGCAACACAACGGATTCCGCAAAGGGTAAGCCGACAAATGCCGAATTCATCGCCACCGTCGTTCAGCACATTCGGAACAGACTGCGGCACGGCAGCGCGGCCCCGAAAGCATTTCCGATGTACGAATATGATGAGCAATGACTGAATTCTGCCTTTTTTTGCCGCAGAAATTCTCCATTGTTTTAACTTGAGTTAATGTTTTTTTAATGATTCTGCGTTATACTGTATGCAGGCGGATCGACGGGATCCGGTCCGCAAATTTCTGTCCGGAGGCAACGAAAAGTGCTTGAAATAAAAAAAGTTTCCAAACAATATAAAACCGGCGATCTTGTTCAGAACGCACTGAGCAGCGTGAGCCTTGAATTCCGCAGCAATGAGTTTGTTGCGGTTTTGGGCCCGAGCGGTTCTGGCAAAACAACTTTGCTCAACATCATCGGAGGGCTTGATCGCTATGACAGCGGCGACCTTGTTATCAACGGTGTTTCCACAAAACAATACACAAGCCGCGACTGGGATACTTACAGAAATCATACCGTCGGGTTCGTTTTTCAGAGTTACAATTTGATTCCGCACCAATCCGTGCTTTCAAACGTTGAGCTTGCACTGACACTTTCCGGCGTATCAAAGCAGGAGCGGCGCAGACGCGCATGTGAAGCGTTGGAACAAGTCGGGCTCAAAGGACAGGAGCATAAGCGGCCGAATCAAATGTCCGGCGGACAGATGCAGCGCGTTGCCATTGCACGTGCGCTTGTTAATAATCCCGATATTTTACTTGCGGATGAACCCACCGGTGCACTTGACAGTGAAACCGGAACCCAAGTTATGGAGCTGCTGAAAAAAGTCGCAAAAGACCGCCTTGTTATAATGGTTACACACAATGCCGAACTTGCGGAGCAGTATGCAACGCGAATTGTGAAGCTTCATGACGGGCAGATTTCGAGCGATACAAACCCCGTGAGCAATGACGAACGAACTTTGACGAAAGAAAAAGAACGCGGGGCGGGCAGCACTTTTGATAAAAAACAAAAGAAAAAACGGACTTCCATGTCCTTTTTTACCGCGCTCTCGCTGAGTTTAAACAACCTTTCAACGAAAAAGGGCAGGACTTTTTTGACCTCTTTTGCGGGTTCGATAGGCATTATCGGCATTGCATTGATTCTTGCGCTTTCAACCGGCATTCAGAACTATGTCAATGCAATCCAGAAAGATACTTTGACATCCTATCCGATCACCGTCGAACGCGAACCGAACGATTTCATGAGTATGCTGACGGCAGCAAACGAAAAGACGGACGATGAAACACTGAAAAACCGTGATGCGGATTCAGTTTACTCCGATCCTCGGCTCTACAAAATGCTGAACGCAACCGTTTCGGACGGAGACGAAGTAAATGACCTTGCATCGTTTAAAAAGTATATTGATTCGGAGCTTGATGCTTCAACCGCAAAGACCGATCTTCGAGAATATGTAAGCTCCGTGCGGTACGGCTACGGGCTTACCGTCAACGCGTATGTCATCGGCACGGACGGGAAATATCACAGTACGGATATGACCTCCGCATTGTTCGCCGATGATGAAACATCCGAAGGCGACAAGGGCGTCAGTATGATTAACATGATGACCTCCCGCATGGGAAACATGAATCTTTGGGACGAAATCCTTTCCGGAGCGGACGGCGCACTCGTTTCCGAGCTTGTTTTGAATCAATATGAGCTTGTTGCGGGCGAATGGCCGAAGAGTGCCAACGATATTGTGCTTGTTATTGATAAAAACAACGAAATATCCGACGTTGCTTTCTATGCTCTCGGGCTTATGGACACCGCCGAAATCACAAGGATTTTTAACTCCGTTCTTAAAGGCGAGGAAATCGTGACGGATACACGCTCCGCAAAGTTTGAAGAGCTTATCGGCACCAAATTCAAGCTGATATTAAATTCAGATTATTACTCAAAATCGTATTCAACCGACGAAAACGGCGGTTCATGGGAATATATCGGCGATGACGCCGCCGCAATGGAGCTTGTTATCAAAAACGGACTCGATCTGCGGCTTGCAGGTATTATTCGCCCGAACGACAACAAGGCTGCTTCAGTAAACGGAGTTTTCGGCTACACTTCCGCCCTTTCCGACTATATAATTCAGAAAACGAGCGAAAGTGAAATTGTCCGCGAACAGAAATCCCCGGAAAACGTGAATCTTGATGTTTTAACCGGACTTCCTTTCACTTTGGACTCCGAAAACGAACTGTCGGCAGACAAAAAGGCGGAAGAAGTTACCGCTTATTTCGCCTCCCTTACGGACATGCAGAAAACGGAAATCTACAAAAAAATCATTGCCGAACCCGAGCAGGCGGAGCTTGATGCAGTTGTTGAGGAATATATGGCAATGTATCCGACGCGTGAATCAATGGTTCAGCTTGCGGCGGCAACATACGGGTTTGATGTTGCCACTGCGGAGGAATATCTTTCCGACTATACGGACGAAGAGCTTCGGACTTTGATGCGTGAACAGCTTGTTTCCGCAGTAAAAAAGAAATATGCCGACAAAGCCGAAGCCGAAATCATGCAGATTATTTTCGAACATTCCGCACCGAACGATCTTTTCGGCACGGCCGGATATGCCGCAGTTGCGGATATTTTTGATAAAACCATTGCAAACGACACGAGTGTTGACAAGCTTGCGGAATACTATGATAAATTCATGCCGTCAAAGGTTTCCGGAACAACGCTTGACGAAGCACTTGAAAAACTCGGTGCGGTCGATCCCGATTCGCCCAAAACCGTTAATTTGTATGCTGCAACATTTGAGGATAAGGAAGCTATCGCTGACAACATTGCGGAATACAACCGGAATGCGGACGAGGATAAGGCTATTGAGTACACCGATTATGTTGCGCTGCTTATGTCCGGAGTTACAACAATGATCGACGCCGTTTCATACGGGCTTATCGCGTTTGTTGCAATCTCTCTGGTTGTATCCTCAATTATGATAGGCATAATTACCTATATCTCAGTGCTTGAACGCACGAAGGAAATCGGTATTCTGCGCTCCATCGGCGCATCAAAACGTGATATTTCATCCGTGTTCAATGCCGAAACGCTGATTATCGGTTTCTGTGCGGGTGCGATCGGAATAATTGCATCAATGCTGTTGTGCATCCCGCTGAACCTTATCGTTCGGTCGCTCACAGGCATCGACACGCTGACAGCCGTCCTTCCGTGGCGTGCCGGCATAATACTGGTTCTGATAAGCATGGTTTTGACACTTATTGCGGGCATCATCCCCTCGCGGATTGCGGCGAAGAAGGATCCCGTTGCCGCGCTGAGATCGGAATGAAACAGCACTGTTTACTTTTTGCCTTTTAATTTAAAATAAAATAAAAATATCGCGGCTTCCGTAAACGAGGCCGCGATATCTTTATTCTGTGCCGAGTTTTGTCATGCGGAATATGTATTCAGCATATCGTGATTATCCGCCGTTCGGATAATCGCCGAATGTATGTTTATTCGCCGAAATACCTGTTCAGAAGGCCTGCGAAAGCCTTGCCGTGACGGGCTTCGTCACGCGCCATTTCATGAACGGTGTCGTGAATTGCATCAAGGTTAAGAGCCTTTGCACGCTTTGCCAGATCGGTCTTGCCTGCGGTTGCGCCGTTTTCGGCTTCAACACGCATTTGAAGGTTCTTTTTGGTGCTGGAAGTTACAACTTCGCCGAGAAGTTCTGCAAACTTTGCAGCATGCTCAGCCTCTTCATAGGCTGCTTTTTCCCAATAGAGACCGATTTCGGGATAACCTTCGCGGTGTGCAACCCTTGCCATTGCAAGGTACATACCGACTTCGGTGCATTCGCCTGCGAAATTTGCACGCAGATCCGCTATGATATCCTCGGGTGCGCCCTGTGCAACGCCGACAACATGCTCTGCCGCCCAACTCATGGTTTCGGACTGCTCGATGAACTTTTCTGCGGGTGCGCCGCAAACGGGACATACTTCGGGAGCGGAATCGCCCTCATGAACGTAACCGCATACTGAACATACAAACTTTTTCATACTTTTATCCTCCAAAGATTTTTATTTTTTGCGGCACGCGCCGCCGGTCAGCATTTTATGCTCGTTTTTGATTATTCTCCCTTTTCCGCTTCTGTCTGCATTCATTGCAGATATAGAAAAAGTTGAGTGTGTAGGAAACAATTTCTTCGCCGATTTTGCTGCTGAAATATGATTTCAGATCGCCCGGGTCACAGTCGGCAACCCTGCCGCATTCGATACACTGCATGTGTTCATGCGGGCGAATGGTCTTATCGTATCTGTCCGGCTCACCGGCAACGGGAATGTGAAGGATCTCTCCGGCATCGACCATGAGTTTCAGATTCCGATAGACAGTTCCGAATGCAATGGACGGCATTTCGGCCTTTGCCCTTGCATAAATCATTTCGGCTGTCGGGTGATCGTCCGCCCGTTGTATGATGTTGTAAATCAACTGTCGCTGCCTTGTCATTCACGCCTCCTTAGGAATGATTCCTGTTATTATTATACCACCGATTTATGCCGTGTCAAGCATTAAATCTCATTTCTAAAAATATATTAAAAGCGCGGCCCTCACGACCGCGCCGATGTTCGTTTTCGAAAATTCAATTTCACAGGCAGTTGAGACGATTTGATTAATCTCGCGGAGTGTTCGGTTCGAATTCAAACCAGCGGACGAAAAACTCTCCGCAGCGATGCATTCCGCAGCTTTCGGCAGTGCGCACCGAAGGTATGTTTTCTTCCGCGCACTCCCATATTATTTCATTCCCGCGCTCCCGTGCAGATTCAATTGCGGTGCGCAGCAGCGCCGATGCAATGCCGCGCCGTCGATATTCCTCTTTTGTATCCGCCCCGACTATGCAGCAGCCGTTGTATTCTCCGTTTGAAATTATGTTTCCGCAGATGTTTTCGCCCTCAAGCGCAAAAAAGGCAAAACCATGTTTCAAAAAATCGGCAAAGCTTTTGTAGCTTTCCAAAATTTCGGGAAGATAAGCCCCTGCAAACTCGGCATTCTCACGCAGGAAGCTTTCCGAGGCACGCCGAATGCGCATCAGCCGCCCCTCCGCCGCATGAACGAACGGCATTTCCGCCGCGCTGTATTCTTCTGCCGTGCGATAAACAAGCTGTTTCTGTTCGAACAGCTCTTTGTCGAAAAAAACAACGCGCATCATATCCGAAAGCTCTTCCGTGTCGGCGGAATATGCAAATTCACTCAGTTCGAATTCATCTTTTGCCAACGGAAATACTTTGTTCTCAAAAAACAGACGGAAAGCGGCATATTCCTCCGCCGTTTGCAGCGGAGTTCCCATTATCTGGAATCCGCCCAAAAGATAACTGTATACGACCGCAAGCCGCGGTGCCGTCGGATCATCCGTCCAAACAAGTCCCCGCGTATTTCCGTTCAAAATGCTGAGATAGTGTATGCTGCTCTTTTCACATTTAAGTTTTTCGGCAAGTTTTGCGCCACGCTTCGGCTCCTGCCGCATTTTTAATGCGTTCAATCCGTTCATAGTTCGTATCTTTTTCCGCTTTCCGCTGCGGGTTTGTTATTCTGTCAAAGCATATCCTGCGGGTTGACTTCAATGCCGCGATAGCATTCATCCGCGCAGCCGTCGCTGAAAGCGTATATTGCATTGATTGCTGCTGCCGTATTTGCGGTGCGAACCAACTTAATTATAACCGCATAGCGGAACAGCCCCTCCCTGCGGCGAATCGGCGCGGCACCCGCGAGTGCGAAAACAAGCTCATTTTCCGCGTTTGCGGGTTTTAATGCAGTTAAAATGGTTTTTGTCACGCCGTTTGCAAACCTTTCCGCCGCATCCGCCGCCGCGTTTTCATCGGCACAGGCGAATTGCGCCCGCACAAATACCGCAAACGGAGGGAACAGAGTCCGCAGTCGGTCTCCGATTTCGAGATTATAGAATGTTTTATAATCATGCTTCGTGCAGAGCCGTATTGCGCGGTGTCCCGGCGCATTGGTCTGAATCACGACGCGCCCCTCTTTATCGGCACGGCCGGCACGACCCGCGACCTGGGTCAAAAGCTGAAACGTACGTTCGCTGCTGCGGAAATCCGAATGGAAAAGTGTTGAATCAGCAAACACGACGCCGACAAGCGTCACATTCGGAATATCAAGCCCCTTTGCCACCATTTGCGTGCCGATAAGCACATCAGCCTCGCGCCGCGTGAATGCATCAAGTATATCCCGATGTGCGGTTTTGCCGCTTGTTGTGTCCATATCCATTCTCAAACAGCGCACATTCGGAAACACAAGTTTCAGCTGTTCCTCAACCTGCTGAGTTCCGATTCCCGTGTATTTGATGTACTCCCTGCCGCAGGACGGACAGGTTTTCGGCATTTTATAATTCGCCCCGCAATAGTGGCAGCGGAGTGACTCATCAAACCTGTGATAGGTCAATGCAACGTCGCAGTTCGGGCAGGTGAACACAAATCCGCACGCGCGGCATTCGGCATGGGATGAATACCCGCGCCTGTTGAGAAACAGAATCGCCTGTTCGTGCTTTTCAAGGCATTCTTTCAGCCGTTTTATCATCAAGCTTGAAAAAATGCTGTTGTTCCCGCCCAAAAACTCCTCGCGCATGTCAACAATATCAACTTTCGGCATCGGCACACCGTTTATTCTGTTCGGCATCTCAAGCAGTATGTACCTGCCCCGCTTTGCACGATAATATGTTGTGAGCGACGGAGTCGCACTGCCGAGGACAAGTTTTGCACCGCAGAGTTTAACCCGACGCAGCGCAACCTCGGCAGCGGAATACTTTGGAGTAATTTCGGAGTAATAGCTCGGCTCATGTTCTTCATCAATTATGATAATACGCAGATTTTCCACCGGCGCAAACACTGCCGACCTTGCGCCGACAACAACCCTTGCCTTGCCGAAGCGTATCCGCCGCCATTCGTCAAAACGTTCACCGTCGCTCAAATGGCTGTGCAGAACGGCAACATTGTTTCCGAATCTGCTCCTGAATCTGTCCGTTGTCTGCGGTGTCAGAGATATTTCCGGGACAAGAACAATTGCGCCGCCGCCGTTTTCAAGCACGTTCGCAATTGCCTGCATATAAACTTCGGTCTTTCCGCTCCCCGTGACACCGTGAAGAAGCAGACAGCTTCCGGCATCGGCGGATTTGATTTTTTCAAGTGCGTTTTGCTGCGCCGGAAGAAGCGGCAGCGGCTCCGTCGACTGAATATCTCTGTTTGCAAAAGGATTTCGATAGGTTTCGCGCCCTTGTTCAACAAGAATGCCCTTTTTAACAAGTGCGGCAACAGCTGCGCCCGCACCGGGCACGAACGCATTTATATCGCTTGCGGAAAGCTCCGCTCTGCCCGATAAAAGCAGAGAAAAAACTTCAAACTGCTTCGGCGCACGCGGCGTTCCGTCTTTTTTCAGCATTGAAGCGCGCACTGCTTCAATATCAAGATTGTCCGCAATGTGCAGAGTGCGCACTTTTTTTTCTTTAACTTTTGAACCGCGCAGCGCGGCGGGAATCATGACCCGAAGTGCATCGGCGGTTGTGCAATGGTACGCTTTGCACATCCAATCCGCAAGCTTGAGCTGATCGGGCAGCAGCGCCGAGTACGGCTCAATCGTTCGCACGATGGATTTAAGCTCACGCTCCGTTCCCGGTTCATCGACAAGTTCAAGCACAAAGCCCTCAATCGGTCGGTTCCCCCGCCCGAACGGAACGATAACGCGCTGCCCTTCGCACAGACTGATTTCTTCCGGAACGGCATAAGTAAACAGCCTGTTTACATTGGCATTTGAAATATCAACTATTACCCTTGCAAACATGCTGTTCACCCCCGCCTTTCGGCGCATAACATATAAAGCTTGATTTGAATGTTCCGCAGTTACGGATTATTTTTCGGAAGTCTGATAGTATTCGGCAGGATACCTGACGCAGAGCTCGCCGTTGTACAGTTCGTCAACAGCCTTTGCAACAGGCTTTTTGTCGGATGATTCTTCCTTTGAAACAAGCAGCTGCCTTGCGCGCTTTGCAACGGCTGTTACAAGCATATAGCGACAGCCCGCGATGTTTTCCAGTTCAACAACCGGCGGATGGTTCATTTGGTGACTCATTATGTTACCTCCAACAGTAAGTATTCAATAAATTTAACGCTCAATTTAAAACTATTATACGATTATCATGCGGCCCGCCCTCCGCAGCACCGTTCGTCACTCGGAGAAAGTTTCGCCGAGCAGCGCGGGCAAAAGCTCGCGGTTATATTCGGGAGTGCATCCGACGGCATTGAGTATGCATTCGATATTTTGAACGGCCGACTCAATTTCATCGTTCACAACAACATAGTCGTATTTCGGAATGTATTCAAGTTCCGTTCTTGCCTCTTCGAACCTTCGGGCAACCGCTTCGGGAGTCTCCGTCCCTCTGCCCACAAGCCGCCTGTGCAGCTCCGCCAGTGAAGGGGGCGCAATGAAAATCGTTATTGCGTCGGGGCAATTGTTTTTAACGTGCATTGCACCTTTGACATCGATATCGAGCAAAACGCTTATGCCTTCGCTGCGCTTTGATTCAACGTAGCTTTTCGGCGTGCCGTAGTAATTTTTGCCGAACACACGCATGTATTCAAGGAATTCTCCCTGTTCTATCATTGTATCGAATTCCTCGGTTGTTTTATAAAAATAATTCACGCCTTCCGCCTCACCCTCACGCATTGCGCGGGTCGTTGCAGAAACGGAGAAGCAGATGTTGTCGTGCTTTTCAAGCAATCTGTTTGCAACAGTGCCTTTGCCGACGCCGGACGGGCCGGAAATGACGATCAGCATGCCGCGTTTTTTCATCATAGTGTTTGTACCCTCTTTATTTCTTTTGATGCCCTTGTGCAAACCGCACACAGCACTGCTGCCGAATTGCGGAACGAATGCCGAAACTCGGTTTTAGGTTTATTCGAAATTCTGCACCTGTTCGCGCATCTTCTCAAGCTCGGCTTTGCCGTCGATAACAAGAGACGCAATTGTTTTATCGTTCGCTTTTGAACCGATGGTGTTGAACTCGCGATTCATTTCCTGAACGATGAAATCCAGTTTTCTGCCGATAGAGCCGTTGTTTTCAAGCAGTTCGCCTGCCGCGGCAATATGGCTCGAAAGACGGACAAGCTCCTCATCGATGCTGACTTTATCCGCGAATAATGCAATTTCCGTTGCAAGGCGCGCCCTGTCGATTTCCGTTTCGGAGAGCAAGCTTTCAATGCGTTCGTTAAGCTTTTTTCGCTGTTCTTCAACGACAAGCGGGGCGCGCTCCGAGATTTTTTCGCGAATATCCGCAATCACGCCGAGTCGTGTTTTCATGTCGGATGAAAGCCTTTCACCCTCGCGCATACGCATTGCGATAAGCTCATTTGCGGCGCGGGTCAAGGCATCTTTCATCAGTTCCGCAAGCGCGGGCCTGTCGTCGTCGGCCTCTGTCACGGAAACGATATCCGTAAGCCTCAGCGCACGCGACAGTGTCAGATCGTTTTCAATGCCGAGTTCCTCCGCCGCCTGCCGGGCGGCAGTCATATATGCCGAGAGCATCGGCATGTTTATTTCAACTTTTTTTGAATCGTTCCGCGTGTTGCGGTAATTGGCAAAAATGTCAACATGGCCGCGCGCAAGCATCGTGCCGAGCGTGTTCCGCGCCGTGTCCTCAAGGAAGGCAAGCGAGCGCGGCATTCTGAGCGCAAGATCCAAAAAGCGATGATTGACCGATTTCAGTTCAATCGACAATTCGCGGCCGTCTTTTGAAACGACCGCATGACCGAACCCTGTCATGCTTCGTGCCACTTTTGTACCTCCGAAATGCGGAGCAATACCTGCTCCAAATCGATTTATTATACCACAGAAACGCGGATGTGAAAAGAGCCGAAATCGGTATATTCATTCAAAACGGGTTTTAAATTTGAAACAGCTTTCAAACGTAAATATCAACTTCGTCAGGAGCGATATTTTTTCTTGACATTCTGCGGTCAGATGCTAAAATACAATATGCGGCAGAGAATTGGCATTCATCGTTTTCCGCCGCAAAGCAAAACTCAGGAGGAACACATGAAAACTCGTAAACTGACGGCTGTTCTGCTCGCGCTCATCATGGCGTTTGCAGTTCTTCCCGCTGCCGCTTTTGCGGAAAGCATCGAAGGCATTGCAGGCGAAGCAGCAGCCATGCGCAAACTCGACAACGCTTGGGCGGCACTCGATGCAGCCGAAGCAGACGCTCTTGCTCAAGGCATGAGCCGCACCGAGGTCATCAATGCGGTTTACACCGCTGCACTGAGCCTCAACACCGTTGATAAGGACAGCTTTTCCGCCTTCACGAAGGACGGCTTCTACTTCACCGTTGACGGCATGTATTGTGCATACAACTACAGACTCCGCAACGAACTCAACACCGACTGCGCACCCGTTAAGGAAGGCGTTGTTCTTTCAAAGGGCAGCGGAAAAACCGAAAACCTCAAAGATGCCGAATCCGCCGACGTATTTCTGATTGCACCTTACTACGGTCACGACAGCAGCTTCACCGATCAGTACAAGCGTGAAGCGCAGTCCGTCGCGGACGCAACCGGCGGCGACTACCTGCTTATCCAGAGCACGGCAGCGACCGGTCCCGCAATCGCAGAAAATTTCCCGAATAAAGGCGTTGTATTTTTTGACAGTCACGGCACCCAGGACGGCACGTCTTCCTATCTCTGCCTGACAACAAGTTCCGGCATCACTCAGGAAGATTACAACAACGGTTGGGCGGTTTATGCCGGCAGCGCCGCATATATCGACGGTCGTTATATTGAACACCATACCCCTGCACCCCTTTCAAACTGTCTCGTTTGGATGGCAATTTGCGAAGGTATGAAGCGCAGCGGCCAAGGCACCACCGGTGCAGCACTGCTCCGCGCAGGTGCAGGTGTTGTTTACGGCTATTCTCAGAGCGTCACTTTCGCAGGCGATTATGTATACGAAGAGACTTTCTGGAACCTTATGAAGGATTTTGAAAACCCCGCCACCGTTGCGGAAGCCTTTGCTCAAATGGTTGAAGAACACGGCATATGCGACCCTTACGGCAATGCATACCCTATTGTTATGAGTGATGTTGACGCTTTCCCCGCAAATCCCGACAGTGCGCAGACCGTCAACAGCACATGGAAACTCTGGGGCAGCTTCCCCCTTGTTGATCTTACCGGATTCAGCCTTGACATCACAAGCGCGGATATTAAAATGGCGCAAACCGTGAACGTCAATATCTCCCTTGTTCCCGAAAATGCAAATAACTATGTCACAACATGGACGAGTGCGGACGAGTCTGTTGCGATCGTTGAACCTTATGCAGGCAGCAGATGCAGAGCCGTCATCACCGGTATGGGCCGCGGCGAAACCGAAATCACCTGCTCCGTCAGCGTGAACGGCAGCATTATCGGAACCGAAACGGTTTCCGTTTCCGTAACTCCCGATGAAACCCTTGCCGAAGCCGTCAACGTTGAAGGCGGCAGTCTTGAATTCGGTACGAGCGCGGAATACAGCTTCGTTCCCGTTGCCGAGGGAGACCGACTGATTGCAAAGACCAACAACGCCGGCATGGGCAACACCACCGCCGTGCTGCTCACAACCATCCGCATGGCGGAAGGCGACACGCTTTCGTTTGACTATTTCTACAGCAGCGAAACCGATTACGACTACTATTACTTCAAAGTTAACGACGTTGAATACCAGAAATATGCCGACACGAATATGACCGGATTCAGCAGCTATACCTTCACCGCACCCGAAGCGGGGCTGTATCACTTTGAATGGAGCTACGTTAAGGACGAACTGACCGACGGCGGCAGCGACTGCGTCAAAATCGACAATGTTGCCTTCTCCGGAACGGGCGAACCCGAAGAACCTCAGCTGAGTCTTATCGGCATCACGGCAACAGCCAATGATGTCCGCATCGGTGAACGCATTGAAGTTTCTTTCGACTGCGCACCCGTTGCATGCGGCGGCACGCAGGTAGTTCACAGCGGCACGATTGCCGTCACCACCCCCGCTGTTATGGAGGAACTCGAGCACACCGTTATCCCCGGTGATATTCTTGAGCGGATCGAAGCCGCCGGCGGACATTACGAAATTGAAGCCGACATTATTTATGTTGACCGTTTCGCCTTGATTCAGGGTTATTACATATCCTTCGAATGTGAAGCCGGCGTTGAAATGACCGGAAATCTTCTTACCGTCAGCGCAGACATGCCCGAAACCTGGCACGGTTCGCTGCCTGCCGTAAATCATGCCGGCATTCACTCCGCAGAGATCTTCCATCACGCCAACGGCCGTGATTACGAAGTTCCGACAGTGCTTACCAACTGTCCGTTCAACATTCTTCCCGCAATGGGCGATGTGAACCTTGACGGCAGCGTTACCATTGCGGACGCATTGCAGGTAATGCGTCATGCAATCGAAGTGCTTACTCTTGAAGGCGCATCCCTTGATGCCGCTGACATGAACGGCGACGGCGTCATCGGCCTTCCCGATGCAATTCTTATTGCAAGGCGTGCAATGGGACTGTAACAGTCAGCACAGCAATGAATGAATTGAATTTAAAATGATGCGGCGCAACGCGGCTGCATTTGTTATACGTCTGCCGGGCAGCATTTTCCGGCGGACGTATTTTATTTTGTCTCTATACTGATTTTCTCCTGCACGCTATAATGTTAAGCCCGGTTTCCCTTCGGCTTTTCCGTCCGGGCGTATTCTTTCATCTTTCCGTCTCATTGTATTGACATTTCAAACATTGACATTTCAACCGAAGATGATATAATAAACTCTGCTGAGACAACCGGCTTGTTCGGTTGTCCCGCGCACAGTTTTTCAGGAGGAAAAGAAATGAAAACCCGCAAATTTCTGGCACTTGCGCTTGCGCTCATCATGGCTTTCGCAATGATTCCCGTTGCTTCTCTTGCAGAGAATGTTGACGGTCTCGTTAACGAAGCAGCAGCAATGCGCAAACTCGACAACGCTTGGGCAGCACTCGATGCAGCCGAAGCAGACGCTCTTGCTCAGGGCATGAGCCGCACCGAGGTCATCAATGCAGTTTATACCGCTGCACTGAACCTCAACACCGTTGATAAGGACAGCTTCTCCGACTTCACGAAGGACGGCTTCTACTTCACCGTTGACGGCATGTATTGTGCATACAACTACAGGCTCCGCAACGAACTCGGCAAAGTTACCGAACCCGCAAACGACGGTATTTTCACCATCAAGGGCAGCGGCAGCAATGCAGCAATGAAGGACGCCGAGTCCCCCAACGTTCTGCTTCTCGGACCGTACTACGGCTATGACTCCAACTTTGACGATTCCTACAAGAACGCAACTCAGCCCATTGCGGATGCAACCGGCGGCGATTGGGAACTCATCCAGGGTCACGCCGCAACCGGCCCCGCAATCGTTGAAGCATTCCCCGATTACGGCTCCGTTTTTGTTGACAGCCACGGCACCGCAAGCGGTTCTTCCACCTATATCTGCCTCACCACCAACGAAGGCATCACTCAGGAAGACTACAACAACGGTTGGGCAGTTCGCTCCGGCAGCGCAGCATACATCGACGGCCGCTACATTCAGCATCATCTCAACGGTGCGCATATCAGCAACCCGTTCGTATGGCTCGGCATCTGCGAAGGCATGAAGCTCAGCGGTCACGGCGTCACGGCTAACGCACTCGTTGAAGCAGGCTGCGGTGCAGTTTACGGTTACTCCCAGAGCGTAACCTTTGTTGCCGACCTCACCATGTACCTCCCCTCCTTCACCGGCTCCCTTATGGAAGGCGCAACCATTGCGGATGCATTCCAGACCATGAAGGATGAATACGGCGTACCCGATCCCAGAGGCGATGCTTACCCCATCATCGTAAGCCCCGTTGACCCCTACCCCGCAAATCCCGACAGTGAACAGACCGTTTACTGCGAATGGACTCTCTTCGGCAATGCTGAACCCGTTGACATCACCGGCTTCAGCCTTGACACCGAAAATGTCGAAATCTACGTCGGAAAATCCGCTGCCGTTATGTTCAACCGCGTTCCCGACAATGCCAACAACTACGAAATCGTTTGGACCAGCTCCAACGAATCCGTTGCAACCGTTACCGGCAACAAGCGCAGAGCAACCGTCACCGGTATCAGCGCGGGCACCGCAACCATCACCTGCACCGTTATGGTCAACGGCGAAGTTTTCGGCAGTGCAAACGTTGCAGTCACCGTTAACGTTGACACCACTCTCATGGAAGCACTGAACGTTGAAGGCGGTGCGCTTCAGTTCGGAACAAGCGAACCCTACGGTTTTGAGGCCGTTACCGAAGGCGACAGATTCCTTGCAAAGTCCAACAATGCAAGCATCGGCAACTCCACCGCAACCCTCACCACCACTGTTCAGATGGCAGCAGGCGACACTCTCACATTCGACTACTACTACAGCAGTGAAAACAATTATGACTGGTATCGCTTCAAAGCAAACGGCACCGAAGTTCAGAAGCTCTCCGGCACGGGCATATCCGATTTCGCATCCTATACCTACACCGCAGCTTCCGACGGCGCATACACCTTTGAATGGTCCTACAGCAAGGACAGCAGTGTAAACGGCGGCAATGACTGCGTCAAGCTCGACAACGTTGCATTCTCCGGCACGATTGAACCTCCCGCACCCGAGCTCAACGAGGTTGCTTTCACCATCTCCGCTGACGGCGTTCGTTTCGGCGATGTCGCAACGGTTTCCGTTGACTGCGCACCCGTGACCGCGCCTCAGATCGCACATCGCGGCAGGATTGAAATCAACTTCCCTGCTGCATTCGTTGCCGGAGGTTTGGGTATTTATGCTGAACTTATACCCGGCGAACTCCTTGAGCGCATTGAAGCTACCGGCGGCACCTACACTCTCGGAATCAATGAGCTTGAGCCCATTGAAAGCACGGGCCACGGTCGATACCCCGAAAGCATCTTTGTTGAATTCGAATGCGCAGCAGGCGTTGAAATGAGCGGCAATCTGTTCAACTATACCGCAACCGTCAGCAATACTTTCGGAAGCGAGACTTTCCCGTTTGAAGTTGAACTCACGATTTACAGCAGCAGCTTGACCTATATTGAAAACGGCGAAAACTATGAGGTTCCGGTTTCCGTGAACAACTCCGTTTTCGAAGTTGCGCCCCGCCTTGGCGATGTCAACCTTGACGGCAGCGTTACCATTGCGGACGCACTCGAAGTAATGCGTCATGCAATCGAAGTGCTTACCCTTGACGGTGCATCTCTTGAAGCAGCCGATGTGAACGGCGACGGCGTCATCGGCCTTCCCGATGCAATCCTTATTGCAAGAATCGCAATGGGTCTTTAATGTTTCTTTGATTCCGGATTACCCGATTTCGGTTAAATAAATCGGAACCGGTGCGGCCGAGGAATAATTTCTGTTTATTGCGGGAATTGTTTCTCGGTCGTTTTTTTGTTAAATCTGTTTATTTTTAATCATCCAAGTTGTATTTTTTTGTTCTTTTCTTGGCTTTTATTCGGATATTGACTTTCCGCACGAAAAATGATATAATAAAATGCGCCTAAATGGGCGACTTGACATAGTTCTTGGTTTTGATTGAGAATTATGTTGAAGAATTTTTCAGGAGGAAAAGAAATGAAAACCCGTAAGTTCCTTTCTCTTGCGCTTGCACTCATCATGGTTTTCGCAATGATTCCCGTTGCTTCTCTTGCAGAGAATGTTGACGGTCTCGTTAACGAAGCAGCAGCAATGCGCAAACTCGACAACGCTTGGGCAGCACTCGATGCAGCCGAAGCAGACGCTCTTGCTCAGGGCATGAGCCGCACCGAGGTCATCAATGCAGTTTACAACGCTGCACTGAACCTCAACACCGTTGATAAGGACAGCTTCTCCGACTTCACGAAGGACGGCTTCTACTTCACCGTTGACGGCATGTATTGTGCATACAATTACAGGCTCCGCAACGAACTCAACACCGACTGCGCACCCGTTGAGGAAGGCGTTGTTCTCACCAAAGGCAACGGCAAAAAGAGCGCTCTTAAGGATGCAGAATCCCCCAACGTATTCCTCGTTGCTCCTTACTACGGCCACGACAGCAGCTTCACCGATCAGTATAAGCGTGAAGCACAGTCCATCGCGGCAGCAACCGGTGGCGAATACCTGCTTATCCAGAGCACTTCGGCAACCGGCCCCGCAATCGCAGAAAACTTTGTTGACAAGGGCGTTGTTATTTTCGACAGCCACGGCACCCAGTCCGGTACTTCTTCCTACCTCTGCCTGACCACCAACAGCGGCATCACTCAGGAAGACTACAACAACGGTTGGGCAGTTCGTTCCGGCAGCGCAGCTTTCATTGACGGCCGTTACATTGAAAACCATACACCCGACACCCTTTCCAACTGCCTTGTTTGGATGGCGATCTGCGAAGGCATGAAACGCCAGGGTCAGGGCACCACCGGTTATGCGCTTCTCCGCGCAGGTGCAGGCGTTGTTTACGGTTATTCCCAGAGCGTTACCTTCGTCGGCGACTATATGTACGAAGAAACCTTCTGGAATGCAATGAAGAATGCGGATGATCCCGCAACCGTTGCAGATGCATTTAACCTCATGGCCGAAACCCATGGTCTCCCCGAGCCCAGGGGTGATGCATGGCCCATCGTTATGAGCGAGGATGATCCCTTCCCCGCAAATCCCGACAGCGCACAGACTGTAAACAGCCAGTGGACGCTTTTCGGCAACCCGGAGCCCGTTGACATCACCGGCTTCAGCCTCCAGCAGAATGCAGTTGAGATGTACATCGGCAGGACTGCAGAAATCAACTTTGTTCGTCAGCCTGAAAATGCGAACAACTATGAGCTCGTTTGGACCAGCTCCAACGAATCCGTTGCAACCGTTACCGGCAACAAGCGCAAAGCAACCGTCACCGGTATCAGCGCGGGCACCGCAACCATCACCTGCACCGTTATGGTCAACGGTTCCGTATTCGGCACCGCAACCTGCGAAGCAACCGTCAATATCGACACTTCCCTGTTCGATTCCCTTAACGTTGCGGGCGGTTCTCTCCAGTTCGGCACCAGCCAGCCCTACGGCTTTGAAGCCGTTACCGAAGGCGACAGATTCCTTGCAAAGTCCAACAATGCAGGTGTCGGCAACTCCACCGCTTCCGTTTCAACAACTGTTCAGATGTCCGCAGGCGATACCCTCACCTTCGACTATTTCTACAGCAGTGAAAGCAACTATGACTGGTACCGCTTCAAAGCAAACGGCACCGAAGTTCAGAAGCTCTCCGGCAACACCAACAGTGCATGGGCAACCTACACCTACACCGCAGCTGCCGACGGCGCATACACCTTTGAATGGTCCTACAGCAAGGACAACAGCGTCAATAGGGGTGAGGACTGCGTTAAGATCGACAATGTTGCATTCTCCGGCGATGCAGGCATGGCAGACGGCGACGTTGACGGCGACGGCATCGTATCCGTTTCCGACGCACTGCTCGCAATGCGCGGCGCAATGGGTACCATCACTCTCACCGCAAGCCAGCTCGCACATGCTGACCTCGACGGTGACGGCACCGTTACCGCATCCGACGCTCTTGCTATCATGCGCATGGCAATGAACGGCTGAAAAAGCTAAACAGTCATGATGCATAAGCAAGCGCCTGTGCAGCATGACAAAACTTAAAGGCAGGTGCCGCAGTCCGAACGGGCTGCGGCACCTGTTTATATGATTTCAAAAAATCCTTATTGACACCGAATCGTTATTGAATCCGGTTATCGTTCTCTCTGCAACGGCTGTTCTCATTAAAACTCACGGCATTATTCCCGTAAACAAACGAACAAGCACCACTCAAAAAAGCGGTGCCCGCAAACTGCATATGAACTGCGTATTTTGATTAAAAGCTCACCTTCATGCGCCGTTTATCTCTCCGAGCAGCGGCAATCACCGCAGAAAATCAGCCTGCATTAAGCAAACTGATTCACCGGTGCATTTGCTCAATCTTCAATTTCGGCCTCATTGCCGTTAACCGCTTTTTTCAGCGTGTGCGTACGTTCACGCTTTTCGAGAGTTTCCGTTTCCGACTTCTCCGACTTGCCGCGCAGATCATCAAGGCTGCGCGTGCATTCATGAACCGTCGGAACCCAGCTTGCCTTGCTGAATATCGCAGCAACGGAAATGGGAAGATAGGTCATCATGTAAATCGGAAATGTGAATATGTAAATTATTTTCTTGGCAGTTTTAGCCGGAATAATCTTCCACATGTCGATCGTTGCAATAAGTCCGACAACAAATGCAACTATATAGCTGTTGAAGAGAATCTGCAAGATTGAAAGCAGAACCGTTGTTATCCCGCTGCCGATGCAAACGGAAACAATAATGCCGACAATATTTACAATTTGGGCAACAATTCCGAGCAGATATGCCGGAAAAATGTTCATTCCGATATCGAAACATGTAAAATCGCCTTTTTTAAAAATCCCGCGGAATATGCCTTTGAACAAATCCCCCCCGTGAGCCTGTATCAGCTGAAGGTAGCCTTTTGACCAACGCAGCCGCTGCTTCCATGATGCTTTCATGGTTGCGGGCTGTTCGTCATAAATAACTGCATTTTTGCAATAGCCGATATGCTCACCCGCTACGGCGCAGCAAACGGTAAATTCAATGTCTTCAATCAAAAGAAAATAATTCCAGCCGCCGATTTTTTTGAGATACTCGCTGCTCACCATGAAGCCCGTTCCCGAAACAGCGCAGCCGGAACCGAGAAGATAACGCGATTCGTTAAGGTAGCGGCTCTCGCGCACATACCAGAGTCCGCTTCCCGCCGAAATCCAGCTGTCATCGTAGTTTTTCGAATTACGAAAACACGTTGCAACATCATAACCCGCATTGAGCATTTTGTTCATCTCCGCTGTGTACTGCTCATCCACAAGATTATCGGCATCGAAGATGAAAAAGGCATCAAAGGCATTCGGATAATCCTTTTCAATGTGCTTAAATATGAAATTAAGTGCGTATCCTTTGCCGATTTTTGTCAAATCGTTTCGTTCGTAAACGATTGCTCCCGCATGTCGTGCAATTTCGGCGGTTTTGTCCGTGCAGTTATCCGCCGCAACAAAAACGCGAATTCCGCCCGGGTAATCCTGCGCAAGCAAAGTCCTGATGCAGTTCTCAAGCGTTTTTTCTTCGTTGCGCGCACAAATAACGGCAGCAAAACGGTTTTGCTTCCGATTCAAATCCGCATCGGCAATCGTTGCTTTACCCGCATTCCCGCTGTTTTTCGGAACAATGCGATATTTTTTAAAATAAGGGACTAAAACATAAATATATTGATAAAAATAGCAAATAGCGAAAAGCAAAGCTATAATACGATTGATTGTTTCAATAGAGTGCATTGAGCCACCTCTGTTTGCTGCAGATTATTGCGCAGAACCCGACACAGGGCAATTACGCTTATACCGTTGAGAGCGGACATCTTCCGAAGCGATGCAAGTTACGGCGAACCAGGCCTTCGGATAATGCGGAAAACAGCTTTTGACCGCAAAAAAGCGCACCGTTTTTCTCTGTTTACACAAAAATCGGATGCACGGCGCATTAAGTTTTCCGCAACGCAGACAACAGTTTGTCAACAGTCGTTCAAAAGGAACGAATCCCTGCAAAAAATTGCAGTTGTTTGTTGTTTTTTAGATTTTATCATTCCGAACCCTGATTGTCAACCCTTTGAGGCATATGCATTTTTTGCGTCAAAGACTTTGACCCTTTTGACCGTCAAATTTATGCTCGTGTTTCATGCCAAGGTTGAGAAAGAGCTGAGTTTGTGATATAATGAATGTATAAAATATTCGATCGGGAGGATTCTGACTTGTTACACATCCTTTACGGCAAAAAGGGCACGGGCAAATCGCGCAGACTTATTGCCGAAGCGAACAGAAACCATGTTGAATGCGGTGAAAACAGCGTTTTCATCGATAAGGACGGAGACAGAATGTACGAATTGAACCGCGGCATCCGCTTCATCAACGCATCCGATTTTTGTATTGACGGGCCGAAAATGTTCACGGGTTTTGTCTGCGGAATTGCGGCGCAGGATTATGACCTGCGTGCAATTTATATCAACAGCTTTATGAAGGTCGTTAAGCATTCCCCCGAAGGGCTGTTCGGCATGTTCGACTTTTTGCGCGAATTTTCCGAAAAAACCAATATTGAACTCTATATAAGCATCAGCAGTGAGAATGAGGCCCCCGATTATCTTAAAGCATTCATCAATCAATGAACCCGCTGTCGGGCAGCTGACAGAGGAATCAAAGGCCGGATTTTTCGGCGCGATGCCGCTCATGCAAATTTTTCTGTTGAAATACAGCTAAAAATACACTATAATATTGCAGGCGCGGCAATGCCGTGCCTTGCGGGCATTTGCCCGAACTGACGAAAGGACAACCCGATAACCATGAAATTTGCAATCGACGCTTTCGGCGGCGACAATGCTCCCGAAGCCGTGATTCGCGGCAGCATTGACGCAATGCAGCTCAACGATGACTTCAGCATAATCTTCACCGGAGATGAATCCGCAATTTATGCCTTGCTCAACGACTATGAATACGACAAGTCCCGTGTTGAAGTTGTTCATGCACCGGACATAATTACATGTGAAGATCAGCCCACGCTTGCAGTTCGGCGAAAAAAAGAAAGCTCAATTGTTAAGGCTCTTCATCTTGTTGCGGACGGAAAAGCCGATTGCTTTATCTCTGCGGGAAGCACCGGTGCTGTTCTTGCCGGTGCAACGCTTATCGTTCACCGCATTCCGGGTGTTAAGCGCCCCGCTCTCGCACCCGTTCTTCCGACGCTCAAAGGGCCGATGATGCTTATTGACTGCGGCGCAAATGCTGACTGCACTCCGGAATACCTGCTCCAATTCGCATACATGGGTTCTGCGTATATGAGCGGTGTCCTCGGCATTGAACGTCCGCGTGTCGGTCTTATAAATAACGGCACCGAAGAGGGCAAAGGGAACGCACTCACAAAGGAAGCATATTCCCTGCTTAAGGCTGCGAAGGGCATCAATTTTGTCGGCAACTGCGAAGCGCGCGAGCTCATGAGCGGAGACTACGATGTTATCGTTTGCGATGGTTTTGTCGGCAACGCTGTTTTGAAAACACTTGAAGGAGCCGTGGCTTCAATCATGACGATGCTCAAGACGGAAATCAAAAGCAGCAAACGCGCAAGCGTCGGCGCAATGCTCTCCAAAAATGCTTTTAAAGCACTCAAAACCCGCATGGACTACACGGAGTACGGCGGCGCACCCCTGCTCGGCATCAACGGCGGCATTATAAAAGCGCACGGCAGCAGTGACGAACGTGCCGTTTGCTCCGCCATCGGTCAGGCGCGCAAGCTCATCCTCGGCAATGTTACAAACACGATTTCGGGGCTTATTTCCCGGGAAATGGAACCTCAAGCGGGAAAATGAGTCTTTTCGAGCCGAATCCGCACATACTGCGTTTTATCCGCATTCGGCATATTTAATTTGACATTGACATCAAACATGCCGTGCGGTAAAATATGATATGAACTTTATTAAACTTACGGAGGCTGATTATGCTTACTGAAATTCGCACCCGCATCGCGCAGCAGCTCAACATTCCCGTTGACAGCATCACTGCCGATTCAAAACTTGTTGACGACCTTAAGGCGGACTCACTGGACATTGTTGAGCTTGTAACAAGCCTTGAAGAAGAATACAACATCGAAATTTCCGACGAGGACATTAAAAACATCCGCACCGTCGGCGATGTTGTTCGTTTCATCGAATCCAAATAACCTGAACCGCACGGAAGACGGGCTTGAGCGGCAACTGAATTTCGGCTGATTTCATCCGAATCCGAATGCGCCGGATAACCTGTTTTCTGTCCGTTTTTTTGCGGCACCCCGTTTCGCAGGCGGACGAATATCTGCCTGCGAAATTTGATTTAAGACATAAGAATCGGTTTTATCTCTGATTTTTGTTTGCTTAAACAAACATAACCCTACAGATTGGAGCGATTGATTTTTCGTGAATCCAAAACGAATCTCAGAGCTTGCTGAATTAATGACAAAGCTCAATTACAGCTTCACGGACGTTGAGCTGCTGAACACTGCACTCACCCACTCGTCATTCGTGCGCGGGGACAACCGCATTTATCCGAATAACGAGCGAATGGAATTTCTCGGTGACGCTGTACTTGAGCTTTGCGCAAGCGAATACCTATATTTGAATTACCCCAAAATGAACGAGGGCATGATGACCCGCACGCGCGCACGTACCGTTTGCGAATCCGCGCTGAACATCGTTGCAAAGGAGTTGGAACTGGGCAAGTATCTGCTTTTGAGCCACGGAGAGGAAAACACAGGCGGGCGCGAAAAGCCCTCCATACTTTCCGACGCACTCGAAGCTGTTATCGGCTCCATCTTTCTTGACGGCGGCATTGAATGCGCAAAGCGTTTTATTTTAAGCTTCATCAAAAACAGCGTTGAAGAAGCGGCGCGCAGCCTGTCCGCAAAGGATTATAAAACGCTGCTTCAGGAATATGTTCAGCATTATCACAGCGGTGAACTTGAATATAAAGTCATCGGCATGAGCGGCCCGGATCACAAGCGGGTTTTCACAATGTGCGTCAGCATTGACGGTGTTGTGTACGGGTTCGGCGACGGCGGAACAAAACAGGAAGCCGGCCAGAACGCAGCAAAAGCAACCCTTGAACTGCTCAATCGGGACAATGTGTGAGTTTTACCCACGCATTCATCACAGCTTTTCGGAACGGTTCATCCGATTTGCCATTTTGCTTAAGGAATCTTTTAAATGCAGCTTACAAAGCTTGAAATCAGCGGGTTCAAATCGTTTGCTAAAAAAACCGAACTGATTTTCAAAAACGGAATTACGGGTATTCTGGGTCCCAACGGTTGCGGAAAAAGCAACATTGCGGACGCTTTTCGCTTTGTTTTGGGCGAGCAGAATGCACGTGCGCTGCGCGGCAAAAGAATCGATGACTTTATTTTCGGCGGGACGGAAAAGCGAAAGCCGCTGTCCTACTGCGAAGTTTCCATGTATTTTGACAATTCGGACGGACTGCTTGCTTCTCCGTTTTCCGAGGTTGTTGTTACACGCCGCGCCTTCCGTTCGGGAGAAAGCGAATACAGCATCAACAAAACCCCTGCACGTCTGCGCGATATCCGCGAGCTTTTCCGTGACACAGGCATCGGCAAGGACGGATATTCCATCATCGGACAGGGCCGCGTAAGTGAAATTCTTTCCGACCGTTCCGATGACAGACGCGAGGTTTTTGAAGAAGCTGCGGGCGTTATGAAATACCGCGCACGCAAGGAGGAAGCCGAGCGCAAACTCCAAGCCACCGCAAAAAATATTCTTCGCCTTGAAGACATTCTCCGTGAGCTTGAAAGCAGGCTTGAGCCGCTCCGTTTACAGAGTGAAAAGGCCGCCGAGTACTTTCGGCTGCGGGAGGAACTCCGCGAGCTTGAAATCAACCTGTTTTTATATCAGTATGACAAATCAAATGAGCGGCTTCAACAGCTGCGCGGCGTTGCCTGTCAGCTTTCCGACGAAATTCCCGCTGCATTGGCGGAAGAAGAGGCTTATGCCGCAGGCTGTGCCAAAGAGGAAGAGCTTGAACGAAGCCTTTCCGCCGCAATCAGTGAAACTTCACGTGCGCTTATCGAGCTTTCCGCCTCCGTTGAAGGCAGTGCCGGCAATGAAAAGCTGATTCATGAACGCATCGATGCGCTGACTGCGGATGTTGCGCGGAGGCAAGCAGAAATTACAAGGATTCGTGAGCGCGAAACGGCCGACGGTGAACGCAGTTCACAGCTTGCGGAAGAAATCAATCTGAAAAAAGCGAGCGAAGACGCGCTTGAAGACGCGCTTGAAACCGCCGAAGCCGAATTTGCGGAGCTTTCGGGCTCTATTAATGCAGCCGAAGAAAAGCTTGAAGCGCAAAAACAATCCATGATGGATTACATGAATCGGCTTGCGGACACGAAAAGCCGCATTTCAAGGCTCGGTGCAATGCGTGAATCCATCAGGAAACAAACCGCTTCCCTTGCGCAGGAACTTATTGAAACCGAGGCCGAAGGCAGACATCTGGACGAAGAATACGCCGAAGCTCAGGCTGACAAAGAAGCACTTTTAAAGCACAAAGCTGAGTTCGAAACTGCACGGCAGGCTGCAATTGATGAGATCAATGCGCTTAACGTTAATGCACTCTCCGCCGCAAAAGCAATACGCCGCGCCGAAGACGAAATCAGTGCGGGCAAGTCCCGGCTTAAGGTACTTGAAGAGATGCGCCGCGCTCACGAGGGCTACTACGCAAGCGTTCGCCGACTTTTGAACGACGCACAGCGCAGCGCGGAGCTGAAAAAAAGAATGCACGGAGTTGTTGCGGAGCTTTTATCCGTTCCGCAGGAATACGAACGTGCTGTTGAATCCGCACTCGGTTCGGCTCTTCAAAACATTGTTGTTCCCACCGAACACGATGCGAAATATCTTATTAACTATCTCCGCGAGCATGACTACGGCCGCGCCACGCTTCTTCCCGTCAGCGCAATGCGTGCGCGCCTGCTTACCGATGAGGAAAAAAACTGTTTTCGCGGCATTGACGGCTGTTTCGGCATTGCCTCCGAGCTTGTGCGCTTTTCGCCCGAATACGGCAGCGTTTTTGAAAACCTTCTCGGCAGAACGGTCATTGTTCGCGATATTGACACCGGAATTCTTATCAGCAGACGTGCGAAATCGGCATTTCGCATTGCAACGCTGAAAGGCGACATTCTTAACCCCGGCGGAAGCATGACCGGCGGAAGCCTCCAGAAACGCGAATTCAGCCTTCTGGGACGCGAACGGGAGATCGAAGAGCTTGCCGAAAGCAGAAAAGCAGCCGAAAGCAGGCTTGCCGAGCTGCGCAATGCCGAAGCAGAATGCAGCAAAGCATTGCAGGAAGCCAATGCAAAAGCAGCCGCTGATGCAGATGAATTACGAAAGCTTGATGTTCGGCTTGCATCCTTGACCGAAAAAGCGGATATTGTTCAAAAATACATTCAAAAAAACGTTGAACGAATAAAGCAGATCGCCGAAGAGCAGCAAAGACTTGCGGATGCCGAAACGGATATCAACGCCGAATGTGCCTCCGCAGAAGCTGCCGCAAACGGAATCGACCTCGGCAGCTCCGCAAACGGACAGGACATCAAAAACACACAGCTGGAACTTGCGAACCTCCGCTCCGCTCTTCAGGCGGCGAACGATGAAATTTCAGCTCTCCGCATTCGGCACACTGCCGCAAACAGAGAACGCATTTCGGCTGAAAACGAGCTTAAACGGCTCAATGCAGAGCTTGCGGATGCCGAAACAAGGCGCAATGCCGAAACAATTGCGATTGAAGCAGCAGAGCGCGATTGCCGACAGCTCAACGACGAGCTCGGTTCGGTGAGCTGCGGACTTTCCGAAAGCAGAGCTGAGCTGAATGCCTTGAACGAGGAGCTGAGACGGCTTGAGAGCGAACGCGCCGCAAGGCTGAACGCGCTTGACGAACTGCGTTCAAAACATGAACAAGTGAGTTTGCGATTGTCCGAACTGCGCGAAAGGCTGCACCGAAACGAACTTGCAACGAACAAGGCGCAGTCCGAACTTGACAACATGAACGAACGCATCTGGCGCGATTACGAGCTTACCTACGATAATGCCTTGAGTTTTCGCCGTGACATTGCCGTTACACAGGCACATCTCCGCACGGACGAGCTTCGAAAGGAGCTGAAATCCTTAGGGGACGTGAACACATCCGCAATTGAAGATTATCGTGAGTTAAACGAGCGTTTTCAGTCGCTGAATGCTCAGTGCGGCGATTTGCGGCAGGCGGAAGCGGATTTAAACGAACTCATCGCAAAACTGACCGAAACCATGGAAAAGGAGTTCTGCGAACAATTTTCCCTCATCCGACAGAATTTCACCGCAACGTTTTCGGAACTTTTCAACGGCGGACATGCGGAACTTGTGCTTTCGGACAAAAGCGACGTTTTAAACTGCAATATCGACATCATTGCACAGCCGCCGGGCAAAAAGCTTCAGCTGCTTTCCCTGCTTTCCGGCGGAGAGCAGGCACTGACAGCAATTGCACTGCTGTTTGCAATATTAAAACTTAAACCCGCCGCATTCTGTATTCTGGACGAAATTGACACTTCGCTTGACGAAGCAAATGTGGATTGTTTTGCCGAGTATTTGCGGAAATATTCGGAGGGTACCCAATTCATTATCATCACACATCGTAAGGGTGCAATGGCTGTTTGCAATTCGCTCTACGGTGTGTCCATGGAGGAAAAAGGTGTATCCACGCTTGTTTCGGCAAGATTGGACTGATATTTAACAAAATGCTGCAAATTTATCACCACAGGAGGTATTTTTATGTCAGTATGGGATCTTTTTAAAAGGAAGAAAAAGAAACCGGAAAAGGTTGATCCTGCTGCAAATTTAAATCAGGAAACGGAAGCAAAGCCTGCCGCCGAAAAGGCGGAGCTTGAAACACATGAAAAGGCCGAACGTGAAGCACGTGAGAAGGCCGAACATGAAGCGCGCGAAAGAGCCGAACGTGAAGCGCATGAAAAGGCCGAACGTGAAGCACGCGAAAAAGCCGAACGTGAAGCGCATGAAAAAGCCGAACGTGAAGCACGCGAAAAGGCCGAACGTGAAGCACGTGAAAAGGTCGAACATGAGGCACGCGAAAAAGCCGAACATGAGGCACGCGAAAAAGCCGAACGCGAAGCACGCGAAAAGGCCGAACGTGAAGCACGCGAAAAGGCCGAACGTGAAGCGCGCGAAAAGGCCGAACGCGAGGCACGCGAAAAAGCTGCTGCCGAAAAGAGTTCGGGCAAAAAGAAAAAGGAAGGTTTCTTCTCAAAGCTCATGGGCGGGCTTAAAAAGACCCGTGACACACTGTTCGGCGGGCTGTTTGTTGAAAACGGCGAAAAAATCGACGATGAGTTTTATGAAGAGCTTGAAGAAGCAATGATAATCTCGGACATGGGCATGGCGACGACCGAAAAGCTGCTTGGGCAGCTCCGTTCGAAGCTGCGTTCCGAGGGTGTTCACACACGCACGGAAGCAAAACAGGTCATGATATCCCTGCTTGCGGATTGTATGCGGCCGGAAGACGGTTTTCTTGACGGCGCGAACAAAGCCGTTATTCTCGTTGTCGGCGTCAACGGCGTCGGAAAAACGACTTCAATCGGCAAACTTGCCGCAATGTACAAAGCGGACGGACGTTCCGTGATGCTTGCCGCCGGCGACACTTTCCGCGCAGCCGCAGCAGAGCAGCTCACAATTTGGGCCGAACGCGCCGGTGTTCCGATCGTTAAGCACGGCGAGGGTGCAGATCCCGCCGCCGTTGTGTTTGATGCAATTGCATCATTTAAGGCAAAAAATTGCGATATTCTCATCTGCGACACCGCCGGAAGACTGCACAACAAAAAGAACCTTATGACGGAGCTTGCAAAGATCCGCAAAGTTATCGGCAGAGAGCTTCCCGATGTTCCGGTTGAGGTCCTGCTCGTGCTTGATGCAACCACCGGACAGAACGCAATTGCGCAGGCAAAAGTCTTCGGTGAAAACTGCGGACTTACCGGTGTTGTGCTGACAAAGCTTGACGGCACGGCAAAGGGCGGCGTCAGCGTTGCAGTGAAAGATGAGCTCGGGCTTCCCGTGCGCTTTGTGGGCATCGGCGAAGGTATTGACGACTTGCAGCCGTTTGATGCGGATGATTTTGCAAAGGCATTGCTTGGGTGAACAACCGAGTAAAGTTCGTTGATATCTACATAATGAAAAAGAACCTGTTGCGGCAGGTTCTTTTTTTACAAATCGCATCTTGCTGCGAAGTTTTGCATGCAGAAAAACACAAATAGGACACCCCGAACGGAATGCCCTACAGGTAAGTATAGTTTTAGCTTTCAGCATTCAAGCGGAGCGGAAAAAGTTATGCTTCCTCGTCCATCTTGATAATCTGCTCGCCGTCATAGTAGCCGCAATGCTTGCAGACCCTGTGTGCCAGTTTCTTTGCGTGGCACTGGGGGCATTCTACGATAGCGGGGACGCTGAGCTTCCAGTGAGCCCTGCGCTGATCACGCCTTGCTTTCGATGTTTTTCTCTTAGGTACTGCCATTTTCTACACCTCCTCTTCATTATTGAGCAGTTGTGCGAGTTCTTCAAGGGAGGCGAAGTTGGCATTCTTCACCGTTCGTGAACACGAACACTGCATTAAATTCAAATCACAGCCGCAAACGGGACAAAGCCCCTTGCAGTCCGGCTTGCACAGACCGTAAACAGGTGCATTCAGAACAAGCAGATCAAGAATCATTTTGTCGAGTTCGAGTGTTTCTCCGAAGAACGGATAACACTCCGCCTCGTCCGCATCTTCTTCCGAAGCTTTGATAAAGCGCTCCGAAAAATCGATATTGAAACCCTGCTTAAATTCCTTGTTGCATTTTGTGCAATGCATGAGCAGTTCGGAACTGAGCACACCCGAAACGCTGAACCCTTCGCCGTCGAAAGAGCTGCGAACGTCAACGCTTAGGGGCATTGTGAAAACGAGCTTGTTTCCGCCGAACGAAATCGGCTCAAGGCTCTCTTCCAAATGCCTGTCGGTAGTTTTGCCTATCGACTTTAGTTCTTCAGCAACATTAATCTGCACAAAATACTCCAATCCTGACGGTGTACAATGCAACCTTTCATATTTTATATGTCCGGAGCCGTATTGTCAACAGTTTTTTGCATAAATTCAAAATATAATGCCGACCGGCGGCCCAACTGCGCATTCTCCGCCTTATTTTGCGAGACGAGCGGTGTCCTTTGCGATCATAAGCTCTTCATCGGTGGGGATGACAAAGACTTTAACCTTGCTGCCGGGCTTGGAAATTTCAACATTTTCGCCGCGCGGGCAATTGCGGTTCAGCTCAAAATCGACTTCAACGCCGAGGTAATCAAGGCCGTTCAGGATGCGCTCACGCATTCCCTTGTCGTTTTCGCCGACGCCTGCGGTGAACACGATTGCATCAACGCCGTTGAGTGCCGCGGCATATGCGCCGATGTATTTTTTGACCTTGTATGCAAAAGTCCGAAGCGCGAGCTCTGCACGCTCGTTGCCCTCTGCCGCTGCTGCGCCGAGATCGCGGAAATCGCTGGACACGCCGCTGATGCCGAGCATACCGCTCTTTTTGTTCATGTAGTTGTCCATGCCCTTTGCATCAAGGCCGAGTTTCTTCATCAAATAAATGACGATCGCGGGATCCATGTCGCCGCAGCGAGTGCCCATGGGAACGCCTTCAAGGGGCGTCAGGCCCATGCTTGTGTCGATGCACTTTCCGCCCTTAACTGCGGAAATTGACGAACCGTTGCCGAGGTGGCAGGTGATGATTTTTGTTTCCTCTGCGGGCTTGCCGAGCATTTCGATTGCGCGGAGAGTTACATAGTTGTGGGAAGTGCCGTGGAAACCGTAGCGGCGAACCATGTTGTCGGTGTATGCCTCATAGGGAAGACCGTAGATGAAAGCTTCCTTGGGCATTGTTTGATGGAACGCAGTGTCGAAAACGCCGACCATTGGAGTGTTGGGCATGATTGCCTTGCATGCGCGGATGCCCATGAGATTTGCCGGGTTGTGCAGGGGGGCAAGATCGTTAAGGCTCTCGATGGTTTCAAGAACTTCATCGGTGAGCAGAACGGATTCGGCAAATTTTTCGCCGCCGTGAACAACGCGGTGACCGACTGCGTCAATCTCGCTCATGTCTGAAATAACGCCGTGCTTTTCGTCAACAAGCGCATCAAGAACGAGTTTGATGGCGTCGGTGTGATCCTTCATATTCTGAACAAGTTCAAAAGGCTCCTTGCCGGCGGGTTTATAAGTCAGCTTGGAGTTTTCGATGCCGATTCGTTCGCAAAGGCCCTTTGCAATAACATCGCCGGACTCAACGTCGATAAGCTGATACTTAAGGGACGAACTGCCCGCATTGATAACAAGAATTTTCATAACAAGTCTCCGAATGGATTAATTTTGTATCTCTGCCGCCGTCAAAAAACATTGACGGCGGCACTGAAATGTATTATAACATAATAAGGTGTTTTTTGCACACCGCAAAAAAATATAAAATGGAGCAAGAATGAAAAACATTGGCATCGTTGCCGAATACAACCCGTTTCATAACGGACATGCGTATCACATTGAGCAGGCGCGGAAGATTGCCGGCGGCGGAAGTGTGATAGCTGTTATGAGCGCAAGTTTTGTCCAGCGCGGTGAACCGGCCGCGTTCGACAAATTCACCCGAACCGCCATGGCTCTTCAGGGCGGCGCGGATATGGTGCTTGAACTTCCGGACATTCTTTCCCTTTCATGCGCGGAGCGTTTCGCCCTCGGCGGGGTTCGCATACTTTCGGCAAGCGGCATTGCGGACAGGCTGTGTTTCGGCAGCGAAAGCGGGGATATCGATGCGCTGCGCAGGGCTGCCGATTCCAAACTCTCCGGAGACGAACTGTCATCCGCGCTGAGCAGCGGATTATCCTACCCTGCCGCCGCTGCAAGGCAGCTCCGTGCACACGGCATCGGTGTCGGTTCAAACAATCCGAATGACGTTCTCGGCATTGAATACATTCGCGCTCTGAACCGCATAGCCCCTGCAATTCGACCTTTTGCCGTTCGCCGCATCGGCTGCGGATACAACGAAAGCACTCTGCCCGAAAACTATGCCTCGGCTTCTGCCGTTCGCAGCGCGCTTTTGCATTTGACCGATTTCGAAAATATATGCCGCAGGGACGTACTCTCCGCAATTTCCGGCAGCGTTCCTCCGTTCGTTCTTCTTGAAATACAAAAGCAGCTTTCCGAACAACGTGCGCCCGCCGCTCTTTCGGGGCTTTCACAAGCCGTCCTTTATCGGCTGCGCTGCATGACGGGCGATGAACTCAGCCGCATTGCGGACGTTTCGGAAGGGCTTGAAAATCCGATACTTCGCGCTGCGAAATCAGCTTCAAACATTGCGGAACTTCTCGACGCCGTGAAAACAAAACGCTACACGCTTGCAAGACTGAAGCGGATACTTTTTAACGCACTGCTCGGAATCACGCGTGAGCAGCAGGAGCTTGCCGCGTATTCGGACGATGCGCTGTATATTCGCGTGCTCGGCATTCGGCAGAGCAAGCTGCACCTGCTTTCCGAGTTGCAGGAGAATGCGGCTCTGCCGATCGTTCTGCGCCGTTCCGATGCGGAATCGCTTCCGTTCAACGCAAAGCAAACGCTTGAACTGACACGGAGAGCCTCGCTTATCCGCGCCCTCGCCTGCCCCGGCAATGTATCCTGCCGCGATGACTTTTCGCACAGGCTTGTTATCATTTGAATGCATTGCGGGTTCATATCTGCCGCATTTACCTCATATGCTCGTTATATGAGGTATTTTTTTGTTGCTGTCACGGCAATTCTTTGTTTTGGACTCGTACTTTTCGGTCCGCAGGCGGCAGCGGGCGCGGCGGAGGGCTTTGAGCTTTTTATAAGCTGCGTTTTTCCCTCGCTGTTCCCGTTTTTTGTTTGCGTTGCGCTGCTTAAGGGGCTCGGCGTGTTCGGCGTGAAGAGCGGCCGGGCCGGTGCCGCAATATTTAAAATATTTGCGATATCATTGATTTCCGGAACACCAACCGGTCCGATGCTTATCGGTTCGGTGCTGCCCGAAAGCACCGAATTGAACTATAAAAAGCAACAGCTGAACAATGAATTGCGGAGTGCGCTTGCCGCACTTACAAACCTTGCAAGCCCTGTTTTTATTGCGGGAGCGGTTTGCAGCCGCATGTTCGGCTTTCACGAACGGAAAGCCGCACTTCTGCTTGCATTTTCCCATTACGGTGTAGCCGCGCTGTCGGTCAGCCTGCTTATGCTGCTTGCCTCCGTTCTCAACTGCAAATTCCGTCCCGCGGCGGATTCCCAAAGCCGCATTCGGGCGGCCGCAGTTTTTCCCAAAGCCGTTCGTGAATCGGTAAATTCAATTCTGCTTGTGGGCGGAACGCTCGTGTTTTTTGTTGTTGCGGTTCGGCTGCTTGAAGCAAGCGGAATCGTGTCTCTTCTTGGGCTGAACGAACTGCAAAAAGGCACGCTGTTCGGACTTTTGGAAATGACAAACGGGATAAAAATCCTTTCGGCGGAGCCTGTGTCGCGGCTTTCTCTCGTTCTCACCTGCGGACTTATGTCTTTCGGGGGACTTTGCATATTTCTTCAGACCTGCGGAGTTGTGAATCTGCGCCCTGTCGGGTATTTCGCGGCAAAGCTTTTCCATGCGCTTCTTTCGGCGGCTCTCTGTGCGGCAATGTACCCGTTGTTTTTTTCAAACGCCGCACCGGTATTCATTTCGACGGCGGAATCTGCGGCAATTGCCGAAAACGTGATGACGGCTGCACAAATTGCGCTGCTATGCCTGTTTTCCTCCTGCATATCCGCACTCGCGGCCGTGTTTGCCGTCAAAAGCACGAGGACATGAATTAACAAAGAGTATATGCAAAAAAGGCAGCCGCAGCCGCCCGCAATGAGGCGGACGGCTGTTACGACCTGCCCTTGATTTTATTATACAATTTCGGCACATTCGCCTGCTCGGAACTCATTCCGTTTTCACAGCATTCAAAAACCGAATCAGGCACATTAAGCAATGCCGAAAGGCTTATTCAGCATCATCCTCGAAATCATCCTCTTGGGAGGCTTTCTTTTTGCGTTTGAACAGATTGCCGAAAATATTCCATCCCAATGCGTCATCGTCCTCATCTACATCGCCCGCTTCATCCGCAGCTTCGTTTTGAGCGGGAACGGACTGCGGGCGGGGCTGTGCGCCGGTCGTTGCCGCAGGGCGCGCATCAAGAGCTTTCCTGTCCGCCTCAATTGCGGAATAATACCGTTCAAGATAATCCATCAATTCCGCAAGCACGCTGTCCGCACTGAGTTTTGCATTGCTGTAGACTTGGTTGGAACGCAAAACGGTTTTGCGGCGAAGTTCCTCGGCGCGCTTCTGCGCTTCAAGCGTTACCTCACTTTCGCTGACAAGGCGTTCACGGGTTGCATTTGCTTCTTCAATAATATCACGTGCTGTATCTTTCGCCCTTGCAACGCAGTCTTCATAGTAGCTGTTGCCCTGCTCCGTCTTTTGCTTCAGGTAGTCATCACCCTCGGCAACGCGGGATTCGTAGTAGTCATCCGCTTCGCCCGTTTTATTTTCAAGGTAGGTATCGCCCTCGGCAACCTTGTTGTCATAGTATGTGTTGGCGTCGGTTTCCATCTGCTCGGCATCGATCCTTGCTTTTTCGACGGTGTCCTGTGCAATGCGGTCGGCGTCTGCTTTTGTTGCATTCGAATACTCGTCGGCTTCAAGCATGATCTTATTTGCTCTTGCAAGCACATCGTTCGCCTTGCGGACATTCTCCGGCAGGCAGCTCTTGATTTCAACAAGTATTCCTGCTATTTCGTCAGCGTTAACAATTCTCCGATCCGCGCTGCCGAATCTCGGTATCTGGCTGTTATCGATCAGCTCAATAAGCTCATCAATGCGCCCTTCAATAATCTTATCGTGATGTGCCATGGTGTTTTATCCTTTCAAATGGTTTTTTATTATATCTGTGTTCATAATCTCCCGCAATTGCTCCGCACATGATTTTGCGGCAAAAGGCAAAACCGTTCTTCCGATAAGGGAGCTACAGCGTTTTAAGTTTTTCCAATCGCAACAGAATATCGTTAAAGCTTATAATTCTGAAATCTGCACTGCCGAATTTCGGTGCGGGACTGCAAAAAATCGCATCTTCGGCTTTTTTCGCTTCGACGAGCAATTTATCATTGCCGGAAGCTGCGGCAATTTCTTTCAAGATGTTGAATTTTTCTGTGACGGCACCGGTTTCAACGACTCTGCGGTCTTCACCGCCGAATGCAGGGGTGCGGCTGTTATCGATAAGCTCAATAAGCTCATCAACGCATTCTTCAATTATCCTTTCCTGTTGAATCAAAATATGTATCCTTTCCAACGCTTATCAGTCGTTCATTCTTTTAAAAATCCCGTTTTCGGCATTCGGCACAAGATCCTCAATGCCGATATTGATATCCATAAGCTGCCTGACAAGGCTTGAGCTTATATGGCAGTATTCGGGTTTTGAAAGCAGAAATATCGTTTCGATTCTTGAATCAAGTTTTTTATTGACGGATTCGAGCATACGCTCGTATTCGACATCCTGCCCGCTTCTTATCCCGCGGACTATGCAATCCGCACCGACAAGTCTGCAATGTTCAACAAGCAGCCCTTCAAAATGCGCAACGCGCACGTTGTCAATGCCGCGTACGGCATCGCGTATCAGTTCAAGCCGCTGTTCAAGCGAGAAGCGCGGAAGCTGCTTGCCCGGATTCGGACAAACTGAAACGTAAAGCGTTTCAAAATGGGTGCTTGCACGGCGAACAATATCGAGGTGCCCGACGGTGAAAGGGTCGAATGTGCCCGCAAAAACAGCAACGCTCACGATTGTTCCTCCCTTTGTTCCGAATAGATAATTTTTGTAACTGCCGCATCACCGTATTTATGCGTTTTTCCGCACGAAATATTCGGGCAGTTGAACTGCGGCGGACGCTTGAATGCGTGCTCCGCAAGGATTATGCATCCATCCTCAAGAAGATTCAGCCTTACGAGCTCATTCACCGCGCGGGAATAAAAATCGGATTCATACGGAGGATCAAGCAAAACCAGCGAAAAGCGGCGTTTTTCGGCAGAAAGCAGCGAAAGCAACGCAAACGCATCTCCGAAAAGCACCTCGCTTCTGCCGCCGAAGCCAAGAGCCTCTACGTTGTGTTTAATTACCTGTATTGATTTTTTGTCGTTGTCGCAAAAGACACAATGCGCTCCCCCGCGGGAAAGTGCTTCCAGCCCAAGGCTGCCGCTGCCGGAAAAAAGATCCAATACCTGTGTGTTTTCAATATCGAACTGAATCATGCCGAACATGGCTTCCTTCACCCTGTCGAGAGTCGGGCGCGTGTTTCTGCCCTCCGGTGCATCGAATCGCCTGCCGCGAGCCGAACCTGCAATGATACGCAATTTCAATCCTCCGAATATAACATACTGATTTTACCACTGTCGAAGGGTGAATTTCAACCCCCGATGCAGTATTTTCGGACAAAATCCGAATTATTTTTCCGTTTAACGCATTTTCTGTTTTTGCGTTCAGCCCTTTTTGAACAAAGCACCGGGAAGTGCAACGCAATCAAGGGGCATATCGTGTTCCTCAACGGGAAGGCTTTCGCAAAGTTGGAAATCGTACCCGACGCCGACTGTGAATGCGCCCGTTTTCTTCAACAGGCGGTCGTAATATCCGCCCCCCTGTCCCAGCCTTCCGCATTCCTTTGTGAATGCCACGGCGGGAACGATAATAAGATCGATATCCTCCGCAAAGACCTCGGTTGAATCCTCCGGCTTCGGTTCAAGAATGCCGTAGCTGCCGCTGACAAAAGAATCCGCACCGTTATTCGGAACAAAAAGACGCAGTCCGCCGTTTTCAATGCAGAGCGGGAACGCAATGCGCTTGCCCGCAGCCTTTGCACACTCAATAAGCGGCATCGGATCAAGCTCGTTTTTTGCCGGCATATATGCCATCAAAAGCCCTGCGGAATTGAACTCCGGCAAAGCCCTTACCTTTTCGGCAACGGCAAACGAAGCTTCACGCACCGCCTCCGCATCGAGCGCCCTGCGCATTGCGCGCATCTGCTTTCGAATGCCCGCCTTTATTTCGGCCGCACATTCCGCAGCGCATACACCGGCTGCATTTTCTTTCTTTTCAGCTGTGTTCTCAGTTTTTATCATAGCCTTTCACCGTCTTTCGCATCGAATTTGTTTTTGTTACAGTTCATCATGCACAATTCGGCCGTTTATCAGCGTCATCGCGCAGCGGCTGCGAAAATCGAAAGGATGGCCGTAAAAAACCGCAATATCCGCATCCTTGCCGACTTCCAGCGAACCGACGCGGGAATCTATGCCCGCAATGCGTGCAGCGTTTATGGTTATTGCCTCCAGTGCGACGTCCTCCGGCAAACCTTCCCGAACGGCAAGCGCGGCGCAAACGGGCAGATACTGCACCGGAACAACGGGGTGATCCGTCATTATCGCAAATTTTACTCCGTTATCGAAAAGAGTTCTTGCGGATGTCAGGCTGCGGTTGCGAACTTCGGGTTTGCTGCGCTCATGCAGCAGCGGGCCGATGATAATCCCCGCATTCAGCTCATCAATGCAGGGTTTTATGCGGTCGATTATCATGTAACCTTCGGTAAAATGATCCAGCGTGATTTTAAGGTTGAACTCCTTTGCAATGCGCAGAGCCGTCATTATATCGTCCGCACGGTGCGCATGAATTTTGAGCGGAAGCTCACCGCGCACAACGGGCAGCATCGCTTCGAGTGAATGATCGATTTTCGGAGGTTTTTCGCCCTTTTGCTTTGCGTCTTTAATGCTTCTGTCATATTCAAGCGTATCGAGCAAAGTCCCGCGCAGCTGTGAGGCAATCGACATTCTTGTGTAAAAAGTTTTTTGTGCGCTGAAAACGCGCTTTGGATTCTCTCCGAATGCAGCCTTCATTGCGGCAGGGAATTTTATCGTCATATCCTCTATGCTCCTGCCGAACGTTTTCATTGCAACGAACTGACCGCCGATAACGTTTGCGCTGCCCGGGCCTGTCACAACGCTTGTTACGCCGCCGGCACGAGCCTCCGTAAAGCAGTTGTCAAACGGGTTTATGCCGTCAATCGCGCGCAGTTCGGGAGTTACGGGTTTATAAGAATCATTGCCGTCCGCACCCTCGAATCCTATGCCGTCCTCCCACATGCCGATATGGCAATGTGCATCCACAAACCCGGGAAGTACAAAACATCCGCTGACATTTATCTCTTCCGCATTCGGATAATCAAGATTCACGCCCATTGCATGAATCTTTCCGTTTTCAATTGCAATATCCCCCTCGTAGGGTTCTCCGACCATCGGAATTATTTTTCCGTTTTTTAATATTTCCATTGTTTTTCCTTTTTTACTTATTTATTCACATGAAATCGGTATTAAAATCAATTGCGGTGTTCCGTGATGCCCGCAGTTTTTTCGATTGCGTCCAAAACGTCCCCCGCCGTTAATGCGCGTTCATGCAGCAGTTCAAGTGCGGACTCCGCCGAGCTGCCGAGAATATATGCACCTGCCGATGCCGCATCGAAAGGTTCCAGTCCCTGTGCCAGCAACGCCGTGATAATTCCCGTCAGGACATCGCCGCTGCCGCCCTTGGCAAGCCCGGGATTGCCGGAAGCGTTGTATCTCAGTCTGCCGTCCGGATGCGCTGCCACCGAGACCGCTCCTTTAAGCAGAACGATGCACCCGAATGCTTTTGCCGTGTTTTCGGCAAATCCCGCAGGGTCACGCAGCACATCTTCGATTGATTTTCCCGTCAGGCGCGCCATCTCGCCGGGATGCGGAGTCAGCACATGCCGCAGGGAAAGCAGTTTTTTCAACTCATTATCAAGGTTATTCAGTCCGTCGGCATCGATAACGGCCGGTTTTCCGCACGAAAGCACGGCGCGAAGCTTTTGCTTAATCGATGCATCGCCGCCCGACCCGCAGCCTATGCCGAAAGCCGTTGCCCACTGCACAAGGCTCTGAATGTCCTCATCCGCCACTGCCATAATCTCGGGGCGGGAAGCAAACATGTGCATAATATCGCGCGGAACAAACGCTTTCGTCAACCCCGCACCCGCACGCAAAGCCGCAGATGCCGCCATAACAGCCGCGCCGCCCATGCCGGGACTTCCGGCCGCAATCGCCGCTTTTCCGAAAGTTCCCTTGTTTGAAACAAGTTTTCTTTTCGGCAGCAGGCTGCGAACAAACTCTTCGTCAATAAGCTGTTCTTTTTGCAGCAGGGCAGCGTGTTCCGCATCCGTGATTCCGATTTGTGCAACGGTTATTTTTCCTACACACTCACGTTCATGAGTGAGCAGCATTCCGCGCTTTACGGCAACAAAAGTCACCGTTTCATCCGCACGAAACACCGCCGGACGTTCCGAATTCGGTTCCGAGCCTCCGCACTCTCCCGTGTCGCCGTTTATTCCGGACGGAATATCCACCGCAATGCGGCAGGCGGGAAGAGCGTTTGCCCTTTCAATCGCCGTTTTAAAAACACCGCTCGGCTTTCGGTTCAACCCTGTGCCGAAGACAGCATCAACGATTATATCCGATTCCCGGCAGGTATTCAACCTGTTAATGTCGTTTGAAAGCGGTAAACCGAGATTTATCGCAATTTGATAATTCAGTTCGGCACTGCTGCGCGGCAACGCAGCCGATTGTTCATCTTTTTTGTTCTGTATCGGCTCAAAAAGCAGAATTCCCTCCGCATTGTACCCCTCCGCCGTCAAAATTCGGAGCAGCGCAAGTCCGTCCCCTCCGTTGTTGCCGGGGCCGATAAGTATGAACACGCGGCTGCCGTTTTTACGCCCTGCCGTATGCTTTTTTATGCTCTGTGCAACTGCGTTTGCCGCATTTTCCATCAGAACCGCGTCGGGTATGCCGATCTTTTCCGTCATATTTTTGTCGCAGCTGCGCATCAATGTCGTTTTGGATACGTTAAGCATAAATTCTGTCCTTTGTGTCGTTTTGTTCTCCGTACTGATTTATTCGGGCATGCGTTCTGCCGTTCGGACGGACACATCCGCAGCATCCACCGTTTTTGTTTCTCCGTTCGGAAAAGCGGCGATCAGTCTGCCGTGTTCATCGATTCCCTCCGCAAACGCCTTAACCTTGCTGCCGTCCGCGCCGTGAATCGTGATTTCCTGATTCAATGTTGAACAGTTATTTATGTAATCCCGCAGGATACGGTCTTTCTCCCCCTGTTTCAGCATTTTAACACGTTCATGCACATGTTCGGCAATGCAGGCTCCGAGTTCATTCACATCGGTTACTGCTCTCGTCTCGATAAAAAGCGAAGTTGCCCGCTGCATCCATGCATCCGACACTTCAGCGGCATTCACGTTCATGCCGATTCCGATAACGGTCATTGTCCGCGTTCCGTTCTTAACAAGCTCAGCAAGTATTCCGCAAAGTTTTTTCTGTCTGAACAGAATATCATTCGGCCATTTTATCCGTACATCTGCTGCGTCGGCTTTTGACCGTTTTTTTGAAGACAGGAGCAAACCGAGCGAATCGAGCACTCCGAGTGCCGCCGCAAGCGTAACCAGAGGAATATCCTCCGCCGCAATATCCTCAGCATCACAGGCAATGCTCATCAGCAGCGCTCCCGATGTGTTTTCCCATTTTCTGCCGCGTCTGCCGCGTCCTCTCGTTTGCCGTTCCGCAATCAATACGGTTCCGTCTTTCAACACGCCGTTTGCAGCGCGCCGCTTCAGCTCCGCATTTGTGGAATCCGTTTCATGCACCGTTTCCGCCTTCCGTATGCTGTGCATTTTTAAACAATTCACAGAGCCTGTCCGCCCGTTTTTGTCATTCTTCATCATCTGCACCGTTTTCGGCCGAACGTAACGAAAACTCGATTTCATCGTATATTTCATCGGAATTCCCGGTCTCTTCGGAATTTTCCGCAAGCTCCGAAAGCACCGTTTTTACATCGTCAAACGCATACCCGCACGAAACAAGCCTTGAACCCGTTCGACGCAGTCTTTCTTTGAGAGGAAGGTTTGAATACTGCCTGAAATACTTGCTTCCGGCAGCGGCGGCGTTGGAAAGCTCCGTTTCGTCCGAAACGGCGGATAGAGCCTCGTCAATAACCGCATTTTCAACAAAATGCTCCCTCAGCTGTCTGCGCAGTTTTCCTCTGCTGACCGGTTTTGTGTTGAGGCGCGATTCAATAAAATCACGGGCAAATTTTTCATCGTTCAAAAGTCCGTTGTTTCGCAGCCTGTCAATTGCCGCCATGATTTCGCCTTCGGAATAATTGCATTCATCCAGTCTGTTTTCAACCTCGCGCACCGTTCGCGCTTTCGGCGTCAGGAAATACAAGGCTTCATCGTATGCTGATGCGCCTTTCGCTTTTTTTGTTCTCTGCTCTTTTATGTTTTTAGGTATTCTTTGCTTTTTCTGCATATCAGTGTCTCCGCCTGTTTTTTAATTAGGTTTTCATCCCGTCACATTGTGCACGGTTTCGTCCTCAGTGCTGCATTGGGCATTTTCACAGTCCGAATCGAAACGTTCCATGTCGGAATGGTTCAGTTGATTCTTCGCAAACCGCACTATGCCGTTTGAAGGCATCGATGCATCGCCCCACTCTTCGCCAAGTGTTTTTATTGTTATTCTTTCCTCGTCAATCAGGATGTTTTTAATGAATACGGAGGAGAAAAACCGAATTTCCTCCGCGCACTGTATCGGAATATCGGCGGCATGAGCAAAAAAACCTGAAATTTGAACGCCTGTAACGCCCAAAAGCTCGCATTCGAGCTGCGCACACCTAAACTCTTCCCTCAGCTCATCGTACGCCGTTTTGAAATCGTCAAAACAGCCTGCACGATTCATATGCGGCATGAGGCTTTCGCTCCATCCGTTTTCACCGATGCGGTTTATCTCCTCGCGAATCATTTCCAGTCTGCTGTAAACATCGTTTCGGGTTGCCTCCGCCGTTTTCCTGTTTTCGGCAATGTATCTGCGAACAGCTCTTTCCATTCGTTCGCTTCCGTTTCTCAGCTGCATCCACAATGCATCGTAAATCGCATTTTCAAACCTGACGGCATCAACGATTATTTTGCCGTTTTCACAATAAAACCTGATTTCAGGCTTGTACGGAGAGGCAATATTGACCGTTTGCAAAACTGTTCCGAGGCCGACGGGCAGGATGTTTGCAAACATAAATCTGTGCCCCGCTTCCGCCTTTTCCTTTCTTTGTCTGTTGATACGCGCTGCATACAGCCGAAGGTAATTCGGAACGATTGCGGGATAGGGTGCGAACCCGTCTTTCTCCTCAATACCGAAATATCTGTTGTTTTCGACCATTGCATACACGTTGTGACGCGTAAGCGGCTTGGCATCGGCTGTATTCTGTCCGTTTTCATTCCTGATATCCGCCAAAAGCCTGTTCGCTTCCTTGGCAATTTCGATAACACCCGTCCCGTGCCTGTACATTTCGAATATCTTCCGCACAACAACGGACTCAGCGGGATCCGCAATCGGTGCTCCGTTTTCGAATCTGTATCCGAACGGCACCGGCATTGCGTATTTCGCCCCGGGAAAAGGCTCCGTCCGCACTTGTGCCGATTGACTTTCCCCGGCATATTTCCGTTCCCATTCATCGCCGCAGCTGTAATAGGATTTTATTGTATGGAGAATCAGCTTTCTTTCATCCGCAATCGGGCTTCCGCCTTCAAAAACGACCGTCAGCCCGTTTCGTACAAGTTTTTTATGCATTGTAAGCCGTTGTATCTCCGAATTGCCGAGGCAGGCATAATTGCGAACGAGGAGCGTTGTCGGCTCCCTGTACACGGCCGAATCGGCATACATGTTCAGCATAATTGTCCGCCCGTCCTGTCGGTCAAAAATTACATGCTCTATTGACATTTCATGTTTTTCGGCAAATTCCCGCGCCGACTCGACAAGGCTGTCAGCCTCGCTTTTGCTTCCGCATCTGAAATACAAATCCGCCATTGTTATCCTGCCTCCGATGCATTGCACGTTTGGAATTGCAATTACTCCGAGCGATACGGTTTCAGCAGAAAGGTTTAAGCCTGTGTTTTCCGCAATCCCCGTTCGGAACACGCTTCACTTCATTTGCTGACTGTTCAGCCTGCCGTTTCGCTTGCGGCAGCCGATTTCCGCTTTATTCTTCCGTTCCGAATTCTTCAAACAGAATGTCGAACATGCAGGGTCCCATGTTAAGATAACGTTTGAAGAATGCTGTCTTGTCTCCGTCGCTGCGATGATTCACGCTTTCGTAAATCTTGTTTGTGTACACATAGCCCATTGCATAGTTGAAGAAATACAGCGGCATATCAATTGAATATTCGTATATAACATCGATGTATTCCTGCTGATCAAGACCGAACGACTTCAGGTAGTCGCCGATATCTTCCGTTGTCCAGCCTTCGCAGTTGACCTTGATGCTCACATATGCAGGAATAAGAATGTTTGCAAGCACACTTTCGTATTCCCGCAGCGTGCAGCCGCCCACTCCGTATTTCTCGCTGATACCTGAGATAAAAAGCTCCGAAAAAACAGCCCATCCCTCGGAATAGCCCGTGGGCGCGCACAGCTGCTGCGAAAGGGGCAGTCCGTCGAGGCTGCGGAAATACTGAGTTTGGTAAAGATGCCCCGGGAAGCATTCATGTGCAAGCGTGAAGAGCATTGTGTCGTCCTCCGCCGTCGGGTTCAGCAGAACGACATTCCTTGTCGGGTCATCGAATGCGGAAATCATATATGCGGCAGGGCTGAAATCCTCCGCAACGGCATCAGGAATCGTGACGTATTGAATGCTTTGTTCCGGAATCTGAGGATAGATTCCGTCGATAAGCTCCTTAAGATATTCAACATCCGTTTCAACATTGCCGGATGTCATATTCTTTTCGTAATCTTTCATTGCATTCGAGTCGGTGAGAATGATTTTCACCAATTTAGCGTAAACACTCGAAATGCTTTCACTGAGTTCATCGGCCATTGACGAATACTCGGCATTGCAGGCGGCATTTGATTTTATTGCGGCAGCATAGTAATCCTTTGCATCAACACCGCGCATGCACGCACCCGCAAAGGAGCCGCACTGCGGGCGAAGCTGTTCAAGAGTGTTCGCAAGGCTTCTGTATGCCGGCAGCAATTCGTTGATAATGCTGTTTCTGCTGCGTTCGAGCAAAGCTGTTTTTTGCTGTTCGGAAATTTCAAATTCGGCACTTGCCATTTCGTCTTCAAAAAAACCTATAAGGAAACATTCATTGCCCGTTTCCGCAAACTTGGTGCAGGACTCAAGAACCTTGTTCAAAGCATTTTCTGTCATAAACAGTCCTTTTGCCGCCTTTTCACGTTCAAACTGCTCTATCTGACCGATATAGCGCGGGGCATCTTCAAGCAGGAGCACATAATTTTCGGCATCCTCCGCCGAGCTGATTTCATACATCGAGAGCATCAGCGGAAGCATCGTGTGTTCACCGTTGAACACTGTAAGCGGTTCATTGTAATAATATGCATCGGGAACAGCATGAATTTCATCAGAAAGCTTCAGATTGAGAACAAGGTTGTCGTATGCGATTCTGTTTCTGTAGGACAGCTGACTTCGGTCAATTTCGGAAAGCTTTTTGCGTATTTCGGCGTTTTCCGCAAAATCGGCAGCATCAGCCTCCTGCGAAAGCTCACCCCATCCGCGTTCAATATCCTCTTCGGCAATGCCGAAACTTGCAGCATCCTTCACGAATTGATGAAAAGTGAGCCCGGATGAAGTAACCACAGATATAAAAACTTCACGATCCACCGCTTCGAATGCTTCGTCCGCCGCCGTCTTTTCATGCGTCGGTTCCTGCGTGGGTTCCTGCGTTTGCTGCTGCGGCGCTTTTGTCACATCGAAGTCAATATCACCGAATTTACAGGCAGCCGCAAAGAGCATGATAAAAGCAAGCAGAGCTACCGAAAGCTTTTTTAATGTATGTGACGCTTTTTCAATGCTTTTAATTTGAATTTGTGAACAATTTTCCATGTTTCCTCCGTCGCTGTATTATTACATATTAGTGTGCATGTTTGAGAAGCTCAAACATGCTGCATCAATTGTCCGTTTTTGGCGCAATTTCGCCGAACACGTTCAATTATGCCGTTCGAAAAAGGCGTCATCCGCACATTTTTTCCGTATCTACATTATATCAACAAATCATTGAATATTCAAGACGGGCAGCGATATCGATTATTAAAAACCGAATCCTGCTCATAAAGCCGATGTTTGCTTATCATGTATATTCATGCGAGCAAAGCGAATACTATCCATGATAAATCAAAAAACGGAGGTTTTCACTGCAAATGAAAGCAACAGGAATAGTACGTCGAATTGACGAACTCGGCAGAGTTGTAATACCTAAGGAAATTCGAAGGACTTTGCGTATCCGCGAAGGTGATGCGCTTGAGATCTATACCGACCGCGAAGGCGGGGTCATCCTTAAAAAATACTCTCTTGTCGGCGAACTTTGTGATTTTGCAAAGGAGTATGCCGAATCCATTCAGCAATCCGTGGGGCATATTGCAGCAATCTGCGATAAGGACACGATTATTGCAATTTCAAGTCCGCACAGGCGTGATATTGCAATCGGCTCTCCGCTTGCCGTTGACAAACCGATACACGATGACGTTGAGGCCGTTATGCAAATGCGCGAGAAGCTTAACCGCAGCACTGCCAACGGCGACGCAATGATCGGAATCACTCAGAACGATGAGCAAGGGCGTGCATACACCGCCCAACTCATTATTCCGATTCTTGCCGCGGGCGATGCCATCGGCGCCGTCATGCTCCTTTCAAAAGAGCCCGGCGCGGTAATCTCCCCGACAGACGTTAAAGTTGCGGAAACCGCCGCAAACTTCATGGGTAAGCAGCTGGAAAACTGAGCCGGGTTCAAAATTCAATTCTTTTTTCGGCCAAAAACACGCCCGCGGATTATGCTTTCTGTTTCAACCGACGAAGCATCATGAAGCGGGCGGCTGAGCAATTGATGAAAAGTATTCTTCAATCGTCCAATCCGGAAGGCGTACAATGCGATTCAGCAGGGTTATTCCATCGTATGAAGTGCCGAACTCATTCACTCCGTTGCCGTAGACCGCAATCGTTATCCCCTCCGAACCGCTTTTCTCTGCGTCTTCGCTGCCCCTGCACAACGCCGCAAAACACGGCTCATCAAACATAAGGTTTTTGCAAACAAGTTTTTTGCAGACATGGACAAAGGTTCTGCACGGAACTCCGAACGATTCGAACATCCTCATGCGCTCCGCATTCAAAGCGGCGCAAAACCGAACTTCATCTTCGCAATCCGAAAACCGGCCGGCCGGTTCCGCGATTCCCGCTGCAAGTGCATTTCTGAACTTTTCGGAAGATTTCATCCGTTTGCACAATGATTCATCCGCAGTAAAAACTCCGCGCATTCCGCGCTGCTGCAAAATATCGGTTATTGTTTCGAATGCGCCGCAGTTTTCAAAAAACAGCATTACATATCCGCCCGAGGCAGGGAAATTTCCCGAACGGATATCCGCAGGCAAAAGCGCGGCAAGCCCCCTCTCCTTCATATAGTCCAAATCCGATTTGAGCAGCTCCGCACCGTCACCGTTTTCAATGTTCAGATAGGAAACGGCATAGAAGCCGACGCTTGACGGCAATGCCGACGCGGGCAGGATTCCGTTGCTGTGTACACCGCCAAACACCGTTGCCGCCAGCACTGCGGCAAGAATCACGATTGAAAATGCTGCACTTTTAAGTCTGCGTTTCATTTTCGTACATATTCCTCCTCCGTTTTCACATGGATTCGTGCCGTCATGCACATATTCGGCTTGATTTCAAAACTCATTTCATTATAATATTATGCGGATGGTTTTATTCCCGTTTCGGCCGACGCATATGTATCAATGCCGACCGTTGACAGATGAGGAGCTTAAACCGCCCGCAATGAGCTTTCGGTTTAAGAGAATTTGTTTGAGCGGTTTGTCTGTATAATATTGAAACTCTCTCGAAATGCTCTCTTGAAATACGATTTTGACGGAGGAAATGTTTATGAGATGCAGCTGTAAGAACTGCGGGGTATATATGATTCAATCCGAGGATTCACACCTCGGCTGCGTTTGCCCGGAATGCGGAAACCGCTGCACGGCCTGTCTCGGCACGAACAGCGTTATGGATCGCGAGGCAGTGCGTGCATTGAAGGGCAATCCACTGCTTGCCGATGCAATGCTTAACAGAATTATGGAACCGGAATTTGAAGATGAGGAGCAGGACTGATACTTTTTTGCCGTATACGCCCCGCTCCGTTTATCGCCTGCTGCCCCTGTATTTTGCCTGCGGAAGCGGGCGGCTCAATTTAGGATCGTTCCGATTCGGCCGTTATGCCGTAAGGGTTCGATTTTATGAATTCTATGGCCTTTTGGCGCATATGTTCGGGTTCGATTATTTCAACTTGGGAAAGATACTGCATTGTCCAATAAATAACGCCTTGGGGTGCAGCTTTAAATTTTGCAATGAAATGCCTGTCGTCAAGCTTGTAAATGCGCAGACTTTTACCGAACTTGTCGATGATTCCGCCGATCGCTTCGTTTTTGCATTTTAAAACAATCTGCTCCGGCTCCCCGGAAAAAGCATATACAAGCTTGTGAACCGAATCAAGGTTCACGGCCGAACGCGCAACGGCGAGTTTTTTATCGGTTATTGCTATATTCTGCATCAGGTCAATTCGGTAGTAGCTCAAACCCTCTTTGCCGTCCTTTATGCAGACAAGATAATAGTTCTGATTGTCGCAAACCATTCCGTAAGGGCTTACAACATAGGGTTCGTTTCTTCGCTTTACAAGCCGTTTATCCAACCCGTATTGGTAATAATCGAAAGAAACCCTTCTCTGGCGCGAAATTGCTTCATCGAGAATGTCGATATTGTAGAACACACAGCGATTATCTGTTTTTCTGTCCGCATCCGCCGATGTAAGGTGTTTAAATCCGAACCTCTGATGAATGCTGAGAACGGATTGAAGTTTTTCAAGCAGATCCGCCGTCTGTTTTTGCGGAATGGAATGCATTGAATAAACCGCATCCGTCATCAGCCGCACTTCGGACGGTTCAAACAGTCTTGAACGCAGGTAGTAGCCTTTGCCGTTCTCTTTATACACCGAGATGTCATATCCAAGTTCAATAAGTGTGTCTGCCGCTCCGTAAACCGCGCGCCTGTCGATTTTCATTCCGTAGTCCTGCATGAAATAACCCGTTATATCGCTCATGGAAAGGATATGTTCTTCATCGGAATACTTTTCGAGAATTTTGTACAAACAGACGATATTTGCTCTGTCCCCGAGCATTTTTGAACCCTCCAGTGATAGTTTTGTTTATTGGGAAAAACCCGCGTTATACGCAATTCCGGTATCGAGCCGCACTCGTTCACCGGCTGTTCGCATCTGCCTCCCCGAGCAGAAGGAACGCATCGCGCAGGTACTTCACAAAATGAACCTCAATGCCGTCAAAATTCTTTAAGGAAGGGATGAACGGCACAATTGCACGCCTGTATCCGAGCCGCGCACATTCCGCAACGCGGTTATACAGCCTGTCAACGGGACGTATTTCCCCCGTTAAACCGATTTCACCGATCACGACCGTGCCTTCCGGAAGCGGTCTGTCGAAAATCGAACCCGCAACGGCAAGCGTTATTGCAAGATCCGCACCCCTGTCGTCAATGCGGATGCCGCCGACAGCGTTTGTGTAAACATCCTTATCTGACACGCGGAGTCCGCCGCGCCGCTCAAGCACCGCAAGCAGCAGCATCAGGCGGTTTGTATCCATCCCCGCCGCCATCCGCCGTGCGTTTGCGAACGCCGATGTGCTGAGCAGGGATTGAATTTCAACCAATATCGGGCGGTTGCCCTCCATTATGCACGTCACCGCACAGCCTATATCGTTCCCTCCGGACACAAACAGCCCGGCCGGATTTTCAACCTCTTTCATGCCGTCGCGGCACATTTCGAATATTCCGATCTCGTTGGTTGAACCGAATCTGTTTTTGACGGCACGGAGAAGCCGCAGCGAATCATGCCTGTCACCTTCAAAATAAAGCACGGTGTCAACCATATGTTCAAGCATTCGCGGACCTGCAAGCGCACCTTCTTTTGTTACATGACCGATTATGAATATTGCACAGCCGTTTTGTTTTGCAATGCGCGTCAGGGCCGTTGTTGCCTCGCGGATTTGCGTTACGCTGCCGGCTGCATTGTTCAGTTCACGGTTCATCATTGTTTGAATTGAATCGATAATAAGAAAGCGGGGTTTAATGCGATCGACCTCGTTTTCAACGGCATCCATGCTCGTTTCCGTCATTATGAGCAGTTCCGAATCGACCCCGCAGCGCACCGCACGAAGCTTCAGCTGCGCTTTTGATTCCTCTCCGGAAACATAGATGACGCCGCCTGTTTTTTTGAGATTTCCCGCCGCCTGCATTATGAGTGTGCTTTTTCCGATTCCGGGGTCGCCGCCTATCAGAACCGTTGACCCCACAACAACGCCGCCGCCGAGCACGCGATCGAACTCGCCTATGCCCGTTGTAACACGCACAGTATCGTTTTCACTCACCGAGCCGAGCGTCACCGCGCGGGAGGACGTTCCGCCCGCCGAATGTGTGCTGCTCTTTTCGGGTGCGGCGGAAACTTCGACAAGGGTGTTCCAACTGCCGCACATCGGGCAGCAGCCCATCCATTTCACTGTTTCGTATCCGCACTCACCGCAGACAAACTTTGTTTTTTCTTTCATAAAAAATCTTCCGCAGCCCTTTTTCCGATTTGCTGTGTTTGAGCGATTTTTCGGGAGTTGCCGAACAGCCGTTTTACAGCGGCGGCAGAGCGTATTTAATTATGTCACGCTCACGCGAAGTCACATCCATCCACATCACATAACCGCCCGAAACGCCGAGAAACTGGGTATTTTCGCGCTCCGGCGTGAGCCTGTAGCTCTTCCCGTTTTCAAAAACATATATCCATACAGCCTCATCCTTGCCGTATGCAACAAAGTTCTCCGCGATGCCGAATTCAACAACGCCTTCCGCTGCGGCAACGGGTGTTCCGCTGCCGTCCCACACGTAAAGCTTTGCGGACGGACCGTGCGGGCCGTCAAGCCACGCATAATACTTTCCGTTTGTTTCGGGGTCATGGACATACACTCCCGGATAAAGCTCCCCGATTGAGGTTTCGTTTAAGCTTATGTAATTGATTGAAGAGCAGCGTGCGCGTGTGCTGTCCTCCCCCGCCCAAATAAGCTTGCCGTTCTCAAAATAAGGCATGCTTGCACCGTATCCTGAGGAATTGAAGTATTGAACCACCGTCGTTTCCTCCGTCGGAATGTGGCAGACAAATATCTTGTCCCGTTCGCTGCCCGTGCGCTCCGTCCATGCAATGTATTCATCCCAGAGCTTTATTTCCGGTTGACCGACATAAACTTTTTTGATAATCTTCGGTTCTGCACTGCTGTTTTTAAGATCGAGCGCACAGATATCTCCCCCGCCGTTTTTTTGATTTGCATCGAAATAGACAAGGTATTTTTCATTAAATACCGGATAAATCAAGTGATCGTTCCGCGCTTTTATCGGCAGTTCGGAAACCTTGCCGGTTGAAATGTTGTATTTCAGCAATGCACACATCAAAGCTTTTCCGTTCACAAGCTTTCCGGCGGAACAGATTATCTCGCCGTTAAAGCAGTACGGGTCGCTCAGCCATGTGTAGGACATTCCCGCAGGAAAAACAATTTCTTTTTCCTCGTCTTCACCGACAAAAAGATCCATCGGATGCGGCGTCGGCGTCGGTTCCGGCGGAATATACGGCGTGGGCGATTCAATAAGCGGAAGTTCGATTTTAACAAGTCGTGCAGCCTTGCCAAAGAAACCGTCCGGGCGGAGCGGCGTGTCGATTTTGAAAACACCTTCAAGTACTATCATAATCAAAAGTGTCAAAATTCCGAGTGCGGCAAGCACACCCGCAATACAGCCCGCAAGCTTGAGTATCGGAGCCCATATGCTCGCACTGAAGCGTGAACGTCTGCGTTTCGAAAGAACTCTTCTTTTGTAGCCATGTTTTTTCATGCAAACATTATACCACAGTTCTGCCCGCAAGTCATTCTTTTTTTAGCCGCGGCCCGAATTATTCTCTTTTATTTCAAAGCAACGAATCTGCATCTGATTTTTCGGCAGAATTTGCAGCAAAACCATGTTTTTATGTAAATTTTGATGTTTTTTACCGACTGTATCGATTATATCCTTTACGGAATTGCTTCCTTTGTGTTATAATCCGATTGTCAATATTTTCAGCCGACGGCTGAACGGAGGTCAAAAAATGGCAAAACAAAAGAACATACCCAAAAGAAGCGAAGTCGAGAAGCAGTACACCTGGGCACTCGAAGATATTTTTGCGACCGATGAACTTTGGGAAAAGGCACTTGACGAATGCCGCACATTCCCCGAAAAAATCGAAGCTTTCCGCGGCCGGCTTGCGGAAAGCGCAGACATGCTTTACAGCTATCTCACCTTCTGCGATGAGCTTGATGTTAAAATCACCCGCGTTGCAGAATACATCATGCGAAAATCCGATGAAGACACCGGCAACAGCTACTATAACGGTCTTAAGGGCAGGTTCATGAGCGTCTACATCAATATTGCGGGCGCATCAAGTTTCGACACTCCCGAAATTCTTGCAATTCCCGATGAGAAGCTCGCTGCTTTCATGAACGAAAAGCCCGAGCTTAGACTCTATGAGCGCAAACTTGCAAAAATCCGCAGCAAGAAAGACCATATTCTTTCCGATGCCGAAGAAAAGCTGCTTGCTGCCGCAGGAGAAATGGCAAATGCACCCGAAGAAATCGCATCGGCGTTCCGCAATGCGGACATCCGTTTCCCGAGCATTTACGATGCCGACGGCAACGAGCTGAAAGTTACACAGGGTTCATATGTTCCCCTGCTTGAAAATCCCGACCGGAACGTCCGCAAGGCTGCATTCGAATCCCTGCACGGCACATTCGAAAGCTTCAAGAACACTTCCGCGGCGTTCCTCGACGGGCAGATAAAGCAGCTCATCTTCTATGCAAAGGCACGCAGGTACAACAGCACGCTTGAAGCAGCACTTGCCGAAACGGAAGTTCCCGTTTCCGTTTACCGCAACCTTATCGATGCAGTGAACGCAAACCTTGAGTATCTCCACAAATACATTGCTTTGCGCAAAAAGCTCACCGGTTCGGAAGAGCTTCATATGTACGATCTCTATACCCCGATCATCAGCGATGCCGACAAGGAGATTCCTTACGAAAAAGCAAAGGAAATCATCATCGAAGCTTTGCAGCCCCTCGGAGAGGATTATATCAAGGTTCTGACCGAAGGCTTCAACAACCGCTGGATCGATGTATACGAAAACGAGGGCAAGCGCGGCGGCGCATACTCTGCCGGCGGCGATCCTCATCCCTATGTTCTTTTGAACCAAAAGGATACCCTCGACAGCATGTTCACCATTGCGCACGAAATGGGCCACTCCCTTCACACCTATTATTCGATGAAGAATCAGCCCACGGCATATGCGAACTATGTCATCTTTGTTGCGGAAGTCGCTTCCACCTGCAACGAGGTTCTGCTCGTTAAGCATCTGCTTGCAAACACGACCGACAAAAAAGAACGTGCATACCTTATCAACCACTTCCTTGAACAGTTCCGCGGAACAGTGTACCGTCAGACGATGTTTGCGGAGTTCGAGCTTTGGATGAACGAACATGCCGAAAAGGGCGAAACTCTCACTGCCGACATGATGTGTGATGCATATTATGAGCTTAACAAGAAGTATTTCGGTGGCGGAATGACCGTTGACAGGCTCATTTCCGTTGAGTGGGCAAGGATCCCGCATTTCTTCTACAACTTCTATGTGTTCCAGTATGCAACCGGTTTCTCCGCTGCGGTTGCAATTGCGAACCGCATTCTGACCGAAGGCAAACCCGCCGTTGAAGATTACATCAAGTTCCTCAGCGCGGGAAGCAGCATGGATCCCATCTCCGTCCTGAAGATTGCGGGCGTTGATATGACCACGGCACAGCCCGTGAACGATGCGCTTAAGCTTTTCAACGAGCTTATCGATGAAATGGCTGCCCTTGCCGAATAAGCAAAGCACCGCAAAAAAAATTTTAACACCCACACCGAAGCCGAAACGGAAATCAGCCGATTCGGCTTCATTTTTTCTTGTCTGCATTTTAATTTTGCGCTGCGGATTCGGCACGGGTTCACTCTTTCGACATTTGCGCATTCATGTTCAATTCTTCAATATTTGCGGGGCATTGCAGGCACTTCCCGCACATCTTTCCGCACGGCGAAAAAAAAATTAAAATAGTTATACAAATTTTCTCGGATCTGTGTTATTATATAGGGGGAGAATTCGCAATGTGCGGACGGCAACAGTGCGCTCTTCCGCGAGTTAACGGTATTATGCATCAAAAAATTCATAATACGGAGGAAATAATGCATTTTAACGATATAATAAATGCTGTGTTGAACGGTCTTGCGGAGTTCCGCTTTCAGGACTTTATCGACATAGTCATAATAACCGTAATTATATATAAGATTATTTGTTGGACCGTCAACACCCGCGCCTATCAATTATTGAAGGGGCTTGCCGTTCTTTTGGTTGTTATGCTTCTGAGCGCGCTGTTCAACCTCTACACCGTGAATTACCTTTTAAACACGCTGCTTGTTTCCGGTATTGTTGTTATGGTTGTGCTTTTTCAGCCGGAGCTGCGCCGCGCGCTTGCACATATCGGAAGATTCAAATTCAACCTTACCGGACGTGAAGTTGAAAATTCAAATGTCATCGTTAAAGAAATGACAAATGCGATGATCAACCTTTCCAAGCGCAAAGTCGGTGCGTTGGTCGTTATTGAACGTGAAACCAAACTCGACGAATATTTTCCGACGGGAACGATAGTCGATGCCCAAATCACAAGCGCATTGCTTGAGAACATTTTCGAGCCGAAGACGCCGCTGCATGACGGAGCGGTTATTATCCGCGACGGAAGGATTTATTACGCTGCATGTGTTCTTCCGCTTTTCAGCGACCCGAATGTTTCAAAGGAATTGGGCACGCGCCACAGGGCTGCTCTCGGCGTTTCAAACGTGTCCGACAGTCTGACGGTTGTTGTGTCCGAAGAAACGGGCGTTATCTCCTATGCCGAAGGCGGCAAGCTCGTGCGCTATGTTGATAAAAAAACCCTGGCAGAGCTTCTTGAAGGTGTTTTTGCGGCACCCGAACAGGAGAAAACTTTTGCATCGCTTTTCAAGAGGTTAACAAAAGATGAAACAAAGCAAAAAAAATAAACAGCCGACTAACGTTGACATTGCCGCGGCAGACGAAAGAGCAAGCGCCGCGGATACCGATGCCGCAGAAAAGAAAACGAAATGGTTTCGCCGTCCGCTTGTACGCAAGCTCGGATATCTTTTCATTTCCCTGCTTATTGCCACAACGCTCTGGGGTTATGTTTTGATGAGCGAAAACCCGGACAGGATGAAACATGTTTCCGATGTTCCGCTGAAATTCGAAGGCGGAAGCGAAGCAGACCTCCGCTCACGCGGCTTCGTTGTTCTCGGTGAAAGTCAGAACCTGCTTCCCGACGTTACCGTAACGGTCAAAACAAAACTGAACGACCTTCCGAGCTTCGGCAATTCCGCCGGCGGCGAGATCGTGTCCGCTTCAGTCAGCCTTCAGGGCATAAACGCACCCGGCGAATACGAATGCGATGTCATAGCTTCCACCACCATCGGCACGGTTTATTCGGTTGAACCGCGAACGGTCAAAATCACCGTTGACGAGCTTGTTACACGTACCATCCCCATCACATGCGCCGTGACGGGCGACTTGCCCGCCGGTTATTGGAACGGAGATGTTCAGCTTGCGGCAACAAGCATCGACATCACGGGGCCGCGCAGTTCTATCAGTAATATTGTCCGCGCAAATTGTGTGCTCAATCTTGACGGACGCACCGAAAGCGTGAACGAAGCGTTTGAGCTGACTCTCATTGATTCAAGCGGGCAAATTGCGGCGGCTTCCTCCATTGTCGGCACGCTCCCGTCCGTTATCGTTCGCATGGATATCAAACCCCAATACGATATCGTTTTGCAGACGCTCATTGAAACCACCGGCAGGGACGATAACTACGAAGCAAGCTACACGGTCAAACCTTCCGTGCTCAGCATCGTTGCTTCTCAGGACGTTATCGACAAAATCAAGCTTGCGCTTGAATCCGTTGACAGAACGACTATTTACGTTGATCCGATTGATATAAGCGATATGCAGCCCGGTGAAACGCGTTTGTTCGAGAGAAGCGTTCTCGGACTGCCCTCCAACATCCAGCTGCTTACGGAAAACAATTTCACGGTTTCCGTTCAGCTTGAAGAGGCAACGATCAGCCGCACTTTCAGCGATATCGAACTCAGCCGCATCGTCGGCGAAGATCATACCCGCTTTATTTACAACTACGACAGCCGCAGCTGCAGCGTTATCATCAGCGGCAAATCCGGCTTTGTCAACAGCCTTTCGGCGGAGGATCTTCTTCTCACGCTCAACGTCAGCGGCTGCAGCGAAGGAACGCACACACTCGTTCCGACACTTGAGCTTGCAAACCATTCGGATCTGCTTTCGGATGCAAAAATACAATGTGATGTCGGCACAATTATCTGTGTGATTTCAAAAGCGCCGGGTGCCTGATCCGTTGTTTGCCGCTCAAAACCGACAAAGTATCCCAACGCAGCCCAACACAACCAAACACAACCAAATTAATTCGGAAAGTTCCGAAAGCTTAATCGGAACTTTCTCGGATAAGAACAAGAATAGGAAAAATTTTTATGCGACTTGCTGCAACAAACCTCAGCCTGCCTTTCAATGCGGACGAATCCGCACTCATGATGCTGCTTGCATCCGAACTCCGCGTCAAACAGGAGGATATTCAATCACTGCGCATCACAAGGCACTCCCTTGATGCAAGGGATAAAGCCGACATCAGGAGCATCTACTCCGTAAGCTTTGAACTTTCCACCGAAAACGCCAAGCGCGTTGCCCTTTTGGGTCTTAAAAACGTCGGAAAGCTTCCCGAACGTTCCGAGCGCGAACCGGAGCAGGGTACTGTTCCGCAGGATGCGCCCGCTGTTGTTGTCGGACTCGGCCCTGCCGGTCTTTTTGCAGCGCATGAACTTGCCAAATGCGGTTACAAGGTCATTGTTATCGAACGAGGGAAACCCATTGCGGAGCGCAAAGCGGATGTTGAAACGTTCTTTTCCCAAGGGCTGCTGAACACAAACAGCAATGTTATGTTCGGCGAAGGCGGCGCAGGCACTTTTTCGGACGGCAAACTCACAACCCGAATCAAGGACCCGCGTGCGGAGGATGTTATCGACACGCTTGTTAAATTCGGGGCGGACGGCAATATCGCCGTTGAAGCCAAGCCGCATATCGGCACCGATGTGCTTTCGCATGTTGTTGCCGACATGCGAAACGCTCTTCAGAGCATGGGGGTTGAAATACGCTTCAACTCCTGCATGACGGATTTTGACACACGCGACGGACGCATTGTTTCGGTAACTGTTAACGGGAAAGAAAAGCTGCCGTGCTGCGCTGCCGTGCTTGCAATCGGACAGGCGGCACGCGACACATACCGCCTTCTCGTTTCAAAAGGAATCGAGCTTGTTCCGAAACCTTTTGCCGTGGGCGTTCGCATTGAGCATCCGCAGGATTTCATCAATCGTTCACAATTCGGACGGTTTGCGGGACATCCCCGTCTCGGCGCAGCCGAATACAGATTAACGGGCAAGAGCGGCAGCCGCGGCGTGTACACCTTCTGCATGTGCCCAGGCGGCGTTGTTGTTGCATCCTCCTCTGCCGAAAATCAGGTTGTTACAAACGGCATGAGCTATCATTCCCGCAGCGGACGCAATGCGAATTCCGCCGTTATCGTGCAGGTTAATCCCTCCGATTTTGCAAGCGCAGACCCGCTCAGCGGCATTATTTTCCAAGAAAAGCTTGAAAACGCTGCCTTCCGCCTCGGCGGCGGAGATTATTCCGCGCCCGCAATGCGCGTGGGGGACTTTTTGAACAGGAAAAAACCCGAACATTTCGGTTCCGTTGCGCCGACTTACAGGCCGAATGCCGTTCCGAGAGATATTCGCAAATGTATGCCTCCGGCTATTTCAAACGGCATAGAGGACGGAATCCGCACATTTGCACGGCAGATACATAATTTTGATATGTATGATGCCGTACTGACCGCAATCGAGAGCCGTTCAAGCTCCCCTGTTCGCATTGCAAGGGATGAGAACGGCGAAGCAACCCGGCTTAAGGGTCTTTACCCCGTCGGCGAAGGTGCGGGCTATGCCGGCGGAATCGTGAGCGCGGCGGTTGACGGAATGCGTGCCGCCGAACGCATTATTTCCCGTTTTAAACCCATGCGCGGCTGAAACGGCGGGTAAATTATCCGCCGAAACAAATACGGCAGTGCATCTTTCAATAAAAGCATGGATAAACATATGAAAAAATATCTTATAATCATCGGTAATTTCGGCTCCGGCAAAACAGAGCTTGCTCTCAACATTGCATTTGAAGCCGCCGAAACAAAAAAAGTCACTTTTGTTGACCTTGATATCGTGAATCCTTATTTTCGTTCCACAGAACGGAAAGCGGAACTTGAGGCTGCGGGTATCCGCTTGCTGTCGCCCAGCTTCACCAATCTCGGCGTTGAGGTTCCGAGCCTTCCCGCCGAAATCTTTTCCGCATTCTCGGATAACAGCGACCTTGTTATTTTCGATGTCGGAGGTGACGACACCGGGGCAATTGCACTCGGCCAGTACCACCGTTTCTTCAGCAAAATCGACCGCAGTGCCATTGAGGTTCTGTATGTTGTGAACGCAAGGCGTCCCTTCTCCGCCGAACTCGAATCCAACCTTGACATGATCGAAAAGGTCACGGGCGCGGGGCGAATCGAAATCGATGCACTGGTCAACAACACAAACCTTTCGCAGGAAACGAGTGTTCAGGAACCGCTGGACGGCTATAAAATGCTTCGCAGCATATCCGAACGGCTCAATTTGCCCGTGCGTTTCACAGTCGGCGTTGAGCCCGTGATTTCGGAATTTGCACAGTATGCAAAGGAGCACGAACTTGATGAAACCTTTATCGGCACGATTCGGCCGATAAAGCGATACATGCACCGCGATTGGGACAGTTACACAAAATCCGGTCTGTAATGCAATAAAGCATAAATCGGTTTCGCACCGCCCGCAAAGTCTCACGCCCGCAAAACGGCACAGCCGGTTTTATTTGCCATGAATTGCAGCGACAGCCGCCCGGAATCCGTGGGTAAACAAAACAACACCCTTTCCTTCCCTGCTTTGAATGTTGCATTTACGGGTCATCGTGCGGATTCCCTTCCGTGGGGATTCAACGAAAGCTCCGACGAATGTCTTAAGCTCAAAGCCGGTCTTTTGCGCGCAATTCGCTGCGCATATACCGAGGGAAAGCGCTGCTTTCTGAGCGGAATGGCTTCCGGAGTGGATATCTATGCCGCCGAGGCGGTGCTTCAATTGCGCGAAACACTGCCCGGTATCGCATTGGTCTGCGTTTTTCCCTGCCCGTCCCGCGATTCAAGGTCGGCCGCAATTGCCGCCGCTGCCGATTCGGTTATCGTTCTCAGTTCCGAATACTGCGCCGGCTGCATGAAGCGGCGCAACCGCTTTCTTGTTGAAAATGCATCAATGCTCATTGCGGTCTACGACGGGCGGCGAACCGGCGGAACTTTTCAAACTGTCGGCATGGCGGCACGGCGCGGACTGCGAACCGTCATTTTGAATCCGACAGCAAAAAAGGTTTGACAGCAGCCTGACAAACCTTTGTCAGGTCTCCGAGCAGGGCTTGATTCAGAGCTTGATTCATATGAACATTACCGTTCCGGCAACGGCACGCTGCACGGACAATTGTTTTTAACACCCTGAACAATCTGCCGGTTTGCGGAAGCAAACCTTAAGCGGACTTAATTCGGCTTTTTTCGAAAAAGACCGAATCCGGGTTTCCTCAGGAGTACACAATGCCTTTATTAACAGTACATAATTTAAAAAAATCTTTTGTTACCCGAGTTCTTTTTGAAAACGTATCCTTTGAAGTCGAATCCGGGGATCATATCGGCTTTGTCGGCGTCAACGGCTGCGGCAAATCCACGCTTTTCCGCATTCTTCTCGGCGAAGAGCAGGCCGATGAAGGCACTGTCAACATTCCGGGCGGAACAAAAATCGGCAGCATGAATCAAAATGTTTCTGCCGAAGTCTGTTCCCTGTTCGACTATGTTCTTCAGGTTTTTTCGGAGCTTTCCGCAATTGAGGCTGAAACCGACAGGATTAATTCCGAAATTGCCGCCGCAGGCGGCGATGTTGACCCGAAGCTTATCGAAAGGCAGCATGCGCTGAACGAAAAATACTGGGCGGACGGCGGCTCAACCTATCGCGCGCGCACCCGCTCCACTCTGCTCGGACTCGGGTTCACCGAAGATGAGCTTTCGCGAAGCATAAACTCTTTCAGCGGAGGACAGCGCAACAAGGCTCAGCTTGCAAAGCTGCTGCTTTCCGATGCAAACCTTTTGCTTTTGGATGAGCCTACCAATCACCTTGATATATCCGCTATCGAATGGCTTGAAAACTTTTTGAGCGCATACCGCGGTTCGTTCATAGTTATTTCTCACGACAGGTATTTTCTTGACAAGGTCACAAACCGAACCATGGAGCTTAAGGATCGCAGACTTTTTATTTCCAAGGGAAATTATTCGCGGCATCTCGAACTGCGAAGCACGGCGCGTGAACTTGAAATGCGGCAGTATCTGCGCACAAAAAAAGAAATCAAGCGCATCGAAGGCATCGTTGAGCAGCAGCGGCGTTGGGGACAGGAGCGAAATTTTATTACCGCCGCATCAAAACAGAAGCAGGCGGACAGGCTAAAAGCAACCCTTGTTGAGCCCGAACGCGACAGTGCCTCCATACATTTTCATTTTGAGGCGAAGGAAGTCGGCGGCAACGATGTTCTTGCTGCAAAAAAGCTTGCAAAGTCATTTGACGGCAAGCTCGTTTTCCGCAATGTTGACATGCTGATAAAAAAAGGCGAGAAAGTGTTTTTGCTCGGCGATAACGGCTGCGGAAAAACAACGCTGCTGAATATTCTTGCGGGACGCATGCGCCCGACCGAAGGCAGTTATTACCTTGGTTCTCATGTTGAAGAAGCGTATTACGAACAGACAATGACTTCGCTCGATCCGGAAGCAACCGTTCTGCGCGAAGTTTGGGACAGATATTATACGACAATTTCGCATAAAGATATATGCAACGCGCTTGCGGCATTCCTGTTTCGCGGCGATGAAATTGAAAAACAGATAAAACTGCTCTCCGGCGGCGAAGCTGCGCGTGTTCAGCTGCTTAAACTCATGCTGACGAAGGCGAACCTTTTGCTGCTTGACGAGCCGACAAACCATCTTGACATTGCCTCACGTGAAGCACTTGAAGCCGCACTCGAAGGCTACAACGGCACTATGCTCATCGTGACGCACGACCGTTATCTTGTGAATCGGCTTGCCGACCGCATTCTGCATATGACGCCGAACGGACTTCAGGAATACATCGGCGGGTATGACGACTATATTGCAGCCGTTAACGAAAGCCGCGCACAGGCGGACGAGCAAAAGCGCACTCAATCCCGCAATGCGCTGGATTACCGCGGACGCAAACAGCAGCAGAGCATTCTCAACCGCGCAAAGGGAGAAGCCGCACGCTGCGAGGCTGCCGTTTCAAAGGCCGAGGCGGAACTTGACGAAATTAATGAAGAGCTTGCAAAGCCCTATATCGCTTCAGATTACAAAAAGGCTTGCGAACTTTCTGAAAAAGCTGCAGAAAAAAGGCAGCAGATTGATGAACTTTATAAGAAGTGGGAAGCGGCAGAAGAACGTCTTGCCGAACTGACTTCAGCTGACGACTGAAGCTTGCCGCCCGCTTGTTTAAAAAAATAGACAACCGAAATTTGCACGACATTCGGAGCAGTCGATGACGCGCACGATCTTCATCGTTTTTGCGCAGCTCGGGTTTTCGCATAATACGACCGAACAATTCCGGCACACAGCGTTTTTTGCTGCGGCGGCGAAATGTTCATTTCTGCGAACCCTTCGCGTGATGCTTGCTCGGACGGTTATTTCTGCATCCTGCTTTGCCGTGCACCGAAAGGAGAAAAATTTGGCAAGAAAATCCACAGCACCCCAACTGAAAATCATTCCGCTCGGCGGACTGGGCGAAATCGGAAAAAACATGACTGTACTTGAATACAACGAGGACATTATCGTTATCGACTGCGGGCTTGCGTTTCCCGACGAAGAAATGCCCGGAATCGACATGGTCATTCCCGATATGAGTTACCTTGAGCAGAATGCCGAACGCCTTCGCGCATTCATCATCACACACGGGCACGAGGATCATATCGGCGCAATATCCTATGCATTGGAAAAATTTAAAGTACCCGTTTTCGGAACCAAATTCACCCTTGCGCTGATTGAACACAAGCTGCACGAACATCATGTTGAGGATACATGTCTTGAATGCATCAATGCGGGCGACGTTATTGAAATCGGATGCTTCAAAATCGAATTTATAAAGGTCAGTCACTCCATTGCGGGTGCGGTCGCTCTTGCGGTCACAACCCCCGTCGGCATCATCGTTCATACGGGCGACTTCAAGGTTGACTACACTCCCATCGACAACGAGCCTATCGATATCAACAGCTTTGCGCGTTACGGCACAAAGGGCGTTCTCGCGCTTTTGATGGACAGCACCAATGCTGAACTTTCGGGAGTTACGCCTTCCGAAAAAGAACTCGGCAAAACCTTTGAAAAAGTGTTTACCGAAGCGGAGGGGCGAATCATCGTTGCATCCTTTGCATCCAATGTTTACCGTATTCAACAGGTCGTTGATACCGCCGTGCGGCACAACAGAGTCATCTGTTTCCAAGGGCGTTCAATGGTCATGATAACGAAAATCGCAAAGGATCTCGGATATCTCGAACTGCCTGAGGACAGCGTTGTGGAGCTTGAAAAGCTCAAGAACTACGAGAACAACCGTGTCTGCGTTCTTACCACGGGCAGCCAGGGAGAATCCATGAGCGGGCTTTTCCGCATGGCAAACGCAAATCACAAGCTGATAATCGGCAAAGGCGACACAGTCATTATCTCCGCCTCGGCAATTCCCGGCAACGAAAAAAGCGTCGGACGGGTCATCAACCAACTTTTCCAGCGCGGCGCAAATGTTGTTTACGACAGGCTTGCGGATGTTCATGTTTCCGGTCACGCAAGGCGGGAGGAGCTTAAACTTATGTTCCGTCTTTTAAAGCCGAAATATTTTATTCCCGTTCACGGAGAAACGCGTCATCTCTACCGCAACGCACAGCTTGCCGAAGAAATGGGAATTGACCCTTCACATATTTTCATGATGGACAACGGCAATGTGCTTGAACTCGGCAAACGCAGCGCAAAACTAAACGGCACAGTTCCCTCGGGCGCGATTCTCATCGACGGTCTCGGTGTCGGAGACATCGGCGCGGCCGTTCTGCGCGAACGTCGGCTGCTGTCTCAGGACGGATTGTTTTCCATTATCGTTCCCGTGCAAAAATCCACCGGAGAGCTGCTCGGCATTCCGGAAATCATCACACGCGGGTTTGTTTACATCAAAGATTCCGATGAGCTCATTGCCGAAGCAAAGGAGTTCGCGTTCGACCTTGCATCAAAGCTTGCCGAAAAGCAATCCCGCAAGAGCGATTGGACGGGATTCAAGGCATCCATGAAGAGCGGGATGAAGAGTTTTTTGCTCAGCAAAACAAAGCGCACACCCATCATTCTGCCGATCGTTGTTGAAATCGACTGCTGAACAATGTTAAGCCCGTCATCAATTGAAAGGAGGAATCATGAACAACGAAGCCTTAAAGCAAAAAACGAACGAACTTGCAGAGCTTCTGCGCAATTCCGACGAACATCGGATTTATCTCGATGCCAAAACACGCGCTTACGGAAACGAAAGCACGCGCCGTTTGCTGGATGAATACCGTATACTGCAAACCCGTGTTCAGGCGGGAACGCTTGCCGGTGCGGATTGCCGCGAGGAAATGACGAAGCTTCAAAAAATGGGTGAGCTGCTTCAGCTCGACTTTGCAGCGTCCGAATACCTGTTCGCCCAGTATGCACTGAATAACGTTCTCGGCGATATATACAGACAACTTGCCGCCGCCGTTGATGCAGACCTTAGCATTCTTGAAGACTGATATGCACCGCATTTTTGAATGCTGCCCGATATTCGGGCATAAATAAAGAATCCCGAGCCGCGCCCAAACCGTACGCGGCGCACCGAATAACGCACAATGCATTCGTTTTTGTAAACTTTTTGCGGACAAAATTTGCGTTGTGCGTCTGTTTGGTGTATAATTACTTACGGAAGCATTCGAAAACGGATCATCACATGCCGCAGCCGATGTTTCAAAGAAGTTTTATGCAGGGTTTATGCAAAAAGCTTTCAGCAGGATTATAAGATTATTCGGAGGAATTCCTTACCATGATGTTTTTTAACAGAAATACGGGGCAAAAATCCCTGCCCAATTTTGCCCCCGACAGCGGCGGTGCATCCGGATGGCGCGGACGCAGACAGTCCCGCACGGATGAAACTCGGGATTTTAATATATACGATGGTTACGAAGATGACCCCGCCGAAAATGTCAACCGAAGGAAACGCTCCGAGACCTTCTGGAAAATCTGGAAAATCGTCCGCGTTCCTTTTATCATTGCGGCAAGCCTGTTCATCACTTACATGCTGCTTTCGACCGTCGGCAAAAAAATCTATAACAAATACCTCATGCCCGTTGACCCGAACGACTCCACGCCGATTATTGTTACAATCCCGCAGGGCAGCGGTGCATCCACGGTTGCAAAGATTCTTTACGAGGCCGGAGGCGAGGATTCACCCGGTTTGATTCCGCACAAAGCCGTTTTCAAGATTTACGTTGACTTTATCGGTAAATCCAGCCGCTTGCAGGCGGGAACATATGTCCTTTCCCGCAACATGAGCATTCCTGACATTGTGGATACGATTTGCCGCGGTATGCCGCCGCGAAAAATCATTAAGTTACAAATTCCGGAGGGACTGACAATCGAAGCAATGGCCGATAAGCTTGTTGCGGACGGAATACTGAAAAGCCCGGACAAATTCCTCTCCCTCTGCGTGACCGGTGAGATGTTTGTTAAGGATCACCCGTTCATCAAAGATATTCCCGCCGATGAAACCGGTGAGCGGCCTTACAGACTCGAAGGATTCCTTTTCCCGGATACCTATGATATTTACGAGGATGCCTCGGAGGAAACAATCATTGACAAGATGCTTGACCGATTTGAGCAAATATTCGGTGAAGTTTACACAGCACGCGCCAAGGAACTGGGCATGAGTATGTACGATGTTGTTACCCTTGCATCAGTCATTGAGAAAGAGGCACGTGTTTCGGATGACTTCTATCGCGTTTCGGCCGTTTTCAGCAACAGGACGAAGGCAAACATGAACCTTGACTCGGATGCAACGCTTGAATACGTTCTTAAAACGGGTTCGCTTCATCTGACCGAAGAGCAGCTTGCAACACCGTCCGGCTACAACACACACACAAATTCCGGGCTTCCGCTCGGACCCGTTTCCAATCCGGGCGATACTGCAATCAAGGCTGCACTCTATCCCAACTCGGAATACATTGCGGATAATTACCTTTATTTCTGCCTTATGGATCCCGACAGCGGCGCGCTGATATTTGCAAAAACGCTTGCGGAACACAATCGCAACGTTGCAAGATACAGCCCGCTCTGGTAACGAATGCAAAATGATTCGGGTACCCGTTCGGTCAGCGGTTTGAACGCCGTGAAATGCGGCTGCTCATGCAGCGAACCCCGACCGATTAAAAAGCCCGTTCTGAGCCGCAGTGAAGCTGCGGCTCAGAACGGGCAAATTTCTGCAAATCATCAATAAGCATCCGGCAAACACACGAATATGAACAGCAAAGAAATATTTAATGGATTTTCGGCGGAAACTTTCCGTTTTCTGCTTGAAATCGGATTTAACAACAATGCAGATTGGTTCGAAGCGAACCGCAAGCGCTATGAGCAATTCGTCCGCGATCCCATGCGGCGGCTTGCCGCTGCGCTGATGCCGACGGCTCTTGATATCGACGGCAATTTTAATCCGAGCATCAATGCTTCCGTTTCGCGCATTCGCCGTGACACCCGCTTCACAAAGGACAAGTCCCCCTATCGAGACCACATGTGGATCGGGTTCAGATATCCGCGCACGCGCATAAGCGAAGGCTGCACGCTCTGGTTTGAAATCACGCCGCACCGATACGATTACGGCTGCGGGTTTTATTCATCAACCCCGGCATTCATGGCAGCATATCGAAAAAAGATACTTGCCGCTCCGATGAAATTTCTCGAGCTTGCACATTCGCTTGAAGCGCGCGGATTTATTTACAGCTGCGAAAGCTACAGACGCGACAGATTCCCCGATGCACCCGCTGAGCTGAAACCCTATCTGAACGTTAAGACTTTTGCGTGGATGAAGACAATTCCCGGGGTCGGCGCGCTTATCGCGCCATCGAACATCCTTGATGTGCTGACGGACGAGTTTTCCGCACTCGCGCCGATGTATCACTTTCTCCGCTCCGTGATAAGCGAAAACGTATGATTAATTTCATTGTTATTTTTATACTTCAACAAACTGAACAACAGGTGAAATATGGCTGATAAACAAAGAAAAATTGAACTCCTTGCCCCGGCGGGCAACTGGGAACGTTTCGTGACCGCAATTCAATTCGGCGCGGACGCCGTGTATCTCGGAACAACCGCATTCTCGCTGCGCAACCTTGCGGATAATTTTACGCTTGAACAGGTTGCGGAGGCCGTTAGATATGCGCACGAACGCAGTGTGAAGGTTTACGTCACCGTGAATGCGTTTATGCGTGATGAAGATTTGGAAAATCTGCCCGAAACGATTGCAGCACTTGATGCAGCAGGCGCGGATGCACTCATCATCAACGACCCGTCCGTTATCCGAATTGCAAAACGTGTTGCACCGAACCTCCCGCTTCATCTGAGCACGCAGGCAAACACCCTCAATTCCGAAGCTGCGCTGTTCTGGCATGAACAGGGCATTGAACGCATTGTGTTGGCGCGCGAACTGACGCTTTCACAAATTGCACAAATGCGCCGCAAACTGCCCGAAACCCTTGAGCTTGAAGCATTTGTTCACGGTGCAATGTGCGTGAGCTACTCCGGAAGATGTCTTTTCAGCAATTATATCGACGGGCGCGACAGCAACCGCGGCGAATGCGTTCAGCCCTGCCGCTGGTCATATGAAATCCGCGAACGCGGAAAGGGCGGCGAATATTTCACCGTTGTTGCGGACAGGAAAGGGAGTTTTATTCTTAATTCACGCGATATGTGCATGGCGGAGCATTTAAGCGAAGTTATCGATTCAGGCATTATCAGCCTCAAAATCGAAGGCAGGATGAAATCCATTCTTTACGTTGCAACTGTCGTGAACGCCTATCGAATGGCACTGGACGGATGCGATATGGAGCTTGTTATGAACGAACTGAACCGAATCAGCCACCGTCCGTACACAACGGGCTTCATGCTTGACAACGATGCAATGGGTTCGAAAGCTCCGCTCATGGCACCGGAATCAGGCGGTTATATTCAGGATTATGCAATTGCCGCTGTTGTGCTTGACTATGATTCGGAACGCAAAATTGCTCATGTTGAACAGCGCAACCGTTTCTTTGACGGCGATGAGCTGCATATTCTTGCACCCAAAGATGTTGCCCGCGCATTCCGCGTGAACGGCATACGCAGCGAAGAAGGCGAGATGCAGCAGAGTGCGCCGCATCCCTGTCAAAAGCTGTACATCGGATGCAGCGAACCCGTTGCACCCGGAAGCATTTTAAGAATTGCAGCGAAAAAGAACCCTGTTTTTTCCGCTTAGTTAAAACGGCAGCCGAATCGCCGCATTCCCCGGCACTGCGCACAATGCGGCGGCTCGGCTTTGTTGTTTAAGTTCGGCTTTATTGCGGCAGCATTCTCCGCTCCGCACCCTTCACATTTCCGTTCAGTATCAGTCTGATTCTTTTCACACTTAAAGCAAGTCTCAGCCCTTCCCCCGCCGCCATTGCGGCAAGGCAGCCGTAAATATGCAGCTGCGGAAGCGCGGCAAACAGATAAATCAAAATCAATTGCAGTCCCTCACTCAAAACGGTGTACGCAAGCACGATTTTCTGCTCCTTTAGGCCGTTCAGTATCGCTGTCGTTACTATTTGAAAATGTATTATGCAGGATTTCAGCGTCAGCAGAATAAACACGCCCCAATCCGGAACGATTCCGAAGAGAAGTGCGGACAGTTTCTTAAAAAAAGGCAGAAGCAAAAGATTCGCCGCAACGGCAAAAGTCAGTACACCTACTGATTTTTTGACAATTCTATGCAGATTTTTGTTATTGTTTTGAACCGCCGCAGAAACAGCCGGCATACACACAGCCGCAACCGCACCCGCAAATGCCATCGGCAGCACAACAAGCGGAACCGCAACCGAGTTGAGCACGCCGATTGTTTGCAATGCCGCTTCACGCGAATAGCCGGCAGCATACAGCCGCCCCGGAAGCAGCAGCGCGGCAGCCGATGAAAAAACCGTTCCGAGGACGCTTGTCAATGCGGCCGGCAGCAGTATTTCGCAAAGCTCCGAAAATAAACCCGAAAACCTCCCCGCAGCGGGCCGGGTATCCGCAGACGTTCGATTTTTCTTTACAAATGTTCTGAAATACGATACGGAAAGGAATCCGACGCTGAAAAACTCACTCAGCACCATACCCGTGATTATAAGCTTCACGCTGAAACTCGGTTCGCCCTGCATTGCAAAAGCACTGTTCGCCGCAAAGCTTTTCAACAGCAGCCAAACAAGAAAAAACCGCGCCGTCTGTTCCGTTATCTCGCTGAAAGCGGTCGTGCGAACGCGTCCCGCCGCAATATGCACGGATTTTAGGATGTTTTCCGTTCCCGTCAGGAATATGCATATCAAAACGAGCGGTATCGCACCCTCCGTTTTGCAGTCTCCTATGAGACGAAGTGCGATCGACCTGCGCAGTATAAACGAAGGAACAGCGGAAAGCAAAAACAGCACGCAGAACGCAAGCAGTGCACAGCGCGTCAGGGTGCGAATGCCCCGACCTCCCGCTGCATTCAGCCGCGCAGCAACGGTGATGACCGCAACATTGAGCCCGGATATGCAGACGGAAACCGCAATTGAATAAATCTGCATCACAAGCGATTGCAGACCGAGTGCGGTTGTTCCCGCACAATCCGTAAGCATCATTCTGTACACAAACCCGAGAGCCTGAAGCGCAATGTTCGACAGCGTCAGCGTTATAACACGGCGGGCGTTTATGCCTATACGCCGCTTTGCATTGTTTACCGATAAGGCTTTTCCGTTCGTTCTTTTCATATCTAAAGTCTATTTCCGCCGCAAATGAAAAAGGACAAACGAACGCAAGGAATTTAATATATTAAACCCTGCGCCCCGCTGCGGTGCGGGGTGCAGGGTTCTTATTTTTCCGCCATCGGAATCGGCTTATCTTCCGGGCTTATAGACCTTGTGGCGGAACCAGAATGAATCATCTTTCGTGAGCACAAGAATGTCTATATCGCCGCCGCATGTTGCGGGCTTCATTTCGAAGCGTTGTGATTTTATCGTTGCATCAACAAGAAAATCCGCAAAGTCAATTGCATCCTTAAGCGGCATAAGCACATGGTTTATCATCATCGGCGGATTGCCGTTGAGAAGCTTTGTTATTGCAGCCTGCTCTCCGGACCAGATGGAAGCGTAGCGCATTCTGCCGTTTTCAATATTGCTGCGCTTAATTTCCTTGTTCACAATGTACACAAACGGTTCGTCGTTCTGATAGCCGCAAACAAAGAAATTGACCTGCGGAAAGTATTTAAATGCATATTTATGCAGCTTTTCGGCAACACTCGTGACATCATCCGCCGATGTGAGTTCGTTGATTTCAAACGTGCGGATATAATCCGAAACATTTTTTCCGTCAAGAATACCTATGCCGCAGGCAGATATGCCCACTTTAACCTTGCTGAGCAGCATTATTTTTTGTGCGCTGTCCGATTGGGATATGATCGTTCCCGCAGGGAAACCCGGCTGCCCCGGCCGGTCCATTCGGTTCAGAATGCGTGTTTCCGTGCCCTGAGCACCGTTCACGGGCTTCACCGCCGTGATTCCGACCGTTTGCCGGCTGTCCGCTGCCATGACGATTCCGTCCGGCACAAATACAGATACCATGATTGACATATGTTTTCCTCCTCTGGATTAAATTCGTTTGTTTTTTAATTAACGGCTCACCGGTGCGGAGCTGTTTCGGCGCCGAACAGAGCTGCACCCGCAAGCCCGGCATCATTGCCGAGCAGAGCTTTTACGACAGGCGTCGGTTTTTTGAAAAAGCTGCCTTTTGCAACTCGTTCATTCAGCGGAACGATGAGAAAATCCCCCGCACCGCTCACACCGCCGCCAACGGCAATTATTTCGGGGTCAAGAATATTGATAAGCGACACAAGCGCATTCGACAGATCATCAAGATAGCGATTCCACGCCTCCGTGCATTCAATATCCCCCGCCCTTGCCGCTGCAATGAGCGTGCCGGCATCGTGCAGCGTTTCACCGAGCTTATCACCCGCTTGTTTCTTTTTCTCCGCAAGGCGAAGCGCATCCCGTGTAAGCCGCGATGCCGCGCAAAGCGTTTCAATGCACCCGCGCCTGCCGCATGTACACTTTTCACCATGCATATCCATTTGTATATGACCGAGTTCAACTCCGAAACCTCTTCCGCCGCAGAAGATTTCGCCGTTCAGAATTATTCCTCCACCAAAACCTGTTCCGAGCGTTACAAGCAGTGAATTCCGAGTTCCGCGCAGCACCCCGAGTCTGTGTTCCGCAAGAGCTGCCGCATCCGCATCGTTCAGCATTGCAGCGGGCTTGTTAAATGTTTCTTTAACAATTTGCCGGAACGGAACATTATGGAAGCCGATGTTATAGGCGTTAACAACCGTTCCGTTCTGCGCATCGATGCTTCCCGGTATGCAGACGCCGACGGTTTCAATCTGTTGAAAATCCGTTCCGCACCGTGCGGCAGTGTTTTTTGCCAATTCCGCCATGCACTGTGCGGTTTTTTCCGCAGATTGACCGCGGAAAAATGCGCAGGCATCCTTACCGACGATTTCGAATGTTTCATCATTTATTATACCGCAGGCGATATGCGTTCCGCCGATATCAAAGCCGAGCCTGTACATCCTTTTTCTCCCCGCTGTTCCGCATGATGCCGTTTGCATCATCCTTCAAAATATAGTTTTCAATCAGATATGCAACGCCGTCCTCCGCGCAGGCAGGTATTATAACATCCGCTTCACGTTTCACATCGGGGTTGCCGTCCGCAACCACAGCACCGAGTCCTGCCCAGCGAACAAGTTCAAGATCAAGCGTGTTGTCTCCCGCTGCCGCAACTTCATCGCGGCCGAATCCAAGCCGAGATGCGAGCAGCTCTGCGGCTGTACCCTTGTTTGCGCCGAGTCTGTTGAATTCTATAAACCCGGGGGACGACGCCGAGACTTCCACTCTGTTTTCAAAATGCTTTTTAAAAAAAGGCAGGAGTTCCGAAACACGCTCGGGTTCCGTAATGATAAGCACCTTGGGCACATTTTGCCAAGTCTTCTTTCGAATGTCCGAATCTATCGAATACGGCAGGTTAAGTGCCGCGCAATATGCGCTTGCGTAAGGATGTTCACGCTCATACACAATTCGATCCCCTTGATACAAATGGGCATGAAGGTTCATGTCATCCGCCATTGCAAGAATTTCCTGCACGAAACTATTATCCAGCTCCGTCACAAAAATCGGTTTATCCGTTCTTGTATCGTTTATCACCGCACCCGCATAATTGATAACGTAAGTATCAAGCCCCAGTTCACGAAAAACATGGGAGGAGCCGTAGTACCCCCTGCCCGTTGCAAGCGTCACATACACGCCTGCCTCACGCGCTTTTTGAATCGCTGCCGCATTTTTCTGCGAGATTCCGCCCCCGCGCGGCACAAGAGTGTCATCAATATCAAGAATCAGCATTTTATATTTCATGTTATTTTTATTCCCCGTTATCGGCATTTCTCTTATTCTCCGCTGCCTGTAGCTGCGCTTTGTGATGTTCCGATTGAACCGCATTCCCCGTTTCGGCCGACGCAGCCGCACCTGCGGATCCGTCGGGATGGAAAAAATCATAAACGGCCTGTGCCGCGCGGATATTCATCCCCGGAACGGCGCGCAGCTCATCGATTTCGGCTGCCGAAACAGCGTCTATTGTGATGAATTTTTCGTACAGAACGCGCTTGCGCTTGTCGCCAATGCCCTCGATTTCGTCCAATCGCGAATAAAGCGAATTTTTTGCACGCACGCTGCGGTGATAGGTAATCGCAAATCGGTGCGCCTCATCCCTGATACGCTGCAAAATTTGCAGTGCGGGGCTGCTCCGCGGAAGAATGACGGGCTCCTCCCTGTCGGGCAGAATTATTTCCTCATTTTTTTCGGCAAGACCTATTGCGGGAATATATGACAGTCCGTATTCGTCCAAAACCTCAAGCGCAACATTGAGCTGTCCCCTGCCGCCGTCCACAACCAACAGATCCGGCAGTTCGGCAAACTTTTCGTCACCCGCAAGCGTTCGTTCGAACCGTCTCGAAAGGTGTTCGCGCATAGCAAGATAATCGTCCCCGGCCGTGTCCTGCTTTGTTTTAAAGCGGCGGTACAGGCTTTTTTCCGGTTTTCCGTTGATGAATACGACCATTGAGCCAACGGTGTCCCTGCCCTGAAAATGGGAGTTGTCAAAGCACTCCATGCGATGCGGCAGCATACCGATGCCGATAATGCGGCAAAGCTCGGCCAATGCCCCCTCGGTGCGTTCCCACTCGCGATGCGCAAGTTCACGGCTTCTTGCAAGGGTCTGCGCGGCATTCATCTTTGCAAGCTCACATTGCTTAAGCTTCTCTCCGCGTTTCGGCACACGTATTTTAACGGAATGGCCGCATTTTTGAGAAAGGAAAGCTTCAAGCTGCTCACATTCCTGCGGCTCATCGGCAACATTTATTTCATGCGGCATATCGCCTGCATCATGATAGAACTGAAGCAAAAACTGCTCGATAATCTCTGAAAAACTTTCATCTTCCGCCTCTATTTTGTATCCCTCCGCGCTGATAACGTTCCCTCCGCGAACAAAGAGCCCGTAGGCAAGCGTGCCCAATTCATCCCTTGCAAGAGCAAATACATCATAGCATTTATCTGTTGCGGATGAGGCTATCTGTTTTTCGGAAACGCTTTTTATTGCGCGAATCCTGTCTCGCAGCTGTGCGGCCTTTTCGAAGTTCAGATTTTGGGATTCTTTCTGCATCTGCTCCGTCAGTTTTGCAATATACGGCTTGCAATTGCCTTCAAACAGCGCGGCAACTTCGTTCAACAGCTCATGATACTGTTCCCGCGTGACCTTTCCCGTGCACGGTGCGCAGCATTTGCCGACATGGTACATCAGGCAGGGACGTTCGCCGCGGGCGATCATTCTGCCGATATCGTGTTTGCACTGACGCACCGGAAAGTTCTCGCGAACGGCTTCAATTGATTCGCGCAGCATAAATGAGCTCAGGTACGGGCCGAAATACTTTGCTCCGTCCCTTTTATAGCGTCGGACGATTTCAACCCGCGGGAAATCCTGCCGAAAATCAATTCTGATATACGGAAAATGCTTGTCGTCCTTGAGCAGAATATTATAATAAGGCATGTTCTGCTTTATGAGATTACTCTCAAGATTCAAAGCCTCCGTCTCATTTGTAACGATTACAAAATCAAAGTCACAGATGTTTGAAACCATTGCCCGAACCTTTGCGGTGTGGTTCTTTTGGGATTGAAAATACTGCCGGACGCGGTTTTTCAGGTTCACGGCTTTTCCGACATAAATAAGCTCGCCCTGCGCATTAAACATTTTGTACACGCCGGGTTTATCGGGCAGCAGCTTCAATTTTTCCTGTATTTTTGTGTTCATGAGCTTATTATAAACTTTTTTTCGAAAAATGTGAACCGTTTTGCGTCCTTATTCGTTATATTAGTGAGGTCGATTTTCGGAGCGGCAGTGTTTACTCCGTTTTTCCTCCAGTTAACGTTGTGTTCAAGCTGTGCAGTCCGCTTTTTTGCCGCTCCGATTCAATCGACTTCCGTGACGTGCCGCGCCGCGGATTTGCCTCTCTGCGGCGGCATGAAGAACAGTCATTTTCTCTTTCTTCATATGCCTCGACAAAGATAGACGCGGGCGGTACCGCGTCTTTCTTTGTTTTTTATTCAGTTTAATTCAATTCATTCCGCAGCGTCCGTCAAAGGCAGTGCGGAAGCTTGAAAGCGAAATTGACGCTCACCCGTCATTCCCGAAAACTATTTTTCGGAGCTGTTGACTGCAAGCGGTGCACCGTCGCTGTCAAAAACGGTTCCGGGGAAATCATCGGGCTTGCTTACTTCGTTGATTTTGAACGTCGCAGCAGCAAACTCGAAACTGCCTTTCTCATCTTCCGTTTCTTCGGCGATTTTGATTGCATAGTGCATCAGCTCGTCCATGCTTTCAAAAAGAACATCTGCGAGCACTTTTGCATCAATGCTGCATCTGCCTTCGCAAACTTCGGCAACAAGGCTTTCGTCGCGGGATGTTTCAAAGTCACGTTCCTGAATTGAAAATTTGCCGCAGTCTTCTCTGATGTTGAAATTGTTCTTTGCTTCCGGAATTGCGTTTTCGCAATCGGCCTCGGTGCGGAAATATCCGACGGTCCTTTCGCCGGTTATGCCGTTTGCGAGGGTTCTTGTGAGTTTAAGTCGATAAAGTTTCATATTGTACCTCTTTTCCGTGAAATTGAATCATTGATTTTATTTGTAATGAACGGAGCGTGCCGTTTATGCGTGAATACAAATCAGTCGACTTTTGCAGAAGCGGCACCGAATCCGCATTTACCTGATGGGGTGTTCTTGGGGTGGGTTTGATATAAAAATTATGTTGTCAGTTGAAAAGTGAATATTCTGTAATTGTTGAATCTGTGTTTCCGAGAATCGTCGAATGCGGCAGTTTTTGAAGAAAGTTGGTTCATCCTTCAAAAGCTGCCCCGAGTTTTTTAAATGTCCAGCGAGCAGAAATGCTCTGCGAGTTCTGCCGCAATGCTTTGGTCTTTCATTTTCGAAAGCGCAGCTTTAATTTCTTCCTTGCGGAAATGCACTCCCGTCAATGCGTTTTCAATCTCCGTTGTCAGCTCGGTATCGAGACAATCGGAATAGACTTTCGTTTCGCGAATAACGCCGTTGCGCGAATTAAAATAAATCTGAGTATCTCCGAACGAAAAACGCTTGTCGGTTTCAAAATCAAACTGCGGAGTTTTTCCGAAACGCCACTCCCATGAGGCAAGCCTTTCACGCCTTTCCTCAACTTCCGCAAGCGCCATTCCGTCAAAAACATACTCACTCGCCGCGCCGTATTCTTCAATAAAGCTCTCGATAACGAGTCTGCGCATCGCCTCCACCGTGAGTCCGCTTGAAAGCTCGCAAATATTGCACACGCGCGCACGCACGGAATCAATGCCCTTTGAGCGCATTTTTTCCTTTGAAACGCAAAGATAATTTGAAAGCTTCGTCAAGTCGGCGTTCACCAGTATCGTTCCGTGATGTGAACGATTGCCCTTTGCAAGGCTGAACGCATTGCCCGAGAATTTTTTGCCGTCAACGGTAATATCGTTGCGCCCGGACAGTTCCGCCTTAAGGCCGAGTTTTGAAACAGCATTCAAAATAACCCGCATCTGTCGGTTTAAATCATAGTGTTTTTCATCCGTGATGAACGAAAAATTAAGATTGCCGTTATCATGAAAGACTGCGCCGCCGCCGGAATGCCTGCGCACAAGCTGAACACCGTCCGCATCCATGTTTGCAATGCTGCATTCCTTCCATGCATTTTGGTTTCTGCCGATAATAACGGCATTTTTGTTTACATAGAAGTATAGAATAACATCGCCTTTTTTGTTGTTCTCAAGGAAATAGCCGTCCCTTGCAAGGTTCAGCCAGCCGTCACCCGTCGGGGCGGAATAAATATAGTTGCTCATTGTTTGTTTTATGATCGTTTTCAACGCTGCCGAAACGCATAGTCGTTCATGCATTCCGTGCAGCTTACCAAAGGATTATTCCGCAATTTTTCCGCAGCATTTTTTGTATTTTTTGCCGCTGCCGCAGGGACACGGATCATTCGGACCGATTTTCTTTTCGGTGTTTCTGAACTGTTTGGATTCACGCCACTGTTTTGTTATCTCGCGGCGGCGTTCCGAAGAAAGCACGCCGTCCCATTCGCGAAGATTGTACAGCCAATCGGCCTTTGCTTCATGCATGTTGAAGTAAAGCTTTTCAAAGTCGATATCGAGCTTGATTTCCGTATCCTTTTCAATTTCTTCAAGGGGCAACTCGCTGCGAAGGCTTGTGTTGATGCCGTCGATAAAGCCGATAAAGATTTCGGCGGGCATTCCGAAAAATTGCGCAAGCTCCTCTTCGCGGCCTGAATACTCCGCTTTGTGTGCGGAAAGAATTTTTTTGTATGCTTCAGTCTCCGCCTTAAAATAGCCGTCCCAAAACCTGCGAAGCTCCGCCTCGCTTGTGTGAGCATTTATAAGCTCCTGCCACTGTGAATATAAACTCATTGTTTTCTCCTGAATCATTTTAAATAAACTGTCGAACCCGAATCAATCGGCGTCTGAATCAGACGTTTTTTCGGTGGGTTCGGCATCGAGAACGCTGGTGCAATGCGGGCAGCGGACTGCATCATCCGCAATTTCCATCTTGCAGTAAGGACAAATTCTGGGCTCTTTTGCAGGCTCCGCTTCCTCGGGTTTTTTGCCGAGTTCCTTAAGCTTGTTAATGAGCTTGACCATAAAGAAGATTACAAGTGCGATAATGAAAAAGTTGATTATTGACGCAAGGAATTTGCCGTAGCTGAGCACGGTTGCGCCGGCCGCGGCAGCATCCGCCGCCGTCATTCCGGAAAGATCAACGCCTTCAACGCCTTTGAGGACGATGAATTTCGTGCCGAGATCGGTTGTGTCAAAAATCAGTCCGAACAAAGGCATGAAGACATCGTTGACAATTGAACTTACTATTCCGTTAAATGCGGCGCCTATCATAACACCGACTGCCATATCCATCACGTTGCCTTTGAATGCAAACTTTTTAAATTCAGACCACATAACAGCCTCCCGTATTTTTGGATGCAATAAATATAACCCAAATCGAACGTAAATTCAATAGCTGTGAAGAATATAAATCAAAATTGAATGTTAAAAAGAGAAAAGGGGACCGATATCCCCTCTTCTTAACACAACGTGAATACATGCCGCATGTATTCACGTCACGTGAACATACACAGCGCGGCCGTTCCGCATTATTAAAAAGTATTTTACAGTCTGTTCAGTTGAATTGAAATGACAGCCGCCGCAACTGCCGCCGCAAGCAGAGCCATTCCGACGGCAGCACGAAAACGTTTAAATTTGAGACAATGAATAATGTATGCAATGTTATAAGCTGCGCATACCGCGGCAGGAATCCAAATCATGTTTTTTCTCCTTTTCAACAGAATCCGAGAGGCTGTTATTGTCTTGTTTCGGCAATGTATTCGTCATCCAGTGTCAATTTAACAATAAATTCCGCATCGAGCTCCGGATAGATGGATTTCCAGTTTAGATTTTCCCACGCCTCCACGCTGCCGAATTGCTTTGACGCATATCTTCCGAACCCCATTGCATCGCAGCCGCAGTCGCGGCAAAGTTTGAACACCCGCGCAAGCTCGGTTTCAAAATACCGTTCCAGTTTCTGCTGCATTCCGCTTCGCCATTCCCTTCCGATTCTGCCCGACTTATCCTGTCCGACAGTCAGCGAGATTTCATATTCCGCTTTTGCGGAGGGGGCACCGTCAACATTGACCAAAATGCGTTTTTTTTCAAGTTTTGCAATCAGCGCTGCACGCTCCGCACCGTCGGGCTCACCGTAATCATACATTATTGTTCCCGATTCGAAATCGCCCTTTCCGATATTCATGAACTGAGTGTCATCCGCATCAAGCCACCCTTTCATAACCCATCCGTCGAACAGCGCGGCGCACATTGTAAGCCCCTGCATTCCGCCAAGCCTTGCGCCCTTCTCGGCATCCGCCAAAGGATTTTCGCCCTCGGTCGCAGTATTTTTCTGTTTTGTATCCGTAACAACTTTCGGATCGTAAAAGCCCATTGGCAGCACGGGATCAAACCTTCCGCCGCCGCACGCTTCAAAGCAGCGCGCAGCATTTATCACCGCAACGCGCCCTGTTTTGCGCGCATCGTTAATCATGTCGTCCTGCAATGTTGAAAGGTTCGCGTTATTGTTTGCACTCAAACCGCCGAGGTATTCACGAACGCTGCAATGCGTCACCTGAACCATTGCGGAGGTTCGTATTCGCAGTGTGTCAAACGAAAGTCCCAAAAAATCCGGTATCATGCCTTTTCTTGCAAGCTCCTCACCAAAAACGAAAACATGCGTTCTGGTAAAGCTCAGTTCGTACGGCACACCGTAGCTTATTTTGTTTATCGCATCAAAAAGGTTTTCGGCCTCCACCGAAAGGACTATCGCGCCGCCTTCATTCTCATCGGAGGCATTTGAACTTTCCCTCTGGAGCTCAAGAATCACCTCATATTTCTCTTTTTGACCTATGTCAGCACCAACCGTAACAACATAACCGTAGTTATCAAGGCTCACCGGATTGAGGCAGCCGCAGAGCGGAAGCAATGCCGTGCAAACTGCCGCAGTCAAAGCCGTCAATGCCGCAGTGCGCAACAGTGATTTTTGTTTATCTTCGTGCCGCTGAGTTTGTTTCATCAGTTTTTCTCCGTTTCTTTTTATGTTAATGTAAAATTCAGGAATGTTTTCTCCGTTTTTTCGCCGAAACGGCTCCGATGAAAGCCGCAAGCACAGTCGGCACGGCAATGAAGATGAAGCCGTACTCGGCATTCGCTGCGCGAGGGTCGGGCAGAAAGCGCATGATTCCTTCAAAATCAATGATTATCAGCAGTCCGACAAGCAGAACATTCGAACTCAGCACCGGCCGAATATCACGAACGCCGAAAACCTGCGAAAACAGCAGCGAAGCCGAATAAATATAGAACGAACCCGTCAGCATGCCGCCGGTGAGCCACGCAATGTGTGCAAGTTTATCCATGCGCAGCAAATGCGTTTCAAGACTCTTAAGGTTGTTGATTCTGAACAGCGGCATAAAAAGATCGCCGAGCTCCGTGTAAGTGAACGCAAGGCTTACCGCAAGTTGTGCAGCCGCGCAGACGGCAGCGGAGATTAAGGCGGCAATGACTCCTGCTTTTTTCGCGTGATGCGTTCCCTGAAGGCCGGTACATGTTATCAAAAGCGACAGCAGAGCCGGCAGGAACGCACCCGACTGCGAAAAAGCCTGCCGTGTCAACAACCCGATATTGCTGCCCGGGAACGGATACAATCTGTATGTTTCAAACTCACTTGATGCCGTCAGAATCGAAGCAGCAAGCACAATCAGCAGCAGCAAAGCGAAGCATTTTGCCGTCCGTCCTATGGTTTCAAAACCGAGCCATGCAACAAAAAGCACCGTCGGAAGCACATACATTGCAAGTTTGCCGTAGCCGATGCCGTCGAAAAACAAGCCGTGCATCGCTTGGATGAACCCGCTGAGCGGTGAGTATGCCGCAGCGAGCAGGCAAAGCATCAGCACAAGTGTGACCGCCGCGCCGATCGTTCCTCCGAATGCGGACAGAATGAGTTCCGAAAGATTTTTTGCCCCGCTGCGCCGCATTGCCGCAAGCACGATGATAAAAAAAACGATTGCAATGATTCCGCCGGCAGGAAGCGTGATATAAGCCGCACTGCCGCAGGCGCAGGTATTTTTTGTGTCAAACGTGAATAACCCGCTCGTACACATTGCAATTGCCGCAATCGATATGCCCTCGCGAACACCGATGCGCCCTTCTCTGAGATTCATAAGCCCCTCCCGAAAACCGTTCCCGAAAGCCGGTTTTTGAATTCCCGTTTAACGGCAAAGCCCTGATTCGGGCTCATGCGCTTATCCACGCATTTAAAACAGCGTTTCAAAAATTTTTTCATGATTTTCCTTCCTGTTTGGGCAGCGTATCTCCGTGCGTATTCATGTAATCCTCCGCTCTGTGATGCATTCCGAGTTTTCCGCGAATAACGAACGGCCGTTTCGAGAGCGTTTTCGGTGCAAAAGGCGCAAGGAACGGAACGCCGAACGATTTCATGTTTGCAAGGTACGCCGTAAACACAACCAGTGCCGCCGCAAGTCCGAGCAGCCCCCCGAGCCACGCCGCAATTACGAACGCGATGCGGAAATACGATGCAGCGATTTGTGTTGAATAATCCGGAACGCAGAAGTTTCCGAGTCCCGACAGGGCAACGATTATGAGCATTACGGAGCTTGCAAGATTCGCTGCCACCGCCGCCTGCCCGAGTATCAATCCGCCGATTACGCCGATCGCCTGCCCGATGCTGCCGGGAACGCGCATTCCCGCTTCCCTTATCAACTGAAAAACAAAAAGCAGCAGCAGCATTTCAAACGGGAGCGGTTCAAAAACCATCTTTCGCGACTGTATGACGGTGCTCAGCACTTCCGTTGAAAGCAGCCCCTGATGATACAGCGCAAGCGCAACAAAGTATCCCGGCAGCAAAAGCGAAATCAGAACTCCCGCGTAACGCACGATGCGCAGAAGTGTTCCGAGAGGCTTCCGCATGTAAATATCCTCCGGACTGTTCATGAGCGCGGAAAGCGTTATCGGCATGATAAGCGCGAACGGGCTTCCGTCCGCAATTATTGAAACCGCGCCCTGCATTATGAAGGATGCGACCCTGTCCGGCCTTTCGGTTGCGAGTGTTTGCGGAATCGGCGAGAAGCCGTCACCCTCAATAAGCTGGTCAATCATCCCGGTATCTATGATTGTGCGCGCGTTCACCTTTGCCAGCCGCCGTTTAACTTCCTCGATAAGTGTGCGGTTCGCGACGCCGTCCCGATACATAACGGCAATTCTTATATTGTTATCGCACCCGGCGGGACGAAACTCAACAACAAGATCATCCGAATGAATGATTCGTCTGACAAGCGTTATATTCGTTCTCAGGTTCTCCGTGAACCCTTCCTTCGGTCCGCGCACGATTTTTTCATTATCCGTTGTTGAAACGCTGCGTTTTTCAAACCCGCGGGTCTCCGGAATAATTGCTTCGGATGCACCCTGCACGAAAAGGGCGGCTTTACCGTCCGTTATTGCCGTTATAACAAGGTTAAGATCACTTTCCGTACCTATTTCGCTGACTTGCAGGATATTATTGATTATGCCCTCGCTGCTTGTATCCGCATCCTGCTTTGCCGTCATTAACGGACGCATTATGAAATCCGCAATCGTTTCATCGCTTGCCATTCCGTTCATATACACAATCAATGCGGATGTTTTCCCCGCAATATTGAGTCGGCGGAAGATAACATCGGTGTTTATATCCGCACGGAACACATTCCGAAGCTCCGCTTCCGCAGCGTTTATATCCGCAGGCACGGGGCGAAACTCGGGTTCCCCCTGCGGTGCAATATCCTTCCAGCCGCCGAAGCTTTTCGGCTCCCCCGCTTCACGTTCGGTGAGTTCATATCGCATATCGTGCCTGTCAAAGGCAAAAAAACGCTCCAACCTGCCGCGAATGCCTTCCCCGCCCTGTTTGCTTTCATGATTGTTTGATTCGTTATTTGATTCGGGTTTCATAAGCTTCTCCGCTCCCTGATTCATTCGTGTTTTCCGTTTTTCCGAACTGATACCGTTCCGTGCCGTTTCGCCCAATGCATCCGCAAGCGTCGGATTTTACGCAGAGAACGTTTTGTTCGGCTTTTCCCGATTTAGCTTTTCTCCGCTTTGTTCCGTTTATGCAAATTACGCAAATCCGTGCCGCGGCCGCAAATTTCGCGCCGTTCGGAATGTTTCCGACGGTCCGCTTCATATAATCAAAACGGAAACAATCAATCAGACGGAGGATCTGCAATGAAAATAATGGTAATATCCAAAAAAACCCTCATCTGGGCGGCGACGGTGCTGCTTGTCATTGTTGCCGCAATTGCATTTGCGGTCTTTTCCGGCAGGGACAGCGGCGCCGAACCCGACCGTCCGACCGGAGGCAAACCGCAGTCGAGCCTTAATCTGCCGAGTTCGGAAGCGGGCAGCGGGGTTGAACAGTATGAACTTGAAGTGCTTGCGGGGTTGATGAAGGAGCTGCCCGTTTACAGCGTTTCGCGGAGCGACAAGCGCATCGCGCTTACAATCGACGCTGCATGGGAGGATGACAAAACGGACTTTATTCTTGATACCCTGAAGGAATACGACATCAAGGCAACTTTTTTCCTTTGCGGCTTCTGGGTGAACGACTACCCCGACAAGGTGAAGGCAATTTCCGATGCCGGTCACGAAATCGGCAATCACTCCCTCACCCATCCGCACATGAGCAAACTTTCGCCCGAGCAAATGAAAAGTGAACTTTCACAGTTCGACAATCTGCTTGAACCCATCATCGGCAGGCGAACAAAGCTTTTCCGTGCGCCTTACGGCGAATATGACGACAGAGTTATTAAAACCGTTCGTGAAGCGGGTTACGAGGTCATTCAGTGGAATATTGACACCGTTGACTGGAAACCCGAGCGTTCCGCGCAGACGATTCTTGACACCGTGCTTCCGAAGCTTTCGGACGGTTCGATCATTCTCTGCCACAACAACGGCTATAAGATAGAGCAGTATCTTCCGACACTTATTGAGTCCGCACTTGCTCAGGGATACAGCTTTGTTACCGTCAGTGACCTGCTTTTGGACGGCGAAACCCTTATCGATGTGAACGGTGTGCAAAAACCGGCTCAATGACACGGCAACGCCGCAGTACCATACGGCACAGCGGCAGTGCCGCACTTCGGCAGGGGTGGTTTATGTTCACCCTGCCGTTTTTTTGCTGATTTTTATTTATATTATGTATTTTTGCGCAAAAATTGTGAAACGATTCCGATTTTGATAAAAAAGACTTGAAAAAAACCGACACTTGCGGTATATTATGGTTGTCAATCATTTACAGCCGCATCACCCTGTGTTATAATAAATCATTGTGGATACTGCCCGGGACGCTTCATATGCGGTGCGTTTTTTTGCTGCATTGAGCGTTTGCTTGGATGCTATCCCTCAGGAAAAAGCCGGAAAAGTCTTTTTTGCGGCGCAGGAGTTCCGCTTTGCGGGTATTGCTGCAAAAATTTTAATCGGCGTTTTCTCGGCACACTAATCGGACAGAAGTACCGATGCAGATATATTTGGAGGATTATATGTCAGAACTCACAAACATTGAAAACGGCAAAGTCAAGCTCAACCTCAAAATCCCCGCAGAGGATTACCGCAGAGCATTGGAAAGTGCGTACCGCAGGACCGGTGCACATTACAACATTCCCGGTTTCCGCAAGGGCAAAGTGCCCCGCAAGGTTATTGAAGCAACCTACGGCGTGAACGTTTTTTGGGATGAGGAATTCGATTCACTCGTTCAAAGCGTTTATTCCGATGCGCTTGCCGAACACAATCTCGTGCCCGAGATTCAGCCGAACATTGAGTTCACCGAAGTATCCGAGCAGGACGGCGTCAGCTTCACCGCGGAAGTTGTTCTCCACCCGACGGTCAAACTCGGCCAATACAAGGGAATAGAAGCACCCGTTATTGAATATAATGTTACGGACGAAGAAGTTTCCGCAGAGATTCAGAAAAAGCTCAACGAGATGGCGACCGAAGCAGCCGTTGAGGATCGTCCCGTTCGTCAGGGCGATATCGTAACCCTCGATTTTGCGGGATTCATGGGCGATGAGCAGTTCGAAGGCGGCACTGCCGAAGGCTATAAGCTCAAAATCGGTTCCGGCTCCTTCATTCCCGGATTTGAAGAGCAGATGGTCGGCATGAACATCGGCGACGAGCGTGACATCAACGTCACCTTCCCCGAGGATTACCATGCGGAAAACCTTGCGGGCAAGCCCGTTGTTTTCAAGGTCAAGGTTCACGCAATCACCGAAGAAAACGTTCCCGAACTGAATGATGAATTCGTTCAGGATATTTCAGAATGCTCCACCGTTGACGAATACACCGCTTACGTTCGCGGCGATCTTGAAAAGCGCGCCGCCGAAAGAGCAAAGAACGAGCGCACCGACCTCATCCTTCAGAAAGTCATCGACAATGCGGAAGTTGAAATTCACGGCGATATCGTCTCCGCAGAGGTTGACATGCAGATCGACAGGTTCGACAAGCAGCTTCAGTCCTTCGGCGCAGATCTCAAGAGCTACCTTGAATACGCACACCTTTCCATTGAAGATATGCGCAAGGATTATGAGCAGGCCGCTCAGCGTCAGCTCAAGTCCCAGTACGTTATGATGGCAATCATCGATGCGGAAAAGCTCGAGCCCACCGACGAGGATTTCCGCGAGGTTATCGCAATGAGCGACACTGCAAAGCAGCAGCATTGGGATGACGAAAAAATCGATGCCGAACTTAAGGACAACCGCATGAAATATGCCGTATCCGCGCTTTACAACGCCGCAGTCAAAATGCTTGTTGCAAACGCCGTTGTTCCCGCAGCAGCTCCCGCGGAAGAAGCACCCGCAGCGGAATAAATCCTTTACGCGGAACAAAGCGGCCGCTTCGGTCGGCGGATGATCCAATTCCATTGCCGAAGCGGACGGAACACAGCTTTTTCGGCTCCCGGGGATACGGAAAACATCGGTCGGTTGACTTCAACCGACAGTTTTCGGGCATTTGCGGGAGCCTTTTAAAACCTGAGCATGATATTTGCATCTGCCGCAAATGCTTGTTTCGTGCGAAGTAACTCTTTCAACTCGGCGCACACGGTCGGCCCGTGCACCGCACAAAAAACTTTTATTTCGGAGGTCAACATGAGCAGCTTAATTCCCATCGTTGTTGAACAAACCAACAAAGGCGAAAGGTCATACGACATTTATTCCCGTCTGCTGAAGGACCGCATCATCTTTTTGGGCGGCGTTGTGGATGACGACACCGCCAACCTCATCATTGCGCAGATGCTCTTCCTTGAAGCGGATGACCCCGACAAGGACATTTATCTTTACATCAACAGTCCGGGCGGCAGCGTTTCCGCCGGCATGGCAATTTACGATACCATGCAGTATATTCGCTGCGAAGTTTCCACGATCTGCATCGGAATGGCCGCTTCCATGGGCGCATTCCTGCTTGCTGCGGGCGCAAAGGGTAAGCGCCGCTCCCTGCCCAACAGTGAAATCATGATACATCAGCCCTCCGGCGGCGCACAGGGGCAGGCATCGGATATTAAGATTCATGCCGAACAGATCCTGCGCATTCGCAAAAAGCTGAATGCTATACTTGCCGCGCGCACCGGCCAGCCCGTTTCCCGCATTGAACTTGACACCGAGCGCGACAACTATATGACCGCCGACGAAGCTCTTGCATACGGGCTTATCGACGAAATCGTTCAGCCCAAGAGATAAAATCATTTTTTGCGGCCGCAGCCGCTGTTCAATGCGGAATGCTCATATTGATTTTGCGTTAAGCCGAAGCAGGCTCGGACGAAACGGTCTTTCATGCAGTGGCTGAAGGTTTAATCGGAGCTTTTCGGAATAAATGCTGATTTGATTAATCAGCATACCCCCTGAAATAACACGCCTGTTTTTCAGGCGTTTCGTAGGAGAATATTAATCAGAATGGCAAAACACAGTGACAACGATACAATCAAATGCTCTTTTTGCGGAAAAAGCCGCGATGAGGTAGATCGTATCCTTGCCGGCCCGGGCGTTTACATTTGCAACGAATGCATTCAGCTCTGCCGGGAAATTCTTGAAGAGGAGCCTGCCCTTGCCGATACGGATACGGCGGAAGCTCCGCACGAACTGCCGAAACCCGTTGACATCGTAAAAACCCTCAACGATTACGTTATCGGCCAGGATCATGCAAAGCGCGCACTTGCTGTTGCGGTATATAACCACTACAAACGCATTTATGCCAAGGAAACAAAGACGGATGCCGAACTCGGCAAGAGCAATATCGTCATGCTCGGACCGACCGGCTGCGGCAAAACCCTGCTTGCGGAAACGCTTGCAAAGGTGCTTGACGTTCCGTTTGCCGTTGCGGATGCAACCGCTCTCACGGAAGCGGGTTATGTCGGCGAGGATGTTGAAAACATTCTGCTCAAGCTTCTGCAAGCCTGCGACTATGATGTTGAGCGCGCACAAAAAGGCATTATATACATCGATGAAATCGATAAAATTGCCCGCAAGAGCGAAAACCCGTCCATTACACGCGATGTATCGGGCGAGGGTGTTCAGCAGGCTTTGCTGAAAATTCTTGAAGGCACCGTTGCCTCCGTTCCCCCACAGGGCGGCAGGAAGCACCCGCATCAGGAGTTCATTCAGATCGACACAACAAATATCCTGTTCATCTGCGGCGGCGCATTTGCGGGAATTGAAAACATTATTCAAAAACGCACGGGCAAAAAGAACATGGGATTCGGTGCGGATATTCGCTCCAATATCAAAAAGGATATCGGCGAAACCCTTAAGGACATCCTGCCCGAGGATCTGCTTAAGTTCGGACTCATTCCCGAATTCATCGGCAGGGTTCCAATAATTGTGACGCTTGAACAGCTTACCGAGGAAGCGATGATAAGCATCCTTACCCAGCCCAAAAATGCGCTTGTAAAGCAATACATGCGCCTTTTCGAAATGGATAATGTTGAACTTGAATTCGACGAAGATGCACTTAAAGAAATTGCACACCTTACCATCCTCCGCAACACGGGCGCAAGAGGACTGCGTGCAATTCTTGAAGACATCATGCTCCCCGTAATGTATGAAATTCCTTCCCGTGAGGACGTTGCAAAGGTCATAATCACCAAGGATGCCGTTCTTAAGCATTCCGAACCGATTCTTGTGCTTAAGTCCTCCGAGCCGGAAGGAAAAACGGCATAACAAAAACAAACAGCGAAATTCATCGGCGGCGGGCAACTGCCGCCTTTGGTTAATTGACCGCTCATTAATTGCTTCAGGAGAATTTTGATATGAAAATTGTTCGCTTTCGTTTAAAGCCCGAAGCCGAAACCTTCTACGGCGTACTTGACGGACTGAGCATAAAAAGGCTCTCGGCAGAACCGTATGACGGACTGCATTTTACCGGAGATGAATATGCTGCCGACAGCGTTATTTTCGATGCACCGTGCGAACCTTCAAAAATTGTTGCCGTCGGAAAGAATTATCGCGCCCATGCGGATGAAATGGGCGAAGGGTTTCCCCCGGAACCGCTGCTTTTTTTGAAGCCGTCAACAAGTGTCATTGCCTGCGGAGAGGCCGTCATTTACCCCGAAATCAGCCATAGGCTCGATTACGAAGGCGAGCTTGCCGTTGTCATCGGCAAACGGGCACATAACGTTCAAAAAGGCAGCTCAGACGAGTACATTTTCGGTTATACCTGCCTTAACGACGTCACTGCACGCGACATTCAAAAGTCCGATCCCCAATGGACGCGCGGCAAGGGCTTTGATACTTTCTGCCCGACAGGGCCGTATATCGAAACGGAGTTCAGCCCCGAAACCGCGGAGATAACGACGCTGCTTAACGGCAAAATCGTTCAGCATTCACCCGTTTCCGCCATGATGCACGGTATCGACAAGCTGATTTGTTACATCACTCAATGCATGACACTGCTGCCGGGCGATATTATTGCAACGGGTACGCCTTCGGGCATCGGCTCCATGCAGCGCGGCGACACGGTTGAGGTTCGCATCACGGGACTCGGCACGCTCCGCAACACTGTTCGCTGAACATGCCTGCATTACGTGCGCATGTTTCGAGGGCATAATACGCATTATAAAGGATTTGACTTACGGAACCGTTCGTGACCAAGCGGTTCCGTAAATAAAAGGTAAAAAATGGATGGACTCACTCTCGCCCGCTCCGTGGCGGAAATTCAATGCCTTGCCGGCGGAAAAGTTGAAAAGATTCAGCAGCCCGAAAAGGATGAGCTGCTTTTTGTTGTTCATTCCTGCGGAAAAAACGAAAGGCTGCTTATCTCCGCTTCACCGGAAAATTGCCGCATTCAACTGACGGAAGCAAGACCCGCCTCGCCTGTTGATGCACCGATTTTTCTGATGCTGCTGCGCAAATACCTGCTTAACGCAAGGATAAATTCGATTCGCCAGCCGAATTCGGACAGGGTCGTTGTTGTCGAATTCGAAGCTTTGAATGAGCTGCGTGACTGCACTCGTTTCTTTCTGCATTGCGAAATTATGGGCAAGCACTCAAACATCATACTTGTTGACGGGAACGGGCGCATTGTGGATGCTGTTCGCCGAGTTTCGCCGTCAATGAGCAGCGTGCGTCTTATTCTGCCGAAGCTTGAGTATTCCGCGCCCCCCGCACAGGACAAGCTTGACCCCGCAAAGGCTGCGGCGGAGGATTTTTTGAACGTTCTTTCGGATGCACCGCGCCCCGACAAGGCACTTTCCGCTGCATTTTTCGGACTTTCGCCGTCAATTGCAGCACTGCTTTTTGACAGATGCGCCGCCGAAGCAAAATCGCGCCCCGTTCATTCGGATGCGATCGAAACCGTTTCCGATTGCCTTGCGGGTTTTTACCGTGACCTTCTTAATGCGCGAACCGTGCCCTGCATTGCATTGCTTCCGAGCGGCGGGCGAATTCTGCTGCCGTTCCGCCCATTCGGGCTTGAATGCCGCGAGTTTCCGACACTCGGAGCAGCGGCGGACGAATTCTACCGTTCCCGTGCCGAAAACGAAAGCATTAAGCGGCGAACGGCGGCCGTTGAACGAGTCATTTCCAATGCTGTCCAGCGGCTTGAACGCAAGATCGAGAAATTCAACCTTGCAATATGCGACGAAGCGGAACTTGAGAAACTTCGGCATTTCGGCGAATTGCTGACGGCAAACCTTCACGCGCTTCCGCCGCGCGCCGAAAATGCAAAGGTGCTTGACTATTATCGTGATCCTCCGGAATACATCGTTATTCCGCTTGACAACTCCGTTTCGCCTGCGGATAATGCACAAAAGTATTATAAGCAATACCGCAAAGGCAAGGTTGCACGCGAAACAGCCGTTGTTCAGCGCGAAACAGCCGTGGCCGAACTGAGCTATCTCCGCGGGCTGCACTGCGATCTTTCAAACTGCGCTTCCGAATCCGATTTGAACGAAATTCGACAGGAACTTGTTGAGCAGGGTCTTATACGCGACAGCTCCCGCCGCAAAGCGGAACGCGGCAAACCGAGTAAAAACGGAAAAGGAGCCAAGGGTTCAAAGCTCCCCCCGTCACGCCCGCATAAGTATCTTTCCTCCGACGGCATCGAAATCTTTGTCGGCAAGAATAATACTCAGAACGATAGGCTGACGTTCAAACAATCCGCGCCCGAGGACACATGGCTGCACACCAAGGACATTCACGGTTCGCATGTGATCATCCGTTTCGCAGGCGAAATACCTCCGAAAACCCTCGAAGAAGCGGCTGCACTTGCCGCTTACCACTCGCAGGCGCGCGGTTCATCCGCCGTTCCGGTGGATTACACCAAGCGCAGGTACGTCAAAAAACCGAGCAGTGCAAAACCCGGTTCGGTTATCTATACAAATCAGCGCACGTTGATAATCACGCCCGATGAGGATATGATAAACTCGCTTAAAAAGCTGAATTGACGAACGCCGACTGAATCGGCAGGAGCTGTGTCGGTCTGACGCTGCCCCTGCCGATATTTTTAAATCAGTTACGCAAGCATATTCCGCACCTGCTCGAGATTGTTCCCGAACAGTGCGGAATTTATTGCATTTGCAATTATTCCCGCCATATCCTCAACGATAACGTCTATATCCTTCGGCGTAACAATAAAATCACCCATATGCTTTGCAATGACCTGCTCCGCAAGCTCTCTGAGCCTTTCCTCATCGCCGTGAAGCCCCGTTTCGTCCGCAATGAGACTTATTGTATCCTGTGAAATCGTACTCGCATAAACAACGAGAGGAACACCGACGGCAATAACCGGAACACCGAGGTTTGCGCGGCTCAAATCCGCTCTTGTGTTGCCGACCCCGGAACCCGGGCTTATGCCTGAATCCGAAAGCTGTATGGTTGTGCTTATCCGCGCCGCGCGCCTTGAGGCAAGCGCATCAACGGCAATTATCAGATCCGGCTTCACCTTGTTCGCAACGCCGAACACAATATCCATCGTTTCAACGCCTGTCACGCCCAACACGCCCGGAGCTATTGCGCACACACTCGGAATATCAAAATCAAATGCTTCCGGCATGTGCTCCTTGATATGCCTTGTTACAAAAACCCGCTCTGCAACACGCGGGCCGAGGGAATCAGGCGTCACTCCGCGATTGCCGAGGCCGACAACAAGCACAGTGCCGCTTTTAAGCTTTGTTTCCGGCAGCGGGATTAACTCTGAAAGCTCGCGCTGCAGGCATTGCGACACATGCGCAAACAAATCAAGCGGACGCTGCGTCAGAGCCTCTGCATCAAGCGTGACGTATTTGCCCTGCGCTTTGCCGAGTTTCTGCGCCGCAGTATCGCTCAATATCTCAATGCGCTTAATCTTTATTTCACCGTCATTCGTCTCCTCTTCGCGAATGCCTTCAATATCCGGGTTAAGTTCCCGCATTTCCGCTGCAAGATCTGTATATATTCCCATTTTGCCCCCAATATGACTGAAATCAAATGCCTCACGCGCAATCGGGATTTTAAGCTGCCGAAAACTTCTCCCTGCTTTATCAGTAACCCGATCTGCCGGCAATTGTCCTGAATTATTCTGCACAATGCAAAGCGGGATTATGAACAAAAATGCTTTCAACACATAATATATTGATTTTCCCTCCATATATTGCAAAAAAGGCTTGCATCTTGCGCAACATGGTGATATAATTAACTATGTTCGAGTATTTAAAGGAGGTGAACCGATTTGGCAAACATTAAGTCAGCACTGAAGCGCGTTAAGGTATCCCGCGAGCAGAATCTTCGCAACCGCATGATCAGCTCCGCAGTCAAAACCGCTATCAAAAAGTTTGACAAGGCTTTGGAGTCTAAAGACGAGGCTGCTATTGAAGAAGCATACACCGCCGCAGTCAGCAAGGTAGACAAAGCTGTCACCAAGGGCGTTATCCATAAGAACGCAGCCAATCGTAAAAAGGCTCAGCTTGCTAAAAAGCATGATGCCAAATAAGGTTTATCGCTGCGATTGACCGGATTCCGAAGACCGATGCTTGCATCGGTCTTTTTCCTTTTTCTGTTTTTATTCAAAAAGATTCACATGCAGGTGTCGCTGTTCAGGAAATCGGCTCAATGTCAACAGTCGGATGCCCCTCTTCTGTCGGCTGACATTGTGTTCTGAAAAACACCCCCGCCGGGTATTGCCCGGCAGGGGTGTTTCCTTAACAATCGATAAAAGTGACCGAAAGCAGTGTTATTCAAACCTTATGCTCTCGGCAACGTGCTTGGAAAGGCTTGCAGAGTCCTCGTAAGAATATGAGAGTTCGACAGTCACGTAAACGGGAGTATCCGTAGTGTAGGATACAGCAACAGGACAGCTGAAGGGGTGGAATTCCCGCTCGTCCATCCATGATGAAATCCAGTGCATTGACGAGGTATATGCACTTTCACAGTTCGATGAATCGCCGTCAACGGGATGAAAATTATCCCAGTTAACAAGCTTGATGCGTCCGAGAGCCGCTGTGCTGTAGACTGATTTTACACCGTACTCTTTATAATCATCGGGTGAATACGGATAGAATCCGACAGCTCCGGCAATCTTGCCGTTTTCATCATAGAGAACTTCGCGCTCAACCATAGAATTGCAGTAATCCATAAAATCCGGATCGGAGCGGGGGCTTTCTTCGTGCTTAACCGTCCAGCCTTCCGGCAGGTCGAACGTAACGCTGAAAGCGCGGGTTGAGTCCGTTGCCGGAAAATCAACCTTGACCTTTTGGCAAGGTTTCGTGTATTCGCCGACAACGGGTACGGGTGTTGCGGGCGGATAAGTCGGGTTTACAAACGGAGTGGCCGTTTCTTCCGGAGCGGGTGTTGCGGTTGCGGAGACTGTCGGAACTTCCGTTTGCGGAACAAGGGTCGAATTCGAACCCGTCTGCTTTGCGGGCTTGCCGCTGCAAGCCGAAAGAGTGAGGGCAGAACCGAGCGCGAACGCAGCGGCGAATGCTGCGGCAAGTGTGCGCTTTGCATGGGTGCGGAGAGCATGAATGATGTGTTTTTTCATTTTTAAAACCTTTCTGTCAAAATTAATTGACTGTCCTTAAGGAGTTGGGAACGAGCCTCGTTTCCTGCTCCGATAACTATTATAGCGACGTGTTCCGAAAGATGCAATGGTTTTGCACCCCCGAAAATACAAATGTCGAAATATTTACAAATATCGTTAACAGATTGGCCATATTTTCTTAATAGTTCGGCCGCAGTTTGATATATATAACTGCCGTTCGACCGCATATAAATGAACAGCACCGCCCGCGGAAAATTCCGTCGGGCGGTGCTGCTCGGTAAAGTTAACTATAGAATGACATGTTGGGAATGCTAAGTATCAGTAGTTTATGCAAAAAATCACCATTCAAAACCCGCCATGATTTTTTCAAGCGCATCGACAGCGGCAGCGCCGCCCGAGACAACGCCGTAACCGACGTTTGCAAGGTTTCCGACAAGCTCCGCAAGCTTTGCCGATGAGTATTTTTTTGCGGCTGTGCAAGCCTTTGTGTTGGCGTAGCGGTTTCCCTCAAGCTTTGCGGCAGCAGTCTGCGCGCTGAGTCCCCCGTCCATAAGCTTCCTGCCCTCAAGCATCAGCTTAAAACGTGATTCAAGGAACGAGGCAATGCCGAGCGCAGCGTCCCTGTCCTCCAACAATCCGTGCAGCGCGCGCATTCCGTCCCTGACCTTGCCTGCCGTAAAGCAATCTATCATCGCAAAAACCTGAAATTCAATGCTGCCGACCGCGCAGCGGGAAATTACATCCCGTGTAATCGTCCCGCCCGGGCCGACGGTATCGATGAGCTTTTGCAGTTCGTTGCTTATTGCGGTCATATCCGTGCCGACAAGCCCGGCAAATGTTCTTGCCGTGTCCGAATCGAGCACAGCACCCTGTTTGTTTGCCGTTTTCATGCACCATTTAATAATATCCGACAGCGGCAGCTCATCAAACTCCACCGCACGTCCTTCGGAACGGAGACGCTTTACCAAACTGTTTTTCGAATCCGCCGCACCTTTTATATTGATGAGCAGAATCGAACTCTCGGGCATTTTTTGAATATAGTCCGCAAGTTTCGGGTAATCGAGCCCCGATGCCAATCCGTTGCAGACAACAAGCCGCCTGTCGCCGAACAGCGGCAGCGTTTCGCAGGCCTCCGTAAGCGCATCCGCATCAGGTTCATACAGAACGCTCATGTTAAAAGCGCGGAAATCCTCGGGAATCAGCTTTTCGGCAGCTTTCAGTGCGCTTGCCTTAACAAACTCCTCTTCCCCCTGCAAAAGGTATGCGCCGCGAAGGCCGTCCGCAGCAATCAGTTTAAAAAAATCATTGTGGTTCATAATGTTATTATACTAAAAACCAAAGAGCCTGTAAACAGCAGCAGGCAGAATACGGCAAGTCCCGCCCTTTTTTGAAACGGACGCAGCACATACGGGGAAAGCACAAACAGCATTGCAAGGAAGAGAGCGCAGCTTGCGAGAGGAATCGTCGGAAGATCCAACGCAGCATACGGCAATGCGGAAAGAAAGCCGAGGCAGCGTTCAACAACAAAGAGCACCGCACGCGGCGCAACGGCAAGCACTGCCGCAAAACCGGGGAACGGTATGCCGATTATCAGAATTGCAATGCAAAGCACCATCACAAGTGAAAACAGCGGCACGGCAATAAGGTTGCCCGCAACGAAATACAGCGGCAGGCAGCCGAAATATGCAGCTTGAAACGGAGCAGTGGCAATGCTTGCACCGAGACAGGCCGAAACAGAACCTGCAAGCGGGATATGCGCCGAAGCGAGTGCTGTTTCAAATTGCTTTGAAAACAGTATCAGCCCGAAACACGCCGCGAATGAAAGTTGGAAGCCGACAGAATAGAGCTGAAACGGCTCAAACGCAAGTATCAGCACCGCAGCGGCGGCAAGTCCGTTCAGCGAATCCGCACGGCGGTTCAATGCACGGCAAAGCAGCGCGCATATGACCATTATTGAGGCGCGGACGATGCCGGCTGCATATACCGCAATGCAGCAATACATGATGAGCCCGATTCCGACGAATGCAGTGCGCAGCCACCGCTTGCGCTTCGGAACAAAAAGGCCGAGAATTGCGGCAATGATGCCCGTGTGAAAGCCTGAAATCGCCAAAAGATGAGCCGTGCCCGTTGCTCTGTATGCCTCGGTTCTGTCGGATTGCAATGCCGTTTTGTCTCCCACGATGAGTGCGGAAACAATGCCGGCATCCGTGCCGAAAATGCGGCCGATATGCCGAACGATTGAGCTGCGCACCGATGTCAAAGCCTCCCGAACGGGCAGGTTATGTTTCGATACAACGCTGATTTCATCGACTGATGTTGAACCGTCATCGTTCAAACCGCCGCCGTATAACCTTCCCGATGCCGTTATACCCTCCGAAAGCTGTTTCAGGAATCTGCTCCGTTCCGACGAATCTGCCTTTGCCGCTCCGCGAAGATAGACTTTCGGAATATAAACGCCGTCTCCGACATCTATGTTTAAATAGCCTTTCGTTATGATTTTTACTCTGCCCTCACTGCGGAAAACTCCCGCATGTGAATGCAGCTCGCTTTTTGTGAGAATGAGTTCCGTTTCCCCGTCCGAGTATTCCGCTGAAAGTACGATTCCCGAAACGGTATAGTTGCCGTTCGGAAGCTCAGTCGGAAGACGCAAAGCGGCAAAAAGTATTCCGACGAGTACCGAAGCCGCAAACAGTGCGGAGCGCGTATGCCGAAGCAGCGCAAACACAACCCCTGCCGCACCGCACGCTGTCATAATACATAAAACGGCAGCGCCGCCTGCGGGCATGATCCCGCAAACGGCGATACCGAGCATCAGCCCGACCGCAATCTCCGCAATCGGACGATAGTTTATAAGTTTATTTGAAGTTGGTGCATTTTGCAGCGTGTCCATTCGTTTTCCGAATGATTCTCAGTCGTGCACACCCAAAAAACTCAGCAAAGCCGCTTTCGTATTTGGGATGATGAAAGACGGAAAGACCGTCAACGCACGATATTCGAATCAATCAGTCTGCTCAGCCGTTGAGCAATGCCATTGCCTCGATTTCAACAAGTGCACCGGCGGGCAGCGCGGCAACTTCAACGCAGCTTCTTGCCGGGAAGGGTGCGGGAATCATCATTCCGTAAAGCTTGTTGACCTTTGCAAAATCGTTCATATCCTTAACAAATACCGTTGTTTTTACGATATTTTCCATGCTTGAACCGGCAGCTTCGAGAACGGCTTTAAGGTTCGTGAGAGCCTGAATCGTTTGAGCCTCAACACCTTCAACAAGTCCGCCGACGGCGGGATCAATGCCGATCTGACCGGAAGTGAAAACCATTTTGCCGACCTTTACGCAGTGGCTGTAAGGTCCGATTGCGGCGGGCGCGTTCTGTGCATTAACAACCTGTTTCATTTTGTTTCCTCCATGCAATATGTTAATTTAAATTGTTACTATAAAAACAATAGGTTATGCTCCGTACAAACAGCGAAGCCCTATTGAATTCGGCGTTTTTCGGATGAAGTCATAAACTTTCCGAACAGCTTCCGTCTGCATGAGCGCGGAGCGTGTTGTCGATGGAATCGTTCCAAAGTATCAGTGCATTTTCACCCGTGTCACTGTAGTATTTTCGCCTTGTTCCCGCGTACCTGAACCCAAGCGCGGAATACACGCGCTGCGCTTTGTGGTTAAATTCGCGGACTTCAAGCGTCATTCGCTTTCCGCCGTTCGCTTTTGCCGTCTGCATAAGGCAAAGTATCAAATTGGTTGCAATGCCGCGGCAGCGATATTCGGCAGCAACGGCAATGTTAGTCATGTGTGCCTCATCAAACATCTGCCACATGCCGGCATAACCGACAATTTTCCCGTTGTCCTCTGCAACAACATAGCTTGCAGCATCATTGCGGATAACCTCACCAATGAGGGATTCAACGCTCCACGGCTGCGAAAAGCAGCTGCATTCGATTTCATAGACCTGTTCGATATCCGGCAGCGTCATGCTGCGGTAAACAAGTTCACTCATATTTCCGTTCCTTATATAACTTTAAAAGTTAAAGTATCAGTTTGATTCCGGCGGAGTGCAGCACGCAGTCAATGCATAGACTCTTGCTGCTCCGTGTTTTTTAAGCTCCGATGCACACTCTTTTAGAGTTGCGCCCGTTGTTCGGACATCGTCCACAAGCAGAACCGACAGCCCCGCACATTCGGGCGACGCTTCAAATGCGCCGTTCAGGTTTTTTGCACGCAATTTTGCATTCATGCCGACCTGCGGGCTTGTGTCCCGCACACGTTTAAGCAATTCCGCACGGATATCGATATTATACCTTTCCGCCACGGATTTTGCAAGGATGAAACTTTGATTGAAGCCGCGTTCCTTTTCGCGTCGCGGATGCAGCGGAACGGGAACGATGCAGTCAATCGGCCAATCGGCGGGGATACACATAAAGTGCGTCAAAAATTCCCGAACATAAACGGCACCGTTATACTTCAGCGCATAAACTGCGCGTTTCGAAACATCGTTATAAAACAATCCTGCGGCGTATTCATCAACGAACTCGATTCGTTCGGCCAACGGGTTCACGGCAAGACCCGCTTCACACTCCGAGCAGATTCCGTATTCATTCACAGCCGCTTCCTTTGAGCAGGAATGGCATTTCAGATGCTGCGGAAAAACGAAGTCGAGTGCTGAATTTATCAATTGTTTAAATCTTTTGTTCATATCGGTTTGCCGCTCCGGCAATATCACTCAATCAACGATATTTTGTGCAAAAACCACACATTGTTCCTTACACGTCGGGCAGGGTTTCGTTTCTCTCGCGCAAAAAAGTTTCCAGTGCGCTGTATCTTCTGCGGACGTTTGTGTTTGACACCATATATTTAATGCATCCGACCGAACCGAGAATGTAAACCTTGCTGCGCGCCCTTGTCACGGCAGTGTACAGGATGTTGCGATTAAAAAGCATGTTCGGACCGTTCACAAGCGGAAGAACTACGCAGGGGAACTCGCTGCCCTGGCTTTTGTGAACAGATATGCAGTATGCAAGGTCAATTTCTTCAAGCTGATTGAAATTGTAATCCGCAACCCGTTCATCATCAAACAGCACCGTAATGAATTTTGAGGCATTATCCACACGAAGAATCGTGCCTATATCGCCGTTGAAAACCCCTTCTCCCTCGCTGTCGTCCGCACCAAGCTTTGTTTTTCTCCACTGAATATCATAATTGTTCTTTATCTGCATCACCCTGTCACCCTCGCGGAAGGTGATTTCACCGAATTTAAATTCGGCCTTGTCATCCGCCGCCGGATTCAGCTCCGTTTGGAGCAAAGTGTTGAGGTTCACGACTCCGAGCATGTTTCCCTTCATCGGCGAAAGCACCTGCAGTTCGTTTATTTTGCCGAGATAAGCGTAATCGCCGCAAAGGTTCAGCACGGATGAAAGCGCGATATCTGCCGTGGGGCATTCATAAAATAAAAAGTCGTTTTCTTCATCAATATTATCCAAAACAGGCATTTCCCCGCGGTTGATAAGATGCGCATTTGTAACGATTCGACTGCGTCCTGCCTGTCTGAAAATTTCATTCAGCCTTATGACCGGAATTACATCGGAATTCACAAGATCACGAAGCACATTGCCCGGGCCGACCGACGGCAGCTGGTCCACATCGCCCACCATTACAAGGCGTGTGCCTTTGGCCACCGCTTTCAGCAGGGAGTGAAACAACATGACATCAACCATTGACATTTCATCAATTATAATAACATCCGCTTCAACAGGATAATCCGCGTTTCGGTTGAAAGAATTATTGTTAAAATTGTATTCAAGCAGACGGTGAAGCGTTTTTGCCTCACGCCCCGTCGTGTCGCTGATGCGTTTTGAGGCCCTGCCTGTCGGTGCCGCAAGCTCGATTTGCAGCCCGAGATGCTCCATAATCTCAATAACGAATTTCAAAATGGTGGTTTTTCCGGTTCCGGGGCCGCCGGTAACGATAAGAACTCCGTCCGTCACGGCGCGTTTCACCGCCTCGTTCTGTGCAGCTGCAAGAGTGACGCCGAATTGTTTTTCGAGTCGTTTTATTTCACCGTCGATATCAAACAGGGACAGAATATCAACATTAGTGACGATATTTGAAAACAAAGCCGCACAATCCGATTCTACATAATGCATATATTTCAAAAAAATGTAATCGCGTTCACCCATACGCTTTTCGACGAGAGAACTCGATTCAAGCATTTTTTCAAGCACCGCTTCCACCCGTTCCGGCACAACGCCGAGGACGTTGTTTGCTGCAAACATCACCAGCATATCCCGCGGCAGACATGTATTGCCTTCCTGCCTTGCAAGCGAAAGCGCGTATTTTATGCCCGCACGAACACGAAATTCCGATTCACGCTCATATCCGGCCTCAAATGCAATTTTATCCGCCGTCTTAAATCCGACGTTTTCAAAATCATCAATCAGACTGTACGGATTTTCCTTCACCATGCTGACGCAGTTTTCACCGTAGAGCTTGTATATTTTCATTGTCATCGCAATTGAAAGCCCAAGCTCCTGCATGCCCATGATTATGTCCTGCATCGCTGCCTTTTCAAGGTAGGATTCATGGATCATTTTCGCTTTTTTCGGCCCGATACCGCTGATTTTTGTGAGCTTCATCGGTTCGGTCTTAATAATTTCGAGAGTTTCCGCGCCGAACTTATCCACAAGCAGCCTTGCAGTCGCCTCGCCGATACCCTTAATAAAGCCGCTCGCAAGATAAGCGCGAACAGCTTCGGCCGAAGTCGGTATATCATTTTTATATGAAGTCACACGGATCTGCTCGCCGTACATCGGATGCGCCGTCATATTGCCCGTCACGGTCACATGTTCGCCGTCGTTCACGGACGGCATCACGCCGACAGCAGTCAACTCTTCTCCGTCATCGCCCTTTATCCTGAGAACGGTCCACCCGTTCTCCTCGTTTCGAAACTTTATGCCGGTTACTGTGCCCGTGAATTCCATGCCGCCTCGCAGTTTTAACGTCCGAACCCTGATGCGCCCAAACGATTTATGGGTTGATTGTATCATATTTTGCGACGATTCGCAACCGGGAAGTTGACGGCGGACCGCAACGTGATTGTTGGCGTTTTTCAGATTTTCAAATCCACGTTTTTAACGGGGCTTTCGACTTGCAGACAGTATGTATTTTCATCTCTTCATTTCCGCATTTCAAACGCAATCAGCAGCTCTGCGACATCGTTATAGCTGTTGACGCCGGCGGTTTGGCCGTTATGTTTTAGGTAGGCGTCATTAATTTTGTTATTTGCGCTGCCGAGGGGATCGTTTTTGTACTGCTCGGTCCAGCGGGAATAATCGGCGAGATCGCGAATCATTGCGGGGGTGAAGAAGCGTTCACGGACGCTGTAGAAAAGTTTTTCGTCAACGGAGGCAAGCCGATTCATGCACTGCATCAGGGCAAGCATTTCGCAGGAATAGCGCAGGGCGGGGTCATTTGAAAAGCCGGAGACATAATAAGCAATAAAATTTGCCTCGTCCTCCCTTGCAAAGCCGAAATAGTGTGCGGTCTCATGCGCAGCGGAAGCAAACAGCAGAAGCGCGGGCTGCTCGGTGTTCACATTCGCTTCGGCGGTGTACGGAATATAGATTCCGGAAATATCAAGGCGCGAGAGCATGTTTGAAAAATGCACCGATTTTGCGGAAAAGACGGGATTGCCGAACAATTCGTTTTGGCTGCCAAGCGCGGCATATGCCTTTTGAACGCTTTTGAATACTGCGGATAAAGCCGAATTCTCTGGGTTTTTGTCGTCCGCGATAAACACACCGTTTTCGTCCTCCCGAAGTCGGCTTCTGTTCTCCGCAGCCGCAGCCGCAATTTTTTCGCAGGTTGATGCAAGCATTTCGGTGTAAATATCGGATGAAGCCCGATTGTCACCCGTTTCGGCAGCGGCAATGAATTCGGATTTTGCCGAGTTGACGCGCGCAAGTTCATCCGAAAATCCCAAAAGCGAAGCAGCGGGCATTCTGTAATGATTTATTCCCCATAATGCATAGAAAAGATTCAGCATCGCGCCCGCAAACATTCCGAGCGAAATCAGGCAGCTGTAAAAGCGCATTCGATTGTGTTTCCGTTTCAGGAGTTTTGAAAACACGAGTTTGAACAGCCGCACAACGAGTGTGACCGTAAGAAGCGCGCCGACGGAAATTATCAGCACCTCGGCCACAGAAAACGGGAATATGCTGCTTGCTGCACCCAAAACCCGCGAAATCACGGGATAGATCGCGCGGCTGTATATGCGCTCCGTTTGCTGCGGACAGGAGGACAGGAGTTTCGGCGCAAACATACCCGCTGCCGCAAGCAGAACAAGAATCGGCAGGCGCAAAAGCTGATGTCGTGCCGTATACTTATTTTCATGTTTTTTGCGGCGGCGATCGCGGCGAATTTTTTGCCGTTCATGCCGCTCAACGGACTTTTCGTATGTTTCGTCGCTGTTCCGATGTTTTTTATCCATGCTGCACCCTGCTGCCTGTTGCTGCCTTTTATTTTTGCGGACACTTTGCTTCATGCCGCACGAAATCATTATAGCACAGGCGATGCAAAAAGTATACGCATTGCGCGGCATCTTACGCACACAGTCCTTCCGAATGTATCGCTTTGAGCCAAACTGCAAATACTTTTTTCGATGAAAGGCTGGTAAAGAAATATGTTAACACTTTTTATACGAACGCTGCTTGTGTACATTTTTATGTTTGTTGTTCTCAGGCTCATGGGCAAGCGTCAGCTGAGCGATATGCAGCCGTTTGACCTTGCAATAACGCTGCTTATTGCAAACCTTGCGGCGCTTCCGATGTCCGATCCCGCGATTCCGCTGCTGTACGGAGTTGTTCCGATCATTGCAATGTTTGCGCTGCACCGCCTGATTTCGTTCATGTCGCTGAAAAGCGAAAAGCTGCGCAAACTCGTCTGCGGAAGTCCGCTTGTTATGATTTCCGGAGGAGTTGTGCGCGAGGATGCCATGCGTGCAGCTAATTACAGTTTATTTGACCTTGCCGAACAGCTGCGGATGAAGGATGTGTTTTCAATCTCGCAGGTCGAGTATGCCATCCTTGAAACGGACGGCGGACTCAGCGTGCTTTTGAAAGGACCGTTTCAAACCCCGACCAACGAAGGACTGAAGCTTGAATCCGAAAAAGCCATGCCCGCGTTGCTGCTTATCTGCGACGGACAGGTTCATCCGGAGGCGGTTCGGGCGGCGGGGTTGGACGAAAAAGGATTTTATGCATTGCTGAAAAGGTTCGGGATCGACCGGGCCGAGGACTGCCTTTTTATGTCCGTTGATTCAGGCGGAATTGTTCATGTTCAGCAAAAGCAAAAAAACTGCGCAAAGGTTCGCGCACGCTTTACGAATCTGCACGAAAAAAAATGATGCCGTCTTTGTCTGCGCGAAATGCACGGAAAAACAAAATGCATTGCCTGTCACGGAGGAACCGTATGATGAATCAGGAAAAAAGGAACAGAGAAGCGCTTAAAAATCTTGAGCCGAATGCAATGAAAAAAGAAGCAAACGCAAATATACGCAATCAGTCCGCGGTTTCTGTTGCGGCACTGGCTTTCGGAATGCTTCTGCTCGTTTTTATCTTTATTTTTTCTAACATTTATATAAAAAAACTTGAGCGAAAAATCCTTCCGATGATTGACGCCGGCTGTCATGCTGCCGAAACGGAGGACTTTTCCGCCGCTCATTCTGCCGGAGAGAGCATTTATCGGCTTCTTATGGATTCGGAACCGACGCTGAAACTGCTGTTCAGTCACCGTGATATCCTTGAAGTTCAGCTTTATGCCGCCGCAATTGCCGACCTTGGTGCGGACGGCGGACGGGATGAATACATCGAAAACTTTTCCGCAATCAAGAGATGGTTCTCGTTTTTTACGGAAACAAACGACTTTTCCCTGGAAGGCATTTTTTAAGCCGAATCGGCACCTGTTCCGTACATTGAAATGCGCTCGCAGGATGCAATTATGCCGCAGTACTGTTCGTGTTTTGCCTTATTCCACGCCCAACAGGTATCTGTCTGAAAATATATTTTTAATTTCGGGGCTTGTTTCAAATTTTTTTGCAGGAATTTTCCGTTTCATGTCGTAATGTATAAATGTAAAGGGGAGAAGAGGGTTCGATTTCGGCCGCCTTTCCGCTTTTGAAACTGTATCGGCGAGGATATAATGGCATTTCCGGAGACGTGGCTCAATGAATTGATGAACAGAAACGACATCGTTTCCGTCGTTTCCGAATACACGCGCCTTTCCCCGAAAGGTGGGCGTCTTTGGGGACTCTGTCCTTTTCATCCCGAGCGCGATGCATCGTTCACCGTCAGCCCCGACAAGCAGGTTTTTCATTGCTTCAGCTGTAAAGCCGGCGGGAGCGTGATTCAGTTTATCATGCAGGCCGAAAGCCTCGGTTACGCTGATGCAGTGCGTTTTCTTGCACAGCGGGCGGGCATGGACATGCCGAACGAAATCAACGATGCCAAACTGCGCGAAGAGAAGGCCCTGCGCGACAGGCTGTATGCAGCAAATCGTGAGGCGGCAATGTTCTATCACCAAGTGCTGCTTTCCGATGCGGGACTTCCGGCGCGGCAGTATCTGCTTAACCGCGGTATAGACGGCAGCACGGCTGTCCGTTTCGGACTCGGTTACTCACCCAATGATTGGGATGAACTTTTTAAACATATGACCTCCGCGGGTTACACGCGCGATGAGCTTATTTCTGCCGGACTTTGCGTCAAAGGACGCAAGGATGAAACAAAAACCTTTGACTTTTTTCACGACAGGCTGATGTTTCCCGTCATTTCCGCAAGCGGACGCGTTCTTGCGTTCGGCGGACGCATCATCGGCAAGGGCGAAGGTGCAAAGTATATGAACACCGGAGACACGCTCATCTATAACAAGCGTCACAATATCTATGCCATCAACCTTATGAAAGGGCGAAAGCTTGATGAGCTTATCATGGTCGAAGGTTATATGGATGTTATCAGCCTTCATCAAGCCGGAATCGACAACGCCGTTGCTTCCCTCGGCACCGCGCTTACAAGCCAGCAGGTGCGCCTCATGGGACGGTTTGCAAAGCGGGTCTGTTATGCCTATGACGGAGATTCGGCGGGACAGAAAGCAATGCTGCGCGGAGTTGATATTATTGCCCGCGGGGAACTTGAACCGCGCGTCATAGTCATTCCCGGAGGGCTGGATCCGGATGAATTCGTTCGTGCGAACGGAGCCGAAGCGTTCCTCAAGCTTAAGGATGCTTCTCTTACGGCCGTTATGTTTAAACTTGAAACAATGGCCAATGCGGTTGACCTTAACACCGCAGACGGACGGCAAAAATACGCCTCCGATGCATGTCGGCTTCTTGCTTCACTTGAGCCGGTGGAGCGCGATCGCTATATCAAAGTTGTTTCCGAAAAAAGCGGCATAGCACGGGAGGTTATCCAAAGCCAATGCGGTGTTGATGCCGAGCGTGCCGAAGACGGCATTGCCCCCGCGACAGCGAAACCCGCATTCGACTCCGTCGGATACAAAAAACCGCAGATGCTGAAAAAACGCGAAAAGGCGGAGCAGCTTCTGCTTGCCTGTATGCTTGTTTCAAGGCAGGATGCCGCCGCAATCGAACAGCTTGAGAATTTTTCAACAGAACTTTTTTCAACGCCGGGGACGGCAAAGTTTGCCGCCATGCTCACGGAGGCATATAAAACCGCCGAAAAGCCTGATATTCGGCTTCTTCTTGCGGAGTTGAACGGCGATGAAAGCGAGATCGCGGGCGCCGCGGCTGCGCTTGCAGAGGACATAACATCTCCGCTTGAATCCGCCGCCGACTGCATTAATTCTATTTTGTACGATAAATACAGTGAGCGCATACGTCAGCTTGCAGCACTTTCCGAAGCGGAAACCGACAAAGCCAAGCGAGCGGAGCTTTTGCGCGAACAGATGAATCTTATGCTGAAGCTCCGGAAAACCTGATTTAGGGTTCTGCCGAAAATCCGATTGATTCGTTCCCTGCCGAAAATCCTTTTCGGAGTTTGATGCGTGTTCGGCAGATTCGGCGTTGCTTAATTAAACGTATTTAAACAGAAAATATCGCAAATCAACCAAGGAGGTTAAAATACATGACAGATGAAACCAAGCTGACTCCCATGCAAAAAGTGGACGAGCTGATTGAACGCGGCAAAAGCAAGGGTGAACTGACCTATAAAGAGGTTATTGACACATTGGGCAACGACGCATTGGATGTTGATCAGATGGAAGTCGTCTATGATCGATTTGAAGATGCGGATATCAACGTTGTTGAAGAAATCGACCCCGTTGAAATCGCCGGCGAGGATGTTACGGAAATCGATCCCAAGCTTGCCGTAACCGAAGGAATCGCAATCGATGACCCCGTGCGCATGTATCTTAAAGAAATCGGCAGAGTGCCGCTTCTGACCTCCGACCAGGAAATTGATATTGCAAAGCGCATGGCGGACGGCGACGAAGAGGCCAAACAGCAGCTTGCGGAAGCGAACCTCAGGCTTGTTGTCAGCGTTGCAAAACGTTATGTCGGCAGAGGGATGCAATTCCTTGACCTGATTCAGGAGGGCAATCTCGGCCTTATCAAGGCGGTTGATAAATTTGATTATCATAAGGGATACAAGTTTTCAACATATGCAACATGGTGGATCCGCCAGGCGATAACGCGCGCAATTGCGGACCAGGCGCGCACAATCAGAATTCCCGTGCACATGGTTGAAACCATCAACAAGCTCGTTCGCGTTAACAGGCAGCTGCTTCAGGAACTCGGCAGAGAGCCCCGTCCCGATGAAATTGCGGAAGAAATGGGCATCAGCGAAGAAAAGGTTCGTGAAATCATAAAAATCGCTCAGGAACCCGTTTCTCTCGAAACGCCAATCGGCGAAGAGGAGGACAGTCATCTCGGAGATTTCATTCCCGATGATGATGCCCCCGCACCCGACAGCATGGCCACATATGCAATGCTTAAGAAGCAGCTCACGGAAGTGCTTGACACGCTCACCCCGCGGGAGGAGAAAGTCGTTCGCCTGCGTTTCGGGCTTGACGACGGCAAAACCCGCACGCTTGAGGATGTCGGCAAGGAATTCAATGTCACCCGTGAGCGTATCCGCCAAATTGAAGCCAAGGCTCTTCGCAAGCTGCGTCATCCCAGCCGCAGCAAGCGCCTTAAGGATTATCTCGACTGATTTCCGATTTCGGTTTTATTCAATCCGCAACGCCGCTGTATGCCCAATTCCGCGGCGCTGCTTTTTCGTTTTCATTATGTGACTTAAGCTGTCGAGAATCGGATGTGCGAATTATGGCCAATTTGTGAATTTTTTATTTTCGGCATTTTCGCCTATTGAAATTTTGTCGATTATCCGTTAAAATACACACTGCCGATGCACGGTTGAAGGCACGGTGCGCAGCCGCCGAAATATTATTGCAGTTTTTTCGGCGTATTTTATTCAAAAAGCGACACGCTGGAGGTGTTTCTTTTATGAAACGTATCATTGGTATCATTCTTTCTTTTGCCACAATCTTCTGTTTGGCAGCCTGTTCCTGTACCGGCGGCGGCGACACGCCCACGCCCGAGCCGTTCATCGGCAGCATTACGCCGGCCCTTGAGCCTACTGAAACGCCGGACGATAATACCGAGGATCCCGGCTCCGCAGAAACGCCCGTTCCGACAACGGACGCTGTTACCGATGTGCCCGAAACACCGGCGCCTACGCCTACCCCTGTGCCGACAGCTGTTCCGTCGCCCTCGCGCAATCCGTATCCTTCCGATGACCCGGTTGAAGCAAAATATGCCGACGCAGGAAAAAAATTCATGCGCAAACTTAAAAAAACCGAGGGCTATGAGGATCTTGACATCAAGGGCAAATACGGTTATCCTTATCTTATCTGCATCAATCGCGCGGGAAACACCGTTACCGTTTATTGCATTGACGAAGAGGGCAACTACACCCGTCCCTATCTTTCCATGGTTTGCTCCGCAGGTTATGCAACACCGCGCGGCATCTTCAAAACCAAGGAACGCTACAGTTGGCACACCCTTATGGGTCCCTGCTACGGGCAGTATGTAACCCGCATTGTTGGCGGCATCCTTTTCCATTCCGTGCCGTATTACACGATTCATAAATACGATTTGGAGTATAAGCAATACAACAAATTGGGCAACCTTGCATCCGCCGGCTGTATCAGGCTTGCCTGCAACGATGCAAAGTGGATTTTTGATAATGTTCCGCACGGCACAACAGTTGTTATATACGATAACTGGAGCAGTGTCGGTCCGCTCGGCAAGCCCACACCCTACAAAGTTAACATCGGTGACATCTTCACCCGCGGTTGGGATCCCACCGATCCCGACAAAGCAAACCCTTGGGGCGATGAATACAAAGCGGGTTCGACCATTCGTTCCGCACTTGCGCAGCGTGATTACGAATACGCCATTGCACACGGGCTTTGGAACGGCACCATCAATCGTCCCGAAAAACCCACACCGACCCCAGCCATAACGCCGTCGCCGACCCCGACAGTTGAACCGAGTCTGACACCCGAACCCTCCGGTTCTCCCGAGCCGTCGACTTCGCCCGAACCGCCGGATTCACCAACCCCGACTGCAACGCCGAAACCGACTCCGTCGGCCGAAACACCCCCTCCTTCGACCAATCCCTGAGCGGGCTGCTTGCCCGCCGCGCATTCGGATGCGGTATCGGTTAACACAAGCTACAATAAAAAAGAGATCGCGCAAAGCGGTCTCTTTTTTATTGTATGAAATATGTCGGCTGCTGCCCTTGCAAACATATTCTTTCGGTGGTATAATTGCATTGTGAGTTCGAAACCATCCTCACAGAGGCATATGCCGAAAAAACAAAACTAAGGAGAAAAAAATGAAAAAAATATCTGCCCGGCAGCTTACGACGGCTGCCGCAATTGCTGCGCTGTACACGGTATTGTCTCTTGCATCGAGCTTTATTCCTACCGTGGGCGGCGTATTTCAGTTTCGTGTATCCGAAGCATTGACAATTCTGCCGTATTTTACCCCGGCCGCGATTCCCGGGCTGTTTATCGGCTGCCTGCTGTCCAATTTGATAACAGGCGCATTGCCGTATGATCTTGTTTTCGGCAGCCTTGCAACGCTTATCGGCGCAATCGGAACTTTTGCTCTTCGGAAACTCGGGAAAAGCACCTCCCGTACTCTGCCGGGCGGCATGCCCCTTGGTGCATGGCTTGCTCCGCTGCCGCCGATTGCAGCAAACACGATCATCATGCCGTTTGTTATCGCAAAAATATCTGAAATGCCGGAGTCGATTCCGCTGTTCGCGTTCTCCGTCTTCGTCGGCGAAATTGTGTGCTGCGGCGGACTCGGGCTGTTGCTGCTTGCCGCATTGAAGAAACACCCGCAGCTGTTCGGGCGCGAATGAACATTCAATGAACATTCTCCGACGTATACGAACCGTGCGGCCTCGTTTAAATATATTTTGCATTATCTGCAAAAAAAGCTTGCAAACAGTGCATATTCGGGTGTATAATGATTCAGCATCGGGGATGCTGTTACATCGCCGAGAGTTTGTTGTGGAAATCATTTCCACAGATATTTCAGGAGAAAATTATGAAAAAGGACATCCATCCTTCCTACGGCGAAAGCATCGTCCGTTGCGCATGCGGTGAAACCTTCAAGAGCGGTTCCGTAAAGGGCGAGCTCAAGGTTGAAATCTGCTCCAAGTGCCACCCCTTCTACACCGGCCGCCAGAAACTCGTTGACAGCGGCGGACGTGTTGATAAGTTCAAGAAGCGTTACGGCATGAAATAATCGACACTGTTCTTTCCTTTCTACTAATATTAAAACAGCCACCCGTCATTGCGCCGGGCGGCTGTTTTTTGTTTGTTTTCGTTTTGCCCCGAGGGACTTAAATAACCTTAATGGTGAACTGCGGACAGGCTCTTGCACAATAACCGCAAAGTGCACATTTTGATTGATCGACAACAGCGCGGCCGTTTTCAATTCTCAAAGCATGGTTATGACATGCAGCAACACACGTTCCGCAGCCTTCGCACCATTCCTGAATCAGCAGCGTGCGGCGCACCTTTGCAAGCTCGGCCGAGAGTTTTTCATCCGGTTTTTCGCCGCTGAACCGACGGCAGTTATATTCAACTTCATTCACGCTCTGCATTCCGATCGCAATTGTGTCAATGCAGTCGTCAAGGTTAAGAATATAATCCAATGCCGCCTCACGTTCGGCAATAAGATGTCCGCCGCCGAGAGGTTTCATTGCAATGATGCCCTGTCCCTGTGCATGTGCGGCGCGAATTTTTGCGAGCATTTCATCGGCCGTGCCGTCTGCAATGCCAAAACCGCGTTTGTTTATAAGCGGAAACAAAACCTGAAGCTCCGGATGCCTCAATGCGCCGTCCATACACGCAATATAATGTGTGGACAATCCGACAGCGCGAATGTAGCCCTTGTTGCGCATTTCAATATAGTATTCCAATGCTTCTCTGTGCCCGCGTATTGTATGTATACTCTCCTGTTCGTGCATCAGAAAAACATCGATATAATCCCTGCCGATTCCCTCAAGTGCCTTTCGGAGGCTTGCCTCCGCGCCCGCTCTGTCGTAGGCATAGCTTTTTGAGCAAACAACAAGATCCGGCTTCAGCCTCACTGCCTCACGCAGGTGCGGATACGTGCCGTAAATCTCCGCCGTGTCAACAAAATTAACGCCGTGTGAAAAGGCGCATTCAAAAAGCGCCGCTCCCTGTGCCGGCGTTAAATTCCGCTGAAACGGCCCCATTGTGAGCGAACCGAAACAAAGTTTTGAAACATTGATTCCTGTTCTGCCGAGTTCATGATAAATCACAGCGTGTCGTCCCCGTTGTATTGTTCAACATAGGTGCGCACAAGCTCTTCAATCAGCTCGTCGCGCTCAAACATGCGGATGAGATACCGCGCATTGTTATAGCTCGTGATATATGTCGGGTCGCCGGAAATGAGGTAGCCGACAATCTGGCTCACCGGGTCATAGCCCTTCTCGCGCATTGAATAATAAACTTTCATCAATACTTCATGCGGAGTTTCCTTTTCGCCCACACGGCTGAATGTAATCGTGTTGCCCGAATCGGCAACGATCTTGTTCTTTTCGTTCATTCTGCATTGCCTCCATTGCCTGTGTGATGATATATGACTATTCTATCACATTTGCAGCAGATTCACAACCCCATTAAGAAAAGAAATCATAAGCACCCTGTTGATTCCTTCATTGCAAATAAGGGTACAAATTTGACGTTCTTTTCTGTGGACAATCGTCATCAGCATTTAGTTAACTTTTTTATGAATGCCTTCATCAGTTTTTGCAAGCGCTTGCTTTTATCAAAACCATATATACCAAATTGCGGCCGAACTATTAAGAAAATATGGCCAATCTGTTAACGATATTTGTAAATATTTCGACATTTGCATTTTCGGGGGTGCAAAACCATTGTATTTTTCGAAACACCTCGCTATAATAGTTATCAGAGCAGGAAACGAGGCTCGTTCCCAACTCCTTAAGAAAAGTCAATTAATTTTGACAGAAAGGTTTTAAAAATGAAAAAACACATCATTCACGCCCTCCGCACCCATGCAAAGCGCACACTTGCCGCAGCATTCGCTGCTGCGTTCGCGCTCGGTTCTGCCCTCACTCTTTCGGCTTGCAGCGGCAAGCCCGCAAAGCAGACAGGTTCGAATTCGACCCTTGTTCCGCAAACGGAAGTTCCGACAGTCTCCGCAACGGCAGAAACGGCCACTCCGTTCATCGACCCGACGGATCCGCCCGCAACACCCGTACCCGTTGTCGGCGAATACACGAAACCCTGCCAAAAGGTCAAGGTTGATTTTCCGGCAACGGAATTAAGCCGCGCTTTCAGCGTTACGTTCGACCTGCCGGAAGGCTGGACGGTCAGAAGTGACGAAGGTGTTTATGATAATTCGTCTTCTTCCTTTGATCCGGGATATGACGAATACGGCTGCGCCCTGCCCGGACGCAAGCTGTTGTTTGATGAAAACGGCAATCTTGCCGGTGCAGTCGGATTT
>CDZV01014293.1_pt1 | contig 188795 bp, 162 predicted proteins | sample 554851 | NCBI WGS metagenome assembly CDZV01 (sample SAMEA3182090, study PRJEB8094) | gut metagenome | biome: human; feature: gut; material: Stool; isolation source: human stools | place: Canada | collected 2013-03-12
GCCTCGGTCACTATGAAAAATAAGACCAGACGGTGGCTGGCGTTCCTCATACGCCATTTTGAATGCTGCGGTGATAAGTTGAGTACTGTTCCTTTTTGAAATTTTATGTGCGATCACTTTGCGCGAGAAAAGGTCAATAATTACACAAATATAAAAGTAGTGATCCCTAAGTTTAAAACAGGTGACATCGCTGACCCACCGCTGATTTGGCTGATCAGCAGTAAATTGCTGCTGCAATATATTCTTCTTTCGTTCCGTCTCACGAAGCTTTAAATATTCCTTTTTTGCTGTCGATCGAACACTGCTCAAGCCCATCTCACGCATGAGTTGTGAAATATATTCCGCACTGACCTGGTGTCCACGCTGAATGAGAATCGTTCGAATTTTCTCTGCACCCAACACCTGCCTATATTCGTCAAACACATCACGGATGATCTGGCAGTATTCTTGACGGCGTTTATCAAACCAGGCGTTGCCGCGCTTGCTGCGCAGTATGTGGTTATAAAATGTACCTCGGTCAACATCCAATGCTTCACAGATCGTATGGACTTCATATTTTCCATAGAACGGCTCTAAAGCATGCAGCCGCTCTTTCAATGGGGCAGATACCAAACAATCGGCAGACTTCAGAATTGTGATGATATTCTGCAATTTTTCAACTTTGCGTTGGAGTGATGCGTATTCTTGATAGGAAAACTTCAACGGCTTTCCAATGCTGTCCGAAGGAAACGATTTGAGCCAACGGTACAGGGTGCTACGAGAGATAGCAAGTTCATTGGAAAGAGCGGTGATTCTTTCGCCTTGCTGATAGCGCGTGATGATGGATAGCTTTTCTTCATTTGAATATTTCATGGTGATATCCTCCTTTACCAATCAAGGATAGCATGAAAAGTGAATTAAGAATAATTCCATAATCACTTGTGGTGCGAATTGTTTTTAATCAGCTTACCTTACAAATTAAATAGTAGTCAAAAAACATGTTAATAAATACAATTGGCGCATTTTCAATGATTTTGTATAATATAGACAAACGAAAAGAATAGAGGTATACTTAAATAAGGTGGGTGGTCATATGCATAAGGTTTTTCAATTAATGGACTCGATAATTGATATATCATGGGGAATAATTCGTTAAGGTTGGTAGATAAGAATGAAGCTATCTAAACTGAAATTGAAGAATTATAGGTGCTTTGGCTCAGAAGAGCAGGTCATCTTAATTGATCAACTAACAACATTTATTGGAAATAACAGTACGGGAAAAACTGCTGCACTGTCAGCCATTAATTGTATGTTTTCTGAAAACAGTAATGATCGTATTCTACACAGAAGTGATTTTCATCTACCCCAAAATATACTCCCAGATGAAATGGAACAGCAAAGTCTTTATATAGAAGCAATATTTGAATTTGAAGAATTGCAGTCAGGAAGCAATGGTGGAGAATATGCTATACCTATCTTTTTTCAACACTTTGTTGTTGATAATCCTGGTGGGCTGCCGTATCTACGAATCCGTCTTGAGGCCACATGGGAAAAAAGCAATACTATTGACGGCTCGATTGACAGCAAGATAAGTTATATTACTTGCCCGGAGTTTGCTGAAATTGAAGAGGGCAATCGAACAAATGCGTCTCGACGGGATCTGGATAAGATTCGAGTGATTTATGTCCCAGCAGTCAGAGATCCTTCTAAGCAGCTGAAAAATGCATCTGGTACGATGATGTATCAGATCATGAGCAGCATCAACTGGAGCGAGGAAACAAAGGGGAGAGTTAAAACCAAAATCAAGGAATTGAATGAACAATTTGAAGGACGATGTATGCTAATAGCGAGGACTTTCAAGTCCTCGCTATTACAACGATGGTCAGCTCATTTGTGGCAAAATGGAATGACCCAAGCACCAGTTTGATGATCTGCACTAATAATTAAAAACACTATTTCGATTAAAATAGAGTACGCAAATAGGTAGGACCATCATCACCGATAAGCATTTCAGTGTGTCCAAATATCAAATAATAGGTTTCGACGACAATTGAAATATCATCAGCGTGCTTAACCACGATGCAAACTGGTATGACCGGAATTTGTTTGCTGTAAATACCCGAATTAAATGCAATGATATTTTGTTTATCTTTTTCCGAGACAAATTCGCGGTATTCTTCTTGGCATATCAAAAAAGGGTTATTCGCCAAGTGTGCAATACCTAATAATTCTATTGATAAGCAGAGCAATAACAATAGCATAAATACTTTTTTTCGCCTCCACTTTTTGAAAGCGAAGATGGGTATTACGGATGCAATCATGACAGCAATACATATTTGAACAATATATATTAGCAAAGAAATAATCGCCAAGAACATAAACCGATCTCCATGTTATTTAACAGGGTCTGTCGATGAATCAAAATTCCAATCGTCGTTTGCAGCCGCATAAGTCCAAGCGTTTTCATCTGCTGGAACCCAATTCAGATTTGATGGGATGCCAAGACTGCGGATGGCTTCGTGTTCATCCGCAAAAACGCTCCATGTACCGCTACCAAGCAAACGATATCCTCTTTGAGCAGTCACCTTGAATCGACCATCATTGGGATAGTTATTGGCAGTAGTTCCTTTTGTTCCGTTTATATACCAATAATACCATCTTCCGGCAACCAAGTCGGACGTGTCATCCACACCAACGCAAAAACTCACTTCCTGATTATTATCTAAAAAGTTAGTATCTCTGTAACTATTCGGCTGATTAGTTGCCCATGTTGACCCGCTTTTTATCAATTGAAACGCATTGCCTTTGTCGTTCTGACTTGTTGACGACTTGTTGTAGTTATAGAAAACAACTTCCATCTCAAGTGCTTCATTTGAATCAACATTCAAATTATTCAACGTGCTTTGATCGTATTTATACCACAGTTTTGTTCGATTTTCATTCTCAGCCACATCTGTATAGAAATTTACATCAACTTCATTTGGAAACCATTGATATCCAGACGCATAACGATTGTTCCCATCACCACCATGGGGTGCGGAAATAGATGGCGAGCACATATTATCCGTCCCCGCTAGTTGATTGTACCAATATGTATAAGCCTGATCCCAAATTACTTCAAGGTGATGGTAACTGCCGTCAATTGTATTGACTCGTTTCAGGGTATTCTCAACTGCTTTGTGCTCAGAGATTTCTTCCACTGTCGGTGTTTTGGAGATGCGTCTACTTGACATCACACCAGAAAGGGATAGTTCAATGTCAGAAACAGGTGCGGTAGTATCAACAACAATATACTTTAGTTGTAAATCACTCAGCAAAATATGATTGTTTGACGAAACTCGGGCCTCGGTCTTAACGTCAGAATTGATTTCATCCACAGTTATCTCGATTTGCTGCATTATTTTTTCCAAGGAATATATTTCGTCTCCTAAATAATACCCGACAGTAAATGTATCATCCCCAGCGTCAACAGTAAACACAACTTCATCGAGGCTTTCAGAAATTGTACTCAGGTTGCTACGCATCGTGGGTGAGTTGAACAGTATATCGTTCTGAAAATCAATGCGGTAGCTATTTTCCCTACTGGCTTGGACCTGTTGACAAAAGCAAAAAACTGCTGAAACCCACAGTGATTCCAGCAGAATAATAAATTGGGAGATAGCGAAAGATGGCATTTTGCCATCCGCTTAAGATTTAGGGCCATGGCAGCAAGGAGGCATTCTTCCGTAGCTGCAAGAATGCCCCTTTTTCGAATCTTTGAAATGCAGTGTTCTCGTTTCAAGACGGAGAAACTGCCCTCGGCCCAGATTTTGCGAAGCCGCATCATGGACAGGTATTCAGGAGTTCCCACGCGCTGATGCCCTCTGAAAAATGCCGGATAGCAGCTGCTGGCCAACACTCTGCGCCGAATTCCAGCCTTGTCAAAACAGCCCGGCCGTTTTGGACAGCGCATACAGGCATCGCCCTCGACCTGGTAGCAACGCAGATATTTGCCCGTCGATTTGCTGCAATTTAGCCTGTGGTACGTAAGAGGAACTCCTTCCGGACAGATGAATGCGTCCAGCTGTGGATCGTAGGAGAATCCATATTTCTCAGGTGGATTGGAGAATTGAATTGCGGGGATATATCCGGTAATGCCCAGAAGCTCCAGCCCCCGGTGAACAGCACCAGTCTCATATCCGCGATCCAGAGCAAGTCGGCTCATTGGGATGCCAAGATTGATTTGCCGTTCCAAATGCCGCAAGATCAGGACGCTTTCCTTCTCATTGGCAGAATATACATCAACGCCTGTTAAAATGCCGTGTTTGCAATCCACAGTTGCTTCCATCAGATATCCGATGCCGCGTTTGCTGCCGTGATTGATATAACCGCTGTCTGGATCCGTTTGGCTGGTGATACGGCACTTCCTTACAATTTTTGTTGGCGGCTTTTTGAAGCCCGGCTGATTGGAAAGCTCTTCATCCAAAGAATCGAGATAGCTTTGCATACTCTGTTCAACTTCTGTTTCTACATTGATCCAGCTTTCTCTTGATACGTTGGCCGGAATGTAGCTTCCATCCGCAGCCATCGCTTCTCCGTCGATCAGCCCGCTGTCTATACATTGCTTGACTATTTCATAGAAGGCTTTCTGAAAGAGATCGCTTTGCTGCCATTTTCGTGTTCTGGTCTTGCTGAATGTGGAGTGATTTGGGATCGTGTCATCCAGTTCAAATCCGCAAAACCATCGGTAGGCGATGTTGAGCTGAACTTCCTCCACCAACCGCCGCTCTGATTTGATGCCATACAGGTATCCGATCAAGAGCATTTTAAACATACTGACAGGGTCGACAGATGGACGGCCTGTTGCCGGATAATATGGCGCCAGAAGATCATAGATGAAATCAAAGGATACCATCCGCTCGATCTTCCGCAGCAGGTGGGTTTCTGGAATCAGTGACTCTATATCTACGAAAAGCATTGCCATTTGTCTGCTTTGGTGTCCCATCATGCTGCATCCCTCCTATAACTATTTTACCACAGAAAGGATCTGCGCGCCACTTTGTCAACAGGTCCTTATCTGGACGGAAACGGCGGTGAGCAGTGGTGTCTCAACGCAAAAGACGGCTGGTTCGGCTGTGGCAAGATCATTGGAAGTTGCTACTATTCAACAATCGCCGCCGTGCACATTTTAACAACACTCTGGAGCAACTCCTATGCCGCAACGCTCATCAACGGCTGTCTGGTGCGGGAAAAGACCTATATCAGATGGATCAACCATGTGCTGGGCACACAGTATACGAACCAGCGGGCAACACAGCTGTGGGAGATCGGCAAGCTGCTCCAACTGGACGATGATTACTGGGTACACCGCAACCCGGACCTCGGCCATCTGCTGGAGGACTATCCGCCGGAGTGCGCGGACCGGGATCAGACGCTGTCGTATCTGGCTGCCTACCATTTTGGCGAGCTGTGCAGTATCCTCCCGCCTCTTACAGATGAAGATTGGGAGGAGCTAAAGCAAAGCAAAATGCTCACCATTCAAGCGATTTATGATTGAAATGCATATTTACGGCATTGTGCCCGACGAGGGGCCGCAGGTGTACAACATCGCGCCGAGCCTCATAGTAGAGATTCTGGACGGCTGCATTCCGCAGAACTCCACAGAGTTCCGTGACGTGTACGCAGCGTGGATGGAGCGGTACGCGCCGGGAGCGATGCCGCCTGAGGAGTGGACACCGGACCGCGTACCGCCGGAGTGGGCCGAGCGGTTCGAGCCGGAGGGCAAGCTATACTTCTCTAAAGGCTCCGCTCTGATTGCCATGTGGCACAGGGACGGAATCTGGGTTGTGCTAAATGTATGGGGGCCGGGAACGTGGATGATGGAAGCGTTTTGGCAGCCGCCGCAGGAGCAATAAAATAAGAGCCCGGAGCCCCGGCTCCGGGAAATACGAGATCTCCCTGAGAGTTGTCCGGTCTGGGAGAGAGGAGGATTCCTATGGAAAATATTGTCGGATATATCTGCAGCACCCCCTGGGGCACCGTCTCGCGTACCACCCCCAGCCTCGGCTGGACGCCCGTTCTGCCTGCCATCCCCGACGGGTGGCAGGACGCCGGCACCGGCGCAGCCCCCACCGGATTCCGCATCATCGTGCGGCCCGGCACGCGTTTCCCCACCCTCTTTCCCAAGATGCCGCGCGCGGAGCTGGCGGCCGTCCACGCCCCAGACACGGAGCCCGGACGCTGGAGCCTCTGCTGGGACCACGCCAGCCAGAGCTGGGAGATGCGGCGGGGAGTCGCCGCTGAGGCTGCGTTCATCCGGAGCTGCTCCACCCCCGGCCTGACCTGGGAAGCGCTCGCAGACTATTGCCTGGAGCATTCGGACGAGCTGGACGAGCTGGCACACACCAGCACGGCCTGGGCAGGATACCCGGACGACTGGGCGGCGGCATCAGACGAGCTGATGGACGAGCTGCTGGGGGTGCTGCTATGAGTGCGCTTGCAGACCGGCATCTGGGGGAGGCGTTCGTCCGGCTCCGCCTCCGGCTGGGGCAGCTGCCGCCGGAATATCTGCGGCTGCCTGCCCTCATCCACGAGGGACTCACGCAGCAGATGCCGGACTATGCGGCCGCAGTGCGGCGGCTGGAGGGGATGCTGGGGCGCGACCTCAGCAAGACATTGGATGAGGCGGCCTTTATCACGGCATATGCCGCACTGGGGCTGCCGGGAGAGGGGGAAAAAGTCAAGGGTGTACCATAAAATTTTTCCGGTGAAGGCATTGAGGCGGATCCCAACCAAGGAGATCCGCCTCAATGCGTTTTCGTATTTGCTTTTAGAAGAAATTAGACAAGCGTGTCGTCCAGCAGGAAGTCGATGACGCGGACATTGAGAATGCCGTTATCATCATACCAACGCTTGTGGATATCGTGACGCACAATGATCTTCGGGAAAGAATCGCCGGTCAGCGCGAAGGGCTTATTCTCGGTGATGGCCTTTTCCTCTGTTCCCAATGCGTAGGCGGATTGAATGTAGGTCTTCTTGCCGCCGGAGGCTGCAATGAAGTCGATTTCCCGCGCGACCGGAGTGGTCCTTCCTTTGGCATTTTTCTCATTGCCATAGACGATGCCAATGTCAACGGAGCATTCACGGATCATCAGCTCATTGAAAATGATGTTCTCCATGATATGCGTCATTTCCTGCTGACGGAAGCCGATGCGGGCATTTCGCAGTCCAATGTCCTCGCAGTAATACTTGTTGGGATAGTCAAAATAGCTCTTGCCCTTCACATCCCAGCGTTTGCATTCGGTAAAGAGGAAGGAGTCCGACAAATGATCCATATAGGCTTTCACGGTGTTCAGGGCAACGGCATTCTCACCGCTGCGCTTCTGCACGGTGCTGATGGTGGCTGCAACCTTCGTCGGATTGGTCAGAGAGCCGATGGACGAACACAGCAGATCAAGAATAGCGGACAGCACATCCTCCCGCTTGATCTTCTTTCGCTCTACAATGTCCTTCAGATAGACCTCGGAAAACAACGATTTCAGATAGGCCATTTTAGCGGCGTCGTTGGGGCGGGAGAGGATCAGCGGCATCCCGCCGTAGAATGCATAGTTGTCAAAGGCGTCCTGCTTATCGCCGCCGACAGCCGAGTAGTATTCGGCAAAGGAAAGCGGATGCACACGGATCTCATCGCTGCGCCCCCGGAACTCCGTCAGGATGTCCGAGGACAGCATTTTGGAGTTGCTGCCGGTCACATAAATGTCTAAGTTGGACAAGGATTTCAAATCGTTGAGGGCGTCGTAAAAGGTGATCTTCTTCCCGTCCGGATTATAAGGATTCGGTACCTCGTCGGACATCTGGATCTCGTCTACAAAGAGATAATATTGGTCTGCGCTGTGTTCTACGATCTCGCGGACGTGAGCCGCAAGCTCCAACGGATTGCGATAGCGAATATCACGGGTCAAGTCCAGCTCAAAGGACAGAATATGGTCCTCGGCCACCCCTTCGCCGAGAAGGTAATTTTTGAACAATGTGTGCAACAGATATGATTTACCGCAGCGGCGAATACCTGTGATGACCTTCACTTGACCATCCCACATAAAGGAGATGAGCTTGCTCAAATAGCGTTCCCGTTTGATCTCCATGATACATCCTCCGTTGAAAACTTACCTGTATTATCTTACAACTTTTCAATGGACATTATACATCATTTTGGAAGAAAATCAAGAATCCCATTGAAATGTTCCTGGATTTATCCGATAACATTTCAACGAATAAGTGCCTATCTCAAAAGATGCTTTGTGCTGCAAGACTCGCATCGATTTTCGCGGTAGTAGTTAGTTCCCAAAACTTTTGGGGCTATAGAGGATAACGGATTTGCGGGGGCATCATGCTGGTACACATGATGTACTGCTTTCCTTTTTCCGCATGCTTCTGAAGCCCTAATTTACAAATGGTGCATAGATGTGCTATTGGCCGTTACCTGTCGTTTTCAAGATACTTCAATGAAAGACAAGTGATTTTTAGGAGTATTGTTTAGGGAACCTTTTTGCCAAATTCTGATTCAAAAGTTCCCTAATATATTTTAAAACGTCTTCCAACACTTCTCCCGCATGAAAGTCATGATGCTTCCGTCATCCCGCCCCTCATAATAACTCACCAGCAGGCGCTTGAACTCCGGCACATGGCTCTCTGGGATCACCAACAGACCGCCGCCCTTGGAGATCAGATAGTGGTTGGCGAAGATCACGGCGGTGCGCTTGTTACCGTCGTTGAAAATCTGCGTTTTCATGCAGTAGAGGCAAAGGCGGATGGCGACCTCCACAGGCTCTGCGGTGGATTGCAGAATGTCATCCAAATGTTCTTTGACCAACTGCTCAATGGGCAGGGGGGGGACATAGCTGGTGCCGCCAATGGTCACAGGAACGCCCCGGATACGACCGCCATTGGTGTAAAATCCCTCGTTGACCAGCTGAGCGATGTGGCAGAGAATGGAGTAGTCTGTGGGATAGGACACCACATCCTTGTCCATAACGAACTCCCACGCGTGCTTGAGATTCAAGATCTTCTGCACATCTGTTGCCGTCATGCCATTGACTTGACCGTTTTCGATAATGTCCTCCGTTTGCGGGAAGGTAGTCGCCACGCCTTCCAGAACAGCCTGATCGTAGATATTTGCCTTCATATTGGCGCGGGCGAAGTCAATATTCAGTATGACCCGGTCGGACAGCTCTGATTCCGTGTAGCCCTGCTGAGCCAACTGCTTCTCGATCCGCCGGATCTGTTTTTTCAGTTCTCTGGCTTCTCTGGCATTTCGCAGCAGCGTCTGGTAGAGGGTATCGGAATAGACATCCACATACTCGGACGTCAGCCGGCTGGCGATTCGTTTGCGGATATAGAGATATTGCTTGCCGCCTTGCTCCTTGATCTCTGGGGAACCATCATAGGGCAGCAGGTTCAGCCGTGCCTGATAGTCAGCCTTTTGCTGCAATAACTCCCGGATCTCGGGATAGTTGTTTTCCATGGGTGTGTCCTCCTTATAGGGAACTTTTATGGAGTTGATTTTATCAATTTGTTCCCTAAAAATCAAGTATATTCTGTCGAACGGCCGAAACAGCCATACTCCGTGCGAAAGCTAACGGTCAAACATTACGTTTGCAGTAAATAAAGTGTGGTCGTCAGATAACGTGTCATATATACCCCTCTTGCAATCAAATCTGTGTGTAGAAAAACGTGCCGCATGCCAATATGTGTTGCACATGGTATAAGCTTAACATTTACAGTGGATTATAAGGATGATTGATGAGATATCCGGCCGGTGCGGGCCGCGCTGGAGCGACTGCTGTGGATCTGCCGGACACTCCACAGGGAGGAGCGCACCGGATGAGATGGCTGCATATGAGCTCCATCATCCTGGGGATATGATGTATCGGGATCATGGGATCGGTTAAGTATCTGGGTTTCCCGCCGTAATGGTGGGAGGCCCGGACTTTTTTGCTTTCGAGCCGATTCTTCAGAACTGAGTGATAGAGGGAATTTTACGGTCAGTTCTGAATCATCGCTCAGAACTGACCGCAGGGCTCACCCGCAAAAGCAGACGAAGACACACAGAGGGAACAAACCCCCAGCAGCCAGCAGAAGCGCCTACAACGGGCCGTTTTATAGGGAAGGGCATAGGGCGTTTGAGCGGCGATAGCGGCGGCTGGCGTTTATGGAAAGATCGGCGGCATGGCTTCACGCTCAGAACTGAGCATACATCATATAATAGCTCTGCTGCTGCGTTCAGTTCTGAAAAGGCTGCCAGGCTGCGCAGGTGTGCAGAAACTCAAACATTTTGCACGGTGTGGGGCAGCCTAACAATTGTTAGTGTTTCCACCAAAAAGATTGAACAATTGTTAGCGTTTTTGCCTGCCAGAAAATCGGGCAGCTTTGAACTGCCCAGAGCGTCATTTTTCGGCTGGATTTTTGACATTGGGGGCGGTGGAGGGGTACAAGAAGGAAACATTGCGGAGTGCCAACCGTGTATATTAAGGAAATGGCCGTCATTTTGCCATTATGCCATTGCCGCTTGACGGAATTAACAATTGTTAGTATAATAAACTTAAAAAATATTAAGAGGTAACATTATGCGGCTAAAGGCGCTCATGCACGATTTATTTAAGACCTGCGGAACGAATTCGAAAACGGTTTCCGTTAATATGGGGCGAGACCAGAGTTTTCTTTCGGCTGCACTGATGCGGCCTGCTATCAGGACTGACACACTCTGCGAAATTGCTGATATAGTTGGTTATGAGGTTGTACTCCGGCCGAAGCGGTCTCCCAGCAAGAGAGCACGGAATCCGGAAGAGTTCGTGTTGGATTATGTGGACCCCAGCAATCCGGTTTCGGATGACGAAAAGGATGAGGACGAATGAAGAGAGTGGGTTATGGGCGCGTGAGTACGGCCGGACAGGCCCGCAACGGCACGAGCCTCGCAGAACAGAAGAAGCAGCTCATGGCTGCCGGTGTTGCCGAGGAGGATATCTACCTCGATGCGTACACCGGAACGAAGATGCATCGGCCGCAGTTCGACGCGTGCATGGCTGCGCTGGAGCCAGATGATGAGTTCGTTGTGTGCAAGCTGGATCGATTTGCCCGTACCGCCACGGAGGGCACCGGAATTGTCAGAGACCTCGTGGAGCGCGGCATCCGCGTGAACGTGCTGAACATGGGGATCGCGGATAACACGCCCATGGGGAAGATGATGGTTACGGTCATGCTGGCGTTCGCCGAGTACGAGCGCGACATGATCGTGGAGCGTACCCAGTCCGGCAAGGCTGCACGGCGTGAAGCTGACCCGGCGTACACCGATGGCCGCCCCCGCATCGAGGCTGACGAGGAGCTGCTCCGTGACGTGGTGCGGCGCCAGATGGCGGGCGAGATCTCCGCCGCTGCTGCTGCCAGCGAACTGGGGATGAGCCGGAGAACCTATTACAACAGGAGGGCCGCCTGGTGTACGGCCAACGCCGTATATCCGCAGAGGAGATAACGCAGGTGTTCCGGGGGGATATCCTTACCTGAGGAAGGAAACGGTTATGTACTATAGTAAAGAAATGACAGAAAAAGCCCGTGCCGTAATTGCCGGGGAAATCGATATTCCGTGCCCGATTGGTTGGCACACGCTGTATGAGTCGAATGTATTGTGTGCGTATGCGTGTACGCTGCTAAGGCTGCCTGATGCCGGCATTGACGCCGACGCTATCGGGGCGGAAGATATCCGTATTTTCCAGTACGGGGTGGAACATAATATCGAGACTGTGACCGGTATAATGTATTCTCATGAAGCAGCCGGCATCACGGATGGCCGTTACGATGGCGTTGGCGGCTCCGACCTATACCGCTGGATTATTGGGCGCTGCGACGATGCCGAGAAGTGGCATCGGGCCAAACGCGCCGGCATACTGTACCTGATGAAAGTGAAGCATAAGGAATGCAGCAGCCATTCCGACTTCGAAAAATTCTGCTGCGGTTTCCTCACGGATTGTCAGGATCTCGTGACTGCAAAAGATGTGAGCACATGTACCGGCATGCCGCTTGAAGATGTTTTGTGGACGGCCGCAGCGATTGAGAAAAATCCGTTCTACTGATACAATATTTTAAAAAACCTGTCCTATTTGTCCGGTTTTGGTGTGCTATCACAGTTCATGAAGGGGCGTCTTTGCAGCCTCGTCAAATGCCGTGAGAGTTGAGCCGCAGCGGAGATTTGGGGGGTCTTTGCTGCGGCTCCCCAATAAACAATTGCTATCGAGACTGTCGATAAAGTGGTAAATTTTCCGCAACGGTAAGGAAGGGTGTGCGCGGGAAACCCAAGAAGGGATACACCGTCGGCTCAAGCCAAACAGCGGATACTTTGTATCCGCTGTTTGGGAGCCTTCCTCGAAACAGGCTTGCTTCATCCGCCACTGGCGGCGCTTCGCCTGTTTCCCTGCGCCATTGAAATCCTAAGTTTTCAGAACTTTTGTGAAGTTCTGAAAACTTGCACAGCGTGGCGAAAAGACTTTTTCGACACGCTGTATCAAACGTTGCTTTTCCAACAGTTCCAATTTTCGGATGTATTTTCGCAGTAAAACAGTATAAAGTCTTGAACGGGATGAGGAGTTCTGGTAAGTCCTCGTTTACAACATTGACAAAAATGGGAGAAGCTTGTACAATGCAGTCAGAATTTGCCGAAAGAAGATGGAGCCAGTACATGGGAAAGGTAAAAAACGAGCCGGAGTCTGATTCTGGGATTCAAGGAAAAGAGAATTCTAACCAGTTTTTGACTCAAATCGTTACACCTATTGTAACTACACTTATAATCAACGCAATTGTGCTGTTTTCTTCAAATGCTGCCAAGCTCCCGGTCCGCATGGACAATATTGAAAAAAACGTTGATGCTCTAAATAGTCGGATAAATACCGTTGAGTCGAATTTCAATCAAAAGATTGATGAAACGAAGTCAGATATAAGGGACGATATCGAAGGCGTGGGGGATGATATTACAAGATTGGAAAACCTCATCCTTCCATTCCTGCATTTAAAACCGTCTGCGGAAGTTCAGCAGCAAATCACTTATGCATATGGTGAGGTCAACAGAGTAGAGCAAAGCGGAGGCCTTATATTGACTTCGGCCAGCGTTGTCGCATACAACGACCACGGAGCCGAATTCACGGCTAATCAGTTGAGCGACATCAAGCTTTTACTTCCCTATCACGAAGGAAAGCAGAATGTTTTCTTTTACGGCCAATTCGATGAAGAGAATCGCTGGGACGGAGATTGCCTCGTTAATATCTATGAAAACGGAACACTGAAACTCATTACAGACGCTGTTTATGAGAACGGAAAACTGCTTAATTTCAAGCAGGCGTTTCCGGATACAACGACAGGCGGCCAAGCGGTTTGGACTTTCTCGGAAAGAACCGCACAGGATGACTTCAGCACCGGGCGGACCTGGCATTACTTCCGAAACGGAAATTACGATCAAAATTTCCAATTTGACAGCGTGACTGCAAAAGATATGATCTCTGCTGATGATCTTCGCAGTGTCGTTGGCACTGACATAGAGGGATATTACTGCGGTGTAAATTCAGATGGCCACTTTAACGACAACACCGGAAATGCCTACATGGTCAAATACTTTCCAGACGGACTTGTCAGGACTCTTTATGTGGGAGCTTTTGTAAACGGACAATTTGAGGATCAGAGCGGAAATGCCTGGATGATTGGAAAAAATAAACCGGAAGAGTCATATTCCTATTATAAAGGTCCTTTCAAGAATGGAAATCCGGTCAAAGACATCAAATACTGGCAATACAATCTGACAGTAGAAGAAATCAATGCAATTCTTGAAAAAACTGGATTCAAGAGTGACTGCAAGCTTGTCTGGAAATACCCTTCTGTTTGAAGGAGCTCCGTGGAGTGTGATCGCCCAGATTGTGCGGACAGTACAAAAGGCAACATGCGGAGATTTAAAAAATTTCAAGCGAAGTGGCGCAGTGTGTGAACCGCTGCCCGTCAAGAGGACAGCGAAAAATATAAAGTTTTCCCGGCCAGCAGCTAATGCTGCTGGCCGCTCAGCGGGGCGAAAAAACTTTTTTGTCCCGCTGAGCAAGTTTTCAGAACTTTATAAAAGTTCTGAAAACTAATGATTTCAATGGCGCAGGACACCCTTCTTGGGTTTCCCGCGCACACCCTTCCTTTCCAGCGCGGAAAATTTACCACTTTGTTGACAGTCTCCCCGGCCAGCAGCATTAGCTGCTGGCCGCTTTTTAGTGTGCCCGGCATGGGCAGTATCAGCGCCCGGTGCACCGGGCGCGGTTTGATTTGCGGAGCAGGGGGAGGGCTTTGTGTTCGGTTGCGTTTATCCAGAGGAAGATGACAGGGCGGCATGGGCGATTTTACTAAGAAAAAACCGCTTTTCGCCGGGTTTCGTAAAATTTCTTCCGAAGTTCAAAAAAGTTCTTGCATCGTACACCGGTGTACGGGGTATGATTTTATCGCGAAAAAGAGGCCGGATACAGAAGGCCTGCTGATCGGCAGCGGTGACCGCTCCGGTGACATTTCGTGTCGAAAAAAGGACGTTTCGTGCAGACAGCCCCGCAAGGCGCGGAAAATATGCTACACTGAACGTCGAAAGCTGAAAAACTGTCCGGGGGCGCCCCCGGACCCGTAGGGAGGACTCCCTACGGGAAGATCTCTGTCCGTGGGAGACTGATTCGGACAGAGAAGGAAACGAACAGGAGGAGATCTATGAAGAAGCGTATCTTGAGCTGTCTCATGGCGCTGGCCCTGTGCCTGACGCTGCTGCCCACGGCGGCGCTGGCAGAGGAGACGGAGGGGACGGCGCAGACGCCCCCGGCCGTGGAGGAAGCGGCAGACCCGGCAAACGGGGAAGTGAAGCAGGAGAATCAGCCCGCGGAAGCGGAGCAGGAGAGCCAGCCTGCGGAACAGGAAGAACAGCAGGAGAACTCGACTGTAAAGCAGGACGAGGCCATGGCCGATGTGCAGGCGATGATCGACGCTCTGCCTGACGCGGCGGAACTGGACGGCATGGACGACGAGGCGCTGGACACGGTCTACGAGGCGTTTCAGACCGCCTGTGACGCGTATTATGACACCCTGACCGAGGAACAGCAGGCACAGCTGGAAAACACGGAGAAGCTGGAGACGCTGTCCGACTGGTTCAATGCGCAGGTGGCCCCGCTGACGGAGGGCAGCACGGCAATGACTGTAAGCTTTAACAAAGTCGCTCTGTCGGCCGCCGCGCCTTATTTTCCCTGCAACGGCACGGCGGCGCAGGCGGAGAAGCCTGACGACAACTACGCCTGGTTCAACGCAGAGACGAGCACGCTGGAGTTGCATAATTTTGCGCTGGACTCCGGCGATATCAAGGTAGTTTCCCCCGTGAGAAACGACCCGCTGACCATCGCCCTCTACGGTGAGAACACACTGAACGACAGTCAGATCTACGCCTGGAACTCGGACCTTGAGGGGGACGGCGCTATCTACCTGACCATCGAAAAGAGCGCCGACGCGCCGAGCGGCAGCCTGAGCGTTACGTGTTCCGGAAATAAATGGGGAGCGATTATGCCGGGGGACCTTACCGTCAGGGGCGGCGCACAGGTCATCCTCGTCAAGAAAGACGGCAGTGGCGACACCGGCAATTGCGGGATCAATGCCGACGGATGCAACGTGATCATCGAAGGCGAGGGCACGAAGCTCGATATCACCAATACCGAAACCGATAAAGCCTGCGGTATCCGGGCAAAGGATGTTACCGTCAGAGACGGCGCGAGTGTGGCGATCGCTGCTCCCAATGGCAGAGCGCTTTTTGACCCTGAAGGATCAAGCGGCATGACCGCTACGACGCTGACCGTGGCCAAGGGCACAACGGTACAGGGTTCTTTCAGCGGTACAACATATCGTGATATTACGGATGATCTGAATGGGGATCAGATGTATTTGTTCAAATATCTGAAGATCAGCGCCGCACCCATAGAAAACCACACCCACGCCATCGGCGTCGGGACGGAGTATGGGGACAGCTCCGAGGTGGCTTTTGCCCACAGCCTGGCCAGCAACAGTGATAAAAAACTGCTGATTGACGGCCGGGTCGTTAAGCATGAACAGATTCCATATAGTAAATTTGACGATTATGGAAACAACGATGTGTTCGTTCTCCCGGAAGGAAACTATTACCTTGAGGATGACATATCGCTGATGTATCCCCTTGCGGTCACCGGCGAAGTGAATCTGTGTCTGAACGGCAAGCAGATCATACAGAATTATACCTATGGTAAGGGGATGCGCTTTCCCACGGTCATCGTCCGGCGCGACGCGACGCTGAACCTCTGCGACTGCAGGCCGGAGGGCGCTGTCGGAAAGATCACCCACGCCAGCGATATGATGGGCAGCGGCATCGAAGTCCGGGGAAAGTTCAAAGATGTGACCGGCGAGGCCGGTGTGCTGAATCTGTACAACGCTGAGATCAGCGGGAATAAACAGACCTCGGCCGGTGCCGCAAACGGCGGCGGTGTGTACAACAAGGGCGTCTTCAATATGTACGGCGGAAAAATCACGGACAACGCACATACTAACGGCGGCGGCGTCGGCAACAGCGGCACTTTCACCATGTATGCCGGCGAGATCACCGGCAACACCGCAAACAGCGGTTCATTCGCCGAAGGCGGCGGCGTATATTCCTACGGGACCTTTATTATGCGCGGCGGCAGCATTACCGGGAATCACGCAAACATCCCGGGGGCCAGCTACAATATCGGCGGCATCAGTAATCGCGGCACATTTCTGGTCTCCGGCAAGGTGACCATCAGCGGCAACGACGGCAGCAATTTCTTTGTCAACGAAGGACATCCCGTTCAGGTGGACGGCAAGCTGGATCCTTCCTCGGTGATCTCTCTGGATATGTTCCAGGGGACGGGTAGCTATAAGAAGGATGAGGTTAAGATCGTCGTCGAGGGCGTCACGGATGAGAACGAGGGTGTTTTCAAAAAGGACCGCGGCGAGTGGTACCTGACGCGGATCGATGGCGACAAGCTCGTGCTCCACACGATGGAGAAGGTGCATTATCACCCCGTCTGCGGCGCGACGTGCACACATCTTGATGAGAATGGCGCCCCCAAGCACCCCAACGTGCTGTGGGAACCCACTGCCACTCTGCCCAAATACGCGGGAAACTACTACCTGACGCAGAAAATTGATCTGACCAGCACGTGGACGGTTCCGGCAAACATCGTGCTTGACCTCAACGGGCGGAACATCACTCAGACGAGCTCGGTAAAAGATATCGCCGTGATCGAGGTCCCCGCAAACAAAAGTTTCACCCTTACCGACTGCCATACCGATGACAATAACGGCGGCGAGACGCGCACGATGGGCAGTGTCAAGCACGAATATGCAAACTCACAGTCCGGCCGCGGCGTGGTGGTGAAGGGCAATTTCACCCTGTATAACGGCGGCATTACTACCAACAATTGCAGCACCAACTATCCCCCTGAGCGTCTCTACAGCGGCGCAGGCGTGTACGTCGATGGCGGCGGCAGCTTCACCATGTACGGCGGTAAGGTCGCCGAGAACATCGCCATGAACGGCGCCGGTGTGTATGTCAACAAAGACGGCAGCGCCGCCATGTACGGCGGCAAGATCACCGGGAACAAGGTTGGCGAGGGATATGGCGCAGGCGTGTACGTGGGCGGCGGTACATTTGATATGTACGGCGGCAGCATCTCCGGAAACAATCAACTCGGTTGGAACTACAATGGCGATGGCGGCGGTGTATATATAAGCAGCGGCAGCTTCAACCTGCACGATGGCACGATCACCGGCAATAATGGCTATTGGGGCGGCGGCGTGAATCTGTACAGCGGTGCCTTCAACATGGAGGGCGGCAAGATCTCCAACAATACTGCCGGAAGAAACGGCACTGGCGGCGGCGTGTATGTATACAACGGTACGTTTACCATGACCGGCGGCGAGATCTCCGGCAACCGTTCCAATGGTTCCGGTGCAGGTGTGATTCTTGACGGCAACGGCAGCTTCATCATGACCGGCGGCAAGATCACCGGGAATACGGCAAACTTCTCTGACCAGGAAAAATATTCAGACAGTACCGGTGCTGGCGTGTATGTATGTGCAAAAAAGTTGGCAAACTTCTCCGTCGGCGGCAGCGCACAGATCACCGGCAACCATGTAGGCCGGAGAAACTCCAAGACCAGCAATGTTTATCTGAGCGAAAATACCGAGAATAGCATTCTCAAGGTCATGAACGTTGTCAGCAAGTTCAGCGAGGACGCGGAGATCGGCGTGACCACCGCCAGCACCCCCACGGAGAGCGGCATCCAGATCGCTCAGGGCAAGGACGGCTACGTTATTTCCGCTGATGACAGAGGGCACTTTACCCCGACGCCACGGATCAGAACACTGTTGTATTCCTCAAGGAGAATGCACTGTACCTCGGCACCCACACCCACGAGTGGACCTATTCCGGCGTGGATAACACCATCACGGCCGAGTGCGGCAAGTCCGGCTGCCCTGCCCCCGACGGCGGCAGCGTGACCATCAACAAGCCTGCGCACACAACCTACGGCGACGGTAAAGAGGCAGCTGCCACGGTGACGAGTACGCTTGACAGCAGCATCACCAAATCTACCATCACCTATAAAAAGGGCAATGACATCCTTGACACCGCACCCACCGACGCTGGCACCTACACCGCCAGCATCACCGTGGGCGAGGGTAAAAATGCCAAGACCGCCAGCGTGGAGTACAGCATCAGTGCTCAGCACATTGACATTGATAACCTTGGACTCCGTTGGGCGGATGGCGCCGACCACCTGACCTACAACGGCTCGAAGCAAATGCCTGATTTCACCAAGCTCACTGTTTACGATGCGACGATGGGCAACGGACCGGAGCTTTCAGCGGCGGATTATGACATTGCCTGCGGTGAACAGATGAACCAAGGCACCTACGAGCTGACCATCACACTCAAAAGAAACTATTCCAGTGTCTCCGGCCATACGGCCAATTGGTACATCGAGCCGCGCGAGGTCACACTCGACTGGCGGAATACCGAAAACCGCACCTTTGGCGATGACAAGACCGTCACCGCCACAGCGGGCAATCTGGTGAACGGCGATACGATCACCGTGGCTGTTGCCGGTGGAGATGAAACTGCGGCGGGCAGCCATACCGCAACCGCCACCGGTTTGACCGGCGACAAGGCAGAGAACTACAAACTGCCTACGGCTGTGACGAAGGAATATATCATCGGCAAGGCGGCGGCCAAGGTAATTACCCCGCCCACTGCGGCAGAGCTTGTTTACAACGGGCTTTCGCAGCGCCTTGCTCCCGTCGGCGGCGAGGCTTCCGGCGGTACGCTGGTCTACGGCTATGCGGAAAATGGCGAATATTCTGAGACAACGGACCTCCGTGGAATCAACGCGGGTAAATATGAGCTCTGGTATAAGGTGCAGGGCGACAGCAACCACAGCGACACGGCTCCGGTCAAGCTGACTGCCATCATCAAACCCAAGACGCTGACGAAGGATGATCTGACCTATTCCGGCCCGATCACCAAGGTCTATGACAGCAGCACCAATGCCCCCAGCGGCCTCACCGTTTCTGTGAAGCCCAATTCTCTGGTGGGCAGCGATACCCTCACTGTCAGCGGCACGCTGAAATACAACAGCGCCGATGTCAACGAGGCAAAGCAAATTATCTTTACCCCCACTGCCATCACCACCGGCAACTATGCGTTGGCAGACACCGAGGTGCTGACGATCACCGGGGCCGCCATCACCAAGGCCAAGCAGGCTCCACTGACCGTGACCTCCACTGACGCGACCTACGGCACAGACCTGACGCTGACCACTGGTGGCGGCAGCGGCACTGGTGCGGTGACCTACACCGTGACGAACGGCACCGGCGAAGCGACGATCGTTGACGGCAGCAAGCTGCATCCCACGAAGGCGGGTACGGTGTCCGTCACCGCGACCAAGTCCGGCGGCGATAACTATGAGGACGTTACCAGCGCCGCAAAGGAAATCACCATCGGTCTGGCGGACTATACCGGAACGGCATCCAAGACCATAAACATCGTCAAGGGCCGCAGCACTGCGCAGACCGGCACTCTGACGGCAGCAGACTTTTTCCCGGAAGGGCAGATGCCCGCCGATGCTGCGATCGCCAGCGTGACACCCGGCTACGGCACGATGATGGTAGGCGTGACGGTGAATGCTGAAGCTGGTCGTGCTTTGGAATACCACAGCAACACGAACATCACGGCCACGAAGGACGAAACCTACACCGTCACCATTGCCGCCACGAACTACAAGGACATCACCGCCACACTGACCTTCCATCCCACAGATAAGCTGTCTCAAGGCGGCTTCAAGTTTGAGAACGGCAGCGTGACCAAGACCTACGGCGATGAGAACTTCACCCTCACTGCTACCGGTGAGGTCAAGGGCAGCACCGTGACCTACGAGAGCAGTAAGCCTGAGGTTGCTACGGTAGACGCAGACGGCAAGGTCACCATCAAGGGCGCGGGCACGGCGGTCATCACCGCCACGGCGTCCGCCACGGAGGATTATGACGAGGCGGCGGCGACCTGCACCCTGACGGTGGAGAAGAAGACTGTTACCGTCAAGGCCAAGGATCAGAGCGCCTATGTGGGCGACAAGGTCCCTGCGCTGAGCAAGGATAGCTATACCGTTTCCGGCCTGGTGGGCGAGGAGAAACTGACGACCCAGCCGACGGTGAAGTACGTCGGCGCGGACGGCAAGGAGATCACCCCCGACATGACCAAGACCGGCGAGGTCAAGATCTCTGCCGGCGGCGCGGCGGCCTCCGACAACTACACCATCCGCTATGAGGACGGCAAGCTGACCGTCAGCACCCGCCCCTCCGGTGGCGGCGGCAGCTCCAGACCCTCCACCTACCCCGTCAAGGCGGAGGTGGGCAAGGACCCTGACGGTACGGTTTCCCTCTCCAAGACCAGCGCGGCCAAGGGCGACAAGGTGACCATTACGGTTGAGCCGGAGCGCCATTACGAGGTGGACGAGGTGATCGTCCGGGATTCCAAGGGCAAGCAGCTGGCCGTCAAGGACAACGGCGACGGCACGTTTACCTTTGAGATGCCCGCCGACAAGGTGACGGTGGAGCCTACCTTCTCCTGGGTGAATCCCTTTACGGACGTGAAAAACAGCGCCTACTACGTGGACGCGGTGGAGTGGATGCTCAAGCGCGAGGTCACCCAGGGCACTACGGAGACCACCTTCAGTCCCAACCTGAACTGCACCCGGGCCCAGATCGTCACCTTCCTGTGGCGGGCGGCCGGTTCTCCCGAGCCGAAGGGCACGGCCGGCTTTGCGGATGTTCCCGCAGGCAGCTACTACGCCAAGGCGGTAGCGTGGGCCGTTGAAAACGGCATCACCGGCGGTACGGGCGATGGCCTGTTCAGTCCTGACGCCGCCTGCACCCGCGCCCAGTCCGCGGCGTTCCTGTACCGCGCGGCGGGCAGCCCCACGGTCAGCGGCAGCGCCGGGTTCAGCGACGTAGCGGCGGACGCTTACTATGCGCAGGCTGTGGCGTGGGCCAAGGAGCACGGCATCACCGACGGCATCGGCGGCGGGCTGTTCGGCTCCGCCAATGACTGCACGAGAGCGCAGATCGCCGCGTTCCTGTGGCGGCTGTACGCGGAAAAGTGAGATCAAAACCTCTTATAAGAAACCTCTCCGGCCGAAAGGCCGGGGAGGGCAAACGTCAAGGCTGGCGACAGCTATGAGATAAGCGTAACGGAACGTTGTGAAACGTTCCGTTACTGTCATATTGGGGCAGTGAGCGTCAATCCGGGGCGCGTATGAAACGGGGGCTGGCAGGTTATAACTGTAAGCGCTAAATAACCCGTACCTGTACTGTGGGAAACAGATATGTCATACTGTCTCGGGGAGTGTCGAGTATTCTTGACACTTCTCGAGACTTTCTAATACGGGGGCACGGTATGAACGTAAATGCAGTTAAGCATCAGGCAAAGTTACAGGAATGGAAAGGTCGAGTAGCAGATTGCAGAAGCAGCGGGATGAGCGTAAAGCATTGGTGTGAGGAAAATGATTGTTCCCCCAGGACGTATTATCGGTGGGAGCAGGAGATCTTGGGAAAAGTAAGGCAAATTACAAAGGCAGAGTCTCAGCCGGTGCTGGCAGAGCTTCCTGTGATCAAAGCATTGCCGTCGCAGGAATGTTCTAAGAGAAGAAATCCATTTGTTCCTGTTTTGGTTATCCGCTTTGGACAGGTGGAACTGGAATTATCCAATGCGGTGTCATCGGAGCTGCTAAGTCAGGTGAAGGAGCTGATAGCAGCCTTGCCTGCATCCTGTCGGATACCGCCGAAGAGATTGACATTTCAAAGAGCCTGCTGACCTATCCCACAGGCAGCTTCTGCTTTGTGCCGGATGAGCTGCTGGAAAACGGGAGCCTGCGCAGCGGACTGACCGCCTTCAAGGGGACGGAGCTTTCCTTTGTCGGCATTTCGGAGCCGTTTACGGTGGCTGACGGGGACGAGACGCCCCATGCCCTGACGGTGCTGATCCCGAAAAGCACCTATGACCGCATCGTGCTGAAAAGCGTGGCGGAGATCGCCGCCGTGCTGATGCTGCTGGTATTTTTTGCCGTGGGCTGCTGCCTGCTCTATACCCGCCGCTATTTCAGACCCATTCTGGAGGATCTTGTCCATGTCACCGCTGCGGGCGGCAAACAGGGAAAGCCCGTCTTTGAAGAACTGCTGCCCATCTCCGAGAAGTTCCGATCCCACGAGGAGGCTGTGACCGGCCTGAAAGCGGAACGGCAGGACGCTCAGGACCGTGCCGAGCAGCTTTTGGGCGAAAAACTGGGCCTTCAGGAGCAGGTGGAGGGCATGCAGGGGAGCTGGACGATTCCCTTGCGGAGATCCGCCGTCTGGCCCATCTGGGAAAGAAGGAGCTTGACCCGGCTGACTATGAAAACTTCCTGAAGGGCTATGCCAAGCTGAGCGCCAAGGAACTGGAGATCTGCGAGGCGCTTGTCAGCGGTCTGAGCACCCGCCAATGCGCGGAGCGGGCCGGCTGCGCCACCAGCACCGTCGATACATACCGCAAGAGGGTCTATGAAAAGACCGGCATCCATAAGGTACGCCAGCTGCAGCTCTGCGTGGCGCTCATGCGGATGGAGCAGCAGGAGAAGCAATAAAAAGCTAAAAAAGAGACAGGCTGCGGTAAAGTGAACCGTTGCCTGTCAAGAGGATAGGGTAATAAAAGAAGATTTTTGCTGCCAAGAGCATTCTGCTCTTGGCAGATTTTTTGCGCAGCAAATGCGTTTGGCGTGTTTAATAGAGTGCAGCATTGCCGCAAAAACCGGATAGCCTGTGCAGGTGCAACCGAGCGGCAGCAAACGGCCGGGAGACGAGGAGTCTTCCGGCTGTTTGCGTATATAATAGGGGAAAGGCTCCGGCTTTTGCCGAAGCCTTTCTGCATGAGAGGTTAGAGAGCTGAAGGGGGCAGGGGGTTCCGGGCTGGATGCCAGGCGGCGCCAGGCAGAAGGGCCGCCGGGATCAGCAGGAAATCATGATCCGCAGGATCTCAATGTCCGTATCCCGCATGCCCTCCCGGGCCATGCGGCCGATGCTCTGAATGGTGGCCTCGATGCCGTCCTTCACCAGACCCTCGCCAGCGGGGAACACCCGTCCGGCCATGGCCATATGGTGACCGACAATGGCGGCGTCCAGAGAGGCGGAGATCTTGGCGGCGCAGGAGGACTTGGCGCCGTCGCAGACAATGCCCCCCACATTGGCTAAGGTGTTGACGATGGTCATGCAAATCTGGTCATACGTACCACTGTAGAGGAAGGTGATGGCTGCGCCGGCGCCGGCGGCTGCGCTGACGGCACCGCAGAAGGCGGAGAGCACACCAATGTGGCGCTTGATGTGGATGGAGAGGAGGTTGCTGATGAGCAGGGCTCTGTACAGGGTCTCCTGATCGGCCCCCAGTTGCTGGGCGTACTCTATCACTGGCAGGGACACGGTAAGGCCCTGATTGCCGCTGCCGGAGTTGATGACTACCGGTAACTCGCAGCCACTCATCCGGGCGTCGGAGCCGGCGGCTGCCCGGGCCCGGGCCCGGGTCTTGACATCCTGGGGATCATAGGTCTCCAGCAAGGTGCGGCCCACCTGAGCACCGTAAGCATGGGTAAGGCCCTCCTGAGAGATGGCGGCGTTCATCTCCGTTTGCCGCCGGAGCAGGGGCTCCACATCGGTAAGAGGCGTCTCCTGAGCGAAAGTCAGGATGTCCCGGACGTTGAGGAGATCCTTGTTTCCCTCTGCCACGTGCTCCTGGACGCTGGCGTCCAGGAAGAACTCGCCGTCCCGGCGGATCTCAGTGATCTGGGTGTGCTCCTTTTCCAGTACCACCTTGGCGGTGTGGTGTTCACCTGTGGCGGTGACGGCCACATAGAGGTTGGGCACTCCGGGAATCAGGTCATAGGTGCACTTTCCGGCAGCCACGAAGGCCTTGGCCTGAAGAATTTTCTCCGGCGTGATGGCGGAGAGCACCTCCAGCTGCTGGCTGGCGTCGCCCCCTAGAGCACCCAGAGCGGCAGCGATGGGAATGCCGCGCTCCCCATCGGAGTTGGGGACAATAACGCTCTTAACGTTTTTGATGACGTTGCCGCTGCAAAGCAGCTCCAGTTTCACCACGTCTTCTCCCAGCACCTCTCGGGCTTTGGCGGAGGCATAGGCGATGACTATGGGCTCCGTGCAGCCGAAGGAGGCGATGAGCTCATTTTTCAGAATGGCGACATAGTTGTCGCAGATGATTTTGTCCATAACGGCTTCCTTTGCATTCATGTAGAAATCGTTGCCGGAACTCCGGGATCAACAGGCCTGGGCGGCCATCTCAAGCCCGCGGGCGAGGATGGCCTCATTCTTTTCCGCCACGGTGGGCTTTCCGGCAAAGCGCTTCCAGATGGCCTTCCGGAGACACTCCACATCCATCAGCCCGGTCTCTCCCAGGATGATGCCCAGGGAGAGGATGTTAGCGGAGGTGACATTGCCCATGGCCTCAGCGGTTGCCAGAATGGGGAAGCCCAACTGCTTGGCCTTGGACTTCATAGGGGTAATGGCGTCCTCGTCATAAATCAGGACAGTGTTCTCGCCCACAATGGGGGCATAGCGCTGGTAGGCTACCTGGGCCAGGGCCAGAATCACATCGGGGTGCAGGGCTTCGGGATAGTCGATGTCCTCGTCGCTGATGATCAGGTCGGACTTGGAGAAGGTACCTCGGGTCTCCACGCCGTAGGTGGTGGTCATCACGGCGTTAAGATGGTCAAAGGAGGCCGCCTCACCCAGAATGTTGCCGCAGGAGACAAGGCCCTGTCCGCCTACGCCGGAGAAGATGATTTCCCATGTCTTTTTGCTCATTTTTTTACCTCACTCTGCGCTTTTTCAATGACGTGCTGATACTTGGTGCTGTAGTCCTCGCCGGGCCGGTCGCAGATAAGGCCCATCACCAGCTTACCTGCCAGCTCCTCTTCGCTCATGGCTACGGCTTGGGCGGGGGTGACGGAGTTTTCATTCACCCAGCGCATCAGGGCGGCGGGGCTGCGCATGCCGTTGTTGCGGCCAAAGTGGGTGGGGCAGGGGGAGATGGCCTCGATACAGGCAAAGCCCTGCTTCTTGATGCCGTCCCGGATGAGGTTTTTCAGCTGCTGGGGGTTTTCTGTGGAGGCCCGGGCCACATACCGGGCACCGGCAGCCTTAGCCACAGCGCAGATGTCGAAGCCCTCTTCGATGTGACCGTAGCGGGAGGTAGTGGTGATGCGTTCCTCCGGCGTGGTGCCGGAGTACTGGCCGCCGGTCATGCCATAGTTGAAGTTGTTCACCAGGATGGCGGTAACGTCCACGTTCCGCCGGGCGGCGTGGATGAAATGGTTGCCGCCGATGGTGATGCCGTCGCCGTCGCCCATGAGCACGACCACGTTCAGGGAAGGATTGGCCAGCTTGATACCGGTGGCAAAAGCCAGGGCCCGGCCGTGTGTGCCGTGGAAGCTGTTGGTGCGGACATAGTCGTCTGCCTTGCCCCAGCAGCCGATGCCGGTGACCACCACGGTGTTCTCCAGAGTCAGATCCAGCTCCTCAAAGGCACGGGCGATGGCACACAGAACAATGCCGTTGCCGCAGCCACTGCACCAGAAGTGCGGGAATTTGTCGGTGCGCAGATAGTCCAGATAATTCATTACTTATCCACCTCCTGCAGAGCCTTGAGAATTTCGTCAGGCATGATAAGGTCGCTGTCCACCTTGTTGACGCCTACCACAGGGGTGGCGTGGCAGTTGACCCGCTGCACCTCGCCGATGAGCTGGCCCAGGTTCAGTTCGGGCACCACAACGCCCTTTACCCGGCCGCATACATCGGCTACCAACTGATCGGGGAAGGGCCACACCGTTACCAACTGCACAACACCCACCTTTTTACCCTGGGCTCGGGCTGCCTTCATGGCAGCCTTGGCTGAGCGGGTGGAGCAGCCGAAGGTGATGATGGCGTACTCGGCGTCCTCCATAGCGAACTGGTTGACGATGGTGATGTCATCCAGGTTCTTGGTAAATTTGTCGGTATAGTGGCGAATGAACTTGTCCGCGTTGGCCGGGTCGATGCTGGGGGCGCCGCTTTCGTCGTGAGTGGTGCCGTTGATCCGGAAGACGCAGGGACCGCCGTAAACTGCCAGGGGGGCGATATCGTCACTCTGACCGGAGAAGTCGTAGGGCTTGTAATCGGCAGGGGCGCAGACGGGGCTCTTCCGTTCCACCACGTCCTCCGGGCCAACTTCCCACTTCACATAGGTCTCCCGCATGTGGCCCACCACCTCGTCGGCTAGGAACACCACGGGGGTGCGGTGTTTTTCACTGTAATTAAAGGCGGTAATCATGTAGTCATAGCATTCCTGCACGGAAGCGGGGGAGATGACAATGAGGCCGTGGTCACCGTGGGTGCCCCACTTGGCCTGCAGCAGGTCGCCTTGGGCGGGCTTGGTGGCCATGCCGGTACTGGGGCCGGAGCGCATCACGTCCACGATGACGCAGGGAATTTCCCCCATAACGGCAACACCCAGATTTTCCTGCATCAGGGAGAAGCCAGGGCCGCTAGTGGCGGTATAGGACTTCTTGCCAGCGGCGGAAGCGCCGATGATGGCAGCCATGCTGCCCAGTTCGTCCTCCATCTGCACATACAGCCCTCCTACCTGGGGCAGGCGCACGGAGGAAAGCTCCGCCACCTCGGAGGAGGGGGTGATGGGATAGCCGGCATAGAAGCGGGCACCGGCGGCAATGGCACCGGCAGTCATAGCGTCATTGCCCATGGTAAAAATGGTTTCCCCTTTTTTCATGTTTTGTTTCCCTCCGTTTTAACCTCAATGGCGAAATCCGGGCAGCGCCACTGGCACATTTTGCAACCAACGCAGGCCTCTGGCCTGGCGATGACCGGGGTGTGGCCTGCGGTGTAGTCGAAGACCTTTTTGGGGCAGAAGTCTGCGCACAGTCCGCACTGCTTGCACCAGTGGTTGATGGTGATCTGGTTCATGGCTTGAAAACACTTCCTTCCTTATGTTGTCAAGATTTATCAATGGATTTGTATTGAGAGGTAGGCACGAGGCAGCCAAGGGCGATGATCAGGATGCTGCCGCCCATGCCCCAGAACAGGCAGTCTCCGGGCAGAGCCAGGAACTTGGCTGCCAGCAGGATGACAATGCCCACGATGCTGGAGGCGGTGACGAACCGCCGGTCTGCCTGAGAGGGAAAGAACAGGGCGGCGCACATGGGCCCCAGCAGCACCACAGCCCGAAGGCCCATGGAGAGGAAACCCCAGGTAAGGATAGCGGATTTCAGGTTGCCGGTGGTGAACACCGCCGCAATGAGCAGGGTGATAAGGATTACGGCTCTGGAAAAACGCAGACTGCTGCGGCTGTCGGTATGCTTGGCAAAGCGCTTGTAGATATTGTTGGTGATCACGGTGGACAGGCCAAGGGCCAGTCCAGCACCGGTGCCAACCACAGCGATGAACAGGGTAGCCAACACCACACCGCTGAGCACCGGGGGAATGTTCTGGATCACAAACCGGGGGAAAGCCTCGCCGGCGGCCATGGCCGGGAAGCTGATACGCATGTAATAGCCGATGAGGATGCCGCCCACGCCGATGGGGGGGATCAGCAGCGCACTGAGAAGGGCGCCCCGGCGGGAGGAGGCGGAATCCCGGCCAGCCAGCAGGGCCTGTACATAGGTCTGAGTGGAGATGACTCCCAGAATCACTGAGACGCCGGCCCCCAGATCCTTGCCCACGCCCCGGGCGAAGAGATTGAAATATTGATCGTGGGGCAGGACTGCCTGGATGCTGCCGATGCCGCCGGAGAGCACCAAAGCCGCGCCGCCGCACACCAGCACTGCTATATAAAGGAGTACGGACTTCACGATTCCCAGCAGACCCGTGCTGTTGACCCCACCGAAGATTACATAGCAGGCCATGGTCACCACGCTGATGGCGGTGCAGGTCAGGGTGTTGAGACCGAACATAGAGGAGAGCAGCACATTGGCTGACAGCAGCTGGGAGACGATGTTCAGACCAAGACCCAGCGTGGCCAGCACGCTGGTGATGAGCCCTGCCGTGGGGCTGAAGTGCTTTTGAATCAGCTGCTGGATAGTGGCGCAGCCGCAGTTCCGGAGGGGAACGACGAAGAAGACCGCCAGGATCAGGCAGCCGATGGCGGCGCCCAGGGTGAACCACCAGGCGGAAAAGCCGAAGTTGAAGGCCAATTCCGCAGTGCCGATGGTGGAGCTGCCACCCACTAGGGTGCCGATGATGGTGCCGGCCACCATGATGGCGCCGGCTCTGCCGCCACCGGTATCAAAGTCGGCGGCACCGCTGACTTTTCGGCCGGAGTAGATCCCCAGGCCGATCATTAATATAAGTGTGGCGCTGGCACTGATGAGATGTACAAGAGTGATTCCTTCCATATGTTTCCCTACCTTGCTATGCACACTGGCGTGTGTCTAAAAAAATGTACACTTAAACCTGTTTATTAATCATAATATAATTACTCTTTGTTGTCAAGATGGGCGATAAGAGGACTGAAATATTTTTATAGTTCGAAATTCTGACAAAAAATCGTTTAACAGCAGAACAAATTACAGAAGAACCTTCTGCAAAACCGAATAAAACACTGTTCAACATATATCAAAAAAATAAACACAAGATAAAAAAATATTGACAAATAGTCAGGTATTGTGTAAGATAAACACAACCTCGGAAGCCCCATACCGCCCGGCATCGGGAATCTGTACAAAAGCAAAAAAACGCCCGCCCCGGAAGGGGCGGACGACGGCGGGCAGGCTTCAGATGGTGATGTAGTTGTAACCTAGCTCTGTGGAGATCTGCTTGCCGGTGCTGATGATATCATTGGTTAAGGCCGGCATGTTGGCAGCGATGGTTTCTGTGCTGCCGGAGAAGCTGATGGCGCCGATGTAAGCGCCGGAGCGATCCTGAATGGGCGCGGCCACGCAGCTGCGCAGGACCATCAACTCGTCTACCTCGGTGGCAAACCCATTTTTGCGGGCCTCCCGGAGGCACTCCTTCAGTTCCTCCCGATCCACAATGGTTTTGGCGGTGTAGGAAACCAGCTGAATGGAGTCCAGGACCTCCTCCAGCTTTTCCTCCGATAGGGCGGAGAGGAGAACCTTTCCGCTGGCGGTGGCGTAAGCCGGCATGATGTGGCCGATGACCATCCGGGGTACCAGGAAGGAAGGATCCTTGGAGGCCAGCAGTAGAGAGATGGCCGGCTCCTTGAGAACGGAGACGTTGACCTTTAGCGACCACTTCTGGGCCAGGGCCACGATGTATTTCTCTGCCAGATACAGGAAGGGATACCGGTGATAGTAGCACTCAGCCAACTCAAGGACTTTGTAGCCGATGGAATAACGGCCGGTTTCCGCATCCTTTTCCACCAGTTTTTTCTTGGATAGCGAGCCCAACATGGCGTAAGCGGTTGTCCGGGTGACATCCAAAGCCTTACTGATTTCCATGACGTTCATGGGATTGGAGTTGGTGGCCAGCAGGTTCAGGAGATCCAGAGCGCGGTCAAGGTTCTTGGGAGCAGCTTCATTTGCAGACGTCTTCATAGAAATGTCACCTCATATTTTTGATTTCTGACCTATTATGACATAAAAATAGACAACATGTCAAGAAAAATGGTCAAAATTTTTGAACAACCAAAAACCACTTCGGAGGGGACCTATGGTATTGGATTTTGAGTCAATGCTCCGGAAGCTCCAGGCAGATGGCCCCAAGGTCATCGCCGTGGGTGCTGCGGAGGATAGAGATGTGCTGCTCTCTGTGGAGGAGGCCCGACAGCTGGGGATCGCCCGGGCAATTCTCACCGGCAACAAAGAGAAGATCAAGGCGATTGCCCGGGAAAACGGAATTGACCCGGCCAATTATACCATTGTAGATGAGCTGGATGCGGCCCAAGCCTGCCTGACGGCGGTGAACCTAGTGCGGCGAGGGGAAGCGGCGCTGCCCATGAAGGGCTTCGTGGACACCTCCGTGATGCTCAAGGCGGTATTGAATAAAGAACTGGGCCTGCGGGGTACAGGGCTTATCAGCCATGTGGGTATTCTGAAGGTTTCCGGCTTCGACCGGCTGTTCTTCGTCAGCGACTCCGCCATGACCATCGCCCCGGATCTCAAAGCCAAGGCGGACATCATCCGCAACGCCGTGAAGGTGGCCCGTGCCTTCGGACTTGACCAGCCCAAGGTGGCGGTGCTGTGTGCGGTGGAAAAGGTCAACGAAAAAATGCCTGCCACCGTAGACGCCCAGACTCTGACGGAGATGAATGAGCGGGGTGAGATCACCGGGTGCCTGGTGAAAGGTCCCCTGCAGTTGGACAACGCCGTCTCTCCGGAGGCCGCCCGGCACAAGGGCATCACCCACCCCGTGGCCGGCAATGCGGACATTCTGATCACCCCGGACATTCAGGCCGGCAACATCCTCAACAAGTCTATGGAATATTTCGCCAGGGCGGACAAGGCTGGCGTGATCATGGGCGCCAAGAAGCCAATCATTTTGACATCCCGGGCCAGTTCTGACCGCGCAAAACTCCTTTCCATTGCGGTGGGCCTGCTGGTGGCCGGAGAGGAGTAAGACATGGAAAAAGCATACCGCATTCTCGCTATCAATCCCGGCTCCACCTCCACCAAGATCGCCATCTTCACCAATGAGGAGATGACCTTTTCCAGAGAACTCAAACACTCTGCGGAGGATCTGAAAGACTTTCATCACATCAACGACCAGCTGGACTTCCGGCTTCAGGCGGTGCTTACCGAACTGAAGAAGGACGGCATCGCCCTGAGAGAGTTGGATGCGGTGGTGGCCCGGGGCGGCAACATGAAGCCCGTGGTGGGCGGTACCTATCAGGTCAATGAAGAGATGCTTCGGGATCTGGAGATCGGAGTCATGGGCCAGCACGCCTCCAATCTGGGAGGACGCATCGCCTATGCCATCGCACAGCCTCTGGGACGGAACGCCTATGTGGTAGATCCGGTGATCGTGGATGAACTGGAACCCCTGGCCCGGTATTCCGGAACTCCCCTGATCGCCCGAAAGTCCAAAGATCACCCACTGAATCAGAAAGCGGTGGGCCGGGAAGCGGCCAAGGCCCTGGGCGGTGAGTATCAGGACTACAACTTCATCATCGCCCATCTGGGGGGCGGCATTTCCGTGGGCACCCACAAGAAGGGACGGCTGGTGGATGTGAACAACAGCCTTGACGGCGACGGCCCCATGTCTCCGGAGCGCTGCGGCGGACTGCCCTTCGGCTCCGTGATGGACCTTTGCTTCTCCGGTGAATATACCAAGGCAGAATTGCGGAAGAAGCTCATCGGGGGCGGAGGCATGGTGGGATATCTGGGTACCAACGACGGCCGGAAGATCACCGAGCGCATCCGCTGCGGCGATGAGAAGGCTGCAGAGGTCTATGAGGCCATGGCCTATCAGATCTCCAAGGAGATCGGCGCCTGTGCCGCCGTCCTCAAGGGTCAGGTGGATGAGATCCTTCTTACCGGCGGCCTTGCCCATGACGAGATGCTGGTGGGCTGGATCCGGGAGCGGGTGAACTTCATCGCCCCGGTGGCGGTCTACCCCGGTGAGCATGAAATGGAAGCCCTGGCGCTGGGGACCCTCCGGGTCCTGCGGGGCCAGGAGATTCCTCAGGTCTATCCCAATCCGTAAGTAAGTGTTCATTCAAAAGAATCAGAAGGGCTCTGACATCTCTGCGGCGGAGGCAGGCGACCGCCCCGGAGGCTGCTGCCCTATTTGATAAAGCTGCAACTCCCGGCGTATTCCTTATCACGAATCATTTTTAGGAGGTTAAGATGAACAAGAACATTCGGCGTATTCTGTCTGCGGTTTTGTCTCTGGCAATGACGCTTTCCCTGGCGGCCTGCGGAGAAAAGAACAGCTCCGCTCAGCCCGGCAGCACCGGCGCTGACGGCGAGAAGAACACGGAACTCAACGTGGCTCTAGCCGGCGAGCCCAACGCACTGGATCCCATGTGCGGCGCTACCGACCGTACCTCCAGCGCGGTGTACAACAACATCTATGACACCCTGCTAGTGGCCGACGAGAAGGGCAATATCCTTCCTAACCTGGCGGAGTATGAGCTCATCAACGACACCACCTATGAATTCAAGGTGATCAAGGGCATCAAGTGGCACAACGGCGACGAACTGAAGGCCAACGACATCGCCTTCACCATGAAGAAGGGTTGCGAGACTGCCATCACCAAGTACATCTGGGGCGCCATTGATCCCGACAGGATCGAGATCATCGACGAATACACCCTGCGGGTGAGCACCTTTGAACCCGCTCCCGCCCTGCTGGCCCTGATGACCGCTCTGCCGGCCTCCATCCTCAATGAGAAGTATGTCACCGAGGTGGGCGACGGCTCTGGCACTGCCCCCATCGGCACTGGCCCTTACAAGTTCGTGGAATGGTCCCGGGGCAACTCCATCACCCTGGAGCGCTTCGACGACTATCACGGTGAGACCCCCGACGTCAGCAAGGTGGTCTTCCGATTCATCCCCGAGGCGACCAACCGCACCATCGAGCTGGAGAGCGGCATCTGCGACCTGGCCTATGAGATCCAGACATCTGACCTGAGCCGTGTTGCCGACAACCCGGATCTGACCCTGTTCAGCGGCATCAGCAACTCCGTCCGCTATATCGGCTTCAACTGCCAGAAGGCTCCTTTTGACAACGTGGCCGTCCGTCAAGCTATCGCCTCCGCCATCAACATCGAGGGCATCGTCAACGCTGTGAAGATGGGCAAGGGCGTGGTTGCCACCAACCCCATCGCCCCTGACATCAAGTACTTCAACGATGATATCAAGCTGCGTCCTTATAATCCCGAGGGGGCCAAGGCCGCTCTGGCTGCCGCCGGTTATTCCAACGGCCTGAGCACCACCATCTGGGTGGACGAGCAGAAGGAGCGTGTCGATATTGCTACCATCCTCCAGTCCCAGCTGGCCGAGATCGGCGTCAATGCTGAGATCAAGGTCTCTGAGTGGAGCTCTCACGTCACCGCCTGCTACAACGGCGACATTGATATCTACATCTTCTCTTGGTCCTGCGCCTGCCCTGATCCCAGCATCATCTTCAACTCCGTGTTCAACTCTGCAATGCTGGGCCAGGGCGGCAACTGCTCCCGTATCGTGGATGACCGGATCGACGAGTTGCTGAGCATCGGAAACACCAGCATGGATGAGTCCGAGCGTGAGTCTGCCTACAAGGAGATCCAGCAGCGCGTGTACGATCTGGTGCCCTGGGTGCCTCTGTGGGTCGATACCATCGAGATCGGCGCCAACGCCCGCATCGATTCTATGCCTGTGACGGCTACCACTGCCTGGTCTATAAAGAACGTCATTCTGAAGTAACGAAAGAAGGCAAATAAGGAACCCCGAAGGGTTACGGCGTCTGCGGCGCGGACGCCGCAACTCTGAAAAACCGGGCGCTCCTGCATATCTGGAGGAAATGCCATGCTCAAATATATCGGACGAAGAATCCTGATGATGATCCCCATTCTCCTGGCAGTGACGTTTGTCGTGTTCACCCTGCTCTACATTACCCCCGGTAACCCGGCGGAATTGATGCTGGGTCAGAATGCCACTCCGGAAGCCGTGGCGGAGCTTGAGGAGGAGTTGGGTCTCAACCGCCCATTCCTAGTACGCTACGCGGACTATCTCATGGGTCTGTTGCGGCTGGATATGGGAACCAGCTATGCCACCAAGGAAGCGGTGATGACCCGTATCTGGAACTGCGTGCCATACACCCTGGAGCTTGCGGCCATCTCGATTTTCATAGCAGCGGTGATCGGTACACCCATCGGTATCATCTCCGCCACCAAGCAGTACACCGCGTTTGACAACGTGACCATGATTTTTGCCCTGATCGGCATCTCCATGCCGGTTTTCTGGATCGGCATCCTGCTGATCCTGCTGTTCTCCGTGCACCTGAAATGGCTACCTCCCTCGGGATGGGGGACAATGAAGCAAATGATTTTGCCTGCTATCACGGTGGCAGCGCAGTCTGTTGCCGTTATTTGCCGTATGACCCGCTCCTCCATGCTGGAGGTGATCCGGCAGGATTACATCCGCACTGTCCGGGCAAAGGGCCAGAAGGAATATAAAATCATTATCTCCCATGCACTGCGCAACGCACTGATCCCCATTGTCACCGTCATCGGCCTTCAGTTCGGAGCGCTGCTGGGCGGCGCCATCATGGCGGAGACCGTGTTTGCCATTCCCGGCCTGGGCCGACTGATGATTGATGCCATCAAGCAGCGGGACTATCCCATCGTCCAGGGCGTTGTGCTGTTCGTGGCTGTGACCTTCAGCCTTGTCAATCTTCTGATCGACATTATCTACGCCTTTATCGATCCGAAGATCCGCGCCCAGTATAAGTAAGGGGGGCAGTATGAAAAAGAATCAAACCGAGAAGCGCTACAGCTTCGCCGCAGATACCTGGCGGCGGCTCTGCAAGAGCAAGCTGGCCATGCTGGGCGTTTTTATCCTGGTTGTGCTGGTGGTCTGTGCTGTGTTCGCCGATTTTATCGCTCCCTACGCCATGGACGCCCAAAATCTGAACGGCGCCTATCAGCTGCCCACTGCTGCCCACTGGTTCGGCACCGACGAGTATGGCCGCGACATCTTCAGCCGCTGCATTTTCGGTGCCCGGATCTCTCTGGTGGTCGGATTCATCGCCGTGGGCTTTGCCATTGTGGCCGGCGTGCTACTGGGCTCCATTGCCGGCTATTACGGCGGCAAGCTGGATAACCTCATCATGCGCGTGATGGACGTTTTGATGTCTATTCCCCAGATGCTGCTGGCCATCTCCATTTCCGCGGCCTTGGGCTCCGGCCTCTTTAACCTGATGCTGGCAGTGGGCATTGCCAGCACCCCCAGCTATGCCCGTATCGTCCGAGCCTCCGTCCTGTCCGTCAAGGATCAGGAGTATATTGAGGCTGCCCGGGCTATCGGCACCAGCGACTTCAAGATCATTGTCAAGCATGTCCTGCCCAATTGCCTGGCCCCCATCATCGTGCAGGCCACGGCCGGCGTGGCCCTGGCCATCCTGACGGCTGCCGGCCTGAGTTTCCTGGGCCTGGGCATCCAGCCTCCCACTCCGGAATGGGGCTCCATGCTCTCCTCCGGCCGCCACTACATTCGTGACAACTGGAATATGACCGTGTTCCCCGGCCTGTGCATTGCCGCCACCATCTTCAGCCTGAATGTGCTGGGCGATGGCCTGCGGGATGCACTGGATCCCAAGCTGCGTGACTGAGGAGGTATTTGAGATGGAGAACAAGAATTCCGTCGGGACTCTGGAAGAGAACAAGGAAAACCTTCTGGAGGTACATGACCTTTGGGTAGAGTACCGCACCAGCCGCGGCGCTGTGAAAGCTGTCAACGGGCTGAACCTGAACATCGCCATGGGCGAGACCCTGGGCCTGGTGGGCGAGACCGGCGCCGGTAAATCCACCACAGCCTTCGGCATCATGCGGATTCTGCCGGATCCCCCGGCGAAGATCACAGGCGGCGAGATCCTCTATAAGGGACGGGATCTCCTGAAGCTCTCCGCCAAGGAGATGCGGGACGTCCGGGGTGAGGAGATTTCCATGATCTTCCAAGACCCCATGACCTCTCTGGATCCGGTGAAAACCGTGGGCAACCAGATTCAGGAGATGATTGAGTTGCACACCGACATCTCCTCCAAGGAGGCCTGGACACGGGCGGAGGATATGCTGGAGGTGGTGGGTATCAAGCGCGAGCGCGCCAACGATTACCCCCACCAGTTCTCCGGCGGCATGAAGCAGCGGGTGGTCATCGCCATGGCCCTTTCCTGCAATCCCAAGTTGCTGATCGCCGATGAGCCCACTACCGCTCTGGACGTGACCATTCAGGCCCAGGTGCTGGAACTGATGAAAAAGCTCAAGGCCGAGTACCGCATGTCCATGATCATGATTACCCACGATCTGGGCGTGGTAGCGGAGGTGTGTGACAAGGTGGCTGTGCTTTATGCCGGCAACATTGTGGAATACGGCGCCATGGAGGACGTTTTTGACGATCCCCGTCACCCCTATACCCGTGCACTTTTTGACGCAACCCCCACGCTGGACGGCGAGAAGCACAAGCTCAACATCATTAAGGGATTTTCTCCCGACCCCATCCACCTGCCGGAGGGCTGTGCCTTCCATCCCCGCTGCAAAGAAGTGTGTGACAAGTGCTCCGCCGTCATGCCGGAGATGGTCGAGGTGGCTCCGGGCCATCTGGTTCGCTGCGTACACGCCGTGCCCTGCGGCGCGGAGAAAACCGAGGAGGTGGCAGAATGAGCAACGCAGTCAATACCCTGTTAGAGGTCAAGAACCTGAAAAAGTATTTTGCCACCAAGGCCGGTCCCCTGTGCGCTGTGGACGATGTGTCCTTTGACGTTGCCCGAGGCGAGACCCTGGGCCTGGTGGGTGAGTCCGGCTGCGGCAAATCCACCACCGGCCGGGCCATTCTGCGGCTCCACGAGCCCACTGCCGGCCAGGTGATCTTCGAGGGCCAGGACATCGTGGGCTACAACAAGGCCCAGATGAAGGCCATGCGCAAGGAGATGCAGATCGTTTTCCAGGATCCCTATTCCTGCCTAAACCCCCGTATGGACGTCAAGAGCCTCATTGAGGACTCTCTGAAGGTCAGCGGCAACGGCGAGAGCCGGGCCGAGCGGGAGGAGAAGGTCTATGAGGCCATGAATCTAGTGGGCCTGGAAAAGCGCCTGGCCACCTCCTATCCCCACGAACTGGACGGCGGCCGCCGACAGCGCATCGGCATCGCCCGGGCGTTGATCCTCCAGCCCAAGTTCATCGTGATGGACGAGCCCGTTTCCGCGCTGGACGTGTGCGTGCAAGCCCAGATCCTCAACCTGATGCTGGAGCTGCAGGAGAAAATGGGCCTGACCTATCTTTTCATTTCCCACAACCTCTCCGTGGTGAAGCATGTGAGCAACAAGATCGCAGTGATGTACTTGGGTAAGATCATGGAGGTGGCTTCCTACCGGGATATCTTTCTGGAGCCCCATCACCCCTACACCAAGGCTCTGCTTTCTGCCATCCCCATTCCCAAGGCGCACCTCAACCGGGAGCGGATCATTCTGGAGGGCGACATCACCAGCCCCGTGAATCCTCCTGCCGGCTGCCGCTTTGCCAGCCGCTGCTGGAAGTGCAAGGAGATCTGCAAGCAGCAGAGCCCGGAGCTGCGCAAGGTTGGCAATTCCGTTGTGGCCTGCCACTTCGCGGAAGAAGATTAAACAGCATACAGTTAAGCGGAGGAGCACATCTCTATGAAAAAAGAAGAGGCTGTACAGGGCTTTCGGGCCCTGATGCAGGAAATCAACCATCTCACCTGCATGGAAGAGGAGATGATGTGGGATACCCGGGTGAATCTGCCTCCCAGAGGGGCGGAGTACCGCAGCGAGCTGATGGGGTATCTCTCCGGCCAGAAGTATAAACTCAAGACTTCTCCCCGGATGTGGGAGTACCTTCAGGAACTGAGCCAGTACACCTTTGACGACGTGATCCTCAACCGGATGCAGGAGGTGGCCCGCCGGGATTATGACCGGCTGACCAAGATCCCCGCCGATCTGGAGGCCCGCTATGCCAAGCACGGCATCATGACGGAGCTCATCTGGCAGGACGCTCGGCAGAATAACGACTACGAGTCTGTGAAGGGCGTTCTGAAAAACAGCTTTGAGTTCAAGCGGGAGTACGCCAGGTGTTTCGGCTGCGACAGCGTGATGGACTACCTGTTGGACAACTGGGAGCAGGGCTGCACCACCGCCCAGGTGGACGGGATTTTCTCCGATATCAAGGGTTATGTCCTGCCGCTGCTGGATAAGATCCGGGCCAGCGGCAAGCCTTACAGCCGCCAGAAGCTGCAGGGCTTCTATCCCCGGGAGCAGCAGCTGGCCCTGATCCACGACGTCACCGCACTGGTGGGCTATAATCACGAGGCTGGTCGCATCGGCGAAAGTGCTCATCCCTTCACCTTGCGGATCTGCCCCAGGGATGACATGCGCTTCACCGTGACCATCCACGAAACCGACTTTACCAATGCGCTGATCTCATCCCTCCACGAGGGCGGCCATGCCCTCTACGGCCAGAATCTAGCGCCGGAGCTGAAGGGCACCACCTTGGCCTGGGGCACCTCTTGGGGCTTTGATGAGGGCCAGGCCCGGTTCTTTGAGAATTTCGTGGGCCGGAGCCTTCCTTTCTGGAAGTACATCTTTCCCATGGCGCAGGAGCGTTTCCCCCTGCTGAAAAACACCACTGCCGAGGAATTCTATCAGAACCTCAACGCCGTCAACTGTGGGCCCCTGCGGCTCTATGCCGACGAGTTGACCTACAACCTGCACATCATCCTGCGCTATGAGTTGGAGAAGCTCTACTATGACGGCAAAGCGGATGTGGACGAGCTGCCGGAGCTCTGGAACGACAAGTACGAGGAGTATCTGGGCTACCGGCCCAAGAACGATGCCGAGGGTATTTTGCAGGATGTGCACTGGTTCAGCGGCTGGATTGGCTACTATCAGTGCTATGTGCTGGCCAACTGCTATGACGGCCACTTCCTCCACTCCTCCATGAAGGACATACCGGACTTCTGGGAGAAGGTGAGCAGAGGCGAGTTTGACGAGATCAACGACTGGCACAACCGCAAGGTGCGCTGCACCGGCAACCTTTACTCTCCCGTGGAGACCCTTTACCGCTTCTCCGGCGAGACCCTGACCGCCAAGCATTACATTCAGTACCTCAAGGATAAGTTCGAGCCCCTCTACGGCATCTGAGGAGGCCGCAACCCATGCCGGCAATGGAGACGCTCCGGCGCCTCCCGGAAATATTGAAAATTTTTGTTAGGAGGATATAATCATGCCCGCAGTACACATCAAGACCAACGTTGCTTATACGGAAGAGCAGAAGACCAAGGTGCTCAAGGAGATTACCCGGGTGATGGTGGACGTTGCCCACAAGAACGAGGAGGCCGTCATGGCCACCCTGCTGAAGGTGGACGGCACCATGGGCAACACCGACGAGCCCTTTGCCTTCCTGGACATCCGCAGCATGAACGGCATTGAGCACAAGATGAACAATGACGTCTGCGTGGAGATGACCAAGATCATGGAGGACGTTTTGGGCGTGAACCCCCTGCGTCAGTATCTGGTATTCACCCGGGTGCCCGAAACTTGCTGGGGCCTGATGGGCGGCATCGCCATCTGGGATTCCAAGACCCGCCTGTGGACTGTCAACGGCGAGGAGTGCAAGTAAACACCCCTCTTCCGGAGCCCCGGGGCCGGGGTTGATCAGAACCTGTACACCCTACCACTAATTTATTAGGAGGCAATTTTATTATGGCTAAGAAGAATATCGGCGCCCATCCTGCGGTATCCCCCATTCCTGCTTTCATGGTGTCCTGTGCGGACAAGGAAGGCAATTCTGACATCATCACCATCTCCTATGGCGGAATTGTCAGCGCCAACCCCCCCATGGTGTACATTTCCGTCCGTGACACCCGTTATTCCTATCCCATGCTGAAGGAAGTCAACGACTTCGTCATCAACATCCCCAGCGAGGATCAGGCCAAGGAGACCGACTACTGCGGCATCACCACCGGCCGCAAGGTGGACAAGTGGAAGCTGTGCAACTTCACCGAGGAGAAGGGCGAGTTCGTCAAGTCTCCCATGATCAAGGAGTGCCCCGTGAACATGGAGTGTGTGACCCGTCACGTGATTCATCTGGGCTCCCACGACATCTTCCTGGCTGAGGTTGTAGCCACCCATGCCGACGAGTCCGTTCTCAACGACAAGGACAAGGTCATGATCGACAAGGTGAAGCCCTTTGCCTTCTGCTACAACATCCAGGAGTACTGGTCCCTCAAGGAGCTCATCGGCCACTATGGCTGGTCCAAGCCCGAGCTGGACAAGGATCTGGAGAAGCTGAGCACCAAGGGCGAGTAATTCTCCATCGGAAAAGGCGGATCTCCCCTGCTCCATCGGAGCAGGGGAGGCACGCCTTTTTCCCGCAGGACTTTGAGACAGGAGGCAGAGTATGAGCAGCAAGGTCTATGAGGCCCTCTTTCAGGATATTGACCGCCATATGGACGAATACATGGGGGAGCTGTGTGATTTCCTGCGGATCCCGGGGGTCAGCACCTATCCGGACGGGCGGGAGAACATGGAAAAGGCGGCAGAGTGGATTCTGGAAAAGCTCCGGACGCTGGGGTTTGAGGGCGGTCTCCGGCAGACGGAGGGCTGGCCCATTGTCATGGCGGAGCACACGTACCGCCCCGGTGCGCCCCGGCTTCTGATCTACGGCCATTACGACGTTCAGCCGGAGATGCCGGTGGAGGAGTGGATCTCCCCACCGTTTGAGCCAACCATCCGGGACGGTGCCGTATACGCCCGGGGAGCTAACGATGACAAGGGACAAGTCTACACCTATCTGAAAGCCCTGGAAAGCTACCGGCGGGTTTACGGAGAAATCCCCTTGAACATCCTCTTTGTCATTGAGGGTGAGGAGGAGATTGGCAGCAAGAGCCTGTTGCGGCTGATGCGGGAGCAGCCGGAACTGATGCAGGCGGATATCTTCCTGATGTCCGACAGTTCCATGCTCTCCAAGGAGATCCCGGCCATCACCTGCGGCTTCCGAGGGATCATGGCCATGGAACTGGAGATCCAGACTATGGCCCGGGATCTGCATTCGGGCCTTTTCGGGGGCATTGGCCTCAACGCCGGGGAGGTGCTCTCCAATCTCCTGGCGAAGATGAAGGACGAAAACGGCCGTGTGACCATTCCCGGCTTCTATGACAGGGTTATACCCCTGACAGAGCGGGAAAAGGCGGAGATGGACAAACTGCCCTACAACGAGGCAGCGGTGGCCAAGAGCCTGGGCATGCCGGCCCTGCCCGGCGAGGCTGGCTATACGGCAGTTGAGAAGAAGAGCTGCCGGCCCACACTGGACATCAATGGCATGTGGTGCGGCTTCACCGGCGAGGGCTCCAAAACCGTGATCCCCGCCCGAGCCCACGCCAAGCTTAGCAGCCGGCTGGTGCCGGGGCAGGAGCCGGAGAAAATCTTCGCCTGCTTTGAAAAGTTTATTCGGGAGAATCTGCCGGATGGCGTCCGCAGTAGCGTTTCCTATGGCTTCGGCGCCATGCCGGTGCTGGTGGACATGGGGGATCCCAACCTGGAACGGGCGGCGAAGGCTATTCGGGAGGGCTTTGGCCGGGAGGCGGCTTATATCCGCTCCGGCGGTACCATCCACATTGTCAGCGAGGTGAAAAACAGTCTGAAGATCCCCTCTCTGCTGATTCTGGGATGGGGCAGGCCGGAAAACGGATCCCACTCCCCCAACGAATGCTTTTATATCGATGATTTTCGCAGCGCGGTGCGGAGTCTGTGCGTGCTGTTCCGGGCGCTTGCCCGGGAGAACGAATGAGGAGGTTTGCAGTCATGAGTGAAGAAACGATGCCCAGAGAAAAGGCAGTGGAAGATGTACGAATCATGGCCGAGCGCATGGCCTTTCTGCACTATGCCTTTGCCAAGACCCTCAGTGAGATGCTGTCAGCTGAGGAGGCAGACCACCTGACCCGTATGGCTATTGAGGAATACGGCCGACTGGCGGCGGCCTCCGTCACGGAGCATCTGGAGGAGCAGGGAAAACCTGTGACCCTGATGAATTTCCGCTACGGCAAGGATCTGCCCTCTGTGGGCTGGGAGTATACCCCCATTGCCATGCCGGAGGACAAGCCCGCCGGCAAGATCAGCAAGATAACCTACTGCCCCCTGGCTGCCACTTGGAAAAAACTGCCGGACGGCTGCCGACTGGGCCGATACTACTGCTGGATCGACCAGATGAAGTACAAGCACTATGGCAGAGGCTACCACTGCTTCCATGACAAGAATGCAATGGATGGCGACGAATGCTGCATCATCCGCTGTGAGCTGAGGGAGCCAGAGGAAAACTGAGCCCCTGTTATCTGTCGGGTCTCCGGCGGGCAGCGGACCGTCTGGAACTTCCGCTGGAGAATCTGAAGAAGCGGTTGATGCTGTGATGAATGAGTTTTTCTCAGAATAGGGTAGAGCATAAATAAGAATGCCATACAAGGATGGCGGGGCCTTCTGCGCTGCCGGGTCTGTAAAAATCAAGCGGAGATTGCTATTTTGCCGTATGTCCTGTATAATTGCGTTATACCAGCGAAAAATACAAGAATACGAGGAGAAACTACGATGAATAAGACTGAATTGATCGCCGCCATGGCTGAGACCAGCGGCCTTTCCAAAAAGGACTGCGACGCTGCTCTGGCCGCGTTCATCACCACGGTCGGGACTGCTTTGAAGTCCGGCGAGAAAGTGCAGCTGATCGGCTTCGGCTCCTTTGAGGTCAAAGAGCGGGCCGCCCGCACCGGCCGCAACCCCCGCACCAAGGAGACCGTGGAGATCCCCGCATCCAAGGCTCCCGTATTCAAGGCGGGTCAGGCATTCAAGGACGCGATCCGATAATGATAGAGCACAGCTCGGGCTAAGCCCGGGCCGTGCTTTTTGTTGTACATGGGATTCTTGCGTATGCGGCATTCGGCATAAGCATACCGTGAAGGACTGAGAGGGGAGGGGTGCTCACGAAGGAGAATCCTCCGTCCATACGAGATTTAAAATGTATTCCATGCAGATGCAGCCTTCCTCGCCGCAATAGGAGTGCAGGAGATCTACATGGTTGGAAAGCATTCCTAGCGCAACCGTGGGCCCCTTGGCAAGCGTGTGGCCGTTTGGAATGGAGACTGTGACCGTGACGGCGGGCATGCCGGTTGTCGGCGGGACCTCCTCCACAGAAAGGGCGGCATCCATGAGGGGGAGCTGCGCACCTAAAGTGGAGAGCGCACGCCACGCGAGGCGCTTGTCGGAGGACAGCTTTTCGATGTCTGAGGGGCGGTTCATTCCGCGTCCTCCGTGATCCACATCTTGGAAACGGTGAAGGTAAAGCAGATGCCGCGCTCCGTTTTATCCGTCTGCACGGTGTCGCAGGCGGAGAACAGGAAGGACAGCGCCTGACGGATGGTGGAGTTGAGGACCACAAGGGGCGTGGGAAATTCCAGCGCCACGGAGGCGGTATCCCGGCTTTCGTGGGGCGGCTGCTCCATCAGGCAGGCGGGCGGGACGAGCCGGGCGATTTTTCGGGCGGCTTCCCGCAGAGCAGTGAACCGGGACATGGCAGTGGAGTCGATCATTTTCACGGCAAATACTCCTCCGCAGTGAAGAATTATACTCCAGATTATAGACGGTGTTTCGGAAAATGTCGAGTTAAAAAGGAGTGCGTTTCAGGCGGTCTTTATTTACTCGTACAAACGCAGGTGTAGGTTTCATCGCACACTGAAAAACGAGAGTTTACTGAGTGGGCAGCTGGTCATTTGCAAGCTCCTGCCGCATAGAGGCGCAGCGTGCCTGCACCTGCGGAGTCAACGGGTCGCCTGCGGGCTGCATCTGCGCCACCTCGTCGATCAGGGCGAACGCGGTATCATACTCCTTGTAATAGTGGTACACAGAGGCCGCGCTAAGGAAGATGGGCTCCGCAGACGCCGGACGGAAACGAATATGCTCCTCCAGCGCCTTGCGGTAAACCGAGATGCTCTGATTGCAGAACCACAGGCATTGCGCTTTCTGTTCTGCGCCGCCGGTTCTTTGGTCGATGCCGCAATACGCAGAGCCTATTTGGGAGAGAATCCGTGCGGCTACAAAGCGGTCCGGCAGCTCTCCGAATTTATATCGCGTGTCATAAATGTCGAGCACTGTGGTCAGCGCGTCAATGGCGCCTTCAAAATCCTGCTCTGCGTGACACAGATGCTCCCCCAGATGTATGAGTGCGTGCGGATAAATCTCCGCATCCATAGAGGATCTCGGGCGCTCGTGCTCCGTGATGGCGACCGCCTCCCGGATGCACTGACCCGCTTCCTCCTGCCGGGGCGGAGAAACCGCTTTCAGCGCATTGCTCTTCAGCAGGAGCGCATTGGCGCGCTCAAAGGGGCTGCATCCCGGGATGGCCAGCTGGTAGTCGCAAAGCAGGAGCGTCTTTTCAGGCTCTGTGTGCAGAAGGCTGACGCCGCAATTGTGAATGAAGGGCATCTGCAGTTCCTTTGGGATACGCTCGGGGTGCGAAAAGAGAATATCGGTTGCCTTTTCATGGTAAGCCTGGGCTCTCTCCATATCTCCGAATTTTTCAGCCATTGTAGCACGGTTTGCATAATTGGGAAAGAATGCCATCGCAAATTCTGCCTGATGCTCCGTTTCCGCCGGCATCTGTGCGAGCAAGTCCTGTATGACCTGCTCGATGCGTTCACAGCCAACACGATCCTCCAACTGGATCAGATTCGGAATACACGCTGTGGTCGCATCCAGGGCCCTGACCGCATATTGCACCTCGCCGGTAGCCTTCCAGAGCTCGGCCATTCCCTGCTCTTCGCTGCTGAACAGCCGTACCATGCGGGATAAGTGCCCTGCGGTATTAGCTGTCTTGGAATACCTGCCGGCGATGATCCCGATTTGATTTACAAGCGCGGGCTCTAAAAACTGCTCCTGTAAAATATCCTTTGACCACAGATACATTCCCCCGGCGATATAGGTCATAAGCCCGTAATCGCTGGGCGGCAGCTCGAGTTCACCGGAGATCTCCTCACGCCAGGCTTCGACCAGAGCGCGGCATTCTTCTGAGGATTCCTTCCGCATCTGCTCGCCAAAGTCAGGATGGCCAAGAATGTATTTCGTACCATCCCGATCCCGCACCGTTAGAAGGAGCGGCGTTATATCGCGCATAATAGCCAGCAGCTCAACCGTTGGGGGAGCGCCCGCTGCCAGATGGCTGATCATCCTGACGCTCAGCGGCTCGTAGGCCAGCGCAAGCGTCAGCAAAACGGTTTTGACCGGAGCGAACCGCTCCGTGCCGTAGAACTGACGGAGATACTCCGTATAAAATGACAGCAGGGAGGACGCACTGTTCATCGCGTCAGCTGTCTGCGCATCCTTCAGCACGGCGCGGATCACCGGAAGGCCGGTAAATCGGTCGTTCAGCACCGCGCACACCCGATCGGTCTCATCCGCTGTAGGCGGTCTGTCGCCGATCAGGACGCTCTCCTGCACGGCCTTCTTCAAAAGCGCCCTGTTTTCTTCGCCCGCTTGGAAGGCTTTGCGCTCAGTGAAGGGGAAGCTTTCTACAAAATCCCGCTGAAAGGTGGCTTCCGCCTGTTTGGAGCGATAGGTGACCAGCACATAGGTTCCCGTGTCCAGAAGCGCCGAATCAGGGACAAAATGAAGCAGATCCGTATCTCCGGGCGCCATTTCATCGATCCCGTCCAGAATCAGAAGAAGCTTTTGGCGGCCATAACAGCGGCTGTGATATGCCCGGAAGGTTTTTAGGAAAGCGGCCATCTCATTCCCGCGCTGCTCCGGCTTTGTGTCCAGAGACAGCGGAGGCCAACTGCCGCTGTGCAGCCGATCTTCGTCCTCCGGCGCCTGTGAGAACAGATCACTCAGGGTGACCGCAAACTCCTGCTTTGTCCGGTAAGACATACGGCTAAAGTAGTATGCGCGGCAGGTGATCCCCTGTTTTTTCAGAGCGGCGCCTCCAAAACCGTCCAGATAGTGGGAAAAGGTGCTCTTGCCAGTACCGGAATCCGCCTGTAAAAGGAATACGCCTTTCTCATGGCGCTGAAGGCACTGCGTGAGCCAATTCATGTAGTGGGCCTGCTTCCAGTACCGGTCCGTGTCATGGTAAAACCGGAGGGCGGCTTCGATCCGCTCGGTATAGACCTCCTCATCAAAGGAGCCGTTCAGCGTGATCGGAGCGTCTCCGTAATACCGGGCACGCAGCTCGAAAAGATAGGGGATACGTACCGTTGTGCGCTGACCGGTCCGATAACTCAGCGCTAAGCACAGATCCTGCTTGTCGGTCAGAGAGTCAAACAGGCGGATGTCTCCATCGACCTCCCGGATAAATGGGCTCAGGCAAAAGGTCACATTATCTGCGGTGCAGCAGAGCTCTCCGTCTCCGTTTTTTGAATAGGTGATCTGCTGCGCCAGATGCGCATTGGCTTTCAGGCAGTCCGTTAAAAAACCGAGATTTGTTTCCAGACTGTTCTGAAACTCCTCGGATCCGTCGGGCTGGAGTGCGCCGTGGCCGACTGTGTCATTGCGCCATCTGACGATTTTACCCTTGTTGTACTGCTTTGACAGCTCTTTCAGCAGCTTCCCCAGAGGACTTTCGGCAAGCTGCGGGTCGGCGGTCAGCTTCTGCGGGACCGTATTCACCCAGTCACCGAAGGACAAAGACCGTTCGGGATCACACAGGAGCGCAGGCAGCGCTTTCTTTTCGAGATGCTCTGCATAGGCGATGCCCGTCAGGGCGTACCAGCGGATCATCCCTTCAAAAAGATCCTTCAGTTGTAGGAAAAAGCCGTATACACTCCCGTCATTTGCCAGATTTCTGAGTCCGGTATACATACGGCTCAGTTCTGCGGGGTAGTTGCCCGTCATGTTTTCATACCATAACTCGGTCCGACGAGAAAGTGCTTGCAGCCAAGCGGAGTTTGCCATAGAACTGACCTCCTTAAATACAGGTTCCCGCGAGCACAGGAATGGAACGGATGCGTTAAGCGGGTTTGGTGGGTTGTACGGCGCAGAAGCGCGCGTTTTTCGATTGTTTACGCGGAAGGGACGGCCAATATGACGGTAACGGGACGCGTATGCGTCCCGTTACCGTTGTTTTCTATGCGGTTTTGCGCGGCGCGTACAGCGCGGGGCAGGGGAGGGGATCAGCCATCCAGACCGGCTTTCAGGGCCTCCACCGTCCGCCGCAGCTCCTCCAGATTGGCAAGGCAGGTGTCCAGCTTTTTCCGGGCGGTGGTGCGGTCCACGTCGGCGGAGAGATCCAGCGCCTTCAGCTGCGCGGTGGAGCGGCGGACGGCCCGACCAAAGGAATCTACCGTCCGCAGAGGATTGGCGGCCGGGGCGGGCTTGGGCGGAGGCGGGGGCAGCTCGGCGGCCTTCGCCCAGGCGATGGCCCGGTGGACAAGGCCGGGGAAGTCCCCGTTGGCGTTGTTGTGAGCGACATATTCCTCCACGGCGGCTTGGAGGTGGACGTTCTTCCGGCGGGCCATTTCATAGGCGTCCGTCATGGTCATCTCGCCCCGCTCGGCCCAGCCGGTCATGGTCTCGTCCAGATTCAGAAGATCCAGATACCGCTCCACCGTGGCCCGGCTCAGATCGCTCTGAGCGGCCATCAACTCCGCCTGCTCCTTGGTTCCCTCGGGGAGCTGTCCGCTTTCCGAGAGGACTTCCCGCAGCGTTTCCAGCTGGCGGGCCATGTCGAAGGGGGAGAGGCTGCGCCGGTGGACGTTGGCGCCCATCAGCGCCCGCAGCTCGGAGAGCTTGTCCGGATACCGGCGGACTTTGCAGGGGACGGCGGTCTTGCCCAGCTTCCGGGCGGCCATCACCCGGCGGTGTCCACTGATGATGCGCCATGTGTTCTCGCCGTCGGGCGTGACCACGATGTCCTCCAAAAAGCCGTCCTGCTCCACGGAGCGCATGGTGGAGAGGAACTCGTCGTCCTCCGCCATGGAGAAGCGGTTCATGGGGTTATCCACCAGAGACGCCACGGGCAGCTGGCGGGTCAGCTCACCGTTGACGGCGCTGGCGTTTTCCGTGGTCTTTTGCAGGGTGGAGAAGATGGAGGGGCTTTTTTTACCTGCCATGGATCAGCCCTCCATTCTTGCCAGCATTTCGTCGCACAGGGCGGCGTAATCGGCGGTGGCGGTGCAGCGGGGGGAGAAGAAGCACAGGGGCTGGAGGGCCAGCGGGGCCTTCTTCACGTCGATATTCTTGCGGATGTACGTCTGGAAGGCCAGACCCGGCAGCATGGCGGGGAAGTTGGCGATCATTTCCCGGTCAAGGCTGGAGCCGGTCTCCACGGCGGTCATGAAGATGCCCAATGCCCGGATGTCCGGGTTGGCGATCTCACGGACGGACTGGATGGTCTCCAGCATGACGTCGTAGCCCTCGATGGAGTTTTTATCCACCTTGATGGGGATGAGGACGTACTGAACAGCCACCAGCACGTTGATATTGAACAGGCTCTCCAGAGAGGGGGAGCAGTCGAAAAACACGAAATCGTAAGTATCGGGGATCTGGGGCAGGAGGCGGCGCAGGGTGGTGTCCCGGCCAAAGGGCATCTCCTGCATGGTGGCCAGCGCCGGAGCCAGCAGGCTGCCGCCCCGGATCAGGTCGAGATTTTCGGTAGTGGTGTGGCAGACGGTGTCCGCCAGCGTGGCGGTCTTGGACACGATAACGTCCGTCAGCGTGGCGGCGGGGATCTCCGTCAGGGACAGGTTGCTGGTGGCGTTGCCCTGAGTATCCATGTCCACGATCAAAACCTTTTTGCCACGGCGCACCAGCTCGCCCGCCAGATTGATGGCGGAGGTGGTCTTGCCGGTGCCGCCCTTCTGGTTCATCACGGCGATGGTTTTCATTCCCGGGCACCTCCGTTCTTTTCCAGCTCCTCGATGCTGGCCACCTGCTCTAAAACGCTGTCTAAAATCAGCTGGCTCATGCTCATGTGCAGCTTGGCGGCAGCCATTTTGATGCGGGCGCGGTCGTCCTCCGTGGCGTAGACCAGCAGCTTGACCTTATTGCTTTTCTCATCCATCGACAGATCCTCCCTATATGCGACGTTTTGATGGTAGTTTCTGAAAACTATTATGACATCATAATGTCATGAGGTCAAGAGGAAAATGGTCGAATTGATGTCAAAAATTGATGCCCCAAATTGACGTCACGGCGCTGCCGGACGCGGGAAAAGCTCCCGCCGGTTTCCCGGCGGGAGCCTCAGCGTATCGGAAAAGCCGTTTCCGTGGGGTCAGAGCCGCTTACTTGCCCAGCAGACGGTTCAGCATCGTGACCATCTGGGCACGGGTGCAGGGGGCCTGCGGCATCAGTCGGTTATCCGCGCCTCTGAGGATAGCGGCATTCGCCGCCCATGCGATGGCTTCCTCCGCATAAGCGGACACCTGCTCAAAATCGTCAAAGCCCCGCGCGTCCGCGCCGCTTTGTACTGTGTCCATACCCAGCGCCCTGGCAAAGCGGTAGAGCATGACCGCCATCTGCTGACGGGTGATGGAATCGCCGGCGCCGAAACAGCCGTCGCTGTAGCCGGTGACGATGCCAAGGGCCGCCGCCCAGCGGACAGCCTCTCCATAGTAGGCGTCGGCTCCCACATCGGAAAAGAGCGCCGCCTGCTCCGCCTTGGGCTTTCCGGCCGCCCGCCACAGGAAGGTCACCAGCTGGCCGCGGGCGCAGTCCGCGTCCGGAGAGAAATGCGCGTCGTCCGTTCCGAGGGTGATCCCTTGGCTTACGGCCCAGAGGACCGCTTCATAGTAATAATCGTCCGCCGACACGTCTGCAAAGGAGACCGGCACGTCGGCTGCGTTCAGAAAGGCTGCGTTGACCGTCACTTCGGAATCCGGCATGATAAAGGAATATCTGCCCTTGCCAAGCGGGGTGAGGAGAAGGGCCTTGCCCAGCGCATCCGTCACGACAAGCGTTTCCAGTACATAGCCCTTGTCCGGCGTGACGGAGAGGGTCACGGCTTCGCCGGGGCTTACACGGCCCTTGCTGACCGTCACTTTTCCGTGAGATGCCTCCACGGTGCGGAGCGGATGGCCGGCAGGCGGCTCCGAAGGATCTCTGTCCGAATCTTCCGAGGGGATCGGAGGGGCGGTCTGATCCTCGTCCGCGACTTGATAGTATGCGGCCTGTTCACCGGTAAGGGTCAAGGTCCCGTCCGTCAGGACGGGGGCGACATCGTCGCCGGGGAGAATGTTGCCCAGAACCGCGCGCCATGCTCCGCTGTCCCGCCGCCAGCTGACGGTGACGGTACGGGGAACGATCTTCCAGACGCCCCGCTCCACACGGGCGTTGTAATTGGGAAATTCCGTCTCCGGGGTGATCCCTACGCTTGCTTTCAGGTCGATGGTTCCGGACGCAAGCGTGTCTGTTGCCGGTGTCGCAGGCCATGTGATCTCATTTCCCTCGCCGTCCCTGAGCAGCCATTGGATCTCATACTGCTGTATGATCTCATTCAGGCTGGCCAGATGCTCCGGCAGAAGATACCCGCCGGCTGTGACGGTGACGCCTCTGGTGAGCGCGTCACGAGAGAAGTCATCGCCGTATTCCACCTCAAGATTGCTGATCTTGATAGGCAGATAGCGTCTGCGGACGATGACGGGGATCTCCTTTGTCTCCCCGTCGGAGCCGTCCGTGGGAAGGAATTTCAGCGTCTGTGTCTCAGGCTCCTCACCGGTTGTTGTGGCAGAAAGGATCTCAGCGGCCTTTTCAAACTCAAAGCGTCCCTCCTTGCCGCCGGACGCATTACCCGCAAAGCGTAGCGCCGCCTCGCCCAGCACATAGCCGTAGGTCAGCTCCGCCGCCACCGGCCAGACGATTTCCTCGGACACGGTGGGGGAGGGGAGAGCGGGTGCGTTTTCCTTAGGAGAGGGGGTAGCGGACGCGCCTTCCGTGGGCGTAGGCGTACCTTCCGTGGGAGCGGGTGTGTTTTCCATGGGCGCAGGGGAAGCGGTCACGTTTTCCGTAGGAGCAGGCGCATCTTCCACGGGAACAGGCGGAGCGGACACGTTTTCCGTGGGAGCGGGCATGGACGTAAGCCCATCCGAGAGCGGCATTTCGGCGAAAGCCGACAGGAAGGGCGTTTGCTCCGCAGTCTGCGTTTCTCCGTCGGCGGTCACCGTTCCAACCTTCATTGCCGCACTGCTGGGGAAGGCGTTGCGGTCGATGATGCGGCGGCAGAGCTGCTTGTTGACGAAGTCCATCACCACGATGCCGAGCCGGGGGTTTTCCTTCGCCGTCTTGCTGCCGGGTGTAAACAGGTCGTCATTGTAAATCAGGTCATTCATGTACTTGGCGGCGCCAAGGGGCGTGCTGCCATAGTGGTCGCTGCCGGTTTTGCTGGTGTAGTTGAACACAAAATCTTTTTTCTCGATCTTCGACGCACCTGGCAGCGTGTATGTACCATTGAGCTGATAGACGGTGTTGAATACCTGCCTTTTCTTATTGTCGTCAGGGCTGGAATAATCGTCCTGAATATAGACCGAGACCTTGCTTTCGGATTCAATCCTCTGGGCGTAGTGATTCCTGTCCTTGTAGCTGTCGTCCCATTTTGTGAGATCCGGCCCCGTGTAGCTGTAAAGGCTGCTTTCTCCGGCTCCGCTCATGTCCACCCGGGTCATCAGGACGATCTTGCCACGCGCCTGCCCCAGCGTCGGACTGGTCATCCGGCTCTGCGCAGCCACGAGGGTGTTCGGGAAGGCTGTCTCCGTCCAGCAGTAAAAGCGATTGGGGTAATTGGCAGTATACTCATTGAGAATATTTACCAGCGCCAGTCTGCCCTTATCTTCGTCGCCGCTGTCGATCTTCAGCGTCACGATCACGGTCTCGGTTTGGTGCTTATCAAGATACCGAATGACAGTATCCAGCACGGAGCGGAGGGTCTTGTTTTTGGATTTGTTGTTGTGGTCGGGCGTGTGGCAGATAAAGTCGCCATGCACCATGACCATATCGTCTCCGTGCCATCTTGTGCGCAGATCCAGCGCGCGGACGCCGGCGTAGAGCTGCTGTTCAATGAAATATTTCTGGCAGGCCACTTTGTTGTAGCTGGCGTTCCAGCTGCCCTCCACGTTGGCGGTGGCGGAATCGTGGGTGCCGGGGATGTTGAGTTCAGAGAGATAGCGGCCGTCCGGCAGCAGGCTCATCCAGTTGGCGTATTTATCCGTTTTGCCCATGTCGTTTGCCGCGTCCCGGTTCAGCACCTGGATCCGCCAGCGGAAGGAGAATTCGCTCTGCTCCAGATTACAGCCTTCCTCCGACCAGGATGCTTTTCCCGGCCCGCAGTCCTTTTTGGGATCCTTGAAGTAGTGCCTCGGCACGATGTAGAGATCGGAATTTCTGTTTTTCAGGAAAAAGGTCTCGGGATCGCCGTCCCCGTCCTCCTCCAGATAGAACCACTGAGAGAGCGCCCCGTTTTTGAAGTCCCAGACGTGCACGTTGCCGCCGGGCTTTAAGTTGCGGCCTTCGATGTCCCAGTAGCGCCCGTTGCCGGACTCGCGGAAGCTCTTGTTCTGGATGCGGAAGCAGCCCGCGCCGTCAGGCCCTCTTACGTCATGCCTCTCCACGTAAAACTTATCGCTGACGCCGTATTTCCATGTCTGGATGTCATTGCCGTTGGCGGTGCCGCTGTGCTGCGCTGTCAGCTCCCACTCGGTGGTGGCGACGGCCACGCGCTTTATTTCCGCATTGAAACCGGGCTTGGAGAAATCCAGGAAGGCCTGCCACTTTTCAGCGGGGGAGATCACGAAATAATCTCCCTGTTGCAGATAATTGGCCGCTTCGCTGGCGGGAGTTTGGGCGGTCTCATCGGCGGGGGCCGCCGAGACCGGGGCAGTCAGGCTCGGCAGCAGCGTGACCGCGCAGAGCAGCAGACAGATGATCCGTTTTTTCATAGAGTTCCTCCTATATTTTATACGTTCATTCACTGGCGGTTCATTCCCCCCAGACCCTCAGGCCCTGGCGGAACGCCTCGTCAGTCACCGGCTTGAGCAGGAAATAGTCCGCCCGCAGGCGGAAAGCGTGGAGCGAAAAGTCCAGATCGCTGCACCAGATGATCCGGCAGGCGGGGCAGAGCGAACGCAGGTGCTCCGCCGTGTTCAGTCCCGCCACCCCGGAAAGCGCGATGACGGCGTTGGTGGGAGCATCCCTTCGCACGGCGTCAAAAAAGCGTTCCGGATCATCATAAGGTTCGATTTTGGGGAACATCCCCTTTTCCCCGCAGAATCGGGCGATCTGCTCCGCATAGTGAAAAGCCTCCCTTTCCTGTTCCGCCACCACGGCGATACGGTACACAGCCTGCCTCCCTTCTTTTTGGTTCTGATGGAACGTCTTGCCTGCGACCAGTATAAAAAAGTTGGCCCGCCGCTTTCAAGTGCCGCGGCACGAATGGCGGGATTTCGGCACGAATTCCACCATTCGCGTCTCGCCGCCCATGGTTCTTTGTGGTATAATCAGCTTAAAACCGGGACATGGAGGAGGGGACGGCGCATGCGGATCGCCATTGTGGACGACCTTTCCGGCGAGCGGGCGCTGCTGCGGGAGCAGCTGGCACGGCAGCTGGCGCGGCGGGGCGCGGAGGCGGAGCTTTTGGAATTTGACAGCGGCGAGGCGTTTCTCGCGGCAGAAAAAGAGCGGCGTTTCACCGCCGCTTTTCTGGATATTTATATGGAGGGCATGACCGGCATGGAGGCGGCAAGGGCGCTGCGGAAAACCGACACGGACTGCCTTCTGGTGTTTACCACGACCTCCACCGATCATGCGCTGGAGGGATTTCAGGTCCGCGCGCTGCACTATCTGGTCAAGCCCTTTGCCGAAGGGGAGATCGACGCGCTGACGGATGAGCTTCTCACCCGTGTTCCCCAGCCGGAGAAATTCATGGAGCTGCGGGTAGAGGGAGGAGAGATCCGTCTGCGCTATCGGGACATCATCCGCGCCGAGCACTTCGCCCATGTGATCTATGTCCACACCACTGCGGGAAAGACGCTGGCCACGCGGCAGTCCTTCAAGGCGTTTACCGCGCCGCTGAAGGAGGACCCCCGCTTTTTCGTGTGCGGCCGGGGCGTGATCGTCAATCTCGAACACGCGGAGGACTTTGAGGACGCCGCTTTCCGCATGGAGGACGGCAGCTGCGTATTTGTCAGTCAGGAGCTTCAAAAAAGTGCGCGGCAGTCCTTTATGGAATATCTGCTGGAAAGGGGGCGCACGTTATGAAAGCTGCGCTGCGTCCGGTCTTAGAGCTTCTGGTCGTGTTCCCCGGCCTTCTGCTTGCGTATTTTCCGGTGAGATCCTATCTGAACCAGTCACCGGGGCGACTTGCCGCGCGGCTGCTGCCCCTGATGGCGGGGGCGTGTGTCGGAGGCGGACTGATCTGCCTCCGCTTTCAGTGCCACACGGAGGCGGCGCAGGCGGTCCTCGCGCTGGCGGCAGCGCTGATCTATATCAAAACGCTGCGTATTTCCCACTGGAAATCGGGAACTATCGCCCTGAGTGTATGCGCGGTATTCGCCTGTATCAACAGCATCTCCCGCGCCGTCAGCGCGGCGCTCCTGATCTACGCGCGGGCTACATGGCTGGAGCCGTGGCTCTGTCTGAGCGCGGGCATTTTTTACAATGCGGCCTGCTGGCTGTTCACGGCGGCGGCGTACTACCCATCCACCCGCGCTGTACGCACGATGGTGGAGGACGACCATTTCGCGCAGACGTGGTATGTGTTCTGGGTACTGCCCCTGATATTTATCCTGCTCAATATCGTTATGACCCCACGCTATCAGGCAACGCTCCAGACCGGGCGTGTCTTACAGGTCTACATCGTGTTCAGCATCGCGCTGCTGATGCTGCTGCTTTGTTTCTATGCGATCTTCCTGCTGATGGCTGTCAGCCTGAACCGCAACGCAAGGCTCCGGCAGGAAAACCAGCTTCTGATCATGCAGCGGCAGCGGTACGAAAGCCTGAAAGCTGCCATCGAGGAGGCACGGCAGGCGCGGCACGATCTGCGTCACCAGCTCAATCAGATCTCCATGCTGGTCGAAGAAGGCGACATGGAGGGCCTGCGTGGATTTCTGGCGCGGAGCGTATCACGGATCCCCAGTCTGGAGACGCGCTTTTGCGAAAACAGCGCGGCGGACAGCGTGGTCGGCTACTACTGCGGGCTGTGCGGGCGCGAGGAGATCCCCATTCATGTGCGGCTGGATCTGCCGGAAACACTGCCCGTGGATGAGATGGACCTGTGCCTGGTGCTTTCAAACCTGCTGGAAAACGCGCTGGAGGCCAGTCTGCGCACCGCGGCCGTCCGGCGGCAGATCACGGTGACCGCCTATCTTCACGCCTCGCGTCTGCTGCTCATCGAGGTCGAAAACCCATTCGACGGTGCGGTGAAGGAAAAAGACGGCGTCTTTCGCTCCTCCAAGCGGAAGGGGGACGGCGTGGGCCTTCAATCCGTCCGCCACATCGCGGAGCGCTCCGGCGGGGCAAGCACGTTTACCTATCAGGACGGTGTATTCCGCGCAAGGGTCATGCTCCGGGGATAAAGGCGGAGAGCGGAGCGCCGCAGAAGCAGGTGGATGCACCAGATGCTTCTGACTCCGGGTCCATGGCTTCGCAGGTTGTCGTAGAAATCCGTGACTGCCTGCTCTGTCAGGCCGGAGAGTGCCGCGCTTCCAATGTTAGGGAGGAGGTGGCTGCAAATCAAATTGCGGTATCCGCCCTCGGTGTTGCCGTTCCATTTGTGCCGATTGGCGGTGAACCACTGGCCGCACCATTGCACGACTGTCATGTTATCTTCTTGCATACCACCGCCTTTTTGGTGAACGAACAATATCACAGAAAGCAGGAAATAGCTACCGGAAAGGGCGGAATATTTGCAGGGAAGTAATTGTTCCGAATAATGCTAATATTATTCGGAACAATACGGTTGATTTTATTCGGAATAGTGGTTATAATGTTCTTGACGAACTGCAATGGAGGTGTTCCAATATGACGATCAAAGAAGCGGCTGCCGCCTGGGGGATTACCGAACGGCGGGTCAATGCACTCTGCAAAGCCGGACGCATTTCCAGCGCGTATAAGGAGGGCAGGCAGTGGTTTATCCCGGACAGCACGCAAAAGCCGATGGATAAGCGTGGTCATCGGAGTGTGGTGGAGCTCGTTGCATCATCTGCACGCAAGCCTTTGCCCATTGGCGTATCTGATTACCGTGACGCCTGCAAAAACTACTACTATGTAGACAAGACCTTAATGATCAAAGAGTTTCTGGACGAGCGCCCCAAAGTATCCCTATTTACCCGCCCCAGACGCTTTGGCAAAACGCTGAACATGGATATGCTCCGCACTTTCTTCGAAAAGACGACCGAGGACACTTCCATTTACTTCAGAGATAAGAAAATCTGGTCCTGCGGAGGAGCCTATCTTGCCCACCATAGAAAGTACCCTGTGATCTTCCTGTCCTTTAAGGATGTTAAATACACCTCTTGGGAAGAAACCTATCAGACGCTCCAAAAGCTGATCGCACAGGAATTCCGCCGTCACGACGAGTTGGCATCCAGTTCCGCACTTAGTGATTACGAAAAAGAGGAATATTCTCTTCTTGCAACAGAAGCCGCTGACGAAGTGGAATATCAAATGTCCCTGCGGACATTGACGCTGCTCCTCCATAAGCACCACGGCGTTGCACCTATCGTCATCATTGACGAATATGATACTCCCATTCAGCAAGGTCATGTGAGCGGCTTCTACGACACGATCATCGGATTCATGCGAAACCTGTTCTCCGGTGGTCTGAAAGACAATCCGCATCTGAGCTATGGTTTCCTGACCGGCGTTCTGCGTGTTGCCAAGGAAAGTATCTTCAGCGGCCTGAACAACCTGAAGATCAACTCAATTTTAGACGAGCGCTACAGTGAATATTTCGGCTTCACTTCAAGCGAAGTACATGAGATGGCGGAATACTATCATGCTTCTGATAAATATCAGGAGCTTTGCGAGTGGTATGATGGTTACCTTTTCGGCAATACCGAGATTTTTAATCCCTGGTCTGTCATTGGATACTTCAATAATAACTGCCGTCCCAAAGCATTCTGGCAGTCCACCGGAAGCAATGACATCATCCGTGAGGTGCTGGCTTCTGCAACGCCGGATATTATGGAGCGTCTGGAGCTGTTGATGAAGGGCGAATCCTTCGTTACGCACATTGACACCGGTGTCATTTATCCGCAGATCCAGAATGATCCGTCCTCTGTTTACAGCTTCCTGCTGGTGGCAGGTTATTTGAAGGCTGTGAGCTGCGGCCAGTCTTACGGCGAGGATTATATGTGCGAAGTGGCTCTGCCCAACAAAGAGATTTCTTTCGTCTACAGCAAGGAGATCCTCTCTCAGCTTGAGAATATTATTCCGCGCAGTCTTGCAACTGAAATCCAAGAGGCTCTTTATAAAATGGATGTTGATGCCTTACAAAGAGGTTTGGAAAAATATCTGATGCAGACGATCAGCTTCTATGATGCCGCAAATGAGTCGTACTATCATGGCATGATCGTAGGTCTGTGCGCTATGATGATTAACAGTTTCCGCATCACATCCAACCGTGAATCCGGAAATGGGCGATATGATGTTCAGATGCTCCCGTTGACAAAGCATTTTCCCGGTTTCTTAATTGAGATAAAAGCAGAAAAGGACTGCTCCGAAGAACAGCTTGAAGCGCTTGCCCAAACTGCGCTTCAGCAAATCAATGACCGGTCCTACAGCGCCGAGATGCAGGCGTTGGGAATCAAGTCAATTATTAAATACGGGCTTGCGTTCTCCGGCAAGAGCGCACGCATCGCCGCCGAAAAACAAACCATTGCATAAGCGTTTTTATTCAGCAGACTGCCTCGCTCCAAAGGCAGTCTGCTGATATGTTTATCGCCGGGGCCTATTTCCTTGTTTATGCGGCGCAATTTCTGAGTCGTTCTCTGTGACAAGTTCACCTTGTCAAAATAACCGGCGGGGCGGGCTTGAATGTAAAAGTGAAGTTCCTTATGTAATATACTCTGGAAAGAGAACTGCCGTAGATGCCCCTCAAAATGCGTTTTTTAGACGTAAAATAGGTGAGAGAAGGGGGGATTGCAGTATTTTTATGCGGTAATCGTCAATTTTTGGCACAGCAGAGCAGACCGGATAAAGGTTCCCGTTGTCAAAGTGAGCTTCACCCCGCCATTACAACCTATGGCGGCCACAGTCTGCCTAAGTAATGGGGCAGCTAAATAAAATTGGAAGAGGACTCCGCCCGCGATCAACTATGACCTTACGGTTTCTGCAAGCGAAGCTTAAGCATTACATCATCTGCTGGGATCGGTTGAATTTCTGTTATTCGGAAGAGTTCACGAAACTCATCGGATGCTGCCGGTTCAATTGGCACCGTATCTTATCATGACGCACGAAACGGAGCAACATTAATGACAAGGTGAACAGCGGGGGGAGGTACAAAAAAGAGTTAAAATGATAAGTTCACTTTGTCAAAATAACCCGGCGGGGCGTCGGGGGGAGGCGGAACGAATTGAACAAAAACAAGGTTTTGTTCAATTAAGGGGAGAGCAAGCCTGGGGAGGGGGGTTATTTTGAGGTTATTTTGACAAAATGACGTCCGCTCTCTTTTCTTCCCGCTTCACGAGCCAGACGGCAAGTGTGCGCACGAGCAAAACGCTGACGAGCACCAAGCGCACATAACTACACAGAATGTTGATGAAGAAATCTGGGAAGAAATGGCTGCAGCTGTGCAGGTTGTCTCTCCACAGCGGCATGACGCCGTAGCGCATCAAAAGCGGCAGCACAACGAGCGCGGCAAGCCACCCGACAATAAGCCATGTGACCTCTTTTTTCGTTGCGGGCAGCCTGAGCGTCCGGTAATCGATGATTGGGAGCCCTTTTTGCTGGATTAAAATTCAAAATAGTAATTACTTAATACGATAATTCCATTTTGATGCTTTCACATCGCCACAAGGATTGAAATGAGCGTCACATCCAACAAGAGCGTAATAAGTTCTCCCATCCTCTTCCGTATAATATGCCATATCATCGCCAGTCTGCCAGCCCCAGAAGAATGCAATCACAAGTTTTCCAAACGGTTCGAAGAAAAGATGCAGGCATTGCTCCAGCCAAAGACTATCTGCATCATGAATCCAGAATACATATCCAAATAGCAAAAACGGCGGTGATCTCGGGATCATCGCCGTTCTATTATTCCGATATTTGTCGAATGCTGGTTGATATTGTTCCGATGAGGATGTATACTTTAGTTGGTGAAATTGCATATGATAATACATATTAGGTTGCATTTAAGCACAATTGGACATTTATAGAACGGTTTTAATTTTTCTAAATCTCATTTCAATTAAGAAAGGATTATCTTATGTTTAAACGACTGAAAATAAGTGATTGGCGGCAGTTTTCAAATGTTGATATATCTTTTCATCCACACCTAACTGTACTGACTGGAGCAAATGGTGCTGGAAAAACCACCATCCTTAATCTGCTATCTCAAAGTACAGGTTGGGACCCACAATTTGTAAGTTCCTATGAAAAAGATAAAGCAGGTATATCAAAGTATTTTAATAGCTTGAAAAATATAGGGAAAAGATTTTTTATCAAAGCATCTAATACTCCGAATGCCGTAGAAAACAAATTAGGAGAATTAGAGTTTTCTGATGGTACCATCGCAGATTTGATTCTTCCGCAAAACGTATCCAGCGGTACGTATAGTATTACTACCAAAGGCGGCAAAAAAGAAAAAGGCGTTTACATAAGTTCACACCGCCCAAGTTTTCCTTACAGAGCAGTTAAAACAATTCCAACTTCAGTTGCTACTCGTGAGCAAATTTTTAAGAAATATGACGATTTTAATAGAAAATTCGTCTTTGATACATATCGCGATTCAGACAAGCTATCCGCTACTGCACTTATCAAAGAAACAATCGCTTCATTAGCAATTTTTGGATATGGAAATCAGTCTGTCGTTGCCAATGAAAATGCGAAAAAGCTTTTTGAAGGCTATGCTGATATTCTTAAAATTGTATTGCCTCCAAAGCTTGGCTTTGAAGGCATCTCAGTTATTGTGCCCGAAGTAATGTTGTGTACAAAAACAGGAAATTTTCCCATTGATGCTGTATCTGGTGGTATTTCGTCCATCATTGATATCACTTGGCAGTTGTATATGTTTGCAGATACTTCTGAATCTTTTGTTGCAATAATTGATGAACCAGAAAATCATCTTCACCCTGAACTCCAAAGGAATTTCTTAGGTAATCTTATCAAGGCATTCCCTAATGTCCAGTTTATCGTAGCTACACATAATCCTTTTATGATTACAGCTGAAAAGGATTCAAATGTTTTTGTTCTTAATTAACATACTTTTCATATGATGAGCGGCCGCTTAACTAAATAATCTAAACACTGATGTCCGGGGAGCCATTTGGCCCTCCGGGCACCGTTTACATTAGTGGCGGCGCTATACCAGTTGCCGCTATACCACTTGCCGCTGCATCCCGCCTGCTCCAAAACAGTCGCATCGGTCTCAATGTCGCTCGGGCAGAAGTAGCGGGTCAGCATGGCAAGAAGCTGTCCCCCGGTCGCGGTGCCTGTAGGACTGTATTTGCCGTTTCCAATACCGCCCACCATCTTTGCCCCGGCTGCTTTCTCGATTGCCGTATACGCCCAGTGGCTGGCGGGCACATCACTGAATGTAGGGGCTGCTGCAAAGGCGGGTACTGCCATAGTCGCGCTCAATGCTGCCGCAATGACTGCGGACAAGATTCTTTTCTTCTGCATATTCTCTCTTTACCTCCGACACAATGATCGTATATCGGGCAGTGCAGATATGTGATTGTATTCTACTCTGGTTTTCAAACAGTTTCAATATCAGAACGCAAAAGGTCATCCCTCGGCGTGATGACCTTTTGCGTTAAATGGTATCTTCCAAATAAAAGACAAATCCGAACCCATCCCCGATTAGGAACAAGTTCGGATTTTGTCGTTTTGTGTGAACTGAACACTATGGATCAATCCGAAAAATAAAAACCGAAATGCAAACCAATGACATCCTCGGCGATATACGATGATAACCGCAAAGAAGAACATAAATACTTTCTTAAAGCGCTATCGTCAATTTTATGGTTCGCCTACCTGCTGGCTGCATAAGACAATTTTGCTCACGAATTATTCCCCGTGAATTTGCTTACCATCAATTGTGTACCCCTACCTTGATAATATCCTCCCTGCGTGGTATACTACCATATAAGTAGCGACGTACGCGTCACAAGTTCGAGGTGAAAGAAATGATTCAACGCAACTATTATCTGGATCGGCTCATTCGTAATATGTGGAATGGCGAGATCAAAGTCATTACCGGCATCCGCAGATGCGGAAAATCGGTGCTGCTCTTTGAGTTGTTCGATGAATATCTCCGCAATCACGGCACGGATGCCACGCAAATCATTAAAATCGAACTGGATCAGCGGCGGTATTATAAATACCGCAATCCCATTACGCTCTGTGAGTACGTGGAGCAGTTGGTGCTTGGACAGCAGGATAAAAAGCTCTATCTGTTCATTGACGAAGTTCAGCTCACCGCTAAAGTCATAGATCAGGAAAACGGCGGGATCGAGGTCACGATCTATGATATGCTCAACGAGCTGAAAGCATATAAAAATCTCGATGTCTATGTGACCGGCAGCAATTCCAAGGGACTGTCCAAGGATATTGCAACGGAGTTCCGTGGCCGCACCACGCAGATCCATGTATTCCCGCTTTGCTTTGAAGAGTTTTACTCCGCTGTCGGTGGTGATGAACGCAAGGCACTGGACACTTATATGCTGTACGGCGGTATGCCGCGCCTGCTTGCCATGCAGGATGATAAGGATAAAAAGGATTATTTGTCCTCTCTCTACACGGAGATGTATGTAAAAGATATTGTTGAGCGAAATGGCATCGAGCGTGAGGATATTCTGAATGACATTCTCAATTTCCTTGCCTCTCAGATCAGCTCCCTGACGAATCCAACGAACATCGCAAACGCTATCGCCAGCATGAAAAACGAGAAGGTCAATCCCGCGCTTGTTTCTAACTATGTGCAGGATATTGTTGACGCGTTTCTGATTTCCGTAGCAAAGCGCTATGATGTCAAGGGCAAGACCTATTTTAACTATCCGAACAAGTACTACTATACGGACATCGGTCTTCGCAATGCGCGGCTGAATTACCGACAGTATGATCCCGGTCGTATCATGGAAAACCTGATCTACAACGAGCTTTTGCGGCGCGGCTACTCGGTCGATGTCGGCGTTGTAACCGATCGAACAAAGGGCGCCAATACGCAAAAGGAGATCGACTTTGTGGTCAATGATGCTGACCGGAAAATCTATATTCAGTCTGCATTCCGGATGGACACGGAGCAAAAGACTGCGTCGGAGCTTGATTCTCTGCTGCTTACCAAGGATTTTTTCAAAAAAATCATCGTTCGTATGGATATCCCGCATAACTTCTACGATGAAAACGGGATTTTCCACTGCAACCTGATCGACCTGCTTCTCGGGCGAGTCGAACTGTTCTAAATGCTCTGTGGAATCTATGCCACTGCGTATGGCGTTCAATAGCTGCGTTTTTGACCATCCACGGCATAGCGCCTGCTCCAGATACCATTTTCGCTCATCTCTTGCCAGCACTGCCTCCACAATGACCACATTCAATGTCCAGCCGATTTTCATTGCCAGCCGGAGGAGCAGTTTGTCATTTTCATAGACCTTATAAAAATCGCGCATCCGGCGCACATTGCGCGGGGAAAAGCCTGTGCGGTCAGGGAGATTTGTCTGTAAGAACTCTGCCGCTGCAACTGCCGCGCCTTTCTCCGGGCGGTGGCTGACAGCCTTGCCGATGGCATAGATTTCGTCCATCTGCGAAAGATTTCGGGCGAGAATTTCCGTAAGTTTTCGGTACATGACACTGTAATCGGCAGCTTTTTTAACGTTCATGGCTTCTCCTTTCTGCGCTGCCGCGCATGGGATGTTCTGTTGTTTCATTATATAAATACTGTTTTTCGTACTTTAACTCGGTTTTCTTCATAAGGACTGAGCGGGAAGTATGAAGCGTGCTTCGTGGAAGTGAACTTCATTTCGACATAAAATCTCCATAGTCAATTTAACTATGGAGGTTTTCTGAATGAAACCATACCCGGCGCTGCTCGCAGAGCTTCTCTCCAAGGAACTGTATTCCCTGCGGCAGCAGAAATCGCTGACGCAGGAAGCCATGGCAGAGCAGCTTCGCATTTCCAGCCGCGCATATAGCGACTTGGAACGTGGGAAGTACGCCGCCTCCGCCCCGACCTTGCTGTTTCTTTTTTCTATGCTGGAGGCGGATGCGCAGCGTGTGCTGATTCAGCAGTTTATGAAACAGGTTCAAGCATTGGAGGGGACAGATGCTGCATGAACGACATAACGGATATTGCCGAAGTATATGACCTGTTATACCGCCTCGGTTTCTCTGCGACAAACACCGCATTCTTTCAGTTATCCTACGCGGTCTATCATAACTTCGGAACTCATCTCATCGGAAGTGTTTTTTTGTCAAACCACATTTTACCGAAATTTGAGTTCCTTGGGAAGCGGCGTATACCGCTTCCCTTTTTATTTTGCCAATGATAACTTTACACTAACATCATCTACAACGCTTAGGAAACATCGGAATATCGCAAAACGCCTGAAAAAGTATTTCTGCTGACGCAGATAATACCATTATGGAGATTCAGAAAAATGCTTCAATTATTGGGTGGCCGCTGAGCAGCGCATCTGTGGCCGCTCACGCGCGCAATATGCAGCCGCTTTTTTTGATGAGAAATCGTAAATTATTCGGCGGTTCTGATGCGGCAGTCCTCTGTTTTTAGAGATGAGTTATAGCGAAACACGCACGAAAAATATCGTCGGTTTCGAGGAAAACTGAACTCGTTTTTACGAATTTCGGCTCTGTTCTTTGAGCGAGTTCTTCATAGAACCCAGCCGGTTTTTCGCCGGAATTGACGCTGCTTTCGGCGGAATGGAGCTGTGCGATCTGCGCAGTTCGACCGCTGAGCGACGCATCTGCGGCCGTCCACGTACGCAATATGCAAGCTGCTTTTGCTGATAAAAATGCTGCGGAATTTCCGCACAAGCGCGCCAACGACGGCAGCTTTTTTCTGATGATTTTGCGCGCACATCAGTGTTTTTTACTTTGCATTTAGCTGCTTTGCACGCTATAGAGACGACTGAAAGCGTCCAAATTCTCATCGGGAAAATTTATTTATCGGCCCTTTTACGAGAGAAAAAAGATGGCGGAATGTGTTCCACGCGAGTCGCAAAGCGCGTCCTGCGTGAGCAAAAAACACATTCTGCTGTCTCTTTTTTTTGAGTACTCCTGACTGGGTTTGATGCAATTTAACTGCGGAGTTCTTCCCCGTCTTGGCGCTCCACGGTCATGAAAAGCGGAGGAAAAATGAGAATGAACGGAGCGCTCTTTGAATCTTTTCCACTCAGAAAATGAAGAAGAAACACACATCCGCTGCCCTGCTTGGGCGGCGGCAACGGCGCTTATCGGCCACGATTTCAGACCGGGTTTCGGGTTAAGTTTCGCCGCATTTCGGGCTGAATCCTGCCGCATTGCTGCCTGAGCGGGCGGCAATATGATGGCAAATGCGGCTGTGTTTCATCCTCTAAAAGCGTCCGTCCATGGGGCTGACAGGCAGCAGTTGAGCCGAAAAAAGTCCCGATCAATGCCTCGGATGAACCAAAAGTCCCCACAAAAAAAGAGACGGGCGGCTATCTTCCGCCTCCGTCCAATCGCGTCCTGGCAGCCATTTTTTTATCAAATCCGCGAGCGTTATAAATGCACGGGTAAACAGATATGCACAAAATGGGGTTGACATCCATAAGGATGTATGATAAGCTGTGCTCAGATCAGATTATGATTCAGGAGCCGCACTAGGTATGGTACGACCTATATGGCGCATGGGCTCGCCGCAGTAACCGTTGTGAAATGGAAAAGTGCGCCACGGACCCGGCATGAGTAATCTTCGTGAAAGTGTCGGTAAGTAAAACGTATCTGTCCCAATCCACCCTATGTGATAGCAGCCGGGATGCTGTAAATCTCCCGGAGAGACGCGCCCTCTGCAAAGACGCCGACAGACCCTAACTGCCGTGGAAACGAAAAGGGACTGCACACATAAGCAGGTTAAAAAAGTGTTGGGGAGCGATTCCTATAAACTGCACACATAAGCAGGTAAAAAAAGTGTATTGCCGATTGTCGAGATTCCAAATGGAGCTGGCATGAGGCGGCCCCTGGCTTTAACAGACGAAACAAACGAGCAGAAGAACTCTGTAAAGTGAAAAATAGATTTAAAAAATAAACAGACAGGAGGCCGGAATGGGACGCAGAAACAAAACATATTCCAAGGATCTGCATCAGCAAGCCTATGACCAGCTGACAGGGATGCTGGCATTCGGCGAGAGCAAAAAAGAGGCAATGGCCAACGGCACGGCGAAGAATAAAATATTTTCTCACGCCACCTATAAAAACTACTGGAAGCACATCAAATATTTTTTGGGATACATCAAGGAGAAGCATCCTGAGTGCACCACCTTGAAGAATGCAAAGAAGTATGTCAACGAGTGGCTGCGGACCAGAGTGGATCAGGGCCTCTCCGCATGGACGGTGCAGCTCGAAGCGAAAGCGCTGGGAAAGCTGTACGGAATTTCTCCGGATGACGAGGCGTACTTTGACCCGCCGAAAAGAAACCGGCAGGATATTAAACGAAGCCGCGGAGACCGGGTGCGGGATCAGCACTTCTCAAAGACGAACAATGATGAACTGATAAAATTTTGCAGAGGGACCGGCCTGCGGCGAAGAGAATTGCAGGAGCTGCGGGGAAAGGATCTGGTTTCCAGGGAGCAAATCGAAGCAGAGCTTGCTGAACTGGAGGAGATCCCCAAGGCGCAGCAAGCGCCGAGCGTCGCGCGGCGTCTTGAGATCCTCCGGGACACGCAGCTGTTTCCGGAGGCGCGGTTTTACACCCATGTCCGCAACGGCAAGGGCGGACGGGAGCGTCTCAGTCCGATCATCGGCAAGCACGCGGATCAGATCGTGGAGCGGATCGCGGACACAGCGGCAGAGGAAAAGGTCTGGCAGCACATCCACACCAGCGCCGATATCCACGGCTACCGGGCGGAGTATGCCACGGCCATCTACAAGGCTCATGCCAGGGCCATCGAGGACATCCCGTATGACAAGGTTAACCGCGGCACGGGGCGGCGTTACCAAAGCGAGGTATACACCTGCCGCAAGGATGAGGCCGGGAGAAAGCTGGACAAGGCCGCCATGCTGGTTTGCAGCAAGGCGCTGGGGCATAACCGTATCAGCGTGGTGGCAGATAACTACATTCGGGGCCTGTAAGGAGGTGCACCACCATGGCTGAATTTGTAAAGAAAACCGCTCTTGGTGGGTATAAGCCGGTGGCGGGCGGACCGCGCGATACGGAGTGTACCCATGTGATTCTGACGTTAGGCGAGTATGACGGGCTGAAACGGGAGATCTCCAGCGCACAGCAGGCGGCAAAAAATGCAGAATACAATGCGGACAAAAAAATCCACCAGATACAGAGCGAAGCGCAGAGCAGAATAACGGATGCAGAGAAGAAAATAGCGAAAAATACAGCAGAATGGGAAAAGAAATTGGCGGCAGAACAGCAGGAAAGCGCTCTGCAGCGAGAGCTGAACGCCAATCTGCTGCGGATCACCAAAGAGCGGGCCAATGCGGAGCGGGGTCTGAAGCCGAAAAAAGAGCATAACGGGTATGTTGTGCTGACGTCAGTGGAAAAGGAATCCCGCTATAAGGATTCGTTTGGACACCCCCGGACGATTACGCTGTGGGAAACGGCGATGGAGACGCCCTATACCGTGGATTTCGAGGCAGAGCAAGTCAGGAGCCTGCTGCAAGAACTGTTTCAAGAGGATGAGGATGAGAGATGGCCGATCTGCCGGATCGGCATCACCGGAAACTATCCGGGCAAATATGCGGATATGATTCAGGATAAGGAATGGCGCGAGGACTATGAGAAGTACAACGTCATGCTGGAACGGTGGCTGAGGGCAAACTACAGGAGGGGTTACTGGGAGTTGGTCTTCCTGCATACAAAGCCCCTGTCCGTTGTTCCGCCGGATATGCGGGCGGGCCGGGGATAAGTATCCCTCCCCCTTCCCTGCTCGCTGTGCGCCCTTGCGCTGAATACAGAACCCCCCCGGTTCGCACGAACCGGGGGTCTTTGTTCTTCCCCACGGCCGGAACCTTCCGACCGCGGCTGGGTTCTATGGAGTTCGGGTTTTGCGGCTTACGCAGCGTCGGGCGGTACGGCGCGGACCGTCCCTCCCCCGCTTTCTCCTGTGCGGCTCTTTATTTCTGCTACTCTAATAAAGTTTGCAGCGCCCGAATGCCGCAGCGAACCGGGACAAACACTGCCGCGAATATGACCCGAAAAGCAGATATTTAAGCTTTTCACCCACTTGACAGTTTAGTGGCTCATTCTTTATAGTTGGGGTGCGGAGGTTAGGGTCTCCGCACCCCTGGCCTTTACCAGTTCAGCAGTTTTTGAACTGCCAGAACGATAAGGCCGGAGATTGTGCCTGCCAGAATGTCAGCCGCTAACTGTTTTCTGGCCTGCGCCATCGGTCTACGCCGACGGCGTTTTTTCTGACCATTTTACCACCCGGTCCTCTTGTGTTGTTTATGATTTTCTGTTCACTTGGAAGGCCGCCTTTAAAAATGTTATCTTTTCCAACGTGATAGCGGCCATGTTAGCGTTTGCCAGGAAAACCACTGGGGCTATTTCAGCCGGACGCCAATAGGCCATTGCTGTAACGATACATAGTTGCCCTCTAGGTGCAAGGTTTTTGCTGGATTTTTGCCAGTTCTCTTGCTTCAATTATACCACGGATTGGCCTCTATGGATTGAAATATAAGGATTTTTCTATTATTCAGTGTACAATAAATATTTTTCGTGTCTACTTTTCTTGACTGCTACACGGTTCCCCTTCAATTTTTGAAATTTAACTGATTGAAAATCGGAAATTTGACTGAATATAGTTGCGAAATCCGGCTGAATGGATTATAGTGGACTCAGCTTATAGTCGAGGTGAACGTTTATGGATAAGCAGAACTACAAACCCCGCGTTATTGATGCAAAGGTGAAAGAATATCTGTCGACCTTTGGTGCCGTTTGCATTGAGGGGCCCAAGTGGTGCGGAAAGACCTGGACTTCCTCTTATCACAGCAAAAGCGAGATCTACATCGGTGATCCTGCCAACAACTTTCAAAACCGCCAGCTGGCGGAGCTGTCTCCTGCCTTGGTGCTGGAGGGAGATACGCCGCGACTGATTGACGAGTGGCAGGAGGTTCCTTCCATTTGGGATGCCGTGCGATACAAGGTGGATCAGGTTGCGGAAAAAGGACAATTCATTCTGACCGGTTCTGCTACTCCTAACCACAAGGGCATTCTGCACAGCGGTGCAGGCCGTATTGCCAAACTGCGGATGCGTCCTATGTCCCTATACGAGTCTGGGGATTCCTGCGGTAAGGTCTCTCTGGAAAAGCTGTGTCACGGTGAGTTGGCACCTGCATTAACCGGCGAAGTGGATCTGAAAAAGTTGATTGAGCTAATTATCCGCGGCGGTTGGCCTGGCAGTTTGGGATTGCCTATTGAACAGGCTACTCTGCTCCCTTTAGAATACCTCAACGCTGTTATCGATGACGACGTGTACCGCATCGACGGTGTGAAGCGCGATACATCCAAGATGCGCTTGTTGTTGCGCTCTCTGGCTCGCAACGAAAGCACTACCGTCACCAATAAGACTTTAATGAAAGACATCAAGGCCGTGGATGACGAGGATATCGACTCCAATACGGTGTCTGCCTATCTGGATATTTTCAAGCGGTTGTTTATTACGGACAATCAGCCGCCGTTCTCCTCTGGAATCCGTTCATCTGTCTGTATCAAGCAAGCCGAAAAGCGGCACTTCTCCGATCCTTCTCTGGCCTGTGCTTTACTGAAAGCTACTCCTGCTGGACTGATGGGCGATCTGGAAACACTCGGCTTCCTGTTTGAAGCCCTGTGCGAGCGGGATCTTCGAATCTATGCAGAATCCTTCGGTGCAAGCTTGTACCACTATCAGGATTATAAAAATCAGGAAATCGATGCTGTCATTGAACTGCCTGACGGCCAATGGTGCGCGTTTGAGATCAAACTGGGAGCCAACCAGATCGACGCTGCCGCCGCCAACCTGCTGGAGATCAAAAGGCAGATTTCAGAAGATACTAAGGGAAAGTCACCGGCCGTGCTCTGCGTACTATGCGGCATGGCAAACGCTGCATATCAGCGGCCGGACGGAGTTTTTGTAGTTCCAATTACGGCCCTAAAGAATTAATCGATGTGTTGTTATGAGACAAAAAGAATATAAACCTTTACCGGAAAAGCATCTTTGGCAACTGGCTTTGCATACCGGACAATGGTGCAGAGCTGTATTGTGCCAAGCACACCGCTTTTTTGATGCGTTGGAGGCAGATAATAGACCGCTTCCGTGGGATGATAGTGAATCTTTCGATATGTTTCTTGCTGATAAAACCTTTTTGATTACCGCAATCCACCATTCTATTGTTAACATGGAAAAGCTGAATGCTGAACTTATCAATCGAGGTGATACCAGCTTTCAGGGTGTTCTGGATTCGATAGCAACAGCGGAGGAGCGAAAGCAAATCCGTATTTGGAGGACCATGAATGAGCACGACCTTGATTATCTATCCAACAACGGGAATTATCAGAAAGAGTTTATCACGACCGTAAAAAAGGGCGATTATACATTTGAAACAAACGCTTTTGTGACTTTGATTCACGGGGATGCAAAGATTTTTCTGATCGGTAGTATTGAAATCGATAAGTTGTTAGTCCGCTTCAAAGAAAATATGGCGCAGATTCAAAAGAAATCAAAAGAAGTATTTGAAAGATATTTCAGATGAAATTGCAGTATTAATTCTGACTGTCTGTGTCGAACGATAGTACCACGCGAAAAATACGGCACCTGTTATAGGCGTAAGCCACAATATACTGTCGAGGAGAAATAGAAAATGGGCAGAATATCTGCTAAAGAAAATAAAAATGATAACTTTACACTAATATTTCCGTGACATTCGAATCATTGTCGAAATATACCCGGCCGAATTGTGCCCACGCTTCGGCTTCAAGGTTTCCGGGTGTTTTTCGGTAATTTTGCTGTGGCCAAATCCATACCATTGCAGATATGCCTTAATAAGAAGACCACCGGCGCCATCGGCAACGGTGGTCAATCTACTATATCGGGAATCTCTTTTCCAGTTCTCAGGCACTTGCGGATAAATGCAACAAACTCATCATAGGTAATATCGTCATAATCGATATCCTCGTATTCGTCAGGACACGCACCGCGAAACTTATTCGCATACTGGAGAGAAAGATCCCGGAGTTCTTCTGTAACAAGACCGTTCCACATACCAAATCAACCCTTTCAGTGCCATCATAGCATGGCTATTCAGATTTGGGAAGAGTTCTTCGAACATTTCCTTGACATCGGGAGCATTGTCGAAATATTCCCGTCCGAACTGTGCCCACGCCTCTGCTTCGAGGCTTCCGGGTGTTTTCCGGTAATTTTGCCGCGGCCAAATCCATACCATTGCAGATATGCCTAAAATATCACCCTTGCCTTCGGCTAACGCTTCAAAGTCGGCGTCAAATTGAATCGAACAAAAGCCCCCTTCCCTGTTGGCTATGCGCCCTTGCGCTGAATATAGAAAACCCCCGGTTCGCACGAACCGGGGGTCTTTGTTCCTCTCCGCGGCCGGAGGATTCCGGCCGCGGCTGGGTTCTATGGAGTTCGGGTTTTGCGGGTCACGCCGCGTCGGGCGGGAGGGCGATGCCCTCCTCGTCCCAGGTGGTCAGCGCGAAGTGATAGGGGCGGCCCTTCTTGTCCTTCTGGCGGTTCAGCTCCGCCAGCAGCGCCTTCACCGTGTCGGGGTGGCGCTGGGCGATGAGCACGGCCTCCCGCACCTCCATATCGTCTGCGACGCAGCCGTCGTGATACATCCGCAACTGATACAGATCCTCCGCCTTGCTGCCGCCGGCCTTCGCCTCAAAAAGAGTGACGCCCTCCGTGCTGCTGACGAACAGATCCGACTTGATCTGCAGGTTCAGGCACTGATACAGATTCTTCTCCGTGGTGACCCGCAGGACGCCCGGTTCCGCCGACTTTTTCTCTGCCAGCAGACGCACCAGCATCTGCTCCCGTCCCTCCTCCTTGAACGGTTCGGGGATGTTGGCGCGGATCCAGCTGAACAGCGCCGCTACCTTTTCGTCATCCTCGCGCAGACCGTTTTTCGCCGCCTTGGTATCCGGCAGGGCTTCCGCCTGATCGCTGAGAATGTCGATCTGGGCGAGGAAGCGGTTCTGACTGGGGTGCAGGGCCTTCCCCCAGATCTCGTTGTACAGTCCGTGCTGGATGGCACGGCCGTTGATCCGGATCTCCGCACCGCTGGACGCCATGTTGGCCCGGTAATAGAAGGCGTTTTCCTTGCTGCGGCGGATGCTGCCGTAGCGGCAGCAGATGGTCACCGATCCGCCGCCCAGATCGGTCTCCACCGGGGGCAGCTCCGTCATCTGGCCGTCCCGCCAGTTGGGTTCCAGCGCCCCGGTGATCTCCCCGCCGTCGGAAGCGCCGCTCTTGTCAACGGCGGTGAAGCGGATGATGAACGCCTTGTCCCGCAGCAGGTTGGCGTAGGTGTAGCGCAGGGTCTCCCGCAGGTAGGCCGCCATCTGCGCAAAGGTGGGCTCCTCCTTTTTGGAGGCGGGCTTGAGGGTCAGGAACTTGTGCATGGGGCAGCGCACCCGCACCACCGTGCCGGTCCCGCCTGCCACTTCCCCGCTGCCGGGGATCATCGACACGGGCATGTGGATGTCGTAGGGGCCTTCCGCCCGCTGGTAGCGGTCGTTGGCCACGTCCTCTGCCGTCCGGGTCTGGATGCTCCAATGCTGATCCTCCCCGGCGTTGATGGACGCCAGGGCGTGCTTCAGGCCCATACCGTGCTCGTTTAGAGTGGATTCGGCGCAGGAGCGGGCGGCAATGGTGAGGGCGGCGTCCATGTTCTCGATGCCGGTGCCGTTGTCCCGGACCATGACGTCCACATGGTCTCCCTGCTCCTCCAGAACGATCTCCACCCGGCCGTGGATCTTATGGGCGCGGAAATTGGAGATGGGGTTGTCGATCAGTTCGCAGAGGGTCTGACCGAAGTCCTTGAAGTTGCCGGAAATGCCGGCGAAAAACTCCTTGCCGTTGGGGGCGTTGTCGATGTTTCGAATGATGATCTCGCGCATAATAGTTCCTCCAAAAAATGTTTTTTCGAAAACAAAACGCACGGTGCAGGTCATTGCCCTACATCGTGCGGGAGGATCTTACAACATTCCTCTTGCCCCGGCCGCCGAAAAAGGGTATACTGTCCCTATCGGTGCGGGGAATCCCGTTGTGTAGGTGGTCATGTCACCTGCGCAGGTGCAAAGGAGTTGGCGCTCCTTTGCGCTGCCGTGTTTTTTACTTTCTACGAACAGTATAGCATATCTGTGTAAATACATCAAGGCCAAAGGCACAAAAATTTGCACAAATATATATGTGCAGATATGTATAATGTGCATATATATGTTATCAACCGTTTTGTGCTATACTTCTTTTAAGTATTTGACCGGTGAGAAAGAGGTGGTAACTATGTCACCAGCCAGCAAAGCACAGCAAAGAGCGGTCAACAAATATATGAAGAAAAACTATGACCGTGTGAATCTTGTCATGCCGAAGGGGCGCAAGGACGCCATCAGGGCCCACGCGGAAAAAAACGGCGAAAGTCTCAACGGTTTCATCAACCGCGCCATTGACGAAGCCATGGAGCGGGACGATCAGGCCGACAGCGACTGCTGAGTAGGCTGACCTGTGCAAACACCCCGTCTGTCTCGATGATTTTGAGATCCTTGTGATGCGGCTAAAAAGCCGACTTGGGAAGGGCTTCTACATGAGAAACTTAATTTCTCCGAAGGAAACCGGCGTAAGGAGGACATATGAGCAGCATCGTTATTGATTTGCAGGATGAAATTTTGTCATCGGATTGTGACATCGTTCAGATACTCCGCCGTGCTCATGTGATCGCTGTCAAGCTTGGGCTAAAAGAATTTGACCAGTGGATATCCTATGAATTAAATGGCTATCCAGACCAGAATGTCTGCCCTGATTATCGTAAGATCAGAGGTACATTAAAGGCGTTTAATCCTTATCACGGCTGGATTCCGGCAGTAATTGCTGATGGCGAACTTGAAACAATAATTTGCGAGAAGAAGATATCCAACTCTATTTCCGAGATCATCACACTTTGCAAAAATCCTGAAAGCAGGTTGGTGTACGAATTCCCGGGTGAGCAGGTGGAGCATTTGGATCGCCTGTTCGGTTCACCTTTGCCCATGCGATATGCGCTTCATATTTCTGTGGCCTCCGTAATGGATATCATAGAAAAGGTCAAAAACACGGTCCTTGAATGGACGCTTAAGCTTGAAGAAGAAGGCGTTCTTGGTGAAGGAATGCGGTTTAGTGACAAAGAGAAGCAAAACGCAAAGGCCCTTCCCCAGACGGTAAATAACTATTATGGGGCAACAAATGTGATCAACGCACCAATCGAAGGTATGCAAATCGTGTCCGGAAATGAGCATGTGACTTTCTCCTATGACCAGGCTCGTGCAGATATTTCAAAAATTGAAGCTGCCATTTCTCAGGAACAGCTGCAGAGTGAGGATAAAGACGCCGCCCTGGAAATGCTGATGGAAATCAGAGACAAAATAGCACAAGAAAAGAAGCCGGGTGTGATAAAGGCTCTGCTTGTTGGTCTGAAGGAATTCTTGATGAATGCCGGAAGCAGCTTGGCGGCAGGACTGATCCAGGCAAGCATACAAGGTTTGTTCTAAAAAGAGTCCACTCCGGAACCCAAAATCCATTGAAAATACAGCATTTCCAGACGTTATATGGTATAATAAATACACGATAAACCTGTGAAAACGGCAAAAAACCGTGCATTTGGAGGGCTGTACCATGTATCCTCAATACCATCAGATGACGCTGGATGACTATGATTTTCCTTTCGGCAAGCTGGATCCCGAAAACGAATGGGTCAAGCTTGCAGCATTGGTTCCCTGGGATGTTGCTGAGGAAGAGTATGCCAAGCAGTTCGTCAATAATGGCCATCCTGCCCATCCGGTTCGGATAGCAAGTGCCCCTTCGGTGCATCCACCATGGTGGAGTTCCGGAAGCGTTTTCCGCCCAAGGCCATCGCAGCTATTCTGGCAGCGTCGGTGCCCAGAGATGATGACCATAAACAGGATCCTCCCTCGGGTGGTGTCGGTAGTGCCTATTCAACGCCCGGAAACAGCGGAACGATCCTTATGGATGCAACCTGCTGCCCGGCGGATGTGGCATTTCCTCAGGACTTTCAGCTGCTCAATGATGCCTGCGAGCATCTGGAGCATATGGTGGACGAGCTCTGCACATCTGCCAAACTGAAACGCCCCAGGATGCGTCGTAAATGTGCCCGCAGAGACTATCTGAACCTGTCCAAAAGCAAGAAACGCAGTGCCAAAAAGATTCGTACTGGGGTGCGGAAGCAGCTGCAGTACATCATCCGGGATATCGGTTTTATTGCGGATATGATCCAAAATAATGGCGTAAAGCTGTCCAAAAAGCAAGCAAACCTTCTGAACACGATTACGACACTCTATGAGCAACAGCTTTACATGTACGAGAACCACACCCATAGTGTGGAAGATCGCATCGTCAGCCTTTCTCAGCCTTGGATCAGGCCCATTGTGCGAGGCAAGGCTCATGCAAATACAGAATTTGGCGCCAAGCTTCACATCAGCATGGTAGATGGCTATGCCAAAATCGAGCGGCTTTCCTTTGATGCGTTCAATGAGGCTACCGACTTTTTTGCTGCGGTGGAAGGCTACCGGAAGGAACACGGCTTTTATCCGGCGAGGGTGCTGGCGGACAAGATCTATCGGAATCGCGAGATCATGGTCTGGTGCAAAGGACGAAATATTCAGATGACCGGTCCTGTATTGGGACGCCCGCCGAAGAACCAGGATAAGAGGCGTGAGGCACGCAGGCAGGAGTATCAGGACATCTGTGACAGAAATATTGTCGAGGGCGAATTTGGTGTCGGCAAGCGCAGCTACGGACTCAATCGAATCATGGCGCACCTGCCGGAGACCTCATTCTGCGTCATCGGCATTGCTTTGCTGTGCATGAATCTGGCCAAAAGCCTCAGAAGGCTTTTGCGCACTTTTATCCAGATGTGGGTTTACCTTCTTGACTTGAATCAGAACGAAAATTTCTGGGTGGTTGCGGAGTAAACTCTATATACTCTAAGCAAGTGGATTTTCCCAATCAGTTAGTAGGAGAGTTTTTTGTGGGAGGGCATACATATGGCTATTGATTACCAGAACCCGAATGTCGTTTATTTTTCTGCTAATGGCGCTATGCCAAACAACACGTCCGGCGGCTCCATGTATAAGGTGCTTGCGCTGGGGGTCCTGGTGGATGTTTCCACGGGGGTGATTCTGGATGCAGACATTAACATGGTTACTGATTTGAGTGTTCGCTATATTTGTAGCCAGCTAATCGGTTCGCATATCGATTCGGAATGGGAGATTATTCTGAAGCGATTTGACCGCCTGCAAATACCGGCGCAGCGTTCCGTGATCGTTGCCTTGAAAGCAGTGCGGGAAAAATACCAGAAATATATCAATTGTCACCAAAAATACCCATTGACAGAGAAGCGTTTCCGTGGTAATGTATAATTAAATAAGGGATACGATAAATCCTTGGCTGACGGCAATCGTTTAAAGATTATGCACAGTCAGTTGGTAGGTAAGTTGAAATCCGACTTAAATGATCGCAGATACTTCTGTGACTTATTTAAGTCGGATTTTTTATATTTAACAAAAAGAAAGAAGGAACAAGAAAATGGGTAAAAACATCAAGACTCTGCGCAGATTCTTAGCTCTGGTTATGGCATTCGGCGTGGTTGCCGGCCTGTGCGCGTGCACGCAGCAATCATCCAGCAGTGCACCTCCCAGTGCGACCTCTTCTGAATCCCAAACCCCGGATGCGGTTGTTGCAGAATGGCCCGACTTCCTCACCGTTGGTGGCGGTTCTACCGGTGGCGTTTTCTTCAGCGCTGCTGCTGGTATTGCTCAGCTGCTGTCCTCCGAGACTGACACTACTGCGACCGCGCAGACCACCACCGGCGGTAGCCAGAACATTCAGCTGATTGCAAATGGCGAGATGGAGCTAGGTATTGCTGCTGCCGACGCCTGCTATCAGGCGTGGAACGGCATTGGTTCCTATGAGAAGCCTCTGCAGGAAATGAATGTCATCTGCGCCATTTATTCCTCCTATTATCAGCATGTTGTCAGAAACGACTCCAAGGCTCAGTCCTTTGAAGAAATGGCCGGCAGCACCCAGGTCGTAGGCGGCTCCGGCTCCGGCACAGAAGTTTCTGCGCGCGCAGTTCTGGGTGCCTACGGCTACGATTACCTGGAGCGAAAAGATTTGAAAGCCGAGTTCCTGGGTATCTCTGAAGGCGTTGAGAAGATTCAGAACAAGCAGGCTGACGGCATGAACTCCATCACTCCCTATCCCTTCTCCTCCTTTGTTGAGCTGACCATGACCGACAATGCTCACCTGATCTCCATCAATGACGAAGCTTTGGACAAACTGGTCAATGCCGAAGGCAGCGTTTACATGAAAGGCATTATCCCCGCCGGCACCTACAACAACCAGAACGAGGATATCCAGACCATCTGTATGCCTACTTTCCTGATCTGTGACAAGGATATGGACGAGCAACTGGTTTATGAGATCACTAAACTGATGATCGAGAATGAAGATTATCTGTGTTCCCAGCACAGCTGTTTTGAGGCTATGAACGACGACACTGTTGCTGCCGGCTTGAGTATCCCTATGCATCCTGGTGCGGAAAGATATTTCAAGGAAGTTGGTATTCTGAAGTAAAAGCATAGGTGCAGTTCGTTACCTCTGACTGCCATATGGACGGCTGAAAGGTTCAGCCGCCCATATTTATAACAAAGGAGAAAAACTATGGACAACAAGAACAATGAAGCTGTCGACGGTGTGGTGGCTTCCGAAGAGATTTCTCTGGAAGAGCAGCAAGCTGTTCTGGAAAAATTTGATCAGGAATCTAATACCCGAAATGTCACCGGTTTTGCAAAGGGATTTATCAAGTGGTATGCCATTGCTATGGCGGTATTCCACGTCTACACATCTTTCTTTGGACTTTGGGCTACAATTCGCCAGAGGGCCATGCACCTGCTGTTTGTGATGCCGCTGTGCTATTTGATGTATCCCGCCAAAAAGGGCGGAGCCAGAAATAACCCCAGCTTATTGGACTGGGTATTTGCGGCGCTTAGTTTTGTTTGCTGCGGATATATCGTTGTGAACTATGACGCAATTTTCTTGCGCGGGGGTCTGCCCAATCAAATGGATATCATTATGGGCTGTCTCTGCGCTTTACTGGTGTTGGAAGCAGTCCGTCGAGTGGTGGGTACGCAGCTGCTGATTATTGCAGTCATATTCCTTGGCTATGCTGCTGCGGGGTTGGCGGGGGCGTCACCAAGTAAAACAGGTTGGGTTGCTTTCAGGCTGGCGCTGGGTGCCTTCCTGATCCCCTACCTGTTCATGTACAACAACTCCATCCTGATGATTGATTCCAGTATTCCCGAAATCATCTACTCCGCGATCAGCCCCATTATCGGCGTGTATTCCCTGAATCTTGGACTGGAAGGATTTAAGGATTTCCCCATTCCCCTCTGGCAGAGAGTGCTTCTCGTCGCAGGCGCACTTGCACTGATTGTTCCCGGAATCGTTACGGATCTTATCGGCCTTCTAATTGTTGCATTTGTAATTTTCAATCAAAAAAGGCTCGGTAAAAAAGTAATTGCTTAATTAGGAGGGAAGCTACTTATGAAAAGAAATGTTCGTACGGACGTTCCCTTTGGTGTTGCCTGGGCAGAGCGCTATGCTTTGCTGAGAGGCATTGGAAAGACGGATGCCGAGATTCGCAGACCTCAGGTTGCCATTATCAGTGCCTGGAGTGATATTAATAATGGACACAGCCACCTTAATGACCTTGCAAAAGATGTGGAAAAGGGAATTATTGAGGCAGGCGGTACGCCCTATCATCTTCCGACCATTGGATTGTGTGATGGCCTCGCCTTCTATGGCTCCCAGTATATCCTTCCCAGCCGAGACCTGATCGCAAACGAAGTTGAAACCCAGGTCGAAGGCTACAAGATGGATGCCATGGTCCTGATGGCCAGCTGTGATAAGATTGTTCCCGCCTATGTCATGGCCGCAGCTCGCCTGAACATTCCAGCTGTGATCGTAACCGGCGGATATATGGTCTCCGGTAATTACAATGGAAAGAAGATTTCCTTTGTGGATGTGGGAAGAGCAGTTGGTCAGGTTCAGTCTGGCAGCATGACTATGAATGAGTGCATGGAAATCCTGGATTGTGCCTGCCCCGGCCCCGGCGCCTGTCCCATGATGGGGACTGCCAATACCATGTGCATTATTGCAGAAGCGCTGGGTATGACTATGCCCGGAAACTCCACAATTTGCGCCAGAGATCCGAAAATACATGATATGGCTTACCGCGCAGGCAAGACCGTAATGGAACTGTGGGATAAGGGCATTACTGCTCGGAATATTATTACCCAGGATTCCATTGAGAACGCCATCATGGCCTGTATGGCCATGGGCGGCTCTACAAACTCCCTCATTCATGTTCCTGCCATGGCGACCGAAGCCGGGCTGGATGATTTTGACTGCATCGGCTTCTTCGATAAGGCCAGCTATGCTGTACCCCTGCTCATGGGAGTGGAACCCAACGGTCCCCATCTGATGGAAGATTTCGAGCGAGCTGGCGGTTTGGCTGCGCTGTTTAAGACCATTGAGTCCAAAATTCATGCCGATGCGCTTACCGTGACGGGACAAACGCTGGGCCAGCGGATTCAGGATGCCAAGGTCCTTGACGAAACGGTGATTCATCCCCTGAGCGATCCCATCAGCACCGAGGGTGCGCTAGCTGTTCTCAGAGGCAATATTGCTGTTGATGGTGCTATTGTAAAGCAGTCTGCCGTCCCTGCGTGCCTTATGAAGTTCCGTGGCCCGGTGGTCGTGTTTGAGGATGTGGATGATGCCATTGCTGGCCTGCGCGAGGGAAAGATTCGGGCTGGAAATGTGGTGGTGATTCGTATGCAGGGCGCTAAGGGCGGCCCTGGTGTCGTCACAACCTTCCCCTTCACCTCGGAGCTTGCCGGTACACCGCTGTATGACAAGGTTGCCCTTGTTACCGACGGCCGTTTCTCCGGCGCCACCGAGGGCGCATCCATCGGCTATGTTTCCCCGGAAGCAGCTCTGATGGGGCCGCTGCTGATTGTTGAGCAGGGAGACATTATTTCCTATGACATTGACAAGCGAACCATTCAGTTGGAGCTGAGTGATGAAGAAATCCAGCGCCGTCTGGATAAGGCAGAGTTGAATATCAATTATTATCCGGGTTGGTTGGGCATCTATCAGAAGGCAGTGGGATCCATCACAAAGGGTGGTGTGCTGTCTGGAAAAAACTAATATTGAGGCGAAACAGCAATGATTAAAACAATCATCAAAGAAAATCTGTATCTTGACTCTGTTTTTTCAATGACCGCCGGCAGAGAGTTGAAAAAACTTGAGGGCATAAAGAGCGCGACCCTTGTTATGGGGACCGATTTGAACAAATCCGTGCTTGCTGAGATCGGCGCATTGACGCCTGAAGCCCAAGCGGCCACATCCAACACATTGATTATTGCTTTGGAGACGGAGAAAGAGGGAATCGAGGCCGAAGCTGAAGCGTTGCTGGAAAAACTGCTGGCGGGCAGCACCGAAAAAAAGTCCGGAGAAGAATCCAGGGAGTACAAATCAGTGGATGCTGCCTTTGATGCGGTTCCGGATGCAAATCTGGTCATCATTTCGGTTGCCGGTGAATTTGCTGGTGAGGAAGCCCGCAAGGCATTGATGCATGGTGCAAATGTGTTCATTTTCAGTGACAATGTTCCCCTGGAGGATGAGATTGAACTTAAACAGCTTGCCCGGGAAAAGGGCCTTCTGGTTATGGGACCTGGCTGCGGAACATCCGTCATCGGCGGTATTTCCATCGGCATGATGAGCAAGGTTTCACGGGGCAGAATCGGCATTGTTGCGGCTTCCGGCTCTGGGCTGCAGGAGGTTGCCGTGCTGGTCGATCGGGCAGGAGAGGGTATTTCTCAGGCCATTGGTACAGGGGGCCGGGACCTGTCCCAGGATGTGGGTGGTATCACCATGCTGCAGGGAATTGACTTTTTGAAGAATGATCCCGAGACAGACGTCGTTGTGCTGGTTTCTAAACCACCTCACCCCGAAACGGCCAAGAAAATCTACAGCGCCGTCAGTGGTGTTGGAAAGCCTGCGGTCGTGTACTTCCTGGGCGGCAATCGCGCGGAGATCGAATCCTATGGCGTTTACAGTGCAGCATCCTTGGAGGATGCTGCGGCGATCGCCGTTGCCCTTGAACTGAAGCAGCCGCTACCCTCTCGTGATTTTCAGGCGCGCATCGAGACAGAATATCTCGAGCTTGCCAAGGAAGAAGCATCCATGCTTTCCGGTAGTCAAAAGTATCTTAGAGGCTTGTTCTGTGGCGGAACGCACAGTGAAGAAGCGGTCCTGTTGCTGAAAAATATGGTTTCTGACCTACACTCCAATATTTCCTTCGGCGGCGCAAAGTTGTTGGAGGACCCCAAAAAGAGCATTGGAAACAGTTTGGTAGACATGGGCGACGAAGTGTTCACCAGAGGAAAGCCCCACCCTGTCATTGATCCCTCTGTTATGATCGACAGAATCATTGAGGAAGGCTCGAATCCCGAAACTGCGGTCATTCTGTTTGACCTTTTACTTGGTCATGGGTGCAGTCCGGATCCTGTTGGCGTGATTTTTGATGCGCTGAAGGAAGTCAGAGAGAAGTCTGAAGCTGCAGGAAGACACCTGTGTATGATTTGCGACCTGTGCGGCACAGAAAAGGAACCTCAGAATTACGCAATGCAGAAAAAAGTTCTTGAGGAGCTTGGCGTACATGTTTTTGAAAGCAATGCTCAGGCTGCAATTTTCGCTGGTATGGTAACAGAGAGGCGGGGTTAGTCTTGTGCAACTGCGCAGTATGGTTCGATTTGGTATGAACGCAGTCTTTCTTCACGATGGTATTTATCTCAGCGAGGCGGGGGTACAGCTTATACCCGGCGAAATCGATTTATGTTGTGGAGATGATTCTGTACTCGCTCCGCTGTTCCGCACCTTTGCAGATGCATGCAGAACACAGAATCTCCCACTGTGTACCCAAACCCTTTTGTGCATGCTTGGCCTGGGGCAGGGATTGACTCCCAGCGCAGATGACAGGATTTTGGGATTTATATATGCATTTGTCAGAGCGGAGCCGACCGGCGTATTTAAAACTGAGTTGTGCAGAATCATTTCAGAATTGAGCCGAGAGCGGACGGGGGCGATCAGTCATACCTATCTGAATGCTGTCTGTGAAAACAAGGAATTTCAGCTGCTTCAGAATCTGTATGAATCTATTCTTCAAAAAAGAGACCTGAGGGCCGATATCTATCGGCTTACAGGGGTAGGAAATACCTCGGGTAAGGAAATGGTGAAAGGAATGTTGCTGTATTTTGGAACCGTTCACCACCAAAAGATATCCATGGAGGATATTTATCTGAAATATCAGGAGGGAACTATTTGAATGTATCTTTTAGTATGTAACGCAGGCAGTACATCGCTTAAATTCAAGCTCTTTGAGATGCCTGCGGAAAAGGTTCTAGCAGAAGCGAAGGTTGAGCGGATCGGACGCAGAAACAACGGCATTTTTACATACAAAAATCCTGTTTGTAATGGAGAACGCCATTTGGAAAAGGTCGATATACCCACATATACGGAGGGCATTCAGCTGTTTCTGGATTGTATGCTCAGCGATGATGAAACTATCGGCGCATTGAGTGACATTAGCAAAATTGAAAAGGTAGGGTTCAAAACGGTACTTGCTCCCGGCTACAGTGTTCATGTGATTGACGAGCAGGTGGAAGCCCGGATGCGTGAATTTCTTGATGTGGCCCCGGCTCATAATGGCCCTTATTTGGAGGCGGTATCCCATTTCAGAAAGCTTTTGCCAGATGCAGTTCTGGTGGGTGCATTTGAAACAGCTTTCCATGAGACAATTCCATTGGAGCGTAAAATTTATGCAGTTCCTTATGAGTGGTATGAAAAATACGGTTTTCAGCGCATGGGTTACCACGGAGCGTCCCACAGTTATGTTTCAGAAACCATTGAGTTAAAATTTGGAAGTACCGATAAGATGATTTCCTGTCATTTGGGTGGTAGCTGTTCGCTGTGTGCAATTGATGAAGGTAAAAGCGTGGACACGACCTTTGGCCTTTCTCTTCAGAATGGCATCTGTCACGCCAACCGCTGCGGCGATTTAGATGTCTATGTGTTCCCCTTTTTAAATAACCGAGGATACTCCAACGCGGAGATTCTGCAGGGATTGGAAAAGGAAGGCGGACTTCTCGGAATTTCGGGTGTCAGCAATGATATGCGCGAGCTTCGGGAAGCGGCTGCGTCCGGAAATGAGAGAGCGCAGTTGGCAATCAATCATTTTGTAAACGGGATTGTCAAGTACATCGGTGCTTTTTATGCAGAGCTTGGCGGACTGGATAATTTGGTTTTCACTGGTGGAATCGGCGAAAATGACGATGCTTTGCGAACAGCAGTCTGCCAGCAGCTTGCACATCTGGGTGTCGAGTTGGCAGACAACAGTGAAGTCGATGCTGATGGCACCAGAGTAATCTCGGCAGCAAACTCCCGTGTCAGGGTGGTGGTCATCCCAGCGAACGAAGAACTGGGCGTTGCACGGAAAACCTATCAGGCAATATCCTGATTTTTAGGCGCACTTCCATTCGATTGCGGGTTAAGAAGGCACGGCGGTCTGCCGTGCCTTTTTCCGTCTCAAAGCCAAAACGGCTAATAATGTTGCTACAGGAGAACGGATACATGACAAAATAGCCCTCTTTGGCAAGTCTTTTTTTGAAGATGAGTATCCGCTCAATAATCGCCCGTAACCAAAGAGCACTATCCGGGATAGCCCAGATAGTGCTCAAATCAGTACAGCTTTAAAAATTGGTCAATCGTGTAGGCACGGCCGTCAACGATGACATGGGATCTGCTATTCTGCTTAAAAAAGTCAAGATAGGTTGCTTTGTTTGCTCGTTGAAATCGAACATATTCGCCGTAGGAAAATATAACACCCGGCGCAGAGAGGTCTTTGGCACAACCCACGCATACAAATTCATTTCCTTCAACACCAATGTACGTATCGATTCGGTCCAGCTTGCCATCTTCGGTTTTGAAAAGGACATTCATAAGCGTCAGTCCATGGCCGAAATCATAGTAGTCCGTTCTTCTTAACTTCGAGTGTATTTTCTCCATATTGTGCATCCTTATTTCTTGCGGCAGTATGCCGGTATTGTTGTTGACCAAGGCAAATAATCCCTCAACTGTTCGTCGTCAGGCTTTTCTCCCAGTCTGGGCAGCTCCTGGAGCAAAAACAGCAGATATCCAAATGGATCCAAATTGTTTGCCTTTGCTGTTTCTATCATGCTGAAACACAAAGCACTGGACGTTGCCCCTTTTGCCGTATCGTAAAACAAGAAGTTCCGGCGCGACATCACAAATGGCTTCACACTTCTCTCCGCCAAATTGTTCGTTAGCTCTAATCGGCCATCCAGCAGGACAGCATCCAACGCTTCCCGTTGATTCAGCGAGTACCTCTGCGCATGATAGAGTGCGGTCTTCTCCTCCGCTTCAAAACTGTTCAGGTGCTCCCAATAGGCATCCAGAACCGGTTTCAGTTCCTTTTGCCGGTGCTCTAATCGGTTTTCCGGCGGGAGATCTTTCCATGTGCTTTCCAGAGCAAATATTCTCTCAATGAGTTGAAATGCTTTCTCGGACATGCTGTCCTTTACGGGCTTTCCATCTACAAAACAATCTACCCATTTTCTGCGGGCATGAGCAAAACAGCCTACACGGGTGGCCTTTTCCACCGCATTGTACGCCGAATAGCCATCCGTCTGCAGGTAGCCGGAGTAGTCCTTCAGCATCTCCCTGGCTACCGCGCCACTACGGGTGGGATTATATTGATAGAGCGCGATATGCTTTTCCTTGGAACAGAATACCCACATCCGGGACATCTGTTTCGATTCGCGGCCATCTTCCTTCAGCACATGGCACTCTGTTTCGTCCGCATTGATGATCCCGCTGGTGAGGAGCTCCTTCCGGAGAAGATCCCATAAGGGTTGAAACCAGCGCGACGACCGAATGATCCAATTTGCCATTGTACTGCGCTGCAGATCCACGCCCTGACTCTTCCAGTATTCTTCCTGCCGGTAGAGCGGAACACCTTTCTGGAACTTCTCCTGCATAATATGCGCTACAGTAGCCGGAGCGGCCATGCTCTTCTTCATGACCGGAACAGGGCTCTCTGCCTGAAGAATAAAGCTTTCACCGGTTTCTTTCTCACAATGGGCGCACTTGTAGCTGGCAACATAATAGTCCACAGCATACACCTGAGCAGGAACAATGACCAATTCTGTACGAGCAAACTTTTCGCCGATTTTGATCATCTCTGTGCCGCATCTGGCGCAGGAGCGCTCCTCTGGAGACAGTTCACACAAAACCTTCTTGTGCTCTAATCCCGCAGTCAATTCTTCTTTACGCTTGCTCTTGCGCTCATGCGCTTTCACGGGTGTCGTCTTACCGGGCTCCGGGGCGGAGGCATTGCTGTAGGTCTCAGCTTCATTGAAGAAGTCCTGATACATACTCAACTGCTCTCCGCTGACATACTGGATCTTTTCACTGGACTGCCCGTACATTTTCTTACGAAGATTGACCAGTTGTTCCGTTAATGACTGCAGCTTTACCAGTTCCATTTTCTGCTCCAGAACGGTTTCCTCCAGAGAACGGATATAGGCTGCCACTTCGGGGGACAGCGTGCTCATATCGATGTTTTTCATGCTGGATTCCCCCTTATTCCTGGTTCTTTTGACGTAAATATTTTACCATAAAACAGCAAGAAAGTCCAGAAAAACCAGCGTTTTTCCAGACTTTCTCGGGCGTTTCAGGGTGCGTATTATACCAGCTTTTTGGGCGGTGATGGACGTATTGCTTTAGGCTGTTCCACACTAAGTCCCTGCATGAGCCAGGTAAACTGCTCCCAGGTCAATTTTTGTACTTCGGCCGCTGTACGGGGCCACTGGTATCTGCCGTTGGATAACTGCTTGCTCAACAGAATGAAGCCATCCGGTTCCCACAGCAGCGCTTTCAGTTGGCTCCGGCTTTTACCGCAAAACAGGAACAAGCTGCTGTCTGTGGGATCCATCTGATAGTTCTGCTGCACAAGAGCCGTAAGCCCCCGGATCCCTTTGCGCATATCTGTGCGTCCACAAACGTTGTATACATTCTTTGCCTGCGTGATGTCGCCTAACATGATGACAGTCCTCGGACGATGGCTATAACCATATCGCTGCTTACTCCGTGCATGCTGATGGAGATGCCGTCTTTTTGAATCGTGACTTCCTGAGCAGGCGTACAGCGGGAAGCTTGCGGCTCGATTTGCAGTGGAACCACTGCCTGTGTAACCATGATCTTTCCCGCAAGCTCATTTCGCAGGCTCCTCTGCCAACGCATGAACGTGCTGTAGCTGATCCCATGCTCCCGGCACCATTGCCGCTTTGGCATACCGCTTCCGTTGCACGCTTTTATGATTTCGATACATCTCTCTTTTTTCAGGGTTTGAAACTCGTCCGGCATTTCTGAGACCTCCTTGAGACTTTTGGTACCGATGGGTCTTCTGATACCTCGGTCTCAATTATCTCATCTCTACTTTGATCTTGCCAGACGGTGGATTATGAGGCGCTTACGAAACACAGTGTGGCTCGGATATACCACGCAAGTTCTTTGCTGCTTCCGCACCGACCGAAAAAACGCCGCAGTTTATGTCTAATCGTGACGTGTCGTCAGCTGCATGATCTCAGAGGATCATTCGTGGGCCGCGTAGGGCATCCGCATCCGGCGCATATTGCGCGGGGAGAAGGCAGTTTGAACCTGCTGATGCTCTTATGGCTACGGGAAAGCGTTGTTTGCATACGAATTTGTTGTGACGGCACTTCATTCAAATCATGCCGATTTTTTGAAGGTAGCGCAGGTTCAGTTTGGCGCATTGGCAGGCATACTCTCCGGTTTTTCCTGCCATATCCTGTTCAATTACTGCAATACCCTGATAGTTGATTTCGGCGAGATAGTCTTTCAGTGTCTCGAAGTTGATGATTCCATCCTCCAAATTGCACATGGCACCATGAGAAAAGGCATATTCAAGGGACCAGTGATTTTCGCGGACCTGCTTCAAAACGGCTCCATCCGCATTTTTAAAATGGAGGTAAGGAATACGGGACTGGTAGCGGCGTAAAAAATCAAAAATAGTTTGGTCATTCTTCTCGGTTCCGCCATTCGAATAAACATGGTGCCCAGTATCAAAACACAGGTGAATATCCCCCATGGACATCATCTTGTCGATCTCCGACTCAAACTCAATTGCGGAACTTGCATGGGGATGAAATAACATCCGAATTCCAAAAGCTTCTTTGAGAAATTGGTTGATATCTAAAATTTTATCGTAGATACGCATCACTTTCTCTTGATCCCAATCAGACTTGCTGATCTTATCATCACCGAACAGGGAACCGTCCATAACCACCATATCGCTCACACCCAAGGCATTCAGGCGCTTCGCTAAGGGGGTGACAATTGCACGGCATTCTTCCTTCTCTAACGAATAAAATGGGATTGTTGCCGTTCCGGCGCAGACGTTCAGTCGATACTTCCTCAACTCGCTTTTTAATGTATCAGATTCCATGGGCAAATAGCCATCCGGCCCTAACTCGATCTCCTGATATCCACACTCGGACGCCTGCTGAAGGAACGTTTCATAGGGAACATAAGCCGGGCCTCCATCTGGGTTCCAAACACCCCAGGAACAGGGGCAGGTCGCAATTCTAATGTCCATATTTTCTCCTATTATATCACTTCATCATCTTGGCAACATCAATGTACAGCTTTACGTCCTCGGCCGCGTCAAAAACATCGCACTTAGGAGTATCATGAGTCGTCACACAGCGATAAAATTCCAACAATTCGTTGGCAAACATATCATGATAGTGAGGACCGTAAACAGTGGTTTTAGCCTGTCCGCAATCCAATTCAGATACAGTTAGCTTACTGGGCAGATAACGGATATAGGGTGTATCGTATTCCAACAGCATTTTTCTGTCACCCTGGTAGATCTCTATGGCTTCATCAAACTCCACAATTTCCTGGTCGTTCATTTCCTCGAATACCATATTAAAATTATCGTATTCAAAAACTAAGGAGAACTGCATTCCATTCGGGGATACAACTGCGGAGCGGATCGCTTTCGGCAGGCCAATCAACTCCCGGATCGCGGACAAAATATGACAGCCGGAAGCGGTCATCAGGAGATAGGCCATCTGCTGAGCATGACTGGTGTTACCGCCCAGAACACGGTCGATCTCCTCAAACATTCTGCGATTCATCAGTTCGCGGCCGGCTGGATCCAGATCGTCAGCTTTGTGCTCATGCCATGTGTTATCCAAATACCAGGGCCCTTCCAGAATAATCGTGCGTGCCCTGACATACGAAATGGGGCGGGAATCTGCCTGCAGCAGTTCCTTCATTTTCATAAAGCTGTCATTATACCGGCGGCAATATCCCACCATCGCAATCTGGTCAGGATGCCGGCGCTTGACTTCCAGAAGCTTTTCCAGGCTTTCCAGAGAAGAAGTCATGGGCTTTTCAATGAATACATGCTTCCCTGCCTCCAGCGCGGCAATGGCAAATTCGGCGTGGTCTCCCGGTGACATTACCATCACGGCATCTACATCCGGACAGCCGATTAAGTCCATGCCATCCGTGAAGCGGTGCGGAACTCTATATTTATCGGCAATATAGTTTGTCAGGTTTTTTGAGATATCTGCTACGGCAGTTATCTCAAATTTGTTTTCCATTTTTTCAATGTTCGGAATGTGCAAAATTTGGGCGGCTTGCCCAAGACCAATCAGCCCTAAACAGATCATCGTATTCTAACCCTCACTTTCAAATATTGATATGCGTAAAATTCCTGTTTACTCACTTAAAATGCGGTCAACAATGAAGCGGACGCGGGGGGAACCGCAGAAGTCGCTCATGCCGATGTGCGCACCCAGCTCCATGCTCTGTCGGTGAGACGCCGTATAGGGCGTCCACACAGGGAGTCCGTCCCCATTGGGGTTGCCATACTTGGCAAAGTTCGCCCAGTATCGTACCATGGCTCTGGAGAGATCATAGTCCACTCCGGACAATTCCCGCCAACAGCGGGAGAGCGTCTGAAATACATACCATAACTCGCTGGAATGATAAGCGCCCGCGTTATCACCGGGCAGTTCCCGTGTAAAGTGATACAGATATGTGGGGCGGCGGTCTGCCTTTTCGGCTGCGTGGTCGGCCCAGGCAAATACGCCGGGCTTGAGCATATCGTTCCACCCACCTGCCCGTACAGCCGCTTCCGGGTCCTCATAGAATCCGATCAACTGTAAAAAGGCCTGCGCATCCGTCCCAAAACGGGCCTCAACCGACTGACGAAACGCCTGCGGATCCTCTGGGGGCAGGCAGTGAAAAGCGCCGTTTTCATCGCCGGTAGCGCCGATCATATAGGGAATATCGGCATACTGGTATGTCTTGACCGCTTCCGCGCAGGAACGAATCTGGGACCAGCCGTCCACAATAGGAGAGAAGGTAAGCCCCGGACGTATGTCCTCAATAAAGCTCCGCTCCCGTTCAACGAGCTCCTCCACGGCGAGTTTTCTGGCCTCATCAATGGTATCGCAGCCTAAAAACGTCAGGAACTCCGCGCCTAATGCTTCTCCCTCCGCCTGTGTGAGCATGGAGACGCCGCAGACGCGTTGACCGGTATATCCACCGGCACTTTGCATGATGGCACCCGAAATATCTCCCTGACACAACGGCGAGGTGACGAGGTTTTCCACGCTCATGGCTCCTGCCGACTGGCCAAATACCGTGATACGCTCCGGGTCGCCGCCAAAGGCTGCAATATTGCGCCGTACCCATTTCAGCGCTGCGATCTGGTCCAGCAATCCATAATTGCCGCAGCTCCCGTTTTCGTCGCGCAAGGACTGATGGGCCAAGTACCCCAAGGAGCCCAGACGGTATTCAATGGTCACAAGCAGAACACCCTGCTGCGCCAGTGCGTCTCCATCAAAGGTGATCTCGTGACTGTAACCTGATTTGAAGCCGCCTCCATGGATGAAGAACATGACCGGGAGCCGTTCGTTATCCGATGCCGCCGGCGTCCAGATATTCAGATAGAGGCAGTCCTCGCTCATAGGTTTGCGGCACTTGTAGAATTCCTTAGAATAGAAGGGATGACGCTCCTCCGCTTGGGCGGGGATGTCCTTAAAGAGGTATGCCTGATACACGCCGTCCCACGGTTCCGCAGGCTGCGGCGGCATCCAGCGGAGTTGACCTACCGGCGGCGCTGCATACGGGATGCCTTTAAATACGGTGATTTCCGGGTTGCCGCTGTAAAGGCCCTCCACCATTCCGGATTCAGTTTTTGCTTTCAGCAGTGCCATTTGTATTCCTCCTTGCGAAAGCGGCGGACGGATTGACCGTCCGCCGCTTGACGAGATTTATTTTCCGAATTCAGAAGCGTTTTCCTTGGTCCAGACAGAGGGATTGATCATCACCTGCTCGGGAAGGTCGGTGCCGTTCTTCTCGTGATCCAAAATGGTGTCGTAGACGCCTTTGGCCAGCGCGTTGTAATCATAGAACACATCCACATAGGTGGCCCCGGTTTCCAGCCATTCCGTGCCGGAGGGCTGAGTGAAGTCCTGAGCTGCCACATAGATCTTGCCCAGCAGGTTGTGAGCACGGAGGGCTTCCACAACGCCCTGAACCGTCATGGCGGACTGGCAGACGATGGCGTTGATCCCATCGGCGCCGAAACGCTGGAGCCAATCCTCCACCAGGTTCATGGCCTTATCGGTCTTGGAGTCGGCGGGCTGCTCGTCAATGATGGTGACATCAGGCCGCAGCTCGGCAATCTTTTCCTCGAAGCCGCGGGTGCGGTTAATCTGGCTGTTGGAACCCAACTGATTCATGGCGATGCATACGGTGCCGTTCTCCGGCAGGACCTCTGCCAGCTTTTCAGCCTGAAGGCGGCCAAACTCGGCTTCGTCAACACCGACCTGAGTCCAAACCAGGGTGTCGCTGGTGGGAACCATATCCACGCAGAATAGAGGGACACCGGCGTCAACAACTTCCTGCAGCGCCGGTTCCGTGCCGGGCAGAGGCTGGACTGCGATATAATCCATACCCTGCTGCATCAGGGATTGGATGGTATTGATCTGCTTTTCCGCATCAATATTGCCATCCAGAACGGTGGCTTCAATCTCGGGGTATTCCGTGGCAGTCAAATTTTCAAACGCCAGGGCCAGGTTGTGGCACCACTCATCGGAAAAGGCCGCACTGGAGAAACCTACCTTGATCTTGCCGGAGCTTTCCGCAGATTCCGTGGGCTTGGAGGCGTCGTCGGGCGCTTCCTCATTGGACTTGGAGCCGCAGGAGACCAAGGACAGCATCATGACCGTTGCCAGGAGCGTTGCAAGAGCTTTCTTCAGAGACATATCTTTTTCCTCCTTAAAAATAATGAATATGTTTTTCTGCCAGGAACACGATGTCAGGACGCCTTCATGACCGCGTCATGGGTCTTCTTGTCCAGCAGGACTGCGACAACAATGATCGCACCCTTCACGATGGACTGATAGTAGGGCGACACGCCCACCAGATTCATGCAGTTGTTGATCACACCGATGGTCAGAGCACCGATGAGACTGGCCGCCACAGAACCAACGCCGCCGGCCATGCCGCATCCGCCCAGGACGCAGGCGATGATGGCGTCAAACTCATAAGCCTGAGCCGCCGTCGGCTGACCGCTGTTGGTGCGAGCCGCCAGCATGATACCGGCCAGTGCCGTGCAGACGCCCATGTACAGGTAGGCGAAGAGGATCATCAGCTTGACGTTGATGCCTGCCGCCGTTGCTGCCTCGCTGTTTCCGCCGGTGGCATAAATGTACCGGCCAAAAGATGTGTAGTTCATTATCAGCCAGGTAAAGAGCACCATCAGAATGGTGATGATGATCAGCCATGAAACTCCGAATAGCTTGCCGCTGGAGATTTTCGCGATGGCTCCTACACCAATGATCGGCGCGCCGCCGGAGAGCACCTGAGCTGCGCCGCGGAATGCCAGCTGTCCCGCCAGCGTAACGATGAAGGGAACCAGGGCACAGTAGGAGACCAGTATACCCTGGAGCGCGCTGGTCAGCAGCATGACGGCCACGGTTGCCAACACTGCTAAAACCCAGCTTCCTGAGGTATTGATGACCAATGCGCACACCACGCCTGCCAACGCCACACCGGAGCCAGCCGACAGGTCTGTATTGCCTGAGACGATCAGCATTGTCATGCCGCAGGAAAGTACGCCGATGACCGTACACTGGGTAAACACGCTCAAAATGTTGTCAGTGCTGAGAAAACGGTTAGACACCAGAGAGGCGACCAGCACCACTAGTGCAAAAATCAGAAGGATGCCGAAGCGGCTGAACAGCTCTGCCCGGTTGGCTTTCATTCCAAGTTTCTGTTTCATTTTTTCACCTCTGCCGCGTATTCCAGGATCTTTTCCTGTGTATATTCCCCTTTGTGCAATTCGCCGGAAATCTTGCCTTCACACATGACCAGGATGCGGTCCGCCATTCCCATGATCTCCTCCATATCCGAAGAGATCATAATGATAGAGACCCCCTGCTCCGTCAGTTCGTTCATGATCTGGTAGATCTCACTTTTTGCTCCCACGTCGATACCGCGGGTCGGTTCATCCAAAATCAGGACCTTCGGATACATCATCAGCCATTTGGCAATGATGACTTTCTGCTGATTGCCTCCGGAGAGCTGGTTGACGATTTTTTCATAGCTTGGGGTCTTTACCCGCAGCTTCCGGCACATTTCCGTTGCGATTTCGGACTCTGCCCTCTTTTTCAGAATACCGTTTTTTGCGTTCATATAGGTGGAGGGCAGCACCGTGTTCTCCATGATGGAGCGGCACAACACCAATCCATCCTCTTTCCGGTTCTCCGTCACCATGGCGATCCCGTTTTTGATGGCATCCCGCGGCTGGCGGATGGAGATCTCTTTCCCGCCCATGGACACAGATCCCTGTTCGGCGAGGTCCAGTCCGAAGAGGCAGCGGAGGGTTTCTGTGCGCCCGGCACCCACAATACCCGCAAAGCCTAATATTTCGCCCTTGTGTACTTCAAAGGTGACATCCCGCACCTTTTTACCGCATTGGAGATGTTCCACCTTCAGGACGATCTCTCCTCCCTGAAAATCCCGGGGCGGATGGACATTGGAGATCTCCCGGCCAACCATCATGGAGATCAGCTTGTCGTGATTCAGTTCTTGAATTGCGCTGGTTCCTATGTATTTTCCATCCCGCAATACAGAGACCCGGTCTGCCACATGGAATACCTCGTCGATCTTATGGGTGATGATAATAATGGTAATACCCTTACCCTTCAGCTCTTCAATGAAGGAAAACAGTTTTTGGACTTCCCTCTCCGTGATGGCCGAAGTCGGCTCGTCCATGATGATAAGCTTCGCATCATAGGAGATCGCTTTCAGGATTTCCAGCATCTGCGTCTCAGCGGTAGACAGAGTGCGGACCTTCTGTTTAGGGTCGAAATCCACCTTCCAGTGCTCGAAGAGCTTTCTGCACTCGTCATACATGGTGCTCCAGTCTACAAAGCAGCCCTTTTGCGGATACCTTCCCACAAACATATTCTCTGCGACCGTCAAATCCTTAATGGGATTGAGCTCCTGATGGATCATGGCGATCCCCAAGGCTCTTGCGTCTCTGGGATTTCGGATGGCGACTTTTTCTCCGTGGAAACGGATATCACCACTGTCCGCCTGGATCATTCCGTTCAGGATCTTCATCAGTGTTGACTTTCCGGCGCCGTTTTCTCCCATTACCGCATGGACCTCTCCCTGTATGAAGGAAATGGAGACATCATCTAAAGCCTTTACGCCCGGGTAGGTTTTCGTGATGTGTTCCATTGCGAGGATCTCTTCCATAGCACTTCCCCCCTTTGAGTTTCTTCGTTGGCCTTTGTCCCAAGTATACAGAGTTCGTCCAAAAGCGACAATGCGGTAAATTTCAGAAAATGTGTGCAATTCACAGAATGTTGCGCAGAGCATAACGTGCGACTGTGTATTCTGCACGATAAAAATCGAAAATTTCGTAAAAATAGACCCCGCGTATCACACGCGGGGCCCTTCCGGTTCATCCAAAAAAATAAGTCTATCCTGCTTACGCATAGGCAAAGCATAATTTCGATGAAACATGAGAACGCTCTTTCCCATTTCCGATGCCAGAAAGATGACCTTCCATATATCATCCATCAGCGACATATTCGGCTGGTCCATGATCCCCGCGAAAACGAAAATGTCCACGTTTTCCATCAGCATCCGATAGAGGACCGCCAACTCCCGCCCGGTGTTATCAAACCGGCTCAGGCGATGTCCCCATTGCTCACTTGGGATCGGAATCGTGTCGGCAAGCTCGCTTTTCAGAAATTTTTTTGCCTGACCCGGTGTAAGCCTCCCTCCCGTCGAAATACGGGTATAGGCAGGCAAAGCCACATTTTCCGCAAAAGACAAGTCCAGAAAATAATCAGATTGCAGGCGTTTGAACGTCAGTGTGCTGACGCTGCTGTGATTTCGATATCGGTTCAGCAAAGACACTTTCTCCGTAAGGAAAAACGTGTCCAAATACCACTGGTATCGTTCCGGACTGTGGCAACTGGCGCATACGATTTCACCCGGTGCAAGCTGAAGGCTTCCGTTCCCGTTTTTCTCCGGATAGAAAAAAACTCGTGTGCGCGAGAATTTTTCAGACGGCTTCACTTGATCTTCAGGCGGTGCTGCTTGCCCCCGGTTCAGCAAAATATCCGCCATTTCCGCAGTGTATTCCCTCCCGGAGAAGTCAGCGGATATCCGTCCATCGGAAAAGAACACCGTGCGGTCGCCATATTGGAGCGCGTACCGGCAGACTGGTTCGATGACCAGGATCCCGATGCCGCGCTCTTTTAGAAGTTTCAGCTTTTGAAACAAAAGGTCAATGTCCTTCTCCGAAAGCAGATACAGAAGATTGTCCAAAATCAGCAGTTGGGCCCGCACCAACAGGGCCCTAAGACAATACACCATCAGCGTATCGATCAGCTTGACGTGGGAAGCCTTTTTTGAGAGGTCCAACTGAATGTCGCACTCCTGACAGGCCATTCGAGCAAAGGCATCCGCCTGACCCCTGTTCCAGATGCCAGAAATCGGTCTTGCAATATAGATGTTTTCGCTGAGTGATAGATTTTGGATCAGCTTTGTATTCTGAGTAACGCAGAAGATACCCCGTTCATGGGCCTTCTCAGGGGAAAGCGGCTGATACGGTTTTTCCAACAGCAGCATGGTTCCGGAATCAGGAGTAAGTTCACCCATCATCATCTGGGATAAGACCGATCTTCCGCTGCCCCGTCCCACCAGAAAGGTAATCTCATCCTGATACAAGCGCAAAGACACATCCCGCAGCGCCGCATGACCGCCGATATGCTTGACAATATGCCGAAATTCAAAAAGCTCTTTCCGCATGATAGCTGTCCCTCATTTCCGACGGTGCGGGCATACACAATTCGATCTGCGTTCCAATGCCGGCGGCACTGGTGATTTCCAGACCATAGGCAGGGCCAAAGAACAGCTGTAGGCGCTGATGGACGTTTTTCAAAGCAATTCCCGCCCCATGCCGGGCCCCCTCGCCTTCTTTTCGGACAGGGGCAAGATCATCAGACTGGAACAGGCGTGCCCGGAGCGTGTCCAACTGGTCAGACGACATACCAACGCCATTATCCCGAATCTGAAGGATCAGCTTGCTCTGAGTCAGGAAGCCTCGTATCAGAATCGTGCCCGGGCTGATTTTCGGCTCCAGTCCATGATGGATCGCATTTTCCACAATGGGCTGTAGCGTCAGCGTCGGCATCATATAATTCTCAGGAAGTTCTCCCAAATCGTCCAGTTCCAGCTTCAGCGTGAACTTGTCCCGAAATCGGTAATTCTGAATACGGACATAGTTTTTTACATTTTCCAGTTCGTCCAGAATGGACGACTCTGTATTTCTCTGACTGATATTGTAGCGGAACAGGCGCGCCAGCGTTTCAATCATTGTTGCGATCTCTTCTTCATCACGGAGCAGTGCCTTGCTGCGAATGCTCTCCAACGTGTTATACAGAAAATGGGGATTGATCTGACTTTGCAGCGAGTTCATCTGCGCCTGTGTCTTCAGCATTTCGGATGCCAGTTTCTGCCGGGAATAGCCAAGATAATGCTCATCGTTCAGCAGGTCGGTCAAAAATGGCAATCGCGTTTCATTCTGACTATTTTCACTGCTGTTTCGCAGTCTGGCCGCTCGTATAAGCACTGCCAGCAATATTGCGGAGAAGAGAAGCAGCACAGTCGCGGCAATGAGAATGAGGCATACGGATAACTGACTGTTTCCCGCCCGTATGCTTGCTGCCGCGACAAAAAGAAGTCCTGCCAGCAGAAAGCAAACGGCCATGATCCGCAGGAAAAACCGCCCGTATAGTGATCGGATATGGTTCATGGCACGCCTCTTCTCACACATAGAATTTCTGGTAAGCCGTCGGCTTTACCCCGACCATTTTCTGAAAGACCTTGCTGAAATGCCGTGCGTCCGCATACCCGATGCGCTCTGCGATGTCACTCATGCTGAGAGCGGGCTGGCGGAGCAAGCGTTTTGCCTCTTCGATTCGCATTTCGATCACATAATCCGAGAAGTTCTTTCCTGTTCGTTCTTTAAAAAGAGTGCTCAAGTAGCCCGCACTGACAAACGCCTGTTCCGAAACCTCCTCCAGACTGATCTGGCGGTCAATATGCGCACGGACGTATTCCTGAGCGATGCGAATAGGCTCACCCACCTTTTTCATCTGCAGCCCCATGCAGTAATCGATTTCTGATGACACGTATTCGCACAGAAAGTCTGCCTGCTCACCCACTGTGTCACAGTTGGCCAGCCGTTTGTGGACCATATTCTCTGAGGGAATACCGGACTCCTTTTCCTCCGCTGGAGAAAGATTCTCCCGCAGTCCCATGTTAACAACTTCCTGCCGGATCCGAAGGATCATGGTCCGCGTTACCCGAAAAAGATTCCCCAGGCGATAGCTCTCCATTGTGCGAAATGCTCCGTAAACTGAACGGATCAGCGCCAGAGCGGCATCTTTTTGCAAGGTTTCAATGTACCGGATCAGAGCCTGACTGTCCTCGGCGGAAAACTTGCAATCCGGCGTATCAGGCAGAGCTGCCCGAAGCTTCCGGTGCTCAATGAGCTTACTGGAGCCGGCATAGATCCGCAGGACAATTGCGTCCTCCGCACTTTCAAAAGCCTTCCAAATGTCCTTGGGCGTATCATACGGAGACCCTATGGCAAATGTGATCAGAAGATTCTGATACTGTATGGAAACATCTCCCAGCAGGCTTTGCAGGCTGCTGCACCGTTCTCTGTAGGAGGTGTGGCACTCCTCGGAATAGTTTGTCAGGATGTAGGCATTACAGTCCGTCACAACATATTCCATGTCAAAAACGTCATCTTTAAAAAGCGCCTGCACTCTCAGAGCAATATTCTCCAAGACGTTTCTGATTGTGCCGCGGTTGATTTCCGTCTTATCCCGGTAACTCACATGAACACACACGACCAGAAAAACGCCGGGCTTAAAAGAAAAGAGTTCATTATGAAATGCTCTGCTGTAGTCTGTCAATGTCTGCCGCAGTTCATTTCCGCGCAGGATCGCCGTTTTTTGCCGCAGCTCGTTCCGCATGGCGTTCTCGCTGGCTCGCCGCTCCAAAAAAGCGCCATTTTCTTGAAGGAGACGTTTCAGTACCAAATTCAGGTCGGTCTTGCTGATAGGCTTAAGCAGGTAGTCCTCCACGCCGAAGCGTATCGCCTGCTGGGCATATTCAAACTCCCGGTATCCACTAATCACGATAAATTTTGTCTGGAGCTTTTGCTGGCTGGCCTTTTCAATCATTTCCAGCCCAGTCATTCCCGGCATCTGAATATCTGTAATAACAATATCCGGTTTCTGCCGCAGAATGATCTCCATAGCGTCTATGCCATTTTGACTGGAGCCAAGACTTGTCATTTTCAACGCTTCCCAGTCGATCAGCTTATGAATGAGCTCACAAATATCCGGTTCATCGTCCACGATCAAGATCTTCAGCACAACTCTCACTCCTGTCGCATAAAGAAGTTATATTTATAGAGACAGGATAACGGAATTCGAAAATAGAGTCAAGAAAAACATACCAAAAGGATTGCGCGCGCAGTCATGCTGCCCATACGTCTGATATCGGCCGCATATGCGATACAGGACATGAAAAAGGTCATTGTGGAGAACGGAAGCGTTTTTCGGAACCGGTTCCGGCGTGTAGGGCGGCGAGGGTCCTTACAATAGAAGTATAGGGCCGGAAGAGGCGACAGTACGGAACATAGAGGACCTTTCCGGGACGGCGGGCCGTCGGGCATCGCCGCCGGGGTCATGGCGATACCTATGGGTATCTGGGAACGTCTGCTCACCGGGCCGCGCACAGAGCGTCACCGAAGAAAGTCATACAGGGCGGGGCCAAGGCTGCCGCTTGATCGCGGTGAAACGGGTGCGCGGCGGAACATTCCGGCCGGGTTTTGCGATCGTGAGGAGGTTTGCGTATTTGAAACAGGACTACATTTGCGCCGGGCCGCTGACGGAGGATGCTCTGACCGGGGCGGTGTCGGACTTTTTGTACCGGGTCCGTCCCCACAGAGAGCGGCTGTGGGACTACTACGAGGGTCAACAGCCCGTGCCCAAGGGCGAGGCCGTCCGGGGACGGCCCAACAATCTGCTGCGGGTCCCATTCCCCCGCTATATCACGGAGGTGCAGACCGGGTATTTCCTTGGCGTGCCCCCTACCCTTTCCTACGAACGCCCGGAGGAGGGGCGGATCTATGCCGATCTGCCCATGGATCATCTGCTCTTTGACATCGGCCGGGACATGAGCATCTGCGGCGAGGGCTTCGCGCTGGTGTGGCTGGAGCAGTCCGGCGTGCGGGTGTGCCGGTGCGACCCCCTCACCTGCTTCGGCATCCGCGGCGGCGAGGCCGGTGAACCGCTCCGCGCCGCCGTCCGGCTGTTCAAGCGCCCGGACGACACCGTATGCGGGATGCTCTACGAGGAGGAGCGGATCACGCCCTTCACATGGGACGGTCAGCGGGTGGCTCTGGGCGCGCCGGAGGAAAATCTGCCGGGGCATCTGGCGCTGGTGCCCTTCAACAACAACTGCCAGACCTGCGGCGATTTCGAGATGGTGACGGGTCTGATGGACGCGTACAACCTGCTGCTCTCCGGGGCCATGGACGATATGCAGTCGGTGGCCAACGCCTTCCTCGCCCTGTACGGGATGCAGGGAACGACCCAGGGGGACATCGACGAGGCCAACCGCACCCGCATCCTCTCTTTGGCAGAGGGGGGCCGGGCGGAATTCGTGGTGAAAAATCTGAACCACGAGGCCCTCGCCCAACTGGAGAGCAATCTGCGCCGCAGTATTCTGGAACTGAGCATGACGCCGGATCTCTCCGATGAGCGCTTCGCCGGGAACGCCTCCGGCGTGGCGATGCAGTACAAGCTGTGGGGCATCGAGCAGGTGCGCCTTGCCAAGGAGCGCTGCTTTCTGGACGGCCTGCACCGGCTGCTGACGGCACTTTCCGGCGGCTTTGCCCTGCTGGGGACGCCAGTGGCGCTGGAACAGGGGCGGGTCACGTTTTACAAGAATCTGCCGCAGGATCACACGGCGCTGGCGAGCACGCTGCTGTCCCTCTCTCCCCTGCTGTCCAAGCGCACCATTCTGGAACAGCTACCGTGGGTGAAGGACGCGGAGGAGGAACTGCGGCGCAAGGCCGAGGAAACCATGGAGACGGAGGAGTAATATATGAACGAAGAAGAAAAGCAGGAGTTAGAAACTCTGCGGGCGGAAAAGCTCCGCCGGGAGCAGGTGGAGCGGGCCAGAGCCGCCTTGGAGCGGGGCGGCGTGCCCCAGTCCTTCGCATCGCTGCTGGCGGGGGGCGACGACGGCGACACGGACCGCCGGACGGAGGAATTCCGCGCGGCGTATCAGGCGTCTCTGGCGGAGGACGTGAAAAGCCGTCTGCCCGCTTCTGCGCCGGTGGTGACGGCTCCCCTGCCCCAGCGCCCCAGACGGGGCATTCGGCGTCTGAGATAGGAGACGGGCTATGAATATTCAGGGAAAGTATACGAACAAGGGCCTTGCGCTGACGGCGAAAACCGCCGCGGGGGCCTGCCTGCGGGTGACCCGCGTGGTGGGCGGAAGCGGACATACCACGGACGTCCCCAACGCCGTCCAACTGCCAGAGATCCGGCAGACGCTGGCGGTGGGCGAGGCCCGCTGTACCGGGAACACTGCCGTTCTGCCCGTGACGCTGGCTGCGATGGCACTGGAGGACTCATACACGCTGACGGAGCTTGGCATTTATGCGGAGGATCCCGACGAGGGAGAGATCCTGTACTGCGTCTACCGATTGGATGAACCGACGACCATTCAGGCCGGGAGTGACACGGTGCTGCGGTTTTATCTGCGCCAGACCGTCAGCAAGGACGGCGGCGCAGAGGTGCTCTGCTCCCCTGTCGGTCTTATCACTGAAAGCGACTGCGCGCCTGTGCGGAAGATGGTGCTGGCTGTCGGCGCGCCCCAACGTTATGTCACCGTGCCCGCGTCGGAGCTGCAAACCTATCTCGATGCTCTCCCTCGTCTGCTGACTGAACATCATGTCATCACTCTCAGAGGAACGAATTCAAACATTGTTTCTGTGAAGGACTTCTATGGCTGCGGGAGTCTCACGCTTCGTGCAGACAAGGTCGGTGACTGCGTGTTTACAAAGGATGTCATAGTGGGGAATTGCAGTATTCCGGTGATAATGGAAGGGCTGAAATGGGAGTTAGATGGAACGGCAAGTCCCGAAACATATTGCATTAGCTGCCGCGATAGCACGATATATGCAAATATATGTTCCTTTAACGGCCATGCCAAGACGGGGAGAGGTGTGGTCTCTTGGGGCAACTCATCTGCTGTGCTGGCGGGATGCGCACTTCATAATTTGGAGATCGCAGTTGAGGCCAGCTGGGGCGGTCGCATTGGAGTTTATGGAGAAGATCCGAAAACGGAATGCAGTGGCAATACGATTGGAATCTACCTTCGTCAAGGTGGACTTGTGCTGTTGGGGGATCTCGTCCCGGATCTATTGGGTGGCACATACAACGAAAGAAACAGAATGAACGCCATTATTAAGGGCGGGAAATTCGTCTGAGGTGAACTGAAATGACGCTATATTTATATAAAATCGGGACAGAGAAGCCGGTACTGACCGTTGAAAATGCGCAGAGTTACACGGCGGACAGCGTGACGGCGGCAGACGGCACGCTGTATGAACCACTGGCGGAGAACTATGAACTGTCCGGCAAGGCGGATTGTTCGGAGACTCTGCGAGCAGATTACCGCGCGGCGCATCCCACACAGGAAACCCGTTTAGAGGAACTGGAGGAGCTGATGGCGGCGCTGATGTTCGGAGGTGAGGAAGCATGACGCTGAAGCTGAAGCTGCTGTGCCGTGTGGTGCGGCGCAGAGTGGAGCGGGGCGAGGATTTGTCCGAGGTTTTGAAAGACTATCCCCGCCTGACGGCGGAACAGAGAGCGGAGATTGTCAGGGCGTTGAGCGGTCGATAAAAACGGATATAAAACAGGAACGGCGCATCTCCCTTTTTCGGAGGTGCGCCGCTGTTTTTGAGCGAAAATCATAAAACAAGGCGAGTTTATTGAATTTGCGCTTCATTTTTTGAAAAAATGTGCTACACTGGATAAAATGGAGCACGGTTCCGCTGACAGATAGATGAAAAATCGCATCGGCTTCCATGGGGAAGCAGTATGGAGCACAGGATTCGGATGAGGGAGAGCAATATGGTACTGAGTAAAGTGGAAAAGCCTGCCATTGAAGCGGTGCTGGCGGAAGCAAGCGCGGCGAAGCTGAAGGAACTGGCAAAGAATTACTATGTCAAGGGCTACTCCAAAATGAACAAGCCCGCGCTGGTACAGGCGGTGAGCGCCGCCCTCCGGGAGCCGGGGCGCATGGAGGAGCTTCTCTACATCATCGACCAGCCGACTTTCCTGCTGTTTAGGCGGGCGGCAAGGAGCCGGGAGCCGGTGAAGGTGAAGAAGGCCCTGCCCGAGCAGTGCAGCCTGCTGGAGGATCTCGGCTACATTGTCTGCGATGCTTCTCAGGAGGATCTGATCGTGACGGTTCCCACTGAGATCAGCAAGGTGTTTCATCAGCTGGAGCGGGAAGGCTACACGGAGAGAAAGACGCGCTACGATCTGCTGGACGGTTATGCCATGGCCGCGGTCCATCTGTACGGCGCGATCAGCCAGCCGGATCTTGTGGACATCTTCAACCGTCAGAACAGTCAGCCCACCTCAGAGGAGGAACTGTTCCCGGCTTTGCTCCGCCATGTGGCCGTGGGCGCACCCTACTGCTTCTGGGAGGAGTATATCGTCTGCGGAGAGTTCGAAGAGAATGGCTTCGAAGATGTGCGGGATCTGATGCGCCAATGCGGCGGCAAGCCCCGGTATATTCCGGAAAAGGACGAACTGCTGCGCTATGCCGACTGGAACTACTATGAGCGCACACCGCAGATGGATGCCCTGACCGCCTTTTTGATGAACGAGGGGCATCAGCCCCGCCGGGACGCAGAGGAGATCGCCGGGGAGATCCAATACGCCTGCGTCATTGAAGCCGACATGGAGCAGGTCTACGATATTCTGGGCGACTATGACATGGAGCTTGACGGCAGTGCCGTCGAAGCCTTCGTGAAGATGATGATGTCCGTCAAGAACAACACCCGGCTCTGGGCCAACAAGGGCTACACGCCCAACGAGCTGGCCGCGCTCTATTACCGGGGCGCGCCGACAGCGGACGGGACCGGCAGAAAGAAAATCGGCCGGAACGATCCCTGTCCCTGCGGCAGCGGAAAGAAGTTCAAAAAGTGCTGCGGACGATAACGGAAGCATCCCCCCTTCCCTTTTGACAGCAAAAGATGTAAAGGCATTACACTATACAAACAACAGCAGAGGACGTATGTCCTCTGCTGTTGTTTTTTTGATAGCGGATGAGATGAACGATTGGGCAGCCGTAAAGCACCTCAGCCCGTCCAGTCGGAACGGGTTTCCCGCACGTCAACATGGGTGAAGCCCTGTCCGGCGTATACACCCACGCCGCCCCAGTCCGGCATGAGCTGCCGCGCGTAGGCCGCCACCGCTGCCGGGGTCTGGCCACGCACGGAAATGTCAGCCGCCGTGCCGTAGCAGTGCTGGCTGTGGGCCGCGCCGCCCACCTTGGCGTTGTACTGGGGCGTCCGGTAGGCGCTGTGGATGACCACCGGGGCGGCAAAATGGCTGCGGATGCTCTGCAAGACCATCACCAGCCGGGGGGCGGTCAGAACGGCGTCGGAGCCGTCCTTGCAGGCAAATTCTTTCACGGTGAAGTTGGCGGACAGCTTTTTGCCGCCGTCCTTCGTCTTGGAATAGGCGTTGATCTCGACCATAGGTTTTTCTCCTTCCAGTTCACTTGTTTTTTTACGTTTCAGTTTCCAGACGAGGAAGAACGGGATCCCCCGCCCGTCCCCGGTGAAGCCCTCCCCTGCTGCATCCATGAAGCAGGTGCTCCCACCTCCGTCCATCATGATGGCGTTGTCCCAGCCAGAGGACGATAGCAGGTCACGGAGTTGCTCCGGCGTGTGCCGCTCCCGGCTCACATAGTAGGCGAACCGCCCATCCTTGGTGCCGATGGCTGTCCGGGGAGCACGGTAGCGCATATCCGCTCCGCAGGTGACGGGGCTGATCTTCTTCCCGCCGATGATGAGGTGGACGCACTCCATGTAGTTCGCGTCCCCGTTGGGCACAGCCTTCACGCCAAAGTCCGCCGGGGTGTTCCAACTGACGGCCCACGCCTGGTAGTCAGGGGCCTTGCGGACCATCCCGTCTGCCTTCAGGTGACAGGCCGGAGACAGATCCCGCAGAAAGATAGAGCCGTTGCAGATAGCGTCCCCGCCCGTCTCCGCCAGCATTTTCAGCAGGTTGGCCGGGGTGGAGCGGAGACGCTTCCGGTTGAAGTAGATCTTCAAAAATTGGAGGTCGGAGAGCGGGACGGCGCCCGCTCTCGTGCTCATGTGCGGGCCTCCGTACCCTTGCCCTGATCGCCGGTCTGGTGCAGCGCGTCCAGCATATTTTTCACAAAGGCCGGGTACGGAACGCCCATCACCGCCGTGTTTTCCAATACGGAAAGGCCCTCGTTGGCGACGAAGAACAGGCACACCGCGTCCCGGACGAAATCGCTGTGGGTGGCCTGATCCAGCAGCGCCGCCATCCACACCAGCGACAGCATGACGCCCTTTTTCACCAGTCCCTTGTAGCTGGCCTTGGAGTCCAGCGCTCCGGTCTTGCTCTTTGCCGACTTGTGCCAGACGGCCGCCACCAGCCAGCCGGTGACGTAGTCCAGCGCCATGAAGCAGATCAGAACTTTGAGCGCCACATCCCAGCCTCCCAGCGCCTGAGCGACGGCGGAGCCGGCCGTGGCCAGCACCGCCAGCACCGTGTTTTTCATTTGTGTCAGATTCATCGGATTCCCCCTTTTGTTGATTCGGACGCTGAACGTCCTCTCTGAACAGTGTACCTGCCGCCGTGGACGGCCCGCTGAGTAAGCGGTTCAGTTTTTGGGTTCAATTCGGAGGGGGGAGTACGTCAAAAATGGGCCTCTGCAAAAGTAGGAATCCCAGACCATCAAGGATGATTTGGGATTCCTGTTTTTCAATATTGATGCAGGTGGGATAAATTGCTCTATTATGCCTTTTTACATGGTACGGATGTTATCATTTTCCCAAACTCACATCGATAATCAAGATATTTTTCCATCCGGGTCAAGTCAATTTTCTCGTCAAGGTAATCTTTTGGATTTACAGAAATAATTAACTTGCTCGCTAATTTTTCATCGCACTGGATAAAGAAATCAACTGTCTGTTGAAACACAGTTTCCTTTGTTGCCCCTTGGATTGCAGCACGTCCAGAACCAAGGAGCGGAATACACAGATTGTCATAGTGTCCCATCCGCTTGATCACATCAGCTACAGCTGTCAGCGCAATGCTGACATGTTCAATCGACTGACCGATGGGCTTGCCATATTTGTTTACATCATTTATTGCAACGAAATAGAAGTGTTTCCCCTTTCGGTCGATTTTTGCAACTGTACCGATTGGATATTTTATGACTGGGCCGAAACAATCAGAAGTGAGAAATCCTTTAATTTCCTGACTGTTAAGGCTCTTGATTATCAACACGTCAAGATCATGTAGTTTTCCATTAAAATACTTGAGTTGGAACCGTCCTTGGACACTGTTTGGACTGATATACTCGTTATCCATCTGGGTGCGGAAAAAAGTATTTGTGGGGATGATGTAGCTATTGGCAGTTCGATTTTGAAAAATGTCTTTAACACTAATTGCAATTTGCATATCGCAGTTAGATACCTTTTTGCAACAATTGACCTTCTTACGATTATGCAGGCAAGAACTGAGCAGGCTGACGATTAGTACAGTTTTCCAATGCCCTTTTATCAAACGCTCCAGTATGTCATATCCCGTGAGATCCTTAAGCAAAACGGCCGCTGCGAAAAAAGATGACACATAGCCAATAGCAGTATAAACTAACTTCCATATGGCTTTTGGCGTGCATGCTTCTCCGGTAACTGATTTAAGTAGGACTTTTATTTGATCAATCATATCCCAATGCTTTCTTGATATGAGCATAATTTCCAACCTTGGTTCCAAGTGCGTTTCGTGTCCAGAAAGGGTAAGCTTCTGATTCGTAACCGCTCATATAAGAAGGAAGCCAACCCGGCTGCTTGTTTAGAGAATTGTAAACTATGATGATTGGTTTATCTTTCCGCTTAGCTTGACGAAACTCGTGCTCAAGGTAAGAGTATGTATTAATGTTGCATAGATCATCTTCCGGGCGGGGAATTGAAACGGTACTCCATTTACAAGTTTTAACTCCATTGGGGTTTTGCTTATAGGGCGTGCAATCGCAACCAGCCCCATCGCTGAAGCGTTTACATACACTTCCAGCAGTTCGGGATGCTGTCTTATCTCCAATAATGATAATCACCGCTGAAGATACATTGATCTGAGAATTGAATTCTTTTTTCAAATCACAAGGCCTGCAATCTGGATCTTCCGAAACACTCCCTGAAACAACTTCGGCTGTGTCAATGTAATCGACTTTGTGAAGAGCGTCATTTCCCCATTTGTGGAGCTCATCCACAACCTCACGATCTCCGTTTGATTCAGAATAATCTGCGCTGATGTAAACCCTCTTGCTCATATTTTCCTTCTTTCTAAGTGTTTATCTTTAATAATTGCCTTTACAAGGAAGACGCTATGTATACAATGCAGGCCATGGCGTCAACTTGTGTCCCTGCAAACATTATCTGAACGATTCTGGGAATTTTTGATGGAGGCTGTTGGACTTGGCCCGGTGGCCGCATACGTGTGAGGCGTAGCCAAGTGGTGCGAATAGATGAATCTTTTTTCGCACTGGTTTGCGGCTTTGGCAAACGGATCACGATCTCTGCTGATTCGAATCCCAGCGGGGCGGTTTATCTGCACCCTCTTTGGGTGTTCAGCAGGCACTCGGCGAACAGGAAGTCGGTGGGGGTGTCAATATCCACGGAGCGTTCCGCGGACATGATATAGGCGTAGCAGCCGTCACCGTACAGACTGCCGGTGCGGAGGAAGTGCTCCGTTTTCACAAGATAGACGGCGCCGTTCATGCGGTAGTAGGTCTCCAGCTCCTGCCGGCGCTTATTGCCGTCGGCACGGATGAACGCCCGCATACTGCCGTCCGGCGGAAGGGTGTTGCACCAGAGCGGAGAGTGCTCCATCTCGCAGACGGAAACGATGCTTTCAGCTTGCTTTTCCTCCATAACGCCGAAGGCCGCCCGAATATCGTCGGCGGTACGCAGGGGCGAGGTGGGCTGGAGAAGCATGAAGGCGTCAAAGTGTTGCCCTATTTCCTCGTAGCGGCGCAGCACTTCCCGGATGGCGTCCTCAGAGGAGGCGGTATCGGAGGAGGTCTCGGCGCTGCGGAGGAACGGCTCGTCCGCGCCGTACTGCCGGGCGATGTCGGCGTAGCGCTCCGAATCGGTGGAAACGTGAACGGTGTCGAACAGCCCGGAGGCGAGGGCGGCTTCGATGGAATAGGCCAGCAGAGGCTTGCCGTTCAGCGGCCTGATGTTTTTGTCCGGCAGGCCCTTGGAGCCGCTGCGGGCGGGAATGATGGCAATGGAACGCATGATGCCTCCTTACTCCATGACCGGGAGGTCATAGAAGGTTTTTTTCGTGTTATGAGGGGCGCTGCGGAGGAAGCGCAGCAGCTCCGATAGGATCTTCTTCGAGGTGCGGCCATCGCCAAAGGGGGAATCGGTATTGGCGGCGACGGCCTTGAATTCCGGGGTCATGGCCTTTTTCATAGCCGCCGTGACCGCCTCTCGCTCCGGCGGGCAGTCGATGACGCTTTCAGCGCGCATCCGCCCCTTCTGGCGGTCGCCGATGTTGACCGTAGGGATGTGCATGGCGGGGGCCTCCACGATGCCGCTGGAGGAATTACCCAGTGCCATTTCCGCGCCCTTGAGGGCGGAGAGATAGCGCCGCATCCCAAGGGACGGCACCACCAGCCAGTTTTTCCGGCTGACACCCTCGGCCTGCCAGATGGCGTTGATGGCCCGCCCGCCGGCATCCGCGTTGGCCAGTGTGACGATATAGGACATGGCGGGGAACACGTCCATGGCGGCGATCAGCTCGTGGAGCTGCCGCTCAGCGGTGTTGTCCTCCAGCGTGACAGGGTGGAAGGTGACCACGCTGTAAGGCCCGGCGGTCAGGTCAAATTGCAGGCTTTCCGACAGCTCCTCCACGGAGAGGAGGGGCGTGTTCAGACAGTTTTCAACGCCCGGCTCCCCCACGTTGAACACCCGCTCCGGGGACTCCCCCATTTGGATGATCCGCCTGCGGGACTGCTCGCAGCCGGGAAAATGCAGCGTGCTCATTTTGGTGACGCTGTGGCGGATGGCATCGTCCACCGCGCCCTCGGTCACGTCGCCGCCGGAAATATGCGCGATGGGAATGCCGGAAAAGTGGGCGGCGATGGCTGCAGCGAAGATCTCATAACGGTCCCCCAGCACCACCAGAAGATCGGGACGGCGGGCGGAGAAATAATCGGCAAAGGCGCTCAAGGCCGCGCCGGTGGCGCGGGCCATACCGGCCTTGCTGTCATCGTCCAGCGGAAAGGGCACGCTGTCATAGGCAAAGCCGTCGCGCGTCAGCTCATCCACCGTGCCGCCAAAGGCGGCGCTGAGGTGGCTGCCTGTGGCGGCGATCGTCAATTCGATTTCCGGGCAGTCCCGCAGGCGGATCAGCAGAGGCCGCAGCAGGCCATAATCCGCCCGGGTGCCGGACACAACACAGACTTGATGCTTCATCTCGTTCCTCACAGTTCAATGGCATCGTCCGCCGCATAATCCCGGCGGGCAGGCGTTCCGATGACGAGATCCCAGTAACGGGCGGAGAGGCCCCGGTCATTCCGTTTCACCGTCAGATCGTCGGCGGTCAGGAGGGTGCCCGCCGGAATGGGCCGCGCCGCAACAAGGCGCTTGAGCACGACCTCGGAAATAGCGCGCTCCTCCGGGGATGGGGTCTTGCGGCCGCTGCCAAGCCCCGCCTCCACCTGCCGGATGGCGGACACCATCTGGCGGAACGCCTCCGGCTCTGTGCTGGCCAGATGGTCCGGACCTTCCATGTGCCGGTCCAGCGTGAAGTGCTTTTCGATGACCGTTGCACCCAGCGCCACGGCGGCTGTGGGAATGGCGATGCCTTCCGTATGGTCGGAATATCCCACGGGCAGGCCGAAGGCGGCGCGAAGCGTGTCCATGGCCCGGAGATTGACACGGTCATAGGGGCAGGGATAGCTGGTGGTGCAGTGGAGCAGGGTGATGTCCTCCGCCCCGCCCTGCCGCAGCGCTTCCAGAGACAGCTCTACATCAGCCAGAGAACTCATGCCGGTGCTCAGCAGCACCGGCTTTTTCTTGCTGCCCATATAGCGCAGGTACGGGATATTTCCGATCTCGCCGGAGCCGATCTTGATGAAGGGGATGCCCAGCGTCAGCAGAAAATCCAGACTGTCCGCTTCGTCCGCCGTGGAGGCGAATTGAATACCGATCTCGTCGCAGTACGCTTTGACAGCGCGGAAATCGTCATAGGAAAGCTCCAGCCGCTTGAGCATATCGAACTGGGACTCAGTGCGGCCTGTGTTGTCCGCCTGATAGTCCGCCTGCGCCACGCTGCGGGTGATGATCTTCTCCGTCTGCCAGGTCTGGAACTTTACGCAGTCCGCCCCGGCATTTTTTGCCGCGAGGCAAAGTTCCCTGGCGAGATCGAGCCTACCGTTGTGGTTGACGCCGGCCTCGGCGATGATATAAGCGCCCATGGGGTCACCTCCTGTATTGGATCATAAACCCGTTATCTGGATCAAAGGCCGGGTCCGCAGATTTGCGGAGGGCCAGAAGCTCCTGATACGCCGCCGGGTCAAAAATGCTGCGGCCCACCCAGAATTCCCGGCGGCCGTTTTTGTTGAACTGCTTTTTGAAACCGAACAGACTGTCATCCGGCGCCATGCCGCCACCCAGATGCAGCTTGCTCATGCCGTGGGCCGTACCCCAGAGCGCCGCTTCGTAGAGCAGCAGGTTTCCCGCCGCCAGACTGCGGTAAGCGGCGTCCGAGCCTGCCAAATGATAGTGCATACTGCCGTTGGTATGGAAGAAGATAGCGCCGCTGATGGGCGCTTCCTCCAGCTCCGCGTACAGCAGAAAGGCATGGTCGGAAAGATGTTCGCACAGATAGTCAAAGTAGGACGTGCCGAAGGTGTAGTAATCCTCCGCGCTGTGCTTGTCCATGGTCTGACGGTACAGCTCCAGAAACGGCGCATATTCCGACATGGGCGCTTCCCGCACTGTGACGCCGCTCCGCTGCGCCTTGCGCACCATGTTGCGGTTTTTGCTGTCCATATTGGCGAGGATCAGCTCCGGCGAGGCGGTGTCCATATAGATGGTGTCACGCAGATAGCGGGTGTCCGTCATGGGCGAGACTGCGCCGTGATTATCCAGCAGCGGATGATAGCGCAGGAATTGTGTGACGATGCGCTGCTCCAGACAATAGGTGCGCAGTTCCTCCATGAAGATCTGCTGGGCCACCGGAGAGAGCGGGGCGTCGGTCAATGGGCCGCCGTAGCCGTAAGGCGTTTCCAGATCGAAATGGCGGCCTGCCGGGAGCAGGCCGTGAAAGCGGGGATCGTCCGCAATATCGTTGCGCATGACCACATAGCACATCCGCTCCGCGCCGTGTTCAAAACAGAGCAGCAACGGCTCGCCGTCTCCGTGGAGCTTTAGGGAGACGGCGTATTCACAAAGATAATAAATGTCCCACCCGGCAAAGGAGCGGACATAGGTATTCCATGCTTCCGGTGTCTGCGGGGTCAAAACGTTCATAACAACAGTCCTTTGTAAGTATCAAGCGTGTCAATGAGATAGTCTATGTGCGCCGCGTCATACCGCTGGTCGATGGGCAGAGAGAGCATCTGTGCGGTCAGCGTCTGGGCCAGCGGCCGATCGTCAGCCTGCACGCCGCCGAAGGGCCAATGTACCGCGCAGTAGATCCGATGATCCATCAGACGGCGGCGCAGGGCGTCACGGTCCTTCACCCGGATCGGCAGGATCAGCGGACACGCATCCTCCGCAATACGGCAGATGGGCGGCACGCCCAGTTGAGCGAGCGCGTCCTTCAGCCGCGCGTAATTGTGCCTGCGCCGGACGGCCAGCGCGTCCGCATCGACCGTGCGGAGTAGAAAACGGGAAAAATCGGAGATTCGATACAGCTCCGTCTGTGCGTCCAACGCATCCTCCGTTTCACGGAAAATATTCAGGTATTCCGCATTGCAGTCCAATGTTCCATCGAGAAACAGGGACTTGCAGACCATGCCGCAGGCACGGCGGTCATCCATTTTGCGAGGGAGAAGAGAAAAGCTATCCCGGTCTGCAAGCGCGGGGCCATATAACGCGCCGCCGCCCGGCAGGGCGAACCACTTGCGCAGACTGCAAACGCAGAGATCGCCGATGGTGCGCCGCACGGAAAATACGCTGTGGGTGGTGTCCTCCACAATGGAAAAACCGTATCGCAGGCGGGCGGCCTCCAACTGCTCCAATATGGCCCGGGGTTGTACCGCGCCGAAGTAGTGCATCAGAAAAACGGCGGAGACTTCCCCGTTCAGCTTGGAGAGAAGGTCGTCCATGTCGATCTCCAGCGAAGGCGTCAGTCGGTAAAAGCACAGCGCGTGGCCGGAAAAGGCGGTGATGACGGAATCGCAGATGTACTCCGGCAGAAGGATCGTTCCGGGACGCAGGCTCCGCGCGGCAAAGCGCAGCGCGCTGCGGCCGCTGTCGAAGTACAGCGGCTGTTCGCCGGAGAGGTAGGCGTCTACACTATGGTTTTTTTCAGAAAGCGTATGGAGATCCAAGTAGAATTCGCCGCCTAATTCCATCGTGTGCGCTCCTTTCCAAGAGGATATATCAGAGGTCTTTGTATAGATGCAGCATCTTTACTTCTTTATTCAGCTTTGGAATATAGTGCATTTCATAGTCCCCGGAAAAGGTAATGCCGAGGCTTGCGTAAGCGTGGAGAGATGCAGTATTATCTTCACGGATTTTTCCAACGAAGCGTCGAAAACCAAGAGAGCGGGCTTCTTCTAACGCCAAGCGTGCCGCAGCCTTCCCGTAACCATGTCCCCAGTATTTTTCCGAAATAGCCATTGGAATATCAAAAACATCAGAACCTGATGGCTCGATATAAATATGACCGACGGGCGTATCGTTGTCCATAATAATGTAGATTTTTCTATTGGTTTTTTCGCCTTGATTTTGAATTATGCGCTCATACCATTTCTGGAATGACGTGCGCTCGGGCGGTGTGTCGAAGCCAGTCCAGAAAATGTTGGACGGCTCGCATTTGAGCTGATAAAAAAATTCAAAATCCTTCGGTGCCGCCAAACGAATACTGACCATATTGGTGCAACCTCCTCTTATTTCGGGCGCAGGTATACAGCTTCTCTCGTGCTTTGGATTCATTGCACTGTCCCATGTCCGTCCTTTTTCGGAAGGAGCCGTTGGGCCGCGTTACATTTTGCTGTCCAGACCCTTTCCGGTCTCGATGTGTTCAAAATTCGGCAGATACGCCGCCATGATGGCGATGATCCCGTCCTTTGTGGGGCGCGGCCCGGCGAAGGCGGCGGTCAGCTCACGGAAAAGCGTTTCCACCCGTTCTTTATCGGGGACGGCTTTCCCGGTGATGACGCCCAGAGATTGGAAACGCTCCATATCCGCCGTTTCCTCCTCCGTCACGAATTCCTCAAAGGCCTTTTCGCCGGAGGTGTCCGACACCGCGTAATGGACGGGATACAGGGTACTGCCGTGCTTCAGTTCCTCGGCGCGGTCGATGGCCTCCTCGTCCGAGGCACATTCCAGCACCTCATAGCCGTGGGCTTTCAAAAGCGCGGTGCCGATGGCGTCAAAGGTCATCATCTGGGCCTCTGCCAGTTTCGGGAAGAAGATGGCCCGGTTTTCGCCCAGCATACAGGACAGCAGGCAGATCTGCCCGGATTCCTCGGGACTGACGAAGTAGCGTCTCACGTCGGAGGGGGCGGACAGCGGCTGGAGCTTGGAGAGCCGTGCCAGAAAACCGGCGGGCAGAGAGCCGTTGGAAAAGGCCACGTTGGCAAACCGGGCCGTTTTTACCGGGAATTTGTCCGAATAGCTGAAGATCACATCCTCCATGATGCGTTTGGAAGCGCCCATGATGTTCACAGGGTTTGCCGCCTTATCCGTGGATACGCAGAAGTATTCCTCCGGCGGGAACGCCGTCAGCAGATCCAGAAGGCGCTTGGCGTGGAGGACGTTGTTCTGGAGCAGGGCCTCTACGCTGTAAATGTCCTTCTCGGAGCGGACGTGCTTATGGGCGGAGAAATTTCCCACGATGTCGAAGCCGCCACGGTCGCGGAACATCTTCTCAAAGACCGGCGACGCGAAATCCATGGGATAGGGGATATAATCCTCCGGCACATACATGCCCTTGGTGGAGCGAAGATCCCGGGTCAGCTCCGCCAGGGCGTTTTCGTTGTAATCCACCACCACCAGAGACGCGGGCTTAAAGGGCAGCAACGCCTTGATGAAGCTGGAGCCGATGGAACCGGCTCCGCCGATGACGAGCACCGATTTCCCGGCGATTTTTTTGCTGAGGGCGTCCCGGTTGGCCTCGATGTCGGCGCTGAACATGGACACCGGGCGCTTGGTGACGTATTGACTGATAAATTGATCTAAATGAAACATATTCTTGCACCTTTTCAAGTTTCGCCGGGGCGGTCGGCCCGGCGGTATCGTTCGCTCATTTATCCTTTATCATACCACAGCTTTCGATCAAAAACAACGCTCCCGTTTTCTGCCTAGCTAAATAAACTCCGTGGGGAGCCGAGCGGCGCGTTTCAAAGCTGCGCTTCTGTCCCCACGGAGTTCATTTTTTGCTAATTGCGCTCAAGGGCCTCCTTCGCTGCGTGAGGCAAGTAAAAGCATGAAAACTCTCACCCTGTATGCCCTTTAGCGTTGCGGGAGGAGGGATGATGGCGATTGACCGCATGGAATTTATTTCTTTCCAGAGGAAGGCTCGGTGATCTGCGCACAGATCTCACCCAGAAGCAGCCAGAGGAAGATATATGGCAGTCCGCGCCAAAGAACAAAGCAGCCATTGACCAGATCGGCGGCAAGGATCGCGCCGCAGGAGGCGATCAAAACGGAAAGCAACAGACCTTTTGCTTCGTCATGGCAGGTGGAGAGGCCGCGTAGTGCTTTGATGAAAAACCAGACGCCGAACACAAGGATGAGAGCAAAGCCGATGATCCCCGAAGCGGCAAGAAGCGTCAGATACCCATTGTGCAGGTTTCGATATTCATAATCCGGAACGCCGTAGAAGACCTTTACGCTGATGGCGTTGTTGGTCACGCCCAACGGGTGGGCGAGAAAAAGCTTGATACCCTCTCTCCAGATCGAGCTGCGAACACCGTTGGCAGAGGTTTTGATATCTCGGCTGATCGTCACTTCCTTCGGCGGCTCTGGCAGCTGCTCGGGAATTGAGGGTTCTCCATCGGGGATCTCGGGATCATTAGGGCAGTCCTGATCCTCATCCTCCGGCGGCTGTCCAGGAATCGCAGACTGATCAGGCTGGTTTTTCTCCGCCTCTTTAAGCTCATGCTGATAGACAGCCTGGGATATGCCGTTGACCGCGGCGGTTTCCATCCGCTGTGTACCGTAAAAGACCCCAGTGACAAGCAGGCACAGCGCAAGCATCTGTGCGGTGGCTTCCATGCCGCGGCGGGCGATTTTTTTTCCAGTGGTATTGCCTATGCCGCGGCAGAGCGGAAACAGCACCGAGAACGCGAGCATGGAAATGAGCGCCGAGTATGCGTTCGCGGCGCCGATGGTGAACAGATAGATCGCACAGCTGACAACGCACGGTCCCAGACGGCGGACTTCCTTTCTCCCAAATAAGTACCATGTCGAAAAAGTGCCGAGGAGACATAACTCACTGAGCGTAGAGGGGCCGGCGGCGATGCCACTCAGCTGCATACTTGTATTACGCGGATTAAAACCAATCAGGATAGTGGTTCCCCGATAGGGGACCTCCGCACTGTAACTTGCCAGCATCATGCCGAGAGAGATGAGTGCAACGGCCATGGAAAAGATGAAAACCATCCGGCAAATCAGTTTGAGCGTAGCGGAGCGCACCTCACTCCCAAAGGAGGAAAAGGCGCAGAAAAAAACAAAGAAGTAAATACCGGTATATACCAATTGACCGCAGTTTGAGAAAAAGCCGCTTTGCCAGTTTAACAGGATCGTAACGAAATAGCTGACACAAAAAAGAAGGAATATCGGGAAGAACGGGCGGCGGTAAACGCGGCGGTCCACCAGAAAGAGCCACAGCAGCAGACCTGCGCCGAAGAACACAGACAGCATCAGCAACAGCTGGTAGAGAAAAAAAGTGAAAGGGACAGAAGCAACCAGCAGAGATGCCGTACATAGAGCGGCAAACCACTTCACGCAGCTTTCCAGCGTGATTTTTTCTCGAATCTTCATAGTAAATACAATTCCTTTTACAATTCTTCATGGAAGGAAGTCGGACTTCCTTCCGACCGTACAGACTATAACATATTTCAGCCCTACGGGCCGCTATGCGGAAAGTGCGGGCGGCAGCGGTCGAATATTCGGCCAACGACGGTCACGGTTTTCCATACAGCCGTTCCCTCATTTTTTCCAGCTCGTCCAGTTGGCCCATGTCCAGCCAGTCCTCCTCACCCACCGTGTAGGCGCTCACGCGGCGGCCCCTGCGCCGCTGCCGCTCGATGATATCCGGAAAGCCGATGACCTCGTCCTCTCCGATATCGTCCAGCACCTCAGGCTCCACGAGATACAGTCCTGTATTGGTCAGGAACTGAAACGCCGGCTTCTCCTGCATGGCGGTGATGACACCGCTCTCTCCCGTTTCAACAACGCCGTAGGGGATGGTAACGTGCTTTTCCGCGCAGACCATCGTGACGGCGCTGCCGCTTTCCCGATGGAAGCGCAGCAGCTTTTCATAGTCAGTGAAAATGAGCAGGTCGCAGTTCGTGAGGAAGAAGGTGCTGGAGAGCTTCCCCTTCAGCAGGCTCAGCCCGCCGCCTGTGCCTAAAGGCTTGTCCTCATCGTACCAGACCGTGTTGAAATGCTCCTCATTTTCGCTGAAATACGCCTTGATCAGCTGTTTTTTATAGTTCACGATGCCGTGGAACTCCGTGCAGCCGTACTGCCGGAACTGCCGCATGATGTGCTCCATGATGGGCAGATCGCCCACGGGGATCAGCGGCTTTGGCAGAATTTTGGTGTACGGCTCAAGGCGCGTGCCCTTGCCGCCCGCCATGATGACCACGGGCAGACCGAGGGCGGCGTGGGGTTCTGCTTGGCGCTCATCTTCCAGCACAATATCCATGATGCGCCCAGCCCCATCCAGCACCGGCACAGCAATGCAGCCATGCTGGGCCAGCAGACGAATCGCCTCCTCCCTGCCGGTGGCGGTGATGGGGCGATGGTTGCCGGCGTTTGCAGCGCTGTCCTCCAGCGTGCCGCCGGAGAGCAGATAGCGCCGCACGTCGCCGTCTGTCAGCGCGGCGGTGAGCCGCCCGGCGATATCAGAGAGAAAGAGGATCTTTTTTTCATTTTGATTCAGACGGGCAAGCGCCGTGCGCAGACTTTCCGTTTCTAACATGCAGAATGATTGAAAATCCATGCCGTGATCTCCTTTTGCAGATGATGAGAAGTCCCGCCTGATTACAGATGATGGACAGTGGTCTCACGGCGGTTGAGACATATCTTTTCCCAAAGACCCTATTAGCGGTTTTCATCCTCCGAAACGGGGAAATAGCCCCGCAAAATTTGCAGCCTCGCCGGAAGATGGGCGTGCAGCCAGATCAAAAGCTCCGACTTGAGCAGCACGGTGACGAGGACATAGACCATGCCTGCCGCGGCAATGGCGGCAAGCGCAGACAGCTCATCGCTCCATGCGGTGAGCAGAGCGCGGTAGACCGGCAGACTCACTGCGGCGGCGCAGGCTGTGGCGAGGGTGTATTTGACAACGTCCGCTGCCTGCCGCCGGGTAAAGACCGGCAGATTCAAGGTGCGGATGTCGCGGTACATCAGGCTTGCCGCCAGCACGCCGGAAAGACTGGTGGCCAAGGCGAGACCGCGGTAGCCCCAGATCCGCACTAGCAGGAAGTCAAGCGCGATGTTGCTTGCCACAGTGATGACCGTGTTCCGCAGGATCAGCTTCTGCCGCATGTTAGCGGCAAGCGTGTTGGTCAGGATCGTGCGGAAAGCAAAAAACGGGATCCCCAGCGCATACAGCGTCAGGCACACCGACGTAACGGCGGTGGACTCATCGGAAAACGCACCCCGCTGGAAAATCAGGCTGATGATGGGCTGCGCGTACAGCGCAAACATAACCACCAGCGGGATCGAGGTGTAGCAGGCGATCAGCAGCGCCCTTTGCACATAGCCGCTGCCCTTCTCCTTCTCTCCGGCCGCAAAATACAGGTTCATGCGGGGATAGCAGACTTGAATGAAGATGGTGGTGGTCAGCGTCAGCAGAATGGATTGCACACGGTTGGCATAGCTCAGAGCGCTGGTAACGCCTTCTCCTAGTCCGGAGGCAAACATCCGATCCACCACGCCGTTAATCTGGTCAGCCATCAGGCTTAAGCCCAGCGGAATGGCGAGGGTACAGAGATGGCGAAAATCGCGGTCATGCAGGTCGAGCACCGGCTCCCATCGAAGGCCGTGCTTACGGCGGGCATAGGCCCAAAGCACCGCCAGCGCCAGTATCATGGACGCAACGTATCCGTAGGCGAGAATCATCGGGCGCTGCGGCGTGGCAATCAGAATAGAGGCAATCAGGACAAGGTTGACGAGAATAAAGTCACAGAAGCCGCCGGGAATAAAGTCCTCCTGCGCCGCAAGGTATGCCGTGAGAACATTAAAAATCGTGAAAATGGGGAGATAAAAGGAGATGACGGCAATAAATCGCGCTGTCAGCGCGGCGGGTTCCGTTGAGAAACCCGGAGCAAGGAGACTCACGATATTCTGCCGAAAGGCAATACACACGCCCGTGATGAGCAACGAGATGAGAAGAAGAACAGAACAGGTATTGGAAAAAAAGCGTGCCCTGTTTTTAGGATCAGTCCGCACATAAGAGGGAATAAACGATTGCGTAAACCCACTGGCAAATAGTGCGAATAAAACGCTTGGCAAACTTGCGGCAATGACATAAGCATCTGCGATATAGGTCGTACCGAAGCAGTCTGCAAGAAAAACCTCGCGGGCAAATCCCAGTATTTTTGAGATAATCAGTAAAAATGCTGTTACCGAAGCGGATCTTGCAAGGTTTTTCAAGGTGATGTTCCCTTTCTTATTCAACGGCTATCCTCAAAAATTTTATTTGGAAATAGACTTACGCATCTGTTCATACAAGTAAATACGGACAGCAGTACGGATTTCTATAGTGGACAAGTCTTCGCACAATAATGGGCGAATCGTTTCTCCAGCAATCATCTTTTCGCTATCTTGTGAAACGAGATATAACTGCCGTATTTCCTTCAGACCTTTTTTGTCACCGCGCAAGATGTAGTACATGTAGCGGCACATGCGATATAGCACAGGATTTTTCACAAATCTTTTGACCTTATCCTTAGCGGAAACAACACCCTGCTTTTCCGTTAATTCGTGGGTTTGCGGATGATAGATTTTTGGCTTGATATGAGAAAAGAATGGGATATCTAACAAAGTCGGATAAAATTTATCAATACACTCCATTTGAAATTTAGAGTTAAATTTGTGCTGATAGGGCACGTGGTTGACATAATCCAACGCGTCCTTATCTCCGAACAGCGGGAAACTATAGAAGAACATGTTTATAAACTGATTCATCATCATATCCCAGCGCAACCGATATACAGAATTCAATTCTTGGAAACTATCCTTTGTAAGTCGTGCGGGATCAATCTCATGAGTCTGACAATAGATAAGATGCTGCTTATAGATAAACTCGCGAAGTGCGGGGAAAAAAGACTTGCTGATCATAGGCTTCCAGCCCGGTAAAAACATTTCGTCAATATACTGTGAAAGCGTATAATTTTCATGGAGATAATCCACAATTGTTTCAACGTCTCGGAATGTCTCACCTAGATAACCGAGCGTAAAAAATTCTCCTTGCATACTTTCCTCAAATTCATGAAAAAAGTTTTTACTCATTCCATAAATCGAGTACATTTCACCATATTTTCCCAAATAGTCGGCGAGGCCATCCATTTCACTATCCGCCCAATTCATCAAGCAAACCGGAAGGTCATTTTGTGCGGCAAGTTTTTGCACACACTGAAGATCTTCGCTTTTGGTATTGGTAATGGTTGAATCACCGATGCCATAATAACAAGAGGGCTTCATCCCAAGTGCAAGCATTAGAGATAATGTAATTCTTGAATCCTGTCCGCCGGTTAAAAAGGTTCCGCTTTGAGAAAATACTGTAGGGAGATCCTTGTATTTTTCCAGTATATATTGACAAAAATCTCCTGTTAAACGATTCTGCGTACTGGAAATTTCACACAGGACCCATTGGTCCTTCTCACAGTGCAGCATTTGTTCGCCGGTAAGCCAGCGAATATCCGGACACATGGTTTTTCCATCAATATTGCACAAAAAAATATCCGCAAGAAAGGCGATGTCATCAACCGCACAGTGCATGCCTTTTGCCAAGTGATATAGTGTAGTTGTCGCGGCAAAGCGGTGCGTATCAGGGTCAAGATAGAAATAGAGCTTGTAGGTGGCACTTTCATCAACAAATAATGAAAAAACGCCGCTCTTATATATGCCAATACAGTAACTTCCAATGATGCTTCTTCGAATACCTATATCATCATTCCAGTTCTGCAAGATATCCTTCAATGCGTCTGCATCTTTCTTCCCATTATAAATAAATGTTCCGACACCTATTGCGAAATCATTCCCACTCTGATAGCGATTCTTAGTGGGGAGGCGCAGTTTTTGATAGGTCGAATACTGTCCGAATTCACCTTTCCCAGAAGAACTGACAGAAAACCCGGTTACAAGAGAGTTTATCTTCTCAAAATCGCTTCCCTCGGAACAGAAAAGAAGTTTTCCCATTTTCATTATCTCCTTGCATCAATGCTTTTTGTAATCTCGCTCAGCAGGGTATGGTGCAGCGAGAGCATCATATACTTTAGCTCCGCAAGCTGCGTGAAGCGCTCCGGATCCGTCAGATCGTCGACCACCACCGGAACGTGATTGATGTGAGCCTGATACAAAACGGTAGAATACAGTCCGACGACATGGCGTGTGCGAAGGATAGATGTTTCGATCCCGATTTCGGTGTTCGCCTCGATCTCAAAATCAGGAAAAAGCCGACGGACGATCTCCATATCCGAATACAGCGGGTGGGGCCGAACAGCAACCTTAGCGCCGTTTTTCCGGAGTTTTTGCAGGCTTTCCGCAATTTTTTCCAGCATCTGTGGCGTTTCCACCTGCAAGTAGTAAGTGTAGTCCACGGTCTTTTCAACGCCCTGAGCGTCCCAGGGCTGCATCGCCGGCGGCAGCTCGATACGGAACTGGGTCGGCTCCGCCCGCAGTTGGCAAAAGAGGTCACGGTAGTATCCGTCCCAGACATAGCAGCGGTCAAAGCAGAAGAAGGTGTCCCGGATAAAATAGAGCTTTTCTCCGTGCATGATATCAATATGCTCCACGCCGAGACGATGGCAGTATTCTGTCAGGAAGGAGGAAGTGTAGGAATACTCCTCATCGACGATCATCGCCTTCGGATGATAAACCTCATATTGATAGCGATACATGGCGAGCTTCACCATGCACTTAAAGCGGAAATAAAATGCCGATGGATAACGGCGGCGTAGCGTGGAAAGCAGTGCCATATCCTCTTTCCGCAGCAGACTGCAGCATTCAAAACCGTGTGCCTGATATAGCGAGGGGAACTCCCTTCGCAATGTGTTTGGCAGGATCGTTTCACAGTCCCCAGACAGAAATACAGCATCCGCCGTCTGCATCTTCTGCGGAGCGGGACGGCGCAGCAGCTGTCTCTGATAGACAGGCAGCAGCAGCATGGCCGCAGCCTGATACATCATGCGGAGGATGGGGCGTTCCAGCATCATTTGACAGCGGTATTGCGCATAGGAACGCTCAACCAGATCCTTTGGCTCCGGCAGACTCTCTAAAAAAGCCTTCTGCCGCGCCACCGGAATATCGAAAAGTGTGTTGCGGTCACTGTTCAGCCGGATGACCGCCGTTTTAAGCGTCTGGAGTAAGCTCATGGCAGAATACTGCCCTCCTCTTGTTACTTGTCAAACCGACCGGTAAAGTCGGTGCTGGCAGTATGCTCCAGCGGCAGTTTCACCGGCTTGCCAGTGGCGGCGGACTGGTAGATGGCTAAGATCATCTCCAGAGCGTTGCGACCCGCCACCGCGTCCACATAGGGCTTACGGTCCTGTTCGATGGCGTCCATCATGTCGGCAAACAGGCTGGTGTGGCCGTTGCCGTAGACATTGCTGGTGGCCTCCTGCAAGCCCTTGTTCTTGGCGTCGGCATCGCTTTCGTCGGCAAAATTCCACACGTCGATGTTGTTGGTGGAGGTGCCGCCCAGCTTCACCGTGCCGGTCTCGCCAAAGAGATAGAGGGTCTCCTCAAGATTTTTCGGATAGACGTTCACGGTGCCCTCGATGGTGCCCACCGCGCCGTTTTTGAACTTCACAACGGCCATGCCGATGTCCTCGCACTGGAGGTAATCGTGGAACTGCTGCTTGGTGACGCCGTAGACCTCGTCCACCTCGTCTCCCATCATCCAGCGCAGCAGGTCGATGCCGTGGATGCACTGGTTCATCAGGCAGCCGCCGTCCTGCGCCCAGGTGCCGCGCCACGGTGCCTGATCGTAGTAGTTCCGGTCACGGTTCCAGCGGACGTGGATGCTGCCGTGGGAGAGCTTTCCGAAGCGCCCCCCCTCTATGGCGTGGCGCAGCTCCTGCACCGCCACGTTGAAGCGGTTCTGGTGGCAGGCGGCCACCTTGACGTGCTTTTCCTCGCTGCGGCGGATGATCTCGTCCGCGTCGTCCATGCGCATGGCCATGGGCTTTTCGATAATGACGTTCACCCCCGCGTCGATGCAGGCGAGGGCGATCTCGGCGTGGATGCCGCTCTCCGTGGCGATGGAGGCAAGCTGTAAGTCAGGATGATCGGCCAACAACTTTTTATAGTCCGTATAGCGGGCGATGGAATCGTCGTTCTGGAGATCATACTTGGCCAGCAGCTCCTCCATCTTCTCCGGCAGAACGTCGCACACGGCGACGATATTCAGCTTGTTGTTCAGCGCGGCCTTGATGTGGTTGACCGCGATGCGGCCGCAGCCGATGAGCGCGTAATTCATTGGAAAGGACTCCCCTTTTGTGTAATTTTTTACTCGATAAATCGGCGGAACTTTCTGGCCAGCGGAGCGATGTGATTCAGAGCGGAGTGCGGTATAGAATATTCCTCCCTGGGAGGAAGTGCTAACCAGGACTCAAAGATGTCGAGAGAGACACCGCAGTAATCTGCCAAAAACTGCTTGTCCGCCTGAAGGAGCTCTTCCGAAGGATAGAGCGGTTTTTCCAACAGTGCCAGCGCTTCTTCCCGAGTCATTTGACCGGAAACAATGAGGCTGGAGTAATGTGATTTCCGTTTATCCTTGCCAAACTTTGTGGGCAGGTAATAGCATTGCAGAAAGCGGGTCAAAATCGACTCATAATGCTTCCCTCCGTAATATTGGAAACCACAGAAGACCTCTAATGCATGGATAGCACTCCGGATATCATAAGGCATATTGTTCAGTGGGCGCAGATGAATGACCCCACTATGACGGCGCTTCAGGTAGCGATCCGTCAGTGTGAGGAATTGCGTATGAACAAGCGGCTGTTCTCCGAATTTCTTTTGAACGGCCTTGATGAATTTTCCGTCATTGAAGTTAATCCCTCGGCCGCGCTCCAAAATACTTTCGTGGGCAATATTATTGCCATCGAGTGAATAGCGGATGCGATTCTCCTTCGCATAGTCCTGCAATGCTTTGACGATTAAGTTATCCTGTGCAATTGCGAGGTTTGGCAGACTTCCCTTCAGCAAGGACCGCAGAACATCCCGGTATTCCGCCATATCCGGCTGAATGGTCACCATTGTCACGCCGGTCTTCTCGACAAGCTTTCTTAGGTTTTCCGTCGCGATAGGATTGTCCAGTCCATCATCAATATGGACCGCCAGCATACGAAGCCCTTGTGTCCACCCCCAATATAAGATGTAAGAACTGTCGATGCCCCCGGAAACGCCAACAATACAGTCATAAGGGTCATTTTTGCAGGTTTCTTTGATTTCAGCAACCATCGCGTCCAGCCGCCGCTTTCCCTCTTCGTTCGGGAAGTACTCTGTGGGCATACGGCGAAGAACATCGGTACAATAGTTGCAACGCCCTTCGGCATCAAAGGTGATGGTTGGGTCAGATGCGTTATCCATAACGCATCTGGTGCAGCGCTGGTAAGTAAACACACTACTACCTCACAGTCAAATCAAATTTGTTTCATCTGGAAAACCGGTTTTATGCGCTCGCCGGACACTTGCTCATACACTTCTCCGCATTCTATGCAAGCCGTTGAACCGTGAGAAAATTCCAACTTGCTGCCACATTTGCAGACCCAACCGCAGAGCTTAGCGGGCACACCGCAAACCAATCCAAAATCAGGTACATCGCGGCTAACAACAGCCCCGGCACCAACAAAAGCATATTCTCCCACCGTATGACCGCAAATTAAGGTCGCATTTGCTCCGATGCTTGCCCCCCTGCGAACGATCGTTTTCCGAAACTCACTTTTACGGGAGACAAACGCACGCGGGTTAATAACATTGGTAAAAACACAGGACGGACCGAGAAATACATCATCCTCGATCACAGCGCCGCAATATAATGCCACATTATTCTTCACCGTGACACGATCGCCAATCGTCACACCGCCTTCAACAAAACAATGCTCGCCAATATTGCAGTCCTGCCCGATCTTTGCGCCAGTCATCACATGAGCACCCGCCCAAACTCGGGTTCCGGAGCCGATATCGCTGCCTTCATCTACAATGCTCAATGGATGAATATAAGAGATATGCGCGGCGCAAGAAGCATCATTTTTACCCTTGCCGGTCATTTCTTCCATTCGTTACAGCTCCTCCAGCACCGTGCGGATCACGGCGTCCTGATCTTCCCGCGTCAGATAGGGAGAAAACGGAACGCCGAAATTGCAGCGAGCATAGTGTGCGGCGTTCGGAAGTTCCTCCGCGGGATAAGGCGCGAAGGCGTCCAGCACATGCAGCGGCGTGGGATAGTAGATCAGGCTGGGGATGTTCGCCGCGGCCATGGCATCCAGAATATTCTGCCGCTGCGCCTCGTCCTTCGCCAGCATACAGTATTGGGCGTAAGCGGAAACGCAGCCGTCCGTAATGACGGGAAGCTGAAGCTTGCCCGCAAAGGCGTCGTGATAGCGCTCCGCGATCTCCTGCCGCATGGCGATCTCCTGATCCAGCACGGCAAGCTTGGGGAGCATGACACCGGCTTGCAGGGTATCCAGACGGGAATTGAGCCCGATGCGGACGTTGTCATACTTCCCTTTCGGGCCCTTTCCGTGAACCTTATACGAGCGCAGCAATTCTGCGATCTCGTCATCATCCGTAAAGACAGCGCCGCCGTCGCCATAGCAGCCCAGCGGCTTGGAGGGGAAGAAGGATGTGGTGGCAATATCGCCGAAGGAGCCGCACTTTCTTCCCTTATAGGACGCGCCGGTGCCCTGGGCGGCGTCCTCGATCAGCAGCAGTCCGTATTTCTTGCAGATGGCGTCTAACTCGTCATATTTCGCGGGATTGCCGAGAAAGTCCACCGCTACGACTGCCCGGGGGCGGAGCGTTCCCTCCGCCAGAACGCTTTGGATATGTGCTTCCAGCGAAACGGGATCCAGATTATAGGTGTCCGGCTCAATGTCGCAGAACACGGGGGCGGCGCCCAGCATACACGCAGGCTCCACCGACGCGATGAAGGTCATATCCGGGCAGAACACCGCGTCCCCCGCCCCGATACCGTACGCCATATAGACAAGCTGAAGGGCGTCGGTACCGTTGCCGCAGGTGACACAGTGCCTGCGGCCCACATAGGCGGCAAGCTTTTCCTCAAATTCGGCGACTTCCTCGCCCCCGATAAAATGAGCGCCGGCAAGGATCCGCTGAATGTTTGCGTCGATCTCGCCTTGCAGCGCCCGATATTGCGCTTTCAGATCAATAAATTCCATCGTTCCGTCCTCCACGGTCTTTATACGCCGGTTCCGTAGTATTCCAGTCCGGCGGACTCCGCCTCGCTCTTGCGGTACACATTCCGCAGGTCAAAAAGCACCGGCTGCTTCAGTCTGCTGCCCAGCGCCGCAAGATCCATGGAGGCAAATTCGCTCCACTCCGTTGCGATCACCACCGCGTCGGCGTTATCCAACGCCTCCTTTTTGCTGCCGCACCACACCGCGTTGGCCTGCTCACCCAGCTGACGCCGCGCGTTTTCCAACGCCTTGGGATCGTACATCCGCACGGTATAGCGCCCATCGGCCAGCAGCGCACCGGCGATCTCCACCGCGGGAGATTCCCGGATGTCATCCGTTTCCGGCTTGAAGGAAAGGCCCAGCAGCGCGATCACGCCGCCGTCGGGAAAACGGCGCATGATCTTTTCCGCAGCCAGCTTCTTTTGACGCTGGTTAGCAAGAACCACGCTTTCCACCACGGTCATGGGCGCGCCGAATTTTTTTCCGGTATCCGCCAGCGCCTTGGTGTCCTTCGGAAAACAGCTGCCGCCGTAGCCGGGGCCGGGGTGCAGGAACTTGGGGCTGATGCGCCCGTCCTTGCCCATGGCGGCGGCGACCTCAAGGGCGTTGGCCCCTACCTGCTCGCACAGGTTCGCGATCTCGTTGATAAAGGTGATCTTCGTGGCAAGGAAGGCGTTGGAGGCGTATTTGATCATCTCCGCCGTCTCCGGCGTGGTGACGACCACCGGCTTATTGGAGCGGGAGAACACCTTGTAAAGCTCCCGCAGCAGCTTCTCCGCCCGCTCGCTGGCAACGCCCAACACGATGCGGTCGGGGTTGTCGAAATCGCCCACCGCGCGGCCTTCCCGCAGAAACTCGGGGTTGGAGGCCACATCAAAGGGGATATTCTTCCCCATCGCCTTCAAGCGCTCCGCAATGCGCTGGCGCAGGGCGCGGGCGGTGCCCACCGGAACGGTGGACTTGTCCACCACCAGCTTATAGCTTTGCATATAGTCGGCGATCTCGTCGGCAGCGCTGTATACATAGCACAGGTCGGCGCTGCCGTCCGCTGCCTCCGGGGTGCCCACCGCGATGAAGATCAGCTCGCCGTGCTCCACGGCGGACTTCACATCACAGGTAAAGCGAAGGCGGCCGCTGGAAAGCCCATCGCTGAGCTGCACCTCCGCACCGGGCTCATAGATGGGGCAGATCCCCTTTTGCAGCTTTTCGATTTTCTCCGGAATCACATCCAGACAGACCACCTCGTTGCCCCACTTGGCAAAGCCGAGGCCCGCGATCAATCCGACGTAGCCCGTTCCGATGACAGTAATTTTCATATCACTCGATCTCCCCGATCACATTCAGTAATTTCTGTGTCAATACACGGAAGTCATAATCCTCAGCGCCCTTGCGGGCGTTCTCCCCCAGCCGTGACAACTCCTCTGGCGGAAGCGCCGCCATTTTTTCCAGTTCATGCGCAAGCGGCTCAGGGCGAGGATCCTCCGTATCCCGTCCGCAGTCATATTTCTCCCAGATACTGTAACCGGGGCGCACCGTAGAGAAGATCGGCCGTCCCGCCGCCATATAATCAAACAGCTTATTATAGCTGACACCGTACTGGATCAGATGGACCTCGCCCCAATGGACCAGATTCAGATCCGCCCGGGAAACGATGGAGGGCACATACTTCTTCTCGACCTTTCCCTTAAAAACGATATTGGTGAGACCTTCCTCCACCACGCGGCGTGTCAGCTCCTCACGCTCATCTCCCTCTCCCCATACAAGGATCTTGATACGAGGATCACGAATGGCTTTTGCCGCATCCACCAAGATACCGAGACCGTTCGCTTTCCGGATGGAGCCGGTATAGACCACCTTGAAGGTGTCCGGATCGTCCAAATCGGGGTCATCCACGCGGAAATGCTCCGTATTGTAATCAAACTGCTCCAGATCAACGCCGTTGTTGATATGATAGACCTTAGAACGAGGAATCTCGTTCTCCCATCCCTGCTCCACGATGTAATCGTAAGCGCCCTCCATGGTGAACACCACAGCACCGGCGTTTTTGTAGATCCACTTTTCCAGCCGCCGCAGGGCGATGACGGCAGGGTTATGTGGACCGGCAATTCCGAAGGATACTATGCTCTCCGGCCAGAGGTCTGCGATCTCCGCCACAGTTTTACAGCCCCATTTGCGTCCCATCCGGACGCCCATTGCGCAGGAGGTTGGCGGAACCGAGGTGGCAACAATGGCGTCAGGCCTCGAGAACCACTTGCAGACACCCGGAAGTTTCCACGCGAACTCACAGATATTATAGATGCGCTTCAAACCGCTGCCCTGATAATCACAGCACTTGATATAGACATAGTGAACACCGTCCACCGTTTCCTCCCGCCATTTCCGGCCGTCGGTGATGAGGTTGATGTCCGAATTATGGACGGAGCTTGCGGCAAAAACGGTCACGGTATGTCCCATTGCCATGAGATTTTTTGCAAACAGCGTCGGTCTCGCCAAGGGATAATATTTCGGCGGAACGGCGTAGTGGTTAATGAGCCAGATATTCATGGATCGATTCCTTTATTTCCCGGCAGTAAGGAGCAGCGCTTTGCTCTCTGCCTGTAATTCCTGATATGCTTCCTCGCTCACCTGCGCCGTTCGGAGCAGATAATCGCCCAGATCCTCGGCGGTGTCCATGCCTTCAGCGGAGATGTCCTCCCGGCAAAAGACCTTTTTCACCGTGAGCAGAACGATCTTCACATCGCCCAGAAAGGTGATGCGGCGGATATAGCGCAAGTCTGTGGCCAGTTTATCCTCCCAGGAGATCGCGTTGCGTCCGCTGACCTGCGCAAGTCCCGTCAGTCCTGGCATCACGGTATGGCGGAGACGCTGCTCCGGCGTCATGAACACCATATCCCGCACCAGCTGCGGACGGGGACCGACGATGGACATATCGCCCTTGAAGATGTTCCAAAGCTCCGGCAGCTCGTCAAGACTGGTGGAGCGGAGGGCGCGGCCAAACCTCGTCAGGCGCACCTCGTCGGGCAGCAGTTCGCCGTTTTCGTCCCGCTGGTCCGTCATGGAGCGAAACTTATACATTTTGAAGATCTTTTCGTCCTTGCCAGGACGCTCCTGACAGAAAATAACGGGGCTGCCCAGCTTTGTCCGCACCAAAACGGCCACGATCAGCAGCACCGGCGACAGCGCCACAAGGGCACAGCCGGAAAGAAAGACGTCCAATATTCGCTTGATATAACGGGCATAGATGCCCTGCTTAGCCTGTTTCACAAAAATAACTTCCTATTTTTCCTTTTCTCACGCAAAGCAGGCGTGGATCAGCGCGATGATGCCGTCCACCTGCTCCTCCGTCAGCTTGTTGTCGCTGGGCAGGCACAGACCCCGCCGGAAAATGTCCGCGCCCACGTCGGGCACACCGCCGGCGATATAGGCGTTAGTGCGGCAGCGGAGGCTGCCTTCCCGGCCCACGCACTCGTGCAGACGGTACATGGGCTGCATGTGCATGGGCTTCCAGATAGGGCGGCCCTCGGCGTTGTACCGTGTCAAAACTTCCAAAATTTCCGTGGGGCAGGACTTCCCCGTTTCAGGACGGTAAAGGGATTCGTTATCACTCCGCACCTGGTGGCACATGGCGTCCTTGTCGATGATGAGGGCGGAGAGCCAGTAGTTCGGTTCCGTGCTAGCCACGATGGGGTTCATCGTCACTGGCAGGTCCCGCAGCCCCTCGCAATAGCGCTCATAGACCGCCTTTTTCTGGGCGATATGCTCCTCCAAATGGGGGTACTGGCCTCGGACCACGCCTGCTACCACATTGCTCATGCGGTAGTTGTAGCCGACCTCCTCGTGCTGATACCACGCGGCATTCTCCCGGGCCTGCGTCGCCCATTTGCGAGCGCGGTTGGCGTCCTCAAGGGAGTTAGTCAGGAGACACCCGCCGGCAGAGCCGGTGATGATCTTGTTGCCATTGTAGGAGATGGCGGCGTAGTCTCCGAAGCTGCCGCACTGCTTGCCGTTCACTGTCGCGCCCATGGCCTCGGCCGCGTCCTCAATGAGCAGCGCGCCGTGTTTTTCACAGATGCGCTTGATCTCGTCCACCTTGGCGGGGAAGCCATAGAGATGAGCCATGACCACCAGCTTCACCTCCGGATACAGGGTGAACGCCTTTTCCAGCGCGATGGGGTCCATGTTCCAGCTGTCCGCCTCGGTGTCGATAAAGACGGGGATGCCGCCCTCGTAGACTACAGGGTTCAGCGTAGCGTCAAAGGTCATGTCTGAGCAGAACACACGCCGTCCCTCAAGCGCGCCGTGGCTGATAGCGGGCTTGCCGTAGAGCCGCTCTCCCGCCAGCTTTACACATAGGTGCAGCGCGGCGGTGCAGCAGGCGAGGCCGACCGCATAACCGACCTCCGCTTTTTCGGCGGCAATGCGCTCGACCTCGTTGATGTTCTCGCCCACGGTGCTCATCCAGTTGGTATCGTAGGCAAGACGGATATAATCCAACTCCTCGCCGTGCATGGTGGGGGTGGCGAGAAAGGCCTTCTGCGCGAAGGGCTTAAAGGATATCTTTTCGGGAGAAAACATACGGGCACTTCCTTTTTTCAAATCATTCGGACTTCAGGCGGTTAGGAGACCGCAGGGGCAGGCGCTTCTACTTCCTCACCCTGCGTCCGGTTGACCTCCTCCGGCTCGTGGAAGGTGGGCACGACCCGGTGCAGCACCTCCCGGATGCAGGAAATATCTTCCGTCCGCATGGTTTTTTCCAGCGCATCGTTCAACAGCGTCAGCTTTCGTTCCAGTTCCTCCGGCGTCACCGGGGGCTGGTGCTCCACGAAGATCATGCCGTTGCCGGTTTTTTCCAGATCCCGGCTGGCGATCAGCAGCTCTTCGTAGAGCTTCTCGCCGGGACGCAGACCGGTCTCCACGATCTCGATGTCCCGGTACGGCTCGTAGCCGGACAGACGGATCATATTCTCCGCCAACTCCAGAATTTTGACCGGACGGCCCATATCCAGCACAAACAGCTCGTTCTGCTTGGCCATGGCTCCCGCTTCCAGCACCAGCTGGGCGGCCTCTGGGATGGTCATGAAGTAGCGGATGATGCGCTTATCCGTCACGGTGACGGGGCCGCCCGCCGCGATCTGGCGGCGGAACAACGGAACCACGGAGCCGTTGGAACCCAGCACATTGCCGAAGCGCACAGCGGCAAAGGTGGTGGCGGAGCACCCGGCCATGGACTGCACCACCATTTCGCACAGGCGCTTGCTGGCGCCCATGACGGAGGTGGGGTTCACGGCCTTATCCGTGGAGATCAGGATGAACTTTTTGACGCCGTGAGCGTCTGCCGCCCGGACGGTGTTCAGCGTGCCGAACACGTTGTTGCGGATGGCTTCCTGCGGACTGGTCTCCATCAGGGGGACGTGCTTATGGGCGGCGGCGTGGAACACCACATCGGGCTTGTAGGTATCAAACAGCAGTTCCAGCCGCCGGGGATCCCGGACGGAGCCGATCTCCACGCTGAGGGGCAGGTCCCTGCCGTACTGGTACAGCAGCTCCTGCTGGATGTCGTAAGCGTTATTCTCGTAAATATCAAAAATGACAAGCCGCTTGGGATGATGCTTGACGATTTGACGGCACAGCTCGCTGCCGATGGAGCCGCCGCCACCGGTGACCAATACAGTCCGCCCGGACAGCAAGCTGTCCACAGCGGAGTTGTCCAGTTGAATGGCATCCCGGCCCAGCAGATCTTCGATCCGCACCTCTCGCAGTTGGGTACGGATGGGCTTCTGGTCGATCAGCTCCAGCATACTGGGCAGCGTGGAAACCTTGATGCTCCGGTCTGCCAGCTGCCTCAGGATCTCCTTACGGTGGAGATCATCCATGGAGGGGATGGCAAAAATGGCCTCGTGAATATCCATGGCCCTCATTCGAGGCAACGCCTGACTAATAAATCCGCTGATGGGCACACCACGGATGCGCTTATTGACTTTGGCAGGGTCATCGTCAAAAAAGCACTGGACGTGGTAGCGGCTGTTGGAATTATGCTGCAATTCATCCAACAGCTGTACCCCTGCGGAGCCTGCGCCGATAATAGCCACAGGGATCGCTCCCGGCTGATCCCGTTGGATGCTGAACGTCCGGTACATCCGGTAGCCGAACCGCACGGCCAGCATTTCCAGCACCCACAGGCTGGCGATGGCCGCCAGCAGGACGAAGGAAATGGTCTCGTGGAGCAACGCCCGGCTGAAAATCTCATAGGCGCCAAAGCCGCAGACGGCTGCGCACATCAGCGCCAGATACTCCCGGCTCTCGGCGTAGCGCCATAAGCTGTCATAGGTCTTGAACAAAAGCTGAGCAATGACGGTGCACCCATACAGCAGCAGCACATTTTTCGGGAAGCTGCCTTTGGCGCCGACCTCGGTATAGGGAAGCAACACCGTGATGAACTTGTAACCTGCCACTGCCACTGCGAACAAAAGCGCATCGCAGAGGAACAGCAGCTGTTTTCGAAATCGGCTCATATAGGTACTCCTTCACCAGCGAACCGGTGTATGTTTTTCTTATTGGGCGGCGTCCTCCGTCTCCCCTTCTCCGCTCTGGGCCAGCATGGACAGAATCGTGTAAGCGTCCTGACCGGAGATGCCCTGCTCCTTCACGGAGCGGCACAGCGTCAAAAACGACTGATTCGTTTCATTCAGCTCCACCGTTTCCAGACGGCCCTCGGCATTCATAGCGTCCAGCGCCTCGCCCAAAGATAGAACGCCGTCCACAAAGGCGGTCACGTTGTCTGCGCCCATGGCGGACAGGACTTCCGTCCGATAGAAATCCATCTGCAAATTCCAGCCGTCCGGGCTGGAGCGCACCTGATAGATGCCCTTCAGAGAGCAGTCAAACAGCTCGCTCCACTCCTGCCGGGGCAGGTAGTAATACCGGGCTAGCGCACTGTCATTCTCATAGGTGCCGGAGGCACGCAGCTGCTTCACATATTTCAGCATATCGCCGTTGTACTTCCAGTCATCCATCTGCACGGCAGTGGCCACATAATTCCGCTGATAGCTGTCATGGTCGAACACATCGCCCCGGACACAGCCCCGGAGGAAATCCAGATATTCATACACGTCGCTGGTCTCAAACCGCTCCGCCTTCCGGTCCGTCATGCGGGCGCTTTCCAGCAGGCCGCCGAACACGGCCAGATACACGGCAAAGCTGGCCAACAGGACAACTCCTGCTGTTCTCGTCTGCTTCCGTGCCTTGACAGTCCCCCCTGCTGCCAACGGTTTGGCATAAAGCAGGATCGGCAGGGCAAGCAGCCCATAGGCGAAGCACTTGAAGCCCCGAACGGAGAAATTGATCTCCATCAGGCTGTGGAGGTCCATCATGACCCACGCCGCCAGCAGTGCGGCGGCCAGGCTGTCCTTCTCCTTCCGGACGGCGCACAGGCACAGCCACGCCGCCCCCAGCACAAAGGCCAGCGCGAATACCGTCCCAACCAAGCCGGTGTCGGCCATGGTTTGCAGCAGGTGGTTATGGGCGTACCTGGACTCATACTGGAAGGACTGGACGGAGCGGGTCACGTTTTCCGTAGAACCCAGTCCCCGGCCCAGCAGCGGCGCTGTGGAGAAGATCTTCCATGCGTCCTTATCATACTCCGCCCGCAGCGTGAAGCTTTTGCTTCTCAGCAGGCTGTCCCGCAATAAACGAGTGGAAATGACCTCCGGCAGCCAAGGATAGCTGAGGGTGATGGAGTCTCCACCGTTGACCGAAAGGCTCCGGATGGTCTCCCCCGCCTGTCCGCCGATCGTGACATAAACATTTACAGCATCCTCCGGCACGGTAAAGGTGCACTTGGAAAAGGGCCCTTCATACAGATATGTTATATTGCCGTAAATACCATCCAATTTCGATTGCGAATATATTTCGGTTCTGGGGTCGGCATCCAGATCACCGGTAATCGTCACTTCGCCCGTAGTGCCCTCCGGAAGAAGATACGTAACGTAAGAATCATCCGTTTTAAAGGTGTAGGGGCCGGTATGGAGAAACACAGCGGCGCAGCCGACTACGAGCACGGCGCAGAGTGCGCCCACAGATACCAGCGCCGCCTTTTTGTGGGTGGACAGCACCGAATCCAGCCGCCGTCCGGCCACCGCGTCCAGCGCAAAGAGTATCAAGCCGCTGAACAGGCACAGCAAGACCACCGTTTCATCGGCGCTGCTGACCATGGAGGAAGCAGGAATACCGGCTGCCAGCATGGTCACCGCCGTTTCCAGCAACAGGAGCAGCAGGCCAACCCGATCCGCCCGCTCCAACAGCAGCCACACAAGGCAGGCGACGGCGAAGCAGAGCAGAGCGCCGCGGCTGCCAGTGAGCAGCAGACTCACAGCGTTGACGCCCGCCAGCAGGGACGCGGCCAAGCGACGCCAGATGCAGGTGGAATTTTTCAGCAGGTACAGCGCCATGAACAGCGCCAGAGAAAAGAGGCAGGCCGTTACGTTGGCATCGCTATACAGGCCGCCGACACGGGCGGCGATACTTTCCTGCAAAGCACCGGTATAATCCGTGCCCAAGGCGTTCATCAGAGCGTTGAAAGGCCCGAACAGCACCTGACCGCAGCTCATGTCCAGAGAAATCAGGGCAATGACGGTGGAAACGGACGCGCCGCCCCACAGCAGGCCGGGAACGTGCTTCCGATCAAAGCGAGCCAGCAGGATCACCGCCAAAGAGAAGGCAGCGATGAATTTATAGAACTCGGACTGGGCGTTGGCTCCGAAGGGAGAATAGATGGCCGCCGCACCGTAGATGATGGCGAAGGCCAGCAAACCCAATACAGGCACGGACAGCCGCTGCTCAAAGCGTGACAGCGGCTTTTTGCCAAGTAAACTCAGGAGGGCCAGAACACAGAGGATCATGCTCACGATGCCTGTCTGGACGGTCATAGCCAGAAGCAGCAGGACGGAATAGAGCACCACCATGAGGGTATCTTTCCGGGAGAACACACCCTCTCCGCAGCAGCCCTGCTGAGGGGCGGCGGGAACGGGGATCTTTTCTGTATGTTCAGCCGGGGCGGAGGGTTGGGCCGCCGGGGTGGGAATTTTGTCTTTTCTCGATTTTTTCGCGCTCAAAGCAGAAGCCTCCTATATGAGAGTTCACGGTCAAAAGCGGGGCAAAGCCGCTAAAAAAGCGGTCTGTTACAACCGCCACAGTGTTCTCAAGTTGTTATCCCGGGGCAGGTGGGGAATTTTCAAAATCAGGCGGGGCGCTCCCCCGCGGATGGAAACGGACACAGGCGCAAGGCCCGTCTGGTCATAGATATTTTTCATTATAGTCCTATATGACTGATAATACAAGGGTTTTCAACGTTTTTCCCGTGTTTTTTCGGGGAAAGACGGGTGGTTTTCAGGGGGACAAGGGCGAGGGGCATACTCTCTGGACGGAGCGGGACGGCCCCAATCAACACAAGACCCCCACACCGTTCGGTGCGGGGTTTGTTAGTTGTACAACGAAGGGGCTTGTTGTTTGTACAACGCAGCGGGATCTGACACTTGTACAACGCAAAGGGCGGGACATAAAAAGTCCCCCCGGACCGAAGTCCGGGGGGAACAGACGTAACGTAAACCTTAGGGTCTATATACGTTTAGCGGGAGATATCAGACAGTCGCGGTGTAGGTCGCAAACTGGTCACCGCAGGTAGCAGTGTAGGTCACACCCGCACCCCAAGCGATGGGCAGGGTCACAACAGTGTTACCGTCAGCACCGGTGAACTCATAAGTCCCGATTGCCTTCTCCACACCGCTAACGATCATGGAAACCTTGATCTCGTACTCCTTGCCCTCGGTGGTGCCAGTCACGGTAGCCTTCAGCTTGCTGCCGTCCTTGCCCAGAACCAGGCTGGTGACGGGAGTAGCGGCCGCGCCAGCGTCTTCCTTCTTGCCGTTGTCAGTCTCCTGAACGAACAGGTAGGCGATGTCACCGTCGGCCTTATCCAGCAGAGCGATGACCTTAGCGGTGGCGTCAGACTTGAAGTCCTTCACGTCGTCGACCTTGGTGATGACACCGTCGGTGTCGATCAGGTACATCTTAGCGTCGGAAGCCACGGTGTAACGAGTGGAGGCAGAAGCGGTGGTGCTGCTGTGCAGACCGATGGTGTACTCACCGCTGAGCTTCCAGATACCGGTGGTGTTGTTCTCAACAACATCATAGCCAGTGACCTCGGCGCCGCCAGTGGCGATGGTGCCCTTGTTGTTGTACTTCACGTTCTGGTACACGCGGTTGGTCTCAACGCCAGCGTCCAGAGTGGTGGCGTCATAGCTGACCTTCACAGTGGTGATCTTGCCGTCCACCACAGCGTTGTACACGTAGTAGCTGTTGTTGTCGGAGTCGGTCTTCAGCTTGCTCATGCCTTCCTTACCAGCCAGGAAGGTGATGTCGTTGCGGCCATTGACCACATCGCAGCCAGTGGCGTCGACGAAGACGAAGCCCAGCAGGTTGTTGCCGCGGACATAGTAGACCATCTCAGCCACAGCGCTGTTCTTGGGATCGATGGAGGGAGCGTTCTTGATGCCGGTGTAGGAAGTGTAAGTGGTGCCGGTTCTGTCGGACTCAGCAACCACGAACACGGTCTCGCTGTTGGCATACAGGGTCTTACCGTTACCGGGGTAGACCTTGGCGTTGCCGTTCTGCATGAAGAAATCAGAGGTGGTGGCATTGGTCTGCTTGGGAGCCTTGCCGCCGGTCAGAACGCCCTGGGTCGGGATAGAGCTATCGGCGTTGAACATAGAATCGCTGATGGTACCGCCGTTGAAGGTGGTGTTGGGAGCCTTGCGCAGGACATACTCGTTGTCACCGTTGGCGCGATAGGTCACAATGTAACCCTTGTAACCGGCGTAGTTGTCGTCGGTGTAGACGGTCTTGACAGAGCCGTCAGCCAGAACCAGCTTCGCACGGTCGAACTTGAAGCCAGTCTGAGAAGAGGCCTCGGCATCCAGAACGAAGGCATAGTCGGTGGGCTTGAACTCAGACTCAGTGACAAAGATCACCAGACCGTTGGCATCGGTGTAGATGGTGTAGGTGTTCTTGGTGCGCATCGTGTTCTCGGCACCGAAATCAAACACGATGTTCTTGGCGTACTTGTACTCCTTGTCAGCCAGGGTCAGGCTCTTGGTGAGGGTGTACTCAGAGACAATGCCCTCGGTGGACTCAGCCTTGACAACAGTCTGGATGGACTTTTCAGCCTGAGAATAGGTGAACAGAACGATGTCGTCCTCAGCGAAAGCGGAGGTGTCGCACTCGAAGTGAGTGGCGTTGCCAGTGTAGCCAGTGTAGTTGGTGCCGTCAACCGTCTTCATCTGAAGCTTGCTATCAACCACAACATAGGGATCGGCAGCCTTGGTCTCCTTAGAGGTGATCTCGCCGACATACACGTCAGCAACAACGATGGTGACATGGTTGTCATCCTCGTTATAGTAGACCTCAACGATGGAGCCATCGCCCACCAGACCGTCATTAGCAGAGGAAGAGGAGATCTTACGATCGTTGTTCTTGGAAACAACAACGTCGGTCGCCTCGACACCGTTGACGATCACGGTGGCGTGCTCGTCCTTCTGGGTCATGCCCAGATCGGAGTAGATGTTGCCCAGCTTGACGTTCTTGTAGTAGGTCTGGTTGGCCTTATCAGCATAGGTGCCGATCTTGTCGCCCTTGTTGGTCCACTTGGTAGCGGGACGGCCCATATCATCGGTGGTCTCGGACTTGACCAGCTTGTTGAAGTACTCCTCAGCGAACTGGACATAGCCGTCGCCGCCCTTCTTGCCGTCGATGTTGCCATCGTTGATGGCAGAACTGCCCCAACGCTTGGACTTAGCGTCGGAGGTGTCCTTGATGGTGATGTTGCCGACGATGACGGTGGAGTTCTTCTCGTACTCGACCATGTCAGCCTGCAGCATGTTGAAGGCATACAGGCAGGCCTCTTCACGGGTGACAGCCTTGACGCCGTTGAAGTCGCCGGACAGGCCGTCAGCCAGGCCAGCGTTCAGAGCGCGCTTGCCGACAGCGATGGACCAGTTGGGGCCGGTGTAACCCTCGCGGGAAGCATCATAGCCCAGAGCGCCCAGCAGCATCTTCATGAACGCATAGCCGGTCAGGGAGTTGGCGGGCTTGAAGGTGCCGTCAGCATAGCCGGAGATGATGCCGGCCTTCTGGCAGTAAGCGATGTAGCCAGCGAAAGTGTTGTTGGTGGGAACGTCCTTGTAGGGAGCGGCGTCAGCCACCAGAGCGCCAGCGGTGGTGGGGCCAAGGATCAGGTTGCAGATGATCTTGGCGGCAGCGCCACGGGTCAGGGTGGCGGTGGGACGGAAGTCACCTTCGGCATAACCGGAGATGACATTCACGGCGGACATCACGTCGACAGCTTCTTTGTACTGGATCTTGGTGCTGTCGCTGAAGTCCTTAGCACCGGCAGAGACGGTGACCAGAGACATGGTCATCACCAGAGCCAGTACCAGAGAAAGGAACTTCTTCATGGGGTTTCCTCCTTTTGAAATTCTCCCTTTGCGGGAGTGGTAAATTTTGCAAGTCAGGCTTTCGCGTTCCGCCCCGATTTACATATCGTGGCTAGCCTACCCAATATCTGAATCGGGACTTGGGGCTATAACCCTTCTTGCAGGATATACTTTAGCACGGCCTTTTTCGACTGTAAATAGGTTTTGGGGTTCTGTAACAAAACCGTAATGAGAATGGCTGTTTTGCGAAAAGATAGCGGTGAATTGTGGCAGAAGCGTGACGTTATGGGGTGTTTTCCGGCAGTCTGTAACGTTTACCGGTCAGCACCAGCTCTCCCCTGTCCACCATTCCTTTTAATATATGTGTAGCCTGCTTGGGGTCGATCCGCAGCTGCTCCGCAAGGGCCTGACGGCCCGCCGTGCCCTCTTTTTGGAGGTAGGCCCGGAGAATGGGGAGGTAATCCGCCTCCGCCACGGTGTTTCCGGCGGGGTAGTAGCGGACGCCAACTCTGGTGAGACGTCCTGCCTTGCTCAGGCGGTTCAGATGCTCCCAAGCCGTTCCGGGCGCAACATGGAGCAAAGCCGCCGCTGTGTCCCGGAGGAGGTAGCCCTGTTCCTCCGTGCCCCGGAGGAGCACGTCCTCCATCTGTTTATTGTGCGCCCAGACGGAGAGGGAGCGGAGGGAGAAACCCTCCAAGCCGCCCCGGATCATGGCGGTGCGGCACAGGACGGACAGACGGGACTGGTCGATGGGGTTGCCGGTGGCGGGGGCGATGAACACGCGGTCAGTGGGGGCGTCCTTCTGCCGTGCCCGGACGTCGGACAAAAGGCGCTGTGTCCGGGCGCCCATGTCAACGTCATGGTCGGGAAACCGGATCAAGCCGGTTTGCAGGTCGATCTGATCCCACGTCAGGGAGAGGATCTCCCCCGGCTGCATTTGAAGTTTCCAGCACATCCAGATGGCAAGGCCCGCGGTGGAGCTGCCCTCCTGCTGGACGATGCGCCAAAGGCTGTATTCCGTATCGTCGCCGCCGGTCTGCGGGACGTCCGGCTGGGGGGCGTCCTCCCAGAGGGCGGCGGGGAAAATGCCCCGGAGACTGCCCACGGCCATGCCGCTGACACGGGCGGCGCAGGCCCAGCCGCTGGCCTTGATCTGGCGGACGATCCAGTCCCGGCGGAGATCTTTCAGGGAGACGTCCTGCCCCTCGCTGTCCAAGACGATCTTCGCCAGACGGGAGACGTTTTCCGGCGTCATGGGCTTTTTGCCCCGGTCCGCGATGAGGACACGGTTGGACAGCTTGTGATACCGGGCATAGCGCTCCCGCAGGCAGTCCGCTACGGAGGGCTCCAAGGGGACGGTGCGGTCCGGGAGCAGGATGCTACCGCCGTCCAAGTCCACCTGATCCCAGGTGAGTTCGTTCAGTTCCTTGCGGCTCAGGCCCTCCTGCCACGCAAGGCGGAGGATGACGCCCTCCGGGCTGTATGGGTGTCGGGCGAGGATGCGGAACATAGCCGCTTCGTCCGGTCTTTTCAGTTCTTCTGCTGGCATGGATACCTCCTGTTGCGCCGAGGGAAATCGGCGTGAGTCTCACGTGAGTTTTGTCCGAAATCAGCCTTCCATAAAGCAGGAGAAGGCCGGATAGTAGCGGAGGGAAATGGGCTGGCCCAAGGCGGCGGAGCGGTTTTTGAGGATCTTCAGCTCCAACTCCCGAGGGTCCTTCCGCTTTTCCTCGTCGATCTGAAAGCCGGGACGGCCCGCGCCACGGGCTTGCAGGCCCAGCAGCACGTCGGCGGAGTAGTCGATGCCGCCGGATTCCTTGAAGGCGTTCATGGAGACTTCAAGGTTGTAGTTCTCCCGGTTGAAGGAGGAGATGGCGAACACCGTCAGTTCGTACTGCCGGGACATTTTTTTCAGGGCGCAGACAATGCGGTCCAGGTTCTGCTTGTCGGTGAAATGGACGTCCACCGGGGCGATGATCTGGAGGTAGTCGATGAGCACCACCGGCTTTTCGCCGGTCTCGGCGATGTGGCGGGCCACCTCACTCTGGATGTAGTCAAGGCCGGTCTCGTGGTCGCCCTCCCGGAAGTAGATGTGTCCGGCGTAGGCGGCGTAGGCGTCCCGGGCGGTGTCCAGATGGGCCTTTTCCTGAGTGGTGTACTGACTCCAGCGCCGGCCGTCCAGCACGCCGCGAGCGGTCTTGGCCATGCGCCGCCGGGCGGAGGTGTCCAGCAGGAAGCTCTCCCGGGAGATGGATCGGGCCATCAGCTCCCACGCCATCATTTCAAGGGAGAACACCAGCACGTCCCTCCCCTGCTGGGCCAGCTGATCCGCCATCTGCATACAAAAGGCGGTCTTGCCCAGAGAACTGACCGCGCCGATGACGTAAAGGCCGTCATACAAGCCGCCGTCCAAGGCTTCGTCGATCTTGGGAAAGCCGGTTTTCAGCGGCGGGCGGGCGGCCTGCTTCCGGATGTAGGCGAGGAAATCCTCCATCCGGCCTGCCGCCGAGGTCTCCTTGTAGGGGGGCGGCTGACTGGCCGCCCAGTCGGCGGCGCACTGAGCGAGGAAGCGGGCGGTCTCGTCCCGGTCATGGCAGAGGGATTCGTTGAGATCCTTGCCGTAGGGCACCGGGGGACAGCGGTAGAGCCACGGAAATTCCGCCGTCAGCGCCGCGGCCCACGTCTCCCCTGCCGGATCGCTGTCCGTCAGCAAAAGGATGGGGGCAGGCTTGGACAGGGTACGCAGGAGGGCGGCGGCCTTCTCCCGGTTGCCGGAGCCGTTGAGGGCGGCGGCACGATAGCCCAGTTCCTCGGCGGAAAGGGCGTCGAAGGTGCCCTCAAGGAGGAAGATGACGTCCCCCTCCCCTGCCCCGGTCAGCAGCTCCGGCTGGAACAGCGGCGAGGGATGGCCCTTTTCGTTGAGGTAGCGCTTTTCGGAGACGGCCCGGCGGACGCAGCGGCCATCCTCACAGGGGAGCACCACGCAGTCATGCGTGGGATCGTAGCCTAAGCGGAATCGGGTGACGGTGTCCGCCGACAGGCCCCGCTGGGTGAAGTAGGGGGTCTCGTTCCGGTGGGTAAAGCAGTCCGAGAGATAGGAGGAAGAAAGAGGTTCTTCGCTGAAAAAAGACGGGGCGCAGCCCCCGCTCCCCTCCTCCCCCCCGTGAGGAGCGGCCCGCTTCGCGGGACGGTTCGTTATGCGGGAGAAATCGGCGGCGCTGAAGGAGACGGAACGCCTTGCGGAGCCGTCCCCGTACCGTTCGCTGGCAAGGGAAAGGGCGTCCGCCGGAGAGGAAAGGTTGTTGTCGATGGTGAGGAGTTCAAAGAGGTCATAGTCCGCACCGCAGGCAAAACAGTGGACTTTATTGCGCTTGGGGTCGAAGCCCATGGAGGGGTCCCGGTCAAGGTGGGACGGGTTCAGACAGCGAAACCGCTTGCGGGGGTCGATGCCCCGGTCGTAGAGGTAGTCGATGATCCGGGGGCGGAGAGAGTCGAAGGTGTCGGACATGGAAGCGTCTCCTTTCTGGGTCTGGTCAGGAGTATTGTAGCATACCGCCCCGGAGACCGGCGAAGCGGTCCGGGGCAGTAATATATCTTAATATATCAATAAGGGGAAAACGGGGGGAAAAGGCGGGGTGGGAAAAAGTTAGAAAAATTGGGAATAAAAAGTTAATTGTCCCCAAAAATGTGGGTATAGAAGTGAACGAAAATGGGAAGAATGGGAGGGGCGGAAAGGCGTGGATTGCACGGGGGGAAGTGGGTGTTTGCACGGGGAGAGGTCGGAATTGCACGGGGGCAGGTTGGAATCGGACAAGGGATTTGGGGGGATTGTGGACGGTTTTCTCCACGGAGAAGGCGTTTTGCGGCTGTTTTTCAGGGAAATCGGCCCGAAAATGGGTTTCCTGTGGAGAAGTGGGCGGCGGTTTCTGCACAATGGCCCGGAACGGGCGGTCTTTCGGAAGGGAGTTCAGACGTGGTTTCGTGCAGACCGTCCCCGTCAGTCTTCGGCCTTCGGCGCTTTTTTGTGGGAGGTCTTCCCTTTCAGCTGCTTGGCCGCCCGGGTCTTGTCCAGCTTCTGGATGTAGTCCCAGAGGGTCTGGTCGATGCCCACGTTCATGCGGCCCGCCAGAAAGGTGTTGATGTCATCATAGTCGAAGTCCATATGGATGGAGCCGTTGGAAATGCTCTCGATCTCCTCTACCGCCTTATTGAAGGGGCGGATGATGGCCTCGTCATAGTTGCGGTTCTTAACCTCTTCCTTGGTGGGCAGGCCGATGTAGTGGATGATGTCGTCGATCTTGATGCGGAAGGAGCCGGTTTCGTCGATGGGGGCCTTTCTGGCCCGATAGAACAGGTAGAAGGCCAGACGGTAGCTGTTTTCCGAAAGGTGGCCCATCCAGTCCGGGATCAGCTGGTAATACTGGGTCAGGAAGTGGCGCACGTTCTCCGCGAAGGAGATATGGACCTCGCCGGTGTATTTTTTGATGTAGGCTTCCGTGGCGAGATGGGTGATGTAGAAGGATTCAAAGTATTTTTTGAAGGATTCGGCGGTGATCTTCATGCCGGTGATGGCCTGCATGTCTTTTTTCAGCTGGCGGTAGGCCGCGTCCCGGCTTTTCAGGCCCGCCCACGTCATGTATTCCTCGATGGAGAAGGTGGCGGTGTTGTTCCGCCAGTTGTCGGCGTTGCCCCGCATCAGGGTGTAGATCAGCAGGCGGTGGGCCGTCCAGCTGAGGTTTTTCGTGTAGGCTTCCACCGCTTCGAAGATGAGGGTCATCTCATAGTCCTTGTTGCGGTAGCGGATGTTCTGGTTGCCGTAGGCGTCCGGCTGATCGTAGGTGACGGTGATGCCGTTGGACGCCGGGTGAAACTCCCTCCCCCGCTTCATGTTGGCCCACACGCCGCAGATGAAGTAGGTGGCGGGGCTGTTGCCCAGAACGTCATATTCCTGCACTCGCTCCGCCACCGTGGTCTCGAAGATGTCCAGCAGCGTGGAGGCGAAGGCCACGCTCTCCGGTGCGGCTTCCGCGATAACGGCGGACACGGCTTCCGGATCGGAGAGGGCGCGGGTTTGCAGGTAGGTGTCCATAATGGGGTAGATGTCGGAAAAATCGTAGGTGTTCAGCTGGTTGCGGAATTTGCGGGGGTTTTCCTGCTCAAGCGGCTTGAGCTTGCGGTAGACGGACAGCATTTCCTGAAACTGCTCCGTTTCCAGAAAACGCAGCGGCTCGCCCCGGAGCTGATCCATGGGCGCGGATTCCTGAGGCATGGCAAGGCCCTCCTTTGAAAGAGATGTTTTTTCGAGAATAGTTTAGCATAAAAGGGGGAAAAAGCAAAGAAAAAGTTCGTTTGTTACAAAAATGTAAAGATAAGGAAGGGCGACGGCCGCTCCCCTGCTCTGCGCGGGGCGAACGACAGGGCGATACGCGGACAAAACTCACGTGAGTTTTGTCCGCGTATCTTGAGACTGTCAATAAAGCGGTAGATTCTCTGCGACGGTAAGGTAGGGCAGCCGTTAGCGGCTGTGCCGCTTTACGGATGCCGCATACCCCTTGCGGGTGAAGGGTGTGTGCGGGACTGCGCCCGCAGGCGCGTTTCGGAGCGCAACCGCCACAAGGCGGCTCTTAGTGCGGAGATAACCCAAGAAGGGGAAACAGGCGAAGTGCCGCCGGTGGCGGATAAAACGAGCCTGTTTCGAGGATGGCCCCCAAACAGCGAATACGCAGTGTCCGCTGTTTGGCATGGGCCGACGGTGTATTCCCGCTCCATGCGGGGCGAAAAGACTTTTTCGATACGCTGAGTTTAAGTACGGGTGCCGTTGATGATCTTGCGGATCTGCCGCTCGCTGAGACGGAACTGAACCGCCAGCGCCCGGTAGTTGCAGCCGTTGAACCGGGCCCGGATGTCCCGGTCACGGGCGTTGCGCTCTAAGGATTCCCGTTTGGGGATGTACAGGCTCTGTCCACCGCACAGCAGCGTCAGCTGGGTGAAGGCCTCAAGGCCGATGGCCTCGGCAATGTCCCGGTATTCTTCGGGAATGTCGCTCATGGGAACGGGACGGGCGGTGTTTAAGTAAGGAATGGTCATAGATGGTCTCCTTTCGTTCGTAAAAAATTGGACAAATCTCACGTGAGTTTTTTGCCGGTTGCACAGCTTGGGGCGCTTCCCTGTTTGCGGACAGGCCGGACAAGTTTCATGTGAGTTTTTTATAGGTGCAGGCCGGACAGGTTCGCCGTCCGGGATTGCTTGCGGGCCAGTGTGCGGGCGCCTTCCAGCGCGTCCGGGCCGTCATCGTGAGCGCCCAGGGGAAACTGGGAAAGCTGCTGCAAAAGCAGTGTCTGATCCCGGCGAAAGAGGATGTAGCCGTTTTTCACGTCCGGCTGCAAGGTCTCCACCCGCATGGTCTTATCCTCCGTGGAGCGGACGCCCTGAATGGGCAGATACAGGCCCTGACGGGCGGATTCCCGGGCAAGCTGCTCCTTTAAAAACCACTGGAACTGGTTGGTCTCCGCGCCGAAGAGGGCGTAGCCCCGACCGGTCTCCCGGCGGAGCAGGCGCTCCTTTTCCAGAATGTCGGCGATGATCTTGTCCGGGTGGCGGCGCTGGATGTCCGCGTCCCAGACATAGGAAAGACCCGTGTTCCGGTCCACCGCCAGGGTGACGATGGCGGAATAGTCGCTGGAGGCGGTGCGGCCCAGAGAGGGGTCGCAGTAGCCGAAAAACCGGAAGTCGGCGGTGCGGAAGTCCACTTCGGCGGGGTTGTAGTACCGGAACCACTGGGCGGAGAACAGACAGGCGGCTGGGTCGATGGGCTGGTTCTGCATTTCGGAGTTGAAGGCCGCGTCTCCCTCCGTCAGCCGCATGAGCCTCAGATCGTAGTAGCTGAGCTTTTCCGGCCAGAGGACTTTTGCGCCTGCCAGCATTTCCTTGCGGTGCTTGAAATAGAAGGCATGGGCGGTTTTTTCCCGGTCGGGGTCGGTGAGGTCCGAGACAAGGCGCTCCCAGTCCGTCCATAAGGGGGAGGTGGCGTCGGACAGAACGGCCCGGTATTTCCGGCTCTGGAAGCCGGGGTTTTCCAGCAGGCCCGCCAGAAGGGAATCGTGGTGCAGGATGGTGCCGATGACAAGGATGTCCGTGTAGCTGTCACCGGACTTGCAGACCGCCTTCCAGAACCAGTCGGCGGTTTTCTGCCGCTGCTCCGCCGTGCGGACGCCCTCGTCATTTTCAATGTCATCGCAGAGGATGAGATCCGGGCGGCGCTCGTAGTTGCGCCGTCCCCGCAGCTTCTGGCCGCTGCCTACGGCGTCGATCCGGCAGCCGTTGGACAGGAGGATGGAGCCGGTCTTCCAGGTTTTGCCCGGCTGCTCGCCGAAGTCCGCTAAGATGCGCTCGTTGGTCTCCAGCTCGTTTTTGATGGCGTCCAGAAAGCTGACCGCCTGTGCTTCGGTGTCCGAGACCAGCAGGATGTAGCGCTTGTAGCCGAACAGGGCGGCGTGGAGGACGTTTTGCAGGCTCATGACGGTGCTTTTGGCGTGGCCCCGGGGGGCAGCGATGGCGCTGCGGGTGCCCTTTTCCGTCAGCATGGCGGCGCAGTCCGAGACCGGATCCCGGTTTTTCATCACCCGCCTGCGCCACAGGGCGGACAGCTGGCGGTGAAAGGGGGGCGAGCGGCGGGTGAAGTAGTGCGAGAGGTAGTAGCTGCCGAACTCCGCCGGATCCCGGGCCGCTTTCCGAAATGTTTCCGTGGTCAACAAGAGAACATGGCTCCTTTCATAAAGATAGGAGCGTGTCGAAAAAGCCTTTTCGCCCCGCTAACAAGTTTTCAGAACTTTTATGAAGTTCTGAAAACTTAGGATTTTAATGGCGCAGGACACCCCTCTTGGGTTTCCTGCGCACACCCTTCCTTTCCGTTGCGGAGAAGTTGCCACCTTGTCGACAGGCTCAGGAGCACGGTATCACCGGAGGGGGATGGGCGCTTGTGAAGAAGTTCCCTGGAAAAGCCGTTCTGTCCATTGCGGCTCGGGGCGGTTTGTTGCATGGGGGCGTGCATCAGACGGGAAAAATAATTTTTCAGCGGAGGGCGGGACGTGGGGGCAGATGGGCGGAAACCCTGTCATTGCAAGGGGTACAGGGTCTATCGGCGCAAAGGGAGGCGGTCCAGAAATGCGGCGGCGTGTTGGGGCGGATAGATTGTAGTTGCGAAACGGATGGATTTATGTTAACCTAAGAAACAAGACTTTCCGAGCGGAGCGGGGCGCGGGCCGGTTGGGTCGGCGCTCCGGCGGTGTCATGCGCTTTTTTGGGGGCGGCATGGCCGAGTTCGTGAGGAAGGGGCGTAAAATAAAAAAAGACGCGCCGATTTCGGCGCGGGATGGGACATACATGATTTTTGGCGAGAGCGTATTGGGAAAGCTGGCCATGACCTTTTTGATGGCCATGGTTCCGGTGGTGGAGCTGCGGGGGGCCATTCCGCTGGGGGTGGCCGCCGGACTGCCGCCTGCCGTGGCCGCCGTCACGGCGATGGCGGGAAATCTGACGCCGGTACCCTGCATTTTGCTGCTGCTGCGGCGGGTGTTCGCCCTGATGCGGAAAAACGCGTGGCTGGGACCGAAGGTGGATCAGCTGGAACGGCGGGCGCATTTGAAGGGGCGGAAGGTGCGGAAGTATCGGACGCTGGGACTGGTGCTGCTGGTGGCCATCCCTCTGCCGGGGACCGGTGCGTGGACCGGGGCGCTGGTGGCGGACGTGCTGGATATTCGTATGCGGACCGCTCTGCCGGCCATCGCCGTGGGCGTTGTCATCGCCGGGTGCATCACCACGGCTGTGACCTGCGGCGTGGTGGGGCTGATGTGAGGGGCGGCACAAAGGTAAATTGTCAGGAATTATTACTATTAAAATTGGTTACGATAAAGAGGAACCTTCTTCCGGGGACGGAGGGAGGTTCTTTTTTTGCGGGTACGGGGGGTGAGCGAGTGGTCTGAGCGGGGACGGACGGGGGCGTGAGGGTGGATGGATGTTTGGCGGGGGCGTGAGGGTAGAGGGAGCGTGTCTGGGGGAACGGATGGGAGGGTTACGAGGGGATGGACGGAGGGATTGGCGGGGAGATCATGAGGGATATGGAGACGGATGAAGCGTCGCGCTTTTAGGAAACGGTTCCCGAGGCGGGGCGTTTTTTTTGCGCTATTGTGATGGTATGGGGCCTGAAAGGCCCAGAATTTGAATACCGGAGGTATAATTATGGCATTTGATTACGCAAAGGCATACCAGCAGTTCATTGACGAGGAGTTTGCGGCGGCCTCCGCTACCGCGTGGATGATCCCCGAGGCGGGGAAGGTCCGCTTCACGGGGGGCCGGGACATTGAGATCTCCACCCTGTCCACCACGGGTCTCGGCAACTATGACGCGGGCAAGGCCGACGGCTCCGCTTACCCTCAGGGCACCGTGACCAACAGCTGGAAAAGCTACACCCTGTCCATGGACCGCGGCGTGAAGTTCTCTCTGGACCGCACCGACCCCAACGACACCGGTTTCCTGGTCACCGCCGAGAACGTCATCCGTGAGTTCGCCCGCAACGCGCTGGTGAAGGAGCAGGACACTTACCGCATCCACCGCCTGTACGAACTGGCCAACGGCGACGCGGCCCACAATACCACCCATATCGTCTCCGCCGCCCTGACCAAGACCAACGCCATCGCCACCGTCAGCGGCCTTTTGCAGACCGTCCGTGACGACGCAGAGGAGATGGACGGCTATGTGGCCCTCATCAGCCACAAGCACAAGACCGCCTTTTTGGAGGCCGCCAACGGCACCTATCACGACATTTCCTTCGGCAACGCCGTGTCCATCAACGGCGTGACCTATGAGAACGTGATGATGCTGGACGATCTGCCCTGCGTGTTCGTGCCCCAGAGCCGCATGAAAACCGTCATCACCGTCCAGAGCGGCGACAGCGATCAGGGCGGCATCGTGGCGGGGGAGAACGCCAAGGACATCGCCTGTCTCATCACCCACTGCGAGACGCCGCTGGCCGTGAGCAAGCTGGACGCCATCAAGCAGTTCGGCCCCCAGGAGAACCAGCTGTTTGACGGCACTTCCATTCAGGCCCGCTATCTCTACGATCTGTTCGTGCCCGGCAAGCGTCTGGCATCCATCGGCGCTGTGGTGGCTCCCTGATGACCGGCACGGACAAGGCGGCCGCCATTCGGGAGAAAGCGGAGCGTCTGGCGGGCCGCAGTCTCGGTGAGAACGGGGACGCGCTGACGGAGATGGCCATGGAGCGGGCCTGCGCGTGGTGCGGACGGGAGGACATCCCTGAGGCCATGGAGCAGGCCGTGGCGGCGCTGCTCCTCAACATGGAGGGCCGGGAGGCCGCCGTGAAGAGCGTCACCCGGGGCGACACCTCCGTGACCTACGCCGTCTCCGACGGGCAGTCCGCCGCGCTGGCGGGGCTGGCCCCGTGGCGCAGGCTGGGGCGGCTGAAGGAGGGGTGAACCGTGACGGACAAAGCCTTGGCGGACATTCTCGCCCGGACATACGCCCACCGTGTCACGGCGTTCCGTCCGCTGGCGGAGGGGGAGGAGCGGCTCTGCGAGGCCGCGCCCTGCGCCCTGAGCCGCTCGGAGCACACCAGCGCCCCCACGCCGCCGTCCCTTTTCGCCGCTTGGCCGGAGGCGCTGTACCGGCTGACCCTGTACACTCGCCCGGAGCTGGCCTTTCGGCTGGGCGACCGGGTGGAGGTGACGGACGAGGGGGGAAGCGTCTGGATGGGGCGCACCTCCGACAGCTTTCGGTATGACAGCCATTGCGTAACAGTAGTGGAGATCAGTCATGTGGGGGCCCCCGGCGGAACCCAGCAAAGCGGTTCCGCTGGGGAGAGGAGGAGCAGCGAAATGAGTGAGCTTTCGGCGGCAGCCGGAAGCGAGGGATATGCAGCTTGCTCCGACGATGGACAAGTCTCACGTGAGACAGGAAAGGAGGGGCAGGCGTGAAGGCTGTTCAGGACAGCGTGGCAGCGTATTTGCAGGCGTGTACGGGCGTCCGCACCGTGGCGGACCGGACGAGAGCGCGGGGGGAATACCCCCTGCTGGCGGTATCCGTCCGGGAGGACGGGACGGTGCTGGTGGATGGCGGACGGCAGGCGGAGCACACCTATCGGGTGACGGTCTCCGCCGCATCCGACCGGGAGCGGGACGGAAACACCGCCCTGCTTTCCTCCCTGACGCCGATCTTGCTCCGGGGCGTTCCCATGGGGGAGCGGACGCTGCACCCATTGGAACTGAAAACCGAGGGCGAGACGCTGACGTTCACGGTGGAACTGTGCGTACCGCTAGCCCAGCCGGAGAAGCCCGCCATGGAGCCGCCGGGACGCATGGCGACTCTCAATTTGGACATTTGACAAGGAAATCTTTAAAATTTGGAGGTATTTATGGGTCTTCCTGAAATTTTTATCAGCTTTCAGACGGCGGCTGTGTCCGCCATCACCCGTTCCGCCCGGGGCGTGCTGGCGGTGGCGGTGAAGGACGCCACCGCGGGCGGCGCGGCAGAGGCCGCGTACAAAAGTCTGGCGGAGGTGCCGGAGGACAAGTTCTCCCCCGAGAACTACCGTCTGCTGAAGCTGGTATTTTTAGCCGCGCCCACCAAGGTTTGGGTGCTGCGTGTGGGCGAGGACGCCGAGAAAACCTATCAGGCGCTGGAACGTCTGCGCTTTGACTGGCTGGCCGCCCCCGGTCTGGAGGACGCGCGGGTGATGTCCTTCATCAAGACCCTCCGAAACGGGGGGCGGGGCGTGAAGGCCGTGGTCGCCAACGCCACGGCCCCCGACTGCGAGGGCATCGTGAACCTGTGCGTGTCCGGCCTGACGCTGGAGGACGGCGCTGTGGAGGCAAAGGATTACGCCGTCCGTGTGGCGGCGCTGCTGGCGGCGCTGCCCCTGACCCGCTCCGCCACCTACGTCAACCTGCCGGAGGTGGTGGGCTGCGACGCGCTGGCCGAGCCGGACGCGGACGTGGACGCAGGCAAGCTCATCATCGTCCCCGGCCGGGAGGGCTACCGTCTGGGCCGCGCGGTGAACTCCCTGACCACGCTGACCCCGGACAAGGCCGCGCCTTTCCAGAAGATCAAGATCGTGGAGGGCATCGACCTGATCCGCGGGGACATCGCCAAGGCCTTCGAGAGCGGCTATGTGGGCAAGGTGCTCAACGATTACGACAACAAGCTGCTTCTGGTGACGGCCATCAACGCCTACCTCAAGGGGCTGGAGGGAGATGTGCTGGACAAGACCGCCGACAACCGGTGCTTTGTGTCTCTGTCCGGGCAGAGAAGCTATCTGGAATCCAGAGGGACCGACACCTCCGAGATGAAGGACACCGACATTCTGAAGGCCAACACCGGCAGTCAGGTGTTTCTGGAGGCCAAGCTGACCTTCTGCGACGCCATGGAGGATCTGGCGCTGGTCATCTCCATGTAACCATCGGACGAACGTGAAATAGGAGGAACGTATGAGTAATTTACAGGCAAACCGCACCCTCTCCGGCTCCTTTGCCGAGGTCTGGGTGGACGGCGCGCGCATCGCCGAGCTGTCCCAGCTGACGCTGACCGTCAAGGTCCAGCGGGAGAAAGTCCAGTTCGGCATGGACGTGGATTCCAAGATCACCGGCTACGCCGGCGAGGGCACCATGACCCTCAAGCAGGTCTACACCCGGTTCTACGAGGTGCTGGAACAGGCCAAGCGCGGCCTTGACAAGCGCTGCACCATCACCACCGCTCTGAAAGACCCGGATGCCGCCGACGGCGGCGAGGAGCGGTACAGCATCGACAACGTGGCGTTTACCGAGCTGCCCTTCATGAACTACAAGATGGGCGAGGTAAACCAGCAGAAGCTGCCCTTTACCTTCCGGCCCTCCGATCTGGTGTGCCTGGACAGCATCCGGGCCGCTGACTGATGGCGCTGGCGGACGTCCTGCGGGAGCGTGTCTCCCGCAGGGGCCGCACCGCTGAGGTGGCGTGCGGTCTGCTGGGGACGGTGACGGTGGAGGGCCTGCCGCCCAGAGAGTGCGCCGCCCTCGGGATGCGGGACGGCGGGCGGGCGCTGTTCTACGCCGCCTGCCGGGACTTGCAGACTGCCGGGGAGACTTTGCGCCGGGAGGGGCGGCTGTTCACCCCTGCCGAGGTGACGGCCTATGTGTCCGACGAGGAGGCGGCGGCCGCCGCACGGACGGTCCTGGCGCTCAGCGGCGTGACGGCGGACGGAGACGGCGCATCGACAAAAAGCGCGGAAGTCCGACTTGGTGACGTGCAGAACAGCGGGGCGCATTTGGCGGTCGAAGCGCCGTCCGAGAAGGAAATCCGACTTGACGGCGTGCAGGAAAACACGGGTCAAAAGGCCGAAGTCCGACTTAGTGACGTGCGGAACGATGCGCCTCATTTTGCGGCAAAAGCGCCGTCAGCACGGGAATTCCGACTTGGTGACGTGCAGGAAAACGGGGATCTTACGGGAAAAGTCCGACATGAGGACGTGCGGGAAAAGGCGGTTCAAAAGGCGGAAATCCGACTTGGTGACGTGCGGAAACCGGACGATACGGCAGAAGATGGACAAGTCTCACATGAGTTTTTCGGCGGGGACGGTTCAGACCGGACAGACCCTATCTTGGGTGGTGTTTCCGATTTTGTACCACAAAATCTTGCGTTGTCCGAGGAAAATGACCGATTTTCAGCACCTTTGGAACTGCCCGGGAACACTAAGAAAGTGTCCGGGCAAGGGTCGAATCTGCACGAATCTGAGTCGGAAGCCGGAGAAGCGCTGCACGAAATGAAGTCGGATTTGACGGCGGCGAGACGGCGGGGCTTGCACGAAAACAGGTCGGAAGTCGAGGAACCGGTGCACGAAATGAAGTCGGAATCTGCGGCGGCGAGACGGCGAGGCTTGCACGAAAGCAGGTCGGAAGTCGAGGAAGCGGTGCACGAAATGAAGTCGGAATCTGCGGCAGAGAGACGAGAGGGCTTGCACGAAAGCAAGTCGGAAGTCCGGGAAACGGTGCACGAAACGAAGTCGGAATTGACGGCGATAAGGCGAGAGGGCTTGCACGAAAGCGAGTCGGAAGTTGGAGAAGTGGTGCACGAAAGCAAGTCGGAATCGGTGGAGCGGTTCGCCGAGGGACTGCTGGAGGGCCTGCGCCGTGCCGCCGCTGTGAGATAGGGGGGTTTCTATGAACACCAGAACCGTTTTGCTTTGGCACAACAACGGTGAAGAGCGCATCTACTTTACAGTCAATCCCGCCCGGCTCACCGTCACCCGGCCCAATGAGAACCGGGTGCGGAGCCTTGCCATGGGCGGGACTGTGAATATCTGGGGCGGCCGGGGTCTGCGGGAGGTCAGGCTGACCACGTTCCTTCCCAGCGCCTACTCGCCTTTTTTTGACGGAAAGGAGCCGGAAAGCGTCCTCGCCATGCTGAAAAGCTGGCAGGATTCCGGAGACCCCGTGCGGCTCATCATCTCCGGCAGCGACATCAACGACGCGTTCCTCATCGAGGACGTGTCCGAGACGCTGGCGGAGGGGGACAGGGACGTGGGGCTGACTGTGACACTGCGGGAGTATAAATTCAAGTCGGCGCTGGCGGCTCTGGCCGGGGGGAGCGGCGGGAGCGGCTCCGCCCCTGTCCGAAAGCGGACGGATGAGCGGGTCACGCCCCAGACCTACACCGTCAAAAAGGGGGACACCCTTTGGGACATTGCCTGCCGCTTTTACGGCGACGGGACGAAGTGGGGGCGTATCGCCGCCAAAAACGGCGTGACGAACCCCCGGAAACTGCAAATCGGAAAGGTGCTGACGCTGTGAAACTGCTGATCGGACAACAGATGGTCATGCCCGCTCTGGAATCGGTACGGCTGGGCAAGACCCGGAACGAGGCGGCGGCGTGTCTCACCGCCACGGTGCTCATCGCCCCGGCGGACACCTACTTTTTGAAGCTGTCCGTGGCGGTGGGGGACGTGGTGCGGCTGCTGGATGACGGCGGGAAGGAGATCTTCCTCGGCAGCGTCCATGAACTTGACCGAACGCCGGAGACCGTGACCCTGACGGCCTATGACCGGGGGGTGTATCTGGCCCGGAACGAGCTGTACGGCGTGTACGCCGGGACGGGACGGCGGATCGCCGGGAAGATCGCCGGGGAACTGGGCGTTCCGCTGGGGGCCGTGGAGGACGACGGCCTTTACCGCACCATCGTCACCGGGCCGGGGGAGTCCGCGTTCTCCATCCTGCGCAGAGCCGTGGGGGAGGGGCGGGAGATCGCCGTCCGGGACGGGGCGCTGACCGTGACGAAGGGGGGCGGCGGGGCCGTTCCCCTGCCGCCGGAGCGGGTGCTGGAGGTTTCCGGGCGGGCGTCCATGGGAAATATGGTGAACCGGGCCGTGGTGACGGGCCGGAACGGGCGCGTTCTCGCCGCCGCCCAAAATACCGGGGACATCACCGCCTGCGGGCGGTTCCAGCGGGTGATGGGAAAGAGCGGCGATCCGCAGGCACAAGCCAAGACCGCGCTGCGGCGGCGCAGCCTGTCCGCAAGGGTGACGGTGCTGGGGGATCTGTCCCTTCGGTGCGGCGGGCGGGTGGAGGTCCACCGGCCCCAATGGGGGTTGGAGGGGGTCTATGACATCACCGCCCACGAGCACCGCTGGGAAAAGGGCGTGTTTACCACGTCGCTGAGTTTGGAGGGAGTTGAGGCATGAACGTTTACAGTGAACTGCTGGAGCTGCTGACGCCGGAGCGGAAGGACGCCCCGGCGGGGCTGTTCGGCACGCTGACGGCGGTTTCGCCGCTGACCGTTACCGTCCGGGGGACGGCGCTGGCCGAGGGGCTGTTTTATCTCCAAGGGACGGTGTTCCGTGAGGAGGACATCGGTAAGGAACTGGCGCTGCTGTCCTGCGAGGAGGGCTTTTGGATCCTCGGCTTTGTGGGAGGTGGGGGCGCATGATCTTTCCCGATTGGGGCACAGCCCCCGACACCGCACCGGAGGAAACGCTGCCGCTGTTCCGGGAGTGGGCCGTGGACTGGGAGAACCGGTGCTTCGCCCTGCGCCGGGGAGAGCCGTATCTGGTCAGCGGCGATGAGGCGCTGAAAATTTGGGTGACACGGGCGCTGCGGCCGGAAAGCCAGCGGTTCCGCTATACCGCATGGTCGGCGGACTACGGCAACGAGCTGACGCTGCTGCTGGGCGGCTGCGTGGATCAGGGGATCCTGGAAAGTCAGGTGCGGCAGTATGTGCGGGACGCGCTGCTGGCGTGTCCCTACATCCGGGAGGTGGACGGGTTCTCCTTCTCAAAGAAGGGGAGCCGGGTGGAGGCCCGGTTCACCGTGCACACCGTCTATGAGGAGTTTACCCAGAAAACGGAGGTTTCGATCAGATGACCAAGGAAGAAATGCTGCGGCTGCTGACAGCCGCCTACACCGGCCCCGGCAGCGCCGCCGAGGGCACCTTTGCCGGAGACGTGCTCCGTGCCTGCGCCGATGGAATGGCGCAGCTTTGGAGCATGGAGATCGACGGACTGGAACGGCGGGCCTTTGTGTCCTCCGCTGTGGGGGAGTGGCTCACCGCCGTGTGCGCCGACCGGGGGTGCGTCCGCAAGGAGGGGGAGACGGACGAGGAACTGCGTGCCCGGACGCTGGCGGCGCTGGCCGCAACCCCCGCTTCCGGCAACGCCGACCACTACGCCGCGTGGTGCGGACAGGCGGCGGACATCCTCCGGGTGAAGGTGCTGCCGCTGGCAAGAGGAAACGGCACCATGGACATCGTGGCGGTGGGCCGGGAGGGGAAGGCCCCCGGCGAAGCCGCCATCCGGGAGGCCCAGGCCGTCGTGGACCGGGAGCGGCCCGTGGGCGCGGACGCGAGGGTCATTGCCGCCGCTGAGACAGCGGTGAACGTGGCCGCCTCCGTGACACTGATGGACGGCGGCAGCCTGGAGGGCGTGAAAACCGCCTTTTCTCAGGGCCTGACCGCCTTTTTCCGGGACAACGCCCTGCGGACGCGGGTGGTCAGCCACGGCAAGGCCCTGCGTCTGCTGCTGGACTGCGCGGGCGTGGCGGATGTGTCCGGCTTCACCATGAACGGCAGCGGCGACAGCCTGACGCTGACGGAGGGCGCTGTGCCTGTGGTGGGCACGCTGGCGCTGACGGAGGTGAAGGCATGAGACTGCCGGAGTTTTTGACTGAGCTTTCCCCCGTCCGGGAGACGCTGGCGGCGCTGGAGCAGGGGGAGAACGCCATGGCGGAGGCCGTGGCGGAGAAAAACGGGCAGGTGTGCGTGGAGACCGCCACCGGGGGGCTGACCCTGTGGGAGCGGGACTACGGCCTGCCCGTCCGGGAGGGGGCAGCGTTGGAGGATCGCCGTGCCGCCGTCCGGGCCGCCATGGCCGGGGGGCGCACCCTGACCCCCGCCTTTTTGAAGGAGCTGTGCGTCACGCTGGGCGGCGGAGACCGGGGCGAGGTGGAGGAGGACTTCGCCAACTGGCACGTCACGGCGCTGGCGGTGGGCGCGGGGCGTGTTCCGACGGACGTTCCGGCGCTGAAACGGGCGGTGGAGCGGCTGAAACCCGCCCACCTGTCGGTGACGGTGCTGCCCACGGCGGACTTGACGGCCCACCGCTGGGAGGCGGTCACCGGCGGTGTGATGCTGGAGGTCTGGGGGTAAAAAAACGAGGGGAAACAGGCGAAGCGCCGCCGGGGGCGGATGAAGCGAGCCTGTTTCGAGGATGGCCCCCAAACAGCGGATATGCAGTATCCGCTGTTTGGCTTGGGCCGACGGTGGAAGGCGAAGCGCCGCCGGGGGAGATTTGCGCGACGGTAGGGTAGGGGCTGTGCCGCTTTACGGATGGCACATAGAAAAACCTTCTATTGCAGCTTTGTGCTGCAATAGAAGGTTTCTTGCTATACTGCCCATTTTTAGTGAGTAGGGCCAATCCAATGGATATGTCTTATTCGGTTCATTTTTCAGAAGCTTCTCTTATTACGGTTGGCTGACGACTGCGAAAGCTCTCAACATTTGACAGATGGAGTTGCATCATATGAGCGGCAAGCACCGGATCATGGTCAGCAATAGCATCCACGATGGCCAAATGCTCGTTTATCGTCGTTGGAAGGCATCCCATAGCAAATATGCTTTCAGTGAGGCTCTTATATGCTTTCCGTATAGAATTGAACATGACGATAAGAAGCTCGTTATGAGTCATCTTCATCAAATAGGCGTGAAATTCAAAGTCATACTGCGAAAGAGCAACAGAATCATCAGGGACTTCCTCCATTTTTTTTAGAATCTTCCTTAGGCATGTGACATTCTTTTCTGTTGCACATTTTGCAGCCAATTGGATGGCACCTATTTCAAATATCTGGCGATACTCAGCAAGGTTTTTTACATCGGTCTGCTTCGCAATTGCCTCAAAGTTCATCGCATTTTGGTAAATATCCAAGTCATTTACATATGTCCCGGATTTGCTGCGGGTGATTAGTTTCAAGGTTTCCAGGGGCGAATAGGCTTCCCGGAGACTACTTCGGCCGATATTTAACTTTTTGCAGAGTTCGTTTTCATTCGGGAATACATAGCCCGGAGGAAGTTCACCGCTGATGATAGCATCTCGGATTCGCCGAAAAATCACATCGGAAATATTGCGGCGCTCACTGGCTGCCAGATCATCCAAAAAAGTTAACTGCTGCAGTGCGGATGTACTTTTATCATTAGAAAGTGACATTTAAAAAAAGTCTCCTTTAGATTAAATAATTTGTAAGTTTACAGCATTAGCTTCGATTTAAGAGGGTGCTGTCTATTTGTCTGAAACTTTTAGGAGCTGATGATCTTTATGAAAAGATTAGAAAAAGTAACTTTTCTTTATTCTATTTAATTTTTGGATAGAAGTCAATGCTTTCTCACTAAAAAATATGACATCAGACAATGAAGAGTCAAGAAGAGCAAACTTGCCGTTTGAATGGCTTTTGAATTTTATGAAGCATATACTTGCCACTTTTGCGTATTTTTAGCGAAATCTGAACTATAACGCAAAAAAATGTTTGATCAGCCAAATTTTAAAGCCTATTTTGTGCAAGTTCGCACAATTGACAAACGTGTATAGCTTTGCTATGATTTCTGTAGGATGTAGGACAACATATATGATGTGTGATCCTAAATTATTACACTACCATACAAGGAGGATAAGACAATGACGAATCAAGTGCCTAAGACTGATGGACGCGGCTTCCCTTCCGGTGCCTACTTAAACCAGAATCACCCAATGGATCGGACTCAGTGGCTGGAGGACACCTTTCCTGAGTGGGGCAGTTTCTTAAATCAGGAGATTGAGAACTACGAAGTGCCCAAGGGGCAGGTCAGCCTTTGGTGGTGCGGCGGCCCCTCCTGGGTTTTGAAGACCGATGAGGGCGGCGTCTTTATGATTGACCAGTACTGCGGTCCCTCTATGTATACAGAACTGTACTACTGCGGTGTGTGCAAGCAGGCCGGCGCTGACAGCATCAACTGGATCCGCCTGAATCCTCAGGTAATTGATCCTTGGAAGTTCAACCATATTGATGGTATTTTCTGCACCCATGCCCACCAGGATCACTGTGACCTGTATGCTGTGAAGGCTATGACGGCCACTACTGACGCTCCGTTTTATGCGCCTCCCGTGGCTGTAAAGAAGTTGCAGGGCTTCGGTGTCCCCGATGACCGCATCGTGGTTGCCAAGGTCGGCGAATCTGTCAAGGTGAAGGGCGCTGAGGTAGATTTCCTGATCTGCTACGATCAGACCGCCATTAAGACCGGTGAAGGCGATGTGCTGCTGCCCTTCGAGGAAGCTGCCTGCTGCTATCTGTTCAAGACCAGCGCCGGCAACATCCTCTTTATGGGCGATACCTGGTATCATGACGGCTATGTGGCAATTGCGCAGAAGTATGACATCGATGTGGCGATTTTCGATATGGGCTGCAACGCTCCCGGCGCCACCGATAAGATGACGCCGTATGACTGCGCCCGTGTTGGCCAGACTCTGAAAGCCAAGCTGCTGATCCCCGATCACTATGACAACTGGGCAAACACTGCCGGTGACCCTGAGCTGCTGGTGAATCAGTTCACTCGCATCGTCAGTGAGAACACCCCTGAGATTAAGACCATGATTATGCGCTGCGGCGGCCGCTTCAACTATCCCGCAGACAAGGATAAGGGACGTTAAGCTGGGGCTGGGCAGCCGCACCAATACCATTTTGCAGGCCGCCTTCTTCACCCTCACCGGTGTGATCCCTATCGATCAGGCCGTGGCTGAGATGAAAGACGCCATCTATAAGACTTACTACAAGAAGAAGGGGCAGGCCGTTGTTGACATGAACAACGCCTCGATCGATCACGGCATCAACGAACTGGTATCTGTTGATATCCCTGAAAGCTGGCTCACCGCTGAGGACACCCCTGTCCAGCAGGAGAAGCCCGCCTTCATTCGGGATGTTGTGGATGTCATGAACCGTCAGGAGGGCAACAGCCTGCCTGTATCCACCATGGTGAAGTACGGTCTGGCTGACGGCACCTGGCCCGCAGGCACCTCCAAGTTTGAAAAGCGCGGCGCAGCCGTGGAAGTCCCCGCATGGGACTCCTCCAAGTGCCTGCAGTGCAACCAGTGCGCACTGGTCTGCCCCCATGCCGCTATCCGTCCCATTTTGCTGGACGAGGCTGAGGAATCTGCCAAGCCCGCCGAATTTGAGACTGTTGCCGCTAAGGGCATGAACGGCAAGTACACCTACCGGCTTCAGGTCTCTCCCTATGACTGCACCGGCTGCGGCAGCTGCGTGAATGTCTGTCTGGCCAAGGATACTGCCATCACCATGCAGAGCTTGGAAAGCCAGGTCAAAGAAGCGGAGAACTGGACCTATGCCGTGGAAGAAGTCACTATCAAGAAGGATGCTGTCAGTGATAAGAATGTGAAATCTTCCCAGTTTGCCAAGCCCTACTTTGAATTCTCCGGTGCCTGCGCCGGCTGCGGCGAGACCCCTTATATCAAGCTGGTGAGCCAACTGTTTGGTGACCGTATGTACATCACCAATGCCTCCGGCTGTTCCTCCGCTTACGGCGGCTCTACGCCTTCCTCCCCCTACTGCACAGATAAGAAGGGCCACGGTCCCGCATGGGCTATGAGTCTGTTTGAGGACAATGCCGAATACGCCTACGGTTATCTGCTGGGTCAGGATGCCATCCAGAAGCAGTTGATTGCCGCTGTGTCCGCTTTGGCAGCAGATGGCATCGCTCAGGAAGCCTGCGAAGCTTATCTGGAAAACGGTAATAATGCCGCACAGTCCCGGGCAGTCAGCGATGCCCTGCTGGCCGCTATCGAAAATGACAGCAGTGACAATGCCGTATTTATTCGCAACAACAAGGAATTCCTGACCAAGAAGTCCGTCTGGGCCTTCGGCGGTGACGGCTGGGCCTATGATATCGGCTATGGCGGCCTGGATCACGTTTTGGCCTCCGGCAAGGATATCAATGTTCTCGTGCTGGATACCGAAGTGTACTCCAACACCGGCGGTCAGGCATCCAAGTCCACGGCGGCCGGCGCCATCGCCAAGTTTGCTGCCGGCGGCAAGAACACCAAGAAGAAGGATCTGGGCATGATGGCCATGAGCTATGGCTATGTGTATGTGGCACAGGTGGCCATGGGTGCCGATCCCGCTCAGACTCTGAAGGCCATCCGTGAAGCAGAAGCCTATCCCGGCCCCTCCCTGGTCATCGCATATTGCCCCTGCATTGAGCATGGCATGAAGTGCGGCATGGGCCTGAGCCAGTTGGAAGAAAAGAAGGCTGTGGAATGCGGTTACTGGCACCTCTACCGCTATGATCCCCGTCTGAAGCAGGAGGGGAAGAATCCCTTCACGCTGGATTCCAAGGAACCCACCGGTGACTTCCAGCAATTCCTCATGGGACAGAACCGTTACGCCTCTTTGAAGCTCTCCTTCCCCAAAAAGGCACAGGAGCTCTATGATAAGGCCACTCAGGATGCACAGGAGCGTTACAGCGGTTACCGCCGTCTGGCCGATCAGCATTGATCGTATCAAAAGAGCGTGGGAGAGGAGATCCCTCAAGTGGGATGTTCCGGAGGGTGATATGCTCTCTATTGGGAATGTACTCTGCAGATGTTTAGCATTGACTATTTTATAAACCAGAGCAAGCGCCCGGTGCGGTTCAGAACGCACCGGGCGCGGTTTGATTTGCGGAGAAGGGGAGGGCTTTGTGTTCGGTTGCGTTCCTCCAGAAGAAGATGACGGGGCGGCATGGGCGATTTTACTAAAGGGAAACGGCTTTTCGCCGGGGTTCGTAAAATTTCTTCCGAAATTCAAAAAAGCTCTTGCATCGTACACCGGTGTACGGTGTATGATCTTATCGCGAAAAAAGAGGCCGGATACAGAAGGAATGTTGGCCGGAGCCGCTCCGGTGACATTTCGTGTCGAAAAAAGGACGTTTCATGCAGACGGTCACGCAAGGCGCGGAAAATATGCTACACTGAACACCGAAAACTGAAAAACTGTCCGGGGGCGCCCCCGGACCCGTAGGGAGAACTCCCTACGGGAAGATCTCTGTCCGTGGGAGACTGATTCGGACAGAGAAGGAAACGAACAGGAGGAGATCTATGAAGAAGCGTATCTTGAGCTGTCTCATGGCGCTGGCCCTGTGCCTGACGCTGCTGCCAACGGCGGCGCTGGCAGAGGAGACGGAGGGGACGGCACAGACGCCCCCGGCCGTGGAGGAATCGACAGACCCGGCAAACGGGGAAGCGAAGCAGGAAAATCAGTCTGCGGAACAGGAAGAACAGCGGGAGATCCCGACTGTAAAGCAGGACGAGGCCGTGGCCGCCGTGCAGGCGATGATCGACGCTCTGCCTGACGCGGCGGAACTGGACGGCATGGACGATGCGGATGCCATGGCGGTCTACGAGGCGTTTCAGACCGCCTGCGACGCGTATTATGAAACCCTGACCGAGAAACAGCAGGCACAGCTGAAAAACACGGAGAAGCTGGCGGCGCTGTCCGACTGGTTCAGCCAGTCTGCGGCGCTGGCGGCGGGCGGACACCAGCACCCCATCTGCGGCGCAAGCTGTGTGGATGGCGAGAATCACGATAATGTGACTTGGACAGGTACCAGGGATGTAACCGGTCTGCAAGCGGGCCGCCACTACTACCTCATGAACGATGTCAAAGTGAGTGAAACCTGGCATCCGGCAGACGGCGTGGTGCTCTGCCTCAACGGCTACAGCATCACGGCGATTACAAAAAGTATTAATGTTATTGAGGTGGACAAGGGCAAAACCTTTACCCTAACCGACTGCGGCACGGCCGGTACGGTCACGCACGAAGACGAGAAGAGAGGCCGCGGCGTGAAGGTGTTCGGCACCTTCAATCTGTACGGCGGCAACATCACCGGCAACCAAACCGATGGTAATTATAACGACGGCACTACATTCGGCGCGGGTGTCTATGTCGCGACGTACTCCGTTTTCAATATGTACGGTGGCAAGATCACTGGCAACATGGGTTATTCCGGCGGAGGCGGTGTGTACGTTGCCCCTACCTATGCCGACTCATCCCGCGCCGTATTTAATATGTCCGGCGGCGAGATCTCGGGCAACAGCAGCCTTTACGGTAACAGCAGCGGTGTGTATGTGAACGGCGGCGAGTTTATCATGTCCGGCGGCTCCATTACCGGCAACGCTGGCTACGGTGTGTATCTGTGCGATTACAAAAACAATTTCGGCGACACTTGCCCCGGCGCCTTCACCGTCAGCGGTAAGGTAAGCGTCACCGGCAACTATAAAAACGTCTATAACAACGGCACACTTGTTGGCACCCTCGATTACAATGTGTTCCTGTCCACGGGCAAGACCATCACCGTCGAAGGAACCCTGGACGCCGCGTCCAAAATCGGCATCTCCACGCAGGGTGAAGCCAGCGCGGACATCGCCACCGGCGGGGTGGGGGAGGACTATGATAAGATCTTCTCCTCCGACGTGAAGGACAAGGGGTACTCGTTCACAAAAAAGGACGACGGAACGCTCCGTTTCAACGGCCACGACCACAACTGGCAGTTCACCGCAACGACCGAGATGATCAAGGCAAAATGCACCGCTCCAAACTGTCCGGTGACCGCCTCTGGCAGCGATGAGTATAACGGCGGTTCTGTGCGGCTTAAAGTCGAAAACACAACGTACGGCGATCGTTGGAATAACGCATCGGTAGAAGCCAGCAAACAGCCCGCCTGGCGCGGCCCGAAGGCCTTGACAATCGAAATCTATTATCAGAACAGCGTGACCGGCAAGGATCTCGGCACGACCGCGCCCACCCTGCCGGGCTCCTACACGGCCAGCATCACGGTAGAGGGCCAGACCGTGACCCGCGGCTTTAAGATCACCAAGGCGACGCCGACGATCCGAAGCTGGCAAGGTTATCCGTATGGCAAAACATTCGACGGCACCCAGCTTGCCAACCCGGCTTCTGACCGTTTGACGATTTCCGGCGGTACATACAGTGATATTGCAGAGTTTAACTGGTATACTGCCACAAAAAACGAGGGTAATACCTATATCAAGGGTGAAAAGCTGAACGAAAACCCAACTGATGCGGGCGACTACATCATCGAAGCGGTATTTAATGATACGGATACCACCAATGCGGCTACCAGCGAATTGGGCTTGACTATCCAGCAGGCAACTCAATACAACGGAACGGTTCCCGTAGCGGTAAACAACATGCATCCTTCTTCTGTTTCCCAAACCTTTACAGTGGATTTGAGTCAGGAACTGACGAAGAATAAAGTTCGCCACGGTGACTCTCTGGCACTCGCTGCTTTTGGCATTACTTCTCAATCCGACTATGTGGATTTGACTAATACTGCGTTAAACGGTGAAATTTTAACGATTACCATGAAGCCGATGGCCAGCAATCTCGTAGGTATGCGAGCATATGTAACCGTTAATGTGACCAGTCGAAACTACAAGGTTATTCCGGTAGGGATCACGCTGACTCTGCAAGAAAAGCCCACAGCCAATGATATTACCGTTACCATGGACGACTGGACCTTCGGAGAAGCCGCGAAGGAATTGCAGGTAAACGGTCTGCCGACCGGCGTGGAGCTTACCGATCCCGCCGTGACCGTCACCTACACGAACACGAAGGACGGCACCACGTCAAGCAAGCGGCCTACCGACGCGGGCAGCTATACCGTGACCGTGTCCTACGAGACGGACACCGTGATCCACACCGGCACGAAGGATTTCACCATCAGCAAGCGTGAGATCGCCGTCCCGACCGCAGATTCCAGGCAGTTTGAATACACGGGTCAGGAGCAGACCTATGTTTTGGGCAATTTGGCCGATGCGGCCTACTATACCGTATCGGGTGCTATGACGCGGACGGAGGCAGGCAGCCAGAATGTGACTGTCCAGCTGAAGGACAAGAACAACACCGTTTGGGAGGGCGGCACGGACGCGGACAAGACCTATGTGTTCACCATCGCGCCGAAGCCGCTGTCCAAGGTCCCAATCGGCGATTTCCCCGACAAGACCTATACCGGACTGTCTATCCAGCCGGTGGTTGTTCCGGTGGACGGCAATACGGCGCTGACAGAGGATAGGGATTACACCGTTTCCTACGGCGCGAACACCAATGTGGGCAAGGCAACGATCAGGGTCACCGGCACCGGCAACTACGCCGGGACGGTATCCAAGGAATGGAACATCACTCCGGCGGTACTGACCATCTCCGGCGTGACCGTGGCTGACAAGACCTATAACGGCAGCGCCGATGCGACCGTTACTGCCGTGGCCTTTAACGGACTGAAAAACGACGAAAAGCTGGAGATCGGCACAGATTACGAGGTCGTTGGTGCGGCATTCAACGGTGAGAATGTGGATACCGCCGATAAGGTCACCGGTACCGTTGCTTTGAAGGGCACCAAAAAAGCGAAAAATTATACGCTGTCCTCCGCGGCCTTTGAGCAGACGGCTGCCATCGGTCGGGCGGACTATAACGGAACGGCGTCCAAGACCGTAAACATCGTCAAGGGCCGCAGCACTGTGCAGACCGGAACCCTGACGGCAGCAGACTTTTTCCCGGAAGGGCAGATGCCTGACGGGGCGAAGATCACGGCTTGGTCTTTGACGAGCCCCACCACCGCGATATTAAGCGCCGTGAGCGTGGGTGGCGGCAAACTCAGCTACCTCAGCGCGAAGAACATCGCGACTGCATCGAAGGAGAGCGGCAGCGTCACCATTGCCACCACGAACTACAAGGACATCACCGCCACGCTGACCTTCCATCCCACGGATAAGCTGGTTCAAGACGGCTTCAAGTTTGAGAACGGCAGCGTGACCAAGACCTACGGTGACGAGGACTTTACCCTCACCACTACCGGTAAGGTTGAGGGCAGCACCGTGACCTACGAGAGCAGTAAGCCTGCGGTTGCCACCGTGGACGGCACCGGCAAGGTCACCATCAAGGGCGCGGGCACGGCGGTCATCACCGCCAAGGCGTCCGCCACGGAGGATTATGACGAGGCGGCGGCGACCTGCACCCTGACGGTGGAGAAGAAGCCGATCGCCATTCCCACGGCGGATGCCACGGTCTTCACCTATAACGGCACGGAGCAGACCTACGCTCTGGCGGAGGATGGCGCTTACACCATCACCGGCAACAAGCAGACCAACGCCAACGAGACGGGCTATTCCGCCACAGTGGCCTTGAAGGACACCGCCAATACCCAGTGGGCGGACGGAACGACCGCAAATAAGACTTATACGTTTGTCATCGGCAAGGCGGTCATCACCGTCAAGGCCAAGGATCAGAGCGCCTATGTGGGCGACAAGGCCCCCGCACTGGGGGAGGACAGCTGCACCGTTTCCGGTCTGGTGGGCGAGGAGAAGCTGACGACCCAGCCGACGGTGAAGTACGTCGGCGCGGACGGCAAGGAAATCACCCCCGACATGACCAAGACCGGCGAGGTCAAGATCCTTGCCGGCGGCGCGGCGGCCTCCGACAACTACACCATCCGCTATGAGAACGGCAAGCTGACCGTCAGCACCCGCCCCTCCGGCGGTGGCGGCGGCTCCAGACCCTCCACCAACCCCGTTCAGACGGAGGTGAGCAAGGATCCTGACGGTACGGTTTCCCTTTCCAAGACCAGCGCGGCCAAGGGCGACAAGGTGACCATCACCGTGAAGCCGGAGCGTCATTACGAGGTGGACGAGGTGATCGTCCGGGATTCCAAGGGCAAGCAGCTGACCGTCAAGGACAACGGCGACGGCACGTACACCTTTGAGATGCCCGCCGATAAGGTGACGGTGGAGCCTACCTTCACCTGGGTGAATCCCTTTGCGGACGTGGCAAACAGCGCCTACTACGTGGACGCGGTGGAGTGGATGCTCAAGCGTGAGGTCACCCAGGGCACTACGGAGACCACTTTCAGTCCCAACCTGAACTGCACCCGGGCCCAGATCGTCACCTTCCTGTGGCGGGCGGCCGGTTCTCCCGAGCCGAAGGGCACGGTCAGCTTTGCGGATGTTTCCGCAGACAGCTACTACGCCAAGGCGGTGGCGTGGGCCATTGAAAACGGCATCACCGGCGGTACGGGCGATGGCCTGTTCAGCCCTGACGCCGCCTGCACCCGCGCTCAGTCCGCGGCGTTCCTGTACCGCGCGGCGGGCAGCCCCGCTGTGAACGGCAGCGCCGGGTTCAGCGACGTAGCGGCGGACGCTTACTATGCGCAGGCTGTGGCGTGGGCCAAGGAGCACGGCATCACCGACGGCATCGGTGGTGGGCTGTTCGGCTCCGCCAACGACTGCACGAGAGCGCAGATCGCCGCGTTCCTGTGGCGGCTGTACGCGGAAAAGTGAGATCAAGACCTCTTATAAGGATCTTCCCCGGCCGAAAGGCCGGGGAAGATAAGTGTAACGGAACGTTGTGAAACGTTCCGTTACTGTCATGTTGGGGCAGTGCGCGTCAAACCGGGCCGCGTATGAAACAGGGGGCTGGCGGGTTATAACTGGCCCGCCGCAGGGGGCAATGGGCATCCGCATTTCCAAGGTCAAGTAAGTATGAGGACATAACACGCGGACAACAAAAACTGCGTGTAAGGTTTTGAATGCGGCGTCAAACACAGCGGCGGATGGAAGATTTTCTGTGAAAATGGGAGAATACCCCGTATAGAGCGTAGAGTCCACGCACTATGCGTGGACTCTACGCGAAAAACGGAGGTGAGTCTGCAACACTATATCCCCCATGTGGTCGGCACCTGGCTTACAATTTATCCACCGATAAATTGGGAGGTCAGCACATGGAATACGGTTATGCAAGGGTTTCGACCAAGGAGCAGAATGAACTGCGTCAGCTCATCGCCCTGCGGGAATTCGGGTTGACGGACCGGGCGATTTTTGTGGACAAGCAGTCCGGCAAGGATTTTGACCGCCGCAGCTACCAGCGGTTGCTGCGCAAACTGAAAGACGGCGACACGCTTGTGATCAAGAGCATCGACCGTCTCGGCAGAAACTATGAGGAAATTTTGGAGCAATGGCGCATCATCACAAAGGAAAAGGGTGCGGCAATCGTTGTGCTGGATATGCCTCTGCTTGACACGCGGCGGAATCGAGACCTCACCGGAACGCTGATCGCGGACATCGTGTTACAGCTGCTATCCTATGTGGCGCAGACAGAGCGCGAGTTCATTCATCAGCGGCAGGCGGAAGGGATCGCCGCAGCGAAGGCACGAGGTGTGAAGTTCGGCAGGCCCCGCAAGGTGTTGCCGGAAGGGTTCGGCGAAGTCAAAGCACGTTGGGAGCGCGGCGAGCTGTCTGCACGGGCGGCAGGAAAACTGCTGGGCGTCACCCACCGGAGCTTTTTGCTCTGGGCTCAGGATGACGGGTATAAAGAAATCGTTAAGAAAACGCAGAAAGTGAAAAGGGCTGGATAAAAAAGTACAGGTTGCCGACCACAGCGACATACACAAAATCTACATCTTAACCATAGCACTCCCCCAACAGAATAGCAATAGGCCAGCGGCTTAAATCCGACTAAAAAATTGTACTTTTTTATCCACTATGCCAGATACACAATGCGCGATAAAAGACCCTTCCGCCTGTATTGCAGGCGGACAAGTATTCTGCGGGAGGTGAGCAGCGATTCATCCGTCTCTGTACGATTTCTGCGCCGGGCATGAACAAACTCACCTGCTGGCACAATGGGACGATGAACGCAATGCGCCGCTCACGCCGAATGATGTGACCTACGGAAGCCATCAAAAGGTATGGTGGCGATGCTCCCAAGGCCATTCCTATCGTTCCGAAGTTAGAATCCGCACGCGGGGAACGGGCTGTCCCGTCTGCGCGGGCCGCGCTGTTCTGCCGGAGGAAAACTCTCTGGCGGCAAAATTCCCTGATCTGCTTTCGGACTGGGACACAGAGAAGAATTCCCCGCTGCTGCCGACGCAGGTCATGCCGGGAGCACACCGGAAGGTCTGGTGGAGGTGTCCGAAAGGACATAGCTGGCAGGCGAGCGTTGCCAGCCGCGTCACATCAAACGCAGGGTGTCCGTTCTGCGCGGGACAAAAGGTCCTGTCCGGATTCAATGATCTCACTTCGCTGTATCCGCAGCTTGCTGAACAGTGGGATCGTAAAAAGAACGGTGCGCTGACACCGGAGACAGTGAGCGCATATTCCAATCGCCGCGTGTGGTGGCTCTGTGACAAGGGACATTCCTTCTGCGCGGTCATCGCCCACCGTGTGAACAAGGGGAGCGATTGCCCGTACTGCACCAACCGCAAGGTCCTGCCGGGATTTAATGATCTGGAGACCAAGGAGCCGGTGATCGCATCGCAGTGGCATCCGACCCTTAACGGCAGTTTCACGCCGCAGCAGGTAACGCCCGGCAGCAGCCGGAAGGCATGGTGGCTGTGTGAAAACGGCCATGCGTGGAAATCGGTCATCAGCAGCCGTACAGGAAAACAGCGCTGCGGCTGCCCCGTCTGCGCAGGCAGGCCGCTGAGCCAATGTACGGCGATCTCAGCCGGGCGGCCGGAGAAGCCGACACACTGATATAATATGTATCCAATGTACTCAACTGCGGGGAGCCGCAGAAATATATATTCTTAGGAGGAAAGAAGAAAAGATGAAACGCAAACTGCTATCTCTTCTTCTTGCGCTTACCATGACAGTCAGCCTGCTCACGGTAGGGGCAAGCGCGGTAGAGCCAACTTATGACGATATCGCGGGACACTGGGCTGAGGCATCCATCGAACGTTGGAGCGGCCACGGCATCATTCAGGGCAATAACGGTAAGTTCAACCCTAACGGTCAGCTCACCTGTGCCCACTTCGCAGCAATTCTCGCAAGACTCCTGAAGCTGCCCGCAGCCAAGGACGCGGGCTTCTCCGACAATACCCCTGATGCCTGGCATTACGATGCCATCAACCGCTGTGCGGCGGCCGGCATCCTCAAGGGCAACCTCAACGGCACTGTGACCCCCAACGCGCCCATCACCCGTGAGCGCGCCATGGTCATGCTGGGCCGCGCTCTGGGTATCGAGCCCATCGAAAACCCCGACCTGACGCAGTTCACGGACGGCGCGCAGGTGGCCTCTTATGCCCGGGGTATGCTGGCTGCTCTGATCAAGGCGGGCGTTGTGGGCGGCGTGACTGCCGACCAGCTGGCTCCTCAGAACAACATCACCCGTGCAGCCACCGTCACGATCCTTGACCGCGCCATCGGCACCTATGCGGACAAGGCCGGCGAGACGGTCAATGCCAATGGCAAGGGTATCGTCCTCGTTGTGGCGGACGATGTGACCGTCACCGGCGAGGTGAACAAGTTGCTCGTGCCTGCCAATGACATCGAAGTGACCGTTAAGGGCAGCAAGAACATTGATGACATCACGGTCAGCGGCGACAACTCCAAGGTCATTCTGGACAACGCCTCCGCGGACAATGTGACGCTGGACGGTGAAAAGAGCGCAGTTGAGACCAAGAACGGCGCCAAGATCGACAACGTCATCATGAGCGAGAATGCTTCCGGCGCCGCGGTCGATGCTGGTAGCGGCACCACCATCGGCAATGTGGAGAACCATGCTGAGGATGCCACCGTCACCGGCAGCGGCACCGTGAAGAAAGTGGAGTCCGACAAGGACATCACCGTTAAGACCAAGGACACCGACGTCAAGAACATCGGCGATGAGAAGATCACTGTCACCGACAAGAGCGGCAAGGACAGCACCGTCAGCGGCGGCAGCAGCTCCACCACCGGCAGTAGCTCTTCCTCCGGCGGCAGCAGCTCCGGCGGTGGCGGCGGCAGCAGCCACAGCCACAGCTACGCGGATGCCTGGAGCTATGACGATACCTATCACTGGCATGCCGCTACCTGCGGACACAATGTCGTCAGCGGCAAGGCTGAGCATACCTATGGGGAGGATCACAAGTGCACCGTTTGTGGTTCTGCCGATCCCGCTCAGGCTGCTGCTTCCATCAACGGAAAGAACTATCTGACGCTGCAGGAGGCTGTTGCCGTAGGCGGCGAAGTGAAGCTGCTGAAGGATGTTGACATCTCTGAAACTGTCATTGTTACAAAGGCTGTCAAGCTCGACTTGAATGGCAAGACCATCAGCAACACAAATGACCTGTGGGAAAAGCGCGCGGATGATTGGTCGCTGCTTTCCGTCCGCGCCGGCGGCGATTTGACCATTACTGGCAACGGCACACTCAAAGCCAAGGAAAATGACTGCTATGCAGTCGATGTGCAGGATGGTGCAACGCTCACCATTGAGAATGGTACCTTTGTCGGCAACATCCATGCCGTGTATGTGTATCAAGGTGAATTGACCGTTAAGGGCGGTGCTTATTCCATTCAGCAGAAGTATCCCGACACAGCCAAGGCTGACGAATTCGTACTGAACTGCTATGACAAGCACCGCACAGAGGGCACTGCCAAGATCACCGTCACCGGCGGCACATTTGTAAAATTCAATCCCGCCAACTGTGCCGCTGAGGGCGCAGGCACCAACTTTGTCGCCGCAGGCTATGCGGCAAAGAAGCTCGAAGATGACAAATATGAAGTCGTTGCGCTCTTTGACGGCGGCACCGGTACGGCGGAAGATCCGTTCCTGATTGCAACATCCAAGCAGTTCAAGGCCATCGATCAGCTCAATGGCGCACCCTATTGCTTCAAGCAGACTGCAGATATTGCGGTTGCCGCCGGTGATGAGGTCACGAAATTTGCCGGTGTATACGATGGCGGCAACCAGGAACTCTCCAGCGCCCGCACTTCCGGAAAATTTGCTGCTCTCTTTAATGTTGCTGGACTTTCCGGACATGCCACTTTCAAGAATATCCATGTGACGATGGGGGAGCTGGCTACCAGTCTGCTCTCCTGCGCTGACTGGGGCACGAGCTACGGCGCGGACTTCGAAAATCTCACCTTTACCAGCACATCCGAACTGACCAAGGCCAACAGCAATAACTTTGGCTTTGTGGTGATCAATGCAATCTACACGGACAATGGCGATCCGGCAACCTATAACTTCAAAGATATCACAGTGAATGTCAATCTTCAGAACGCCGGCACCTGCACCGGTGTGCTCATTGGTTCCGGTCCGTGCTTCAATGTCAACACTACAATGAACTTCATCAACTGCACGAACGATGGTACGATCACCGGTACAAGTTCTGTCGGTTTCCTGTACGGCAACTCTGCCTACATTGAGAGCCTTGATGAATCTGGTACGATTACGGTTACGAACTGCACAACCAATGCTGTAATTAAGTCTACCAAAGACTCTGCCGACGTCGCTTTTGCTCCAGGTACTTCCAAGAGCCAAAAGGCGGTCGAATTGAATACTTCCTATCAGCAGGCGGACAAGTATATCGTCGGCAATTGTTTGAACGGCAAGACTATCAGTGTCACCCAGAACGCCGAGGCAGACAAATTCTCCATCGCCATTGACGATGCGTCCGACTATACTTACAAACTGGTATTGAATGTTGCGGCTACCTATCGGACGTTGGACGGCGAAGCGTGGGATGAGGCTGATGTTGCTAAGATCCCGAGCAATTGGGATGAAGCTTGGAATGTCTCCAACGGTCTGAAGTATCTGATTGCGCTGAACAAGGATGCAAGTGCTGCCGACGAGCTCAACAGTTTCCACGCCTATGATAAACGCACCGCAACAAGCAAGGGCATTGATACGGATGCACTCAGCTACAACGAGGACGGATACGCCATCGTTGTCAAGGACGGTACAAACTGCATTGTGTTCAATACAACGGAAGATACCTATATTGATAGCAATGTTTCCATTCTTGTGTACGCCTATTCTGGCAATACACTTGTTGGCACAAAGGCCATTTAAAGAATCCAACGCATGCAGCAAGCGCCCGAGCAGATGCTCGGGCGCTTGTCCTGTCCGGAGGTAAGCGATTGAACTTATTGAGCGGCAAACCGGGTCGCATATCAAAAGGGGGGCTGGCGGGGCATGTGACGATAAGGTACAATATTGAGCACTTACATTAAAACAGCAAGGCTCGATCTCCCAATCGCATGAGAGATCGAGCCTTGCTGTTCTTTTGAGCGTCAGAGCGCAGCCCTGGACACTCGACCGGCAAAGCCGGTCTTGCTTGCCGTTTTCAAGAAAGGGCCGTTCATTGCCGGCCACTCTCTATCGGCAATCTGACATCCTCGGTACACCGACATGTCAACTTTGTACTTCCGTTTATTCTACCAAAGTTTTTCGCAAAAGTCAACACAAATTTTTGGCACAACTCTTGTGCAGCTCTTGCGCGGACTCTTATGGTTTTTAGGAAGTACTTTTATAATATGCGCGGGATCGGCCATTGTCATACCATCGTCTCACTTGATCTCCATCACTTTCTCCCGATCAAGATACATCTCTACATATCCGTCTGTCGAGATCTTGATCGCCATACCATAGTGAGAAAGCGTCCTGCAGGCTGCACCTCTGGCGCCGCCGGAGGATTCCGGGTCACTGCGTATGATCGCGCCAAACGCGACCGCGGTGCCGTCTGCGGACAGAATACACGCGCCGTCCATCGCCGTTAATTCACTGCGCAGCTTGCGGTCAAGATCAGGAAAGGCTTTTCCGGCGATGAGCAGATTAAGTACCTGACGCTTGATTTTTACGATCTCTTTGTCCTTTGACGAGAGCATTCCCAGTTCTTTCTCATCCGGTTCAATACGCAGATTGTCGTATGCTTTCAAAACGCAAGCGCCATTCTCCGCTTCAGGACGCCACAGATCTTCCGGAGCCGTTACGACCGCGAGGATCCCTCCGGTGTGCGCAAAGGAGACATCCAGCATAGTGGCGTAGATCTCATGCAGCAGTTTTCCGTCCCACATATTTCCCCTGCTGCAAGACGCCGCGCGGAATGCCTCAAAGCTGAAATTCAGCCACCGCAGATTCCGCTTAACAAATTTGATCTGGCGATCCTTTGACAGGACGATATCACCATTGTTAAGCAGAAATATTCCAATCGCGCCATCATGGACATTTTCGTGGATGCACTGAGAAAAACGGAGGGGGAGATAGGACGAGACCTTGTGCAGCGGGATCGCCCCGTCGTTCTCTGTCAAAGAGAGAAACTTCACAAAGTTGCACTCCTTGTCCAGTTGAATGACAGAATGAATGCAGTCGGTCAAAACCGCGGCGTAGTCATCGCCAAGAAATTTGAACCAATCCTTTTTGAGAAGCTTTACCTGTTCAGCTTTCGGCGAAATAACAAATCCAAAGGTGACCTTTTTGCCCTCGTAGGTCTGCACAGCCCATTTTTCCAGCAGATCCATCAGTTCTTCTACCGCGTCATTTTTTGAACCGAACAGCCATGTGCAGATGCCGCGCTGAACAGCCAGTTGAAAAATCTTTTCCCTGTGGATCTGAGAATAAAAGGGCACTCGCTCCCGAAAGGAATCCGGATGGTAGGGCGACACTTTGAAAAACGCTCTGCACAGGTTTTCGGCCAGACGTTTCGTATCCTCTGTGACCGATTCCACACACTCCACCCCAAAAATGGGCCAGCGTTTGTTGGTAAAGGTCAAGCTGCCGCGTTCACTGTCGTATATAACAACCGGCAGCTCCCCTGTTAAATTCGTTTTCTGCTCCGAGGTGTCCATGAGTGGGCGGTTCCTCTGCGGCAGCCCCATCAGGGGCAGCACATAACGCAAAACGAAATTTTGATATTCTTTCCGAAAATCTCTCAACGACATGGCCCATACCTCCCTCCACATATCAAAGAATAGCATACACTGTTGTTCCCCGCAAATCAAGCGATTATCACAAATAGATTCTTTTTGCCCCAATGTCCGACAGAAACCGCCGCGGGAGAAAGGCCTCCTGATCCGGCGCGGACGCCACATACAACGGCGGCGTACCGTCTGACGCTTATTTTTGTTCCGCTCTGGCTTTGCGCACACAAAGGCTCCAAGGTCTGTGCCGTTCACCGTCAGGCGGGCATGGGAACAAACGGGGAATTGGGTATTTTTTCTTGTGTTTTTCTGCCGTTTCCTGTAAAATGATATCTTCAAAGGCAAAACCATGCAAATCAAACGCAAAGGAGACAACACATGAAGCACAAGCGAAGCGGCAGAGTGACGGCTCTGCTCCTTTCCGCTGTCCTGACGCTCTGCCTGCTCCCTCTGCCGGTCAGGGCCGCGGGCGCGGAGACGGGCGTTCAGCTGGGCGATTACATTCAACTGGGCCGCTACGACGGCGAGCCGATCTTGTGGCGCTGCGTCAGCGTGGACAAAAACGGCCCGCTGATGCTCTCGGACAAGGTACTGTGCGACTCTATGCCCTATGACGCGCAGACCAGCGAGAATTCCGCCAACGGCTCCCACCGCCGCAGCAGCAACCGGAGCAAATACGGCTCCAACCACTGGCGCGACAGCGATATGCGCTCGTGGCTCAATTCCGACGCCGATGCCGGACAGGTGGAATGGCTTTGCGGCAACCCGCCCAAGGACGGCTATATCTTGGGCGGCGGCGCGTATGACGGCAAGGCGGGCTTCCTCAACGGCTTTACGCCGGACGAGGCCGCCGCCATCAAAACGGTGACGCAGCGCTCCATCGTTTCCCATCCGGAGTACACCGCGGGCTACATCGACGCGCCGGGGGCCGACCTCCCCTACAACACCGACATCGGCTCGGTGGCGGACGGCTACGAGGGCGCGCATTACGAAAACATCACCGACAAGGTGTTCCTGCTGGACGTCAAGCAGCTCCATACCGTCTATGAAAACCTCGGCGGCTACTACATCGGGCAGAACCGGAACGGCATCAGCTGGAACTATTGGCTGCGGACGCCGGTGACGGACTGCAACCACGATATGCGCTATGTGACCACGCAGGGGAGCATCGGGCGCGACGCGCCCTGCAAGGGCTACTACGGCGTCCGTCCGGCGTTCTATCTGGACACGGCGTATTATGCCGTGACCTCCGGCAGCGGCACGGCGGCTGACCCCTATGTGGGTTCCGCGCCGGGCAAGCCGGCGGACAGCACCCCTCTTTCTCCCGCCCAGCGGGACACCGGCGACGGGAATTGGGATGTGGACACCGAGACGTATCTTCAGGTGGAGATGAGCGACTACTACACGAAAGATCCAGAATACGCCAACGCCACCATTCCGGTGTATGTGATCCAAAAGCCCCGCAGCGACACGGAAAACATGGTGATCCTGTTCTGCGCCGAGGGCTACACCAAAAGCCAGCAGGCGGATTTCATCAAGGATGTTCAGCGGCTGTGGCAGGCAACGCTGAATACGGAGCCGTACCGCAGCATGGCGGACCGCTTCAATGTCTATGCGCTCTGCACGGCGTCGAAGGACGGCTTTAACGGCAGCAGCACGTTTTTCCAGGCGAATAAAAACGGCATCTCCGTCAACCACGGAGGCTGGAGAAACCACATTTTGGAGCGCATCATAGGCACGTCCTTCATCGAAAAGATCCATGACGCGCATATTCCCAACACGACCGTGCCGGAGGCCGATGAATACAGACAGTATGATTACGTTTATGAGCACATCAACCAGTTTGTTGTGCTGGCGAACAGCGGGGAATATTTCGGCGGCTCCCACGATGAGATTAAAAGCGGCATCCACTATATTCTGGCAGCCGCGAAACACGACTCTTCCCCGTTTATCCTGCGCCATGAGCTGGGACACGGACTGTTTCATTTAGGCGACGAGTACGCCACCAGCTCGACCCCCGTGGGGGAGGCGTCCTACAGCGCCTCGCTGAATATCTCTCACACGGCGGAGCCTACGCAGGTAAAGTGGAAGAACATGCTGGGCTTCCGTAATACCTATTCCTGCCCGCACAGGGACGATTCGTATGTGTACAATTCCAGCTTCGAGTGCCTCATGCGGGAGAATAGAAGAAACGAGTTCTGCGATGTGTGTACCCTTCAGGGCACCAAGCGCATGAGCCAGCTGATCTCCGACCCGCCCGCCCTCTATGCGGCGGTCCCGGAGGTGAAGCTGTATACCGGCAACTATAAAAATCCCACCGAAAACCCCGAGGCTTATAGGGATCCAAAATACTCCGGCTATTGGAGGTATCAGCAGGATCGGGAGAGCCGCCTTTTGAGCGGCAAAGACAACTTCTCTCCGGCCATGAAGGGGCAGGAGATCGAGCTGCGCACCATCGTTCAAAACCTCTCCGACACCGAGGAGCAGACCGTGACGCTGCGCCTGTGGGTGCAGCACGCTGACGGCAGCCGGGCGGTCACGGCAGACGGCGGAGACGTTTGGGCGGAAAAGGTCTTTACCGTTCCCGTCTGGAGCGAAAAATCCAAGTTCTGGCCCAAGGGCGCGCTGGAATACACAGGCAGCGACTTTGATTCCGGCCTTGTCAACTGCTCTCTTGTCTACCGAATTCCGGAGAACGCCCAGCTGCAAAGCGGCGATACCATCGGCTTTGAGGTGGTGGACGGAGCGGGGAATACCCTTGCCACCGACGGCACCGAAAATCAGTCCTACACCGACGTTACCATTCAATATGAATTGGAGGACGGCACGGCGATGCCCAACACCGCGCCCTCCGTTCTGCCGGTCCCGACAGGCGCAAGCGTGAACTGGCAGCCGCCTCAGACCCTGAACGGCCACGCCTTTGTCGATATGAAGGACAACGGCTCCACGGTTACCTTCGTTTATCAGGAGACCTCGGAGCAGCCGGAGGTAAAGACCTACACGGTGCGCTATGACTGGGGCGAAGCCCCCTCCGACAGGACGCTGCCCACCGACAGCAGGGCTTATCGCAGCGTGGAGCAGGCGATGGACGCTGTGGATACCACTTTCACCGCTGATTCGACCTCCAACGCGCAGAACGGCGGCCTGACCGGCACATGGGCCTTCTCCGGCTGGGACGGCGGCACCTTAGAGGGCATGACCGTGGTGTTCCGCGGAGCATGGCACTTTACTCCGGACGGCGGCTCTGCGGGCGGCACAACGCCCTCTCAGCCCGGCGGGTCTACGGGCGGCAGTTCCGGCGGTGGCGGTAGTTCGTCCGGCAGTTCCGGCGGTTCGTCCTCCGGTGGTGGCGGTGACACAGCGTCCGCCAAGCCTGAGACCGCCACCAAGCCGGACGGTACGAAGGTGGAGACGGTCACCAAGCCAGACGGCACGAAGGTTCAGACCGAGACCAAGAAGGACGGCTCCGTGACCAAGACGGAGACGAAGAAGGACGGCAGTTCCGTCACCGAGAACAAGGCTGCTGACGGCTCCACCGGCACGGTGAAAACCGACAAGAACGGCCAGACCACGGCGGAGACCACCCTCAGCAACAAGGCCATCGAGGATGCCAAGAAAAACGGCGAGGCCGTGAAAGCCCCCGTGGAGGTCGAGGCCACCAAGAACAGCAGCACCGCTCCCGTGGTGAAGGTGGAACTGCCCAGAAACTCAGGCGAAACCAAGGTGGAAATTCCCGTTTCCAACGTGAAGCCCGGCACGGTGGCAGTGCTCGTCCACCCCGACGGCACGGAGGAGATTTTGAAGAACTCCGTTCCCACGGAGGACGGTATCCAGTTGACTGTCAACGGCGGTGCGACCGTGAAAATCGTTGATAACTCTAAGAATTTTGCCGACACGAGAAATCATTGGGCAAAGGACGCCATCGACTTCGTCAGCGCCCGTGGGCTGGTGAACGGCATGAACGATTCCATTTACGCCCCCAACAACTCCACCACCCGGGCGCAGCTGTGGACGATCCTCGCCCGCCAGAACGACGCGGACTTGACCGGCGGCAACACTTGGTTCGAGAACGCGCAGAATTGGGCGAAGGAGAAGGGTATCTCTGACGGCGCGAACCCCAACGCCGCTATCAACCGTGCCCAGATGGTGACGATGCTGTGGCGGGCCGAGGGCCAGCCCGCGGCAGGCGGTACGGCAAGCTTTACCGACGTTTCCGCCGACAGCTACTACGCGCAGGCCGTGGCATGGGCCATTGAAAACGGCATCACCACCGGCGTGGGCGGCGGCAAGTTCGACCCCACCGGCGCCTGCACGAGAGCGCAGATCGCCGCGTTCCTGGCACGCTCCATGAAGTAAGCGACACTGGGGAGAAAGACCGAACCGCATTGATAATGGCAGGCACATTCGTGTCTGCCATTATTTTGCGGAAAATCGAGATCAAGACCTCTTATAAAATCCCTCCCCGGTTCGGATTTTGAACCGGGGAGAAACGTTTTCGTCTTTCCGGCCCAGCTCTGGGGCGCCCTAAGAAGGGTGAAACCAGAGACAAGGCTCAGGACTATCGGGATGAGTGCGAGCATGTGGAAGTGGAGCGCAGATTCAGTCTGGCGAAGCGAAAATGTGGCATGGGGCTGGTCACTGCAAAGCTGCGGGAGACTGTGGCCCATGTGATCGTCATGTCCGTTCTGGTGCCGAATCTCCGCAAGATTCAGCACGCCATTTTGCGTTTGCTTACATCTCCCTTTATCCAAACTGCATTGATAGATTGCCAGCTCATTAGAAACTCCTCTTCAGCTAAAAAACATCTCCAAACTGGCTCGAGAAAGTATTGCAACCCTGTAATTACCGTTTTGAAAGGAATCTCCGGATCGCCTAATGTTTTTAGAAAATATCTCCATTTGATTTGCATATGCTGGGGGATCTGGCCAGGAAACCCGGGGCATGGCACAACAGCCAGGTCCGCGAAAATATTCACTGTCCCCTGCGGAATTATCTGGATGAGATGGACAAGGCCGGGCTGCGGCAGGTAATGACCCAGATGCAGGAGTTGGCAGGCCGGTATGACTTTGATATTGCCCTCAACGCCGTGGAACAGATGCTGACTCGCCGAAGTCAGGGCGAAGAGGTTGGTGCGGAGTATCTGGCAGGTCTCATGTCCATGGGGATCCAGCACGCCAATGATGCCGGTCTGGAGCGCTATGATGAGCTGCTGAAAGAAGAGGTGTGCTGATGGAACGGGCATTGATCCGGCAGGAAATCTCTAAAGCCTGTAAGCGGCTGGCCCTGACCCAGCAGGTGGTGACCATGTGCGAACTGGAGGCCACCCCCAGGCAGGAGGAATTCCTCTACCAGGTGCTCAGCCAGGAACTGGCTTACCGGGAGCGCCTGCGGCGGGAACGGCTGCTGAAGCGGGCTGCATTCCCTGTACGCAAGACGCTGGACGACTATGAATGGACAGCCCTGCGCTTACCGGCGGCCTTGCCGGCAGAGGATGTGACCAGCTGCAACTTTGTGCGTATGAAGCGCAACCTGATCCTCTATGGTCCGGTTGGAACCGGAAAGACCCATCTGGCCATTGCTCTGGGCGTTGCAGCCTGCGAGGCTGGCTTGGAGACCAGGTTCTTTACTGCTGCGTCTCTGGCCACCAAGTTGGATGAGGCACGCCGGAGCGGCAACCTGGAGAAACTGCTACAATCCATTGACCGGGCGGAACTGGTAATTCTGGACGAGTGGGGTTATCTTCCACTGGAGAAGGAGCAGGCACAGCTCCTCTTCCAACTGATCTCAAGCTGCTACGAGCGCCGGAGTCTCATCATTACCACCAATCTGGAGTTTTCCAAGTGAGGCACCATCTTTACCGATGACCAGATGGCTGCGGCTATGATTGACCGCCTGGCACATCATGGTCACCTGCTGACCTTTGAGGGGCAGAGTTACCGCCTGCGCAACGCTCTCATGCGGGTAAAATAGCGTGGCAAAATCAGGGAATTTATTTGGCAATTACCAGGGAATTCCCGTGGCAATACCAAGGAATTTGCTTTGGCAAAACCAGGGATTTTTACTTGACAGATTACACTTTTCCGGCTGATCCGCTGCCGTACAGGTCATGGCTGACAAGAGATGTGTAAATTATGCCTCCGTTGCCTCCCGCATGGGAAAACACCCGCGCTCTGCTCGGAACGCAAGCCACAGCGAATGAAACAGCAGATTTTCTACCCTTGTAAATTCCGGCGTGTGAGCCACATGTGTCCGGAGATTTAGCCACACCAGTCCGGACTTTTAGCCACGGCTGTTCCGGGGGCCAACCACGGTGGTCAGAGGGGCGGTCAGCCCCTCTGATTTGTTTGTTAGGCGTTGTCCCAGCGGAAGATAATTTTTCTGGACTGTTCATAAATGTCCTGTTCGGTCCATTCGAAGCAATCGTCCAACTCTTTAGAGAAAATTATCAAAATCTCCCGCTTGGCTTGCTCGGCATTGCGCTTGTTATGGAACCACCAGGCATATCTGGTGTCCAGCAATTCACGGGTCAGGGTCATGTCATTCCTCCCAGTGTAAATTTCGGAGCGTGAGCACCACCTGCACGGAGGTTTAGCCCTGGCATCACGGTAAAATAGCTCCACCCTAACGGACAAGAGCACCAATAGCCCTTATACTGATGACAGCACGCGAAATGCGTGACTAGACTTTCCTGCGGAAAATCGTGTGCCAACAGGGATGCTCACGCCCCTATTGGAAACCCAGCGTCAAAGGGAATTCTCCCCTCTGAACTCCTCACATTTCCTTCGCAGATAGGTACCCAAACTGTAAAATGCCGTTTGAAATACCTGCTCAGAAAATGCAAAAGGAAGTCCGTACCGATGAGCGGCGGACTTCCTTTTATGCTGACAATCTGAAATCGTAACAATACTGCTTTCGATTGTCAGCGCCTGTGAGGGGACATGATGCGTAGCAGACGACAGCTAGATTTCAATTTTATCATTACTGCAAAAATGAGAAAATTACGATTGACGGTGATGCAATTCACGGATATACTGTAATTGCATCATTAAATAGTATTTGATGAAATTGAACGCCGAATGAGGAATTTGAATGAGAGATTTCAACTTCAAAGCAGAATATCAAAAGCTCCTGACGTCGGAGGTCGTGGCGTATCTGACGCAGATCCACGAGTACAAGGGGCAGCAGAATCTTTTTATCGAGGCCAAAGCGGATGCGCTGTCCAATCTCTTGGAGGTTGCGAAGATCCAGAGCACCGAAGCGTCCAACCGCATCGAGGGCATCATCACAACAGACGACCGCCTGAAAAAGATTGTCCGCGAAAAGACCATGCCTCAGAGCCGCAGCGAAAAAGAGATCGCCGGATACCGTGACGTGCTGGCGACGATTCACGAGAGCCACGACTATATCCCGCCAAAGCCGACGGTCATTTTGCAGCTTCACCGGGACCTGTACAAGTTCAGCGGCAAGTCCATCGGCGGCAGCTTCAAAAACTCGGATAATGTGATTGACGAAGAACGGCCGGACGGCCGGAAGATCGTCCGGTTTGAGCCTGTCTCTGCGTGGGAAACGCCGGGGGCGATGGCAGCACTTTGCGACGCCTTCCAGACGGCCGCACAGGACGCCGAGCTTGACCCGCTGCTGCTGATCCCGATTTTTATTCTGGACTTTCTCTGCATCCATCCCTTTAACGATGGCAACGGACGCATGAGCAGGCTCCTGACGCTGCTGCTTTTGTACCGCTCTGGCTATATCGTGGGCAAATATATCAGCATCGAAAAGCTGATTTCCGACACCAAAGAAACCTATTACGAGGCTCTGCAAGCCAGCTCTTACAACTGGCACGAAGGGACGAATGATTATGCGCCCTTTGTCACCTATATGCTGGGCATTCTTACGGCGGCGTACCGGGATTTTGAAAGCCGGATTGAGCTGCTGACCACCAAGGGACTTTCCAAGCCCGACCGGGTGCGGGAGATCATCAAGAACCACCTCGGTAAGATCACTAAGAGTGAGATCATGGCCAAATGCCCGGACATCAGCCAGATCACCGTCCAACGCGCCCTGGCGGAGCTGCTGAAAAATGGGGAGATTACCAAGCTCAGCGGCGGACGCTACACAGCGTATGTCTGGAGCGGGGAGGAAATGCTATGATGAAAAAGTCATGGACGAAGTGGATATTGGCTGCTGCTATAGCACTGGTACTAATTGTTGGCGTCCCCATCATAATCAACGAGTGCTACAAAACGAACAGCGGCTACATGACTATGTGGGATGCCGCGGATGTGCTTGCCTATTATGGGACGATCTTAGGAGCGCTGGTGGCGGTTGCAACTGTAGTTGTGACAATTCTATTTACCTATAAACAGATTCAACGCGATAGCTATCTTAGACGGGAGAATGAAAAATGGTTCGATGTAGAATCGGTATTCTCAAATGCGCTGAACACCATTAATTTAATGCCGACTTTAATAGAAACAATGGATATTGATGGAATTGAACCGAAGGAAGCAATTAAGCAGATTCAGTGATATCAAGTAAATGCTAACATATGCTTGGATCAGATTCTTACTTCTCTTGATTCTGCAGATTATCGCAAAGTCAGAACACTGTCAAACTCAATGGAACGAGCCAGAGAAAAATTTTGCCAAGTCATGCAGAATAGAGCGGAAATCTATGAGAAACTATTTCGAGTTAATGAGAAGGAAGATGCAGAGAGAATCCTTGAGGTGGAAAAACAGGAACAACAGTCACTTCCGATTCGGGTGCGCATGAGGTGTCAGGAAGCTGTCGCAAGAGCGCATGGATTAAATTTTGACGAACTTAAAATTGAACTGGAACAGCTCAACGAGGATACAGCCAAAATGCATGCGGATATTTTTAGGCCCTTGCTTCAACTTAAACAGAGGACGTTTGAGTTGATTCGTACTGAATTAAGTCAAAAAGCTGATCGTATTTTAAACTTTGGAGGAGATACTCATGCCGACACTTGAATGGATTGGAAAAAGCAAGGTGATCAATCACCATCAGGACGTGCCGTTTCGGGTGTTGGAGCGCAAGTACAGCTTTGATGAAAACGGACAGCACAACGAAGATAACGGCAGCGAAAATATGATCATCCGGGGCGATAATCTGGAAGCCCTGAAAGCCCTGCTGCCCCGGTATGAGGGGCGCGTCAAGTGTATTTACATCGATCCGCCATACAACACCGGCAACGAGGGCTGGGTCTATAACGATAACGTCAATGACCCGAAAATCAAAAAGTGGCTGGGCGAGGTCGTCGGCAAAGAGGGCGAGGACCTGACCCGCCATGACAAGTGGCTGTGCATGATGTACCCGCGGTTGAAGCTGCTGCAAAAGCTGCTGGCGGACGATGGTGTTATTTTCATCAGCATTGATGATACGGAGTATGCCAAAAATGTTTTAAGGCGGGAGCGGCGCAAGCTGCTGCCGCCTTTTCTACAAAAATAACAGCGCTTTGAGGGGATGTCAAGGGCGGAGGCGTCAGCCTCCGTTCATCTCGACTCTTGACATTCCGGTTGCAGCCGGTCAGTCCAGCATGCGGTCGGCAAAGAACACTGCCAACTGTGTGTGAATTACGCTCCAGTCCTGCCGCCTTCCGGTCCACTTCTTCGTAATATCCATCATGGCCAGATACAGCATCTTCAGCAGACTGTCATCCGTAGGGAATACCGATTTTGCCTTGGTCACTTTCCGAAGCTGCCGGTTAGCGGTACCTATATCCGTGTGCACCGAAAGTCTCTTGCCAAGGCGAAGGAAAAGCTGAAGCTTCTTACAAAGCGCAACCGTGGACGCAATGTCCGCAGGGTAATGCAGGAAGTGAAGGAGTTCATCCGCGGCTGGATTGGCTACTTTCGAGCAGCCGATATGAAACGAACGTGATGTCCTGGGATAAATGGATGCGGCGCAGGATCCGAATGTACATTTGGAAGCAGTGGAAGAAGCCCAAAACAAAGGTGGCCAACTTGAGAAAGCTGGGCGGCCCGGCTGACAAGGCTTACCGGTGGGGAAATTCCAGACTGGGTTGTTGGCGTATCGCCGGTAGTCATGTATTAGAATGTTCCATTACAAACGAAAGACTCGCAGCAGCGGGATACTTTAGTATCCTCAACTACTACGAGTCCTTGCACTTATGCGGTTGAACCGCCGTGTACCGGTCAGTACGCACGGTGGTGTGAGAGGTCGGCTCTCTATTTACGAGAGCCTCCTACTCGATTTTTCTATGATATTTTGCAGAGCGGCGTACGCATTTTGCGCGGTGAATATGCCGGCCGAAAACTACACCCTAACCGTTAGCCGTCCGACACCCTGACCGCTGAAAACGGACACCCTTTCCGCTGGTCCTACACCGAGGTCGTGGTGCATGCACCACCACGTCGGTCCACGGACACCGCCCAAATGGTGCACAGCGGCCGGGCACATGGTGCACCCGGCCGCCGGGGAAATTACTCTGTCATACCCATGCGCTTGCGCATTGACTCGCCCTCGATCTGAACCGTGTACGCGTTGTAGATGATCCGGTCGCAGATCGCGTCCGCCAGAGTTGGATCATACAGATTTTCATGCCACTCACTGGTGTCATACTGGGAGCAGAAGATGGTGGACGCCACCTTGTTCCGAGCTTCCACCAGTTCCAGTACATCCCGAGCTTCTGCCTCCTTCAGCGGGTACAGCAGCCACTCGTCCAGAATGAGCAGCTTCACCTTTTTCAGTTGCTTCATATATTCCCGATGGGTCCCATCCCTCCGGGCCACAGCGATCTCCACCAGAAGATCCGACAGCCGGAGATACCGAGCGGCGTAGAAGTTCCGGTTGGCCGCCACACCCAGGGAACAAGCCAGGAATGTCTTTCCAGCACCGGTAGCGCCCAGGATGATCACATTTCGTGTCTCCTGAATGTACGAACAGGATGCCAAGCGGAGGATCTGCTTCCGATCCAGATGCCGTTCGGCAATATACTCGATATTCTCCACGCTGGCCTGTGTATCTGCATATCATCACGCTGATCGTCTATGGCCTGCTGGGCTTGCAGTATGATGCCAGCTCCGTGGACTCCGAGGTGGTGACCATGATGACGGCGGCGATTCAGGAAAACTTCCACATGAATATCCTGCTGCTTCTGCCCGCCGTGGCGGTCATTGTCATGGCGATCTGCAAGTGTCCCTCCATTCCCACGCTGATGGTCTCCACTCTGGTGGCTGTGGTGTTGGCGATGCTCGTTCAGGGGCAGACGCTCTCCGGTATTTTGAATATTCTGGACAGCGGATTCTCCATTGACACTGCGCTGCCCGAGTTCAACCGGCTGGTGAACAGAGGCGGGCTGCAAAGTATGCTGTGGACGGCGGCTCTGGGTATCCTCGGTATGCTGTACGGCTCCATCATGGAAAAGACCGGCTTGCTGGAGGCTCTGCTATCCAAAATGGATCCTCTGGTGAAGTCTACCGGCGGGCTTGTCACCGCTGTTGTCCTGACGTGCACGCTGCTGCTGATGGCAACGGCATCTCAGACCTTGGCGATTGTGGTGGGCGGCAGAATGTATATCGGCGAGTTCAAGAAGAAAAACCTCCTGCCTCAGACCCTCTCCCGTACCTTGGAGGACTCCGGCACGATCATCAGCCCTCTGGTTCCTTGGTCTCTGTGCGGCGCCTATATGGCGGGCACCTTGGGGGTCTCCACCATGTCGTACCTGCCCTTTGCCATGTTCTGCTGGCTGTGCCCTGTACTGGCCATTGTATATGGCTTTACCGGCAAATTCTTCTGGAAGACCGGCGAAAAGTCCAGCCAGAAAGTCTACCAGCTCAGCACATTGATGGAAGCGTCCTGATAAATTCATTGAGATAAGACCGCACCAAGAGCAGAGCAGCTGCCACAAGTAAGCGAAAAGGCTTATTTTTGTGGCAGCTGCCTTTTTCACGCGAGACAAGGCCGGGCGGCGCCCGACAGAAACACTCGGACAAAACTCACATGAGACATATTATGCGCGCACAAATACTGGCAGACACGGATGCGGCTGCCGGTATTTTGCGGCAAACGAGATCAAGACCTCGTAAGTAGGAGAACGTGACACGCAGATCACAAAGACTGTGTGTAAGAACGGGAAACTGTGTCGGCAATCCGGACGGCGCATCGGCTGCGGGTATGGGCCGGCTCCTCCGGGCAGCAGGCCATGACGCTCCCGGAATCTCCCAAAAGCCGGAAGCAGAGGTACGATGCTGTGTGATGGCGGGGAGAACTCTCAAAATTGACAGAACCTCTGCGGAGCGTACCGATATGTTGCTATTTTGACGCAGGTTCGGTATAATTGCGTTATATCAATGGACAATTTTAATTGTACCCGCTGAATAAAGCTATTGCGCGTTTTTGCGGCAAATGAAGAGGAGGCTGCCTATGGATGCATTTGAATACAGCGAATCCGATGTGCTTTATACGCAGCTCAGTTTCTTCCAAAAATTTATGAAGCGTCACTCTTTGGACAAAATGACTGCGCTCCAGCTCTTTAAAGAAAATGAGGTTTTTGAGATCCTTTCGGATTGCTACGAATCGGTACAGCTTGACGGCGATGGCGAAATTTTGGATGACATCGATGCTTTGCTCAGAAATAACGGGGTGACCATAGAATGATTCTTTATCACGGAAGCGACCGCACGGTCGCAGAACCAAATCTGCAAACAGATGCCGCAAAGAAAGAACTCGGCTCTGGCTTCTATCTGACCCCTGATTCTGCACAGGCAGCAATTGCCGCCCATACCCGCGTGCGGCGGGAGCAGCGACTCTTGGAAAAGAAGTCAGACTATGACAGGGGTGTCGTTTCGATATTCAAATTGGATGAGACCGTTCCCCTGAAGGTATTTCGGTTCGAGTCTATAACGGCAGAGTGGCTTCAATTTGCCGCGGTAAATTTCAAAAACGATGTCTATAGGGAGCAACTGACACAGAATATTCTCAGCAGATATTCCGATTATGATGTGATAATCGGAAAGCGTCCTGATGACCATACAAGCATGATTCTGACAGCCTATCTGGCAGAATCCTATGGGACGCCAGAAAGTGCAGATGCCATAAATTCCGCCCTTTCTCATGTTTTCCCGGAACAGCTGTCAGAACAATATTGTTTCAGGACAGAGCAAGCCATCCATGCCTTAAAATTTCAAAAAAAGGATGCTCCCATGAGAGCATCCTCAAAAAAATTTACGGCTGACAGAGCCCTTACAATGGCGGCACAAATGCTTGCCGCGGAGCAGGGGATTTCAGGGATCGATGCATTAGTAAAGCTGATAAAATCACCGGTCTACGACGCCATCTATGATTTGGAGACGGGAATGTGGCGGGAAGGCCCTTCCGGTATTCTGGAAGCCTATCAAGCACATCCGAAAGAGGAACATTGATATGCCTTATCTGGTTGCGAAAAACTTTTATCAACACGGATGCTACGCCATGCCCGTAGAGCATGGCCCCGAGCTCGTCGAGCTGAAGCACGATTTGCAGGCGGCAACTTCCTTAGAGCACTTACAGCTCGTTACCATCAGCCGCCCTGCCGCATACGGCGAATATGCGCCCTATACCATTATCAAAGACCGGGAAGAATTTATTCGCTTGGTTCTCCAAATGAAGCCCTGTCAGGCAAGTGATGAAGATGTGAGGAAGATTTCCGAGCAGCTCATGGAGAAAAACCGTACCGCGTATGAGACGCTGGCAAAGTGAAGCCTTGATTCGAATGCGTTACCAGATCTCATTTCCCTGCGGTTTGCCCCAGTCGATCTCATCTTCTTTTGTGGGGCTTATTTGATCTACGGGCGTATGGTAGTATTCCTCCAGACGCTCCGTGACGGTTTTGTGCGGATGGTTTGGACGCATCTGCTCCGGGTGGAACACGAGGACATTGTGCAGTTCCTGCGGCGTCGCGGCCAGGATTTCTTCCACAAGAGAGGCGTGTGCGGCCCTGTTAGGCGCTGCGGAATACGCGGCAAATTCTTTGCGGTATTCCTCCGCATACTCCACTATATCCCGGCACAGCGCTTTGATGGCCGCTTCTTTCGAGGGGGCATTGACAACAAGGTCCATATCATCCATGGAGAGTGTGATGCTGCCATCGCCCTCCGTATATACGGTAACTTGGAATACCATATTGCTTACCTCCACTGCATTCAGTTTGTTGCAAAGCGAACCAAGTGTTCGTGCGCATCACTGCCCGTCTGAGCATCTCTGCGCCCGGCCCGGGACGTAGTTCAAGGTGCAAAAAGGCCAATGACGCAGTTCTCACTGTGCCAATGGCCTTTGTTGATTCGGCAGTGGGACTTTGGCCAAGTGCTCTGCCTGTCATAAAATTGAGATATAACTTCATTTTATTCAAATATGATACCTCAAATCCAAATTGCCGTCAAATTTTGCGTTTTGACTTCGTGTTTTGACACAAATGCCGTATTGTGGTATAAAGCAAAAGTAGAAACACAAGAGAAATGAACTTGGAAAAGAAGACCGGAATGCTGGTATTCAAGGAATACCCATTGTTGGACGAATAGCCGGTACCCCCCCGGCTAAAGCCGGGGGCTTGCGAGAAATCATGAAAGGAGAGCACGTCATGTTGCTTTGGACAATGGACCAAATGAGGGAGCTTCAGCTTCAGTGGGCCCGAGAACTATACTGGCAGGAGGGACAAGCCAGAGGTGCGATCAGAACCTGCAAGGCCATGGGGCTGGACTTTGCGGATGCTTTACAGCATTTGCAGGCCCTGCTCCCGGAACTTCCGCAGGTGAACGCGGAACGGCTCGCCCGGTATTACTGGAAGGAAGAAAGCAGTGCAAATGCTGTGGCGAAAATCGACTATGAAATCGACCGCCGCACGGACAGGGAGATCAACCGCGTGTGGTACGGGGAAGAATACTGCAAGTCCTTTGATGAAGGCTATATCAATGGCGCTGTAAAAGCACTGGCAGAGGTCATCAAGATCTATGGAATCTCCCTTAACGATAGCTGTCTCCAGGATGAGGCGGATTCTCTGAACCTCTCTCTGGGAGAACTGAGGGAGAGACTGGATGCCAAGCTGAAAGAAATGGAGCATCCCGAAGAAAAGTGATGCATCAACCCTGTGTAAAAGCAATATGGCGGTAAGATTTTGCGTAAAGGAGGGGGGACACCATGCGGTCTCGGATGGCAAAGCAAGTTCAGGAGCTTCGGTTTCGGTGGTCACAGGAGTCGTTCTGGCAGGAGGGACAGGCAAGGGGCGCGGTCAGGGTCTGTAAAGTTATGGGGCTTGACCAAGCAGGCACCTGTGAGTATTTGCGTGCGCTGCTCCCGGAGCTTCCACGGGAGGATGCGGAGCGGCTGGTTCGGTATTACTGGCGGGATGATATTGACGGTACCGCTGCCACGGAACGAATTGATGATAAAATCAAGCACCGCCTAACGATGGCGATTTACCGGACGCAATATAACGGAGCGTGCTGTGAGCAGCTTGAGGAGAGCTATCTCAACGGTGCTGTCTATGCGTTGGCCGAGACGGTCAATCGCTGCGGCCCGCTCTTGGATGAGGATTATCTGCAGCGGGCAGCGGACCGTCTGGAACTTCCGCTGGAGAATCTGAAGAAGCGGCTGGACGCTGTGATGAAGGAGTTTTTCTCAGAATAGGGTACAGTAAAATTGCTGCGGGTGCCTCTATTTCCACTGCAAATTTCACCATTTAACTTGTTAAAGTAGGGTACAGTAAATTTGTTGGAGGTGCCCCATTCTTCGAGACTCAACTGGAAGAAAATAGCAGCTACTCCGAATATGTAGGACAGCCGCAGAACACCGTTTTTTGCCGTGGGCAAGGCAAAAATCACCACAGTACAGTATAAGCCGCAAATGAAGCACCAAGTATGCGTTGGCCGCGACGATCAATCGCTGCGGCCCGCTCTTGGACGAGGATTATCTGCAGCGGGCAGCGGACCGTTTGGAACTTCCGCTGGAGAATCTGAAGAAGCGGCTGGACGCTGTGATGAAGGAGTTTTTCTCAGAATAGGGTACAGTAAAATTGCTGCGGGTGCC